>Ga0308417_1000014_pt1 | contig 198577 bp, 168 predicted proteins | sample HotsprSampleOS65_FD_203528 | JGI IMG/M metagenome (GOLD analysis project Ga0308417, IMG submission 203528) | Hot spring phototrophic mat microbial communities from Octopus Spring, Yellowstone National Park, Wyoming, United States - 20090730_OS65 ... | reverse complement strand
AAGTGGTCAACGCCACACGGAGGACGAAGCCTATCCCCTGACAGCTCCGTAGCTATTTTGCCAGGAGCCAGTCCGCTGGTCAACCGGAACAGCCTCTGGTGACCAGCAAACATATCATACGAGGAGGGCTGGAATGAACAAGAAGACTGTGGAAGACATAGATGTGAGCGGAAAGCGAGTATTGGTTAGGGTTGATTTTAACGTCCCCCAAGACGAACAAGGTAACATTACGGACGATAGGCGTATCAGGGCTGCATTACCAACCATACGTTATTTGATTGAGCATAATGCGAAGGTAATTCTCGTTTCTCATCTAGGGCGTCCCAAAGGCTTCACAGATAAGTATCGAATGGATCCTGTTGCGAACAAGCTTTCTGAGCTTCTTGGGCAGCCAGTTAAAAAACTAAATGATGTAATCGGCCCAGAGGTTGAGCAGGCTGTCAACGAAATGAAGGAAAGGGATGTAATTCTGCTAGAGAATGTCCGTTTCTATCCCGAAGAAGAAGCTAATGATCCAGACTTTGCTAAGAAGTTGGCATCTCTAGCCGATGTGTACGTGAACGACGCATTTGGAACGGCACATAGAGCGCATGCCTCAACAGAAGGTGTCGCTCATTATCTGCCAGCAGTCGCGGGTTTCCTGATGAAGAAGGAAATCGACTACCTGAGCAAAGTAATAACAAACCCCGATAGGCCCTTTGTCGCGATACTGGGCGGGGTAAAGGTCTCAGACAAGATCACAGTCATAGACAACCTTCTGGAAAAGGTTGACGCTCTACTTATTGGCGGTGCCATGACGTACACCTTTCTAGTGGCCAAGGGGTATGACGTCGGTAACTCAATGGTAGATGAGCCAGGCATAGAACTCGCGAAGCAGGCGATGGAGAAAGCAAAGAGTAAGGGAGTAGACCTTGAGTTGCCAGTTGATACCGTAGAAGTAGAGCTTGGTAAGGACTACGATATCAAGTCCGGTATACCTCAGGATGTGAACATAGCAGTCAGACCTACAGATGCGATGTTGCCTGGATACAGGGGTTTAGATATCGGACCTGAAACAGTAAAGATTTACTCAGAAAAGATAAAGTCGGCCAAGACAGTGGTTTGGAATGGTCCCATGGGTGTATTCGAAGATCCTCGGTTTGCACAAGGTACGTACGCCATTGCAAAGGCAATGGCCGAAAGTAGTGCGACAACCGTGGTAGGCGGAGGGGACTCAGCTGCAGCGGTTGAACAAATGGGCTTGGCAGACAAGATGTCCCATGTTTCTACCGGTGGGGGCGCTTCTCTAGAGTTCCTAGAAGGCAAAGAACTCCCTGGTGTGGCAGCGTTGATGGATAAATAGAAAGGGATTACAGGAAATGCGAACACCGCTTATTGCCGGTAACTGGAAGATGCATAAGACAATCGGCGAAGCCGCAGATTTCGTCGACAACCTGCGTGCAGAGGTTCCTGGAATCAAAGACGTCGAGATTATCGTATGCCCACCTTACACAGCAATCCACGAGGTAGCTCGGGGGTTAATGGGGTCGAACATCGGCGTGGGCGCGCAAGATGTGTTTTGGAAAGAACAAGGTGCATACACAAGCCAGGTATCGCCGAGGATGCTTGTTGATGCCGGCTGTACCTACACGATTATCGGACATTCTGAAACTCGAGGAAGATTCGGCAAGACCGAAGATATGAGTGCGGCTCAACTAGCTTACTTCTCAGAAAATGATGATACCGTCAATGCAAAACTGCACGCTGCTTTGAGCGCAGGACTGACGCCCATAGTGTGCGTTGGCGAAACTATCGACGAGCGAAAGGCCGGGAAGACCGATGAGATCATTCGTGTGCAGGTGGAAAAGGGACTTGCCAATATTACTAATGATCAGGCATCCAAGATGGTAATTGCCTATGAACCGGTTTGGGCAATCGGGACCGGCGAGGTTTGCGACGCCTCCGAGGCCAACCGCGTATGCGGTATGATCCGCTCGGTTGTCGCTAGCATGTTTGATAGCACAACAGCAGAGAAGTTAAGGGTCCAATACGGTGGCAGCGTAAAGCCTGACAATGCGAAAGAGCTACTTGCACAACCTGAGATCGATGGTGCGTTGGTCGGGGGAGCTAGTCTAAAAGTGGCTGACTTCCTGGCCATAATCAAAGCTGCGAGATAGCACGCGCCATAGCAATAAGGGTAGCCGCAGTCCCTAGACATCATTAATATCTGTCCTGGAGTCTGTGGCTACCAAACAAATTTCATGTTATGGCTAAGACATACATTGGAACATCAGGCTTTAGCTACGAAGACTGGCGCGGTGTCTTCTATCCGGAAGACATTTCAAAAAGCGACATGCTAAGCTTTTACGCCAAGTTTTTCCCTGCAGTTGAGATTAATTCGTCCTTTTATGCTATTCCATCTCCCCTCACTTTTGAGAAGATGTGTAAGAAGACGCATGATGATTTCCAGTTTGCTGTCAAAGTCAACAAGGATCTGACGCACAGCGAACAAGTCGAGCCGGTGTTATTCGAGAAATTCAGTCGGGCAATTGAGCCCATTGCGAGTGCTGATAAACTGGGCTGTTTACTTGCGCAGTACCCGTGGTCCTTCCGCAGGTCACAGACAAATGTTGACCGCCTTCGACAATTACGAGAAGAACTAGACCGATTTCCTTTGGTTGTAGAGTTCAGAAATGCGAGTTGGGCAGTTCCGGAAACCTTTGATTTCCTCAAACAAATTGGTGTTGGCTATTGTTGCGTAGATGAACCAAGAATGCGGGGGCTCATGCCAAAGATATCAGTCGCAACATCGGCAATAGGTTATGTGCGCTTCCATGGCCGCAACGCTGAGACATGGTGGCACCACCAGGAAGCCTGGCAAAGATACGATTATCTTTACACCGCAGACGAGTTGAAGGAATGGATTCCTCGAGTACAGGTATTACTAAGCTCGACGGCAAAAACGTTTATATTCTTTAACAACCATTACCTGGGAAAGGCTGCCAAGAATGCACTGCTCTTCGGAAACATGCTTGGTTGCATACCCATCGAAGGTGGTTTGCAGGATAAAGAAAAGAGTGCCTGACTCTTTACTATGTGCTGTTATAATTGGGCATGTCAACAGGCTCAACTGGCTGCTAGGTTTGCTTCGTGCTCCGATTCGTCAAATAACTTGTTCGCGGGGTGCTGTCTCCCAAATGTATAAGAACTGAGGTGAGAGTATTCATGTTAAAACCTTTGGATAACCGAATCGTCGTGAAACCTATTGAAATGAAAGAAGCAACGCATAGCGGAATTGTGATACCCGATACTGCGAGAGAGCGTCCACAAGAAGGCGAAATTGTGGGGATTGGCCCCGGCAAGATTCTGAAGAATGGCACGAGAGTCCCTATGGATTTGTCGCCAGGGGATCGCGTTATTTACTCGAAATATGGGGGTATTGAGATTAAAATCGGCGATGATGAATACGTTATCCTATCAGAAGACGACTTATTAGCAGTCGTGGAGTAGGAATTTGCATAAGAGAGACGGTGTATAAAAGGCGCAGGGATGTCTTCATAACGGTAGGGAAAGATGGGTTGACTTCGGCCTGTCCTTCTGATACAATCTTCGCGTGTGGTGACAGCACGTATTTGTCGAGATTCGCCTCACCGATAGGGCGTCTAAGAGTCGAAGGCAGGAACAATCTTTGTGACCCTAAGTTCTGTCTGAAGTTTCTCCGATATCCCATGTTAAGCGGTGGGTAGTTCTTGCGCTCCTATAGCCTCTTGTCTATGTCCGTTTAGGCAGTCAGCATCTAACCATCTTGAATACTCTGCCTAATCGCTTCTTGTTCAAAGTGCGGGCATGTTAGCTTTACATAGAACTATCAAGGTGTGGCAATGGCAGATTCAAAAATGACCCATGAGTGCGTTGCAGTAATAGACTTTGGTGCACAGTACAGTCAATTGATAGCAAGGCGAATTCGCGAAGCTGGGGTTTATTCAGAGATAGTTCCTCATACCATTTCCGCGCAAGAGTTGATGAATCTTAAGCCAGTAGGTGCAGTTCTCTCTGGTGGCCCGGCTAGCGTATATGAGAGTGGGTCGCCGAAGCTAGATAGCAAAATCCTCAGTCTAGGAATACCGATCCTCGGAATCTGTTACGGAATGCAGCTCATGGCGCATATGCTCGGAGGGGTGGTCGAACCGCAACCAAAGCGGGAATACGGAAAGGCAGAGTTGGAGGTTCTCGATTCTAAGGATCTATTTTGCGGCATAGAAAGCAAGTTCATAGCCTGGATGAGCCATCGTGACTCAGTCGTTACTCCCCCTGCGCATTTTAGAATTACTGCACGTACTCGTAATACTCCCGTAGCCGCGATCTCTAACCAGGATCGCAGATTATATGGCGTTCAGTTTCATCCTGAGGTCGTACATACAAACCGTGGTAAGCAAGTCATTGAGAACTTCCTATACAGAATATGCCAATGTAAAGGCGACTGGACTATGCAGTCGTTTATTAAGGAAACAACCGATAATATAAGAGAGCAAGTGGGAGACAGACCCGTCTTGTGCGCGCTCAGCGGTGGAGTGGATTCGGCATGTACAGCGATGTTGGTTCATCGTGCGGTAAAAGACCAACTCACTTGCATCTTTGTGGATAATGGACTCCTGCGTAAAGGAGAACCACAGCTAGTAAAGGAAACTTTTGGGAATCAGTTCAAGATGCGCTTAGTATGTGTAGATGCTGAAGACCGGTTTCTTGAGAGATTGAGTGGGGTAGAGGATCCAGAGGTCAAACGGAACATAATCGGCGAGGAATTCGTCCGTATTTTTGAGCAGGAGGCAGCGAAGTTCAATAATGCTAAATTCCTCGCACAAGGAACCATTTACCCCGATGTAGTTGAGAGCGGTATAGGCTGCGCAGCAAAAATCAAATCCCATCACAACGTAGGTGGTCTACCTGAAAACATGAAGCTGGATTTGGTTGAGCCTCTTCGACAGCTTTTTAAGGATGAGGTCCGACTCGTGTGCAAGGAGCTGGGTCTACCAGACGAGATTACCTGGCGGCACCCGTTCCCAGGACCAGGGTTGGCAGTACGAGTGGTTGGCAAGATAACAAAGGAGCGCCTAGAAATACTACGCCAAGCCGACTTGATCATTCAGGAAGAAATCAAAGCCGCTGGGCTATATGGGGATCTGTGGCAGGTGTTTGGAATACTATTACCCGTACAAAGCGTTGGTGTAATGGGAGACCAAAGAACATATGCCAGTCCAATTGTGCTAAGAGCGGTTACAAGCGATGATGCAATGACCGCCGACTGGGCCAGACTACCTTATGACGTACTCGAGCGAATCAGCAATCGAATTATAAATGAAGTGCACGGAGTAAACCGAGTTCTGTTCGATATCAGTTCGAAACCTCCTGCAACAATAGAATGGGAATAGGTCGTGTATCCGAATGAGATCGCAGAGATACTCCTGACAGAGGATGAAATACACCTTCGGGTAAAGGCTCTTGGGCAAGAGATATCAAGAGACTATAGTGGGAAAGATTTGGTGCTTATAGGCATACTGAAAGGAGCCTTTATCTTTCTCTCGGACCTAGTCCGACATATCGAAATACCGATCACTATCGATTTTGTAGCTATTTCTAGTTACGGACAGTCAACAAAATCGTCTGGAATAGTAAAGTTGGTCAAAGACCTCGACGAAAGCGTTGAAAACAAACACGTGCTACTGGTTGAGGATATAGTTGATACGGGATGGACTCTGCGGCTTAGTTACATTGTCGAAAACTTGTATGCCCGAAAGGCGGCAAGCGTGCGCGTATGTACACTGCTCGATAAACCGACCCGGCGTAAGGTAGAGGTTCCGCTCGATTACATCGGATTCGAGATACCTGATAGATTTGTCGTAGGCTACGGGCTTGATTATCGCGGATACTATCGAAATCTGCCATATATTGGTGTACTAAATGAAGACCATTTGCTGGAATCGCAGGAATAGAAAATCTTGTGTAAAGGTCATATTTGCATAGACTATTTGCCACAAGTGTGGTATAATTCAAGGTGATAATGAATGCTTCCCCAGCGGTGTAACTTGCCGCAGGTACTACATTACCTCCGGACATCAATCAGTACTTCGTCAGAGTCTTGGTTTCCAGTTAGACTCTCTGATATTTGATAACTGTCCCTTTTCACAGGCTGAAACCTAATGTTCATTAACTCAAGAGGTGTGAGCTTTTATGGAAGGATTGGAACTAGCAGAACTTGATAGCAAGAGTGTCGAAGAAATTCAGGAAATTGCTAAGGAACTAGGCATAGAAGGTAGCGCCGACCTACCCAGGCAGGACCTGGTCCTCAAAATCCTGCAAACGCAAACCGAACAAAGTGGTCTGATGTTCGGTCAAGGAGTACTGGAAATCTTGCCGGACGGGTGGGGATTTCTCCGGCGAAACCGGAATTTCGCTCCCGATCCAGAGGATATATACGTTTCTCAATCGCAAATTAAGCGATTTGGGCTGAAAACCGGCGATACCGTTTCAGGCCAAGTGAGACCACCAAAGGAAAGCGAAAAGTACTACGGATTGCTGCGAGTAGAAGCAGTCAATGGTATGGACCCTGAGGTGGCTCGCAAGCGAACAAACTTCGATGACCTGACACCCATATATCCCAACGAACGTATAGTACTTGAAACTGGGCCCGAGAACATATCCGCCAGGTTTATTGATCTTATCGCGCCTATCGGCAAGGGACAGCGCGGACTCATTGTAGCACCTCCAAAGGCTGGAAAGACGACTCTTCTGAAGGTAATCGCCAACAGTGTAACTGCAAACCATCCAGAAATCATTCTCATGGTATTATTGATCGATGAACGTCCGGAAGAAGTAACCGATATACGGCGCTCAGTGAAAGGCGAAGTAATTAGCTCGACATTCGATGAAATGCCTGAAAACCATATGCGCGTTGCAGACATGGTCCTCGAAAAAGCGAAGAGACTGGTTGAGTCGGGTAAAGATGTTATGGTTCTGCTAGACAGTCTTACGAGACTTGCGCGAGCGTCCAACCTGACCGTAACTCCAAGTGGACGAACGCTTTCTGGCGGTCTCGATCCATCGGCTTTGTATAGGCCGAAAAGATTCTTCGGCGCAGCGCGGAATATCGAAGAGGGCGGTAGTCTTACGGTGTTAGCCACCGCACTCGTCGAAACTGGTAGCCGCATGGATGATGCCATTTTTGAAGAGTTCAAGGCAACCGGCAACACAGAACTCGTATTGGATAGAAGTCTGGCGGAGCGTCGGCTTTATCCAGCGATTGATGTGAAGCGTTCAGGAACACGTCACGACGAGCTATTGTATGATCCTGAGACTCTTAACAAGGTATGGCAATTGCAGCGCCTGCTTGCAGCTCTAGACTCTACAGAGGCGACTGAATTGCTCATTAATCGGCTTCAGCAGACTAAATCTAACGAAGAGTTCCTTAAAATAGTAGCCAAGACGATGAAAGGCACCAGTGTTGATTAGGATATCCACGTACACGGGTAACTCACTTAACGAAGTTCCCATGCTCGACTCAGACCGGGGGAGGAAGTTACAGTGAAGGAAGAAGACGACGAGCAATTTGAGGAGCCATCTGAGAGCGATTCCCTTGAGAATTCTAAAGAGGAAACGCCTGACTGGGATGGACTGGACAACCTGATGACCTCCGAAATTGAAAATCGCCAGCCGAGGCGACTCGAGGAAAAGGAAGTCGAGGTCGTCGGTGTATACGAACATCAAGAACCGGGGCTTCCACCTGGGAGCGCGCCTGCGTTTGTTCTCCTTCGCGACAAGCAGTCGCGCAAAGTGTTGATCTATGTCGGGCGTTTTGAGGCATACGCCATCTCCGCAGCACTAGAAAACATTCCCTTTGACAGACCGATGACACATGACCTACTCAAGAGTGTCCTGGAACGTCTAGGAAGCCGAGTTGAGCGTATACTCATCGACGACCTCTGGCAGGACACGTACTACGCTAAGATTTGCGTCTCTACCAATGGCAACACCGTTGAGATCGACTCCCGCCCAAGCGATGCTATCGCATTGGCACTGCGTACAAAGGCACCAATTTACATGGCCGAATCAGTGATCCAACAAGCCGCGGTTGAGGAAGACATATAAACAGTATCTGCTCACTCCATGAGGGACGGCTGCGTTCTTAGAACACACACGGTGGCCAGCGACGCGCCTCTACATTACCAACTCGGCGCCGTCGAGTGCGTACTGATAAGCAACGCTGATATAACAAATCGCAACCCTCTCCTGTAGGTCTCCAGTAAATCTTCCGAAGGGGTACTCACCCCAGATGTGGGTAGCGATGGGGGAACACGTGCGGAGATAAGGGAATTTCAACGCGTGAGTTAACATAAGAAATCTTATCGGACGTCAGGTCGTACCCACGTTTTCCTCCCGCGTAGGTCTGTGGTTTTGATTGAGGACACCCCGAAAACGAGAAACGAGCAGGTTGGTTTTCTTACCCTGCTCGTGTCGCCACATGTGAACCTCTCGTATAGCTTTTCTAGCACAGCTGCTGCCTGCTGTGTCATCCCGATACTGGCTCTCTTAGTCTCTGGAGACCATCTTCGATCTCTCGGATCTTTTGATGACATTGCTCGATGATTTCCGCCGCATCGCGTAGCTTCACTTCAGGTCCCTGCGCGGTCATTTGACCATAAACATAGACAGCAGCAACTATTCCTCCGACCAGACCTGCAGCAACAGCCACGATCATTGGCCAGTTCTTCTGGTTATCAGCCATAAAAGTAGCCTCCGCTAGATGCGATCTGTTGTCTCCACCCATTCATCAAGATACATCGAATACTTTACCGCCGCCGTCAGGTCCTGCGTCTTCCATGGATTTGAAAATCCTTTTAACAAAAGAAATCAGCTCCATAGGATTGAAAGGCTTAGTTAAATAGCAATCAACACCGGATTGCCAGCCCCGGAATACGTCTGCGTCTTGTGCCTTCGCAGTAAGCATGATCACGGGAATATCACGTGTACTGGGATTTCTTCGAAGGTTCTGCAACACCTCGAATCCATCCATATAAGGCATCATCACATCCAGCACAACTAGGTCAGGGCGTTCTTCTTCCACCTTCTGAAGAGCTTCTTTTCCATCTGAAGCAGTGATAACCTCGTAACCTTGACGTTCAAGGTTGACTTGCACGAGACGCACTATATGTTTCTCATCATCGACAGCGAGGATTTTCTTAGGCATGAATCGTCCTCCTCTACAGACTTGACAAACTAGTATATCAACCCCTATAGGTGTTGTCAATCCAAAGCAGTCTTCCGGTGTCTTGTCCAATCCTCCAAATTATACTTTCCATGCTGCAACGTTCTCGCATTCTCCAATTCATCTTTATTGACCAAGACAGGCTCCAACTGTACCTGTAACACATTTCCAAAATGGTTAACAATGGCTTCAACTAGATGCCCATACGATAGTACCTGAACCTCAGGTAGAAGGAGTTGCCCAGGTTCGCCCCCAAAAACGCGTTCAAATCCCTTGAACGGTGTCGTATATGGAATCGAACCTTGCTCCAATAGAACCCCGCTTTTCCTCACCTGGGCTGCACCCACTACTTTGGAATCATGGGCGTGCAGATCGCAATCAGCTATGTGAGCAAAGCAATCCGCGGTTCTAAGCGCTGTAGTTCCTGTACGGCTCTCGGAACTTCCAATCTCAGCAGGGATACCCAAGCTTCTCAGCGACTCACGGATGCCACACATGAGCCAGTAGTGACTGGCTCGAACGCTACGATATCGCTCCGGCAACTCACTCTCCGGAAGTACAATACTGAAGGTTAGGTCATGACCATGAAGCACAGCTCGCCCACCTGTCGGTCTTCTGACTATATCGATATTATGTTCAGTACAGTACCGGACATTCACAGCATCATAAGGCTGAAAGTAGCCTAACGAAACCGTGGGTCTGCTCCAGCGGTATAACCGTAAGGTAGGCAGCCCTCCGCGTATACATGACACCAATAGTGCCTCATCCAAAGCCATGTTCCAGCTTCCTGCACAATCATCATCTACTACTAGTCTCCAGTTGCGTTCCATCGTAGAATAGGCCTTCGAGCTGCTATTGTCTCATCCAGTCTTGAAACGACCGTGTTGTGTGGAGCACTCTTTACGATCTCAGGGCAAGATAACGCTTCTCTGGCAATTTCCAGCATGGCGTCCGCAAATGCATCAAGTGTCTCGATACTCTCACTCTCTGTTGGTTCTATCATGAGTGCCTCTCGCACAATCAACGGAAAGTAAATGGTGGGAGGATGAAATCCATAGTCCATCAGCCTCTTAGCGATATCTATAGTTCTCACTCCCTGAGCTGCGTAACGCTCTGCAGAGGCAACAAACTCGTGCATACACCTGCCACCATATGGCACATCATAGGCGTCAAGTATCCTTTTGAGCAAGTAATTAGCATTCACAACTGCATTCTCACTCACCGCTCTAAGCCCTTCATTTCCTAAACTCAGAACATACAGATATGATTTTAGAATAATGCCAATGTTGCCATAAAAGGTATGAACTTTGCCTATCGAATCGGGCAATTCATCGTCTAGAAAATACCTACCGTCTCGGTAATTGACTATGGGTGTCGGCAGGTATGGTGACAAAAACTCTTTGACTGCTACAGGACCAGAACCAGGGCCTCCTCCACCGTGTGGTGCTGAAAAAGTCTTGTGGAGGTTAAAGTGCATAGCATCAAAACCTGCATCACCTGGCCTGTGGAATCCCAGTAAAGCATTCATATTTGCGCCGTCGCAATAAAACAAAGCGCCAGCCTCGTGGACCATGTGTGCGATTTCAAGCACATCTGTCTCAAAGAGTCCTAGCGTATTTGGATTAGTGAGCATTACAGCAGCTACGTCAGATGATAATTCAGAAGCCAGACTTCTCTTATCAACGCGACCATCGGACCCAGACACGATTTTTCTTACCTGAAACCCACATCTCGCAGCGGTCGCAGGATTCGTACCATGCGATGTATCGGGTACCAAAACGATATACCGATGGCCCTCCCCTATTCTCTCAAGGTGGCGCTTAAAGATCATCAGCGCGGTCAATTCACCGTGCGCACCCGCTGCTGGCTGGAGGGTCACCGCATCCATCCCACTGATTTCCACAAGAAAGGCTTGCATATCAAACAGTATTCTGAGAAGTCCCTGGACTGTAGACTCATCTTGGTAAGGATGCAACAGCGAGACAGCGGGCCAAGCAGCTAGTTGTTCGTTTATTTTAGGGTTGTACTTCATGGTACACGACCCAAGCGGATAAAAGCCAGTATCCACGCCATAATTCATGGAAGAAAGCCGCGTGTAATGGCGAATCACATCAACTTGACTAACTTCTGGCAAGGGAAGTTCGAGACGCAAGGACTCTTCACCCAGTAGGTCTCCCGGGTCGGTTTCAATCACGTCCGGAGCTGGTAATGCGACACCTACCCTGTCTTCAACGCTGTATTCAAAGATAAGAGGCTCCAATCTCATTCTTAAGGCCCTCTATTAGAGCGTGAATCTCACACGTGGTTCGGCGTTCCGTAACACATATAAGCATATGGTTCTCAAGGTCAGGATAGAATTCGCCAAGATCCAATCCACCTATAATCCTTTTTGTGAGAAGATGCTTGTTTATCTCAGATATCGGTGTTGGTACACGAACTACAAACTCTTTGAAAAATCGACCTTCAAAAGGCATCTCATAGCCAGGTAACTTGGTAAGTTCTTTTGCCGCATAGTGTGCTTTTTGCAGACAAAGATTAGCCACTTCCCTCAGTCCTTTTCGCCCCAAAGTACTCAGATACACTGTGGCTGCAAGCGCGCAAAGAGCCTCGTTGGTACATATGTTTGAGGTAGCGCGCTCCCGTCGGATATGCTGTTCCCGTGTCTGCAGGGTTAGCACGTAGCCCCGTCTGCCACAAGTATCCGTAGTTGCCCCGACAAGTCGACCAGGCATGTGTCTGATAAACTTCTCACGACATGCGAACAAGCCCAATAGCGGCCCTCCGTAGTTTAGTGGCATACCTAGAGACTGCCCTTCCGCGACGCAGATATCTGCATTCAACTCTCCAGGAGGTTTTAGCAATCCAAGCGATATAGGATCGAAAATAACCACGTACAGCGCGCCCGAGTTATGTGCCAGTTTACCTATGTCCAGTGCAGATTCCAACGCCCCAAAGAAGTTCGGATGCTGGATTATAACACATGCTGTGTCAGAACCAATGCGCTGTGAAAAACGCGGAATATCGGTCAAGATGCCAGAGCGTCCTGTGTCAACCACCTGACACCCACATGCCCTAGCATAAGTCTTTAGGACCTCTCTATAACCGGGGTGAACACAGTTTGAAATCAGCCATTCGGACCTGCCTGTGATGCTAGAACACATAACGGCCGCTTCCGCGAGCGCTGTTGCACCATCGTACATAGATGCATTTGCAACCTCCATTGCCGTCAACAAACAGATTAGAGTTTGGAACTCAAATGTCGCTTGGAGGTTGCCCTGGCTCAACTCAGGCTGGTATGGTGTGTACGCTGTATAAAATTCCGATCGTTCCAAGACAGCAGCAACAGTTGATGGGATGTGGTGGTCGTACAGTCCCGCGCCGAGGAAGCATGCATACCTATTCAGATCGGCATTTCTCTCGCTCAAATCTGTTACGTGCTTGATCAGTTCGACTTCACTCATTGGCCCTGGTAAACCCAGCGGCCTTCTGAGCTTTAACTCCGACGGAATTTGCTCGAAAAGGGTGGTTATGTCCTCCACCCCTATTAACTCCAGCATTCGCCGCCGATCAGCCTCTGTATTAGGAATGTATCCTGACATCATCTCTGTCTTATGAAGTCTTCATATTCGTCTGCGTTCTTTAGCTGGTCAAGTTCGCTGCGATTTGACATCTCTATCACCAACATCCAGCCTCTCTGATACGGATCTTCATTAACCAATTCAGGTGTCTCGTTCAGGTCGGAATTGACCTCAATAACCTCTCCACTAATCGGAGCCACTAGGTCAGATACAGTCTTGATAGACTCTACGGTGCCAAAGGGCATCCCAGCCTGGATTTTCGTGCCAACGTTTGGTAGCTCTACAAACACTATGTCGCCCAACTCTGACTGTGCGTGATCAGTGATCCCGATAGTGGCACGGTTATCCTGCACACGAACCCATTCATGCGTCTTGCTATACAACAATTCCTTCGGTTGCAATTTCTTTCCCTCCTGTTTATCTGCATGTCTGCTGACAAACTTGCTTTTGACGCCGATAGAATGGCATATCCACTACTGCACATGGACAATACCTTTCACGGATCTTTACTTCGACAATCCTACCAATTTCTGAGCATCCAAACTTGACGTATCCCATACCGATAGCTTTCTTGAGCGTCGGGGAGAAGGTTCCACTTGTTACACTGCCCACAATGTGGCCATTGCAGTATATGTCGTAACCATGTCTGGGGATACATCGGTCCATCGCTTCAAGTCCAACTAGGACCTCCTGCGGGCCCATCGAATATCTACGCCATATGGCCTCCTTTCCGATGAAATCCGGCTTCGACCACTTGACGGTCCACATGAGACGAGCCTCAACGGGTGTAACTGATCGACTCAGTTCATGACTGTACAAAGGGTAGCCTGCTTCTAGTCTTAGGACATCACGTGCTCCCAATCCTGCTGGAATCAATCCAGTTTGTTCGCCGTGGTCAAGTAGATTACTCCACAGGTTTGCTATATCGTTTGCGGAACAGTACAGTTCAAAACCATCTTCTCCTGTGTACCCTGTCCTGGCTACCCAACATTCTATAGAAGAGATATAGCCCAAACGAATGCCGAATCTTGGCAGACCGTGGAGGTCAAAATTGGACATTCCTTTCAGTACATCCTCTGACCCAGGTCCCTGTATGGCAACCATACCAAAGTCGGACGACCGATCCGTAATCTTCACATGACCATATGAGTGCTGTCCTAGCCAGTCAAAGTCCAACTTCCTATTGGCTGCGTTCGTCACTAACATGTATCGGTTCAAATCCAGGCGATAAAGAATTAGGTCGTCAAGGATGCCTCCTTCCTCACCACACATAAGAGTGTACTGAGCATCGCCAACTCCAAGGAGAGATACATCATTGGTGGTCGCACGTTGTAGCAAATTGAACGCACCCTTGCCCTCAACAATCAACTGGCCCATGTGAGACAAGTCGAACAGTCCAGCAGCCCTCCGGACGGTGAGTACCTCCCCAACTATGGTCGAGTAGATAAGAGGCATCTCCCACCCCGCAAAATTCGTCATCTGTGCACCTAGTCTCCGGTGCTCCTCATACAAAGGCGTCTTCATCACGTTATATTCTGCCTAAAGGGCGAGATTCGCAACAAACGTCTGTAAGAACCAACCGCATCTAGAAAACACAGTGATGCTACCTGATAATCTGCTATGAAAACTTGCTTAAGGTTTCGGCCATCTTGCGAATATGGTCTGGAGTGGTGCCACAACATCCGCCTATTACATTTGCTCCTAGAGCTGCGACTTGCTCTGCAAACAGCGCCATGTCGTCGGGCGTGCTATCGTAGAGCGTCTGACCGTCGATCACCTTGGGTAAGCCTGCGTTCGGTTGAACGATAATCAACTTGTCCGTTTCTGAGCGCATCTGTCGTATGATATCCAAGGTATCCACTGGTCCAACGCCGCAGTTCGCCCCTACCCCGGAAGCACCGGCATCAGATAGTTCTCTCGCGGCCACCGCAGGAGTCACACCCATCATAGTTCGACCGCCTGTATCGAATGCCATCGTACAAAAGCATGGTAGCCCTGTTTTCAATGATCCAATAAGCGCTGCTTTGATCTCCTCTAAAGCCGAAAAGGTTTCGAGAAGAATAACATCCGCGCCAGCCTCCGCCACTACCGCGGCCTGCTCTGCAAAACCTTCTACAGCATCGTCGAACGACAAATCCCCGAGTGGTTCAATGAACTTGCCGGAAGGCCCTACAGATGCCGCTACATAGCACTTATCACCTGCGACTTCTCGAGCCAGTCGAACTCCAGCCTCGTTAAGCTCGCGCATCAGATGAGCCAGCCCAAGAGAATCTAGTTTGAATCGATTGCCACCGAAGGTGTTCGTGGAAATGATATCAGACCCAGCTGCAATGTACGCAGCATGAATATCCTTTACAACATCCGGATGCTCCACGTTCCAGAGCTCTGGACATTCACCTGGTTTCAGACCACTTGCCTGAAGCATTGTACCCATCGCTCCATCGGATAGAAGCACTCTTTGTTTTACCATGTCAATTATGCTCTCGTATCTGCTCATTATTCCTGAAAACCACCTTCCATGATTGCGCGCACAATGTCTATTCTACTTACAATACCGACAGGTCTATTGTCTCTCACGACCGGCAATCTCTTCACCTTCTTCAGTATTATGGTTGACGCGGCTTTCAGAATGGTATCATCCTCTGTGAGAGTAACCACATTTCTACTCATCACGCTACAAACAGGATTATCCTGAACAGCATATACACGCATTTCCATCAAGCTGGGACTAACCACGGAGGCATCCATGCTAAAAACGTCTTGATATGTAGGCAACATGCTCTTGATGATGTCATGCTCAGTCACGATACCCACCAGCTTGCCATCTGTATCAACTACAGGTAGACCACTGATACTGTGTACGCTCAACATGGCTATAGCCTCTCTTAAAGTTGCATCTTCGCTGACCGTTATTACGGGTTGCCTCATTACGTCTTTGACGACCATCCATCGTCCTCCTTAGTGTTGCCTTCTGTCGATTTAAGCAGGTTTGTCTAATTCAGCAATTGCAAGTTGGGCAAGCAGAAAGCATATGCACGCCTCGGCGCCTTGGTTTAGATTGACACCCTGGGGTGTAATCGCGTCGTAGCAGCCTTTCGTGACCGGATCGTAAACCCATACACCAGATATATTATTCCCAAAGAACCAGCTGTGTGCTGTATGAGCGAGCTCGTAATACTGCTTATCCCCTAACCTCTTGTAAGCTTCAGCGTACAATAGCACTGTATATCCTGCGTCGATGGATTGTTGATCATACACTGCTCGTCTGCCGCCCCGAAGGTACCAACCGTTATTTCCTATGATATCAAGGTAACCATCTCTAAAAAGTGTTTCCATCAAGAACTGGATAGTCTCGATAGCAACCTGCCTGTAAACCCTCCTACCAAGCAATTCAGCAGCCACCAGCATGCCTAAAGGCATTATAGCATTCCCATAGGTAAGGTACGGTTCATACCAGCGCCATTTCTTATCACTATACGTGTTAAAGCCTACAACAAGCGAGTCGGCAAGTGCATCGATTTTCTCTATCAGGCCCAATTTATCTTCATTCTGATGCAGATAATTGGACATTCCTAAGATACAGTACGCTTTTGCTCTAGGACTGTCTAAATCTCCTATCCATCCGATACTATCGCGAAATATGTTCGATGCAACTATACGCATGTTCTCAGGAACCTTGCTAGATGCCACAACCCCACAAGCCCACATGGCTCTTCCGTAACAATCTTCTGTTCCTTCTTCGTCAATGAAGGAGCGATTGTACTCCATAATGTTTCTGAACCTGTGATCTGGAGATTGTGAATAATGAAGGTAACTAAGGTACGTAACCACCAAATCCAAATCAGCACGGTCCCCGGTACGCTCAAACTGTCGCGTAGCAACTATCAATGCTCGAGCGTTATCGTCTGTAGTGTATCCGAGATGCCGGTTTGGAACACTGTGCGTCGCATGTTGTATTATTCCTGCAGAGTCAGTCATCACACGCAGGTAAGAAAGATTAATTTCAGGATACGACATAGGTGACTAGCCCCCATTTTCTCCACTCTTACCATGCGCCTTTGTCACTCTTACCTTACCATGGACCCGGACATTATCGAATAAATCCAGATAATCTATCGCAACGTTAAACCACGCTGCTCGACGGCCATACTTGTAAGCTTTAGACTCCAAACTCTCTCTAAGCACCGGATCTGACAGTATACGATCTACAGCTTCGGCAATCTCGGCAGGGTTTCTGAAATCAACAAGAATACCTCTACCCTTTGACAAGACTTCCTCCGCGTACAGATACGGTGTGGACACGATAGCCTTGCCACATCCAAGGGCGTATGCGAGCGTACCGCTAACAATCTGGTCTTTATTAATATATGGCGTGATGTAAACATCCGTCGCACACAAATAATTGATGAGTTCTTCAAGAGTTAGGTACCTGTTATTGAACAGTACATTCTTCTCAAGACCCAAGCTGCTGACAAGTCCTAGCAATTCCTGACGATAACTCTCACCCTCATAGTTGCGTACGCCGGGGTGGGTTTCCCCAAGAACCATGTACAACGCATTGGGGTGTTTCTCCAGTATCCGTGGCATGGCTTGAATCACATATTCTAAACCTTTACCCCTATTTATAAGTCCGAACGAAGACAATACCGCCCTGTCCTGAACACCCAGTGACTTCTTTACAGAGTTCGCGCTAATTCTGTGTACATTCGGCACGCCATGAGGGATCACCACAATCTTGTCCGGGGGTATACCATACCCGTCAATTAGCATCTGCTTGCCTGTTTTCACCATCACAACCAAGAACGCACTCAATTCTGCAATACGCTGAATAATCCTCTTTTGATTTTCATAGGGCTTGAATAGCACTGTGTGCAGAGTCGTTACAACCGGCTTCTCTAACCTTTCAAGCAAATCCAGAATGTACTCGCCATCCGAGCCGCCAAATATGCCATATTCATGCTGCAGGCTCACAACTGCCACCGAAGACTTGTTAAGAAAATCTGCCGCCTCCAAGTATGAGGCCAGGTCAGATTTCGTAATACAATACTTGACTATCTTCGAATACTGTTCTATCCGGCCTGCATCACTTACGGCTACAACTACAGGGTTTGAAAACGGCGTATACTTTCCGATAGCTGACGCTAAGTCCCGAGTGAATGTGGCTATCCCACATTCCTGCGGTGGATATGTTGCTATGTAGCCCACATCTATTCGATTAAGGACTCCTTTTAGGAACCGAAACATTCGGAGGTCATCCGGCTGCCAATTCTCGGCATCACTAATGGTCCCAGCTGGATTGTTGGCTGTATCTGATACGTTTCTAAGTGACAGTTTAGACACCCCCTTAGTTCGTGACAAAGTCATACGAATTGTAATGCTCGAAGGCCTACAATTGCAGAAACCCGGAAGGTGACATAGAAGCAAACCAAGCGCTTGCTATCACTAACAGCAACCTAATTATACCCGAGACGCGCGTATTTCTACACATGTTACATGATACAGCTTGGCATAGGTCCTTGCCAATACTGGCATGCTGTCCTAAAATTGAATGACTGAGTGTAAGGAGACTTCAGCTATGTCTATTGGACTGATATTAGGTACAGGACTCCGCTTTTCAGAGATGGAGGAACAATACGTAGAGACAAGTACTCCGTATGGACAAGCTTTCTTGTGTACAACCGCTCTAGGGAGCCAGCAGATTCTAATGCTGCGCCGGCATGGACCTACTCTGAATATCCCCCCGCACCTCATAAACTATCGAGCAAATATGTGGGCGCTAAGAGAGGCGGGGGTTAGTCGCATAATTGCTACTGCCGCCGTGGGCTCACTTAGGGAAGGAATACGCCCTAATTCACTGGCAGTAATAGGTGATTTTATTGATTTTACAAAGCAACGCGAATCAACTTTTTTTGACCGTCCCAAAGAACGTGTTACCCACGTAGATTTCTCTGTACCCTACTGTCCAGTCCTCTCATCCGCTATGGAACGTGCAGCCTCTAACATCGGTATCACCATTTCGAGACATGTAACGTATGTGTGTGTTGATGGACCTAGATACGAGACCCCCGCAGAAGTCCGAATGTTTTCTAATTTAGGCGGAGACGTCGTGGGAATGACCGGCGTGCCCGAAGTAATTCTCGCTCGCGAGCTGGGTATGTGTTACGGATCGCTCGCAATAGTGACCAACTATGCCGCGGGTACCAGCCCGCACCATATTTCCCATTCTGAAGTGATCAAATCTGCGTCCAGCCTTCAACAAATCATATACGAATTGCTGCGACAGACGATCGCTCAAGTTAGCAATGAACCGCCCTGTTGCGGTCCTGATCTCGAAACCTGTTAAGGCCGTCGTATCATCTGTTTTAGCTCTGTCAGATTACCAGCGTTAAAGAAGGCCTCTTCCTCGGTAATCAACCCTGCTTTGAAGTATTTAACCAGACACTGATTCATCGTCTGCATCCCCCAGAATCCACCCTCGCTAATAGCAGAGTATATCTGACCCGAACGTCCTTCTTCTATCAGCTTACTGATCGTAGGCGTAGCTACCATAATCTCAACGGCTGCTATCCTTCCTTTGCCATCTGCTCGCGGTATCAACTTCTGGGACACGATCCCCCTCAATGAGTTTGCCATCCGCATGCAGATCTGTGGTTTATCGTGAGGAGGAAACATATTGATAATCCGGTCTATGGTCTCAGCGGCACTTGACGTGTGCACTGTGGACATTACAAGATGACCGGTCTCGGATGCCGCCAAAGCAACATTCATTGTTTCTACGTCTCGCATTTCGCCAATAAGAATAACATCAGGACTCTGTCTCACAACGTATTTCAGAGCATCCGTGAATGAATCTGTGTCAATGCCTATTTCTCTTTGATTTATAATTGACTGTTTGTCTTCGTGAACAAACTCAATGGGGTCCTCGATGGTGACCACATTGCATCGGCGATTCATATTAATCAAATCAATCATAGCTGCAAGAGTGGTTGATTTTCCACAGCCAGTGGGGCCAGTCACTAGAATCAAGCCCTGTCTGTGCATAGTCAAGTCCTTGATGACAGGAGGCATTCCCAAGTCATCAAGGCTTTGGATTTCCAGAGGAATAAGTCTCAGAACCGCACCAATCGTACCACGTTGTTGGTATACGTTGGCTCTAAACCTTGCTACTCCTTCTACAGTAAAAGCAAGGTCTAGTTCGTGCCTGTGCTCAAACCTAGCAATCTGGTTATGATTCATGATACTGTACGCTAGATCGCGCACCTCGTCAGCCTTTAGCACCGGAAAGTCCGTGGCAGTTATTTTGCCATTTACTCGTAGCATAGGTGGTGCATCTGCTTTGATGAACAAATCCGACGCTTTCTGCTCCGCAGCATACTTAGCAAGATCTATCAGCTCCATAGGATTTAATCAACTCCTCCAATCACGATCGCGTCCCCTACTTCTGGCAATACTACTAGCAATTAGAAACGTGGTAACACCTACAAGAAGTGCCAACATAACTGCAAGCGGAAGCAGCAGATACAAGTGCTTCCGCACGCTCGCCCCCGGCTCCACTCGCCCCGGTATATGGGTGGGCAGCTTCAAGACGTCAAAGTCAGAACGCTTTATGTCAACCCTGTACCGATAAAAATTCTTGCCACGTTCGATGGCTATTTTTACATGTTTATTCTCAAAACGTTCAGGCGTCGGCAACTTAGCTTGCGGTGGCACCATATACAGAATTTCGATCCTCTTGTATTCTTTCAGGGCAATAACAATAGGCTCGATTAATGGTACACCATCGGCATCGAGAATTGCCGACGTAGTCGAGAATTCTAGGGTTGTCATGGGCGGCTCACCCACATTGGTAGCAGCCCCATCTGATATACTTACGTTCGTGGCAACCCATGCGGTCTCCTTCAGAATCTTTTCAAGATCAGCCTCGACCTGCGTTTTGGGAATGACCTTTGAATAAGTGAGAGAAACCCATCCAGAGTGTGGTATTCTGGCATCCACCCAAAGGATTATGTCGGGAACATAAATGGACTCTGCTTTGTCGCACAAGCACATTCCACAAGATGCAAGGAGGACTATCAATAACAACAATAGGAGACGGCGCGATGAAAGCAAGTTACTAACTCGTCTGGCGTAACTATTCTCCATGTTACCATATGCCCTTCGACAGGCGGCTAACGAAAAATGCGCGTGAATCCTTGTTTGCATCACATCCCGCCCGGATACACGCGGGACTGGTTACACCACTCCAGAAACCACCACTTGAGGCAGCCCACGCCGGCTTTACACCCAACGCTGATAACGAGAAACAAAAAATGGTGGAGCTGATGGGAGTCGAACCCACGACCTCTTCCATGCCAAGGAAGCGCTCTCCCACTGAGCTACAGCCCCACTCAAGAACCGGTATCATTGTACCACAAATCCTGCGGTACTGCAATATGAAATACAAACTTTCTGACCAAGTCGTATGGTTGTACGGAAAAGAGTCGGGTGCTTGGCTATGTTAGATGTGTTTGGAAAAGAGAGTGGTTTTCGGACAGAATCACCCAATTCCTTTTAAAACCTACAAAAGTATACTAATTTCGGCCAAAAGGCATAGGTGTCTGTTTCTAGATAGGATTCTGATAATACTGTGGGAAAGGATAAGGCGCAAGGCGGGTACAGGGCAGTGCAGAATAAGAATTTGCTGATGGGCATCACGAGATTTAATGGATACGTCGGATAGCCACAGCAAGTGAGAAGCAGGATAGCCTGTGATAGACCTGCAGGAGGATTTGAAAATATCACAATCCATAGTATGGAAGACTTCAATACAGTCGTTCGTTGAGAGGCAAAATGAGGTCTTGTACGGCCTATTCACAGCAGACGCGACAAGATTTCTGCGTCAGACAGAAGTGATGGGGTTGACGCAGTCCACCAGGGATTGTAATAACGCCAACCCACTGTTCATTTGATATCTATATTAATCATCGCACCGATGTTTCTACCGGCTTCAAGGTAACCGACACATTATCAAAAGCTACGTACATAAACGCAGGAGGATTAATTGAATACTGATGGTCATGATCGCTGAACCATAAACGAACCGCAATGTGCCCGGTCTTAGTCTCAATCGGAAAATCTGTTATACTCTTTGTTATCCAGTTACCCTTTGACTCCATACTCCATGTGGTCTTCCGACAGAGAGTGGGCGGTGCCGGATGCTCTTCATCAATAATGTATGAGGTTATCATTTCATCAGCATAGACGACGAAGATAGCGCCAGCAGGACCTCCGTCATGCTTTGGGAAAAACAAATTCTCTGATACGCAATCCCACGACGCATTCAACAAATACTTACCCGGGTTCACCTTGATTATCTGTTGAATCCACGGATAACCTTCGCGCCATGAACCTGTCTTAGCCCAACCGGCAGAATATCCTTCTTTGGCTCTTACCTTTGTGGCGAGCGCAATGCGCCTAAAATGTCTATCGCCATATAGAGGATCCTCGTATATCTCGTACACGCTCATTGGCGCTTTGTTGCTGAAAATTTGGCAAGGAACACCCTGAGGACCATCAAACATATTTGTGGTTTCTGGCGTGCCCTCAGTCCATCCAGTCAAATCCCCGGTTTCGAAATCGCCGTTCACTAGCAAATTGCCGAATGAAACGCCGACCAACAGCGATGTCAAGGTTATCGCGAATACTATTGTCAAAATCATTTTCATTTCGTGCTTCACCTTTCGCTTTCTGTGCCCGTTCCGATTGGAATCAACTTGAAAATTACGTTGTCAAAAGCAACGTATTCATAAACCGATTCAGGGATTGGTTCGTCGTTATGATCCCACATCTGAAGTCGAACCTCAACAATTCCAGTCTTAGTTTCGATTGGAAAGTCTTTTACCTCCTTGTGTATCCACTGGCCCTTAGACTCGTGATTCCAAGTGGTTCTACGTAAGACTATCTCGTTCGTAGTCTGCTCCATAACTCGATCATCCACGTTTACCATGAATATTCCGCCCACTGCCATAGGCATGTCTTTCAGCCCCAAATGCCACGCTACTACGTCCCAAGAAGCATCCACTTTGTATTTCCCAGGTGCGACCTGAAGAATTTGGCTAACGAAGGGATAGCCCATTTCTGGACCGCCAGTGCGAGTCCATCCTAGCGAATAGCCAGATTTTGACTTGCAGTTGTCCGCAACACCAATACGGCGAAGATACTTGCCGCCATTTGCAATCTGATATACGTACATTGGCGCGTTATCGCAAAACACTTGCGGCGGAGTTGGGGGCTTTCCCATCTGTTCCCACAGGGGTGTGAAATATGCCGGTTTGGAGGGAATCCAACGCGTCAGATCGCCAGTTTCGAAATCACCATTATACAAGAGATTTCCAACGCATCGAGCAATCACGATGCTCGTCAGAAGTAAGCTTATGAGCAGAACTTTTCTCATTGTTTCACATCCCCTTCTGCTGGGCCTACCGGCGTAAGATGCAACTCTACATTGTCGAATGCCACAAATTGATAATCTGGTAATTTAATGTCTTGATCATTGTGATCCCACATTTGCAGTCGCACTTCGATATATCCAGTTCTTGTCTGCAAGGGCACTGCTTCGAACGATCTGGTAACCCACTTGCCATTCGACTCGTTGTTCCACGTGGTCCGCCTTATTCCCAAATCATCTGTGGTACAGGCATTCAGTTTGTCATCGGCTAAAACCATCAAAATCCCTCCAACCGTCTGAGGGCCTTGGTTTTCCACCGTCGAGCCCGCCACAACGTCCCACTTGACGCTGACTAAATACTTTCCAGGAGACACATGGATACGCTGGCTAACCCATGGAAATCCCATCAACCTGGATCCTGACCGAGTCCATCCTAATGACCAGTTGTATCTGGCCACTGGTTGTTCTGCCATACCATGTCTTCTAATGATACGACGACCACGGTCTTGATGAAAGATTTCCGATATAAACATCGGGGATTTGGTATGAAAGATCTGAGCCGGCACGGGCGAGGCTCCATGCCACTGTGGTATGTTTGGACCAGCCTCTGTCCAGCTTGTTAGATCACCAGTTTCAAAGTTGCCATTGTACAACAGGTTTTCAGCCAGCAGTGGTGACGCTATGAGTGATAGCGCAAGCAATGCAAGTAGCATATTACTCATGAGCTAGACTTCTCCTTTCGGTCTATACTGTTGAAAATCAGATTCTTGGTGAAAAAGTGACAAACCATGACGCACAAGTCGCTTTCCTCATTATCACTCTAGATGTGTTTAGCAAACACTCTGCTTACAAAAAATACGCAGGTCCTTTAGATCACAATTCTCCGTATGACCCTTAACTTATCTGGATCTTTCGTACCAACTCCCTTCTCGATTGCCGTATATAGGTACTTCGGCGACGCATCGTTATATTGGGTAGGTATGCCCAACTTCTTACGTTGCTCATCGATCATCAAGAGTCCAAGATGGTCAACTGCCACTGGATCCAAGCCAACCATTATCGTCTTCGCCTTCCATTGGAGCACGTCTACCTCTGCTGGCTTACCAGGGCCGCGATCGCACAGAGGTGTCAAAGCGTCAACAATGATCAAACGCGTCTTCTCCTGTATAACTGGTGCGCGATACAAATCTGCAAGATGTGGATTACAGTTCCCATTGGGAGCATGATGGTCACCAGGATTGTCTATTGACCCATAGTGGTTCTTCATTGCACAAGTGATCTTCGGACCACCACTGTGTTTCACACATGGTAGATTTATGAGAGCTGTGATTTCCCTGGTTAGTATCTTACTAAATCTGCCTTTGAAGCTATCTATTTCGAACGGTTCATCTTCATAACCATCCGGCTGGGTTCCCTTCACCTTGACACCTGGACCATCAATGTTCAGCCTGAATCCTGCTGCAGCAAGCTCGTGATTTGCTCTGTCCCAAACGATAATATTCTCTTCCTTCACGCCAGCGATCCTCAATCCCGCGATCACGGCAGCAACCGTTTCAGGTCTTACTGCTACGGGCCTTCCGCCAAATGAATTCACTTTGATCCCTACAACATCATTAGGCTTGAATAGACTTCTCCACGCAGTCTCAGGTGTAGGTGCACCGACAAATGACCGTACTCCCTCGTTGACCATCTTATTTAGGACGTGTTGGTCGATCGACCTTTCCCATTCACCTACACTGACCATGCCCATCCTGGAAGGCGTATGGTTATTGTTCTCGGCGTCAACGAACAATTTCGGTCCAGTCACAACCACAACCTTGCTACTATTGGTTGATGAGTCGGCACTTGCCCTGCCCGGAGCAAAACCTAACTTCTCCAACCCATATGCACTTACTCCCAGAGAAACAGCCCTTTCCAGAAAATCCCTTCTGCTCATCTTGTAGTTCATACCGACCGCTCCCTTCTGACAATCAGCCATTGCGTCTTCCTGACACTACAGCTAATTTACACTTAATTTCGTGACCGGGAAATTCCTTTCTCAGGTCAGTCTCTCTGGAAAGAAAATTCCAAGAAATGTGTCTGCCGAACAGACTAGGATGGACAGCAGCTAGTAGCGGGATAAAACAATATGATCTTGCGAGGAGTGCGGAAAAAGTCATAAGAATAGAGAGCTGCTGCACGCTATCGCGCATACACCTCTCTATTCCGTAAACTCACAAGGTTTAGCTGATTCTTACAATCTGAGCAGTTTCAGATTGATCTGCGTGATGATCTACTGATTCCGAAGACATTCCTGGCTCCAGCCAACGAGGGCCATGATATACGTGGTCAAACCATATGTATTCGCCGCTTTGAGTCCACGCCGGATTTGCATACCGTTCTCGGTATTCGGCGGACCATGCTTCGAGGAAGGAAAGCGTTCTTGGTCCTAGCAGTTCTTCGCCACCTTCCTCACTAGCGCGAGCACCCGACACTTCCACTGCTCTCTTTCCATCATGAGGATTATCCATGAACTGACAGGGAGTGAGAGGATTACGCTGGTTCTCTTGGCACTTTCTAATCTCCCTAAAAAGCGGTGACCTCAAGGCATCGATTATCTTGGAATCTCGGATGTTGTGAATAGTAAACTTGAAAAACACGCAGGGCTCAATGTCGCCTCGATTGTTGATATGCAGATACCTGCTTGCGGCTATACATCCCTTGCACATGGGCCCCGAGTTCCAGAAGTCAGCTATGAATAAGCCCTTGGAACGAAGCACATCCCACGTAAACTGACGTATTCTATCTCGTTGATACGGGGTAACGACAAGATCCAGATCCGGATTCTTACCCACGGGAACATACATAAAGTACCAACCATAGATACAGCCTTTGTCCATTAGGTGATCTATGAATTTCGGGTCTGTTGCCACCTCAAAGTTCTTGCTTGTATAGGTTAGGGAAAAACCGAACAGGACGCCGGCTTCTCGAAGCCGGTCCATTGCTGCCATAACTTTGTTATATACCCCTTTACCCCGGCGGCTATCAGTCTCTTCCTGCCAACCCTCAATGCTAATCGCGGGCGACAGGTTGCCAATTTCGATAAGATCGTTTACCTTTGCATCGTCAATCAGCGTACCGTTTGTATACATCATGAAGGCGACGTCGTTGTGTTTCGCGCAGAGGGCTTTGATTTCAGACCATATTAGCGGATGAGTTGGTTCACCACCGGTAATCACGATAAAGCTGACACCAAAAGACTTCAACTCTTCGACGATCCGGTCCATTGTCTGAAAATCGAGTATTTCATCCTTGCTCGTTACTGCGTTAGCATAACAACCAACACATTGGAGATTGCACTGCTTCAGAGGGCTGATTACTGCCAGTTGGGGTGGATCAAAACCCTCTCTTTTTGCAAACTCTTGCCTGATCTGTGCATTTTCCCACCAAGGTAACCACAAATTTCCAAAGAACGTGCGCAGGAACTTCGGATGTGCATCCATTACCATGCGTTTCGCAAGCTGGATTACGGGATGGCTATACTCTAATGCGTCCTTGAACTGCTGAAGTTGAAGCTTGTGACGCTCTTCGTAAGGAAGCGCCTGAGCAATGGAGGCTAGAACGGATAAACCTCGCTCAAGCTTACCCGTTCGTGCAAGTACCGGCAATGCTTTAACCAAAGCGAAGCTGGTGGATCTGGCTAACCAGCGACCTACAGACTTAGGGCGTCCTATCACCGCGCATTCCTCCTTCACACTATTGGCTAGACTCAAGTGGGATGCGATCGCTGTGTTTCTTTGCAAGTATCCAAACCATAGGGATTATAAATCGATTAGGAATAGTTGTCAACAGACCTGGCACTACCAATGGAGGATTCCCTACTTACCGTGCATAACTAAACCTCAAAAGGATTGATGCATAATCAACAGAGTACCATATACATGCGCAACCCATGTGGCTTTACTACTAAAGCAAGCAGGTGGTTAAGCTTGCGAGACTGAGTTAAATAAGCCTAAGGAGAGTCAATATGCTAGGCCGACGTTACGTAGATGCGATTCGCTCGCTGCTCGGTAAGATTAGCACCGAGCAAATGTCTAATATCGAAAAAGCTGGAGAGTTGGTTGCGGACTGCTGGGCCTCTGGTGGAGCTGTTTTCATCACAGAAATGGGTCACGGTACCGCGTCGGAACTGACAAATCGTGCAGGTGGACTAATGGCGTTGCGTCAATTCAGTTTTTCTGTAAGTGTAAACAGTCCAATTGCCAGTTGCCAACAAGACCGCCCGCGTTCAACTTCCGTTATACCCGAAGTTGAACAAGTGCGAACTGCTGTCAAACTCAGCCAGATAAGACCAGGTGACGTTGTGTTTGTCGGTTCGGTTTCCGGCAAGAACATATACCCTATTGAGACAGCGCTCCAGTGTCAAGAGCTAGGCGCAAAGGTTATTGTTCTTACAGCGTTGGAATACACGGAGCGTGTTTCTTCGGCGCACCCCTCAGGCAAGAAACTCAAGGATGTAGGAGACTTGGTGATAGACATCTGCGCACCGATAGGAGACGCCGTCCTAGAGGTTGAAGGTCTGCCCGTTAAAGTCCTTCCAATTTCAGGAATTGCTTTCACAACCATCATGTGGATGATATGCGGCGAAGCAATCGAACAGATGCTTAAGCGAGGTCTGCGCCCTCATGTGTACATGAGCCACAATCTTGACGGGGGACCGGAGTTCAACGAGCGCGAGATTGCAGAGTATAATCAAACTGGTTACTGAGCGATGGACCCGGTGTTTATTCCTATTCAGTAAGGTCCTGCACAAGGCATGATTTACGATTAGCCAGCTATGCAGCACGTTTTTTGAACGTCTCCCTGCAAGCATTAATAGCTTGACAGAACGCGTCAACTATCTCTGGGTCAAGTTGAGAACCTGCACAGCTCCTTAGGATCTCTAATGCCTGGTCCACACGGTACGCTCTCCTGTGCGGTCTATCTGAAGTCAAGGCATCATATGTATCAGCAACAGCAATAATACGTGCCATGAGGGGAATACTCTTACCCGCCAATCCATCAGGGTACCCTTTACCATCAAATCGCTCATGATGACTCCGAATACCAGGCAGCACCGCCTGATTATCATCGGAATTGCGCACTATAGCTTCTCCTACTACGCAATGGGTACGCACGATACTCATCTCAGCCTCATTCAAATCGCTCGGCTTATTCAACACTTGGTCCGGCACTCCGATCTTGCCAATGTCGTGCAATGCTGCGGCCTTTCCCAGCACTTCGATTTCCTTTTCAGTCAACCCAAGCCACTTACCAATCATTACTGAGTATTTCTGAACATTCATAGAGTGTTCTATTGTATAGTGGTCTCTCGCATCGACTGCCACCGCCAGCATCTCAAAAGTACAATTGCTTCGGTCATTGACAAGCGTCTGCAGCAAGCTCGCATCTGCCCCGCCCGCATCTATACTACCGTCATATACACGAATGCAATCGCGACCGGACCTCTTTGCTTGGTAAAGCGCTGTATCTGCAGCTTTTATCAGACTGTCTTTGTCAGTACAATGATCTGGGTAACAGGCTATTCCCATGCTTATTGTGGCAACCAGAGACTTCTTTTCGATCTTCCCGTCGTCTGTCCGTAAGGTTATCTCAAAGTTGTGCTCACCCACCACCTTTCGCAATTTCTGCGCAATCTCCACAGCTACCTCTCGCGATGAGTCGGAAAGGAGAATCGCAAACTCCTCGCCTCCGTACCTGGCTAATAGACCAGTCTCGTCCACATGCGCAGACAGAATTACGGCAAGTTGTCGCAGTAGCTCGTCACCTGCTATATGCCCAAAGCTGTCGTTGATTAGCTTAAACCTGTCTAGGTCAAGCATAATCAACGAAATGCACCCTCCGTGCTCCTGAGCCATCCCCATCTTATCCGTGAGAACCTGCTGAAAGTACCGATGTGTATACAAGCCAGTGAGATAGTCAGTGTTCATCTCTCTCAGCATCTTGTCTTTTAGCTTCAGAGTCGCGAGCAGTTTGTTGAAAGTCTTGGCTACTTCTCCAATTTCATCTTTTCGGCGATCATCTACTAGAGTCTCCAAATCACCTCTCGCAGCATTGTTTAATCTAATAATAAAGCGCCTGATGGGCAAGATCATTGCTCGCACGAGAATGGCGGCCAAGAGCATCGAGAGAGCAGCCGATATTGATATAAGCGCAATGCCAATCGAACGAAGCATGGACATACGGTCCTTGAAGTCCCTAACAGACATATCTACACCGACAATTGCTACAGATCGACCGTTTTCGTCACGAATGGGCGCATAGCCTGAAATCCAGTCTCCCCATATGTCATGAGTGATTTGCTGGTCATAAGCAGGTCCCCCCAGCCCAGCGCGAAGATCAGGACAATCGACTACGGGATATTTGTCGCCAATGTGCGAGACTAAATCCGGATTTTCTTCAGCGTCAACAACAAACTCCCAAACCATTGCCTTGCGTGTAGGACGCATTGTGTAAATATACCGAACGTCAGGATTCGCCAGTTTTGCTTTTCTAAGGATTAATTTGATGTCTTTATAAGCTTCTGAATGCTCGTCTTTGGAGGTCATTAGTGAATTGTGGGCATCAGCGTCTATCTGACTGGCAACGCTCTTTGCTATGTCTGCAAGCCTCTCACCCACCTCTGCAAACAATACTTGCTCTGCATATCGACAATAGGTAAAGTTGAATAGCGCGCCAACTGTGACCACAAGAAGTGTAATCGATATTTGAAACTTGTCTCGCAGATTCACCAGCTATGAATAGCTCCAGTCTATAGCATACTTGTTGTAACAAAACTTAGGCAGACATTCTTCCTTATTATCGGTGAACTTTGTCACGCCTTTTAGATAAGTGACTTAACGGGATTATCTACAGGCGAGAAGTTATGCTAGTGGCTCATGCGATACTCCATCCAGGTCTCGCGTGCATTTGCATAAGAACTTCATGGGGGTATAATACTGAAGCTCTTCGCTGTCGCTAGACTTCCTGTCGAAGTTGATAAATCTTTCGGGCGACACCGTGACCCATCTTCGCTCTCTATCCTATTGCCGACATAGCTATTGTGACAGCGTGGAGAGTTCGGGCCACGTCTGCATCACTGTGCGCACTCGATACAAACATAGCCTCAAACTGACTGGGTGGTAGGTATACGCCTCGCTCCAACATGCCCTGAAAGAACGCCGCATACTTCCGGGTGTCGGATGTCTTAGCGGAAACGTAATCATCAACTGTAACATCGGTAAAGAAAATGGTCATCATTGAACCAATCTGATTGACTTGGATATCCATCCCAAACTTTCTAGCTACTTCTACGAATGAATCAGCAAGTTGTTGTGCCCGTCTCTCGAGGACTGGATACAAGTTCTCATCGCGAAGTACGCTTAACGTTTTGATGCCTGCTGCAAGCGCAAGTGGGTTACCTGAAAGTGTACCCGCTTGATACACAGGGCCAACTGGGGCTACAAGTTCCATAATTTCTTGCCTGCCACCGTAAGCACCGATAGGCAAGCCTCCCCCGAGAATCTTACCAAGTGTTGTCATGTCTGGTATGACGTCGTATAGTTCCTGAGCACCACCGTATGCCAGGCGAAAACCTGTGATTATTTCGTCAAAGATAAGTATCACGCCGTACTTGTGAGTGAGTTCACGTAAGTCTGCCAAATAACCCGGCTTTGGAAGAACAACGCCCATATTTCCAGCTACTGGTTCGATGATCACACAAGCGATATCTTTTCCCTCCGCCTCGAGAAGCATTCGAACCGCATCAATGTCATTGTAGGGCAAGACGATTGTGTCAGCAGCCATCGAAGACGGAATGCCTGCACTATCCGGAATACCGAATGTAGCCACCCCAGAACCCGCCGTCGCTAGCAATGCATCGCAATGGCCGTGATACCCTCCCTCGAATTTGACAATTTTGTTCCGACCGGTGTAGCCACGTGCTACACGTATGGCACTCATCACTGCCTCGGTTCCAGAATTGACAAGTCGAACCATCTCAATTGAAGGTATAGCTGCTACCACCATCTTTGCGAGTTCGACTTCTGCCTCGGTACACGCTCCAAAGCTCGTCCCACGTTCGGCAGTCTTCATGATGGCCTCAACGACCGCCGGATGTGCATGCCCAAGAATTAGCGGCCCCCAGGAACAGACGTAATCTATGTACTCGTTACCGTCCACATCCCAGATATGCGATCCCCTGCCCCGTACAATGAAAATAGGACCTCTACCAACAGCCTTAAATGAACGCACCGGACTGTTCACACCTCCGGGAATGTATCTCTGGGATTCTTCGAACAATCTAGATGATATTTCTGTATGCATATCCTCCCCTCCAAACCTCCTTCTCTATATTTTCAGTCTATCAGAACAAGCGCATAAAGGCAAAGCATGTCGAGTGGTGCGCCATTATATACGTCATTCCCACGCTTATGATGACTATGTTAGTTGGTTCACCCAAAGTGTTAGTGCAAACACGTGTCAAAAGGTGAACCCTCTTCACACGAAGAAATAGTACACCAAACAAACATCGGAGGAACTCCCAGTGATGCGCTGTCTCGTACTCATGTTCGGTCTTTTTTGGTTTATACCCGGAGCACTTGCGACCTGCCTATCTCCCTTCAAAGACCGAGGATTTATTGACCACCACAACCTCTGAAAACTCGAGCCGAGCCGTAAATCACTGTCCAGTCAAGTGACAGAAATTAAGACCAACCTTGATAAAGCAAGCGAGTACGGCATTACTCATTATGTGCTGTTTTCACGAGGCTTTGAGTCATTGTTGTGCTACGACTTCGAAGTTGCCGGAATTGGAAATGTCGGCTCAAAGGCATTTTCACCATATTGTGAGCACAGAAGGAATGCTGCGCTATACTCCTCATATCTACGTCTCGCGCTTAGATACGCCGATTCAAAAGGAATTCGCGTCTTTTTCCACACAAACCAATTTGAATTTCCTAACGAAATCTACACAGCTTTCGGAGATCTGATGAAAGGCACTGCGCCAGTCTGTCCAGGCAAAGAGTTCGTGTGGGAGCTGTTCCGAGGAAAAATACGCGAGTTCTTTCAGAAATTCCCTGAATGCGATGGTCTACAGATTACCGCGGACGAAACACAAGTCTCAGCGCTTTCATGCCAATGTCCTGACTGCAAGAACATGACCGTCGGACAAAGGATAGACCGGATGATTTACGAGGCAGCTAAGGTTTGCGAGGAACTTGGTAAAGAACTTCAAGTTCGCACATGGGGACGTGTTGGCGAACTTGAACAGGAGCGAGACCCGTCTCAGATGCTGGATAACTTGCCAGAAGGTGTAGTTGTTTCCATCAAGAACACAAGAGGCGATTTTTATCTTACAGAGCCAATTTCAAATATGATAGGGTTTGGTAACGACCGCCAGGTTGTAGAGTTTGATTGTTGGGGAGAATATATGGGTTGGAACAACTTCCCTTGCTATTTGGGTGATGCCCTGTCGGAACGAATGAAACTGATCGCGGAGAAGAAGGTCTGTAGGGTTGCCGCACGATTATCCTGGGATCCATTTACAAACTACATCTTTGATCAGCCATGGGGAAATGAAGTCAATGTCTACGTCTACTCGAAACTCGCCCAGGATCCAGGTCTGAATCCAGATGACCTCCTGAATGAGTGGGTCGCAACCAAGTTTCCACCAGAGTGCCGCTCAGCCGCTTTTCGATTATATAAGAGATCCGCCGAACTGCAGAAGGTCTGGATGACCTTCCAAGGGTGGAATGCCAATGACCACAGTCGAGTCTTCTACAACCCTAATTCTAACTACCAGCGGGTTATTGACAAGGTAGACCCTGATAAGCGCACCTACTCAGAGGCTGACCTGAATAAGAGGCGCAAAGACATTGATGCCGCACTTAGGGAAGCTGAGAAACTAATAGAAGACTTGGGCCCGACTCTAACACCCGAATTCCGAAATAACCTGCTTCATGGTGCAAAAACGGAATGGTTTGTAGCCCATGGTGTGACCAACGAACTAGACCTCCTCCGCATCTCCTCGACTTTTAAAGAGGGTCAAGCACCGCCTGATCTTGCCACTGTCTCAAGGCGTATCAGGAAGTTTGACGAAGAATGGCAGAGGTACGACCCGATAGGTTATAAAACCTATTTCGGTATGGCACCTTTACAAATGCTAGACGAAATCATGAAGACGCGTGAAGGAGCACAAGAATTTTGATCCAGGATTTGCACTTTAATTGGTACTTGGATGTGTTTACTTAGGTAATCCCATACCCAGTGTGTGCCATCGTCGGCTTTCCTCAACTTCAGGTCAGCACTTATTGCTTATCAGTAAAAATACCTGTTTTGAAAGCTAGCGCTTGGCATTCAGTCTGATGTGTAATAATCTTGGAACAGAAGTAAGGGACATCTAAGCCCTTGACTTGGACATAAACCAGACTAATGGCAAAGTCAAAAGCTGCGCTTAACTCTTGTCAGTGTCATCAAGGCGAAGCACGATGTCCGATACAATAATCGTAGAAGAAGGGAGGAAAGATGTATGCGTAAGGTCCTTGTACTTCTTGTGCTAATCTTGACGGCTTCGCTACCTCTTGCTGCGCAGAACTTAGTCCAGAATCCCGGCTTCGAAGCTAGCTCGGGCACACCAATTCCCGGCTGGACTAATTGGTTCTGCACCGGCTGGGGTTCAGGAATGTCTGTCGAGATCAACACCTCGAACAAGGTCTCGGGCGCAAATAGCGCCAGGCTGCGAATCAACAGCGGAAGTGGAAGCTTTGGCATTTACCAAGTCGTTTCGGTCACGCCCAACGTGCTGCACAATTTCAGCACATGGGTACGGGCCACGTCGAACACCTCGAACTGGGCCGAAGTGTTACTCTTCAATTACCAGGTTACCAACACCGGCGACATCGACAGCGGAACCATCAGCAGGCCTTACCTCATTTGGAAGCGTGATTCGTGGGGTGGAGTGTCCGGAGTCCCAGGTGGAAGCTTGCCCACCATTGCTTCGGATGTACCACCTTACCCAGGCAATAGCTGGGAATATGTCACTGGCACCGTAAGTTCACCCACCGGCTACGTGACGATCGCGTATAAGTGGGGAAATGGGAGCGGCGGTTTCAGCGGCTCAATGTATGTTGATGAAGTGTCTCTAACGGCGGTACCTGAGCCGGGAAGTCTGTTGGCACTTAGCACCGGTATCATCGGGCTAGCTGGCATCGTCATTCGCCGCAGACGATAGATCAACACCCAATTCCATATTGTGTTCAAAGAGCACCAAGGCTGCGGCGAACTGTAGCCTTGGTTTGTCTTTTTGCATTACAACAATAGGTATAATTACCAGTTTTTGCACTCTAGTATTGACCCAACTAGACTTTGATGCTAAACTCTAATTTGCAAGCAGAGCAATCGCCAGGCGTACTCACAAGAGCGACTCCGCTCGTACAGAACGATTTATTTCTCCACGGGACGTTGTGAGAACAGTCAGGCGCGTTGTTCTGAAACGTCAAAATGGAAAGGAGGAGAAGGATGAAAAGGTTGCTTTTTGTATTGGTGTTGCTAATGTTAGCGGCACCGACGTTCGCGCAGTGGCTTATACCAAACGGTGACTGGTCGAGCGGCGAAACGGGCTGGACAAGATGGAGAGCTCCCTGGGGTTCCAACGAAGCCTGGGCAGTGCCTTCCGATGGTCCAACCCCACCTTGTGGCAAGGCTTCCTTCAACAACGGACAAGGTAGCTTTGGATGGTTCCAACGGATACCTGACGTAATTGCAGGAAAGACCTACAAGGTGTTTGCGGACTGGGCTGGTGACATCAAATCGGCCGGCTGGGCTGAGGTCATGTTCTTCGCGATCTCTTCAAGCGCGACCGACGCGGACATCATTTCCCGAATAGACTCTGGAGCTGCGGCCGACATCGCGTACAAGAAAGATTCCTGGGGAATGAACCCGCCGACTTCGTGGAGCTGGCAGGCTGCTTCGTTATCTCCACACCCGAACGGCAATGGCGGCCAAATAACTCCCGCTGCTGGTCAGATACTAGTGGTTGGTCTCAAAGTCGGTCACAGCGGCACAAGCACTGCTTGGTGTGAATGGGACAATATCACGCTTGTACCCGAACCCACCAGCCTTCTCGCTCTCGGGTCCGGTCTTGTTGGGCTAGCTGGTATGGTTATCCGCCGAAGACGCTAGTGTGTTGAACATCTGGTTGTAATCTGGTTTTCAGTAACAGTAAAAGGACAGGGTTTGCTAGCGCAAACCCTGTCTTTATTAGGTAATAATGGAATCTTCACCTACATGGAGACTGACCGCGCCAAGCATTTTTTTTGCACGCTTCTACTAATTCGTTTATGCTACCAAACGCCAACCCGATGCACGTGTCCGCCGCACCGTAGTAGATCCACAGCTCATCACCGTGTGGAATAGCTGCGGTTGGAAATACAACATTGGCAACTATTCCCACTCGCTCATAATACTCTTCTGGTGACAATATGGGTTCATTGCATTTGCCAATAATGCACGCCGGCTCCTCCAGGTCGCAAAGTAACGCCCCCATCATATAGATGTAACCATTCATACCTTTCCTACACCCGTGATACAGAACCAGCCATCCTTCATCTGTCTTCACTGGCGGTGCTGCAGGCCCGACCTTTATGCTTTCCCAATATCGAGTGTATTTCTCGAGAAAGAGTTTTGTACGTCCCCAATGAATCAAATCGGGAGAATAGCTGATATAGATATCTCCTTCCGATTGACCTTGCGGACGTTCGAGCCGGACATATTCACCCTTGATTTTTTCAGGAAAAATCGCACAATTTCTGTGGTCAGGGCCTGCTATGAAATCTATCGTCTCGATCTCTTTAAAATCGACGGTCTTAGCTAGCATAATTCGACCTCCAAGTCGAGACGCAACGTTATATGTGATGTAGTACACGCCATCTATGGGAGTAATTCGAGCATCGAAGATCCCCTCATGCTCAACGTACGGATACTCCTTCGGAGGAGTAATCATGTTCTTGGGTTCGATCTCGAAATGAATACCGTCAGTGCTCCAACCTACGTAGAACCGCGGCACCCATTCACGGTCCCAGAGGTGTATGAGACTGACGATCTTATCCCCATACTTGGCGAAACCACTGTTGAAAACGCAGGCAGCTCCGCCCGGAATATCTTCTGCAGTGATGATAGGGTTACCATGATACCGCCTTAGCAGACCGTTCCCGATGTATGCTGGTATTGCCTGATACTTATCTTGCTTTTCCCTCATAAATAGTCCTCCAGTTGTAGCTTTCCAAGGCAAGAATATTGGTTTCTGAATACAGAACCGGCAACAGTATTATACTACAGCCGATTAGTTCCCCAAAAGTCTGGTCTTCACTTCAATAAGAGTATTAGCGTTCCAGTCAGTGTCTCCCTCCAAAGCAAGAAGAAATAGGCCATGCGGTTAGCTCGAAACCTCGCTTGACTACATGTGACACAAACGCGAAGAGACATAGGCTGTATGATCGAGAACCTGCAGACACTTGTCTCACAGATTAGGCTGTATTCCCTTCTCATTCATCGAATCTGGGTATTTCAACCAGCTGACCGCCGTGCATTGCTGACTCGTGTGCACAGATACCTGCCGCCGTCCAGTTAGCTGCCGTCACGGCATCGATACAAGGCTTTCGTTGCTCAACTATGCTGGATACAAACTCGTGCACCAAATGCGGGTGTGATCCACCATGCCCTCCTCCGTAAAGAAACGACAGATGTGGATTCGATTCATCGTAAACGGTTGCCTGGGTAAATCGAGCAATCTCCTTAGGTAACAAATCATGTCGGTCCGGTACTTGCACCCTTTCAGCAACAATCGGTGTACCCCGGCCGGCCTCAGGCTCCGCCATGCGGAATACAACGGGGTACTCTCCTTCGATCTGTTGCCATTCAAAGCCAACCCTCTCCCCATACGCTGAAAAACTTTCGGTATAGCACCTGGCAGTTCGGAACAGTGTACGAGTCACCTCCATGGCTAAGTCTGTCTCTTCTAGTCGAAATATAGCGGTCTCTGCTGGAAATGGATTTCCATAGTGCTGCTGATATTCGGGAGCTAAAGTTCCTGAGCCAAAGCAGTGAACCCGCGATGCGCGTGTATTAGTAAGTGCTAGTAGTGGAGAAACCGCGTGGGTCGCGTAATGCATAGGCGGAAGACCTACCCAATACGGCGGCCAGTTCTCCATGTCTTGATAATGCGCTCCGCGGAGAAACGTGAGCTTTCCCATTTCCCCTCTCGCGTACATTTCCTTTACGTAAAGAAATTCTCGCGTATAAACCGCTGTTTCCATCATCATATAGTTCTTTCCGGATTCCCTTTCCGCTGCAACAATAGCTTTTAGATCATCTATACTCGTAGCCATCGGAACGGTACAAGCGCAATGTTTACCGGATCTGAGGACAGCAATACTTTGTTTTGCATGCAACGGAATGGGAGTAACGAGATGAACGGCATCAAAATAGTCTGACTCAAGAATATCAGTGAGATTTGTGTATCGTTCACGAATCAAGAACTTATCTCCTGCCTTTTTAAGTGCCTGTTCGTCCGTATCGCAGATTGCAACAGAGTCAACATTTGGATGATGAGCATATATCGGCACAAACTCGGCTCCAAACCCCATTCCCACAACCGCAACACGTATTTTCAATGTCGGATACCTCCTACGATGTCCGTTTATCTGCAGACAAGTATATCCCTTTAATCCTATATGAGCAACAATCCCAATTTGACGAATCTCCTGGGAGTGTTCGAGGCCTTATTGCGCTAGTTAACAGACCAGCAATGCGCGAGATGATCAATCATTCGAAATTCTGTTGCTCCTCAATTATCAGTTCGGGTTTATTCTTACAAGAATAATGGAAAATCCAATTATGGAACACGCACCTTGACAATCGGTCTAATTGGGCGGAGTTGGTACAGCGCGCACTATAAACGTAGATCGTACGCCTTCGATCGGCCAATACTGAGGATCTGATCCCAGTCCAGGTTGAACGCTAGCGGCGTGCCTAACACATGCAAGTCGTACGGAGGAACGGGACATCTGCCGGTAAGTATGGAGTGTAAGACATATCGAAGGTTGATCGCCCCAATCCTCAGTGGCGAACGGTTGAGTAACGCGTAGGTAACCTGCCCCAGAGACCGGGATACCCTGCCGAAAGGTGGACTATAATACCGGATGACGACATCTCGGCGCATGTCGAGGTGTCCAAAAGCCTCAAGGCGCTCCGGGATGGGCCTGCGTCCTATCAGGTAGTTGGTGGGGTAACGGCTCACCAAGCCGACGACGGGTAGCTGGTCTCACAGGACGGCCAGCCAGACGGGGACTGAGACACGGCCCCGACGCCCAACCCCGACGACCGGAGGAACACCGACTGATTCTTGCGGTCATGTTCTTGCGCTCATCGGGGGTAGGTGGCAGCAGTGGGGAATCTTGCGCAATGGGGGCAACCCTGACGCAGCGACGCCGCGTGAGCGAGGACGGCCTTGGTCTTATACAACCAGGGTTGTAAAGCTCTTTCGGGTGGGCACGTAGCCCATTAGAAGAAGCACCGACAAACTACGTGTCAGCAGTCGCGATTCACACGTAGGGTGCAAGCGTTGACCAGTATCACTGGGCGTAAAGGGCTCGCAGGCGGCCCTGCAAGTCGGGCGTGAAATTCCTTGGCTCAACCAAGGAACGGCGCTCGATACTGCGAAGCTTGAGGGCGGTAGAGGAGAGTGGAATTCCCGGTGTAGCGGTGAAATGCGATGATATCGGGAGGAACACCAATAGCGAAGGCAGCTCTCTGGGCCGTTCCTGACGCTGTAGCGAGCGAAAGCCAGGGCAGCGATCCGGATTGGCACCCGGGTAGTCCTGGCTGTAAACGATGGACACTTGTCCTGGGGAAGCCAGCAGAGGAAACAAGCGAGAAGGCATGAAAATGTGCCTTCTTTGTAAGATCTCTCTGCCTTACTCTCCGGGGCGTAGCATACGCGTTAAGTGTCCCGCCTGAGAAGTACGGCCGCAAGGCTGAAAATCATGGGAATTGAGGGCGTCTGCACAAGCGGCGGAACATGTGGCTTAATTGGACACTGAACCAAGAACCTCACCAGGGCTGTCCGTATGCCTGAGGTTTCGGCCCGGAGTCTGGAAACAGTTTCGGTCGCCGACCCCGACGCCAGAAGACGGTCATTGGCATGTACAAACATCACCTCGTATGTTGGTTGTATAGCCCATGCTCGTCTGACGTCCTACGGCATACAGACAAGGTGCTGGGTGGCTGTCGTCAGTCCGCGTCGTGAGATGTCCGGTTCACTCCGGGAGCGGACGAAACCCCATATCCCTTGTTGCCAGGTGCTAATCGGTATGCCAGCGGCCACTTACTAGCACGGCACTCTAGGGAAACCGCCGCCCGCCATGTGGACGGGTTGGAGGAAGGAGGGGACGAGCGTCGAGTCCGTACGGCCCACATGCCCTGGGCTGCACACATGTTACAGTGGCCTGTACAGTCGGCAAACCCGCGAGGGGGAGGTAAACCGCAAAGCAGGCCGAGGTTCGGATTGCAGTCTGCAACCCGACTGCATGAAGGTGGAGCCGCTAGTAACTGCCGGTCAGCTATACGGCGGTGAATACGTTCCCAGTCGCCCTTCACATCGCTAACCGCGTTCCGCCTGCGCGGGTCCGAGCGAAGCTCCTTTCTACACTGTGGATGACAAACACAGTCCGGAGGTGCAATGTGGTTCACCTTCCGGCAATGGTTTCACATCCATCAAGGGGTTAGCCGGGCCCAACCGGGTGGACGTTGGAGTAGCAAAGTAACCGTACCGGAAGGTGCGGTTGAACATCACGACAGTCGTACACAGTTGTGCGAGCTGGCCAACTCCGCCAAATCTTTCGTTTTGTAATTAGCGAATCTCCTATTCGTTGGAATGGTAGGATTACTCGAACCTTGAAAATCGAATAGAGGTTGACACGAGTGCCTGTAGCATACCATCAAGGGCACGCGGTGGATACCTTGGTGACCAGAGCCGACGAAGGACGTGGCACACTGCGATAAGCCTCGGGGAGCTGTGTGCAAGCTGTGATCCGGGGATGTCCGAATGGGGAAACCCGACGCGGGTAATGCTGCGTCATCTCGGCCTATGGACCGAGAGGGGAACCGGGTGAACTGAACCATCTCAGTAACCCGAGGAAAAGAAAGCAAGAACGATTCCCTGAGTAGTGGCGAGCGAAACGGGAACAGCCCAAACCCGTCCGCCCACTGGAGTGGTCGGACGGGGGTAGCGGGGCAGCACGTTCAGTAGATTATGACTCGTCACGTGTTTATAATCTACTGAAGGGAGTCACAAATCCACTTCCTAGCAGAAGAAATCTGGAAAGGTTCGCCATAGAGAGTGATAGCCTCGTATGCAAAAAGAAGTGGGCTCTCTGTGCTGACCCCAAGTAGCACGGGACACGAGGAATCCTGTGTGAATCTGGGAGGACCACCTCCTAAGGCTAAATACTCCTGGCAACCGATAGTGAACCAGTACCGCGAGGGAAAGGTGAAAAGAACCCCGGGCAGGGGAGTGAAATAGAGCTTGAAACCGTGTGCCTACAAGCAGTGGGAGCAGTGCGCGCATATTATTGCGCGGCCCTGTGACTGCGTGCATCTTGGATAATGAGCCGGCGAGTTACTGTTGGTGGCGAGGTTAAGTCTGCTGATCGCAGATGGAGCCGCAGCGAAAGCGAGTCTGAACAGGGCGCAGTGGAAAAGAAGGGCTGAATCAGTGGCCAGTTCAAAGGCCCAGAAATCATTCTGTCTCGACTTTTCCGATAGTCACCAGCAGTAGACCCGAAACCGGGCGAGCTACCCATGGACAGGGCGAGGCTGTACTTCCGACTACACGTCACCTTTCACCACGAGAAGATGGCATTTCTGACGAAAGGATAGGTTAGGAAGTTTTGGAGCTTAGGCCCGAACTCGTTGGTGCTGCAATACCATGGGATGATCTGTGGGTAGAGGTGAAATGCCAATCGAGCCCGGATCTAGCTGGTTCTCCGCGAAATGCACTTAGGTGCAGCCTCGGGCGTTTGACTGTGGCTGTAGAGCCACCGGATGGACTAGGATCGACTCATCGGTCTCGAACCCAACCGAACTCCGAATACCACAGCCATAGTCCGGGAGTGAGGGTATGGGGTTTGCGACTCCATATCCGAGAGGGGAACAACCCAGACCGCCAGCTAAGGTCCCCAAGCATGGGCTAAGTGTCATGCAAAGGCAGTAGACCGACAAAGACGACCGGGATGTTGGCCTCAAAGCAGCCATCATCCAAGGAGTGTGCATATTAGCTCACCGGTGGAGCCGGTCTGCGCCCAAGATTAACGGGGCTAAGCCCACCACCGAAGCTGCGGTCTTAGTGGATTTCCATCCACTAAGAGGTAGCGGAGCGTTCTCTATGGAGTGAAGCTCAGGTGAAAACCTTGGTGGACTGTAGAGAAGTGAGAATGCCGGCACGAGTAACGTTCAAGAAGGGTGAGAATCCCTTCCGCCGAAAACCTAAGGTTTCCAAAGCAATGCTCGTCAGCTTTGGGTGAGCCGACCCTAAGCCGAGGCCGAAAGGCGTAGGTGATGGATGGTCCGGTTAATATTCCGGCGCCACCGAGGCTGGTAATCTTGACGGGATCGGTATTGGTCGATCACGAAAATCAATTCCGACATCCGATGGGTTACTACTATGGGGGGACGCGGGTACGCCAACTCGGGGCACGCTTGGAAGTGCATCCGGGAAGGCCGAACCGCCAAGAAAAGCCCCATACCAAGATGCCTCGGTGACCGTACCGCAAACCGACACAGGTAGGTGAGGAGAGGATCCTCAGGCGTTCGGGAGAACCCTCGTTAAGGAACTCGGCAAATTGGCCCCGTAACTTAGGGAGAAGGGGTGCCCGGCTTGCTCTGTCTATTGCAAAGCAAGCAACGGCTATGTGGTACATTGGAGATATTAGTCGCTTCAATGAGCTGTCAAGCGGCATGCTTCTTGCTTGATAACTGCCAGGGCAGGTACGGGCTGCAATGTCCAGGTCTGGGCGACTGTTTACTAAAAACACAGGTGCCTGCTTAAGGAGCAATCCGATGCATAGGTGCCGACGCCTGCCCAGTGCCGGAATACTAAGGAAGCCTGTTTTAGCACTGGTAACGCACCCTTGAAGGTTGTTTACCAGTGCTAAGGCGGGCAACCGAACAACCGGCAAACGGCGGTTCGTGCCCATCCTCTTAATCTTCTATAGGAAGGCGGATCAAGAGGATGGGTGCGAATCCGAAGGTAGCGAAACTCCTTAGCGGATAATTACCGCCATGCCGAACGGCGTAACGACCCAGACACTGTCTCGACGAGGGACCCGGTGAAACTGAACTGTCTGTTAGTATGCAGGCTACCCGCGGCAGGACGGGAAGTCCCCGGGAGCTTTACTGCAGCCTGCCATTGGGTGCTTCAGACCGCTGAAAAGAATAGGTGGGAGCCTACCATGGAGCTGTCAGTTCGGAGACTGCGAAATTGCCAGTCTGACGAACTGGCAGGAACGGCGACAATGTGATACCACCCATCGGATTACGTGCACCCTAACCCCGTTTGTCTGTCCGCTCGGGGGACAGTAGCAGGTGGGCAGTTTTCCTCGGTCGGGGCCCTCCCAAAACGTAACGGAGGGATCCAAAGGTCTCCTCAGCACGGTTGGAAACCGTGTGTCGAGCGCAATGGCATACAGGAGGCCTGACTGTGCGAGCTACGGCTCAAGCAGAGACGAAAGTCGGGCATAGTGATGTGGTGCTACCGTGTGGAAGGGGCATCGCAGCAACGGATAAAAGTTCCCCGGGAAAACAGGACCAATCTCTCCCGATAGGCCACATTGACGGAGAGGTTTGGCGCCTCGTTACCGGCTCATCGCATCCTGGGGCTGAAGGAGGTCCCAAGGGTTGGGTTAGCAGCCCATTAAAGCGGTTTGTGAGCTAGAATTAGATCATCGGAAGATAGTTCGAGTCCTATCCGCCGTGGGCGTAGGAGACTTGAGGGGAGCTGCCCCTAGTACGGGAGGAACGGGGTGGGCTGACCTCTGGTGTACCAGTTGTCCCGCCAGGGGCACCGCTGGGTAGCTATGTTGGCTCGCGATAAGCGCTGAAAGCATCTAAGCGCGAAGCGCACCTCAAGATAAGGTCTCCGTGCACAGTAGTATCATGATTTCGATACTACTCGGCATAGGCCCTGGGAAGATCACCCAGTAATAGGCCGGAGGTGTAAGCGCAGCGATGCGTTTAGCCTACCGGTACTAATAGGCCAAAGTATGCGCAGGCACTCGCTCTCTCTCTTCTGTAATCTAAATGTGTCGAATAAAAGCCCCGGCATTTCAGCCCGGGGCTTTTCTCCATAATGCCAACGGTTACTTACTATCGGCGGCCTTGGGTTTAGTTCGATCAAACCAGTCGATTCCTCGGATGGTTATCCTAAATGGCAATGACTCACGATTTCCCTCGGCGTCTATTATGTTCGTGCACACGAAAATAAACTGCAGGCTGGGACCAGCGGCTCTGGTTCGCTGTAATCAAGAAAAAACTGTCTTACCTACGCTGTAGTTTGCGTCTCTTCTTACTGCACCTTGCTGCCCAACAGTAAAGCGATGAGTCGTAAGTTTGAGTGCCGTTGACCTGCAAATGGCCTAATCTAGAACGCATACTGCTTCACCCGAAGAGCTTACGAAGTTCACTATCTCGCAAACGGATAGACTCGATCTCTGCGTCGGTTAACTGTTGGTTTCTCCGCATATCAAAGCGAGAATGTACTAGTATTTGATCCACCAAGTATTCTCTAGGCGATTGTCTGAGTCGTTTGGTCTTTTCAGGAACCTCTTCTAGGAGAATAAGGCCTTTTCCATACAGCAAACGTGCGAGCAGTTCGGCAAGCTCCTCCTGAGACTTCTCTGAGAGCTCTGCACGAGAGAAGACATGCCCATTCAAGTACTCGATTTGCAAATCGTACGGAGGAGGATCACCAAATGCCTCGGCTAGGAAAGTTGTCGCTCGCCAATTATGAATGACCTTCCTGCCGTGGCTTGTATAGACCGTCTTGACTTCTACGTCATAAATGTCGATTTCCTGGCCATCATCCAAAAAGACGTGATAGACTCTGAGTACCTTGTGCTTCCCTCCCCTAATCCCTGGCCTGCCGGCAGGTATATGCAGGTAGTCCCGGTCTGCCTTTGAAACGGAGACAATTTTTCCATAAAGGTTGTGATAAGCCTCTGTTTCGTCTCGGAAGTCACCACGCAATCTTATATAATCCCCAGGTTGGAGATCCAATTTACGCCCTAATACTCTCGCTTTTTCCTCTTCCTGCTCGCGATGGCGTATTCGGGGAACTGCGGTACGGATAAACTCTTGCAAGCTCTGCCCCCAAAACGAGCTAGAGATATCGCCTTGTCCAGACTGAGGTACAGGCCGCGACCAGTGAATGTCATCACGCCGATGAAAATCAAGATACTCGGAGTTCGCACCGTGGAATATCTGATCTTCTGGTATCCGACACTCCTCATGCGTGAAACTATTTCTCACAGTGTATTCCCAACGCGGGGATTCACCCGCAACATGATGAATAGCGACAATAGACCCGTAAGTCCTCGCAGACCCTCCAGGACCATATGCAGACTCTGGATACATCGGCAACGGATGACTATATGCGACTAGCCGATACAGGCTATACTTATGGTCATCTAGCATATGTTTCTCTTACCCTTGGTTTCTATTCAAGCACGCATCAAAAAGAGGTACTATGTTCTCTAGTACCTCTTTCTCCATCAATCTATTCTACCTTTTCGCGCCTTTCGTACTGCAATTTGACTGTCGCGAAAGGCGGCTTGAGCGGGCCCAACTTTAGCACACCGTTACCCGTCTTTCCTATCGTCATTTCCCATTGGTTGGGGGCCCGATTCTCCTGACTGATTCTTATTTCTCTGGACGAACCGTCCCCCAGAATTACTCGGCCACTAATCGGAAACGCACCGGGATCTGTACGTATTCGGTACTGAGTCTCCCCTTCTCCATGGGGAGTGAATATGTTAATGTACCTTGTTAAGCCATCCGAACCTTTGAACGTGTTGACACTAGCCACTGCCGATAACTCTGTTGGAACTATGGAGGTAGTACGAACCGACGTCACCACCACCAAATTAGCCAAGATAGTTCGCATTTCCGTATCAAACTCCGCAACAGCGTCCGAATTGACATACGCTATGTTGTAGGTAGGAGTCTCCTTAGTCACTATTGCTGGCCGTTTTCCTTCATCGTTGACTTCGTACGCCAAGACTTCCCAACCGTCTCCAAATTTAGGCTTATAACTGTATGCCGCATACTTATCCGGGTTGAGCCTGAAACTTCCCATGGGACCTGTAAAACCTCCGGGCACAGTGAACGCCGGATGTTTGGTTGCGGGAAGGAAAAAGCCGGACGGGGTTGCCGGTCCCTCGGTAGTGATACCCAAAATCTCAAATGCAGGATCTGATATCGCGCCACGTCCAGCTTTGGAACTTATGCCTATTGGGCCGAGAATCATCAAGTGACCACCCTTGTCTAGATAGCTTCTCAGGGTCTCGAGATCTTCTCTACCTAGGTAATCAAGGCCGATTGCGATTATCAGGTCATATTTTGACAATGACGCCGAATCCAGCTTGTACTTAGACTCTGAGTTCCCCACCTCGCTAGGCAAAATAATGCTAACAGGCGTCTTTCGCCAGTACTGGAGAAGGCCATACATACCACCGACCGTCTTCAGTAATTTTGAATTGTCAGCCTCCCAAAACAGGGCATTTCGGTTGCATAGTATAGCAACCCTAGAATCTGGGTGCATGTCGGCAATCCATTTCGATCGCTCGCCTGTTGTAACGGCCTTCAAGTATTCGAGAAACCGAGGATTCTGCCATACTGAAGTGGCTACCCTGCCAGAATTTGCCATACTAGCCAGAGAACCGTTAAAACAGTAACCTTTCGCTCCCGCACCAATAGCGAGTTCGATCTGAGCCATTTCCAAGTCCACCCAAGCTTTATCTTGCTGGTCTCCTGCAGATAGCAGACTTGCAACAATCGGAACAGCGGGTTTTCCACTACCATCACCAAGCGCCAGTTTCAGCAGAAACTCGTAATAGCCATACCGGGTCATGTGGCGAACTACCTCGTTTTCTGCCAAAGCCAACAGGTTTGTTGGACTCTTGCCTGACTTCTTCAACGTAGCCATTTGTTGTGCTACGTAGGCCGCTGGTGAATCTACTATCAAAGGTGTTACCGCGCTGGAGTATTTCCCGGTATGCCGACTTGAAATTGCGTTCTTGTATGTGTCGAATCGACTGTCAAACCCAATCAAAGCCATCCCACCTGGTTTAGCCTTCTCTACTTCTTGAGCATACCTCTCACAAAGGTTATTCAGCCATTCCATGCGCTTCAGAGCATGGAGATACACATTCGGATCACTCCATGTTTCTGGCGAAATACGCTTTAGAGGTAGCTTCTTGCCCGTCTCCTCTTGAAACCTAGTTTGGCACCGTGCGCAAAAACAAGCATCTTCAGACCCATAGGCAGCCTTAGAAATGTCGAAATAGAAACCATCAACGCTGACAATTTGTGCAATCTCCCTTAGGGCTGGGAAGAACACTTTTTCCCAGTATGGCGAGTTGGGACAAAACGTCCTTTGTGTACCGTTCAATAAGACATCCTTACCCTTGCTATCTTTCTTGCGCCAGGCGGGGTTATTTGTCCATGCCATCTCCATATTCACAGGTACTACAGCAACAACGCTTAATCCCCGGATCTTCGCCTCAGCCGCAAGCTTATCAATCCATTTTCGTTGCGACGAGTCAAATCTGACAAACAGCCCTTTTGAACCATGAGCTCCTAAGTCATCCAAATACTTGCTGATCTCAGCATTGCCAGTCAGACTGGAAACGGAAGGGTCGTAGATCCAGAAGAAGGGATCATCTGCTTGCGCGTGACTACAGATGAGAATTAATAGGGCAAGCAATGAAAGGAATACTGGAAGTCTCAGATACGATGACATAGACACGGACCTCCTAACACTAGTCTACTATTCATGAATACGTCAAAACTGGTGCTATAAGTGCCACATCTGAGCAAACGACATGGCATCACCCAGCACCGACCAACTCTAATTATCGGTCATTACTGCCGACTCCCTTGAAAAAATACCGGCCCTTCCCACGACAAACGCATATTAACCGTCAAAAACTACGGGCCAACAACTCAACAATATCTCTGCCTTCGTATACAACCGTTCGTGATCCAATTTTCCGCACGCCCTCACCTTCGCGAATAGTCTGCAAGGCGCTTGTCTGGAGATACTCTATCTGAAGTTCGACAGGTGATTCTAACCTGAATGGCTTTATAACTCCTGTGCTCATTTTCCGCAATGCTGCTTCTGAACGATTACGTATTGCAGACAAGACATTCGGCATCGGAATCAGTTCCGCACAGTTTCTGCTAATACCCTTCTTGACGACTACCGACTCCACACCAGGAACTAGATTAGCTGCTTCTCGACATGCTTTATCGTCGCCACTGACAAGAACAAATGGAACGCCGTAATGCCCAGCTACCGCCGCGCACAGACCAATCTCACCCATCGCTTGCCCATTAACCCTCATTTCAACCCACGACTCTGAGGACATGGTGTGGTCTAGCACAGCATTAGCAGTGCCAGCCATCGCATGCACACCAATCTGGAACATAGCATCAAACGAGCTGTCTAATCCCGGTAGATACTCGGGCCAAGGCATTCCTTGGATACAAGTCGCCCCTTCGTGAAGCAACTCATAGACAATATTTCGGGCTTTGTTGGCTCCATGTCCATCCAAAACTATGACCTCGGTCGCGCCTCCTGCCAAGGCGCCCTCCACCGCTGCATTGACCTCCAGAGTTAGCCATCTTCGGGCTTCCTCATAGGCTTGCCCACCTACGGGAACAACCTGATTATCATCAACAACTCCTCCGACACCCTCCATGTCTGTAACCATATAGACCCTCACAGTCCAACCTCCACAAACACAATATCAACATAGTTAACGGCAGATATTCCAATGGCGGAGTTTGCAGGAATACCGCTAGACAGCTCCGAAGTCATTATATGAGACCCCACTCTCTGGGTCAACGCCGAAGTGAGAAATTCGCTATAATAGACACCCGGTGCATTCTGTCCTTCGTGGTGGGACTACGGCGATGTTAATCTTCCTAATTCTCAATGCAGTCATAGCTCTATCCGTTGGCGTACAAGTTTGTTTGGCATACAGAAAGTGGAGCCAATGGATAGACCGTATATCAACAAGAGCATCTGTATTTGATAAGCCTAGACGTTTCGGCTGGCGAAGCTGGATAGCTCGAAGCTTCATTCTGGACACTCCAACCGCTGAAGTTGTCAAACGAATAAACGAATTGACTGAACAGGAGTGGCCCGCTAATACGACAGCACAGCATTCGTCACAATCCTACCTCAGTGCTATTGCTCCACTTATAAGTGCAGGCAAAGTACCTACCGGTATCGAAGTCGAATGGATTGATAGCAACACAGCAAGGATTATGGCCAGACAATACGCAGACTGGCCCGAGTTAGTATGCTGCGACAAAGCTCTTCCGTTTAGACAAAACCAACTAACCGTTCGTGACCTATTTGTTTATGTAGAGGAAAACCCCGGGGGTGGCACGAAACTAAGTTACGAAGCACAAACGCCGATATGGCTTTTTGCTCTATTGGGAACAATTGTACTGTTCATAGTGTGGATTGCAAGAGCGCTCTGGTGGTTTCAGGTTAGTCGTCATGCAACCAAAGTTCTTACGCCCCTGAATGTCTTGGTTCTCGTAATTATCCTATTCTGGATTGCCTTATTATGCGTCAGAGTTCTCAGACTTCAGAGCGTTAGTTTGCTAGATAGCTTGGTATACAGCCTTGGCAACATGAGGAATTCAAACAGTGTTTAGCCAGAAACAACCTCCCGAAAAACGTGATGCTTACAGTTGCACTCTGCTTCGACTCGTTATTTATTTCTTGCTCCCATGCGTGTATTGCTCGTACTCGGGCATCGCAGCAGCGATACCTCAGACATCCGTCGTCAAGAGCAAAACCTCAAAGAAGGTGGTAGTCGTCGTACTTCCAGCAGTAACGATCGGCGATCTAATGTCAGCGGATTTGCCGAACCTGCAAAGACTCATGCGAACCGGAGCTATAGGGTTGATGAACTGCAGAACTGCAGGGCGCGTTTTGAGCAAAGATAACGAGGGCTTCATCAATCAGCGGTATACTCCTGAAAGTGGATACGCTGTGCTTGGAGCAGGTACACGAGTGATTGCTGGTTCGTCAGCAGGCATGGCGTACAACCGCAAAGAGATGGTTAATGGAGTTCCTGCAGAGTTCATTTACAAACGCCGGACCATGATCGATCCAAGAGAATCAGATATAGTACATATTGAAATCTCGCGATTGGCATACGAAAATTCGAATATCAATTATGATGTTACGCTGGGTTTACTTGGTGAACAACTTCACAAAGCAGGAATGAAAACCGCTGTGGTGGGCAACTCGGACGACACGTTTCCCCACAGAGAAGCGGTCACTATCTGTATGGACAGCCGCGGTCTGGTAGATCTTGGAAATGTCGGCAAGGAAATGACTGAGCCGGGCCAATTCGCTTTGAATGTCGAGACTAGTTCCAAGCGATTGTTGAGCGAAGTTGCTAGATGCATTCCTCTGGCCGACCTCGTGGTTGTTGAAGTCGGAGACACTGCGCGTCTTGATCGCATACGGTTAGATCTGACTGACGAAGTCTTCTCGAAGGAGAAAACTCGCATATTACGCAAAACAGATGCTTTAATAGGCGAAATTACGAAGCTTCTCGACTTTGAGAGTACCAATCTCATCGTCTTATCCCCATACCCACCTTCGTATGTACTTGAGCTAATGGATAATAGTCTTTGTCCGATTCTGATTGATGGACCCGGTATTCACCGTGGAGTCCTAACGTCTGGGTCAACCCGCCAGATAGGGGTTACGACAAATACAGACGTAGCACCAACAATACTCAGCTTCCTTGGCTTGGGCAAATCACTGGAACTAACCGGTCGTCAGATTGCTGTTCTACCAGATAGTAACAGCGTGGACCTAATGTATCTCGACCATCGCGTCTCACTCCAGGCCGCTAATCTATTCTTGCTTAGACAGGCAGCAGCTATCCTTACTGGTCTAATTATCCTGTTTACCGTTCTATTGCTCGTGCTGGCCGATCCCTGGAATAGCACAAAATACAAATGGTTTTTTCGTATTATCGTTCTCCTTCCCTCGACCCTCGCACCATCTTTCGCATTGACTGCTCTACTTCCGTCCTTGTCCCCTCCATTGATCTGGGCTTATGTTTCCTTACTGTCAGGTATATTCATAGTTGCTACTTTATGGGTTGTACGGAAAACAGCCAATAGCTTAATGCTCCTCAGTCTTCTATTTGTAGTCATCATGTGTGTAGACCTATTCACGGGAGGAAAATTGTGTCGGTTCTCGATTATGGGCTACTCACTGGCAGAGGGCTCTCGCTATTACGGCATAGGTAACGAGTTTATGGGTGCATTGATAGGTGCAGCTATTGCTCTTGTACTGCTACTAGCTCGAGCCTCGAGGATTTCACACAGGGCGACACAAGTTCTGATAGTCTGCGGACTAATAATCATGGCTGTGATTATTGGTGCGCCAATGCTAGGAGCCAACGTCGGAGGCACTATCGCAGTTACGACTGGTTTCGCGTTTGCACTGCTAGCCTCATGCAAGAAGTCATTGGACCACCGCAGGCTAATCGGAGTAGTACTGGGAGTATTAGCAGTGCTCTGCCTTTATGTCACTCTTGACTCGATGCTTGGAGACCAACGTGAATCCCATCTTGGACGTACAGTCGCGATGGTGATGGGTGGCGATACTGCTCAATTCGCGTTCCTTGTAAGGCGGAAACTCGAAATGAACTTGTCGCTTATCCGAGCTAGTATGTGGAGCCGTTTACTTGCTACTTACATATTCAGCGCCCTTTTGCTGACAACAACACGGCGACGGGACATTTTCACATTTCTACCTACTTCGTCTCACGTGCGCATTGGACTCACGGGTTTGGTCGCTGCTACTGTTGCGGCTCTCATCTTTAACGACTCCGGTATCGTAGCCGCCACTACCTGCTTTGGCTATGCGTGGGCATTGGTGGCAACCGAACTATTGGACAATCAATACAGTGGAGTTAGTGCGAAGACTGGGACAAGAGAATAGGCTCACGTCCCAGCCTTCATCAATGGTCGTACGTACCAAGTCGCCTATATACTGCCCTTACTAGTAGGAGGGTGAACCACTAGATGCTGGCGGCGACATAGGTGGCGTCGCACCGGCTGGAGCCGTAGGTGTTGTAGGTGTGGTGGTAATTTCACCGTTACGGCTAAACGGCCACTCACTTACGTCCAGCGCCTTGTCTGGTGGAACCCCGCGATTCATCGCGATTTGTGTCCAAGTCAAGCCTTGAATACGCCTCATTCTCAACAGAGTGTCAAGATCGTCGCCAGTCACGGCGGCAATGTTGGCAGCTACAGCGACGTCTTGCCATGTGTATCCCCGAGCATGAAGATCTTGCCACATCTGCAGAGTAACTACCGGCCTCCCGTTCGGGTATACCCTATACACAGTCATTGGCTGAACAGCGCCTGGACGCACTTCACCTACATACCCTGCAACAGCTTGAACTGGTACTGGTTCAAGTAACTGGGCTACCGTCGTGTTGCACGACGATGCAATTTGATCCCAAGACTGCCCCTGCATAAGCATGTTAGCAACATCAGTAACGGACCTATTGCACCTTGCAGCCGCGTTGGCCATTACCGCGATGTCTGGATAGCCCCATGCCATCATCCGCAGATCTCTTACCTGATCTGCAGTCAGCCCAAATCTTTGCATCATTATCTGCCGCTGAAACATCTCGTCTTGCGGCAGCACAGCCAACCGCGTAAAGTCACTGGCAGAGACGCTGGTACCTGGTAGGTTTCCCATACTAATGATAGTAGTCGGCATAGGATTTCCTTCTGCTTTCGGCTCTGCGGAGACTGCAATAGCGTCATAGGGAGCGAACTGAACCAAGTGCTGTCGGAAGTAAAGCCGATCCCCACTAAATGCCCCCAAGCTAAGCTTGTAGTTACTATCATTGTCTACCAGCCATCCCTCATAGATAGTGTTTGCGGAAGGTGTTTTGTTCAACCGAATATTGATTTCCGTGTTCACAAACGGGTTTATACCAGACACATTTCCTGTGATGACAGTCGCTGTGCCGGAAACGGCCGATTCACCCACTGACTCAAGACCAACATTGGTGACAGCTCCGTGCGACGCACATACAAGTAATGCGGTTAAAACGATGGTAGACCACCCACTCACAATACGTTTCACTAGTCTCTCTCCTCCTTTCGAAAAACTTTGGACTTGGGCGTCAGTTCATAGACGCCCTGCAAGTTATACCACACTGTGGGTAGTCTTAAACGCCGTCAAATGAGTCCACGCAAGGATGAGAGGCCTGATTAGAGTGAGTGAAGGCGAGGTATGCTGGTATTCGAGAGCATCACCGACCAGTGATTCTGCAGTGTTTGCACAAGACGGTCAGCAGTCCTAAGTGTGGGGCAAGAACAGCCTTACTATTGGATCGCCGAGGAGTATGACAGTGAGAATGATCATCACCGCAGTTGTAACTATGGAGATCGCATTGAAAACCCGCGTGTTCGTGAATTTCCCCATGAAGATTGAATCATTAGTAATCTTTAGGACGAACACCAAAATGATAGGTAGAAGCATGCCGTTAAGGACTTGAGGCAAGATCATAGCCTCTATCAACAAATGTGAGGGAGCCAGCAATACAATGGCACTGGGCACTACCAAGAAAAACAGAAAGACTCCGAAGAAAATGGGGGCCTCACTTGGTCTCTTATCAACCCCCGCTTCCCAGCCAAAGGTCTCGCAAGTAGCATATGCGCTAGTTAAGGGAACGATAGCGGCTCCTAGAAGTGAAGCGTTTAGCAAACCATATGCGAACAGCGCGGATGCAAACTCCCCGGCAAGCGGTCGTAAAGCTTGAGCAATTACCTGTACCGCCTTCTCAGGTGCATCTGGTACTTGGATACCCATTGTATACACTGTAGCAGCACAGGCCACTATTATGAAAAAGGCAATAAAGTCGGTGAAGAAAGCGCCAAGGTATACATCTGCCCTGACGTAGCCTAGGTCTTCAGACTTCAGTCGCTTATCCACGACGAATGATTGTATAAAGAACTGCCCCCATGGAGTTATCGTGGTACCAACAGTAGCAACAAACATCCAAATATAAGCGTAGTCGGTCTTGAACGTAGGCACAAAAGTATTCTTGAAAGCTAGAGACCAATCAGGCCTGGCAAGGATTCCTGAAATTACATATGTAAAATACACCACACTACTGAATAGAAAAACCCTTTGTACCCTCGGGAAATCATATCTGGCGATAAGGAAGTATATGCCGGCAGCAGCAAGGGGCACGCAGATAAAACGACTAACGTTAAACACGCTTAGACTGGCGGCGACCCCCGCGAACTCAGCCACTGTAGTGCCCAAGTTTGCGCAAAGCATCACCAGAATGGCAAACGCCGCCCATCTAGCACCGAACTTCTCTCGTATAAGTCCACCGAATCCTTTGCCTGTTACGGCACCCATGCGAGCGCCCATTTCCTGAGTTACACCTAGGCTTATGGTAACCAGGAAAAGAACCCAAAGGAGGCTGTAGCCAAACCTCGCCCCGGCAAGACTATAGGTTGTAATACCTCCGGCATCGTTGTCGGCGCTGGCCGCAACTAGTCCGGGCCCTACGATCGCTAACAGTAGCGCCAACCGTTGTTTTGTGAACTTGGTCCGCATCGTCCACTCCTGCTTCCACTGTTATGCCTCCGTCACATGCTCCAACCGTTGTTCCGGCGCTGACTGCTTGCGACCGGGTTTGCCACGCCATATCTCCACAGGGATATACTCAAGTACGTCGTCAACCGTTATGATTCCCTTTATCTCGTTGTCGTAGTCAACGACTGGAAGAGCTAGCAAATTATACTTCTGGAACAGCTCAGCTGCTTCTCTAAGACTGGCCTCTGGATGAATATGAATTACTCTTGTAACCATGAATTCTTCTACCAAGGTATCCGGCTTGGCAACTATCAAATCCCTAAGGGAGATCACACCTACCAGTTTCTGACCTTCTGCCACAACATACAAGTAATAGATAGTCTCGGCATCCGGAGCAAGCTCACGCAGGTAGTCTATAACGCCCTGGGCAGTCATTGCAGGAGAGATCGCGACATAGTCTGTGGTCATCAAACCTCCTGCTGATTCGTCCTCGTAATTCAGCAATTCGCGGACTTCCTCAGCTTCCTCGGGCTCCATTTCGTTCAGAAGCTCCTCAGTACGCTCTTCCGGCAAATCGCCCAGAATATCCGCGGCTTCATCTGGATCCATTTCCTCCAGAATGTCAGATGCACGTTCGGGGTCAATGTCCTCGATTATTTCGGCCTGAATCTCTGGGCTGGCCTCGGGAAGGACATCTGCAGCAGTCTGAATATCAAGACTTTCGATGACATCGGCTCTTTGAGAGGGGTTCATTTGCTCGATAATCTCTGCTATGTCAGAAGGATGCAACTTGGACAGCTTCTGAAAAGGAACCTTGAGTTTGATCGAGCCTTTCACCTGTTCAAGTGTCTCAACATCGTTCCAAGCTATGATCTTTTCCGGCAGTGGCTTACCGACCATATATCGCAACACACCAGCCAACCAATCGATACCAAGTTCTCTAAGCAACCCCCGTGTTGACGCATCCACACCTAGCAAGTAAGTCTTACCTTGGGTCTCAATGAACCGAACATCGTTAACCCGCACGACCTTATAGTCGTGTACATCAACTATTTGCCTGTCAAGGACACTTCTTTTAAGCCAAATATCATCTTCCCGAGGTGTGTACTGAACAATTCTGTCCTTTCGACCAGGCTAGCTAAGCTGCCCTACTTCCTCACGAATTCGTTCCCATGGCACAATAAGCTCCTGACGCCCGTTCCCTAGTACTACCGCGGATATGATGGGCAACTGATCAGTAGGCGTAGCAATTACGTCACGGACCTTGCCTACCGGTTCACCTGCGCTATCAAATACCGTCCGACCCAGGATTTGTGTTAGGAACTGCATACTAATCCACCTCCCACGGTAGCCATGCTTGCAGTCACACCAGCATTTAGATGACCGTCGTAAAGATTAATTTCTAGACTTTATTTTTGAAGCAATATCAGGGAACTACGCCAGGGGACAATAGGAGGAAAGAAGGGGAAATGAGAAGGAACAGGAGATACAAGAAAACCTACCTACACTTCCCTCCTCTCACCCCTACCAGCACCCTGGTAGGCTAACATTTGACTATTGCCAGGATCAGCGTCCACCAACCATCACCTTCAAATGTAAACATTGGTCGACCCACGACCGACTAGAGTATACCCCACGCCGTGCTAGGGTGTCAATCGCTATTGTTCAGAAAAACCTGATTTTCAATCGACATTTTCCGGCTGCTTTGCTACTTTCACCATGCTAGGGCGCAGAACCTTCTCTCCTAGCATATAACCTCTTTGAAACTCTTCGATGATAGTATTGTCTGGATACTCAGTGGTATCCTCACGCATTACAGCTTCGTGCTTCATCGGGTCGAATTCCTGACCCTCAGCTTCTATAGGCTTGACTCCTTCTTTCTCCAATACATCACGTAGTTGCCGAAGAATAAGAATCACGCCCCCATGAAGCGCATCGTAGTCCTTCATTTCTTCTGCGACTCTGATCGCGCGCTCGAAATTGTCCAGTACCGGAAGCAAACGCAACAAGAAGTCTTCGATAGCTAATTGCCTCGCTTGCTTCATTTCCTCTCTTACGCGACGCCGGTAGTTATCAAAATCCGCCAATGCCCGCAGGAAGTTCTCGTGCTCCTTTTCTGCTCGTTTTTCGGCATCCTGACATCGCTCAATGAGAACTTCGATGTCCTCACGCAAGACACGATGTGCATCTGATTCGATAACGACGTCGGATCCCTCTGGTGATTCGTGCATGACGTCCTCAGGTACAGAAGCCATTTCTGTTATTTCCTTGTCTCGTTCCTGCTGTGCCGATGTTTCAATCGTGTCCGATTTCTCTTTTTCATCATCTATAGGAACATCATGTCTATCCATCATTTATTACTTTCTCCTCCGGTTACTTGCCCGGCAGATCCAACGCTTCCGTCACGGCTCTTAATTATCACATTGATCTTCAAAATAGCTTCAGCAACCTCAGCTGCAGCCTGGAGTGCATGCAGTTTTACGTTTGCTGGGTCTACCACACCCAACTCATACATGTCTACAACGCTGCCGGAATCACAGTCTATACCAAGAGCACCGTTCTGCTTCTCCGATTGAGAAGCTATAACGTCTTCAACCTTTTCCAGAGGGTTAAGCCCAGCGTTCGAGACAATCTGTGCCAGAGGCTTTTTCAACGCCTGCGCAACACAACTTACCCCGTAGCTCGTCATTCCCCGAACACTTTCAGCCAGGGTAGAAACCTCCCGTGATGCTGCAACCTCAATACTCCCTCCACCAGGGACTACGCCTCCGCGTAAAGCTGCCTGTACCGCTGATGCGGCATCCTCAGCCATGCGCTGGCGCTCTTCCTTTACTTCACGGGTAGCAGCTCCAACCATAATGGTTGCCGCCGGCTTGCCAGCTCCGCCCTCAATACGAATATGCCCCAACTTTTCGTCTTCGTAAACTCGAGTACATTTGCCGCCAAACTTGTGCAACTCTTCTCCCCGCTTAGACAATGTGCCACACTTGATGATATGTGCTCCTGTATGCTCAACTATTCGTACAATGTCTGCTGCGGATACTCGCTGAATTGCCAAGACTCCAGCGTCGGTCAGTATTTCCTCAGCAATGTCGCATATGGACTTGTGCACCACTAGGAAGTTAAACCCTTGATCAACAATCCTCCGCACGTTTTCCTTAAACTCATTTTGAAGCTGGAGATACCGTGCAAATCCAGACTCTGTGCCCAGAGCATCGCTCTCAATTCGCTCCGGTTCCAGCGAATCATCAAGTACGAGCACGGAGACATTTTCCAGCGAGCGGGGCATCAAACGATTCATCCTCTGCTTGTTTAGGATCAAACCCCCAAAGACCTCATTCTCAGCACCCTCTTTGGCCACAACGGTGTCCGAGAGACGAAAGGCTGGATCCCATAATTGTTCCGACCCTACCAACTTCGCCGCACGGACCACCAAATCGGCTAAATCTGCATCCCCACGAGCAGCGATATGCGCCGCTTGCCACAACAATGGATCATCGAAGCCTTTGATCGGCTTCGAAGCTCCTTTTATAAGCTCGAGTCCCCTGCGCACACCTATCTCAATGCCCTCGACAACCTTCGTGACAGGTACACCTTTTGCAATTTCATTGACTCCTTCTGTAACTAAAGCACTTGCAAGAATAGCGGCAGTAGTGGTTCCATCCCCTACTTCTCTGTCCTGAGCTTTCGCTGTACGTATGAGCATGCGCGCCGCAGGATGATTCGTTTCGATTCGGTCTAAAATTGTGCTGCCATCGTTTGTAACCGTAATATCGCCGAATCTATCAACTAGCATGCAGTTCAAACCCTTCGGACCCAGTGTGCCTTCAACCGAAGATGCAACAGCCCGAACGGCTGCCGCATTTGTCAAGAGCGCAGAAAGACGTTCGTCCATTTCCGAGGACTTGTTTACCTGCTTAGAATCTGTGCTCATATTTGCTCCGCATGCCAAAAGGTCGAGGCGTAAAAACACTCGACCTGTGACTGTGCATACTTACGAACATTACGGTAGAAAATGACTGGCTTAATGCCAGCAACAATATCGAAATTATCTATTAGGTTGCAAGAGAGGTGAGTAGTTCACTCAGATTCGAGGCCATAAATCTGACTGCTGCAACCGCGCGCCTATAATCCATCCTGGTTGGTCCCATAACACCGATGCTACCGCAAACCCGCCCACCAATATTGTAGCGCGATGCAACAAAACTGCATTGATGCGTCTCAGAAAATCTATTTTCAGAACCGATGATCACCATTACATTGTCGCCTAGAAGAGCACGACTCAATGTTTGGAAAAGCACTCTTCTCTTTTCCAAAACGTCCAATATCCAGCCCACCTTATCAGCCTTCGCAAACTCGGGTTGCTTTAGTATGTGGCTAGTACCGTCGACGTAAACTTCATCCTCTGACATTCTTGCTAACTCTTGCTCAATAACACCAATGATCCGTTTGTACAACTCGGTTAGGTGAACATACTCAGCTGGTAGCGGACTCCATGAACAAGATCCTATACTATTCAAATCCACACCATACAGGTGCTCGTTTATTAGGTTTCCAAGCGCCACTAAGTCAGTCATCGAGAGGTTGAATTCATGCTCTATGATTCGATGGTCGATGTGTCCTGTATTCAGAACTGATACGCACAGAACCTTTCTTGGGCTCAAGGCCGACAAAGCCACATGCCTTATCATGATTTTACCCATTCTGGGAGCTGTTGCTACTGATGCATACTGAGTCAACTCCGAGAGGATGTGGCACGTTTGATGCAAGATGCTTTCGATTTCGGCTTCGCATCTTTCATAATGCCGGGATACTTGAAGAGTTACACCTCGATGCAACTTCGGTTCCGGCATTAATTCATCCACGTAGTACCTATAACCCAAATCCGAAGGAACGCGCCCCGCGGACGTGTGTGGCTGCTTCAGATAACCCATTTCGGACATCGCCGCCATTTCATTTCGAATCGTAGCGGGCTTCACGCCAAAGTTGTACTTCTGCGCGAGCGCTTCCGAGCCTACCGGCTCAGCCGTCTTGATATAATCGTGAACGATGGCTGTAAGGATTTTACGCCGTCTCGGACCAAGTTCCATCCGTCATACCTCCGCCATCATCAGCGTAGACCGGAAAATCGAATCGACCTTTTCTATGATTCGATTTCTTTAGCTTACCTCATACAAAGTATAGCACTGAGAGGACATGCAGTCAAGAAATCGGGACCACTCGCTAACTGTCTGGAAACGTTCTTTTCCCAGTTACGGCCACTTCGCAGCAGACCTTTTACGAACGCCGGCACGTCCGGAGTATACGGCAGAGTTTGCAGGCATAAAACATTTCTAGTATAATTGTGGGTGTGAAACTCCCCACAGACAGGGAACTTTGAGCTAGCGACCTACGTAAAGTAAGGTAGCGGTGAGGAGCAAGGAATGGTGGAGCTTAGCGAAACGATCTCTGTGGCCACAGAGCAAGACCGAAAGGCATTTGACGAGCTTGTCCACAGATATCACAAGCAAGCGTATAATGTGGCATATCGCATGACCGGAAACCACGCGGATGCGGAAGATCTTACGCAGGATACATTCGTCAAGGCGTACAGGTTTTTCCGGAATTACAAGCGCGACATGCCGTTCGAGAACTGGCTGTATCGGATTATGTCCAATACGTTTATTGATTGGCTCCGCCGGCGTCCGAAAGCGCAGATACGTTCCCTCGATGAACCTGTGCAACAAGAAGAGGGTGAGACACTCCTAGATCTACCAGACAGCGCGGCTGGACCAGAGACGCTTACACTGTCTCGAGAGCTTGACTCTGAAATGCAGGCTGCTCTGAATACTCTCTCGGAAGATTTCCGAATGACCGTCATTCTGTCTGACATCGAAGGCTTGTCATATGAGGAGATCAGCGAAGTGATGGGATGTTCCATCGGAACTGTTAGATCCCGGCTGCATAGGGGTAGAAAACTTTTGCGTGAGAAGTTAAAGGCCTACTTAGAATAGAGTTATCATCCGTGGGGAGGGATGATTATGAACTGCCATAAGGTCCAAAGTCTAATATCTGCTTACGTGGACTGCGAGCTATCCGGCCACGAAATGTTGGCTATCAGGCAGCATCTAAGTGAATGCCCTGAGTGTAATGCTGAGTTCCAATCCCTCTTTCAGGTCAAGAGAGCTCTCGGGCGGCTAAATTCGAAACACCCCCATCCGGACTTGGCTGAGCGAATTTGCAGACGGTTGGACCTTGTGAAACGGCCCATACCATGGCACAAGCAGGTTTTTCAAAACGTACAAGATCATGTGCACTCTATCCACCCTCGATTCGGTTGGGCTGCGGTATGCTTAGGGCTCTTGGCTGTGTCAATGGTATTCAGAGGTGGGCTGATGCCTGCACCTTCGCCTTATTCTACCTCTCCGGCGTTTGTAGTGCCTAGTTCGGTCGCAAGTAGTTCGTTGAATAGTCTTTTCCTCACGTCACAGCTAATTTCTACTTCTTCCAGCCTTGCGATGACTCCTATAACCGATACTAGCAGTGAGCGCAATAACTGGCTCGTATCCACATCGTCTCAGCAAGCTCCTTTGGATGGCCTTGTACTAATTGATTTTCAATAACCACAACGACATTCAGCCAGCCCAATAACTGAACTTCTACGCTAAGAGTTAGTCAATTAATGCTGAGGCTAAATTACGTCACAAGAGTACACAGGAGGTAACAGAAATGCATCGACTTTGGAAATCGAGTTCCCAACGCGCAAGCCTAGTCATCATCATCCTACTAAGTATTGCTCTTGGCGCATCCTTAGCCGTCAACTTTTCCAGTGGACCTACGCCGGCCTATGCCGTCGATCCACAGACTACTGCAGCTCAAAACAAGGCCGCTCTCTATCAGCTTCAGGATGCCTTCACATCCATTGTGGAGCAAACTCTCCCATCCGTAGTTAGCATCACAAGCGTGCGTACTCTCGAAAGCAGCGGGATGTCACAGGGATTCGGCGAGTTCTTCAAGAAGTTCTTCCCTGATTTTCCAGACACACCTAACACTCCACAGCGGCAAGAAACATACGGCTCGGGTGTTATTGTGCGTTCTGACGGCTACATACTCACGAATGACCACGTAGTAGGAGGTGCTGACAGGGTTCGCGTCCGACTGAAGGACGGTCGTGAGTTTGATGGCACAGTGATGCGAGATCCACTAGGCGATCTGGCGGTGGTCAAAGTGAATGCAACGGGGCTTCCGGCTATCAAACTGGGGGATTCGAACAAAGTGAAACCTGGTCAATGGGCAATCGCCATCGGCAGTCCATTTGGCCTTGATCAGACTGTTACCCTGGGAGTTGTCAGCGCGAAGGGTCGCCATGAGCGAATTGCTGACCAAGACATAGAGCGTCGGTACAGCGGCCTGATACAGACGGACGCCTCGATCAACCCCGGCAACAGTGGAGGTCCGCTTATCAATATAGATGGCGAGCTTATTGGCATAAATACTCTTATCCGATCCAATGCAATGATTAGCGGCAACATCGGTATTGGCTTCGCTATTCCTGTGAACATCGCGAAGTATGTGATGCAGCAGTTGATAGAGCACGGTAAGGTCATAAGAGGACAAATCGGCGTAGGAATTGACGACCTCAGCCCTAGCGATGCTCAGAGATACGGTGTGACTGAGGGGGCAGTAGTCAAATCCGTCGAGGTAGGACAGGCTGCTGACAAGGCCGGCATACAGGTCGAGGATGTCATAGTCGAATTCAATGGAAAGAAGATTTCCAACTCCCAAGATCTCGTTGAAATCGTTCAAGGCACACCACCTGGCAAACAAGTCAACGTGGTGATAGTGCGCGACAAAGCCCGCAAAACCCTGCAACTGACCGTTGGCGAAGCTCCCGGTCTTGATTCCGCTGTGGCATCGAAGGAATCACCCAGCAAACTAGGATTTACGGTATCCAACATCACACCGGAGCTTGCCAACAAGTACAAGATAGACGCGAACACCAAAGGAGTGGTTGTTACAAAGGTTACGCCGGGGAGCAGTGCAGAAATGAGCGGAATTCGTCCTGGCCTCGTGATAGTTCGTGCGAACAACCAACCAGTCACGAATGTCAACACATTCAACGCCGCCACAAAGGCGCTCAAATCCGGTGACACTCTTCGACTAGTCGTTCAGACGGAAAAGCAGAGAATTCTGGTAGAATTCACCCTTGACTAGCTTTGCCACCAGCTTAATTTGACCAACAAGCGAGGTCTCGAAGTGGATTCTTCGAGGCCTCGTACTTTTTGTCTTGGATTGGCAAACACTCGATTCGTGAAATCTAGCAAGCTAGCGTCTGCCGAAATCGCTAAGAGGGTATTTACAAGACCGGACGAAGATGCTATAATAACAACGACACTGCGGGGTGGAGCAGTCCGGTAGCTCGTCGGGCTCATAACCCGAAGGTCGTTGGTTCAAATCCAACCCCCGCTCCCAGTTGGTTCACGAATGGCTTCCGGTCTTCTGTGGGTGATCCCCACTAACAGAGGGCCGGGAGCTTATTTTATTTTGCCCGCGCTGGATCTCAAAAGCAACCTCTTCTGCGCGTAGTCTTCAGCGGCATTGTTCCTCGACTTCCGCTCGACATGCTAAAGCCGTGCCCGTGTCCATCTGAGGAGCTTTGCCAAACACATGGGTTCGCATATGCGAGGCACCGCTCTGCGCCATAAATTCGCGTTCGAAAATACGCCCTTTCAGCATCCGAAAGGCCAAAACAATCGTCTCCATGCTCCAGCGAATCTATCTCACTGCTCAGGTAGTTATGCGCCATGCGAACATCCCATAAGCCGCTTTCCAGCTCATCTGCGCGGACCGGCAGTTTTTCTACCGATAACCATGTCTCCGGAATCTCTTGCCCAGCGCAACTTGTTCCAAACATCTCCGCTTAAAATGCCGTGCCTGCCAGCTAGTTTCCTTCCCCATTGTCTGCTAGGATCACAAATCTTACAATGCCAACCCCTACTCCGCCACGTCTTCTTCCACCTGCGCTCCGATCTGACGCAGGGTCTCGCGGACACGCTGATCGAGGGTGTTCTGCCGGATGCTCCCAGATTCCGAGTGCGCCCGAACGCAGATTTCTACCTCCATCTCCGCTCCATCACTCCGTAGGGGCATCACCACCCCACGCACGAAGTCGGAGAGCTTGTCCCAAGGAACCTTTGTCCGAAGCATCACTCTCCTGACCCCACCGGAGGGTGGCGCTACTACCCCTTCGATGGGAGTCGGTTCCTTGACTGCGGCAGGCTGCACATCTTCCCCTAAAGCAGGAGGTGAGACTTCTGGACTGGTCTTTATCGCAGACTCTTTCCGAACTAGGATCGCGCCAGCGTCTAACACATCGTACGTAAGCTTGTCGCCGATGTATATCTTATCTCCCACGCGTATACCGAACGTGCCCTCTCGCACGCCGGTCGCCACTGCCGTCTTGACCACGGACTCGCTCTCGATCATCGGAAAATTCGGATACTTCAGGAAGGCTTCATAGATGTCGGAAAACGGTTTCTCTTGCTCATCGTCCTTCAATCCCGTCCGCAGGAGCTTGTCTGGAGTGATCGTCCTAAGCAATATGTCGTCCTTCAGGAACTCCTTCACGCGCTTCGAAAGAGAACCTTTCTCCCCGACGGTAGGAATACCCATATCATGCCATTCCGCACCGTTCGGTCCAGCCTTTGCCACGTGACGGTACGCGGAAAGGATTCTGAACGGCACGTCGCTCTCGAGGTCGTTTAGCCTGCTCTGGAGTGTGCTCTTGTTGTCGTCCGACAGTCGACGCATCAGAGCCTTGTCGTCTTTGATAGCCCGCAGTGCCAGCAGTCTCTTCACCTGAGGGCGCAGCGTCGATAGTTCTCCGGAGTCGGCAGTCACCACGACCAGCGTGTTCTGGTAGGTGCGGAAAGTGGTTCCGGCCTTCCTGAACAGCTCGTCCACGGATGCCACCGAACCGCCGCTGGAAACGGAGTATTCGGGTGAAAGCACGGCCAGCTTCAGGTCCTTGGTGTCGGGCACATCCTGAGTGTCCCTAGGCCAGCAGATCGTTTTCATATCGGCACCCGCCAACTTCTCGACCTGCCTATAAATCTCGTCGCGGATGTTCTCATCCTTGACGCCGTCTTCCTTTTCAATGATGACCCGGTTGAGGTTCGGCTGAGTCGAGAATGAGTAGATGCCGTGCTCTACATGTAGATACCAGAGTTCGTCTTCCATCCGACCCAGCGCATCGCCCACAATCGCCGGGGGTATGCCCTCCCGCAGTATTCCAAGCCGAAGCCGCTGGATGCCAATACCCTTCTGTTCCGATCCACTGAACGAACTGAAGAAGATCGCTGTGGCCAGTCCGGATGCGATGCCGAGCTTGGTATACTCGGAAACCATTTCGCGGTCGATCTTCTGTGCCTTGGCGTTTCCATCCGCAATGTCGGCCGCTATTACTCCGTCGTATTCATTCCCGATGTATTTCAGGAACTCCCGCCGAATCGAGGAGTTCACGAGGTTGATGTGTGCTGGCTGTATCAGCGGGGCAGAATGGTCGCGGTTGTAGACATCGGCGATGATGAGAGCCAACAGACGGAGCACTCCACGTGTGCGCTGGAAATTCGCGTAGGTGCTCCACCGCTCGTAGAGGATATCAATCAGTTCCGGGTGGAACGGGTACGACTTCTTCATCTTATCCCGATAGTCCGGCTCCCGCGCCTCGCTCGGTATGTCATCGCCGAGTTTCTGGTACATGCCCCGATAGCTCTCCACCGTAGCCGCAACCTCTCTTGCATCCGGCGTTCCCTCGAAAAGCCGCCGGCGGATGACCTCATAGACTTCTTCGCCTTCCACTGGCGTGTACACCGCCTCGACCCGACCGAACACGTGCTGGAGCTCCGAGAGCCTGCGCTCACCTTCCTCCCCATATGGAACGCTGGATGGCAAAGTCGCCACTAAAGAACACTGTGGCAAAACCTTTACCGTCTCTGTCAACTCTTGGAAGAATGCAATTACTTGGTCTGCATAGTCTTTAGCCTTGACCGCATACTCTGCAATCTCGTCCAGCAGGATGAGCGTTGGTTCGCCCGAGAGAAGCTTATGCAAGTTATCCTTTCCTGGCGACCGCCGCTTCTCGTCGTGCTCCCTCAACAGGTCATAGTTTCCCAACTGTTCTGCCAGTTCGCCCCATACTGTCTTCTGCAGCGGGTCCGCTGCCGTGCCTACGAACGTCACTACCCGTGCTCTCGGCAGTTCGGACAGCTCTGCCTTCTTCAGCACTGCCTGTGCCAAATCGGTCTCCTCTAGCCCCTCCACGCCACGGAAGAGGTGATAAAGGGCAATTAGGCTGTGCGTCTTGCCGCCGCCGAACGGCGTCTGAATCTGAATGACCGGCTCGCCACTGCCCTTTCCCGCCAGCCGGGACGCCACAGCCGCACCTAGGTTCACCAGGCCTTGGGTGTGGTACGTCTTCGTGCAAAAAGTGAGGGCGTCGCGATAGTCCACAGGCCCACGGTCGGCTAGGACATCCGACAGGTCTGCCGCGAAGACCGACTCATCAAAGCTTCCCCTTCTTATGTCTTCATGCGGTGTTATTACTTCACGCCATGCTTTCATTTTCTTGGCCTCCCTCCATTCAAATGTCAAGCGGCATCTGGGAATGCTCGTCTGCCCGAGCCATTCCCACCGCGTAGCTCCTTCGCCCGTAGAGCAGACCTTGAAGCAGTTGCTTCTCCTTATCTCCATCGGGCAGAACATCCGAAATCGCCTGAGCCACCTGCCAGAACGCTTCGTTCCCGCCGTAAGTCTCGGCAAGGTGTTCCGCCAGCTTCTTTTGATCATTCCTGTCGTAGAGATGCAGAGCATAGTGAAGAGCGTCTATCATCGTGCCGAACTGCGTCTTTCGTCTGAACCGCTCGTCCTTTGCCCGGTCCAGCGGATAAGGTACTCGCACGTACTCCTTCTCTTTCAGGACAATGCCGCCCACGTCCCACAGATTGGTGAGCTCCACCCCTACTCCTGTTGCCAATTTGCGCGCCTCGTCGAAAGGAACACGAGCGTGGTTGTACGTCCAGCGGAATAGAACGTAGAACCTGGTGACTGCATCCACTCCGCTCATAGAAGCGCCGTCCCGCATAATGCGCTCAAGGGCAAACTCACTCACGACCTTGCGGACGTGTTCCAGCAGTTCCGCAACTGTCACCGCCTCGCCGGACGGCTTTTCGACGCGCTTATACTTTCCGAACGCTTCAACTGCCGGACCGATCGCGCTCATAAAGAAGTCAGCTCCTCGGATGCCCTCTTCCCAGAACTGTGTAAGCCGACTCCTAATAGCCTGCTCCATCTCACGTCGGACGGCACCGAGATCTCCAATCTCATTAGTCGTTCGCTTTCGGCAGACCATATAGATTGAGGACGCGAGCGAAGCGGTCTCCTGCGCATTGAGCCTAGCCTGCATTTCGGTATGAATGGGCCAAGATGCGGTCATGTAAAGCCCAGCAGAAAGCAAGGCGTTGATAACGGCCTCCCATGCTTCCGTCGTCTTGTGCGCAAAGACGACAACTGCAATACCCTCTGGCTTCAGGACGCGGTATATCTCACGAAAGGCTTGCGTAGCCATTTGTTCGAAGAACACCTTGGCCGCATCCCGTCCACCCTGGCGGTTCGGGTCTTGGACGATCTCCTCCGATTTCGGCGTAAGTGGCGTTGCAAAGAGTTCAGGATACAGGTCCCCAACTGTGCGCTTCAACCAGACGTAGAAGAAGTCCGAGAGTGCCGAGTAGTTCACGTTGTCGTAATACGGCGGGTCAGTGAGCACGGCGTCGAAGTGGCAATCCGGCCAGGGCAATCCAGTGGCGGAGCCATGGCTGGGGCTGGGAGTTGACAGTTGGCAATTAAGGATTTGGGAGCAATGGGATATAGCCTCCTGGATCCTTTCCAGTTCCCACATACCTCGCGCGTCGGCAAAAGGACTGACCTCACCGTAGTCCCATACCATGGGAAGTGCCTGTCGATCGAAAGCTCGCTCAAAAGAGAGGACATCTGAGCGCCACCGCGTGAGAACACAAACGTAGGACGCAAGCCGGTCCACTCCCAGCCCCAGATATGTCGCCACCGCCTTCGCGAACTCAGCATCCGCGCCGGCTTCCAGCATCCGCGCGTGCGCCTGGCGCACCTTCTCTGCGAATGTAACCAGCGCCAGCTTCTGGCGGGAGTTGAACAGGTCCCCAAACTGGGTCATGCCATAGATAGGTGTCGTGACCTGACCGCGTCCAGTCATCTGGATTTCTTCGTCAGGCACGGGGTCCATGCCCCACTCAGCCCAGAGAGCCTTGCGCTTCGCATCCAGGGCGGCTTCGGCGGCGTGGTAGGCGGCCAAATCTCCATCAGTCGGCAGGCGGTAGGTCTTGCCCGTGCGCTTCGGATGGTGGAGCACGACGGCGACCATCCGCTGGCCTGACTTCCCTTCGTGGAACAGTCTGCGCGTCGTCTTGTCGTCTATGCTCCCGCCGCAGAGCGGACACCGCACGTGTGCGCGTGATACCGTACCCTCGTCCGGGTCGAAGTCCAGCGGTCGCCCGTCCTGCCCGACAATCTCAAAATCTACCCGTCCTTCTCTTCGGTTTGGTATCATTCTAAGGGCGACGCGCTTATTCTCCTTCTTTGCCAGCCACGTCTGTCGCATCAGCGGAATCTCCGCATTGCAAAAGGGGTTCTGACAGGGAATGGTCCTCGCCCAAATGTAGCCCACTGGAATCGAACCATCCGAATCTTGAGGATAGAACTGTTCCAATTCCTTGCGGGCTTCCTCCAGCACCCAGTTGCCCCAATAACGCACCACATCGAGTAGAGGGTTGTCCGAAGTATCCAAACCCAAGGTCTCCTGGGGTATGCCAGTGGGGCCGTAGTACCCATTGCCGAACTTCTGTGGGTATTCGAGGACAGCCTTGTTCAGCAGGACAGCCACGGGGTTGTAGTCCAGCGCATAGCTTTCGCATCCGAGGCGCAGTGCCTCCAGCGGAATCGCGCCGCCACCTGCGAAGCAGTCCAGCACCTTTGGGGCACGTCCACCGTAAGCCTCGCGTATGAGATGCCGAGCCTCCTCTAATCTGGGGCTTTCGGCTTGCGACACCGCCTCCCACGGCGAGATGTCCTTCACAAGGTCGAGCAGGTATTCATTGCGCTTGGGCTCATCCGGCAGGAGCGCGGCAAGCGCCGTTGCCCTCGATGCGGCAAGCGGCCGCCTCGCCCACCAGATGTGAAGCGTGGAGATATGCCCGTGCCGGATGTTCTTCTCACGCACAGACTCCTCCGATACCTTGCGAATCGGAAAGTCCACCTCAATCAGCCGCTTGCTTAGCGGACTTTGTGAACTCATTTGTCAAGCTCCTCAACGATGGATTCTGGTACGGATGGGAAAAAACCTGCCGAATCGGGCCGCAAGTGCCAGACCTCTGTGCCTCTCACGAGCAGCACGTGCACACCAAGTACCCTAAGCCCCGGCATGATGTTTCTTACAACCGTGGTGTAGCCGTCGCTGTAGGGCAAAGCCATCGCGCACAGCACGTCCCGGTCGTAGATTGAGAATATCTGTAACAGAGCCTCCCCGACCGTCGTCCGGCAGTTCTGGCTCACCGTGTCACCAGCACGGAATCCCTTCGCCTCCACGTAAAGCCTCCGGCCTGAGCCGGGGAGATCACACTCGATATCCGGCCCCCGCTCGGAGCCGTATCTGACCTTCAGATTCAGAGCGCCTTCCTCGCGCAGACGTGCCGCTACCACCTTGGTGACCTCTCGCTCACGCATTCTTCAGCCCTTCTTTCCAGTCCTTCACGACGTAGCGGACGATCTCGACAACTTGTTCCGGCTGGAGTGTGGCCGCAGGATTCTGCAAGGTATGTAGTGTTGGGTTTGTAGAAACGTTTTCGACTACGTACAGCCAATATTCTTGCTGGAGTCGCCTGGCCATCAGCCACTCGTTGGGGGTGAGAATAATTGCGCCGCTAGTGGCCCTTGCTTTGACCTCGATGTACCGGACAGCACCGTTAGGGTCGGTTGATCGCACATCATAACCTAGGTTTTCCTGTGACACGTCCTCCGGTGTCCGGCCTTGGGCAAGTTCGTATTCCATGGCAACCTTCATGCCGACAGCCTCGACTTCCACATCGGAGCTCATCATTGCCTTGTCAGCGGGCGGCTTGGGGATCACGCGCACGACTCCGAGTATCCTTGGACTGGATAGCCGAAGGCTTGTCTCACGCCGTATCTCGTCTTCCAGGTCGCGCTTTCGCCTTCGAAGATCGTCATTTCGACGTTGCTCATTCTGAATATCCACATCCGGCAGTGGCTCGCCCTTCGCACGGCGGGTCTCATAGTCCATGAGCTTCGCCTCGGAATCGAGGATCATTTGATCCAGGGAACGCAAGCCGTACTTTCGCTTGATTTCTGCATCTCGGTTTCGTTGTGCGGCGATCTCGGCACGGTATCCCTCCAGGACGTTCTCAATGGCATAGGCCACGATTTCGGTCTCGTTCGGGCACTGCTCATCTGCGCCAGGCTCCACCCCAGGTTTCAGATCCCAGAGGATGGAAGAATTGACCAACCGCATATCCCCGTCTGTCGGCTGGTATACCGCGAAGAGCCGTCGCCCAGCGATTTGATTCATGCCGTCGCGGACCTCGCCTTCGACGAACCAAACCCAGCCGTCTAGCCGCCCATCCGGGTCAGTGAAGACAGCACCGCGGTTCATATCCTCCGCGCATCTGGTGAAGATTTGCTCGATGAGGGACTCCAGCAGTGGGTGACCTGGGGCGACAAAGATTGCCTCTTTTCGGCGGGCATTTTCCTTCTCGAAGGCAATCCTATTGTACTCTCTGAATACCTCGCCGAACTGGTGCTTGAAGCTTTGGGAAACGTTGCGAATCTCAAAGGGTACGCTGGGCACCCGCCAGACACTATTGCGACGCTCGACGTTCATGCCGACGAAGGCACAGGCACGCTCGAAGAACCGCTCGATATATTCAGGAACGAGCCTGCTCTCCCGCGCATTCCGGTCCTCACCGAGAACGCGCTGAAGATCAACATGTCGAGTCGCTAGGGCCTCCAGCACAGCCTCTTTCGCCCTGCTGACTGCTTCCTCATCCGGGATGGCCTCGATCTCGCTGATGATCTCATCCATCGTGCGCCGATTGGCGATCGCATCGACAATTAGATCCTTAAGACCGCGACCGTGGAGAACTTCGCCGATGACATCGAACACGCGGTCTGCACCGAGAGCTTCCTGTATACGCTCAAGTTTGCGGAAAATAGCCTCTAGCACCCGGCCTTCGCGTGTGTCGGCGGCGACTAGATTGTAGATATGCACTTCCTTTTGCTGTCCATACCGGTGGATTCGACCCATGCGCTGTTCAAGGCGGTTCGGTGTCCATGGGATGTCATAGTTCACCATGAGAGCGCAGAACTGGAGGTTGATGCCCTCGCCGCCTGCCTCGGTCGAGACCATGACCTGCGCCCGCTCGCGGAAGTCGTGTTCGGCGCCAATGCGTGCATCGAGGTTCATTGCCCCATGGAGGACGACTACCGAAAAGCCCCATGCCTTCAGCTTCTCGGCCAGGTACTCCAGGGTCTCCCGGGACTCGGTGAATATCAACAGCTTCTCACCAGTCCTCTGAATCTGTTGGTCGCTGATGACCTGGCGAAGCTCCGCCAGCTTGGTCTCTATCTCCTGCTTCTCGGCGTCGCGGGCGAGGCGTATCAGGTTGGCCAAAGTGTCTATCTCCTCGTGAAGCTCCTCGCGAGTCTCTGCGGCCGTGAGTCGCTCCACCAGTTCCTCTTCCCGACGCATGCGCTCGGCTTCGGGTGCATCTTCCAGAGCCTCCTCGTCCACAGTGTCTTGCTGGGCAAGCCACCGTTCAAGGTTCAGAAGCTCCTCCAGGCGCTCTTTCCGGCGTTCGAGAGATCGGCGCACAGCCCGCACGCTAGACGCCATACGGCGCTGGAGAATTAGGAGAGCAAAAGCCACATTCCGCTTCTCAGCGGACAGAGCCCTATTGTATGATTTTTCTACATAGGAAGTGACAGCATTGTAGAGTCGCTTTTCATCGTCATTCAAACGGTAAGCCTTCGTGACCACATGGCGCGGGGGGAATAGCGGTCTACCCTCGAAATCCTTGAGGTCTTCCTTCAGCCTGCGCAGGAAGAGTGGGTTATCATGGCTACTGACGGACTCCAGTAGGAGCTCGGTGTTAGCGAACATCCCGGGCTCCAAAAGGTCAAGGAACAAGCGGAAGTTCTCAGGGTCGCCTCGGTGTGGTGTGGCTGTCAGGAGGAGAAGAAAGTCGCTCGTGCGGGAGAGAAGTTCGCCAAACTTGTACCGCTCCGTGCGATCCAGCTTTTCGCCATACCGATAGGCGGCCATCTTGTGTGCCTCATCTACGACTACCAGGTCCCAGCGCGCTTCACCCAGACTTGCCATCACATCGCCCTGCTTTGCAAAGTCCATAGAGGTAATAACTTGGGGAATCTCCTGCCAGACATTTCGCCCCCAATTGGCGTTCACCACGGCCCGATCTATAACGGTGAAGGTTTCGCCAAACCGTTCTTTCATCTCTCGAAGCCACTGCTCCTTCAGGTGTCCGGGAACAACGATCAAACATCTGCGGACAAGGCCACGATACTTCAACTCCTTGAGGAGCAGGCCGGTCATGATGGTCTTGCCAGCGCCGGGGTCATCCGCGAGGAGAAACCTGATACGCGGATTGCGCAAGATGAAGTGATACACGGCCTCGATCTGATGCGGTAGCGGGTCCACCTGGGATACATTTACGGCGAAGACTGGGTCAAACTGCTGGGCGTATCGGATGCGGTGCGCCTCCATAGCCAGAAAAAACGCTTCCCCGTTGCCACCAAAGTCGCGATAGACTTCGCTTTTGATTTGCACATTGGCTAGATCTTGAGGACTGAAAACGTTCTCATAGAACTGGCATGTTTTTACACCGACGGCTTCTATCTTCGTTCGAGTGCCTATCTCCTGAACGGTCAGAACTCGCACCCGTTCCGGCCAGAAATCTCCGTCTAGTACATCTCCTGGTCTTGGAGGCATGTCTATCTTCCAGTTTATCAGAGTAGCTTTCTCGCATGCTGACTAGGCTACTATGTTAACGTGATCATAGGAATCAGTCAAGATACCCTCTTAATCTTGACTAGGCAGACCCACGATGTGTACACTCGAGAACAGTATTTGGGGAGGAGGATCTCCTATGCGTTACAGCAACCTATGGCTATGCTTGGTTTGCACAGCACCTCTGCTACTCCAATTGGCCGCTTTTTCCGTTGATCAGAAGAAGCTCTACGACAAGACGAACATCTATGGCATCGACTTCAAGTTTGGAATGGCTACCAACGACCCCAAGTTTCCAGCTCTCCGGCAGGCGATGTTTGATATGGCCACGAAGTATGGGGCGACAATCACGCGGTCGGCTGTTGGATGGGCAGAAGTTGAGACAGTGAAAGGACAACCATACGATTGGCAGAAAGCTGACCGGAAACTCATATGGCTGGCGGAACATGGTCTACCATCATGCTTCAACCTGGCAACTGCTCCTGAGTGGGCAATAGAACCATCTCCCGCGGTGAAGGAAGTCTTTCGAAAGGCCAATGCCGAGCATCTGCTCTGCCAGATGAATATAAAAGACGAGCACTGGCCGGCATACGAAAGATATATCACCGACATAGTTCAGCGGTGTGGTCAGTTCGTTTCTTATTACGATATCTGGAATGAACCGGATGGAATGGGAAATCCCTCAGTTTATACAGACGAGAATGGGAACCCAACCGCCATCAAGTACGGCGGCGACCCAGAGTGGTATGTCAAACTTCTGGCACACACCACCCCTATAATTCGCAAACTTGACCCAGATGCCATTGTTGGTGCTGGATGTCTGGAAAACAAGAATCAACCGACGTCTGAGTTTCTTGAGGCGGTTTACAAGGCTGGGGGCAAGCCTTATTTCCATGCAATTTCCATACATCCGTACGGAAAGCCCTTGAACTTCGAGTGGTTGCGCACCGTACGCAGGATCATGGTAGATAACGGTGATGCCCAAAAGCCAATATGGATCACGGAATACGGTTTGAATTGGCAGAAGAGCGAGGGTATCAGCGAGGAGGCAGCCGCGGCACTGACACGGGCGGCTCTGAGATACATGCGAGAGACTCCGTGGATAACGATGGGATTACTGCATCATGGCACCCCCATCCTTTGGAACCAGGGCCCGGCAGACCCCACCAATCTCAGTCCAAAGCCCGCGCTCATAGCCTTCAAAGAAACGAAAAATGAGGCGGGACCCAAACACACGTTTAGTATGGGGATGGAGAAGGACTCAGATCTAACTTATTGGTACTGCGAGGTTGACGGGAGTCGAAATGCATATCCTTATCTCACACTCGCGAAAAACGAGTTCCACTCAGGCAGGATGAGTCTCGAGGCAAAGACGGACGGACTCTGGATTGAGCCATTTGTGGGTGTCAATGTGAAAAGCAAGTCCCCCACCCTATCTTTTTGGTACAAGATACTGCCTGCCAATCCTGAGGCTAAGGCAACCTTGAAAGTGGAAGTTCGTCCAGGGAACATTGAGATTCCGTCTGCAACAATTACCGTCACTGAAACACCGCAAATTGGAAAATGGGCTAAGGCAGAGGTTTCTATCGCAAAGGGTTTCCCTACTGTTGAGGGAAAGACCATAGTAGATGTAGGCATCCACGCAGGGGCAACCAAGCCTGGTGTAGTTGTATACTTGGACGACATAACGGTAAAATAAGTGCGCTAGAAGTTCTTGGACATGAAAGGATAGGTAATGAGTACATCATCGCTTTCTGAGTATGTAGACAGTCTACCGATAATAAGTACACACGAGCACAACCGGCCCTTCACGCTGGAAGCGCCGGGAATATTAGAGACTTTATTCTCGAGCGGATATGTCGGCTGGATGGCTGCGCCGCCTGCCAGTCCTGACGAGCGGAAGGCCTTCTTACAGTTGGTCTCCGGCAACTCATACTTCGTTTGGTATGAGAAAGCGCTGGATGTCCTATTCGACTTCGGAGGACAGATCACTCCTGAGAACTGGGACTCGATATCCGAGAAGTCGTCAGCCGCTCTAGCTAGCTCTGATTTTCACGAGTGGGTGTTCAGGGAGAAATGCAAATATCAACGGGCTATTCTTGATGCGTACTGGGATCCTGGAAGCGATAATGGCCGCCCAGACCTGTATGCACCCACTTTACGAGTCAACTGCTGGCTTTACGGGGCTAACATGGAGTTGCGCGACCATAATGGCAACAACGCGCAGGTTATCTACGGCAAATGCGCAGACCTGGACGAGTATCTAGCCAGAATGGAATCGGTTATCGTCGAGGCGAAGACCCGTGGAGCCGTCGCTTTGAAATCCGCGTTGGCATATGACCGACCTCTGTCTTTCCAACCTCGAAAGAAGGAAGACGCTGGGCGTGTCTTTGGAAAGGAGAACATCACTCCGGAAGAACTAACGATATTTGGTGACTTCATTTACGACGAAATATGCAGGCTAGCGGCAAAATACGAACTGCCGTTTCAGAACCATGTCGGGCTTGGCAAGCTGCCAGGGACCAACCCAATGAACCTTGTTCCTATGATTGAGCGACATCAGAATACCAAGTTCGTTCTTTTCCACATGGGATACCCATGGGTTGACGAAGTCATCGCACTGAGCCACAACTATCTGAATGTATATCCTGACCTTTGCTGGCTTCCGTCCATCGGCACGTCAGCAGCCGTACATGCTGTACACGCTCTCATCGAAACTGCCCATGACTCGAGACGTGCATGCTGGGGGGGAGACAGCTGGCTTGTAACAGAGAGCTTCGCTGCTTCGCTTGCCATGCGCTGGGTGCTCAAGAAAGTCCTGACTGAGAAAGTAGAATATGGTTACCTGACGGAAGCACGCGCTCGGGATTTCGCCGAGCGAATCCTATACAAGAACGCAGCGGATTTGTACGGACTCTGAAGGGATTAGCCTCTACGTGCCAGGTATACCTTTCAAATCGAACGGCTTGAATCCGATCTTAGAAGCCGGAGATTCTTTCCGCAGCCGGAAATCAGCTTTGTCTGGTTTCACAAACAAAGGATCCGCAATCAATGAGTGGAGGTCCATACCCTTGGATCTCCACTCTTCCAAGCTTTTTCCGTAGAAATCTATTTTTCCGCCAGCGGCATTCCAATAAAGATTGTAGTCCATCTTGAACTTGTCATCACCCCAGTTTCCATGGAGGAGTGGTCCCTCTGTCCAATAGACTATATTTCTTTCGAAAATAAAGGAAATATGCTCCTCCGGCCTAGTGCGCTGAAGTTGACCAATCTTAGCAAAGGCGAAAATGTTGTTGCGAACAACGTTTTCCTTGCCATAGTGTTGATGGAAGCCGCCTGTCTTGCAATTGTAGCAAATGTTGTTTTCCGCCAATACATTGCTACTGCCTTCGTCGAAATAAATGCCCCATCCTCCGTAGCTATGGGCCATCACGTCGTGGATAAGATTGTACCTCAGAAGAGTCTTTCCTCTCGCACCGAATGTGTATATACCACCCATGTCACTAAGAAGACCCTTTCCGAGGTCATGAATATGGTTATACTCAACCACGTTGCCATCATTCAGACTGGCGCCGTAACCCCAGGTCCATCCGAGCGATATGCCAGAATAGTACAAGTCGTGAATATGGTTCTTCGACACAACGTTACCACCACTTTGGCCAATCCAGATACCGACTGCCGACGGATATGTCTTACCACCGTCGTAGATGTGGTTTGCGATAATCCTATTCCGTACAGTCTGCAGAGTCTCATCACTGCGGATTATCGGCTCGCCGATTTTGATACCGCCGGCGCCCATGTCATGAATTTCGTTGCCTTTAACAAGGCATTCACGACAACCCCGTCTTAGCTCAATCCCATAATGGCCGATTCTGGAAAATTCACAGTCTTGAATACTACAAGACATACAGTCGTTCATTATCACAACGCCAGGTATCTTGAAGGCGGCCTGAATGGAAATATAACTTTCGGCAGGCAGTGACCACCCGGTATGCTGGAAAGATAGACCCCGCAAATGAATATGCTTTATCGGTCGTCCGTTAGCGTGGTCACCCTCAAACCTAATAAGTTCGTTCAACACTGGGGCTGTGACATCAAGCTTATTTGGATCCTCTCCGGGAAAAGCGTAGTAGGTAAGCAATCCTGTCTTTCGATCCAGGTACCACTCGCCAGGTTCATCCAACGCCTCCTTCACGTTCTCAACATAGTAACGGTTGTTTCCTTCCCACCGCTTCCATTCCCAGTTATTTGCGCCGGTAAAGGTGACTACTCGCTTATCCGGATCAACGCTCTTGATGTGGAATCGCAATTCATCCCAAGCATTAAATGCCACAAGCTCAACATCTTCAAGGTTTTCCCAAGGTTTGATATCGTTGTCCGCAAACACGAACGCGTCCCGAACATTGCTTCCCAAAGAATCAGCTAGCAGATAAAAGCCCTCCTTGGGAAGCCTAGGTCTGGAGCGACGCTGGTTAGCAACGTAAAGATCCCTAAAATACCACTTGCCGTCCCGCACATCAGGAATGTCGACAATCCAGATATCGTTGTCCGTTTTCCGCCACCCTGCAATCCTGCGTCCACCACTCAAAATGGGCTTCTCACCAGGATATGCAGCGTAAATTACCGGGCAACGCTCAGTGCCAGAGTCTTCGGGAGAGAAGACTATGGGGGCTGTTAGCCCGTAAGTGCCCTTACGAATTAATACAGTTACTGGCTGGATCCGACGTGCAGAGGCAAGGAGTTCCCTGACAGCCCTTTGCGCCCTTTCAATAGACGCAAACGGTCCATCAGTGCGCATCTCATTTGGGTTGGGCAACTTACCAGACCAGGAATCATTCCCCTCAACAGAAACATAGAAGTCGGCCTTCGTCGTTTCCATGCTCAGACATCTCCTAGGCATAAAGGTTCCCAGGCTGATAACTGCCAGCATGATGAGACTGAGACGTGTCCACATTATTAGCCCCCTTCGCGTTAAGCACTACCTTATTACAGCGCATCCGACTTACATGGACTTAGCTTTCCCTTTAATCAAGACATAAGCTCTCTTTGCCAAGTGCTCGGCAGTCAAGCCGAACTCCTGCATAAGTTCCCAAGGCTGACCCGACTCGCCGAAACGGTCGTTAACACCAACCATGTCAAACGCAACTGGACGGCCAACCCCTTTCAGGATAGCTCCAGCAACGATATTGCCAAATCCACCCACCTGGTGTTCTTCTGCAGTGAGAACGGCACCTGTTTCTTCCGCAGCCCGAACAACCGCCTCAACATCAAGGGGCTTGACTGTGTGTACGTTGACAACGCGAGTCTCAATGCCAAAGTCTTCTTTCAGTATATACGCCGCTCTCATCGCCTCGGGTACCATTGGACCACAAGCGATTATTGCTATGTCTTCGTTTTCGTACTGGTGTTCTGAAGCTAGAAGTGTTTCAAAGGCATCTATGAACCGTTCTTTTCGTCCGCGGTATCGGATAACATTCGCCTTTCCAAAGACAAAAGGAGTATCTTCTGTGGTAACAATAGGCGTAGCTTCCCTAGCGTAGCGTATATACACAGGACCAACTACATCTAGAATCCCCGCCTCAGTAGCCTTCATGGTTTCGACACTGTCTGCAGGGACCAGTAAGTTCATGTTTGGAAGGATCGCCATCAGCGAGATTTCCTCTAACGCTTGGTGTGTAGCGCCATCCGGTCCCACCGAAATACCACCATGGGCACCCGCTATCTTCACATTAAGGTTTGGATAGCAAATACTAGTTCGAATTTGGTCCCAAGCCCGTCCTGCTGCGAACACGCCATAGGTTCCCGTTACTGGAATTTTGCCCTCCTTGGCCAGACCCGCCGCAACAGCCATCATGTTCTGCTCTGCTATTCCGACACTGAAGACTCGAGCTTGCCTCTCCGGGTGGTTCTTTTCAAAATCCGTAATACAAATCGAGTTTGAGATATCTGCATGAATGGTCACTACCCGCTCATCGGATCCACATTTAGCTAAACCCCGTCCAAAACCCATGCGGGTGGGATCCATTTCGACCTTCATACTATCTTCGGCATTCCACCAGTAATCCTTGGAAAACACGGGTAACTTTGAACGCGCCCGCTTAGCCGCCTCCTCACCCCGGGACGCCGAATATGATAACAGATTATTCAGGGTATCCTCAGAGATCGTTGGCGGTAGGACCTCCTTGATTGCCATCTCAAACTGATCCTTCTTAGGGGCAATCCCATGCCAGCCAGCCTGATCTTCCATAAAGGAGACGCCTTTCCCTTTGACTGTGTTTGCTATAATGACTGTCGGCTTACCCTGTGTCTTTCTAGCTTCGTCGAAGGCTGCAATGATTTCCGGGATGCTGTGGCCATCAATTTCGACAGTATGCCATCCGAAGGCGCGGTATTTTTCGTCGATAGGCTCAATGTTCATGACATCCTTCGTCCACCCATCAATCTGCAATCTATTTCTGTCGATTACAGCGCAGAGGTTATCCAGCCGGAAGTGACCTGCAGCCATTGCAGCTTCCCAAACACTGCCCTCCTGCTGCTCACCATCGCCCATGAGACAATACACTCTATGCGAAGCCCCGTCGAGCCGAGCTGCCAAGGCTGCTCCCACTGCGGCACCGAGTCCTTGGCCTAGCGAACCGCTGGAAATCTCAATGCCGCAGAGTTCCAGACAGTTTGGATGTCCTTGGCATGGACTTCCCAGCTGTCTGAGACACATAGCTTCTTCCATCGGAAAATAACCTGCCCTTGCTAGAGCTACGTACAAGGCTGGTGCTTTGTGTCCCGCCGACCAGAATACTCTATCACGACCCTCCCAGCAGGGATTGTCTGGGCGATGATTCAAAGTATGGAAATATAGAACGGTAGCTATGTCAATGATCGATAAAGTGCCACCTGGATGCCCGGTTCCGGCAGCGTATATTGACGCGATGTTGTAAGTCCTCAATTCCTGAGCGATTCTCTCAAGTCGCTGAATCTCTTCCTTGGGTATCTCAGTAGCAACCTGCTTGCTATCCATTGAGTCCTCCCTGGGTTGTAGGCTGGGTAAAGCCTTTACGTAAGATACGAATAAGTGATGATTTTGAATAATGTTATACTCCGGCATGGCTAAACCCTGCCAGCATACAGCGAGGGCCAAACATACAGAGGAATAGAACTGTGGTAACGAATTATGATTCTAGGGAACAATACATTCTATCTTCCAGGTAGCGGAAACGGAGTGCATCCCGGCACGTAGAGAAATGCCAGTCAGTGGAGCGAGTGTCCAGTTCAAATCGATGCTTCCAGCGGAAACATCAGGATTGCTTTGGTAAACCATAGTAAAGGAAGAAGCGTCAAGCGAACCTGGATATCCAATACCATTCGTGCAACTCTCTACGGACCAAGTAACGCTGCTTACCGGAATAGCGTCTCCTTCGGATGAAGGCTTGGTGAAATAGTCCGTGGCTGCTCTCACGCTGATACGAAGAGCCCCACCGGCTGTGAGTTCTGCATCCTGAAAGCTCAGCGTGCTTGGGTTTGGGGTACCGTTGGTAGATTCATGTATGTCTTGCACAAAAAAGCCAACAGATCCTGGCACAGAAATATCCACCGAATTTCCCAAGCATTCACATAACATCGTTGCCAGCCAGGCTATTGAAAAGACCACACTGTAGACTACTCTCTTCCACCTCACCGGACAATGTATGAATTGTTTTGATGGGTTCTCCCACATCCAAATCACTCACCCATTGGAATGAATACGATGGGCCGCTTCCTCTCGCCAAGTCGAAACTGAATACCACTCACACTCTCCTTAGGTTTCATCTCTATTTCAAACTTGTTTTCGCTTACCACTATGTAACGAGCGTCTAGCGCCTCGGTGGCAACGCGCACCGTGTAAAGACCAGGCTCAAGGTTGTAGAAATTGAATATACCATCTTTGTTAGTCGAGGTAGCCATCTGGTCCACACAGACTGGAACGTCGGCAACTCCTTCGCCCTGATCATACTTGCCGTTTTCGTTCCTATCGACGAAAACAGAGCCACTGACACAACCAAGAGGGATAAGAGTAAAGTCGACAGTGCATTTATCGTGGGAACCAACAGATAGCTCTTGGGCAGAGGATTTGGCTTTATAGTCTGCTGGTATACTCTCATCTAAAACGCGAATATGATACGAGCCAGCTGGCACACATTTGAACTCATAAAAACCGTTCTTGTCAGTTACCGCTATGTACTGTCCTAAGCCTACAGCCACACTCTCCACCGGCTGCCCTAGTTGATCTCTGACTACGCCGCGTACTGTCGCGCCCTGGAGCGGTACAGATAGCGGCCACGTCTTACGCAGAAGAACTGTGAACCCTCGTTTCCCGAAGAGTGCATCTGAGCTCTGATACGGTGACAAGCGACCATAGTCCACCACTAGCGAGAACCCATCCCCTAGGTCGTGATTTACGCGCGTCCGGAGAAGATTGGCGTCGCTAATATTCGGAAAACCGCTGATGAGTTGGACAGTAGTCCTTGGGCTTAGCCGGTAATTGGTGATCAGCTGTTCATACGAACCCACCTGTCCACCTTGGGAATAACGATTCAGTTGGTAGTCTAGCTGCAACCTGGGACTGGCGAATAGTGACAGAGACGTTAAGAGACTGGTTACGCCCCTGCGGACGTTAATCAGCTCTCCTGACAGGAACTGGTTTTCGTAAGCATTTTCCTGATATCTAAGTAGGAGATACAATTGAGAGTTTAGTGGTAGAAATAATCCGATGCTTCGAGATGTCGTTGAAACCCCTTCACTCGTGTATTCGGTCTCTTGGAGGGTCAAATCCCAATTTCTTACAATGGGGAACCGCAATCCCCAAACTTCATAGTTGCTAGAGTTTTGATCACCGTTCTTTAGAGAGCTCGCGCCGTAGAACGCACTTCCTCTTCCTAAGAAAGGAAACGATATATAGAGTCCCTTGTTGTCACCACGTCTCTCGGGAAGATGACGCAAGAAGCTCATCAACTCAATATCGCCCGCGCGCCAGATTAAGTTTGTATACAGAGACTCGTCGGACCCTAATTCACTCCGCAACCGAAAGTCTTTGCCTATAGACACAGTGTCCCGAAGTGACAGCAGAGTTTCGGTATTGTTTGTCTTATCTGTCTTTGCATAAACTCCGATGGATGGCCAGGTATCATCGCCTGCATCCCAGGTATATCGAACCCCTCTCACTAGTCCCCAAGTTTCGGCATACATGTCACCTGCCTCGATTCCAACCCCACGTTCTCGGTGCAACCAGCTAAGGTGACTGTTCTTCAGCCTTGTACTTCCAACGAAATTAGTCAACCATGCCAAGAAGTCAACTTGGCCGCCTCCAAGTCTACCTGACGCTCCCAGTTCGATTCCCCAGTCCACGTCTTGTACATGACCCAAACCCACCCGTACATTCAGTCTGTCACTGTTCGGCGGCAAACGGACTGCTGATGGTAACTGCCTATTGCTTATTGGCTTAGCTTCCGTTATGTTAGGCTTCGATTTGACAATCGTAAATGCTTGCCACCCATCAGCTAGGCTTTCCACTGGCTGGGGCTGGCCATAAACTGGTGCTCCGGGTTTGCGAAATATCAGGCGCTTTTCCACCGAGTCTACTTCCAGTACCAGCCCGGCAATTTCAGCGATAGTATCGCTTGGCAGAAAGAGTGATGTGCCTTGCAGTATCGGAGGAACTGAACAAAGAACCATTCGGCCTTCTGAAGTGAGAAAGGTATTAGAGGATTCAAGGCGCCACTTGTGTCCATCGACGGCTTGGAGTACATAGCCACCCGAGTCGGGAATCACAGTAAGACCGAGGAAAGCACCGACGTTTGTCACATTCACAAGGACCGTCGAGCCGCGTGGAATTGGCATTGCCGCATCGGTTAGCTTGAGAGTATCGTAGTAAACGTCACACGACACAGCCACCGCGCGAGTCACTACCCAAAACGCAATACTAGTTACTAGGCTGATCTTAGCCAGTCTGAAACATGCGTTCAGACCATACGCCGTAAACATCATCACTATCAGCTACTGTCCGGTTTTGTAATGTCTAATTCCTTTTCTGCGCCCATTAGGAAGTCGAGCCCTACATCTATAATGATACGCACCTTGTATTTCCCTGAAGGCAATATGTCAGGAGCCGGCAGCGCAACACTATACTCGCAAACATTCGTCGGCTCAGGTAGCAACGGCTCAGCACCTATTTTTGCCACGGCCGTCGGTTTGTCATCTCCGGGCTTGTAGAACTCAACCATACCAGTAACTCTCAGTGGAACATTGCCGTCATTACACATTCTCACAGCAATTTTATCTCCGTCCAAACGGGCGCCGACTAATCGAGCAGAGCGTTTGCATGGAGATACCTCGACGAACAACCCGACAGATACTGACGTCCTGAAAACCATGGCAACACCATTTGGTTTGGGTGCCAACGGATCGGGCACTTCGTCCACAGTAAGAGCCGCCCAATATCCACCCGGCTCGACATTGTCAGGGACACGCACAGAAAGCCTAATCGTCAACGTTTCGCCGGGTTTGACAGAGGATTCGACGGGATTAATGGTACACCAAAGCCCACACGATCTTCGAAGAGTTCCAGGTGGAGCGTAGAATGTTTGACGGTTATCTTCACTCCTCCACCAGTCCTCAATGTGTGCCCTGAACTGGGTGGTTTGAGCCTCCTGTGGCAAAGTCAACGTAAATGTCTTGTTAACGACCTCACCGGGTCTTGCCTGAATACTGAACGTCAATGGAGAGAAATGAAGGCTGACAGCAAACAAGCGAGCAACACAACCTAAGGCCAGCAGACAGACTACTATACTCGTTGCCAATCCTTGCGCGATATTCGAACGTCCTTTGGACGCATTTGTCCTAACCATCGCCAAAATTCCAACAAACAGTAGCTTTTCAACAGGGATGCTTTGTAGCATTTCACGTAATTTCCTTTGCAGTAACTGGCGCTGTCAGCCCTCGCACTCCATTAGAAACTCCCTATCGGCTATGGCGTAAAGCTCGAGAATTTCCAAGTCGCCGTCAACGTGTGACTTCCAGCCCGGTCGACGCTTGACTTTGCAGCGAGTGTGAAGGTTAGATCACTCGTTGACAACGATGACGCGTTGGCCGAGCTCGCAGCAACCTGAGTAAACCCAGCACTACTCAGCTGCCCAGAAGAGCCGGTCCCATTCTCCCAAGTCGCCGCGTCCCAACTGATGTCACTTGCGGCCCAGGTCACACTACCGCCAGTAGGCGCTGTAAAACTATCCGCATTTGCTTTGATTTCCACTTTCAGCGCTTTGCCGTCACTTAGTACAATAGTAGTAGCACTGACGGTCGCATCGGCGGTGGCCTGCGTAGAGCTGGCAACATCCGTGACGTTGAAAGTGATAGACACAGGCACCGAGACAACCGCCTGTTCGCTGACGTTTGCGGTAAACGTAGTCGTCTGCGATGTGTCTGGCAGGGTTACCTGTGCTGCCCAGGCCATTTGCACTACGCCAAACGCCAGGCATATCAAGAATACGAGCTTTCTCATGGCATCTTCCTCCTATTCTGCCTGCGTTCATGGGAGGTTTGAAGTGCCTTTCACTCGTTGTAGTGGCCAGACAGATACCATCAACATGCAAAAGGGCGCCTCCAAGAACGCATATGTCGGATAGGAGACGCCCACGTACGTGTGCCAACCGACAGCCTTTCCGTAAGTCCTTCAAGGCCAGCAAATTCAGCAATTACCTTTGTTGCCAAGTCCGTGGCCATCTCCCATCCTTGGTTGTACTGCTGACCTTCTCTTACCAATTAGCATATCGGCTAGTTTTGGTAAATTCTTGAGCACTATTTTGCTTGCACTATTACCTCATCACTCACGACGATTCTAAACTTATGACATCGCCGGCATTCAAAATAAAAGGTAACTTGAAGCGGAATTGAATGATATCACCTCTCCTTTGAACCTTGCTCTTCAGTGGGCTGCCATTGATCTGCAGGAGGATAGTCTCGATTGGAACGATGGCGGGCACAATTAGTTCTTCAAAAGTAATCGAGCCGTGCAATATCTCAATCTTGATTACCTTGCTGCCAACCCCTAGCGATTGAGAATAGGTTCCAACAACCCCAGGAGCAAAAAACGGATATATACATTCATCAGACTTCACCACTGGATTGAATGACAGCTTAAGTCTTGGTACATCTAGGCTAAACCCTGAAAAAGCTAGAAGCAAAGTCCACGACGACATTGCTCGGTAATAATGGTCGCCACACTCGACATGATTCCAATACCGACCAGACCGTAAGTAGCGGTCATGAATGTCCTGTACGATAGCCAGCCCGTCGCCTACCATGCCTTGATTTATGAGAAGTGCGGCTATCGTATACTCAATACCTGTCCAGGTTGCCTCTGCCTGCATGTTTCCTGAGGCTGCTAGGTGATGAGGAACACCAGCGGGATACGAGGCATTGATCAATCCCATACCGGACCGGAAGTTATAGCGCAAAATACTCTTGAGAGCTTTCTGAATACGATCTCTCCTGCAGATCGAACCCCACCCCATTATGCCGCAGAACCAGTCTCCACTCATCTGATCACTCATGCATGCTTCGTCCACTGTACCAGACGCGTCGTCTCGCCAGAGGACATAATAACTGCCATTCCAGAGCTTCGACTCTAGACTTCTGACACCTCGCGCGTAGAGATCACGCCACTTGGCCATCCTAGTGGTATCCCCCATTTCTTCCGCCAAGCGCACTGCTGCCTTCAATGCTCCTAACCAAAGGCTGCATATATAGGACGGAGACCCGGAGAAATCCCAGACATCATAAGTGTTTCTCCTTGTGTCGTGGTCTGGCAAGCCGTCTCCGTCAGAATCAAGCCTCTCCGTATCTTCCATTGCACGTACGATATGCGGCCACAGATCTTCTAGATATTCTCGGTCTCCTGTCCAACAGTAATCGCGTGCTGCCAACATGACAAACTGGGGATTCATGTCGACGCGATCAAAGCCCTCGTCCACAGAAGAAAAATCTGGATAAAACAGATGATGCACCCGACCGTCTTCCCTCTGGAATTTCGCGCCGTGCCTCATTTGCACTTTTTGAAGATCAGGAAATAGCGCAATGATGGGAAATGAACCCTGGTAGGTGATATCCGTAGTGTGAAAACCACAACAACCTAGGCCTTCCCAAACTCCGAAATGCCCGTCTTTCGTCCACCAAGTGCACTTAACAAGGGTGCTCAGTTGGCTGCTAATGGCATCTGCAGCAGCAGAATCTAGGGTCGAATTGTAGATTAAATGAGGAATTGTCCGAGTTTTTTTACGAAGCTCCGAAAAGTTGCCGATCAAAAAATCAGAGACATCAACCGCATTGGTATACCAATGCTCATACATGTGACCAAGTCTATTCCCCGTCGGGCTTATATGATTAGGAAAGTACCAGCTTACGGTAAATAGCACGTCTTTCTCAGCGCAAGGCTCAAGTTCAAAACGGCTACAAAGCGCTGTCTCTCCCCATTCACTACCTCTGAGTTCTCTCAGGTCAACCGCCAGGCTGTCTAGGAACTCGACAATACGCTCCTGGTCATGTTCTAAGTCCGGGTATACATTCTTGATTCGCAGAAACTTTTCGCGGACGTATGCATGCCTCAACATGTCCTGTAATACCCTAGTTCGCTCCTCTGCAGAGAGATCAATAGCATGAAAGTCATCAGGCAATACGGGTCTGACCTCCGCATTGCTATTGGGTAGACAACCGTACGCACGGAAGAGGTTCAGATACGTGTGCACTTTTAAGCCATAAGGCGGATGCCAAAACCGAATGAGATGCCTGCCGCCGAATCCTCCAGTGATATAACTGAGCTCACCGCCTGTTGCTGAGAACGCCATATCACCAGTTGTACACTCACCAAAACTCAAACCATCTGCCGAGAGAGATATCATGATAGTGTCATCTTCTCTAACGATTCGATTGTGAGGTGCTCGACTTTCCTGTCCCAATCCAACTAGATTCCGTAAAGATCCCAGCAACGATACTTTAACATTCGAATGGTCCAAGTTTGTCACCTTGAAGTAGACATAAAAGCCAGGAGTCCCAGATGCTTTGCTATCATTAGCAACAAATGGTGAAAACATCTCGGCCTTTATTAAGACGGGCAATGTGTCATCCTCGTAGGTAAGTTCCACGACGGGAAATCGCCCATCAAAGAGAATGCTCTTCACGCATCTCAACCAGGGTAGCGAATACAACTCAGTTAAACCTTTCGATAGAGCAAGGTAACGAAGAGTTGTCTCGCCATTTGCAGCTTCCGTCCGAACTACAAACACCAGTGCATCATCAGGGATCGAAAGCTCGGATTTCCTACCACATGGAGACATTGGCGACCACTGCCCCGCGTTGAATATCTGCCATTCGTGAAATAGACCATCCGGCCGTATTTCCACCGATCCAGTGCCAATCCCTCCGAGAGGAACTCCGGATTCATGTCTTATTTGGTTTTGGATTCTTACCATGGCTAGCTCCCAAAAGCACAAGAGATTCTGATAACTGATTGGTACACATTAAGAGAATACGACTTACGGGCAGCTTTACCCTGCCTTCTTAGATAGCACACGCCTTGGCCAATCTGTGGGCAAACCTTATAGGTTCTGGCAGACGATACACACCGGTCGATTCGAGGATTACTCTGACTGAGGAATTGAAGCTGATTTTATTGCCAGGAGAGACAAATAGAGGTTTGACGCCATCTCGTGTACGCACAACATTGCCGATTTGTTGTCCTGTGTCGTCAAGAAGCAGAGCGGTATCGCCCCGGTGTGGTCCCAGCTCTGAATAATGACCACACAGCAAGGACTTCGCACATCCGATTGTGGGAGCATCAAGAAGCACGCCTAGGTGAGCAGCTATTCCAAAACGTCTGGGATGCGCTATTCCTTGTCCGTCTACTATGATAACGTCCGGGATACACTCTACATTCTCTAAAGCTGCTAGAATTACAGGAACTTCTCGAAAAGACAAGAATCCGGGTATGTACGGCCATCTGAGTTCTCTATTGGCATATCGGAATTCGATCAAGCGCAGATCTTCGAAGGACAGAATGGCCACCACAGCGCATCCTACGGAGGAATTGGCAGGAGCGCTCACATCTATACCACCGACGAAGCGAATATCCGAAAAACTATCTCTCAGCGACACCTGGCTACTGAGCTCTTCCTGGATTTTCGTAGCCTTATTAACCGAAACATCCCATGGGTGAAGTTCACGGTAGCGCATTATTGCTGCTCTGAGGCATGTGTTATCGAAGGAAAGGGATACTTTGCCTTGCTAACCAGTCAAATCATCCATGACTTCTTAGCAGCTGACTTGCCAGGGGCTCGCTTGCAATCGTCTCGAGGTCCAGACCGTCGACCTCACCACGAACAAAGTGGTGATAGCCCGCACATGCAATCATAGCTGCGTTATCTGTGCACAGTTTTGGCGGAGGATACGATAACTCAATGCCGTGAATAGCTGCTTCTTTGGTCATCCGTGACTTGAGCGCACTGTTTGCTGCGACACCTCCCGCAAGAGCAATACGACGCACACCCATCTTTTCAACCGCAAGCAGGGTAGTGTCGACAAGCATATCAACTACTGCAGCCTGGAACGAGGAGGCAATATCCTCAACTCTGTAGTCAGAGCCTTTCTCTCGATAGAACTTGATGAGAGCAGTCTTGAGACCGCTAAAGCTAAAATCGAGAGTATCGCCCAACCGTGCCCGCGGAAACTGTATGGCATATGGGTCGCCGTCTTTCGACAGGCGATCGATAATCGGTCCTCCTGGATATCCAAGGCCAAGAACCCGTGCCGATTTGTCAAATGCCTCGCCCGCCGCATCATCTCTGGTGCGTCCTAGAATCGCGTAGTCACCATGGTCTCGAACTAGGATAAGATCAGTGTGGCCTCCGGAAACAACAAGACAAATGAACGGAAAACTAAGATTAGGGTTAACAAGATAGTTCGCGTAAATATGTCCTTCCAGGTGATGGACTCCTATGAGTGGAACATCTAGCGCAGCCGCGATCGACTTTGCCGCAGACACACCAACCAGAAGTGCGCCAAGGAGGCCAGGACGGTTTGTCACCGCAACCGCATCGATCTGCTTAAACCCCAAAGAAGCTTTTTCAAGAGCTTGGTCGATAACAGGAGTGATCAGCTCTACGTGCTTCCGAGAGGCGATTTCTGGGACTATGCCACCAAACTTGGCGTGGAGATCGACCTGGGACGATACGACATCGGAGAGAATTTGGTGACCGTCGCGAACGACAGCAGAGGAGGTCTCGTCACAACTAGTTTCGATGCCAAGGACGTTCATGATACTCCGTTCAGTTCCTCTCTATGCTTCCTCAGAGTCCTCAGGAACTCCTCGCTCCACATGTCGTCCACCCACATCACGATAGCGTCCTCACCATTATTCGTGTAATATCCTCTTCTGACAGCCACAGCATGAAAACAATATTTGTGGTAAAGATTCTGCGCGACGATGTTGCTCTTCCGGACCTCCAAAGTGGCACGACGGGCACCACGATGAAGAGCTTCTTCAAGCAGACTAACCAGGATTCGCTCTCCTATGCCCTTGCCGCGAAATTCTGGATCCACACCAATAGTTGTTATATGCGCTTCATCCATGATTAACCACATACCGGCATAGCCAATGATTCGGTCATCTATACGGGCAACAATGTAATAAGCAGAGGGATTGTGAACTTCATTTCTGTAGGCGGAAGCACTCCACGGCGATGGGAAACATTTCTTGTCGAGCTCGGCAACCTCTTCGACATCCGTTTCCTGCATCTGTTCCATATGAACTGGTCTTTGTGTCTCCGGGGCTTTTTCCCGTATCATGAGCGCCTCCCCGACAAATTTACCATATAGCACATATGAAATCAAACGAAGTCATGGGAGCGATCCAAGACGAATTACCCAGTCACAAGCGGGATCAAACAAGTGAGGAATGCACCTGTGATAAGCAGAATCTCAGGCAAACACGTGGATAAAATTGGCTATAGGTCATTCATTAGCTGGCTCTATGATTTGCTCAGCCTGAAATGAAACGTTTCACGCTTCGGGTATTTGCGGGGCTTTCCGTCTTGCGTGGCGGGCTTATACTTCCTGCTTTCTACACACTCGATTGCGGCCCGATCTAGGTCCTTGCTTCCTGAGGAGACTACAACCGTTGCTCCCACAACGTCACCATTTGTATCTATAGTATACTGAACGGTTACATCGCCCTCTTCACCTCTACTCCTCGCTCCTGCCGGATACTTTGGACTCTGTCGGCCGCTGATCAACTCTGGCCGAGTAGCTGGGGCGTATGTTGATACAAACGGAGCTTTACACTCATCACAAATAGAATGTGGTTCTTTTCCCTCTTCGCACTCAATAGTTTTCTTTTGTTCACAGTACTGGTTAGGAAGCTTTCCACTCTTCGCGCAGACTGTGACTTTGACCATTCTGGGTGGCGGGGGCGGCGGTGGCACTGGATTAGGCGCCATCTCATGTCCCCTATCACCACGAGGCTCTGGTTCGGGCGTTCCGGTTCCAAGGTCGCTTCCCGATCCTTTGCCTCGCCCGCCTGGGTCACCAGGCACCCATCCAAGCGGGGTGTTTCCACTTGACCCGACCGGCACACCGTTAGTACTGTAGCGGCCATAGTTGAGGGGGCCACCGGGGCTAGTAGTTGCTTGACCGCTTGTCGAATGACCAGTAGTCCGTGACTCCGACGTATTACGGGCCGACGAGTTTGGCTTCGTCTGCTTCGGAGTTCTTTCGCTGGAGGAGAACACAGAGTTGTTAACTGGGGCAACGGCTGATTTCCCCGGGTGATTCAATTGAACTGTTGCCTGCGTTCTTGTGAGTGTTGGTTGAGGCTTGCTGGTCGAGTCATCCGCTAAACTGACCATCTCGACCTTGACGATCTTGAGGTTGTCAGGCTCTATCGGTTTCGTCGCCGAGGTCCTGCCGACCAAACATAGTATTATTAGATGCAAGCCCACGGACGCAGCAAGAGAATAAGCCAACACCCTGTCTCGCATCAATCTATCCCTTCTTGTTTTTTGGCTCAGTAGCAATTGTTATGTTTTCGATTCCGGCGCGCCTCGCCTCATCCATAACTTCTATTCCACTTCCCCAGCTTTGGCTCTTGTCGCAATTTATCGTGACTCCTATCCTAGGATTTTCCTTCACCTTTTCTGCCAAGATTGGATATATATCTGAGAACTCTACCAGACGTTTATCCACGTAGTAATTCCCACTCTGAGTTATTGTAATTACTGTTCTAACGGCTGAGTGGTCCTTTGCCGTGGTAGACTTTGGCAGACAGACTGGCATACCCCTCATTGTGGTCATCGCTAGGGATGCAATCATGAAGAAGACCAAGAGGAAAAAAATTGTATCGATCATCGGTACGATTTCGATACGTGCCCGCTTAGGCTCCCACCGCTTTAACCTCATGATTTTCCTCCTCGCCGGATGAAAGAATATTGACCAATCGCGTGCCGTATGTCTCCATGTCGCTTATTATCACTTTGGCCTTCTCGATTAAGTAATTGTAACCCACAAGGGTACAGATCGCTATGGCAAGTCCGGTAGCCGTTGCAATCAGAGCTTCAGCCACTCCACCCGTAATAGCAGTCGGTGTACCCAAGCCAGTCTTTGTAGATATCACATGGAATGCTCGTATCATGCCAGTAACAGTGCCAAGCAAACCAAGGAGTGGTGCGATTGTTATGATAGTGTCCAGAATGCTAAGCCGCTTGTGCAGTTCGGGCATGGTCTTCAAAGCATATTCCTCCATACACCTCTCTGCCAAAGAAGCGTTATGACAGCTCAGTCCACTTGCAAGCATCTGGGCCACCGGCGTTCCCTCAACTTCACACAGCCGAATAGCATCTGCCGACTTACCAAGTGCCAATAAGCCTTCAATTCGCGACATCAAGCTATCGGTGTTGCCACTTGCCCTATGAAGCCGGATAAATCGCTCGAACATTACTGCCAGTGAGATTATCGAGCACAGAATTAGCGGAATCATCACAGGCCCGCCCTTGGAAAGAAACTGAAATGCGTTAACCGCCCAGGTCACAGGGTTTTGCCCTCCTTCTTGATTTCCAGTAAAACGTAGTGGGGAATCCTTCCGGACACACAGCCGACTAGAATATGCGGATGTGCATTACTGATTATCGGAAAAATCTGTCTAAAACTACAGTGAGACCTATAGGAAACTCGACCGCTGGGCACAGATCAGTATTCAGGGCTACCTGTGGTCTACCTTGCAGACCCAAATCGAAGACTTGGCCTTATCTGAATGCCAGCGTTGTCCGTGGCAATACTCATCGCAACTTGCTATAATGATTTCGTGCTATCGAGATTCCTCTCGCCCTTTTCTTGTTCTAGATTTGCCATTGTGATGTAGGCTCATCCTAGGGTATGTACAACCACCCGTAGGCATGCCTCATTCCTTAATATGGAACAGTTGCACAATCAAGGAGATAGAGAATGGATCTCACCACTATTCTGTCCTCTGAGTTTTGGCATAAGGTTCTGGTAACCCTCAGTCTAAAAGGGTGGACACTAATCAAGATACTAATATTCTTTCTCGCTGTTCGATTCGTAGCGTACAGGCTGATTAATCGTGTGTTACTCTCCCTTACCGCCCGAGAAACCGGCGAATCGGCGGAAACAGCGCGAGCACGTATTCGTACATTGGGTTCTTTGATCCGGAGTATCATCTTCTACGTGCTGGTTTTCGTTTCTGCCATCATGGCACTTCGGGTCTTCGATGTTGACCCGGCTCCCGTCCTTACTGCTGCTGGTGTCGTAGGTCTGGCAGTAGGCTTCGGCGCGCAGAGGTTGGTTCGTGACGTCATCTCCGGCTTCCTCATAGTCTTGGAAAACCAGTATTGTGTAGGCGAGTATGTGACCATTGGAGCCATTACCGGTACAGTCGAAGAACTGGGTATGCGTATCACTCGAATCCGGGATGACGTTGGGAAGCTTACCATACTCGCGAATGGTGACATTACCATAGTCACAAATCATTCGCGAGGTCCGCTTCTCGCAACATTGGAGCTATCAGTACCAGCTGAATCTGACCTTGAGAAAGTCCGCTTGGTAGTGAATAAAGCTGGACAGAAAGTTGCCAGCAAGGTGATGGGTATAGTTCGGCCACCAACGGCCGATGGAATAGTGTCGATGGATGCATCCAAACTAACCTTGAGAATCTCAGCAGAGGTAAAGCCCGGGTATCAGGATGCCGTTCAAGCGGCCCTTAGAGAAACCATCAGACAAGAGTTTGAAGAAGCAGGAATACAACTTGCTTAAGCCAATCCCTCAGCGGAGGCAACTCTGGTCTAGCGGACTTGACAGCATCCCGAGGAACTAGCTTATTCGCTCCACCATGGCAATGCCCAGGCAAGTCGCCGGCCACCCACGATCTGCCTGCTAAGCTGGACTGAGGTGGCACAAACACCGGTTCGTCATCTCGGCATCACGTCACGCCGAACCGTGGAATCGCAAATTGTTCAACCTTATTCTACCTAACAACGCCTAGGCTCTGCGCCGCCGAATCAGTACACTGACTGGGATGCCTATTGCACCCACTGTTAGACCTAGGAGCACAGAAGGCTCGGGTACAGGGATAGCCCAGAATTCAAACTCGTAGCCTTTCGATTCACCAAACCCGTTGTGCGGAAGAGTGATGAATCCCGAAGTACCTGGAATGAGCTCCCACGTAGTCCCAACAGCTGGAGCACCTGTGACTGGTTGTGTCTGCGTGACGGTAAAACAGTACTTGTACGGTACTCCTTGAATCACACTGACGGGAGCATACTGAGGATCAGGTGACCATTCGAGTTTGTAAGGTGAATTCCCAGCGCTATTATTCTTGTAAACGCGTATTTGCGACCATTTCTTTTGCTGACCAGGAGCTAGCAGCGCACGTATATCGCTGGACCAGTATGGATCGTTATTTCCGCCACCCATGGTCCAGTCCGGGTGCAAAGCGCCGAACTTGAGTTTGTGTTGGTCTTGTTGGCCTGCACATCTTTCGAATCTTGTTCGTCAAAGGCAACTGACAGCACTCCAAACTTGCCTTGGTTCGAATCACTGTATCCGGGCTGAGCACTGACCGTTATAACCCACAACCAGTCCGTGGAAGATGCAAGCACCTGTACGGAAAGCCCAATAGCAAGCAATAACACTAACATTACACCCAGTCTGTTCATCTTTCTCTCCCTTCCCCGTCACGTTACCTCTTCTTGGACGTACAGTCCAACCGGGTAATTCCACCCAATGACCGCTTGACAGCTACCTTCCGATGGCTATTTTACACTACCTATAACCAAATGCCAAGAAGGAATCAAAACAGGTATTATTACTAGTTTTTGTTTGGTTGTTAAGAGCAGCATGTCACAGTTGGCCTATTCTCTGTACCCACAGGAAACGTGCAGAGATACTATTACCCTGCATATAACAGACATAACGCTTATGCAATATAGCATAAGCCCATACACTTGTTCATACGCCCAAAGTGGAGAAAGAAGCGGAGGGGTCACTGATTTACCATCGCCCCTGAATCGGGCTGAATTTCACACCAACCTGATCTGTTGGTTGGTCTGCGTTGACACAAGGGAGTCAGATACCCTAGAATATTGGTTGGAGGTATTCGACAATGCGATACGCAGCGCCGCGGGGAACAATGGATATCCTACCACATCAAACCCCGCGATGGCAGTACTTGGAGCAGATATTTCGAGAAACGTGCAGATTATACAACTACAATGAGCTCCGGACTCCCACCTTCGAGGAAACGGAGCTTTTTGCTCGTAGTATTGGCGAGCACACCGATATAGTCGGTAAGGAAATGTACACATTTTTGGACCGCGGGCGAAGAAGCATGACCCTGCGGCCTGAGGGCACTGCGCCAGTCGTTCGCGCTTACATCCAGCACAAGCTGTTCGGAGAATCACCCATCAGTAAATTCTACTACATCGCTAGTATTTTCCGGTACGAACGACCTCAGGCTGGGAGATACAGAGAACATCACCAGGTAGGCGTAGAGGCTCTTGGCTCTGAGGATCCAGCGCTAGATGCCGAAGTGATTTCACTTGCTATGCAGTATCTGACGGCACTTGGTATTACCGGCTTAGAACTAAGAGTCAATTCAATTGGTTGTCCAGGCTGTAGACCTGAGTATCGGGAGGCTCTACGGCAAGCCGTCCAGCCCTATCTAGTTGAATTGTGCGAGACTTGCCAGGTCAGATATAACGCGAACCCGCTTCGAATGCTCGACTGCAAAGTGCCTCGCTGCCGGGAATTGACGGTGAGTGTACCAAATATCGTCAACCATCTTTGCCAGGAATGCGCTGACCACTTGGAATCTGTCTTAGGGTACCTCGAAGACCTGAACATCGAATATACTCTTGATCACAGGCTAGTACGTGGTTTCGATTACTACACGAGAACAGCCTTTGAAATAGTAAGCACTGATCTTGGTGCTCAGAATGCAGTAGCTGGCGGTGGCAGATATGATGGCTTAGTCGCCCAACTTGGCGGTCCTCCCACTCCAGCTGTAGGATTCGGAGCGGGTATTGAGCGAACGCTTGCTCTTATGGACGCACAGGGCATCGAGATACCCAGTGACACTCACCCCGTCGTTTATATAGCTACTCTTGGTGACAAACCTAGACGAACGGGCATAAGGTTATTGACAGAGCTTAGAAGAGCTCACGTGCCAGCAGAAACGGATTACACTGGCAAGAGCCTGAAAGGGCAAATGAAGTCAGCGGACCGTGAGCAAGTCAAATTTGTAGCAATTATAGGTGAAGAAGAGCTCGATAAGCAGCAAGTAAAGGTTCGAAACATGGAGACCAAAGAAGAAATTGACATACCTCTGACAGACGCTGTGGACAGGATAAGGGACATAACGGGCATGATTTAATTGCTGGTAATCGACCGATACTTTACTATTCGTAATATCTGAAAACTTGGGGGATTTGGCGTGGATTGGAAGCGGACTCATAAGTGTGGTGAACTCAGAAAAGCACATATTGGGCAAGTTGTACGCTTAAACGGTTGGGTGCAGAAGAGACGAGACCATGGCGGAGTTATCTTTGTAGACCTGCGTGATCGCTGGGGTATAGTACAAGTAGTATTCGATCCCGAGATAAGCCGAACTGCACATGAAGCGGCAGAGTCAGTGCGAAGCGAATACGTACTTAGTGTGCGTGGGATAGTACGTAGTCGTCCAGCAGGAACCGAGAACCCCAACCTACAGACTGGTGACATAGAGATAGCTGCTGACCAAATTTACATACTGAATACATCGAAGACGCCTCCATTCCACATAACTAACGAAGTAGACGTTGAAGAACTTGTAAGGCTTAAGTACAGGTATTTGGACTTGCGGCGTCCTGCCATGCAGGAGCGGCTCATTCTAAGACACAAGATGATTAAGCTCATACGTGATTTTCTGGATGCCAGAGAGTTCATCGAAGTAGAAACTCCTATTCTGATCAAGAGCACGCCTGAAGGTGCACGAGACTACTTAGTACCAAGCCGTCTATATCCTGGTCACTTTTACGCGCTTCCACAATCACCGCAACAACTCAAGCAGTTGCTTATGGTTGCGGGAATAGAAAGATACTTCCAAATTGCTCGTTGTTTCCGTGACGAAGATCCTCGAGCGGACAGACAACCGGAGTTTACGCAGCTAGATATCGAGATGTCCTTCATAGATCGTGACGACATCCTTGAGCTCGTGGAATCATTGATTATAGAAATCGTCGAAAATCTTAGCGATAAGAAAATTCTAAAGCCTTTCCCCCGATTCACATATGCCGAAGCAATCGAAAGGTTTGGGACGGATAAGCCAGACATTCGATTCGATTTAGAGCTAACTGATATATCCGACGTCGTAGCTGACAGCCAGTACATGGTTTTCCGTGGTGCCCTGGATGTTGGGGGCAAAGTAAAGGGAATACTGGCTCCAGGCTGCGCATCGTACAGCCGGAAAGAAATTGACGAGTTGACCGCCCGTGCCAGGGAGCTGGGAGCCAAAGGCCTACTGACTATCCAAGTAACACCTGAAGGAATCAAATCACCTAGCGCCAAGTATCTCACAAACGACGAAATGTTGGGGATTGTTGAGCGAGTGGGCGCAAGAACAGGCGATATGATTCTAATCGTCTCAGACAATCCGGAGACAGTCGCAAAAGTCCTAGGACAACTCCGGCTAGAAATAGCTAACAGACTTGGCCTACGTGATCCGGACAAGCTGTACTTCTGTTGGATAGTGGACTTCCCAATGTTTGAGTGGGATGAAGATAATAATCGCTGGGATGCCGCGCACCATCCGTTTACCGCACCTTTAGACGAAGACATCCCTTTACTAGAAACAGACCCGGGCAGAGCACGGTCCAAAGCATATGACCTGGCCTGCAACGGTGCCGAATGTGCAAGTGGCAGTATAAGAATTCATCGTAGGGATGTTCAAGAGCAGATTTTCAAGCTCTTGAATTACTCACCAGAAGAGACAAAAGCAAGATTCGGACACTTACTGGAAGCATTTGAGTATGGCGCCCCCCCTCACGGTGGAATTGCACCTGGTATAGACCGGCTGGTCATGTTGTTGAAAAACGAAGAAAACATACGCGAAGTAATCGCATTTCCTAAGACGGCTACCGCCGTGGATCCTATGACAGAAGCACCGTCCCCAGTGACCGAGGAACAATTGAGGGAACTCCACATACAGCTTCGAGAGGGCTCCGTTTCCGACATTCGGACTACCTGAGCACTTGCATCTAGTTCGCGACGGTCTTACTCAGTCATCGCGCTTCGAGTGATCACCGGCTTCAGCAAATGCGCGGAAGCAGTTCGCCGGCTGGAACGTCTATGATTCTACGGGTTCCCATAGAGGTCCGAAGGCACACTAGACCAGCCGGCTGCTCCAGCACCCTCCCGATGACGGTGGCATCCTTTCCGTACTGGCAACCGCGCATTACTCTAAGAATTGGTTCACATTCTTCGGAAGGAGCTATGAAAATCATTTTGCCTTCATTTGCCACGTGAAGTGGGTCAATCCCTAGGAGTTCACATGTGACCCTGACATCGTCCCTCACGGGTATCTCTTCTTCCTCTATTTCGATACACACACCAGATTGTACAGCTATCTCATGCAAGGCAGTCGCTAGACCACCTCGAGTAGGGTCTCTCAGACAATGGACGTCAGGAGATACCTCAAGAACTGAAGTCACTAGTCCGTTGAGCGGCGCACAATCACTAGTAATCTTGGAGCTCAACTGGATACTTTCTCTAGCCATCATTACCGCCATACCATGATCAGCAATAGTACCGTTGATAATGATGGCGTCGCCGGGTTTAGCCCTTTCCGGAGACGGCTGAGGCAGAGTATCAACTGCCCCTACGCCGGACGTGGTTATAAAAAGTCCATCAGCTTTACCGCGAGGAACAACTTTCGTGTCGCCTGCAACGACATATACACCTGCACTCTCAGCTGCTTCAGCCATGGACGCAACAACCTGTTCCAACATGCTAATCTCTAGACCCTCTTCCAGAATGAAGGCTGCGCTCAGGGCAATAGGCCTTGAACCAGCGGCAGCCAAGTCGTTTATCGTACCACATACAGCGAGTTTACCTATGTCTCCTCCAGGAAAAAACGGTGGTGTCACGACAAACGAGTCTGTTGTAAAGGCCAGTGTACTCGGACACCCTTGCAGGATTGCTGAATCGCTAAGCATGTTCAAGATGGGATTTCCAAAGTAACGCAGGAATAAGTCTTTAATTAGATCGGAACTTCTTCGGCTGCCTGAACCGTGGGATAAGAGAATGACAGAGTCACTCATGAGTGGTGTTGCCTCTCATTCTGAGCATTGTTACCATAAGATATCAACATCGCCAGAACCTCCACGTAACCTGCCATAACGGTACTCTGCCGAACAAGCGCCTTCACTTGACACCATACACGGTCCTAAGGGACGAGCAGGAGTACACTCTGACCCGAAAACCGGACAATCTGTGGGAGAAAGAAGACCTTTCAAAATGCGGCCGCACGCACATTGAACGTTTCGACGCGACTCAAACGACCGCTCCGGAACCAGTCGAGACGCGTCAAATTTACTAAACTCTGATTTGAATTCTAATCCGCTCTGTGGTATCACTCCAAGTCCACGCCACTCAGCGTCTGTGACCTGGAAAACTGAGTTCAAGCAACTCAGAGCCTCTAAATTGCCTGTCTGCGACACAGCTCGCGAATACTGGGTCTCTATCTCTGCTCGCCCTTCCTCCACCTGAGAGACAAGCATAAGAATGCCCTGTAGTATGTCTAGAGGTTCAAATCCTGCAATTACACATGGAATCCCGTAGTCGCTAGTGATTCTGGAATAAGCTAAGCTTCCGATAATGGTACTCACATGCCCCGGACATAGAAAGCCCTCTATATTGGTCTCTGAATCTGACGCCAGAAACTCCAGTGCTGGAGGAATCAGTTTGTGTGCACTAAGGATAAAGAAGTTGTCCAAGCCCATCGACCTAGCTTCCAAGACTGCTAAGGCTACTGCTGGGGCAGTAGTTTCGAAACCGATACCGAAAAACACTACCTTCTTTTCGGGATTCTCCCGGGCTATTTTGACGGAGTCGAGGGGTGAGTATACAACTCTCACGTCTAAACCGGATGCACGCTCTAACTCCAGGCTCGACCAACTGCCCGGCACACGCATCATATCCCCAAACGTTGCTAGGATCATACCGCTTTGCTTACCTAATTCAATGAATGAATCTATCAAAGACTGAGGCGTTACACACACAGGGCATCCGGGCCCAGACACGATCTTTATGTTCGGGGGCAATAATCCCTTTATGCCATGGCGAGCAATTGCCATGGTGTGGGTGCCACAGACCTCCATAAGCGTCATCGGTCTTGTGGCTTTCAGTTCGATAAGTCTAGCCAATTCTTTACCCAGACGCTTATCTCGAAATGCGTCAATGTATGTCATCTGTCAGCGACCTTATTGTACTAATCGTGTCTTCGGCACACTCTGGACGAACTCGCTCGATGGCAATGCCGGCATGCACCAGTACGTAATCTCCGACCCGGACGTCGGGTAAGAAGTCTATCCGAACCCACCACGACATGCCGCCATGCTCGACACTGGCCATGTTCCCATCAATCACTTCTACACGCATGGGTAAAGCAATACACATGGAAGTGCTCCAATCCAGTCAAAAAGCCATGACGCGAGTTCGCTAGCCGGTGAAGCCAGCCTACGTTTTTCCGGCTACAGCCGCCGCTACCAGAGCCTGACCCAATGAAATGCCCCCATCATTGCACGGAAACTTCATGTGTCGAAGGACCTCAAAACCATTCTTACCGAGGCGGTCAACCGCCATAGCAAGCAATAAAGCATTCTGAAATACTCCGCCACTGAGGGCCACTCGATTGAGACCAGTTTCACCACGAATACGCTGGCAAACGCAGACTATCATGTCGGCTACAGTTGAATGGAAGCAACTAGAGATTCTGCCAAACTCATGCCCTTGCTTAAGGTCTCGCACAATAGCTCTTATGGTAGGTCTCACATCTATTTGCAGGCTACCCAACTGACTTACCTCGACACTATACGGATAAACCATGTCTACGGGTCCCTCGGCAATACTCTCCAACAGCATCGCGGCCTGACCCTCGTAAGTTACATCAGAGCAAAGATTCAGCAATGCTGCGACGGCATCAAACAATCGCCCCATACTAGATGTGGGCGGACAGTTTATTCCGCGCTCTATCTGTATTCTAGTTATGTCTGCTTCTTCCTCCGAGAGAGAATCCATGATCTCGAGAGCCATATTTGCGCCTTCAGAACCAAAGGCCTGCCAAAGATAGGCAAGAGCCATTCGACCTGGACGATGGATAGACGCTTCACCGCCTGGAATAGGCACGTACGATAGATGGGCAACTCTCTTGAATCCAGAGAAGTCCGCGGTCATAAATTCTCCGCCCCAAATGCACCCATCCAATCCGTAGCCTGTGCCATCAAATGCAACTCCTATGACCGGGCTGTCCACACCATTTTCGGCCATACAGCTTACGACATGGGCATGATGATGTTGTACACCGATCTGCCTGAGGGCATCGAACGACCGTGCAAACCAACTAGATCGATAATCAGGATGAAGATCATGAGCGATAATTACTGGTTGCACATCAAGAAAACGACAAAAATGGTCAACCACATCGCGATATCGCTCCAAAGTCGATACATTGTCCAGATCGCCTAGGTGGTGGCTAACAAGCGCTAGCCTACCCTTTGTAAGACAGAAGGTGTTTTTCAGGTCTCCGCCGCATGCCAAAACATTGGGTGTGTCAACACGTAATTCTAGGGGCTGGGGAACATATCCTCTAGCACGCCGAAGCACCATAGGAATCCCTTGGTACACACGGACAACTGAGTCATCGCACGCCACATGAATCGGCCTGTCATGAGCTAGAAAGCTATCAGCTATGTGTCCAAGCCTACAGAGAGCTTCCTCGTCGTCATAAGCGATAGGCTCCTCGCTTAGGTTTCCGCTTGTCATTACCAAAATTGGCGGTGACTCCGCCATCAACAAATGATGAAGCGGTGTATATGGAAGCATCACCCCCAGGGTGTTGATGCCAGGAGCAACCTCAGGAGAAACATCTTTCTGACTACGAGAAGGCATCAGTACTATTGGCCTCTCAGAAGAAAGCAGAACCTTTTCAGATATTCGATCAACCTGACAGATTCGATGAACTATCGGCAGATCAGCACACATCAAGGCGAAAGGCTTCTGTGCGCGGCCCTTTCGACGCCGAAGCCTTTTCACCGCTTCGGTATTTCGGGCATCACAAGCCAGGTGATAACCTCCTAACCCCTTGATGGCGAGGATTTTTCCCTGACGAAGAAGTTGCGCAGCCGTTTTGATTACTTCAATATCACCCATAATCTGGCCGTCAAGAGTCAAGTGTGGACCACACTTCGGACATGCATTCGGTTGAGCGTGAAATCTGCGGTCTGACGGATTTTCATACTCGGCCTTACAATCGCTGCACATTTCGAAGAACTGCATCGTAGTGTTTTGACGGTCATAGGGAACTTGGCGAATTATGGAAAATCTTGGGCCACAGTTCGTGCAGTTTGTAAACGCGTACTTGTATCTTCTGTTTGATTTGTCAAAGATTTCCGCAAGGCAAGCTTCACAGGTTGCGACGTCTGCGGGGACAACTATCTGAGTCTCAGCAGTCGGAGAGCTGTGCTCAATGCGAAAACCGGAATACCCCACTGGCGCAAGCTGTTCAATTTCGATGTCTCTTATGTTAGCTATCTCAGGGCACTCCTTGCGAAGAGATTGAGAGAAAAGTTCAAGATCCGATTCATTACCCTCTACCTCTACCAGTGCACCTTCGCTGGTATTGCACACCCAACCGCTAAGCTTCAAACGACGTGCTAGCCGATATACGAAAGGGCGAAAACCAACCCCTTGTACTATTCCGGAGACCGAGATTCGCCATCGTTTGATATGTAATTCGCCTTTCTCAGCCATTGACATAGAAAGACTCTGACGACCAAAAGCGACATGTTCTCTTACATTATATCAGAATTGTCACGACCTGATTTTCCTTGTTAAATAGTCGAACAAAAAGCCGATAACTTGACTTTGGCAATTCAAGTCATCGGCCAGCTGGAAACACAATCCGCTTCTAGATCTTGATGGGTGGTTTACTTAACGGGTAAGAAACCTGCTTTTTTAACTAGAGACTGTCCCTCCGCACTTGTTACGAATCTCAGGAACTCAGCCGCAACTCCTTTAGGCTCACCCAAGGTGTAGCAATAGAGATATCTAAACAGTGGGTACTTTCCGCTCATTACGGTTTCCTCAGTTGGCATCATGCCCTTCTCTCCCTTTTTTGTTGAAATGGATAGAACTTTGACTTTTTTCGGCTCTACATATCCCATTCCAACGTATCCTATTGCTCCCGGAGTTTGCACAACAGCGTGCTCGACTGCTGCATTAGATGCTAGCGCAAGCATATCTTTTCGATACTGTCCTCCACCAAGAACGATTTCCTGGAAAAATCCATAGGTACCAGAGCTGATATCTCTTCCTACGGCAACTATCGGTAAGTTTGCTCCGCCAACTTGCTTCCAATTGTCAATCTTGCCAAGGTAAATCTGCTTCAACTGGTCAAGGGTCAAATTGTCCACGTTGTTCGACGGATTTACCACGATAGCAAGACCATCTCTGGCTACTTTAGTCGCCACTAGCTTCATATTACGGTCTTTGGCTGAGTCTATCTCTTTCTTCTTGGCCTCACGAGATGCATTTGCAATATCGCACGTTCCGTTGAGCAGCATAGAGATTCCAACACCGGTTCCTCCGCCACTAACAGAACCATCAACATCCGGATGTTTCTTCATGAAAGACTCTAGCCAGAGCTGGGAAATAGGCAGTACTGTCGTCGACCCAGCAATCTTCAGCTTTTTCGACTGTGCAGAAAATCCTGTGGAGATAATCATCACAACCAGCAATGGAAAACACAAGAATCTTTTCATTTCAGCATTGCTCCTTTCTTCTGTCGATCCTTAGAAGGTTGTTAGCCACTCCAACCGCGAAATATTGTTATCTATGCTATTCTCCTGCTCTTTGTTGTCCTGGTAGAACAACTTGAGTCTGGTTCTATCATCCAGCCAGTGCAACCACCCGAACTGCCAAGAGCTTCTACGCCCGAACTTTATATTCCTTGGGTCCTTGCTTAGGGTTTCATATCTGGCAACAAAGGTGTTCGCATGACTAAGATTATAGTTTGCTTGCACGTAATAACCGTCCACCCATTCGTTCAGATCGAAGTTTTTCGATTGATCAACACCTTTGGCACGCATATACTCGGCTTTGAGCGTAACGTTGTGTGTGAAATATCTGAAGTCAACACCGTAACGGATTTTGTCTGCGTCTATCAGCCCTGTTCGATCCGGGTCAAAGATTCCCTTGCCCCAATAACCCGAAATGCCAAACTCTAGGTTATCAGAGCAGTACTGCAGGTTTGCTATTACGTCTTTCTTGTTGTCCAGATCTCGACTTATTGTGCTGCTGGTCGTAATCTTATCTGTTTTTGGAGGAGTTGTACTGGTATCAGTCACGACTGTCTTTATAGTATTAAGAGACTCCGTACCGGTGCCCTCAAAAACACCTATCTGCCACAGCCAGTTCTTACGCACTGGAAGCATCAACTTGATCCCTCGGTCGCGCTCCCCTGGAAAGAACCTTCGGACGAACAGCGCTCGCTCAGGCGTCTCTCTCTTTCCAGATGAATAGGAAATCTCGTAACCAAAAGGCCAATTTTGCTGTCCGAAGTCTATCGTTGGACCCATTGTTGGATCATTGGCAAACGCATACTCAATGTACGCATCTTTGGCTGAAAACTTGTTTTGCCCGGCATCAAACGATACAATCACTGCACTCTTATCACTAGGTTTAGCAGTTATTTTCAGACGAGCACGGCGGATGAGAAAACCTTCCTTAGCGGTTTTACCATCTTCATCCACCTTGTCAGGAAACATCTCGTACCTTGACTGCAGGTACCCACTCCAAGTCACCTTCTTTAGCTTGTTGACGTCATTTCGTGTAGCAACTAAAGGACCTTCCTCATCTGTGACGATAGTGTTCAGGTTTTCCAATTGAGACCTGATCTCAGCCATTTGAGCCTCTACTGTATCCAGTCGTGTTCCGATCACTGTTAGCTCTACCTTGAACTCATCTACTAGTTTATTGATCTTTTCCAATTCTTCCGAACTAGCGACTAGAGGCTGCCTTTCAGTTCCAGCCCCAGTCTCTGGACTCACCACATCTGACTGCACTTCTTGCTGCTTCAGGGACGCAATTTGTGCGTCAACATTATCCAGAATACGCTTAATTATGGTGGCGAACTCATACCTGGTAAGCGATCGATTGCCAATAAACCGTCCGTCTGGATACCCTAACACATACCCCTTGTTAGCTAAGTCAATTACTGCATCGTAAGCCCAGTGATCTGGCGGTACATCCAATGATTGACCTCCCAACGATGCAATAATCGCTACTGACAGAAACCCGACCAATGTTAGAACCTTCAAATAGATCTCTCCTTTCTGAGCTAAGTTCTCGCCAAGGTATCCGTCGACCAAACTCGGATTCTGACAAATCCTTGGACATCCAGTAGGTAGTTTAGCGGCTTTGCCTTACATATGCTTTGCACGTATCTTATACAGGTCTTAACAATCGTAAACTCAGCAGGAAACCCAAAAACAACCGACGTATGCGTTACATGAGAACGCACCAATTGAAATCTTGTTATCGAAAGACAACCAACACTGGCGTATGCTATAATTTTGTTAGCGAGGTGGTTTCTATGCCAAAGATCTTGCTTGTGGAAGACGAGGCTTCTCTAGCAGAGACTATTTCTTACAACCTTCGCGAAGAAGGTTATAAGGTACATGTCGTGTCTGATGGACTCTCCGCCCTCGACTCAATACGTATCGAGAAATTCGATCTAATACTCCTTGATATCATGCTACCGGGCATGGATGGTCTGGAGGTATGCCGCTGCATTCGCAGGGAATCGAACGTTCCCATTTTGATGCTGACTGCAAAATCTAGAGAGATAGACAAAGTGGTTGGGCTGGAAGTTGGAGCCGATGATTACATAACTAAACCTTTCGGAATGCTGGAATTAATCGCAAGGATACGAGCAGCGCTGAGGCGTTCGCGCACAGAGACACAGTCACAAGAATTGCTTGCTGCGCATGGAGTGGAGCTGGATGTCACACGCCACAGGGTGATAGTTGAAGGGCGAGAAACAGAGCTTCGACCAAAGGAATTTCAGTTATTGCATCTTCTAATGGCCAACCGCGGTCGGGTGATGGAGCGCAGAGTATTGTTGGACCGTGTTTGGGGGGAAGATGAATACATCGACCCTGGTACCGTGGATGTTCACGTCAGGAGACTAAGAGAAAAAGTCGAGAACGATCCGTCTGATCCCAAGAGAATCTTAACCGTTCGCGGTATAGGTTATAAGTTTGCAGAGTAGGAGAACAATGTCAAAGTCGCGAAGTATAATTCGTCTTCTTTCGGTTATCTACGCCAGCGGCGTCTTACTTCTTTTCTGCACCGTCGAGCTCTACTTGTTGCATGACCAGAGACAAACAAGCGCATTGCTATTGGCGATACTCGCTCTTTTCTTGACATGCTTCCTAATGACGTTCATTTCCGTGATCTTTCGCAACATAGCAATGCGGCTACGAAGTATCAACTCATTTCTTCGCCATTACGCGGAAGGAGATTTATCCCCCAATGAACTTGTACCAATATTCAGCGGAAATCCAATAGACGAATTGGGCGAACTGGCTGGGCTTCTTAACCAAGCGTCATCGGTTGTTCGCCAATTTACTAGGGAACTAAGGCGAGAAAAGAGTAAACTAGAGACCATCCTAGACAAAGCTGACGACGGCTTCTTAGTTGTCAACCATGAGGGAAACGTGACCTTAGCAAACCCGATGGCATTAAAACTCCTGGCAACAGACCTGTCTCAGGTCATTGGGAAAAGTGTCATAGAAGCAACCTTCAATTACGACCTGTCCGAACTAGTACAACGAGTTATGCGAACCAACATACCAGGGTCCTTGCAAATACAACTAGTAGCACGGGAACCTATGTATGCGAATGTGTACGTTGCACCAATTCAGCCCTCTGGTGCAATGGTAGTGATGCATGACATTACCGAGGCAAAGCGTGTTGACGCAATCCGACGAGATTTTGTCGCGAACGTGAGTCACGAGTTGAGAACTCCGTTAGCATCTATAAGGGCAATGGCTGAAACAATTGTATTGCGTGGTAAGACACAACCGCAAATAGCAGAAGAGTTTGGGAAAAGAATAATATCGGAAGTAGATCGCCTAACTGCTGTCTCTGACGACCTACTGGATCTAGCAAAAATTGAAACCGGACATCGCACCTTACATGCAGAGGACTTTTATTTGATGGAAGTAGTGCAATCAGTACTGCACACCCTAGCGCCAAAATTGGAACAAAAGGCATTGGAGTTCAGGTTCGAGATTTCAGATGGACTAAAGGTCTATGGCGACCAAGATGCAATTCATCAAATAATGACTAATTTAATCGACAATGCCATAAAGTATAATCGGCCGGGTGGCCAAATAGTGATTTCTGCAAACGAGTCAAAAGAATGGATCACCATCAGCGTTAGCGACTCAGGAATAGGAATACCTCAGGAAGACCTCTCACGGATTTTCGAGCGTTTTTATCGCGTAGACAAAGCAAGATCGCGGGAATCAGGTGGCACAGGTCTAGGACTCTCTATTGTAAAGCACCTTGTGGAAATGCATGGTGGCAAAGTCAGTGTCAAGTCCGAATTGGGTAAAGGAAGCGTCTTCACATTTACAATACCGACCATGCTAACTGATTCTTAGGTAGCGGCTTGACCAAGTGTTGCATCCTCAGCAGTTGGTTGGCTATGTATGCAGTTCTTTCATCTCACCGGTTTCCATGTAATACACGCGCTCGCCGACATTAGTAACGTGGTCAGCTAGACGCTCGAGATAGCGAGTAATCAACAAGAGATGCACCGCCTGGGGAATAACCGAAGGATCCTTCTGCATATAACCCACCAATTCTTCGTGAAGCGACCTATTGAGATGATCCACTTGGTCGTCACTCTCGATTATTTTCTGAATCAGTTCTAGATCACGACTTACAAAAGCCTCCAACACATCTCTCAGCATCTGCTTGACCAATTCCGCCATTCTTGGGATATCTTCTAGTGGCTTAAATAACGGCTCCTCTGACAACTCTCTCGCCGTTTTCGCAATGTCAACGATATAGTCACCCATTCGTTCGACATCGGTGATAATTTTCATAGCTCCTGCGATCGTACGCAAATCACGCGCCATGGGCTGTTGAAGCGCAAGTAATTTCAGACATCGATTCTCAATGGCGAGGTTATACCCGTCAACTATATCGTCCATTGCGATGGCTTCTTCTGCTAGAAATACATTTCGTGTAATGAGTGCTTCTATCGACTTATGAAGCATTTGTTCCACAACGCTACCCATTTTCAGGAGATCTTGCTCGAGTTCTCTAATTTCCTCTGAGAATGAGCTTCGTACTGTATCTGTCATGATCGTTTATACCTCGCTTCTCTGGACGATTCTGACACTTAACTCCTTTGGACCGGGCTTATCAAACAGTCTATCCAAAACGACCGGTGATATAATCTTCCGTCCGCTTGTCAGTCGGTCTCGTAAAGATCTTATCGGATTCATCAAACTCTATAAGCTCTCCATTTAAAAAGAAGCCTGTATAATTTGACACCCGAGCTGCCTGTTGCATATTGTGGGTTACAATCACTATTGTATAACGTTTGGTTAGATCGCGCATAAGATCTTCTATTTTCAAGGTAGAAATTGGGTCAAGCGCGGCAGCCGGTTCATCCATCAGTAAAATCTCAGGTTCGACGGCTAGAACTCTGGCAATACAGAGTCTTTGCTGCTGTCCACCAGAAAGGGTAAAAGCTGACTGTCTTAGCTTATCCTTTACTTCGTCCCACAGTGCCGCAGAGCGCAAACTCTTCTCAACTGTTTCGGCTATTCTACGCTTGTCCCGTTCGCCGTGTATCCTCAGTCCATAAGCCACGTTGTCAAATATGGACATTGGAAAGGGGTTAGGCCTCTGAAAAACCATTCCAACGCGTTTCCTCAAGTCCACCACATCGACGCAAGGATGAAGGATATTCTCACCGTGTAGCATAATCGTTCCTTCTGTCCGAGCGTTTGGGATTAAGTCGTTCATGCGGTTCAGACAGCGTAGGAAGGTAGACTTGCCACACCCTGATGGGCCAATCAGCGCTGTGATTTGCTTTTCGGGTATGTCAACCGCAATATGCTTCAAAGCATGAAAATCTCCGTAATACACGTTTAGGTCTTGAATGCTAATAATCACGGAACTATACACGTTTATGCCCTCGAAACTCTGTGTATCGGGGCTTGTAGGCTCCTCACATTTGGCATTCGGTACGGATTTTAGAAAAGCAGCCATCACCAAACCCTCTTTCTTCTATAATGAGATCGAAGCAATGCAGCGCCAAGATTCATACCTAACACAACTATGAGCAAAGTCAAGGCTGTGCCCCATTGAATCTGAGGAGGTGCGTTAGACACCTGAGTGGCGAGCACATACAAATGGTAAGGCAAAGCCATACACTTATCAGCGATTGATCTCGGTAGTGTAGGCATCCAGTAAACCGCCACCGTAAACATGATTGGGGCGGTTTCCCCGGCGGCGCGACCTATTCCCAGTATAGTCCCCGTGATTATTCCCGGCAAAGCGTTCGGCAAGACGGCTCTCCGAATGGTTTGCCACTTGGTAGCTCCAAGTGCTAAGCTTGCTTCCCTGAAAGACTGGGGCACAGACACCAAAGCCTCTTCCGCCGACACAATCACAACCGGCAATATTAGCAATGCCAGGGTCAATGACCCAGCTATTATACTTACACCCATGCTTAGTAAGAGTACGAATACTCCATAACCAAAAAGCCCATAGACAACCGATGGAACTCCAGCTAGGTTCACAATCGCCATACGGACCATTCTGGTGAAAAACCCTGGCTTTGCGTATTCGGACAGGTAGATAGCTGATACCAGACCTAGGGGCAGAGCAATGGCAGCCGTACATATGACCAGGTAGAGGGTACCGACTATTGGCGACAAGATACCACCCTCGGTCATGCCATTTGCCGGCATGGTAGTCAAGAACTTCCAACTCAAGGCTGGAGCACCTTTTTGAACGAGAAAATACACGATTAGCAACACAGGCAACACTACGATAAAGGCCGCTGCCCTAAGCACTGCAAAAGCTAGCACTTCACTAGTCTTACGATCCAAGGGTTACCTCCTGCTTCTCTGGAGCGCTAGATCAGCGACTAGATTTATCACGAAAGTAATCATGAAGAGAATCAGCCCAATAAAGAAGAGGGCATGATAATGTGGACTATAGTGAACCGTTTCTCCCATTTCTGCGGCAATTGTAGCAGTCATTGTACGTACGGGTTGCAGGAAGGTATGAGGCATGATAGCTGCGTTCCCTGTAACCATCAAGACAGTCATAGTCTCCCCTATTGCTCTGCCTATGCCAAGCATCACCGCGGCCAAGATACCGCTGCGCGCAGCGGGCACTACTACACACCTAATTGTCTGCCACTTCGTTGCGCCCAAAGCTAACGATCCGGCTCGATATTCCTGCGGAACAGCATTCAGTGCATCTTCTGAAATAGAGATTATGGTTGGCAACGCCATGAACGCGAGCATGATTGAACCGGTTAGTGCAGTTAACCCTGTTGAAAGGCCAAACACTTTTTGCAGCCAGGGTGCCAGGAGCATATACCCAAGGAAGCCTATCACTATGGAAGGAATTGCAGCTAAAGTCTCAACAGTTGGCTTAAGAATCTCTCGTATTTTGGTACTGGCAACTTCTCCGATGTAGATTGCACCTGCGATACCAAGCGGTACACCAATAACAACTGCTCCTGCAGTGACCAACAGCGAACCCAGAACAAGGGGCAGCAGCCCAAATTGCCCGGACAGAGGATACCAATTGCGGCCTAAGAGGATATCTCTCAAACTCGCTGTCTTCAAGATCGGCACTGCATCCCGAAATAGGAAAACAAAGATCAGGAGCACAATCACAATCGTAATTCCGCCGCCCAGGACTATCGATTTTTCGATAGTCCATTCAAAAAGGCTCACGGTCGACCTCGGCCTAACGCCTATCATTGACTCTTTTGTTAAGGGGACTTGCTCCATTCATCGATCCTCGTGAATTTAGCATGCGATAAAAGTCTCCGGTCTACTTGACAGTCCGGACGGGCACAAATTCTTGCTGCCTTACGATTCTTTGACCATCGTCGCTCAGCACGAAGTCAATGAAACTCTTAACTACACCCGTCGGTTTCTCTGGAGTGTAAAAATACAAAGGGCGAGCAATGGGATACCTTCCAGATAAGACTTGCTCTTCCGTAGGTTCTATGTATTCTGAATCCGCATTACTAGCGATCGCCACAACCTTGTGCCTGGTTGGCTCCACATACCCCATCCCCACATAGCCAATAGCGGAGGGGTTCTGGGCAACTTCGTCAGCAATTGCCCGCGACGACGTGAGCATCAAGACCGACCGGCCGTATTGGGCGTTCTTATCCCTTGACTGAACCACGTGTTCAAGGAAAAAGACATGGGTTCCACTACTTTTATCCCGGGAAACTGCAACGATTTTGCTGTCCGAGCCACCCAATTCTTTCCAGTTTGTGATTTTGCCAGTGTATATTCCAGCTAACTGAGCGATGGTTAGTCTTTGTATCCGATTTGCTGGGTTTACGATAACTGACACGCCGTCTTGTGCAACAGTAAACTCCTGAGGATCCATGCCTTTCTTTTTGGCAGCTGACATTTCTTCTGGCTTCATCTCTCTTGACGCTTGAGCAATATCCACATCGCCATTAATTAGAGCGGCTATGCCGACTCCAGAGCCTCCACCCATGACTGAGACGGAAGCGTCTGGGTTGGTCTTCATGTAAGCTTCAGCCCACGCTTGTCCCAAGTTAACCATTGTATCGGACCCTTTGATTACCAGACTTGACTCTGGCTTGCCACATCCATACAACACATGTAAGGCAATAGACAGCAAGATTACGCCTAGCACTCTTATCATGTTTGACCTCCCTCTGTAAGAATACCCCACTCCACGTGTATGCTATCAAAGTTAGACGACAAAAGGCTTACAGAATCCTTACATGTGCCTGAAATCTAACCGTATATAAAACAATGGTGAAATCTTTGTGTAGAACGAGTCTTGAGTGATCAGTCGATGAATTCCCTGCAAGAACTAGTGGCATACACCGCAAGAGATTCTCGGCAATTGTTTGCAGTTGCATAAAACGGGTCTCAAATCTGGCCGACATGTAGCTTGACCGACGTAACTGTCCCGTCCTCGATGCTAATAGTGTTGTAGCATCCTCCGTGTGTAAACGTGGCATCGGTAAGAACACTTGTCCTCTTGACTTTGTCACGGAATTCCACAAGATTCTGGTGGTGGTGCCCGTAGAGATATAGCTGGACATTGTACTGATCAAGCAAGCCATCCAGCCAGGTGCGTATTTTGTCGTATTCGTCGTGGTTGAACACGCATCTGAGACCACCGAGAGAAGGGGATAGATATCTTTCAATTATCGCCTTGTGCTCATCCGTAAATTTACCAGCTACTCCTTCCATGCCCAGGTAGTAATCAGATCCGAAACTGAAACTATAGTTACCATCTCCTAAAAAGCGTTCAACGTCTGCCGTACCATCACCCAAACCGCCGTACGAATCATGATTCCCGGGAACAACAAAGGTTGGCACTTCAAATGTATCAAGCACCGAGAGAAATACCCGGTATTCATCAGGTAGGGAATTGTCGGTTACGTCCCCAGTGATTATTACAAAGGCAGGTTTCTCTCGGTTAACATGTCTCGCAACAGCGCAAAATATTCCATCCGTATTGGGCATGTCTTTCTTCCCGATGTGCACATCTGTCAAGTGGCAAATATTGTATTTCGTCGGCCATGAACTGAACACTCGCACAGCACGTTCATTAGTGTCAACGCCGGCACTACACCTCACCCTTAACCCATACAACCCATCGGCTATCGATTTCGGAATATCTACCCCCACCTGTACCAAATCTGTGAGGGTGACCATATCTCGGCCAGCCCATCGCTTGCCAAGTTTATCGAATGCTCGACGTGGTAAAACGTCGTAGACTTGTCCCTGAGGGCTCTTGAAGATAGGAAATGATTTGGTACCCGTGAACAGCTCCACACACAAGTCAGAAACTGGCTTGTCACTGATAAGCTCCAAAGTAATGCTACTCCCGCTCGTCACTAGAGCAGGGCGGGTGGAAATGGGGTATCGGATCAAACCCAGACTTCCATCATGGTTACGGGCCCATCCGTTCTGAACGATTATTATGCAGGTTATAATTAAGACAATGGATATTCTCCCTCTAGACCTAGATATCACAACTTCTCCTCCAGCTTATAGTAGATACCATCAACGAAGGCTGTGCCACACATCTTCCACATCACCCCAGACTTACAGCGGGAATTTTGGACCTACCAGACTAGCCATCGTTCTAGCAGCACCGCCACACCAAACTCACCATAGGCCTTATAAGGTTGTTAAATAAATTACTTGATAATTAATCAACAATCCGCCTGATTGATTTAACCTCGTTATTCTCCACCGTGATTACACTAAAACATCCCTGTCGAGAATAAACCGGTGCGCTACAAACCGAAACAGTTCGGCCATCACCCGTGAGTTCGATAACATTCGTATGCCTGTGTCCAGTTACGTATAGGTTTGGGCCAGTATTCTTTAGCATAGTCGTCATCCAAGAAAGTTCCTGGTCGTCTTGATAAGCCATCCCGTGGTTAAAGATACACTTGAAAGAAGCCCGTTCATTCCTGTGTATGTCATCAGCTATGAATAATCGTTGAACGTCGTCGAACTTCTGGGTGGCGCCATCTATAGCCAAATAATAGTGCTGACCAAACCTTAAGGAATAGTAGGGCGCTCCCAAGTAGCTGAGAACGTCCACCTTGCCATGCCGAAGAAAGCCATATGAGTCATGGTTTCCCGGAATTACAAAGCTAGGAACGTCAAGCTCATCCAAAATAGACAGAAACTTCACAAATGATTCGGGGGCAGGTGTGTCCACGTTATCCCCAGTGACCAAAACAAACATTGGCTTTATGCTGTTGATGTGCTGTACAACCTTTTGAAACGCCACCTGAGCACCTAGCACTCTAGTGCTCCCAATGTGTATATCCGTGATATGGCAGAATTGGTAAGACTTAGCCCATTCCTTGAGCACTCGCACAGCACGCAGGCTCGTATCGCTGCCCACATTGGTGTAGACACGCAACCCGTAGAATCCTTCTGGAATGTCTGCAGGCAAAGTAAGTTGTATCCTCACCATATCGCGCCGATATTCCCGAGGTCGGCACGACCAATTCATTTGCCAGTCAACTTCCGGAAGCCTCTTGGTCGGCAGCCCAAAGGTCAAGCGCCCGGAAGGTCTGAATTCGACGCCAGGTTGGCTCTCGAAGAGCTTTATTGTCTCGTCCTTACGAAACAGCTCCAACCGGATATCAGACAGAGGTGTCTCGGAGATAAGCTTAACCTCCATTACCCCACCGGGCACTACTATTCCGGAATTTGTAGAAATCGGGTAGTAAATGATACCCAACGTACCATCAGCGTTTCGTCCCCAAGAGTCGCCATACAAGCACAAATTGAGAACTAATAAGACCATGGAAAGCAATTGCGTTTTCGACATGTTCGTTTAGAGACTCCATAAAATAGCGGTAGAACATTTTCTTCATGGGGGTATAAGGCCACCTGACAGAGTGAGCACAGGTACCCCATACATAGAACAACTAGATTCTTTATCAACCTGTGTTACTTCTCGGGTGTCGCCTCAAGAAGACGCTTGCTGCGAGAGCGCGTCAGAGGAATCTCCACTTTTTGCTGCTCCATGATAGCGATGCCTATTCTCACGTCTTCCTCTACTTCCTCAGGACTCATAAAGCCCATAGCGACAGCGTCTATTGACTTGCAGTTGCGCAGGACATAGCCTAAGCCCGGTTCCGGCATCACACGTCCGGCTGCAAAGGGCTTGATGCAAATAACAGTCTTAGCTGTATTTTGGATAACTCTGGCTACCCAGTCCGTCTCGACCGCGCACAGGAAACCAATCACGTTCAAAGGTTGAATATACATATCCAAGTCATAACCAGCTGCATCACCAACCACGATAACCTCGGGACGGTGTGTGCTTAACCCGGTTGCCATACCTAGGCTCCTAATCTGTTCGAGATAAGGCTCGAGGCCCTCGATTTCCTGCTTATGAATGTTCAACCTAGCATCGGTCCAGCTCGTATGTGGCGCACAAATCTCAACACCCCAGTCAGCACAGCGCTTGATATCATCATGCAAATCCCACCCCGCCATTCCAGGCGTACACACCCAATTCATATGCCATCCCGTTTGGCGCTCCAATTCCTCGCGTGCTTCCTTCATGCGCTCATCTGGCCCGCTAATGACACAATTGATCCCGTACTCTGCACACTTGTTAAGAATCTCAACGATGCGCCCAATGTCAAAATACCGCCTCAGCCAAGTGTCTTTCGCTGCACTGAAATGGGAATACCCAAAAAACGTATTGGAACCGCATATGATCCTGGACACGTCTACGTCGCCAATCTTTGTCATCGGTACCTTCATCAGAACTCCTCCTCCAAATCAACATCAATATCAGACCACTCCAAAGTTCGAAGAAGTGATTGCGCCCACTCGGAAGGAATTGGGGCGCAGCCTTTCTCTAATAGTTTTTCATTACCATCCGGAAGCTTTCCATCGGAAGGTTTATACACGTATACCTCCCTCCCTTTTGTTCGTGCTCGAAGACATTCTCGCTGCATCACTCCGTCTGGTCGTATGTCTACTGCTATAACGATATCCGCAAGCCCAAACACCATTTTATCTCGCTCACGACCGTTAGCTCCAATCCAGTGATCATATAATCGGAAACTCGATATCACCAAATCTCGACTCCGATCAAAACGGAGATTCCATATACGTGCCTGAGCGACGGGTTCCCAATCTAGACCACGAGGAAACGCACTCAATATACCTCTATCCAAAACCAGGACGACTGGAGCATTTCTGCTCTTGGCTGCCAGGCTGACTACTTGATAAGAATGGGTATTATGGCTCGTTACAGCAACAAGTCCTTGATCTGATAGGGTTCCTGCCAGCTCACGTGAAATCTCAGCGCTGCGATTACTCATACTTGAAGAGTTAACTATCGCAAATTTCTTCTCTCGCAAGAGTGCTAAGTTGCCATAAGCATAGAGTATTGGAGGGGGCGAATCGTAATACTCGAAGATTAGCGAGGGATAATCAGGATCAATTGTTGCAATGACTTGAATGCCCAAATTGCGGACGGTAGAGGTAATTTCAGAGCTCGAAGATAGAAGCTTATCTTTCTCTCTTGAGAGACAGTAGGCTGCCTGCGGATGTAGCTTGTACTCACGCTGAAGTGTATCCGCTGACATGTTCCATACTCGGATAAGAGAAAGGTCAATTGGATCATCGGGGTTACCACGAGGTATCTCTGAAAGCAGGTGTGAAATGCCCACAGGTCCCAGATACGGAATCAAGTGTAGCAAAATAGCAAACTGTGTATGCGTGACTACTGGAGAACCCATAGCAGGCAAGCTTACTCTCCGCCAAGCAGTCTCTTTGCTTGTTCAAGAGCTTCCGAGCTCTTTGCCGAGTGTTCCTTCACTTCCTCGACATCTCGCAAGTCTATGTAAATCTTGCTGACGCCTTCTAGCTCCACGTTTCCGATATTCAATATCAGCCATCCTTCATCTGACTTATCTCCACGATAAGACGTTGTATGACTCATTTTCTCTTTGGGAAACAGCATAAGAATCACCTCGTCGTCAATTAGCAGACCGCGTCACGTCCATGGATGCTAACTGCTCACTTCTTCCTGCCCACTGTCAAAGACCTTTTCTACCTGATGATACTTCCATCTCTAACGACCGCACGATTTGCTGTCGAGCTTCCATGATAATATCCAGAACGTCATCGGTCCGGTAGGTCCGCTCTTCGAAACTGCGCTTTTTTAGAGACCCTAAGAAACCCTCGAACTCGTCGAAATAAGCTCCGTATATGTGAAACGAGTCTGCTATATGTGTATACTGCCCTACTTTGACGTCGCGACCTAGTTTCTGAGACAGACGCTCGGCAATTTCTCGTTGAAGATCTGTAAACGCATACATGTTCATGAAGGCTGCTTTGAAAGCGTCGTTTGACCGCATGTGGACGTTCATTACAAGCTCGTCACCGAAAACTCGACACCATATCCTCTGCAGACATGCGGGATCGTGTATCCCCGCATCTTCCCATGGCTTCCAAGTGATTGCCTGCGCACGACGGGTATATGGCGCTTCCGAGAGAGCATTGACAACGTACTCCAATTGGTTCACAGTATGCGGCAGACCTGGAACAGTGTATGCTGTTAGTCGCTCGTGGTAAGTGTACTCCCATTTTCCTGAAGCCGGGTCTACCCAATGATCATGAATGCCATCTACAACTTCCTGGCGGTAGCATTCAAGCTCAACAATGCCGCCAGGAAAAGCCCGATGAATACGTGGTTCCACCATAGGTTCCGTGACCACGATGACCGCTGTCGCATCCCGGCTTGAAGGATCAGTGGGTTTGTCGTACTGGGTGGGAATTCTGGCACCTATTTTCCAGGTTTGAAGAACGGCTTGTTCCCAGGCTTCGGGAAGCGTTTTGGCAGTGATATAAACGATAGGCAACGTAAGAGACATTTTCGATCTCCGGCCGGCTGAATATTTATATAGTCCGAGGTGCTGTAAGGCGCAGTCACATGCTTGAGATAATGTTCGATCAAGGATGTCTAAACTCCTGCAGGAGAGGTTGCATTGTGCGGAATCCATTGGATTTCAGACTTCTACAGCAGAGGGTGCGCGGCTCTCGCTTTCAGACGTTCCCAGCGGCGGTTCACTTCTTTCTCGAACTCTTTGAGGCATTCGGCATTTTCCGGCTTAAGAAGGTGCTTGGTTTTACCCATCATCGAGAGCCAATCTTTCACCGGAATGCGCGTTCCCTTTTCTTCTGGATTGTATGTAAGAGTTGTGATGCCATTTTCTATCTCATACACCGGCCAGAAACAACAGTCTACTGCTGCCTTGACAACCTTCGAACCTAGTTCCTCATCAGATCGCCAGCCTAGGGTACATACACTGAGCACACGTCCATACACGAAATGCCCTTTACGTACATGCCACTGAGCCTTAGCAGCTTTCTTCACCAAGTCCATACCTAATCCTTCCACAGAAGTAAAAACAAACGGAATTCCAGTAGCAGCCATAATTTGTGCGGTGTCTTTGTGATGGAACCACTTGCCAGTGCGTACTTTACCAACATGGCTGGTGGTTGTTGCATGGCACAGTGGAGTTGAATAGCTCAATTGGTTTCCTGTATTCATATAACCTTGGTTGTCATATTCCAAGATGATCATTGGGTGACCGCGCAGAGCCGCCCCAATTGCTGAACCCATACCGATATCCATCCCGCCATCACCGGTAACCATGATGAAAGTGATATCGAGATCACTCTGGAGTTCGCCACGTCTTTTCCTCTCTCTAAACATTTCGACCAGTCCAGACAGTGTAGCAGCACCATTCTGAAAGAGGTTGTGAATATAGCTCACACGGTGAGAACTGTACGGATAGCCTGTAGTCACAACCATCCCGCACCCGGTCTGGAACAATAACACCACATGACCATCGATCCCCTTGAGGAACTGATTGAGACTCGGGAAAATGCCACAGCCCGGGCATGCGCCATGTCCAGGTGCAATCCTCTTGGGAATTATTGCCGTACTCCTTGGAGTTCCAACCTCAACCTTGAGTTCGCCTGTCTGCTCATCTTGCGTAACCTTACTAAGATTTGGCGATACGTCTTGCAATTTCAAAGGCGGTTCTTCGTAGTTTATCCGAATATTGGTGTCGCCTGGATTCACGCCGAAATAGTCGAATACCTTATCCACATGGCCTGACCTCGCTGTTTGGAGAGCCAGATACAGCAGTTCCTCAGCATCTTCAACATAGAAGTCCTTGCCACCCAGGCCATAGACCCTAGAAACACAAAGAGTATGGTTTTCAGGATCATCCTTTAGAGCGGCACGAACTTCGAGTGACATATTGCCACCACCTGCTCCATAGGAATCAGCACGATCGGCAATGACGATTGCTTGCACATTCTTGAGTGCCCGACGGACTTCATTAGCGGGAAACGGACGGATGACATTTGGACTTATAACTCCGACTTTATGCCCTTCTGAACGCAACCGATCTACCGCGTCCTTGGTTGTTTCCGCCGCTGAGTTCAGAATAAACAATGCAGCCTCTGCATCATCCATAGCATAACAGTCGACAACTGAATAATAACGGCCTGATAGGCTCGCATACTCCGCGAACATCTGTGGTAGAAGCTCAGCAGCAGCTTCCATGGCCAAATGAAGTTGATACTTATTATTGATTAGATCAGGATCGTTCATATACGGTCCTATTGTCACCGGTCGCTCGGGGTCTAGGGCAGTCACAGGCGGTTCATTCGCACCCAGGAAATCCTGTACTACTTTCGGATCTACGAAATACTTCACCATGCGTTTCTGATGACTCGTAAAGAACCCATCACTGGCGACTATTACAGGAAGTCGGACTCTAGGGTGCTCGCTAATCTTCACAGCCAGAATATTCATGTCATAGACAGCTTGGGGATCTCTAGCCAACAAGATGATCCAGCCAGCGTTCAATGCCATCATGAGATCAGAATGATCACAGCGAATATTGAGCGGCCCATTTACTGCACGAGTTACAACATTCAGCACCATTGGGAAACGAGTTCCTGATTGCACAGGCAATTGCTCCAAAGCATATAGAAGACCCTGGGAGCTGGTAGCATTCAGAACACGCCCACCACCAACAGCGGCTCCGTAGCAGATCCCTGCGGCGCTATGTTCACCGTCGGCAGGGATCATAGCTATGTCATGCCCGCCTTGAACAAACAGTTCGTCCAATTCCTCCGCTATCTCTGTCGAGGGAGTAATCGGATAATAGCCCATGAGATGGTAGTTGATTTGCTGTGCTGCAATCACAACCATCTCATTTCCCTTCCTGAAGTCTGTCACTTGTGCCGCCAGAGTTACTTGATCCACGATATTACTACCTCCATTCGCCACACACTCCTAATAACAGCCGTTAGACCCACGTCGCCGACAAAGCGATCAACTGCTTAACTAGAATGAACCACCGCCTCATCGATTGTCTGGCTTCTCAATAGCCTTAACATTTGCACTTGCAAATTCTATGTCACAGGGCATGGTTCATAGCCGATGGAAAGTAAGACCGACTGCTGTATCTGGGTACCGCTCTTCCAGAATAGCCACTACGTCCACCGGCGACATATCCTCGGCGCTACCTACGTACTCCCAATACTCTGCCGGTGGCAGAATCCTTCCTGCTTCCGCCTCGACGATTTCTGCGCGGTCAGGACTGTAATAGTAGCCCTCCTTCTCAACCACAATGTAATGGCCTGGAAACATTTTGACCACCTCACATCACAATTTCAACATGCGCCCAACTTACCCTAAATATCGTGGTTTCCCTTAAAGCCTGTGAAACACTACAACCCAAGATCCTGCTCAAACGAGCTTCGAACAGTCTAGCTTGCTGATACGGTCATTCCTCTAGAGGATTCACAGCGATAGATTCTTCGCCACTGTCAACGATGCACGTTCGAACTTGATCAAGTGAACCCATGTACTCTGCTGCATTTTCTTCGTCAAATGAACGGCCTGACGGTCCGATGTCGGGTTTACCCAATGAGGCGATGGCCTCTATAGGACCATCAGTCTGAACGTTGGAGGGATGAACGTGCAATCCCTTTTCACGCTCCTTCGTAAGTGCGTTGACCGGACAAATCTCAACACATTTCATACAGCCTTTGCAGTACTGGAGAGCCGGTCCCTGAAGCACCGGCGCAGGCCGACCTCTCTTATCCACACCCGTACTCCAGACAAAGACATAATCCGGACAGGTCATCTCGCACAATCCACAATCTATACATCGATCCCTGTGATACAAGGGATAGTAGCCATGACGCGCCGAGCTTAGATCCTTGGTTACTGTATTCCCAGGGTTCATTATCGTTCCACCAATCGGTTGATTCTGCCATCCGAGGGCTGGTATGTATCTTTGATACGGCTTGGGCTTATACTCGCCGTCTGGTTCAAATGTTACTATCTGTGCTTCCGAGTAGCCACGGTCAAAAGTGCGCAAGTTGGGTTCAACGAGGGACGGATACTTTGCGCAAAAGGTCTCTGCTATCACATCCCTAACGGCGTCTTTGTCGATGAAACCTGCTGCTCTCGTTATAGCACCCATCATGGCTGTATTTATCCTCGATTTCTCCTGAATTGCTATCTGCATAGCATCTAAAGTCACCAAAGTCCCACCAGGCAACTCTAGTACATCACGCATTGAAAAAGCATCTACGGCGGTATTCACAACTACTATGCTGTTCGAATATAGGCCGTCCGTACTTCCTTTGAGACCGACAATTTGTTCCTGGAAAATGGCCAGCAGGTGAGGACGTTCGACTGGACTACTAGTTCGCACTTCTCTGCCTCTGTCGCAGAGTCGAATGTAGGTTGTAACTGGCGACCCTTTCTTTTCTGAGCCATATGATGAGAAGTTCGCACCATTGAACCCTTGACGAAGGACTAGGGCTTCTGCAAGCATCTGCCCGGCAACATTTGCACCGAGCCCACCAATGGACTCAAATCGCATTTCATAGAAGCCAAACTCGTTAGTGACCGGCAGCACAGCATGCATATTAACACACCTCCATCAGGCAACGATGCGTGCCTTTTAAGGAACCTTTATATGGCCTTTATTGAACCGTACCCTGCAAATTATGACACTAAACTGCAAGCAGCCGGGTAAAAATGAACAGAAAAATCATGAGGGCGTGCTAGCGCAAATGAACCACCCAAGACGAGAAAAGAACAACCCGAAGCAAGGGTACGTGTGGTATGCACTAGGAGACTGTCAGTGTTCGTTGTTAGTCCAGGTCGGTGTGGTACTCCGAAAAACCGGTCCGTAACAAACACACAGATACATGCTGTCTAGGCGAATAACCATGGCTAGTCAAAATAACAGTTGGCATGCGATGCCCATTGATCAAGTACTCACTCAGACAGGATCGTCCCTAATCGGGCTCGACCCCTCTGAGGCTATAGAACGCTTGCAGCTCTACGGCGCCAACACGCTGTCCGAGGGAAGAAGGACACCGGGGATCATCCGGTTCTTGGCACAATTCCAAAGCCCTCTAATCTATATCCTCCTTGTCGCAAGTGCCATATCTTACGGATTGAGAGAGACAATTGATGGCAGCGTCATATTGCTGATTACTTTCTTCAACGCAGTAATCGGCTTTGTCCAAGAACATAAAGCAGAGCAAGCGTTGGAAGCGCTCAAGAAGATGTCGGCACCTACGGCGAAGGTCATGCGGTCATCAGAAGTAACGGAGATCCCCTCTCAGCAGCTGGTGATGGGCGACATAGTCATTCTGGAGGCAGGCGATAGCGTTCCGGCAGACGTTCGATTGATAGAAGCAACTCGGCTGAAGGTAGACGAATCTGTACTCACCGGGGAAACCGTATCTGCCGAGAAAAGCTCCGAACCGATTCCCTACGATACCCCTCTTACTGACCGGCGCGACATGCTGTACATGGGCACTTCTATACTATCAGGGCGTGGCTTCGGGGTTGTAGTGGCTACCGGTGATAATACCCAAATCGGGCAAATAGCAAAGGAGGTCCAAACCACACCTACGGAAGAAACCCCTCTTCAGCAGAAAGTCGCACAAATTGGTCAGCTCTTGGGCATGGCAGGTGTGGCAATCGCATTACTCCTAGTGGTTATTGGTCTGTGGAGGCAATTTCTACTCAAGGACTTGTTCTTCACTGCGGTTGCTGCTGCCGTTTCTTTTATACCCGAGGGACTCCCTGCAGTAGTAACAATTGTGTTGGCAGTTGGCGTTCAAAGGATGGCACACAGGAACGCAATTATCCGTAAACTGCCAGCGGTTGAGACACTTGGCTCTGCCACAGTTATTTGTACAGACAAGACCGGCACGATTACCAAAAATGAAATGACAGCAAAATATGCTGGACTTCCTCTGCGCAGTTCCATATTACTGGCGATGGATATCAACCTGCAGGACAATTCCGCTTAGGTGATACTGCCATCAATCCAGATGATTTCCCAGATCTCAAACTAGCGCTTATCATTGCCACTCTCTGCAACGACTCGTACCTTACCAAGCTAGATGGTGGCTGGCATGTCACTGGGGATCCCACCGAGGGAGCGCTCATTGTCGCCGCCGCGAAGGCAGGGTTAAGAAAGACAATTCTGGAAGAGCAATACAAGCGTATCGATGAACTTCCCTTCGAATCTCAAGCGCGTTATATGGCTACTCTCAATATGCCAGCTTCAGGCCCCTCATTGTTGTGTGTGAAGGGTGCACCCGAGCGCATATTGGAAATGTGTACGCACATCCGCAATCATGGCCAAAATGAACCACTATCTAGTGATACTTTGAATCAAGTTCTGGGTGCGTATCATTCAATGGCTGGCGAGGCGTATCGCATGTTGGCGGTCGCATACAAGGAACTACCTGGTACGAAGAAAGAGATTACGCATGCAGATGCAGAGGAGGGATTAGTATTTATAGGCCTGATAGCAATGCTTGATCCTCCTAGACCTGAGGTGTTTGATGCTGTCAGGAGGGCAAAATTGGCTGGAATACGTATCATTATGATCACCGGAGACAATGCAATCACAGCAGAAGCCATCGCGCGTGATGTCGGCATCTTGGATGGCGAGGAGATAGTATCAGGTGAAGAGCTTGAAGCCATGTCAAACAGTGAACTAGCACAGCGAATTCATAAAATTGCCGTATTTGCTAGAACCGAACCTAGGCAAAAGTATCGCATAGTCGAAGCGTTGAAACGTAACGGTGAACTGGTTGCGATGACAGGCGACGGCGCGAATGACGCTCCGGCATTGAAGTTGGCAGATATAGGAATAGCTATGGGCGTAACTGGAACAGATGTCGCACGGGAAGCGGCTGACATGATTCTTGCGGACGACAATTTCGCAACAATAGTAGCTGCAGTAGAGGAAGGACGCGTCATCTTTGCCAACCTGCGAAAAGTAGTAGAATACCTCCTCGCTACAAACACTGGCGAAATAATCACATTCATATCAGCGATCGTGGCTGGTTTTCCTCTGCCATTATTGCCTGTCCAAATACTGTGGGTTAACTTGGTAACAGACGGTTTTGCCACGTCACCTTTGTCAGTAGAGCCTGCTGAAGGCGATGTGCTTCAGCAACCACCGAGAAATCCCCGTGAGCCAGTAATCCCTAAGCGCAGAATTCCTAGAATAGGTATGGTCGCTGCTATAATGACTGTGGGTACACTCGGATTGTTCGTCTTCCAACTTCACGAAATGGAACTCATAAAATCGCGGACAATGGCTTTTGCCGCATTGGCGATCTTTCAGTTGTTCAACACGTTTAACGCGCGGTCATCTGTAAGGTCCATATTCACACTTGGGCTTCTATCAAACCCCCTTGTGATTGTAGGAGTCGGAGCATCTCTTATCTTGCAGATGTTAGTAATACAGTTACCAAACTTACAGGTAGTGTTTAGAACCACCTCTCTAGACGTCGGCGAATGGCTAGTTGTCATTGCGGTTTCTAGTAGAGTATTGATAATCGAGGAAATACGCAAGGCTATCAATCCTCACTTTTTCGAACCGTAGTGCAAAGCATGCCGAAGAGTTATAATATTCACGATTACTGTGTTCAAGTGCTGAGCTGATAGTTTCGGGATTGGGACCAGCAAGGTGAAACGATCCAAATCAAATCGCCCAAAACAATGTCCATTTGTTGGGAAGGGTGGTCTAAAACTACTCTTTGCTTTGGAACATTTTGACATAAGAGTTGACGGACTGGTCGTAGCCGATCTCGGGTGTAATGTCGGCGGGTTCACTGACTGCCTATTGCAGTATGGAGCACAACGTGTCTATGCCGTAGATACGGCATACGGATTGCTTGCTTGGAAACTCCGGTCTGACACACGAGTGATAGTCTTTGAGCGGACCAACGCCCTGCACTGGCAGCCTCCGGAGCTTATGGATTTAGTGGTAAGCGATCTCGGATGGACAAAGCAAGAGAAATCTCTGCCCGTCATCGCTTCCCTAGTAAAGCCCGGGGGACAACTACTTGCACTAATAAAGCCCCAATATGAGGCTCCCCGTGAATTATTGGTCAAAGGCGTTCTACCCGAAAGAGAACTGCCAAATATACTGGAATCTGTAATTGCATGCGTTCCAAACAAATATGAGATACAAGGAATCGCACGGTCACCGTATCTTGGGCACGGAGGAAACGCAGAGTATTGGCTGTTTATTAGGTCGCGTTGCCCAGATGATTCGTGACTCCCGTCACATCATAGTGAACGCCAGAGCATCGTTGATGTAAGCGGTGGCCTGCAACGCACGCTCCCGCATATCTGAGATCAAGTCTTCCAGCTCATCCTCGGAGGCGTCGACGACTTGATCACCAAGGTCCATAGAAACGACCAGGCTATTCATTGCCGCCTCGATGCTATCCACCGTATCTGGATTCTCTATGCTACTCATCGCTTCATCAAGCTCATCCAGGGCGTGTTGAGCATGGCTCAAAGCCTTTCCGATTTGCAATTTTGTCTTAGACACTTCGTCTTCAGCTAGAGCCTCGTCTATAAACTTAAGATACTCAGCCATTTGATCATGAGCGTTTAGCAGATGAACTTGTCCATTTGGCATTGGCAATCTCCTCTCTCAATCCAGTAACCTTCCAAAAATAAGCGTAAAGTGACAAGCTAGTATTGTGCAGTTAACATACCCGGGTATTATTCTGAACAAACCAACACAAGCCTATGATATTTCGCTTGACAAAGAACATTCCGTGAGTCATAATACACGCGGTTGGATGTAGAGGCCACCCATGGTGAGCTGTAACACCGGCGTTCCAGCGATAAGGGTGCCGCCCTTGGGTTGACAATGGATTTCCTGGTCGAAAAATGTGGAAACCTGTGCATCGTCAGAATCATAGGTGATTTCGACTACTACCACGCTCCTGAGTTTCGTTGCGTCGTACAAGATTTGGTCGACGAAGGGTTTTCACAAATAATCGTCGCTATGGAGGACGTAACATTCATGGATAGTAGTGGAATGTCAGCCCTGATATTCTCGGCAAGACGTCTATCCAAGTCAGGGGGTCATTTTTCAATAGCCGGCTGCAGTCCGTGTATCTACCGCAAGTTAGAAATTGGTGGACTTACCACAATTCCAGCACTGCTTAGCTTTTTTCCTACTGTTCAAGACGCAATACAAAGTATGACTATATAGATCGACGTCCGCTATTTACGTACTGCAAATCTACCAAGGACGGGGGGGTATTGTCGAATGGAAAGTACAGAGCAGGCAGTTAGCAGTCGTCGAAGTTCGAGGCCTACTCTTGAAATTCTCTCACATCTTCAGCAGTTGTCCAGAGACAGCGCCGAGGGTAGACTTTCGCGTGTATATGAAGCCGCGGTACAACTTCCCATTAACTGTCTACTTATAGATAAATCAATTCTTCTTTCCTGCAGTAAAAACGGTAGCCACTTCTTTCCTGTGAGAGTGAAAAATGTTTGTCTTGATGCACTACCCGACTGTTCCAGCCTTGCAAAAGATAGCGTCATTCATTCGGTGGTAGTCAACCAAAGTCCGAAGGTCATAGAAGATGTATCTACATGTGATACCCCGCTCCGGCACATCTGCACACATGAACAGGTATGTTCCGTAGCCTGTATCCCAGCAGTTGCTTGCGGTGAAACACAGGCTGTGCTTATTTATATGAGTTGTTCGAAAAGGGCGTTTGCCGTTTGGGAAATTGAGCTCATGATGACTATCGCCAGCCATGTCGCCACGGCATGTAGGATCAGACTGGTAGATTACGAATGCTGTCCCCCGCAAGTTAGCCCCGTGCTTGATAGGCTTAGACAAGTACTCACAGCCACAAGTGTCGACGACTTGCTACAGAATGCACTTAGGGAAGTAATTACAATTGTCAACGCTGACAGCGGGTCAATAATGCTTTACGATGACATACAATGTCGAATCGCCGCTGCATATGGTTTGAAAGAAAATATAGATCGCAGAGTAGCCCGCAGCGTGCCAACGATATCTAACTATATTGCTACTCACCGCAAGCCTTTGCTTCTACATGGACCGGTAGACACCTCGAAATACCCCGGAGTGGTTCCTCGATCAGAGATTGCATCTTCCATATGCGTTCCACTTAGAGCGGGGAAGAAAGTGTTAGGTTCTCTGAATCTCAATCGATCATCACACAAGCGTCCTTTTGGCGAATCTGACCTTGACTTTACGACCGCATATGTCGCTCAACCCCTCAGCATTGCGCTTGAGCACAAGAGACTTAGCTTGTATAAGGATGATCAAGCTAGTTTCTTGCGACACCTATACAGAATCGCCAAAATGATCACGTCTAGTCTGGAAATAGAAGAAGTTCTCGATAAGATCATGGACCAACTGATGTCTGTAGGTAGAGCCGACGTATGTGGTCTCCTCTTGAAAGATGACACATTCGGTGAGTTCACGATGGCATGTGGTCGGGGAATCCCGGGAGGAATGAAAGATGACTATGCCGAACTAATGATGCCCTTGGCATTGTCTCTAGTCGGACGCGCGCGACCGACTGCAGTTCCGGACCTAGATGCACACCGCGCCTACACAGACCAAGAAGTAGTGAGAAGGCTAGGACTCCGGTCCGCTGCCATCATTCCCCTATTTATCAAGAGGAAGAATGTAGGCTTTATCATGGTCTATAGCCGCCAAATTGCGAGCTTTCCACAATCACTTCTGAAGCTTCTCGCCGGCCTAGCCGAATTAGCAGCAATCGCAATAGAGAACGCGCGTCACTATGAACGACAACTTGGGATAGCACGTATAACACAACGACTGCTAGCACCATGTCCACTGGTTTGCATACCAGGTTTCGAGATTGGTCACAAGTATATTCCCGCTTACCAGGTCGGCGGCGACTATTATGACTTGATCAAATTGTCTGAAGACAAATTTGGCTTAGCGCTTGCTGACGTTTCAGGCAAGGACGTCGATGCAGCGACACATATCGCATTGTGCAAACATTCATTACGAGCTGTCGCAGACCATTTCGATTCTCCTTCGTTATTACTGAGAAAAATGAATCGCCTGATATACGAGAATACATCCCCGGAGGCATTTGTCAGTATGTTCTATGCAGTACTAGATATAGAACACAGGGAACTTACTTTTAGCTCAGCTGGCCATGACCCGGGATTACTGTACCGAGCCGATTCCAGGACTGTTGAGCGTGTGTCTACCCCTGGAATACTGTTAGGCATACAACCAGATGCAGCCTTTGTAGATGGCAGGTTGTCTATCAAACCAGGCGATACTCTGCTTTTGTACACTGATGGCCTTGTATTCGCTTCATCGCGTGATTATGAAACGGGAATATCCAAGATTATGGCAACTCTGATCGAGCATTCACTACAACCCGCACAACAACTAGCCGATAATATTCATGAACGAACTGTTGGCAAGCACACTGCAAAGCTGCCAGATGATATCGCGCTTATTGCTCTCAAGGCAGTTGAGGAATAGTCTGACATGGCTGCATCAGAGGTTATTACGCTAGAGATACCAAGTGTTGCCCGTTACGTAAGCGTACCTAGAAAAGCCTTAGAGGGTATTATATCTGAACTTAGCCTGACGAATGAAGACGTTGAAGATATCAAACTAGCTCTTGGTGAAGCTAGCGCAAACGCAATCAAATTTAGTGGTCCTGATCATCCATCAGTCTTTGTGCAATACTGCATTAGGCGAAACCAGATAGAAATCGAAGTCCGCAACAAGGGAAGGGCAAGTAAAGACAAGCTGCTACGTATACGAAAGCCGTCCATTAAGCGGCTGCAAGAGGGCGGACTTGGGCTGTATCTCATGAGACATGTAATGGACGAGCTACATATCCAGACTGATGGAGTCGAGACGATCGTTCGAATGGTTAAGAAGATCAAACGCGAACCTAACTACACCGATTGAGGTATTTGCGCGCAATACCGGTCCTTCTCAAACCTACCGTAGAGTTTCAACTAGCGCTTCTTTGCCATCGCCTGACGCGCCTTCTCTATTTGGTCCTTTAGCTGGTTTCTCGACGTACCGCCTGGCACGTTTCTGGCTTCAACACTTTGAGCAGGTTCGCAGACTATGTTGTCATCTGTGAATCGGTCGCTGAACGAACGTAATTCCTCAAGACTAAGCTGTTCAAGGAACCTTCCGCTCTTAACACAATATCCCACAATCTTTCCAACAACCTCATGAGCTGTTCGGAAAGGCACACCTTGTCTCACCAAGTAGTCTGCTAGGTCGGTCGCAGTTGAAAAGTCCCCTAGTGTCATCGCGGCCATACGGTCAACTTGAAATTCTGTGCTTTCTAGGAGAATGCGGAGTACTCGCAGACTTTCTAGAATCGTACTTACGCTGTCGAAAAGCGGCTCCTTATCTTCCTGCATGTCCTTGTTATAAGTCAGCGGAATACCTTTCATCACAGTCAAAATCGCAAGTAAGTTGCCGTAGAGACGCCCGGTTTTTCCACGAATGAGCTCCGCAACGTCGGGATTCTTCTTCTGAGGCATCAAGCTGCTGCCCGTAGCCACCGAATCATCCAATTCGATGAAAGCAAACTCTCGAGTATTCCATATGATTATTTCCTCTGCAAACCGCGAAAGGTGCATGCCTAGTATGGCAATTATGCCCTGCAATTCCGCCACGAAATCTCTATCAGAAACGGCATCCATACTATTCTCGGTAATTTGTGAAAAACCAAGCAATTCGGCAACATAGTATCGGTCTATGGGAAAACTTGTGCCGGCAATTGCTCCGGATCCCAGTGGCAGTACATCTGTACGTTTGTAGCAATCACCAAGCCGCTCCCAGTCTCTCTCAAGCATCCAGAAATAAGCTAACAGGTGGTGTGCAAGCGTCACGGGTTGAGCATGCTGAAGATGTGTATAACCTGGCATCAGGACATCTATATGCTTCTCTGCAAGGTTAACAAGCGTTTCTTGAAGCTGCAAAACGGCTTCTTGTATGTCCTTGATTCTATCTTTTGCATACATCCGCAAGTCAAGTGCCACTTGATCGTTGCGGCTACGAGCAGTATGAAGTTTACCAGCAACTTCGCCAATACGTTCATGAAGAAGCTTCTCGATGTTCATGTGAACATCTTCTGCTGAGACATCAAACAATACCCTACCAGCACGAATATCTTCGGCAAGTGCAGTCAGACCTTCTACTATTGTCTTGGCATCGGACTCAGGGATAATCCCGCATTTTCCCAACATGCGAGCATGCGCAATGCTACCACGGATATCGTATTCCCATAGGTTAACGTCAAACCCGATAGAAGCATTGAACCTGTCGACTAGTTCCGATGTTTCTTTATCAAATCGGCCGCCCCACAGCTTCGACATCATTTGTCCCTTTTCAGCATCCAGTACATCCTGGACTGCAGCCCATGCACTTTGACAGTACCTCCCATCTCGCTCTGATCGAAGGCCTTGCTATCAAACGACGCCAATTCTTCAGAATACAGGGCATATGGACTTGTGCGTGCTACAACCTTAGCCGATCCCTTGAAAAGCTGAACTTTCACAGTACCAGTAACCCTCTCCTGGATTCTTTCGATGAAGGCCTCCAAATCTTCCTTCAAAGGATCAAACCACAATCCCTCGTAAGCCAGCCTTCCCCATTCCTGATCGACCACTGCCTTGAATGCCCGCTCTGAACGGGTGGTGACCAAGCCCTCCAACGACCTATGAGCAGTCAACAGAGTAACCGCTGCCGGGCATTCGTAATTCTCACGAACCTTTAGCCCCAGTATACGGTCTTCCATGATATCTATTCTGCCGACGCCATTAGCACCAGCCAGATCATTCAATCTCTGAATCAACGAGACGGGCGACATTTTCTGGCCGTCAACGGACACCGGCACTCCATTCTCAAATTCGATCTCAACCATAGTAGGTTCATTCGGACTGTCATTTGGCCCCTTAGTCCACTGAAATATCTCCTCTGGTGGTACAAATCCCGGATCCTCTAGCTTTCCACCTTCTATAGAACGCCCCCAAAGGTTCTCATCAATACTCCAGATTTTCTCGACTGTCTGACCGATGGGAACACCATGCTGTCTTGCGTATTCAATCTCTTCAGTCCGAGTCAGGTTCCGCTCACGCATGGGGGCTATAATTGGTAGATCAGGTGCTATGACACGCCACACGTATTCGAAGCGAAACTGGTCATTACCCTTGCCTGTACAACCATGGCAAAAGGCATCTGCACCTTTCTCCAACGCGATATCCGCAGCCTTTAGAGCTATTAACGGCCGTGCAATTGAGGTGCTGATCGGATAACCCTGGTAGTCGCCATTCGCCTTAACAGCTGGAAATATGTAGTCGGTCACAAACTCGGATTTCGCGTCAATTGTATAGTGTTCTGTTCCAAGCGCACGAGCCTTTTCCTCTGCTTCCTTGATATCAGATTCCGGCTGGCCAACGTCTACTGTTACTGTTATGACATGGTCAAAGCCGTAAAACTCCTTTACCATAGGTATACAAACAGAGGTATCGAGTCCTCCAGAATAAGACAAAACAATCTTTTTCATTATCTAATTACTCCTAAATCGTGATTACAATTATGTCGATGATAGCAGGCTATGGTGCTAGTCTTCACATCAGTAAGGCCATAACAGCCTTTTGAACGTGAAGGCGATTCTCAGCCTCGTCCAAAACTACCGATCTCGGGCCATCTATTACTTCATCGGTGATCTCTTCACCTCGGTGCGCTGGCAAGCAGTGGAGGACAATGACATCTTCCGCAGCAGTTTCGACCAATTGCTGGTTCACCTGGAACCGCTGAAAAGCGTGCCTTCGTTGCTCCGCCTCAGCCTCAAGGCCCATGCTTGCCCAGACGTCGGTATATATAACGTCTGCACGCGTCGCCGCTGCGAATGGATCGTTCACAATCTCGATCTTCGATCCGGACTCCTTGGCATCCCTCCTGGCGCTGGTAAGAATTGCCGTGTCTGGTTCATATCCCTCAGGACAACCCACCACAATATCCGCGCCAACTTTTGCAGCTAGTAACATAAGGCTGTGACAAGTATTGCACCCATCACCAATGTAGGATATCTTGAGACCGCTCAGGTTTCCTTTCTTCTCATAGATTGTAAAGACGTCCGCGAGTGCCTGACATGGATGTTCCAGATCAGAAAGGCCATTAATCACAGGAACAGTAGCGTATTTGGCCAGGTCGACAACAGTCTGGTGAGAAAACACTCGTGCCATTATTCCATCAACCCATCTAGATAGATTCTGTGCGACGTCTGGCACAGTCTCACGTTTCCCCATCTGAATGTCTTGGGGTGCCAAGTACACTGCATGCCCACCGAGCTGCTTCATACCCACTTCGAAGGTCACTCTGGTTCGAAGTGAAGGTTTCTCAAAAATCATAGCCAACGTCTTACCAGGAAGCATTGGCGACCTTAACTCTTCCTCTGGTGACCTCGACTTCATCTCACGGGCAATGCGAAAGATTTCCCAGACTTCCTCGGCACTTAAGTCCCTAATAGATAATAAATCTCTGCCTTTCATAAATATATTTCTTGCCTCCTGGTTAGACTTCTGAAGACTAAAGTTGCCCTGAATCGACTCACCTACTCTTTCTTGTACACTTTGGGAATGGGCAACCAACTGGTGTACATAAAGCGTGTGAACGCCCAATCTGTTTAGGACATACGCGGCTATTCCATGTCCTTCTCTCAAGAGGCCAAGCAGCAGATGTTCTGTACCGACGAAATCGCTGCCCAACCGATCTGCTTCCTCATGTGCCAGGTCGATCGCATGTTTTGCCTCCAGGGTCAAAGCAATGTCGGACAACCTTGCACCATTGGTCACAGCAATGTGACGTTCTATCTCGCTAATAGCTCGTTCCCTTGAGACTCCCAGTCGCGCCAGCACATGAACAGCCACGCTATCACCGTCACGCAACACACCCAGAAGGAGATGCTCCGTACCTACTCCCGTATGTCCATGTCTGCCCGCTTCTTCACGGGCACGTAGAATAGCAGCTCGCGCTCTCTCCGTGAATCGCTCTCCCACGTCTCGCCCCCACATTGGTCCTTGATTCTTCAATAGGCCAAATAGGCAATTCCAATCGCGCACGCGTGACAAAGCACATTGATTGTAGGCACGCTTGGAATAGGGATTGCTGTTAAATCAGTCACCCTCTACAATATGCTAATGGTTCCAGAACCGCCTGCGTTTACGTGTTCGAACGGAAGCGTTCCGGCCTGCAACTGTCTAAGTTGATCGCGAATACCGCTCACAGAGGCGCCCAGCTTCGACAGAACCTGCGATGCGACGGTTTTGGCCTGACCAGACAAGCCAATTAGCAGGTGTTCTGTACCGACCCAATCTTGGTTTGCCTGTTGTGCCTCAACAAAAGCCATGTCTATTACAGCCTTAGCCTCATTAGTGAGTTGCATTTCATCACCAAGTGGCTCCTGACCTCGCTCAAGGTGCTGCATAAGTTCAACACGCAACGTACCTGGATCTAGACCCAGACCCTCAAGGATTCTAGAAGCGACGCAGTCCTCTTCGCGCGATAAGGCAAGGAGTAAATGCTCTGGCCCCACGTGGCTGTATCCCAACCGTCCTGCTTCTTCCTGCGCCAGAAAAATGGCTTTCCTCGCCTTCTGGGTAAGCTGTTTCCACATTGCAAACACCCTTCCTCTCGTTGGAGTGTCCTGTAGCTAGCCAAGCTTCGCTCATGATGACTTCGACAGTGCAGCATTCAAGATTTTAATTGCAATATCTACATCGTCCTTCTGTACTATCAGTGGCGGTAAGAATCGTATTGTATTTTGACCGATCGGATTTACGATTAGCCCATTGCCAAGGCAATTCAACGCTACTGATGGCGCGTCTGTTCGGCTTAGCTCTATCGCAAGCATCAGACCTTTTCCACGTACGTCAACTATGTCCTGCCTACTGTCCTTCATGGCTTCGAGTTTGGTTTGGAAATATGCACCTACTTTAGCCGCATTCTCCACAAGCCGCTCTTCATGGACAACACTAAGAAAAGCCAATGCAGCAGTACACGCCAGAGGGTTACCGCCGAATGTTGCTGCATGATCACCGGGCTGAAACACCGATGCTACTTTATCCGTAGCCAAACACGCACCGATTGGGAATCCCCCACCCAATGTCTTTGCCAAAGTCATCACATCAGGCTTGATTCCATAATGTTCGTGCGCGAACCACTTGCCTGTGCGTCCCAGACCCGTTTGGACCTCGTCCAGGATAAGCAACAATCCATGCTCATCGCACAACTTCCGAACCCCGACCAGGTACTCCGGGTTCGCAGGGCGGACTCCACTTTCGCCTTGGATAGGCTCGAGCATGACGGCACATGTCTTCTCTGAAATGGCTGCTCGCAGGGCTTCCAAATCGTTGAATGGTACGTACTTAAAACCAGGCATCATTGGTTCAAAGCCTTTATGATACTTAGGCTGCGCAGTTGCAGTTACGGTCGCTAGAGTTCGACCATGGAACGAGCCCTCAGCAGTGATAATCTCATAGCGTTCGGAGCCAAGGTTGACCTTTGACCACTTTCGTGTCAGCTTGATAGCCGCTTCATTTGCCTCTGCCCCACTATTACAGAAAAACACTTTTCCCATACCTGACAGTTCTACCAACTGCTTGGCCAGCAAACCTTGCTGTGGAACGTAATATAAGTTCGACACATGCATCAACCTTGCTACTTGTTCGCTGATAGTAGCTGCTAATTTCGGATGTGAATGTCCGAGACCGTTCACGGCTATGCCGGCTAGAAAATCAAGGTATTCCTTACCGTCAATGTCCCAAAGCTTCATGCCCTGACCACGAACGAATACCACCGGCTGTCTATTAAACGTATGCATCACATACTGGTCATGCATGCGCATAATGGTCATCGCATCTAGTTCTTCCGTTAAGTCTATTGCACCCAACTAATTACCTCCTGGTCTCTCAAGCACAAAGAGACAGAGTGAAGCCTCTGTCTCCCTAGTTACGCACAGCCGGTATTCATTTTTGATAACGCCCGGCGTCTTCATAATCTTACCAATCTCGACAAGTATGGCAGTATTCTAACTCCTGCAGGGATTCAATGTCAACGTCGTGACCTCAAACGATCATTGTGCCAATGCCTTTGTCGGTCAGAATTTCAATCAAGAGCGAATGTGGAATGGTACCGTCAATTATGTGCGCCTTCTGCACCCCGCCTCGCAGAGCAATCGTACATGCCTCGATCTTAGGAATCATGCCTCTATCAATCTTCTTTTCCCGAATCAACTGTTCTGCTTCGGTCATCGGCAGTGTGGATATTAGACTTGATTTATCGTTAAAATCACGGTATACGCCCTGCACATCGGTAAGTACTATAAGTTTTGATGCTCGAAGAGCCGCTGCAATTTCGCCAGCAACATGGTCTGCATTAACATTATAAGATTCGCCGTCCTTGCCTCCTGCTACAGAACAAACAACAGGGATATAACCCTCGCGAATCAGCGTATGAATTATCTGCGTGTCGATTTGAATAATCTCACCTACCTGTCCCAGATCCTGGCCACCTGGCAGTGCCTTCCGCGCGGTAAGCAAGCCAGCATCTTTGCCACTAAGCCCTACCGCCTTCCCTCCTTGTTTGTTTATCAGCGATACAATGCTCTTGTTTGTCTTCCCGGCCAGCACCATCTCCACGATTTCCATTGTTTCCTGATCCGTAACTCTCAGTCCACCCACAAAGACAGGCTCCTTACCCAATCGCCCCATAATCTCGGTGATATCCGGACCGCCACCGTGTACGAGTACTGGTTGCATACCAACAAAACGAAGGAGCACGATATCTTTGGTAACGCTCTCCTTTAGCGACTCATCAGTCATTGCGTTTCCACCGTACTTTATCACTACGATCTTCCCATAGTACTGACGAATATAAGGCAGAGCCTGAGCTAATACTTCTGCTTGGTCGCACAGTTGTTTCATTTCGTTTCACCCCAAAATGTTTGAAGAATCTACGGTGGCACTATCGATAGAAGGATATCCTGTGAGCGCCAACTAGCCTACCAAATCAAGTGTGGTATTCAGCGTTAATCTTCACGTAATCGTAGGAAAAATCACAGGTCCAGACTGTCGCCTGGCCGGGCCCATCTCCAACGTTAAGAATAACACTCACTTCTGTATTTCTGAGGAGTTCATGGGCTTCTTTTTCGGAAAAAGCTATTGGCTCTCCGCCCCTGACCAACGTTACCTCTCCCAGCGTAAGGTTGATTGACTCAGGATCCAAAGTCACCCCTGCCCTACCAGCAGCAGCCAGAATTCGGCCCCAGTTCGGATCACATCCAAACATAGCTGTTTTGACAAGAGGAGAGTTGGCTACGGTCTTTGCAATCTGGCGTGCATCTTGAAAAGACCTCGCTCCTACAACCGTAATCCCTATCAGTTTTGTAGCGCCCTCACCGTCTCTAGCAATCTGTTTTGCTAAAGAAATCGTTACAGAGTCCAAAGCCTGTTGAAACGCGTCTAGCATTGGGCCGGGAGCATCAATCAAAGGGTTCTCGGCTAGACCGTTGGCGAGCATAATCACGGTATCGTTGGTACTAGTGTCACCATCCACTGTGAGACAATTGTATGAAATATCCGCTGACCGTGAAAGACACAATTGGAGCATTTCTGGTGTGATAGCCACATCGGAAGTAATAAAGGAAAGCATTGTCGCCACATTTGGGCATATCATTCCAGCGCCTTTAGCTATTCCTCCAATTTGTGCTCGAATATCCCCTATGCACACTTCAGTGAATGCTTCTTTGGGTCGGGTATCGGTCGTCATTATGGCCCGGGACGCGCTAACTCCACCTTCGACACTAAGCAGACTCACTGCTTCTGCAATGCCAGACCGGATCTTGGGCATGGGCATTGGTCGTCCAATGATGCCCGTTGATGCCACCAAGACATCCTCTGAGCGAACTCCCAGCAACCTGGCAGTCTCGGAGGCCATCTCGAGCGCATCATGCATGCCTTGCTGACCGGTACAGGCGTTTGCATTACCGCTATTCGCGATAACGGCCCTGGCCGTAGAGCTGGGCACTCTAGATCTACTAACAGTAACAGGCGCTGCACAAACTAGGTTTGTCGTAAACACTCCGGCTCCGGCTGCTGGCGTCTCGGATACAATAAGGGCTATGTCCTCTCCTTGTTCTTTGATGCCTGCTCGCACACCTGCTGCGAGAAATCCTTTTGCCTTAGTAATCGCGTTCATCATGGACAAATCCCGGGACTATCCAGTCCCATCCTTTCATCGAAACCGCACATGATATTCAAGTTCTGGACTGCTTGTCCTGCCATACCTTTGACCAGGTTGTCTATGGCAGACATAACCACCACTCGATTTGTACGAGGGTCATACTTCATACCTATATGACAAAAGTTGGACGCAAACGTGTGTTTTGTCGCTGGGTAGCTATCCGCATCTAGAACAACCACGAAGGCAGCATTTTCATAAAACTCGCGATAGAGACCAACAAACTCATCAGTAGTCCATTTTGCACCAATAACGTTAGAATAAGCGGTAGTCAATATTCCACGTGTAACGGGTATTAGATGTGGCGTGAACGAAACCGTGATCGGACGCCCAGCTATCCGGCCAAGCTCCTGTTCGATTTCAGGGGTATGGCGATGCACTGCGACGTTGTAAGGTTTCATACTCTGATTCAGTTCCGGAAAATGGAAGTCTAGTTTGATAGCCATACGCCCCGCACCTGATACACCGGTCTTTGAGTCAATTATGATAGTTTCCGGATCAATAAGCTTCTCCTTCAGAAGCGGTGCCAGCGCTAAGATTACACCCGTGGGGAAACAGCCGGGGTTCGCAATCAACTGAGCCATAGCGACCTCTTCTTTGTACAGTTCTGGCAGTCCATACACAGCACGCTGCAACAAGTCGGGAGACTCGTGAGGTAGTTTATACCACTCCTCGTACACCCCCGGACATCGAAGCCTATAGTCGGCACCCAAGTCTATAACCTTCACCCCTGATCGAAGGAAATTTCCCGCATGTTTCATTGCCCAACCGGCATGTTGGGCAACGAATATGACGTCACACCGCTCAATGGCTGCCTCAGGTCTGTACACCTCGCATTCGACGTCCAAGAAACCGCGCAAATTTGGAAGCAAATCACTCATTCGAACATTTGCTTCCAATTCGGAACTTAGATAAGTCAGATCGACCGCGGGATGGCCAGACAGGATACGAACAAGCTCTCCTCCCCCGTACCCCAGTGCACCGATTATGCCAACCCTTATTCTATTTCCATGCATGCTCTGAATCTCCCATTTTAGCGCTGATATGTAGTGATATAATATCATCTACGGGAGAAATCTTACAACACACGGATGCCCGACGTAGAACTTCCGAATCCACAGAACGTTCGCTCTTTCAGAGGGAATTGTAGGAGAATCTGTCTTGCAGGGCACGAGACTAAAGCTACAAATACGTTAGAAGGTTACCTGCAAAGTATTGCTCAAGCATCGTATTGCCAGAACGAGAACCTAGTTCAACACTTGCTCACTCGTCTCAGACATATCTCGAAGCATGTGTCGGGTATCTTCGTCCACCTTAGTGAATTGTATACCGTACTCCCATCGAAGCATGCCATCGTTATCAATCTCTCTTGCACGTACAATCTTGCCTCTTGCGCAGAGTGGACCGACGCCTGGCATATCAATGGCGCATACATCTACTTCTACATAATCAGGGAGTCTTACATCGGCTATAACTTTAAGACCACCCGCTCCGATATTCTCAGACCAGACTTCGAATAGCATGTCCGTGTCGGAATCTTCACTTTCCCTGTCAACAACTGCCAACTTTACGGGCACACGAACGAACGTGCGAGGATGTTTTCGGCGCTGGACACGGTAGATAACAGCGGGTTTCGCAATTACCATAGAAGCAGGTTCTGTCTCGCGAACCGCAAGAACGGTAGTCTCAAAACTATAAAATGCATCCTCTCCCGCGAAGCCAACTGAAACCGGCGTACCCGGTCGCATCGTGATGGTCTGGAATCCGCTTTTCGGACATGAAACCGTCAGCGTCTGGTCGTCTTTATTCTCGATACAGCAGTGATACTTGCCTGCGTACTCGCCCTCGAATATCTCGAATAATATGGGTTGCTTGCGATTGAATAGTACGGTCCGTATTGATCCGGATAGGTTTGCATCGCTTCGACCTGTTCCTTCCTTAAGGGTAGCCTTCACCAAGGCGACCAAGCTCTCGAGGTCAAAAGGTTTGTTAACACAAGCAGTGGCACCCATGGACAATGCACTGGCCATACTGTCGTGGCTCTCATAAGCAGTCATCATAATCACAGGGATATCCTTCTCGAACTTTCTAATCTCTCTGAGAGCCGACAGTCCATCGAGAATGGGCATGCGCATGTCTAATATGATAATGCTGAATTCGCTGCTACGCGCTCGGTCCACAGCCTGGGCACCATCGTGCACGTACGTTACAGCGAATCCGGCTCTTCTGAACTCGGCGTCCAGAATTTTGCAAAGGTTTGCTTCGTCGTCCGCTATCAGAATACTTCTTCTATCAATCATCCCCGAGCCTCCAGCCGTAGTGTCACGCTCCGTCCGAACTAAAGAGACCGAGCCTTGTCATTTGCTCTGGGCACTAGGTGACGCTGCTAGTCGCTTACACTACTCCCGCAAGTAGTAGTGCACAATCCGTGCCATATTACCCACATCCTGCGTTAACAAGCAGATTTTTTCGTGAATACAAGCCAACTCGCGCCATTCGGGTGAGCAACGCCAGCTAAAGGCTTAATAGACTGACCTTGACGCACGAAAGGCTATCAAAAGATCGAGTGCTAAATTCGCTTCAGAGGCACACTTGACGCTAATCCGATGAGACCGTAGCCTGCAACATAGAAGGAAGCAAATCGGGGGTGATCAAATCTTCGTTAGCGTCCGCAAGCACGACCCCGCGTTCGATAACGTTTTCCAATTCGCGGACATTGCCTGGCCATCGGTATTTCATTAGTAATTCCATAGTCTCGTCCGTCACCCCCTTCACAAATTTTCCGTTCTCTTTGTTGTACTTTTCAATAAAGTGTTGAACCAAGAGAGGAATGTCTTCGGTCCGCTCTCGTAGCGGGGGGAGGAAAACCTGGATAACCTGAAGACGGTAGTAGAGATCTGGGCGAAAATGTCCTTCCGCGACAAGCTGTTCGAGGTCTCGGTTTGTAGCTGCAATTAGCCGGACATCCACCTTAATAGTTTTGGTGCCGCCGACACGTTCGAACTCTCGCTCCTGAAGCACTCGAAGAAGCTTTACTTGTACCGGGGGAGATATTTCTGGCACCTCATCAAGAAATAGTGTTCCCTGATGAGCCAGCTCAAATCGACCTGCTTTTTGGCCGACAGCGCCAGTAAAAGCGCCTTTCTCGTAACCAAACAATTCACTTTCCAGCAAAGTCTCAGGGAGAGCTGCGCACGACACAGCGATAAACGGTCTAGCTGCCCGTGGACTATTGTAATGAATAGCACGCGCAATTAACTCCTTGCCACTTCCACTCTCACCGCGAATCAAGACAGTTGCATTGCTGTTTGCCACACGCTCAACTATCTTGAAGACTTCTTGCATCTTGCTACTAGAACCGATTATGCCTTCGAAGCTATAGCGAGATTTCAATTCCTGCTTGAGATGGATGTTTTCCTCAAGAAGTTCACTGCGTTCTGCTGCATTCTTGACCACAAGCTTGATCTCATCCATATCAAACGGCTTCGTTATATAATCAAACGCACCAAGCTTCATAGCATCAACTGCCGTTTTGATCGTGCCGTGAGCAGTGATCATGACAACCGATAACTGAGGATTGATCTCCTTGGCGGATTTTAGAACCTCGACGCCATTGAGATCTGGCATAATCAAGTCACAAATCATGACGTTTACGTCGGGTTCTGATGAGACTACGTCAAGAGCCTTTCTGCCGTTCTCGGCTGTCAATACACGATATCCTGCCTTTTCGAACACCGCCGTTAGAACACGCCGGATATTTGGTTCGTCATCTACGATAAGCAAAGTCTTGTTATTGTTTCCTACCATTACAACCACTCATTCCAAAGTCACGAAAGCTCAGATCTGGGATTTGAACGTCTCAGCAAATCAGCTTCGCCTCTTTCCTCGGCGCCCTCTGCTTGAATAATAGCAGCACGGGCCTTGCTGCTGCAAATCGGTAAGTATATTTCGAAGGTGGTACCTTCATTTACACGGCTGTCCACCCTAATTTGGCCGCCATGGTTTTCTATAATTTTCTGAACTATTGACAACCCAAGGCCAGTTCCTTTGGTCTTGGTGGTAAAAAACGGAACAAAAATCCGTGCCACTTGGTCCTCAGGAATCCCAATTCCTGTGTCAGAAACCAAGATGACTACACCGTCATCCGCGCTTCTAGTGCTGATAGTGAGTTTTCCGCCATTAGGCATCGCTTGTATGGAGTTTAGAATCAAATTCCGCAGGACTCGTTCTATGTGCTTGTCATCCACGCTTATTCGTGGAAGATTGTAATCCAGATCCTGATGAGCTTCGACTCCTTGCTTGACTATGTCTAATTGCATGAACTGGAGCGTTCGGAAAACAATGTCGTTGACATCCGTCTCTTTAAGGTTAAGTTTGACTGGGCGTGCGAAGTCGAGAAATTCTGTTGTAATCTTATTCAGAGTATTGACCTCGTCGATAATAATATCCAGAAACTCGCAGACGGCAACGTGATCCGCATATTCATTCCGAAGATACTGTGCTGCCCCCTTGATAGAACTAAGTGGGTTGCGTAGCTCGTGAGCAATGCTAGCTGCCAGCTGACCAATCGCCGCTAGTTCAGAAATTCTCCGCATCTCAGCTTCGAGTTGGACACCCTTTGTGACGTCTTCGAAAATAACTACAAGTCCGAGGACTTCTCCCACATGGTTGCGTAGTTGTGAGATATTCATGTTTATGTAACGTGTCTCCCCACTTGTCGCATGAAACTCTTGTTTGTATCCGAGGAATTTTTCACCTGTTTCGAATACGCTGCCGACCACGGAGAGCACCTGTTGTTTTTCAGCGTCTGCGATGTCCAAGGCATCCACAACTTCCGAGAAGTGTCTACCTATGGTGGTTTCTGCAGGCATGTTGAGTATGTCTTCGGCCGCCTTGTTCCAGGTTAGCACCATGCCGTCTTTGTCCAGTGTGAGAACACCGGCCGCTATACTGCGTAAGATGTTATCGGTGTATGTGGCAAGCGCACTCAGCGCCTCGAGTTCTTTGTACAAAGCAGCAGCTTGAGAGGCAACGACCGACAGAATCCGAACATTCTCCTCAGTATACAGATTCGGTGCTAGAGCATGAACGTTTAGCACTCCAACTACTTCTTCGTGAACAGTTAAGGGAATTGCCATAAAAGAACGAACTCCCCTACCCTCCAGACGTGTCAGAGTAGATTGGAATCTCGTGTCCTTACCTATGTCCGCTGATAACAACGCTTTTCGCTCGCTAATTGCTAGACTACTTAAGTCGTCATCAGTCATTGGGAGCTCTGCACCAGTCAATTCTTCGCCAGACCTACCCCGGTAAGCCTGAACCGTGAGCACTTTTCTTTCGTAATCTGCAGTAGCGATAAAACTCTCGTCGTACCACACCAAGTCTCGAATGATATCCAAGATCGAATCAAAGGCCTCTCGCAGACTCCCAGCAGTGCTGATGCGCTCTGACAACTGATACAACGCCGAGATTTCCAGCAACTTCTGGCCTATCTGCTCTGCATGACGAGTAGCATTCTTGATAATGGTAGCGGCTTGAGAAGTGATTATTGTTAGAAGGCGTATCCTACCCTGCTCTGGACGCCTGCTATCCTTGTCTCCAAGAATCAGTGCCCCGATCACGTTGTCCTCAGCAATCAGTGGCAGTATGGTGACCCAATCGAATGCACCTTCCAACGCTCGGGCCAGTGAACGCATGTTTACCGGCCAGTGTCTTGAGCCGTCGAGTGAAAAGCTCAAGCAATCCCGGAGGCTGCGAATCCACACAGCGGTTTCGGTGTCTCCAAATCTTGCTAGTTGGTTAGAAAGCCAAGCATCGACTCCTGAGAAGGCTTGGATATGACATCCGCCCTTATCGTCCAATAGCATCAGGATGGAAGGCAAGCCAGTCATGTCCGTCGCCACTAGCACCAAAGCATTGGAGATATCTTCAAGGCTATAGGCACAACTCATCTCATGACTAGCCTTATAAAGGATCGAGAGTTCTTGAACCCTCTCTTTCAGGTTTGCATACAAGTGAGCATTTGACACAGCTTGCGCAGCCTGGCTTGCGAAGACACTGAATACCTTCATATCGTCTTCGGTGAATTCAGGCGCGGGATACTGTCTGTGGATGCTCAGCACCCCTTGCACGCGGCTTTCTTCATCTCTCAGAGGGACACAGATTGACGATACTATCTCAGGTCTTGGAACGACTTCGGAATGAGCGAAACGTGGGTCATCCTTCAGATTTGTCAGAAGCATAGGCTCGCCAGTTATCGCGACACGCCCTGCCACGCCTTCGCCATAGGCTACCCGTGTACTCTCTACAATTTGCTCTTCAAGCCCGTAACTCGCCTTGATGACCAGTTCATCCTTTTGCGGGTCTTTCAACATCAGCGAGCACGCATGCGCGTCCATGACCTCAGCGGCCTTTTCAGTTATCAAACCTAGTAGCTTATCGATCGGAACGCCATGGAGAGCTTGGCTAATTTCGTAGATAGCTGAGATCTCTTCGATGCGTTTTCGCGCTTGGTCAGATGAAACATCATCCGCATGACACCTGCGTGTCAATTCTGACATCTTTCTCTCATCCTGCGCTAACTTTATAGGCAGATTATAACATACGATCAAAGCCCAAACAAGTCGCTGTTCACACAAACGCAAAAGGCCACCCTCCACTAAAGGTGGCTTTTGAGCATACATGAACCACTTACTGGTGTTCAACAGGATTATGAGGCAATAACTACTATGTCAGACGAATCCCTTGGGCGAATCATGCGTTTGTAGGTGACGCCGTCTAGATCGAGTGTACTGATTCCGGTAACAAACACATAGGAACCTACGTCGTAACTGCCGGTCTCGGGCAACAGTACCTTTACTTGGCATCGCTGTCCCGGACTTATGTCAGAACCATCGTTTATGTAAATATATCCGGGTCCAACCTCAGTAATCCTACCAAATGTCTTCACCAACAGACCAACATTATTTAAACCAACACCATTCGTAGCCCCGTACACAGCGCTACCGTCAGATCCGCCCAGTGTAAGATTTGTCATAAACACAGGCTTGACCGTCGCTGACGAAACGATAGAGACATTAGCGTCTATTATGATTCGCTCAACACTATTACGGCTCACTTTGCCCATCACGTCAACGACGTCTCCCGGTCTAACAGTAGCCGATGAACTTACTTTTATTCCAGCGGAACGGTCAAGGCTTTGAATATAAAACTCATTAGGGAACACCGCCGTGACTACGTTTCCACGTAGATACACGGGTGTCATATCTGGTGACTGCCGAGCGAGACCTATGGTTGCATTGCCGGACAAGATGTATATGCCATCCGAACTAGACAGAGGGCTCCAGAGTCCGGCTCCATTTCGCGCACGAGCGGACACATAGTAAGTATGCCCTGGTTCAAGGTGTAGGCCATCCACATTAATCTCAGTAGCTGTAGTCAGTGTCCATGGTTTTACGTCGTCTGACCCTGGATAGGAACCGATAGCATACCAATAATCGACAATTCCGGATTCTGGGTCGTCAGCCGTCCAAGTCGCGTGGATAGATGTAGTAGATATTTGAGCATCGCCATCATCTGTGATTCTCGGTCCTCGAGCAGGTGGGGTTAGGTCAGCAACCAGGGGGCTGGACACGCCTGGTGTGCTCCATGATCCACCAGACCGTCTACTTTTGACCGAAACATAGTATGTCTGCAAGTGTTGCAACCGTGCATTACTTAGTCTTATAGAATTCGCAACACCGACATACGTCCAAGATAGTGCATCGTCACCTGTCGGAGAGGTTCCAACCGCACACTGAAACTCATGCTCATATGCAGCGGGGTCCTCGTTTACCCACTGAACTTCTGACGCATTAGAGATAAACGGACTTGCCGGTACCGACGGAGGTGGCACAGGGCTTACAGACCATTCAACATGGACGGTACTACTAGTCTCCGGGCGGAGAGCAACGTAAAGGTAGCCCCTTGCCAAGCGCTGGGAAACCACGGATGGACCCGTAGCATACGGAACAAGGTCACCCTTACAAGGGATTTTTATTTCATTCGCCAATGCATCTGGCCGGGTTACTGTAATATCGGCCGTACCGTCAGGGTTGCTTGAGTATTGGATGCTACCTGAAAGATAATCCAAGAGTCTAGCCACTAGAGTTTGTGTTGATATGAATTCCACTTCCTGAGATCGCAGGTATTCCATAGCCTGCCTGATCTGTCCAGGTACGCCTCTGGCTGCGTATACACTAGCCGGATCAAACACGGTGTCGTGGATATACCCAAACCTATAAATCCCATATTTCACATTGGCAGCAAAATTTTTCTTTGTCTCCTCGAAGTAGTTCCTGCCAGTGTTCGAAGTATAGATATCGTCTTGCATTGTGTGCGAAAGGTGGAGGGGGACTACGGTGCTAGCTGCGTATCTCCCCAGTTGTCCTCTATTGATCGGCACTGTCTGTATAAAGAAGTACTCTCCGCTGCGCAGCTTGACTGATCTACCGTCAACACCAGCTGCAGAAAACGCAATCCCCTGGATCCATACGCGTTCCAATTGAGCTCGTGTCGGGTTTTCCAATCCAGAAAAGTTGAAGAAGTCTTCTGTTCGAGGAATTACCTGCTTCTGGAGTTGCAATGCCTCGTATACTTCGTAGTCCACGTTCGTAACCAGATTCCAGTCCCAAGGATGGGTTCTGGAATGTCCGCCGAAAGTCATCAGGGGATTCGTAATCGAGTTATATTTGGCAATGGATTCAGTCGTAAGTCTATTATACACAAGCAGGTTGACCAGCGGAATTTGGAAGTCCCTCGACAACGCATCAATAGCGTCTATAGCAGCCAGGTTGTTCGACTTATCGTGATGAACCTCAATGGATACGATAGGCTTTCCGCCAATCCGGTCATTTGCAAATCCTGGCATCAGAGCGTCGCCATAGCGAAGCCAATTCACCACCTTGCCATAATCTAAAAGGGCAAGACCATAGTCGTCCAGGCTGTCTATCAGTCCGCCTTGCGGATATAAGAAACCAATAGTGTAACCAGCAACTGTAATCCGCATACTTGGTTCAGTCGGACAGCCAAAAATGTGGAAGCCAGCTAAATTGCATCCTAAAGCAGTGACAGCCGGATCCTTTTGTATGGATGCTGGAATCGATGGAACACCTGTTAGTGCCTTAGCCCCCAAGTTTGTCACATTAAAAAGGTTGTAACAGAAGCGGTTTTCCTCCACTAGGATCTCTTTGTCGCTTCTGGTTGGATCAAATCTAAGAAAAGGCCAGTGGCCGTTTATGAAGATCTTATGGCCCTGTTGCATCGCGGACTGGCATTTCGCTGCGACATCCGCAACAGGCGTAGGCGTTGTGTGGCCGCTCAGCACTATCACGTCATAGTCAGACAGATCCATCTGAACGAATCGCCCGTACGTAGCAACATCAAGGGTATCCCCGCCGACGCCAGATCAGTAGCGACGCATTCTCCAGTGTAAGGCGGGCAAATGTGGTTCGGAGGTGTTGCAGATTCAGTGGAGACCAAGAGCACACGCTCACATCTAGCTGTGCATGCGATGGCACACCATAAGAGGACGATTACAACCGTTCGGATGACATAAATCCGGTTGCTTTGTGCCCACCCCAAATACGCTGAAGTCATCATTAGAAAGAATACCTCCCTCTAGTCCATGGCTTAGCGATGAAAGGGATATGGAGAATTTCACCTGCCATAGGTAGTCTAACACGATTTGTTAAAGCCATCAATAGCCAGGACAAAAACTGGTAAATATACCTGTTGCCTGTGCCTATGATCGCAAATACTTGCAGAAAACAACGGCTTACGTGTGATCTGTTGGGTAGTTATTCCACAATTTCCCCCAATCTGAAACAAGAAAATCACGGACAGCACGCCTACCGTAAATTGGGTACCAAAACCAATCGTGATAGATATTCGACGCCAGTGGAGCCCAGAACAACAAAGGCGAATGGAGCAACAGCTTTTCCAATGGTTTCAAACAACCCTTGCGGATCAGCTGGTCGCCCGCTATGACTAGGCTCTTCTTTACCCTGAAACCAAAGTTAACATCAGATATGTTTTCGCCTACAATCTGAATATCCCTCAGCTCACCGCACCCTAGGCCTAGTTCAGTAGCCATTCGGATGTAAGGGATTTCCATAGGCTCAAATCCCATCATCTTCGCTGCAACTGCGTCTATAGCTACGGAATCGCTACTCGCAAGGACATAGCCCTTGATTCTTGGAATGAGCGTTCTAGGACCCGCGCCATCCCCACAAACCGTCGCGTCCATCACTGCAAACACTGCGGGATGCAATTCTCGCTGCATCATTAGTAGATCAACGAGTACCTCATGGATGTATTTGTGGCAATAATGACGTACCTCCTTGAGCAGACCGCCAAAAGCGTTCTTAATGGCGCCAGTGGTGACGGTGTGGCCATGGGTCTTCATCGTGGGCAAGTGTACGACGTTCTTCCCTATGAACATCTTCGGTATTTCGATTCCGGCGGGAAAGATGTCATTTAGTTTGAGAAACCGCGACCGGAATTCGTATCGGACCCATTCAACTTCTGGCAGGGCAACGAAGTCAAGGTTATACCGTCTGAGTACAGGCAACCACTTATTATTTCTAGCACCTTTCTTGGGATCAGTTACAACTGTCTTGTTCTCGACTGGAATGATTTTGCTGGAGTTCCACCCGTCCTCCATCATGGTACGAACAACACCTTCTAGCTGCCACGGAGGGGATGAACACGCGGGAAAGAATCTAGTCCATGAGAGATTAAGCTTTATTATTGTATCGTTATCCGCCGGCAACGATTCTCGATATCCGGCGAGGCCCATTACCTTTCTATAGTCATCAAGGACGGTATCCGGAGTTGTCTTTACGACGGCGACTTTAGACACCATGTGGCCAAATCCTCTTTCTAAGAGATTACCGAGGTCCTGAAAACATTATGACCTTACGAACACTAAAATTATAGAAGAAAACAAGGACTATGGCCACGCATTTGACTAACATTACTGCAAGCTCTTTTGGCGCTAGACTGACAAAGCCCGCCAATTGATGTAAATAACCCAGTATTCGCATTATCCCGACGGTTTCAATCATTTGCATACCGAGGTGCATAATGAGAGAAGTTAGAGCCCATCCGCCAAAGGCAATTAAGAGAAAAATAGCAAACTCTAGATGGCGGTTTTTTATGTTTCTGTGAGGAAAAACGTAATTGACGCTCAGTATGTAACTAACCGTTGCGCCAATAGTGTAACTAACTGTGTTGTAGATAAGGTAGGATTCAATACGAAAACCTGACAAGACAATCTGTCGGGCTTCAAAAAGTAGGAGGAACAACCACAGTATACCACAGTCAGCAATCGTGGCGACGCCTCCTGCGATTCCGAATTTTATCAGTTGACCCAGAACTGAATGACTAGGCTGCAGCACGGAACTTACGACATTCTTCGACCGCGCCTTTGCATGAGCACTTCCTTCCAATACATTTTCTCCTGCATCACTCGCGCAAGTAAATTCTACGAGGATTCTGAACCAGATTGTTGGTCCGCAGCTGCGTTCAACATGGAGGCTTCCTGCAGGGCCACCAGAGATGCAAAATCACGCCGGAAGAGTGGACATCTCCGGAGTCCATGCTTATGCAGCAGATATTCCCAAGCCACTCCAAGAGTAGATAAACCATACTTCAAACTGCGAAAAAAGTTGATAGAAGACGCTTCTGGCATATATCTGCAGGGCACGCTGATCTCGGCAATATTAAAACCAAACGCTACTGCTTGGAATAGCACCTGCGAGTCAAACACAAAATCGTCGGAGTTCCGTAGATAAGGGATAGTTGTCAGGAGACGGCGGGAATATGCTCGGTAACCCGTGTGCAGTTCGCTGAGCTGTGTTCCCATCACTTTGTTCTCCACATACGTGAGAAACTTATTAGCAAAATACTTGTAGGCGGGCATACCATATTTCCTACCGTCTACTCCGAGTAAGCGTGACCCCAAAACGAGATCGGCCTCCCCTTTCTGAATAGGTGCTACCATATCCGGTATAAGCGTGGGGTCGTACTGGTAATCAGGGTGTAACATTACGACTATATCAGCGCCCCTCCTCAATGCTTCTGTATAGCAAGTTTTCTGGTTCGCACCATACCCCCGGTTTTCAGGATGTACAAGCGTAGGAATATTTAGTTGTTTTGCAACAGTGACAGTCTCATCCCTACTCGCGTCATCGACAAGCAAAACCTCATTCACTATGTCCTTTGGTATCTGCTTGTATGTTTCTAGCAACGTACTCGCTGCATTGTAAGCTGGCATTACAACTATGACCTTGTCCATCATGACTCACCTTGCTACAAAATGGATCGATGGTAGAAATCACCGAAAACTTGGGGAGATGACATCGACGATGATTGGCAGAATTTAGCTCCTCAAAACTTACGTACTCCATTTCCGCAAACCCAACCTTTATGCCTATGCTAACAGTTGTCACATAGGATGTCAATCAGCAAAACTGCTAGTTCTTACTCCCTATAAACCTCTGAAATCAAACTGGTTTATCCGAAGCCAACAGAGGCTCAAGCACAAAGGCTACTACGTACAATAGCATTGTCGGGATGAGCACAACGGAGTACCGAGCTATCGCCTCTACCGGAAGATGGGCCACATAATAGAACAACACCATAATAACATGCACACCCAGGATGCTACGGAATTGACCTCTTTTATAAACAATAATCGCCGATATTAAAAAGAGAATGGCCAACGGCAGTAATAACCCCGTGATCACCATGGTCTTGGCAGGAGTTTCTCCCAGCGACCAGAAAAGCCAGGCGTTTATAATCATCTTCCGAGCTAAGAACCCTGGGCTCGAAACGTACTTCGCTAAGCATCGTTTTGTAAGCACACTGTCCAAAGCTATTTCGCCCTGATAGCGTTTTAGATGCTTAGGCAAAGTTGACTCGATGGCATAGATTTTCCTTATGCTGATGTCGAAAATCGGTGGAAGCGCAAACGGCGATTTGCTTATATTCTCTACTATATCATCACCAACCTGCAAGTTGAAACCCAATCGGCTGTGTACCGGAATAAACTTCCCAGTAAGTTTATAATTCCGAATTGTCCAGGGAGCAACGACTAATGTCGCACTGAATACCACGACCACAATCATGCCAAGTCTGTACTTTTCGCGGGGCAAGAGTGCAAGCAGGATTGGAACCAACAGAATGTACGGCAAAAATGTAGACTTCCAAAGCGCAGCCACGCCCAGAAGAAGACCGAGGACAATTGCCCTGTCTACGCTTTGATTCTTACTCAGACGAACCACTCCTGCCACTATGGCTGTGAATAGCACAGTTGCAGTGAGCTCTATCCATATTCTGCTGGTATACCAAAAGACCAATGGGTGCAGAGCGCAAAAGATGGCCGAGAGGAAAGCAACTCTTCTGTTCCATAGGCTGTTACCTATGTACCAAACCATCCACGCCAGAACGGCAAACAACATACATTGGACCAGTTGCACAGAACCCGGGTACCAACCGTGTGTAATTGCTAGCAAAATCGCAATAAGGGCTGGATAGCCAGGTCCTCGTTCCACGGTTGGTTCATGTTCAGGATAGTAAGAGAACGTATGGTACTTCCATAATCCAAAAGCTAGGTTGCCATGCTGATCAGGGTCAAGCACCAGATGGTGCACATCCGAAGCCCGTGGAAAAACTACGAATGTGAAGATCAAGGAAACAAAGAGTGCAAAAAGGAATATAATTGAAGAACAGCTTTGAATTTCACTTAGACGTGCAACGAGAATACGAATGGTTCTCAAGGACAAGCTCCTCATCATAGTCTACAATGATTCTGAACAGTGCAAACCCCGGAGACTTTTAATCAACAACACATTTGATGTATTATAAGACCATGATACAGCACCCCAGATTTGCCGTCAATACAGTCAGTAACTTTTCTGAGCGAGTTATACTATGATTATCGGAAAGACGCTTTTTAATGTTAGCCTTAGATTAGTGATCTCATTTCTTCTCGCCAACGTGACAGTAATTAGCTCATATGCTGCTCAGGTACCAAACTCAATGGTCAATAGTGATTCAAGGCGTACGCAGAGCAGGTCCGTCTTGCTCAATAACTACGGCAATTGGACGTTTGGACACACAGGCGAATCAGCCTTTGCACTTGAGCAACGCCTTGTACGCCTGTCAAAGCGTGACAGGATCGTGATTCCCGAGACCGCAGAGTGGCCAAATGATGTAGACGGTTGGTCTAAGCTCAAACCTAGATCGCTAAGAACACTGAACCCAAGGGCAAAAGTCTATCGATATGTCTCGCTTATGGGAAAATCTGTCAATGATTCAGATTGGCGCGAGCCTTTCGCAGGTGTTAGCCGGATGAACTGTCCGTTAACCAAGTCTTCTATCGATGAGAATGATTGGTGGCTGAGAGACGGTGAGGGGAATATTGTGAAGGAACCTGATGGTAAGATCTGGTACCTCGACGTTGGAAAACCCGGCTTCAAGGAAGCTTGGTTGACGAATACTCTCAAGCGAAATGCCGGCAAAGAATTCGATGGTTTTGTTCTGGACCTTCTTCACCCCGACATTACTACTAGCTGGTTTGGGGTTCCAGGCGGTTGGTTTAGTAAACACCTGATGCCCAAGTCTTATCCAACTAGTGATGACTGGTATCGAAAAGCATGGCAGCCTTTCTTCGAATACGTGGTTGATGGTCTTCGCAAAGCTGGCTACGAAGTAATCGGCAACTGTGCTGGCGAGCACGATCAACTTAACAGCAGGATAATGTGGCAACGCTCCAAATTGGACGGCGTTATCTATGAGCAAGGAGTCGTAGACTGGAACGGGTCGTGGCTACCCGGTACAGAATTAAGTAGAAGAATGGCCGCTTTTGCTGCAGACACGCTGAAGGAAGTGTGGATTGCCAACGGTGCACTGACGAAAACAATCCCTGAGTTTGATCAAAAACGGACTGTTGCATTGGCCATGTATTATATTGCACTCCCGGAAGGATCCACCAGGCATTCCCTCAACGTCCAGTATTCTAATATGAGCGATTGGTGGGATACGAATTGGGATCTGAATATAGGTAAACCGCTGGGCCAACCAATCAAGCGATCGGGAAAGTTCTTCTGGACGCGTGTGTTTACAGAAGGAATCGTTCTTCTAAATTATGAAGCAAAAGAAACTCTTCGGTTTAGGTTAGTCGGCGAATACAGGGATGCTTCAGGCAGAGTATATAGAGGAGATGTCGAAATACCGCCGCGCACAGCCCTAATACTTGCCAAGCATATGTTAGTCACCCGTACTTCTGCTCGAAGCAACCTCAAATAAGGCAATTACGGCCGGAGTCCTTATCGCATTGGTTCTGGAATGCCCGCCGAAGTGGGTTAGTTTTCTCAAACCATGGTATTGTAGAGCTTAATAGTTTTTTCGGTAACTGAATCGTAGTTGTATTCCTTCACGCCACGTGCCCGTGCCTTATCTCTCAATTCGCCAGCCAAGCCAGGGTCTTCAATTACTCGTCTGAGAGCATCAACCAAAGCATCGATGTCCTGGCTGGGAAAGAGTATGCCCGCCTCTTGGACAGCTTCTGTGTTTGCTGGGATATCGCTAGCGACTATACAATTCCCGTATGCCAACGCCTCCAACAATGTTACTGGTAGCCCCTCTATTGTAGATGGGTGGACGTAACAGTAAGCGTTAGTATATAGCTCCTGGAGCATCTCGCCGTAAACATAACCGGTAAAGATGATTTTGTCTGAAGCATGAGTTTGAAGCTCTGCGACATACTCATCGGAGTGGCTGGAACCGCCTGCTATGACTAGCTTCATATTGGGATTCAGACGCTCGTATGCCTCCAACAGGAAATGACACCCCTTCTCCGGGACCAAACGGGCTACGAAGAGAATATAGTCCTTTTCACCTATGCCAAACTGCTTAATTAGATTTGGTGGTTTGAGAACAGGGTCGGTTACTGCACTAGGTATGTACGTAACCGGCCGTTGGTACTTGTCTTCAAGATATCGCTTAAGGAATTTTGAAACAGTGATGGTTCGGTATGGGAACCAGACCGAAGCACGTTCCCCCATTTTTAGGTACATTTTCGCCGGCCGACCCCACTTTTCTCGCTGCCAGTCTAAGCCGTGGACTGTCACCACGGTGTTCTTACCAGCTAGTCGCGACAGCACTGACATAGTCGCAGGACCAATAGCGTGATAATGAACGATATCATAGTCTTCGAGAATTATTTCCATCGTTGACAGAAATGTGTGGACGATGGCATCTAGATTCTTACTGGGGATAGTCGGCATCTTCCGCAAGCGCACACCTTTATAATGGGACTTATCCGTCGTCGTGTAATAGGGTCGGCAATAGACCGTGACGTCATGCCCCATGGCAGCCATCCGTGTCGAAATTTCTTCTACGTGCCGCTCTATTCCACCCCATGTGGCCGGTATGCCTTTTGTGCCAATCATAGCAATCTTCATAGCCAACAAACCCTACCGAGACGATAACAGGCGTGAGTATATGCCAATTAGAGAATCAATGTAATACTCGAGAGAGAATTTTGCCTCTGCCTTAGCTCTACCTTTCCTGCCCATCTCTTCGGCAAGTTCTTTGTTATCAATTAGCATCTTCATGCACCTAGCAAGCTCTTCGGAGTTCCCTGGTTCAAATAACAATCCATCCTCGCCATCATTAACCAATTCGGGAATTCCTCCAATCCTGGAAGCAATCACGGGTTTGCCAGCAGCGAATGCCTCGAGAACTACCATCGGACAGTTTTCATAGCATTCAGACGGCAGCACAACATATCTACAGTCTCGGAACAAAGCTCTTAGATTGTCTCCACTCTGAAAACCAAGAAACTTCACTTTATCAAGTTGCTTAGATTCCACAAACCTCTGACCCTCTTCCAGCATGGGACCCCGGCCTGCAAGCCGGACTTCGAAGTCGGGAATTCTCTCGCACGCGTCAAGCAGAGTTTGTACACCCTTTAGTGGCTCTAATCTACCTACAAAAAGCCCGTAACTTCCAGGTGTGTAAGAAGGCTCAACCAAATGAGTGCCTGCATAGTTGCGCAAGACTTCGATTTTGTTCTCTTCCAACCTACCATGCTCAACGAGCTTATGTTTTAAGAACTCGCTCGGTGTAATAAACAGGTCAACCCCTGTTTCGTAGAGGCGAAACAGCCTGTGAATAGTCTCTTCAAGCGCGCAAACGAAACTGTTCACGTAAGAATCTTTGACACACTTTCCGGATACCGCGTGGTAGAACCTCTTGCCCGCGCATCTTTCACAAATCTTGCCATGCCTTAGAAACAACATGTTGGCGCACAACAGCTTACCATCGTGTAGTGTTAGAACGGTTGGTATCCCTGCGCGTCGTAAGGTGACGAGTATCGAGGGCGACAATTGATGATAGATGTTGTGTGCGTGGCAAATATTTGGTTTTGTATCTCCTAGCAAATTCGAAAGCCTACGAGCGGCTTCTCTCGAGTAGATTATGTCTGCGGCCTCTTTTAACCGCTTCAACACACCTCGAGATGTGTCGTTATAATCAATATTAGGTACAAAATAGTGAGAATACTCGGACTCTACATTGTCCGAATGGGCCATAGCGAAAGGGATAACCTCGAATCCTCGCGCCTTCAATTCACGCTCCGTATCCAGAACGATAGTCTCAGGTCCACCAACAGGACGATAGAACTTATTACACAGAAGGATTCTAATGTGTCCTCACCCCTATGTGCTACGAACGAATACCAGCAACCAATTGGGATTCTCAATCCAAGACTATTGGTGTTACAATAGTTCAGTCATGAAGAGCTTGCTCATATACTTCTAAGGTTCGACGTGCTACAACATCCCAACTTAGTTCTTTTTCAATCTTTCTAGCTATAGCAGCTTTCATTTGCTCCCGTAGCTTTGCATCACGAGCCAGTTTAACCATAGCATCGACCAAAGCATCTACATCTCCGGGAGGTATAATTATACCTGTAACACCATCGTCGACTACCTCATGCAAACTACCTACCCGAGTTACGATGACTGGCTTACCAAAAGCATAAGCTGTCGACAATATCCCACTTTGTGAAGCCTCCAAATACGGTAATACGACCTGCTCACTCGTTTGGAGGTACTCAGCAACCTCTTCATCTGACAGTTGCCTATTATCAACCTTCATATAAGGACCACATCCTTTCAGCAAAGGAATGTACTCTGAGATATCTCCAGATCCGGCAACAATAAATGAATGCTGGGATAGTAACTCGTGAGCCTTCATGGCCGCCTTTATAAAGACCTCTATGCCCTTATACCTAACAATCCTGCCTAAGCATAGGATATTACGACCTTCTTCAACATCCTGTTTTATATACTTTAAAAATAGCGTACCCACACCATGAGGCACCACATTTACTTTATGCTTGGCTTGAGGATGACACTTGATAAACTCCTGCTTTAAATGCTCTCCATGCACTATTACTTTAGAAGCCCTATGCACTGCATAATTACAAGCAAAACGGTAGTACCACAATTCTTCGCCAATATGCGGCTGTACATCATGAAGAGTCTGAACTACTTTAGTACTCCCAATAAACGGCAACATCCCATTTAATACAGGATGTACGTCCTGTAAATGAAGTATATCGGGTTTTTGTCTGCGTATCAGAGCGGCAATTTGAAGTAACCGGTAATAAAAAGTAGGATAGTATCTATGGGTGGGATAGTCAACCTCAATCACCTTACCTGGCTGCTCAACATAGTGAGCTGCATCTATGGGACAAATTAACTTTACATCACAATACTTTGCAAGCGCATTTACAAGTTGAGCTGTATAGTGGCAGATTCCAACTCTATTTATCGTCATAACAAAAATTTTCACTGTAACCAACCTCTATGGCTAATAGAAAAGTCACTACAACTTATACTAGGGCTATATACCTAAACTGACAGAAGCCCTAAGAAAACTAAACTTAACAGAAATGACCAATCGTTCTGCCCTTCTCTCCTGACCAATTGTTTATAAACATCATCGAATTTTCTTGCGAGAACCGACCAATCGTAGTCATCCATAGCTTTTTCCGCAGCTTTACTAAATCCATTTCGTTTCTTCTCATCCTTAAGAAGCACTTTAATGTACTCCGCAAGAGCTGATTTGTTGCGTTTCTCAAATAGAAAACCAAACTCACCATGCTTTACTACATCCCGCATCCCACCTTCTCTACTTGCAATCACTGGACAACCACATGCCAGCGCCTCTATCATCGTCATGTTGAATATCTCATAAGTAGAAGGTATCAGATAAAGGTAAGCACTGCTATATAGTAACTTCATGTCTTCCTTTGGTACAGGTTTGGTGTATATAAATACGTTTCCTTCCAACCCATTATCTTTGATCAATTTGGAAAGCTCAGGAAATTGACTTCCTGAACCAACAATGAGATATACCACATCCGGAAATTCACTTACGACCTCTTTAACAGCAAGAATAGCCGTATCAAGACCTTTTTCCGGAACCAGCCTAGCTACAGAAAGGAGTACTTTCTCTGCCCGTCTACCCCCAGTATACTTCTCCAATGTAATCGGCTCTACTCGGCGGTAGCTTTCTCGTGCAAGACCTACGGGTATTACAATAGTTCTTTTCGGATGTGTGCCATACGATAAAACAAACTCCTTAGCCGCCGTGCTCTTACAGATAAACATATCTGTATAGGAGAACAAAATACGCCCGACCGTCTTATGATATAAAGTGCGAAGGAATTTATGACTCATATCTGTTCTGTACATGCCTTGATAAACGATACAAGGTTTGCGCATTAACTTGCACATAAGTAAAGCAACAAATGTCGCTATCTGTCCCGTTTCTGCACACTGCACAACGTCTGGTTTAGTGAGTAAAATTTCTCTGCATAGGGTTGGAAGCAAAGGCCTGCCAAACGGATCGCCTAAAGCTGGTAAATAGACTACCTTAAAACCATTGATTACCTCTTCCATTCGGCACAGCCTTTTTATTCCTGCATTTCCATCGGATATTGCTGGATTGCTCGTAAGAATGGTAACCTCATGTCCCAATTTTACCAACTTGGTTGCCAATCCAAAAGCTTGAATATTATAGTACTTTCGCGTTAGTGGTTTGGTCGCTAAATACGGTTGTAGAAAAGTTATTCGCATAGGAGTCTGTCCTTACATTTTGATATTAGAGTCAGCTTAATCTCGGATACTACTTAGTACTGCAGCAAGATGGCTAGCTAAAGAATTATAAGAATACCTCTGCTCTGCCGTCAAACGAGCGTTATGTCCAAGACTTGCACGTGTAGAAGGCTGGTCAAGCAGATAGGCTACAGCTTTTGCAAACTCATCTACCCTGTCTCTAATGACTATGTCATAGCCATCCTTCACATCCAGACCCTCAGCACCCTTGCTCGTTGACACGATAGCCTTGCCCATGCCCATGGCTTCTAAGATCTTAATGCGAGTTCCACTACCGGATGTTAGAGGCACTATTACTACATCAGCTTCCGCAATGTATGGGCGAATATCAGGAACATTCGGAATTATCTCTACTCCCTTTTGTACAGATTTCAGCATAGATTCCGGCGGTGTTCGCCCAACTATGCGGAATCTAGCCTGGGGAGCTAGCGCTTTAACTTTTGGAAATATTTCTCGAACGATTATGTTAACAGCCTCAATATTTGGAAGATAGGATAGGGTGCCAGTGAAAACAACTATCCCAGAGTGAGTAGGTCCGACCTCGCTAAACTGCTCTAGATCAACGCCATTTGGAACAACAACAATTTGGGCTGTAGGACAGATTTCTTTCAACTGATCCCGGTCTGTCTCAGATACCACTATCGATAATGCCGCACGAGAAGCTACATAGCTCTCATATGTTCGGACCTTCCTGACCTCCCACTTTCTTAGAAGCCCCTCCGGTGACCACCGCATTGCAGCAGCTATCTGAGATTCTAATATTGTTTCAACATTATCGTTTCCAAGTACAAATGGTACCTTAATTCTATCTAAATCCAGCCAGCGGCAGGTGCATAACCGCTCTCCAACTATTAGACTCGGCCCGTATTCGTTTATGACGTCTACCAACGCCGACTTTATGGTATTATCCCACGATAGCACCCAGTGCGCTGGATAAGGTTCAAATAGCCCTTTCACTCTAGAAAAAATTGCTTTTGTTATCTTGCGCTTTACAGGCCTTTCAACAGTTGAGACTGTTATACCAAGACCTTTTAGATGCTTTATCCCCTCATCATCAGTCGAACGTCTCCTCGGTGCAAAGTACACGATTTGCACATGTCTAGACAAAAACTTTACAAGTCCGTAAGCACGTGACAGAGCACCGGATGTAGGTGGATAGCACAAAAATTCGTCAACCCATAGTATCTTCATCGTTTCCACAAATACCTCAAAACAGCTTATCTCTGCGCACCAAAAACAACTTAGTAAGTGATTACTGCAGCCAGAATAGCCTTTATCGCCATAATCCTATCGCGAGCTTGATCACGCTTTTGACTATTAAGCAGATAAACAATCACCCACTTACCTAGCCGTAATCCCCAAACTACTGTATAAGCCGCTTTAAGGATAGCCCCTGCGAGAAATCCATAATGCTTCTGAATGAGTCTACACTTGCTCTTATGCATTTGAGCAAGCATTTGTGTACTAGCCTGCTTTGTACTCTGACCACCATAGTGCACGACTTCTGCTTCAGCGACGAGCCATAGCTTCCAGCCTGCCCTAGCAATTCTCATGACCCAATCCACGTCTTCACCATACACGAAAAACCTGGGGTCCTGGAGGCCCACGGATTCCAGGATCTCCTTGCGCACTATCAGTGCTGTGCCCCAGAGTATGAAGGGTACTTCCTGAGTCCTTCGTGTGTCTATTCCAACACCAAAACGGGCTACGTCAGCAGCACGACTGAGCGACGGATGCAGCGGCGATATTGCAGACAGCAGTTCAGTTTTCAACGTTGGCATATTTCCGACAAAAGACGGATGTTCTGAACCGTCTGGGCGAACAAGTCTGGCTGTGGCTGCACCCACCTGTGGATTTTCATCCATGAACTTGACTAAAATGTCAAGCGCGCCCGGTCTGATTACCGTGTCACTATTCAGCGACAGCGCATACCGGCCGACGCTATGCTCCAAACCCTGGTTAGTTGCCGCCGCAACCCCTTCATTCTCTAGGTTACGAATCACGTGAGCGGTTGGAAACTCTTTCTCAATTGCATCAGCACTGCCATCGGCTGAGTTGTTATCCACAACCCATATCTCATACGTTATCTGCTCGGTATTGTTCAGTATCGATCGAAGGCACTGAGATGTTAATTCTTTGGTGTTGTAACTGGCTATTATTATAGAGAGATCTACACCTGCACACATAAGTTGCTAATCGATTCCTCCACTTTTTACGAAGTACAATTCCATAGCAGCACTGTGCTGACCCACAGCGATAGCCCTGGTAATAACTGGAGCCAACCTTCTGGACATCGCCATGACAATTCTTCGCGCACCCCATTTTCGATGACTCACTGGTAGAGACTGCTTACCAGACTTGTTTCCGCCAGCCAAGGTGATTTCCAAGCTATTAATAAAGTTGCCAAGGTCATGCTCAGGGGCATAGAATCTACTCCAAACATGTCTGAATCCCGCATCAGCAACCATCCGCTTTAAGGTCACTGGAGTGAAGTGGTACAGGTGACGCGGGGCATGCAATAGCGTCCAGTTCGGCCCGAACAGTTTAAACTGAGTACTGTCGATGTTCACAACAAGCGCAACAAACAAACCACCGGGCCGTAGAATTCTATGAATTTCATGCAAGATAACCTTTGGGTGATGAAAATGCTCCAATACGCCCCATGTTGTGACTACATCAAACTGCTCCGATGCGAATCCGGCCTCTGTTAGCTCTTTGTCGATCACTGTCACACCATAATTTTCACGTGCAAAATTAGCCATACTGGATGATATTTCAATCCCAACTGTATCCCACCCCTGTTCCTTCGCAACAGAAAGGAAACGACCATTGCCACAGCCGACATCCAAAATTCGCCCTGGCTGAGCAAATCGACGAATATCTTTCAACCGTCTTTCCTCTACACGCACAAGCCACAGCTGCTCCTCGGGGGAATGAGCAACATGTATATCGTAATATTCATCAGGATAACATAGGCCAATCGTTTCCACTGTGGGTCTAGGGTTCACATATATTAAGCCGCAACTGGTACACTGAACAAGATTGTACTTGTCTGCACTCTGCGAGAGAGTATCAACGGCTGTGACCAGCCTACGCGATTCAGGGCTTCCACACATTTCACAATTTACATTCTCAAGTACGACTTTGTTCGCAGAAGCATCTGTGTCAGGCATTGCTCAATTCTCCTTATTCTTCCACATGACACTCTCAAAGACAATTAACGGCGCTACCATTCTCACGCTTATCCTTTCTTCCGATAGCACCTCGTAGACTGCCGAAAATCAACCTGTCTTCTTCCTTAATGACGCGGAGAACCAGAATACATGCAATATAGACGACCATTGCCAAAAGAAAGCCAACTACATTGCCCAGACAGGCTGTATTCCGGGCTACAACTGCCATTGCACAGACAGCGAGCACGGGTTTCGCTAACACTAGCGGTAAATTCACCCCCGAGAGAAGCTTGCTGACTAACCAACTACTCAACAGCAGGCCCACTATTGCACCGAGCGTTGTCGCCCAGGCCGCTCCCATGTAGCCGAACATCTTTACTAATATCAGTGTGAGTACGAGTGAGCACGTTGCGTTGATAGCAGCGATGGCAGCTAGCTTCTTTTGATGGCAAGTTGCTGCGAGAACTGTTCCACTTGCTACGGTCAGTGTTTCTAGCAGCACCATCCATATGAGAACTCGAAGTGCTCCTATACCCTCACGAAAACTATCCCCTAGCACGACTGGCAACAAGTCAGCACCTACGGTACTGACAAAAATGCAGATTGGGCCAAATAGAAGCAGGATATATTTACTCAACAGCTCATAATATCGGCCGACTCGCTTTGGTTCCTGCACGTACGTACGGGAAAGAATAGGATAGATAGCATTGCCTATAGCCCCTCCGATTAGAAGGAGAAGGTCAATAGCCAGGTAAGCGCCGCCGTAGATTCCAACTTCTCGGTCGCCACGCAGCCACCCTAAAACCAAAATATCGTTTTTATAGTAAATCTTGCTAACTAGAGTAAGGTACCAAAAGGGTAATGCCTCACGAAAGACGTAACTCCTGAGTCTGGATATGTCACCTGCGCTTCCTGATGACCTAACTTGCAACTTGAACCGAAGAAACAGCCAGTTCAAAAAGGCGTTTAGAAACGAGGTAGCTGTAAACACAATAAAAACAGCTAGAAGACCGTAGCCGTTGACGATGAGTGTTATTCCGACACCGACCTTGAGTAGGTTGCTGATGGTTGCAGAGATAACGGAATACTCCGACTTTTCTAAACCGAGGAAGACTGCGTCAAGGATTTCGCACAGTGCCACCGCAGGAATAGACAATGCGTATGCGAAAACCAACTTTTCTATGCCGTCAGTTCTCCTGAGAACCAGAGTAAGTACGAAAGCTAGCAAGAGGGCAACTAGACTGGTGGCAAGGCGGAGTTCCAAGCCTACTCTGGCGTATATACCAGCTCGCGAACGTTCTGCAGCAACCTGCCGAACTATTACATTTCGAAAGCCAAACAGCGAAATGACGCTAAAATAGGTGATAAACGTGGTGATGAACAGATAGGATCCGTAGCCGGTCTCCTGGAGGTATCTTGCGATGTAGATACGGTATATAAAGCCGAGACCTGAGATCATCAGGCCCATGGCAGACAGCATTAGACTATTCTTTAGAAAGCTCCTTGCATCCCTGCGACCTGAAGGTCGGTGCTCTCCAAGTTCAGCCTCATTCGCGCTAGCAGCGCTATCTGGTGTCTTGACGTCAAAACTCATGCAGCGCCTGATGCTCCTGAAACACTGACTAACCTTCCTTTGCAGGTGTCGGCGGGCAGAGCAGCTTTAGCAAATTCCGCTGCAGTATCTTGCCTATACAGCCTCCTCGCAACTTCAAGGAAGCCCCACATAGCGGTGTTCACACATATCGCCCCGACGTGGTGCAAGAAAGTCATGGCTACTACGCCGTTCATTAGACTTACTAACCATCCGCAAAACACTCCGAGTGCCAGAGCTTTCAGGAACGGGTCTGTTACTCTACGATAAAGAACAAAACTCCGCACAGACACAAGTATGGCGATGGAGATAAACGCGAGAACGGCGGGAAGGCCGTATACAACCCACAATTCGAGATAACTATTATGTATAGCGTACACTGGATATATCAGCTGAGTATACATGCCTGGGCGTGTCCACACCTTGTAGTGAACCGGGTTTCCCACCCCAATCCCTGAAATTGGGTGCTGCTTTATGAGTCCCACCGCGTAGCGGTTTTCATCAATACGGTTTTGGATGCTACTGCTTGCGACCACTTTTTGTGTCTCAAACATCGAAAGAAAACGCTTGGTGACTGCTTTGCCAAACCTCTCACCGGCAGCACCTGGAGCCACTTTAGCCAATCCAAAGCTCCCCAACAATACTGCTACCACTAGTACCACTGAGTAAACAGCTAATTGCTTCCGAATACGACCAATTGAGAGTATCCATGTAAGCAGTAGTGCGAACAGCACCGGCAACCACAGACTTCGCGTAAACGTGAATACTATGCCTATACCAATAGACGCACCACAAATACCATAGAAAAGCCGCTGACGTTTTTCTGCCGTACATGCCAAAAGGATACTCATGATCAGGAGGAAAGGCATTGCAAACATACCTGGCGGAAGAGACCTGGTTACGTCTCGCTCTTCCTCGGACAACGCCTCGACCCTCAGAGACGCGGCGTGCCACCACTGTACTGCAAATATGCGATGCTCGGGACCTACGATGTACTGTACGACCATCAGCACTCCAACCAAGGCACCTATTACTATCAGACTCTTTAGGACTATTTCCAACTGCCGCCTGTCAGATATGCCGAATGCAACGACAAAGAAGAACAAGTAGTGGAACATTGGTCGTGCAGTGTTATAAACGTGTTTGAAGGGGAAAATCCCTCTGGGATCTGCAGTATACCGCATGTACGAAACCAATATCGACATCACAACTGCTGAACATAGGACAAAAACAGGCAAAGAAAGCGGACTGCGTAGTATTTCGAGTCGGCCCTTCTTGAAAGATTTCGCGACTAGCACAACGAACATGAAGAGAATGAGGAGCTCGCTTGCTTCGAAACCTTGTCCCCCAGCCGTAATAGGCTTGGGAATAATCGAGTAAAGGAAAAAGCTGGCCACGACAAATATTATGGCGATAATGCCTATATATAGTCGCCGGGCAATGACCCCCAGAGCAAGCAGCGAAAAAATCGTTGAGGCCACCTTGGCAGGGGACATTTCTAGCAAGGCGTATCCCATACCTGCGCATCCAGCCCATGTTGCCAGCCAGAACCAAACTTCTCGCTGACCGAGAAACTTACGGATCCGCCTGACTAGGCGCTTCGCTGGCCACCACCCATGCACCGAGATTGCATTCCACAGACACACCATCAGGGCGCCGATGACACGCGAGACGCGCCAAGTCATCAACCTATTCATGACTCGAGAACCCAAGGTCCAGCGCCAGATGGCGGCAATCTTTGATCCAAAAAACTCTTGCAGTTTGATTATTCGTTTCTTGCGCATGACATTTGGTTAGAAACACACTCGGGTGACCAGTGATAGTTCCACTTGTTTTTCAGTATCCACTTCGCGACTTTCCACTTATTCTTCTTGATTTCGGGACTGACGCTACCGATCATCCAGCATTCTCTGCCGCAGTTCCTAGCCTTCTTGCGTACCTCTGCGGCTCTTTCGCTATTCCATATGGTTTCGAAGTCTGCTTCCTTGATATTGCCCATGACTTCGTCAAGAACATTGCACGGCTTAATATCTCCCCAGGGTTCGCACAAGAAAATATCTTCTCCCATATGGCATGGAAATAGCCGCTTACCGCCGTGAACATAATTTATAATTCCATGGTTAAAATAGGCCCTATACCAGTCTTTAGGACGCTTTGATTTAAACAATTCACGGATAAGCTCCGACACGGATTCGGTGATTTCTTCCTGCTTTGTGATGGTATTATCAAGCTTGTGGAAATAGTAGCCGTTATGAACAACAGCAGTTGCAAACTCAACCTCCAAGTGCTTGGCAAGCTCGTACAGTTCCAGCACATCCTTCGCATTCCGATCGGAGATCGTAATTCCAAAACCAATGTCCTTCATCCCCATACGCTTAAGTTGCAAGAGAGTTCGCAGGCCATGGTCAAAGCCATTCGGAATCCCTCGCAATTCATCGTTAGCGGCGGGAAGCCCTTCTATGCTGATGCGAATGCCAATTTCTCCATTGAACTTTTTCGCTAGGTCGACTATTCTCTCAGTAAAATAGCCGTTGGTGCTAATGCATATCCTCTTGCATTTCGGCTTCACGATCCGAACTATTTCTTCCAAGTCCTCGCGCAGGAAGGGCTCGCCACCGGTGATATTTAGGAATTCCAAATTAGGAAAACGCTCGTAGTACCGCGGATCCATTTCCTGATCTGGAGTTGTAGGGTACTGCCAGGTATTGCACATATGGCACCGTGCATTGCATCGATATGTTGCTACTAAGATACCTTCCATCGTGATCGTCTCCTCAATACTGTCCGCTCGGTCTGCCAAGAGAAAAAGACAAGAGAAACCGCCAACGGAAAAGCTGGAATTTCTCTCCAGATCGCCGAGGATTCCCTGCTAACGTGCAATCGGCTGGTTCGCTCCTTGATCGAAGGCCTGACGTAGATAGGGCATTATATCTTCGGCGAACCGTTTCAGGTCCCTAGCTGCGGTATCATCGTCACTGATTACCTGTCTTGAAAGCCTAATCATCGCTGAGGGTTTAGTCGTCCCGCTGATTATCCGATCTCTTAGCATTTTGAACTTGTATAATCCAAGAGAGGTAGAAGTGACTCCATTCGAATAGAACCAAAACACAAAAACTTGCCTCATGCCAAAACTATTTTCCATGACGGCCTTTGTTGCCACGAACGAGCTTCCGTCTGCCTCGCGAATAGTAATCGGAGACTTGTACACACTGCGCCAGTCTTGACCTTCCAAACACACCTCTGGCTGGTGAAAGTCCCCTAAGTTTGTCCCATAAACGACCGCCAGTTCAATAGGCGATTCGCTGTCTTCGTGTTGATAGTAGCGAAGCATGAAAGTACACGAAGGCAATTGCTTCTTCATTTCCTCGTCGAAATCACTCTGTTTTCCATACCAATCTTTGAAATCAAGCGGAACCAACTCATCCTTGAGTGTAGGTCGAGTCAACACAAAATTATGTTTTCTCGCGTGTGTTGCTGCTATTGTCAAGGATAATAGAACTATTACGACAAAAGCATGGAATTGAATTTTTGACATTTCAGCCACCTAGCGATAAACCAAAGAGCAATAAAGGCCATTATAATCACTAAAAACTTGGCCATATCGTGGAAGACATGCATGGCATTCTCACCCATGAACTCTCCCACGAGACCGATCAACGTGATTCGAATCACATTCAGCACCAAGCTGAGAGGTAGCGTAATACCAACGAGAGCCAACCTGCTCCAGATTGGACCCTCCACAAGGTAAGCAAATAGCGACGAGAAAGCAAACAGCGAAATCAAGAGGCGAAAACCGCTGCATGGTGCACCCACCTGAACAGTAATACTTGGCAGGCTGATCACTGCTCCCTCTCGCGAAGCATCAAGACTAAGCAACTTTAGGACAAGAGCGGCACCAGCGGTTGATAGCATCTGGATACGAAAACTCAACTTGACAAGGATGTCCCCAGGCAGGACGCACATAAAGAACAGGAAAGCGATGGGAAACCACAACTGCTTAGTCATTTCTCGACCTAGCAGTACAAGCGACAGCCCAAAAACCACGATAGGAAAGACGAGTCCCTGAGGGGTGGTAGCACCAGCCCAAGTCATAAGAGGGATAACCGGCAAGAAAACTGCCAGGACAACGTAGCCCCAGCGATCAGCACGAATTGGTATATTGATTAGTCGCTGTCGCATCAGCCATACCAAGAACCCTGATATGAACGGGACTAGCACGCCATGTGAGTAATAGCTTTCGTCCTTAAACCACTCTACACGCCAGCTATTGAAAACAGGAACATACAGCCATATTACCAGCGCTACGCAGACACCCAGAGGGACAATATCTTGGAGTCTGAGATCTCGCAAAGTTATGGACTTCTCATGTGCAACAAGATGTTTTTGCGATGAATGTTCTGTATCCACCATACTTCTAACACCTTAAATAACGCGGGGTTATTGGTAGCATGCACTTCATTCTTATGGACAGTCAAATTACCAGGCGCCGGTACCTTTGAGCACAGCAGGCAAGGTTTTTAAGAGAATCTTAAGATCCAGCCAAAGAGATTGGTTCCTGATATAGTCCAAGTCAAGTTCGACCCACTTGTCGAACGAGATGCTACTTCTGCCTTGAATCTGCCACAGACATGTAAGCCCTGGTTTTACCGCAAGACGTCCCATTTGGTAAGCGTTGTATTTTTCTACTTCTTCCGGAAGCGGAGGTCGAGGGCCGACAAGACTCATCTCGCCTCGAATCACGTTTATGAGTTGTGGCAACTCATCGAGACTAGTCTTCCTGAGAATCCTTCCCACCCTAGTTATTCGCGGGTCCTTCCGAATTTTGAATATAGGGCCGGAAGCTTCATTTAGGCGCTCGAGTTCCTTCCGCATTCGTTCGGCGTCTTTGTGCATCGAACGAAACTTGAACAGGGTAAAGGGTTTGCCATTCTGACCAATTCTGGTTTGCCTAAAAAATACAGGGCCTGCCGAGTCGAGCTTGATGGCAATCGCTGCTAGAACGCAGACGGGTACAACAATCGGAGCGAATAGAACGGGAATCAGTATGTCGATCATCCGTTTAGTCACGAGTTGCCATGAAGGCATTGGGCTCACGATTCCGGGAGTGAGGTTCGGATTCGTCCCTGCCTCAACAGATCTACTTTTCGCTGATATTGACTGCTGTTCTCTCGCCTTAGTAGCCATTCTATCTCTGTGATCTATGAATTGCGGTCGCCATTTTCCGTTCTGGGCTCGCCCTCACCCATAGCGCTAACCGTACTGCCAGTGAGTGCTGCAGGCCCTTTGCTACCCCTCATCAATTCCTCGTATGCGCTTGTAAAGTGATAGTATCCGTGGCTGTCTTCGGGTCTTACCATATTCAACACTACGCCCAGCATGTTTGCGCCAGCGTGCTCTAACCTTGTACGGAACTCTTGTTCGGCGCCTCTAGGAACTGTGCCAGCCGCATGGACTATGATCACATTCTTGATCAGGGCTGCTAACAGAGTTGCATCAGCAAATGTAATTCCTGCAGGACTATCAAAAACGATGAAGTCTGCAAGATCGTTCACTGTCTGCACAAATCGAACCATCTCCGGTGAACGCAGTAGGCGCACTGGGTTGGCGGGAATGGGGCCTGACGGCAGAAGCAATAGATCTTTAACTGAAGTGGGCTGAAGCGCGTCTGGCAGTGCCAGTTGGCCCGCAAGGACATTGCTTAGTCCTTTCTCGTTATTTACCCCAAATATCTTATGCTGTGAAGGTTGCCTAAAATCGCTATCTACCAAGATTACACGCGCCCCATCCCTCGCCAGAGTAATTGCCAAATTAGCAGCCGTTGTGGATCTACCGACATCCGGTTCAGCACTTGCAATCAAGAGTGTACGCCCATCCAGGTTGGGCTGGCCAACAAGCAGATTCGCAGACAACATTTGGTATGACGTACCAATGACTGGTGCTTGCTGACCGCCAGCCAATGAATGTGATCTTGCTATGGGCACAACTGCGTAAACAGGAAGCTTGAGCAGTGTCTCTGCCTGCTCCGGAGTGCGAACGGTATTGTCCAGATAGTTTAGCAAGAGCGCAATACCCGAACAGAAAATGGGGCTGAGGAACAGCGCCAGCAAGATTTTAAGGCGTTTTCTCGGGTCAGCTTCACGCACCTGAGCTTCCTCCACTACCTGTATTGAGCTCATGTTCTCAGCTTGCTTCTCTTTCAGTTTAGCTTCCTGAAGCTTCTGGCTCAAGAGCGTGTAGGTTTGTCGAGCAGTCTCCTCATCAAGGGTGAGCTTAGCCAGTTTCTCTTCCTGTTCTGGCAAAGCTTCTAGCTTTGGCTGCAGAGAATCGACCACTTGCTGTGCAGCACTGCGGGCAGCATCTGCCGCTGAGAATTCGGTAATAGCGTTCAAGTACGAGCGCTGAATTTCGTCTACAATTGGATTATTAGTCTGCGTCGTACTGTTGAGGATTGTCTCTCCAGCCTTCTTCATATCTTCCTGAGTCTGAGCAATCGCACGTTTTAGTGCTTGCACTTGTGGATGCTCCTCGGTACGCGTTTGCAACATACGCTGCAATTCTATTTGCTGTCGAGCGAGGTCTGTAGCCAGAGCCTGCCATACAGGATTGCTCGCAAACACGGTTGCCGACACACGTGATTCTGGATAGGCGTCCAGCTTTGACTCAACCTCTCTAAGTCTGGCTTCAGCTTGCTGGGCAATAATTCGGTACTGTGAGAGATTCATTTGCGCCTGCATTAGCTCTTGAATAAGCGCATCCGTCTGGCGCTGTAACGCCACTGCACCGGTTGATTCCTTGTACTTCCGCAATTCCTCACGTATCTTGGCAAGGCGTGCCTCGGCCTTTGGTAACTCCGACTCAATGAACTCCCTAGTTCGTGCTGTTCCCCGGGAGTTCATACGGTTATAGAAATCTATGAAGCATTTCCTGACTACGTCTGCCGTTGCGGCAGCTTCTTCTTCGGAATCGGATTGAACCATTATGACAAGCAGGGTGGTATCCAGAACAGGCTGCACCCTTATTGTACTAAGAATCTTCTCAGGGTATGCACTCTTGCCTAGCTCTGATAGGGTCCTAGCGGCATCCTGCAAAACCTCACGACTCATAATCATCTGTGCTAGGTTGGACAACCGCATTTTTGGATCGTATTGGTAGGAATACGGACCCGCGAAAATCTCAACATTTTGCGTATCCGGCATCTTTTCCATAATCGTCGTATACGCTTCCCATTTCGCGGTTCGAAAATGGAGCGCAACTGCTACAATGGACGTACAAAGCAGAGTGCCTATAATTATGAGCCATTTTCTTTTCCGGAGAATCCGGTAGTATTGCCAAAGTTCCATGCGAGATGGCCTCCGTTACCTTCTTACAAGCCCCATATTTTCAGCAAATAGCTGGAATTCACTACTGCACTCACGATTCCAGCAATCTTGTTCCAGTCTGGTTTCGATGTCTCTGGGACATACACGACATCACCCGGCTGTAACGGCACGTTTTGTGACAGATCTGATCCCTTTACCAACTTTGTTATGTCGATCTTGATGCGCTGAGGATTCTCTGGATTTCCGCGAATGATACAAGTTGCTTTGATCGAACCTCTCTGAGTAGGACCGCCAGCGTTTGTAATCGCGTCAACGACCGTTACGTTATCCTTGAGGCGGAACATACCAGGGCGCATTACCTCACCAAGCACGTAATACTTGTTTACTGTATCTTCTGGGATGTATATGGTATCACCGTCCTGCAAGACGACATTCTTTGACATGTCCCCTCCGTAAAAGAGGGCTTTCAAATCCAGTGGAGCCGATTCGTTTGTGGCTTGGTGTGTAATGGTTGCTCCTTCCAAATAAGCCATGTCAGTAAAACTTCCTGCTTGTGCGATTGCCTCCATCACACGATCACCGAATTTGATCTCATGCAAGCCAGGCCGATTCACCTGCCCTAGCACATACACTTTCGGTTTTCGATAGTTGAGCATTGTAATCTGGACTCTTGGTTCACGAAGGATCTTTGACAGTCCTTCCGTTATCTTGGCCAGTAATTCTTGAACAGTCAAACCCTCCGCATGAATAGGTCCAACCTGTGGAATATTTACATAGCCGTTTGGATCCACAACCTGCTCTATCGCCAAATCGGGTTCACCCCATACGGACATACGAAAGCCATCTTCAGGTTGAATCTTATATTCAGGTGGGACAGAGACTGGTAGATTCGGCTGCGGTAGTGTTGTTGGCGTGGGAGCCGCTTCTGCACTGGCCTTGGCATCGCCATTAGCAGGTATCGAAGAACCATCTTGGCCTGCAGCACTAAGCAATGTGCCGCAGAGCAAGACAAGCAGGACGCTGATGATTCGAGCCACTCTCATAGAAAATCCTCCCTCGAGGCAAACAGATATCTGTCTAATCGGTATAGTCTGGGAAACCAAAAAACATTAACGGCAGACGGGTAACTTGCAAGCCTGTCTCTTTATAATTATGGCAATTCCATTAGCTTCCCAGAGACTATCACGCACCAAAGATTGTATTCGTTGTGATATACGCAAGTAAGTAGAAGATAGTTCCTAATGGCTTATACACTCTGTGTACTAACCCAACGAACCAACTTTTCTAGTCCTTCCTCGAAGCTAACTCTGGGTGTAAAGCCTAAGAATCGCTGAGCCTTGCTGATATTCGCCTGAGAATGCTTGATATCGCCTTGACGTTCGTCCTCAAACATCGGTTTGATAGACTTCGACAGGATCTTGTTGAGGAAAACAACTAGGTCGAGAAGCGAATAACTCTCGCCACAAGCAACGTTCAAGACCTCGCCAGCTACATTAGGCTGTGTACACGCCAGGAGGTTAGCCTGTACGACGTTCTCAACGTATATGAAATCCCTTGTCTGCAACCCATCTCCATAAATCACAGGGCTTCGACCTTCTGACATCAGGGTGAGAAACTTGGGGATTACTGCAGCATACTCCGAGCTAGGATCCTGCCTGGGACCAAACACGTTGAAATATCTCAGCGACACAGTCTCGAGACCGTACAGCTTACTGAACAACTGGCAGTAATGCTCACCTGTGAGTTTTGTCAGCGCATAAGGGGAAAGCGGTCGGACAGGCATATCTTCTGATTTCGGAAGGCCTGGGGCGTCGCCGTATACCGAAGAGGATGAGGCATACACCACCCTTTTTACACCTGCAGCTTTCGACGCCGTCAGAACGTTTAATGTCCCGCAGACGTTTGTCTCATTACACTTAAGAGGGTCGTCCACTGATTGCTGGACCGAGGCCATCGCGGCCTGATGCAGCACATAATCCACACCGCAAACTGCCTGGCGCACTGTTTCCAGATCCTCAACACTGCCGTTGATAAGCTGTATCCTATCCAGATTGTGCTTGATGTTCTCTATCTTGCCGGTGATGAAGTTGTCAAGCACACGTACAATTTCGCCACGCTTAACCAGGCAATCAACAATATGAGAGCCTATAAACCCGGCTCCCCCGGTCACTAGATAAGTGCTCATATAGTCCCAGATTATCGCCAGTAGTATCACCAGCTATGTTTGATGCCAATTATACACAACGGCATTCACAATAAGGTTTGCCTCACTAGCTGCCACCCTCCTACAGAATCATTAGGAGGGGGTAACACAAGATACTACCACAGCAGGGCAGTTGTGTCAAGCTGAGTTTCACACTACATATAAATGGTAAGCCTATACTTTCTCTCATAATAAGGTCATTATTGCTCACCAGATATTGACGCGGCAATCGTGAAAACTTTGAAACAAGGCCTCGCGACGCCACAACATCAGCACCTCTCAACAAGCACATTACCTATAGGGGTTTTGAGATAGAGAGCGAAACATGCTATTGTGTCATCTCAGCGCGATACGCAGTATATAAGAATATCAGAAGGGACTTCATTGCAAAGGGTCTCAAGAGCCACACACCGCGTACCTTGGCGAGCGACTTCCTCTTTATGGTAGGCTACAACCAGAAGATTAGGATTTCTATCAACAGCAAACTTCGCGACACCCTCAATCAAGTCCCTCGTACGGGTTGTCAACTTGCGAATCGTGACCCCTCGGCGCTTTACTAGTTTCTCGGCTTCGTCAAGCGTCTTCTGTGCTTCTCGCTCCATTTCTGGCACTGGTTCCCCCAGTGGTAGGTACCTGGGAATCTGGAGTACGTAGAGCAAGTGGAGTTCCGCGTGTCGGGACGCTGCTTCAGTCGCTGCAAACTCGACACCTTTTTGCCACGCTCCCAACAGTGGAATCAGAACAAACGGCTTTGGTCTTTTTGTCGGAACGGCTGGCGTGCCACCAGCCTCAAGTGACTCTCGTGCTTCTTCAACAGTTGTAGCAGTCACAAGCTGCGAGCGTACGCCAGGAATCTTCCGAATCTCCGTAAGTATCTGATCAGGTATTGCTGCTACCACAATACGAGCATTTTGGGCTTGAACGAAATTACACATTTCCAGGAACGTTCGAGCGCCTGCCTCAGAAACCTCTGTCAGTCCAGTGGCGTCTATAATAATACCTCTCGGATAGTCATTCAGTAGTAAAGCCACAGCCGACCGCAAAGCAGGCCATTGGTTTTCCACCAGTGCCCCTTTTAACTTGATGACGTCTCCCCTGGTTTCGATAATCATTGCCAGTACCCTCTCTAGCAGAAAAGCTATGGTTCCAAGTGGCTTGCGACGCAACTCTGAACGGTTACAGACGGCTAACCATTTTCCTCATGCCTTTACTACATATCACCGCTCTAGGTAATATCGAACGTTTGCTGTCACCACACCTCGCTCAAACAACAAGACGAATTTGAGCAGAAGGCCAGACTGGTTATGAAGTAATCTGTGCCACCATTTCGCTGGCACGAACTCTGGTATAATCACTGTAACCACATTGTTTGGACGCTCGCGCTTTACTTCGTTTATATACTCAAGAAGGGGAGCAACCAGAGACCTATAAGGAGACTCCAATATTACCAGCGGAATACCTCCGCCCCATTTTTCCCATCGCTCTTCTAGAAGAATAGTATCGAGCGGATCTGTCTCGATATGCACTGCGCGGACGTCATCCGACAGGCCTTTTCCGTACTCAAGCGCCGGAAGTATACCCCTGTGCAGTGATGGCGTAAGAACCAACACGGTATTATGAGCTGGCGTAAACTTATCCCCTGGTCTCAGCCGCAGTTGATCGCCAACCTGAATATAGTGGGTATGAATCTTGGAAAAGACCCAAGTGAAAACAACAATCAATATTATAACAATATAGGCGCCGTCAATAAATTTTGTCACTGCCTGTACAACCACAACAATCGCAGTGGCGATCGCTCCTATTGTACTTATGAAAACCTTCCTATGCCAGCCGGGCTCCCTAAGACGGCGAAAACGAACGGCCATTCCCCATTGTGATAAGGTAAACGAAAGAAAAACGCCGATAGCATACAGCGGGATTAGGGCATGAGTATCTCCATGGAACACGATTATTAGCACAGAAGCCAAGGTCGCGAGGACGATAATGCCATTTGAGAAAACCAGCCTATCACCCAGGTTATACAATTGTCTAGGCATATAACGGTCACGCGCCATTATGGACGCAAGCCTAGGGAAACCGGCGAAACTGGTATTAGCGGCCAAGAACAAGATAATGGCAGTAGCCCATTGAACCACGTAGTAATACCAATTAAACCTCGTATCTTCGAAGGTAGCTCTGGCGATCTGAGAAACCACCGTTTGATAGCCGGGTTGTCCCGTTTCGATGGGAACCACACCAATCTCATAGGCCAAATAGCTGATCCCCAAAAAAACGCTGCCTAGTATACAGCCCATTATTGTAAGGGTGATTGCTGCGTTTCTGCTTTCTGGTTGACGAAAGGCCGGAACGGCGTTGCTGATGGCCTCAGTGCCTGTCATCGCTGCACACCCACCGGAAAACGCCCTGAGTATAAGGAAGAGTGTGAGAGGATGGATGGACTCTCGAAACTCATGGCTGGTCGGGGCAGCTAGATCTTGACCGGTCCACAACCTAAAAAGACCCATTCCGATGAGGCCCGCTATACTGGCTAAGAAGAAGTACGTGGGGAATGCAAAAAGCAACCCGGATTCGCGTACGCCTCTCAAGTTGCCCAGAGTCAATATCAAAATACCGACTAGACCCAGTGCGACACGATGATCTGCGAGAGATGGATACGCAGATACCACTGCGGCAACACCTGCGGCAATGCTTACCGCCACGGTAAGTGTGTAGTCTATCGTCAACGCCGAACCCGCAATCAATCCATAGGTATCACCAAGGTTCTCTTTAGCAACGATGTAAGCTCCACCGCCTGATGGGTATGCGTAGATTGTCTGACGGTATGACGTTACCACTATTGCCAATAACACAACTATCGCGGCTGAAATCCAGATAACTAACGGGCTCTTAAGTACCATAGTGCCAGCAAGCACCAACACGAGGAGAATTTCTTCCGTCGCATAAGCCACCGAGGAAAGAGCATCTGATGAGAAAATCGGCAAAGCCAGTACTTTGGGTAATCGCTCGTGTACGGCTCGCCAAGAAGGCAACGGGCTCCCTATCAGCAGGCGTCTGAGCCGTGCAAACATACATGAACCTCCAGGTGATGTTACGGATGATGTGCGCGAATCCACCGAGCTGCCGGGCTCAAGCTCTGGAACCGACCCCGGATCAACCCAACATGAATCCGCTGCATTATAATGCCAGAGCTAGGGATTTGACAAGACCGGCTGTCCGCATATTCTCCCATAAGCAATTGCACAGTTCGCCTCCACACGTGTACAATATCTAGTTGAGTTGAAGTACTCAGTCAGCAGTTTACCATAGGAAGTTCATAGATTATGCACCTTGAAACGTATCAGTGGATACTCGGATTAGCCGCAGCACTATTCGTAGGCATTTCGAAGACCGGCATACCTGGTATTGGTATTCTCGTAGTAATCTTATTAGCAAATGTTTTCGGTGGTAGGCCCTCCGTAGGTATCATGCTCCCCATGCTGATCGCTGGCGACATATTCGCGGTTAATTGGTATCGCCGCCATTGTCAGTGGCATACACTAGCTAGCCTGTTACCGTGGGTTGTTGCTGGCATGGCAATTGGATCCATAGGGCTTTGGATAACCGGGAAGCTCGGAGGAACAAAAGACCTGCTGAGTATGATAATAGGTGTACTGACTCTCACCATGCTTGGCTTATTCTTATTGCAAAAACGTCTGAGTCTTACGCCCAAGTCACCTCTTGGTATTGCTAGCACAGGAATAGCAGCCGGCTTCGCGACGACGGTATCAAACGCAGCTGGTCCGATTATGTCCATATTCCTTCAAGCCCACGAGCTTAAGAAGGAAGAGTTCATGGGCACAATCGCATGGTACTTCTTCATCATCAATGTCAGCAAAATGCCAATTTATCTCCTGTTGACAGCCATAAACCCTGCCAAACCGATTATTACCTTGTCATCGCTTGCCTTCAATCTCATCACATTCCCTGCGGTTCTCGCTGGGGTATTCATCGGTAAATGGATGCTTCCGCGCATACCCCAAAAGACATTCGAGATAATTATACTCGCCCTCGCCGGGTTGTCTGCTATAAAGCTCATCTTTTGGGGATAGCGAATGCAAACAGCGCTCATCACGACATAGACAATCTGCAGACCCTCAGGTAATCTTGCAAAACCTCGATGATGGTCCGCAATCGCCGTTGTCCATCTGCGGATGCCAAGCCGTACGCTCTCTGCGCAAGTTTGAGTTGCTTCTCCAAGTCTTCCACACTTGACTGTGTAGCCTTGTGCAATTGGTCCTTAGTTCTACCGCTCTTTTCTGCGTCTGACCAATCCCGGTAAACATGTGCAACGCTGTGATGTACTCCCGGCTGCGTCAGCATTAGCTGCTTCACAAACGGCTCTGCTTTCACGCCATAGAGTCTCCCAATAAACTCTCGAGAAAACTCATCAACGGTCATACCAGGGTCTGCGGTAAATGCAAGATACGCAAGGTACGCTATCTCATTGTCGGGCATAACCGGTGATCCCACGTTTCCTAAGACATAACCTTCGAACCCAGACCTATGCACGTTTTGCGCGAACTGCCTCGCTTCCTCAAGATTCGGGTAGAAGCAGCGGTACTGAGTGAAAGCCCATATTGGAGGAAATGGTGCCAAGTGGTACGACCAACCGCCCGAATGAATCAGCGCGACGTTGTGCTTCACTGGGGGTGGCACCATCTGCTCGTTCACCTCCAGTTCCACATTCCACTGCGCAATAGCATCTGCTGGAATTCCCTTAAGAATCCACGAGTCCTCTTGCCTGTGCCACCACGGGGGTTCGTACGTAGCGTATGTAACCCATGCATCGTCGAGACGCCGTTTCACTTCTTCGTAGATGATCGGTACAGCTATGGAGAGGTCACTGAATGACGCCGCGTACCTCAAGCGGTTTGGTTCGTTCTTGGTGGCCGCTTCAGTCCTTGGGCACACATCTATACAACCCATTTCATTAGTCTCTATGTTGACACCGCCAATCTCGAAGTTCTGCGCTAACCATGCCGCACCTTCTCTCAACCACTCAAGACTCTCCTCCTGGTACAGGCACAGCCATTCACTTGTCGTTTCTTGAGGATTATGACGAAGGACAGCTGCCAAGTGAGGATGCTTCTCAACGAATGTTCTGAGATTGTATGGATGGCCTGATGTCATCACAAATCCACCGTATCCCCCTGCTCCAACTCCTGGCATGATACGGATTCCTTTGTCTGCACCATAGCCGGCTATTCTTTTCGCCGAGTCTTCCCCACCGTGCCTGTCATCTATAAACCCCCAAATGACAAGACCGTTGTAACCCGACTTTGCCATAAAATCTATCAGCCGCTTGTATTCAGATATGTAACTCTCTGCGTCGAAAGGGTCGCACACCCAGCTGTCCCATGTCCAAAGTATGCGATAGGTCAACGGTTGTGACATCTAGAGCCTCCGTTAAAATCAATCGGCAAACAGTGTAGGACAATCTAAGTTGCCACGTCAAACGCATGTTTGCAATACGCCAAGTGTGCAGGATGATCGATTAATCCCCTGCTTTATACAGGCTATTCTTGTCCAGGGTGAAAACCAAGAGTATAATGGGCAAAGATAATAATGACTGAAACCCACTGAACCGCAAGACGGAAGCGACACATTTTGGAAACAAGGTGCCATTGATGGGAATATTTGTATCACTCGTTCTGATATGTATAGCATACCTTCTGCTGGTATATATTCGAAGACGCCGTGTGAAACAGATGACTCGTGCTGAGTTTGCGGCGGAAGTTCGCTCATTCATCGAGCAACATTGCCCGGACGTGCGGATTCTATCTGATGATGATTTCGTATTGAAATGCGAAATATACGGAGCAGAAGTGGGAACGTATCTGGATAGTTCTTATTTGCAATACCTGGAGCATCCAAGATCTCTGGGAAGAATCATACATGAATTCGTCTCAACGTTGACGCAGATGCGACTTGAGAAACCCATAAGTCGAGACGAGGCAAGGCGTCGCATATTTCCTATGTTGAGACCAGGAGAGAACTCCGGTTTATCTATGGCGAATGAGCAAGAAAAGGAAACGAGAGAGATTGTTCTTTACGATTTCAAGGAGAATCTGCAGATACTGTTAGTTGTCGAGTTTGCTGGAAGCAGAAGAGCGATTACTAAGGACGACCTGGAAACGTGGGCGATTTCGCGTGATGAGGCGTTTTGTTGGGCAATGAACAACTTAGCCTCGAAAACAGGGCCTTTGTGGGAATCAGCAGCAGATGAGGCGCGGAGGACTGGATTGTTTATGTTTGCGACTAACGATGGCTATGATGCCACACGCATAGTCCTACCAGATTTTTATGAGCGTGCCAGTCGTGCGCTGAATTGCGATACCATAGCTGTTGCTATCCCCATTCGAGACCTGCTGCTGGCAGTTTCTACTCGACAGGCCAAAACGACCGAGCAACTGAAAAAGATAGTAGGACAAATAACTGCCAAGAGCAGAAACCCTATATCGTCCGAATTATTCTTTTTCTCACACCAGGCTTGTTAATAAGTCGAGATGTCGACTTTTGCGTTCAAAGACAAGTACGCCGTTCCTATTGGCCGCAAGGCGTTTCTTTATCTGCAAACACACGTTAACCCTCCAACGTTCACAACAGCACAAGAAACACACTGAGAGCCCCCAGGGTTTTCTACACGCACGCTTTGGTTACAAAGACATATGATGCATCATGCCTGAGTCCGAATATGATTGGCTGGAAAATATTATCGGACGCACTCGACAGGACCTGCTTCGAAATGAGCTAAGTCGTGTAAAGGGCCGACTTCGTACTGTGCTAAGCCAGCAGCCACACTTCCGCCCTGCACTAGAGCTGATGGGCGAAGTTTATTATCGGTATGGTGACTACCGAAATGCTGTCTATTACTGGGGACAAGCAGGCTATTGGAACGAACAGATGGAAAAAGCATGTGAGCGTGTTTTCAAAACAGTGGAAAAGGCGCTCGCTTCTGGCAATCTAAGGACAGCCAGATATTGCTTATACGCGTTTGCTGGCGCACACCCGCCCCCCGAGCTAGCCGAGAGACTGCGTTTGTTGCAAGCCGCGTACTACAAGCTCGGTCTGAAAAAGGAGAAACTAACAGGACTAGCCTTTGCGCCCATCGTTGGCGGCTGTCTACTGCTGGGTATCAGGATGATTTCTGCACTTCTCGATCAAAGGTCGGAATCTTTCGAATGGTTGGCTGTCACAGCTGTTGCGACCACCATCATAGTTGGGTTGATTAACTTGGGTTCATACGTACGTGCCACGGTGTCATTTCGTAAATCGCTCTCAGCAGCCAGAAGAAAGAGATCTCAGCGCTAGCCATCCCCCGGTGTTGTGGACAGAGGCCGTTTCCATTCAGTCCTCTACTTATCGAGGAGTGGAGTGTGACAGTACAGAGACGGCGACGGGCAGACGTGCTTGGTGTACGACTTTCAGTCCTCTACTTATCGAGGAGTGGAGTGTGACAGTACAGAGACGGCGACGGGCAGACGTGCTTGGTGTACGACTTTCAGTCCTCTACTTATCGAGGAGTGGAGTGTGACCTTGACCGTATCGCGTGCGATACGGCGCATGACTTGGCCTTTCAGTCCTCTACTTATCGAGGAGTGGAGTGTGACCCTGGGCTGCTGTACCCGCTGCCTCCCTGATTTCTGACACCTTTCAGTCCTCTACTTATCGAGGAGTGGAGTGTGACCTTATAGAAGCGTGGCTAGAGGCGCAGATTGATAGTGCCGCCTTTCAGTCCTCTACTTATCGAGGAGTGGAGTGTGACGTCGGCGGGCCTGATGACCTCGTACACAGCACCATCCCATCTTTCAGTCCTCTACTTATCGAGGAGTGGAGTGTGACCGCAACAGACTGGGTTTGAGCTTGATTTACCTCTTGGCTTTCAGTCCTCTACTTATCGAGGAGTGGAGTGTGACCTACGGTGCGTACAAGGATCACCTGACACAGTACGCCTCTTTCAGTCCTCTACTTATCGAGGAGTGGAGTGTGACGTATTAAAAACAGGGAGAAGTTCCACCTGCTGGAAGACCTTTCAGTCCTCTACTTATCGAGGAGTGGAGTGTGACCGTACCTAGATAGCACCGAAGTGACCTACCTGCAGGTCTTTCAGTCCTCTACTTATCGAGGAGTGGAGTGTGACCTGTGCAAGGGAGCGCCACGCTCACGTTCGACATGTTCTTTCAGTCCTCTACTTATCGAGGAGTGGAGTGTGACCGCGAATGATGTCCTTCCGCTCCGACCGGGGCAAGCCGCTCTTTCAGTCCTCTACTTATCGAGGAGTGGAGTGCGACCTCAAAGATTTAACCGCAAGTGGGGCTGTTATAATCGTTCTTTCAGTCCTCTACTTATCGAGGAGTGGAGTGTGACGACAACTATGCCGTGCAAACTCTTGACTGAAGTAGCACTTTCAGTCCTCTACTTATCGAGGAGTGGAGTGTGACTTGAGCTTGTCTCAACAAATGACATAACGCTAACAGCTTTCAGTCCTCTACTTATCGAGGAGTGGAGTGTGACGCTGGGCATTTGGACATCTATGGCCGGTACATTTCGGATCTTTCAGTCCTCTACTTATCGAGGAGTGGAGTGTGACTCGTAGCAGACCGTTATACCCTCTCGGCTGACGACATCTTTCAGTCCTCTACTTATCGAGGAGTGGAGTGTGACCATAATATCACCCTCTTGACGCTCTTGCTTGTGACCTTTCAGTCCTCTACTTATCGAGGAGTGGAGTGTGACCATGTACTTGAAGTCACCCACGTACCGGACGGTACTCTTTCAGTCCTCTACTTATCGAGGAGTGGAGTGTGACGAGGCCTTGCCAAATTGCCCAGAACGCCTCGGCTAACTTTCAGTCCTCTACTTATCGAGGAGTGGAGTGTGACTTTCAAAGTCGTGACATTGAATTTTCCTAGTAATGACACTTTCAGTCCTCTACTTATCGAGGAGTGGAGTGTGACTTACCGAGGAGGATGGTTAGATAGGTTGCAACAGCACTTTCAGTCCTCTACTTATCGAGGAGTGGAGTGTGACCGCAATTAGGCAGTCCGCTTGTCTCTGTTTATGCAGACACTTTCAGTCCTCTACTTATCGAGGAGTGGAGTGTGACTTACCACGGAGAACGCGCGAGCTAGAAACGTCATTGGTCTTTCAGTCCTCTACTTATCGAGGAGTGGAGTGTGACTATACACTTCTAGATTTTGCGGTCGCCTACGCAAAGCGCTTTCAGTCCTCTACTTATCGAGGAGTGGAGTGTGACCCCGTTCGACAAGGTGCTGACTTACCTCGAAGACGTGTCCTTTCAGTCCTCTACTTATCGAGGAGTGGAGTGTGACAAAGGAGGTGATATAGATGATTACGGTAGAATACGACTCCTTTCAGTCCTCTACTTATCGAGGAGTGGAGTGTGACACACTAGGCCAGTCTTATAGTGCACAGCTATCGTATGCTTTCAGTCCTCTACTTATCGAGGAGTGGAGTGTGACAGGCGTTGACCTCAGTTCGAAGGAAGTGCGCCCTGGTAGTGCACAGCTATCGTATGCTTTCAGTCCTCTACTTATCGAGGAGTGGAGTGTGACGTGATGTAGTGCGGGAGGTCACGCCTCCCAATCTCGTCTTTCAGTCCTCTACTTATCGAGGAGTGGAGTGTGACCTTGACGTGCATACCCGGTCTACCCAGAAGCCAAAATACTTTCAGTCCTCTACTTATCGAGGAGTGGAGTGTGACCGCCACGGTTCGAGGTCGCGGAAATCCTGAACCTCGCTTTCAGTCCTCTACTTATCGAGGAGTGGAGTGTGACATCAGGAGCAGGCGGCCCTGGCCTACTTCGACTCTTCTTTCAGTCCTCTACTTATCGAGGAGTGGAGTGTGACCCCCGCAGCACGTCACTATTGGGCGCGTGCTCACGCAAGACTTTCAGTCCTCTACTTATCGAGGAGTGGAGTGTGACACCGGCGATAGGAAGGTGGCGGAGCACCACAGCACGCACTTTCAGTCCTCTACTTATCGAGGAGTGGAGTGTGACCCGACCCTGCTGAACTCAACTTTACATGCCAACAGAGAGACTACCCTAAAATTCACGCTCAAATTCTCCCTTTTCGCTCGATTCGCAAATCGCCAAAAGCCCCAAAAAGTGCCTCGATTTGCGAAAATCTGCCTCCAAAAGGCGGAATTAGGCGCAACTGACGGCTTCTTAAACCCAAAAAAGCACCGCTTTAGCCGCCATACACACTCATTATCGCCTGTTTCTCCTGCTCTTCCACCGGATAGCAGGCGGAAAATCACAATCATATTATAATGCAGCGCTCGATTTTTCGCAAATACCCCGGCTTTTTCAACAAGCATACCCATTTGCGACAGTTCACCTCTAGCGATCTTACACCAATTCACTACCACCGGTCACCACAGAAATGCAGGAACTCGCAGTCTGTGCACTTAGCTTTCTGTGGGGTTGCTTCTGGCATGATTTCACTCCTTATCATCCTGCGGATATCATCGACAGCTCGGATTACAACATCTTTCGACTTTTGGTCAATGCGAACAGAGTTCACCTGGTTTGTTGGTATCTGGTATAGAAATCCCCGACTTACCTGGCAGGCATACTTTTCCTCTACCAACAGTGCATATCCTGTCAGCTGGTATCTATGATTTTGGGATACACCACGCGTGGTATCTTTGAATTCAACCGGATAATAATCTTCCCCAGATATTATGAGTAAATCTAGCACACCGGAAAGCCCCAACTTATCTGACACGAGAGGGACGCGAAATAGGCGTTTGCCCTCTTCTAAACCGTACCTGCGCAGTTTCCGGCGCTGTTCCAGGGCTGAGAGCACCTCATGTTCTTCTGCACCGAACTGCATTTTTACAGTAACCTTTTTCTGCACAGGCATAATGTATGTGAAATACACGACCCGTGGGCAGTAGAACCATTGTTTTATATCGCTTACGCGAACTATGAACGTGCCTTCGTCCGTCATGTTGGTCAAGCTTTCGAACGGGAGGAAGTCCGGGTGACAGTTTCCTTTGGCTTGTTGACAGCCTCTTTTCTTTGTTTCAAACACTTGTCACAAATGGGAAACACCTGGACGTTGCCTTCCTTTGTTCCCATATGCCGCTTTATCTTTTTAAGCATTTCCTCGCATCTATTGGAGGTCATATTCCCAATAAACGCGGAGTACTGAATGCGTTTCAATGCGTAGTCCAAGCACACGTCAGCGATCTTGTTTCTGACTTTGTCATCTGGAACGTCGTATATAACGAGTGTTTGCATTTTGCAGGTACCTAACCGCGTCTCTTCTGGCGTGCTTCATCTCTAACTTCTTGCAACTTCAGCACCTCCGCTACCTCGAAGGTTGGCAACGTGGCACCCTGCGCAGGTCGCAGACGCAATATGGTTGGGAAATAGCCCATACGACCGTGCAATTCCGCTAGGAGCACCGCAGTGCTGTAGTTTAGGGATGGTGGATTGATCAAGATCTGTTCTGTCTCCCACTCCGCACGTGTCAGCGGTATGCCATCTATCATGGCAGCAATCTGTCCGCGCAGTGGTTCCGAGGGGTCAATTTGACTGTTTACTTCCACCACTCGGCTAACTTTCAGCGCTGTCAGCTCTTCGATTCGTGAAATCTGTTCAGTTGTAAGCGGGTGTGAAAAATTCAGGATTATCATCGACTCTACCTTACGTTTTGAAGCTTCTATATGGTATCTTTTTCTATCCAGTCTTCGGTTTCACTCAGTGCCTCCAATGTCACTTCGCGCTTGCGCGCTTCGATTAGCAAGTCTGTGTATGGTTTAACTAATTGCCACTGGGGGCCGATACGGTATTCGGATTCGCCTCCTGTAATCAACCCCTGCTTCCAGAGAGGTGACAAGTAAACATCCCTGAATGCTCGCATACTCGAGACGTCCCTTCCCAGTACACTAAGTTCGGACTGCCGCGAACGACTATGTAGCTCTTCCAGGCTCATCGAACCCTTTTCCTCTAACAATTGCAAAATGTGTTGATGAACTTCATCAAACTTTACGGGCATTACTGGGATATCTATCCAGTAGCCGTCTTCTGAGGTGTAATACAAGCATTTTTCAGCCTTCTCGTCCTGAGCCTGGACGTAGTACAAGCGACTGATGTTACCGGACAGTGTAGCCGCCAATTCGAGCGCCAGATTTATGACGTTATTTCCGCCCGTCAGATTAGCCCACATTTCCTTGCCTTGGCCGCCTTGGCTTGCCAACACCTGCACCACGCTAACAACCTTCTTGTACACATCCATGATATCGCGCCGGTCAACCGTACACCACCATATAGTACCCTTCTTGCGGTTACCCGATATCTTGGACCAGGTTTTCTTCAGTACTGTCCTTAACACGGTTGTAACATTTTCTCCACCTTTTTTGTGACAGCCTTCTGCTTTACCCTCCATATTCTCGATGTACTCAAAGCATGGACGCTCGCCGCTTAGGATCTCCTTGGTGGTAAAAATGATAATTGCCTGAACATCTCCGACTTTACGTCCGGTCTCTCTATGGGAAGCTTCGCCCGAGAGTGCGAAAAACTCTTGGTCAGACTGGTCCCAACGTGCGTATCGGAAAGCCAGGTATGAGAGTGGTCCGGTGACCGCCCCTGGAGAGCGTCCCAATCCCATCAAATGGTAAACACCCATGATCTTGTCCTCCTTAGAACCCAGTCAGATTTTCGATGACTTACCGTTATTCGACAACAATAACAACGGAAGGTAGGACTAGCTCAAAGCCACGGCTGTCGAACGGTAAGCGTATTGGGAATTGGCTGTTCATCTACCAATCAGATCGGTGATTGCATTTTCACGTTTCATCTTTTGGTTTTACATATGATATCAGTTCGCGCACCCAGTCTTTCTCCCTCCATTTTTTGTCAGTCAATATACCACCCTTGTTAATTTGTTCGACCAAGGCTTCTGCTACTTCCACCTTCTCAGGACCATCGGGCAACTTCTGCCACTCGGTCACAAAGTTCGTGATTGAGCCCTTGACCTGGTTCTGAGGAAGGCTACGAATACGTTTTGCGAGAGCGCTTTCTGTGGGCTGGGCTTGGCCAGTTTGGGTAGAAGCGGCGGGAGCACCCTTTGAGTTGTCCTGGGCAACAGTAGGCTCGATAAAGTAGCCATAACCTGCACTCGTTTTGGCACCGGCGCCGAGCCACAAAAGGCCTTCTTTCAGCCATTTCTCTGCCTGTTCGCGCAGAGCTTTCGCTTTGTCGTCAAGAGCAGTCCGCCAGCCGACGGCAAATCGAAACGTTGTTCCTGGAGCGACTGTCAGGAAGTACACGGGCACTGGGTTCTGCGAATCGGTAGGCCGTTCCTTGCCTTGGTAGTACTTTGGAAAATGGGGGTTCATGATGTCTAGTTCTAGGCTAGGCAGAGAGGCAGGAATGGCGTCGAAGAAGACTGCGCCTCCGCACAGCGCCTTGCTCTCGTCTTCGCTTCCTTCGGCTGCGTAGCCGAAGATGACTTGGAAATCCTTGTCACTCTCATCTTTACCATCGTATAGAGACGCATACGCACGCGCGATACCCTTCACACTACTGCCTGGGAGGATGGGAAAACCATATCGGTGGAACGTAAAGCCTACTTCCAATGGGCCTGTGCGGCCTAGACCTGCCACGAAGCGCCAGTCGGTTTTCATTTCGAATGGCTGAGCCCCTGCCGCACGCACGCCAGCCTCCCAGCGCAAGTTCCAGGCTTTTAGAAGTTCGGAATCAGCCTTATTTGCTGCGCATCGCACGTTTTCCAATGCTTTCTTTTTAGCTCCCGGCTTGCCGTCCCAATCTAATGTGAATCGGTCGAATATAAGCCCGGGATTTTGGCATGGCTTACAACGATGCTCATAAAAGGCACGACTGCTTTGTTTGGGAATAGGAATCAGGTCATCCATTAGTCTCCTCCTAACTCTGCTTCAGCAAACCGCTTAAGCCAATTGAGGAAAGCAATGGCTTCGGCAGTGGCACGACGGTATTGGTTTGTATTGGCATCTGTCGAAATCCACTTGACTAAGTTTTTTTCTTTTTGATCTGGACCGAGTTGCTTACGAAGCCACTCAGATATATGCTCTAGCAGTTGGTAGTGCGCATTCTGCCCGTTGGATTTCGGCTTGCTTTTTTCGAAGCCTCTCGCCCGGAAGAAAGCCAGTGTTTGGCCTAATCCATTGGACTGGATGTCTGCGGGCGCACTTCTTGCTAGCTGGCGGTATTCTTTTTCATAGTCCTTGCCTTTGACGTTACTGACGCATTCCCACGCCATCTTCGCTCTTTCCTGTTCCAATGACCTATGTTGGCTCATTGCTGCTCACCTCCCGAAGGCTCAAGAACCCTGATAGCAACTACTCCTTGTCCGGTGGTTTCGTTACCGGCAAGCCTAATCCTAGTAGTAGGGATATCCGAGTCGAGTAACTTTCCTAGGATTTGGTCCGCAGAGAGATCCATGCCTTGTTTGCGGGATCTGGTTGCCATAAGCGGGAAGTACAGCAGACTGTCCGCGGGGATGTTTTCCTCAGTCCAGAGTGCGCGCTCGCTGACGGTTTTCGTAGCCTGGTCAAGTTTGATGTGGGTTTGTACTTCGGTAGCATATTGGACGAAATCCCTGAAGGCGTCATCTGGAAGTATACAAAGCTTTTCTGGCAGGCTAGTGCGCCACCATTCATACTCATTTCCAGAGGGAAGAGCGTTATCGGCGAGCCATTTGCCAATCTTACTAACCTCGCCGTTCTGGTCCTGTTTCGGTTCGAAGCTGAACTCCTCGAGAACGACCGAATCACCGGCAACAAGCTTATCACTACTTACCAATGCTTGATCAGCGCCCGGCTCTTGTGGAAGGTTGAAATCCGGCTTACAGCCTGTGGCACATATATCCCTGAAGAAGCGGGCGAGTACGTTCACGCTTGTGGTCCAGGCAAAGACCCCTGCCAACGAGCGGACTGGGAAGAGAAGAATACGAGCGTCGCCGACCGATAGGGCGCCTGCATGTTCGGAAGCGCTCCCGGTCTCTGGGCCAAAAATGGCGAGGTATTCTTGGTATTCTTCGTCGGACAAGCCATTTTTGCCTTTGTATTCGGCGCGCAGGCGGCCCCTTATACTGCTCGCCTGGATGATAGGATAGTTGGTGGTGCGCTCACGCTGGATGGGCAAGTCTATAGCTCCAAGCTCCCGACCACCACCTGCGTGAAGCGGGGTTTCAACATAGATGAACAGCATTCGCATTGCCTCAAACATAGCTCCATTCCTCCACTATTATTTGACCGAAACCAATTTCGGCTCTGTAATCTGTTATTGCGTTTTGAACAAGTCCAGATTTCAGACTTGCTCTGCCTTTAGATTCGAAGTAATAGACGCTCCCAGCGGGGACAAATCGACGAGCAGGCTTATGAGCATTCTGGGCCCAGTCATATCCGCCAACGCTTTCATAACGGTTCACAGCTGCTGCCTTCAACTCCACGGAACCATCGAAGAATCGGTCCCATTCGCTCGGCCGCCATCCTTCTTTGAAATAGGTGGGTGTGGCGAAGTAGATCTTGAATAGCGTAGGCAGTGGATTTGGCAGGTGGGACCAGCTTACATCGTTTACCTGTGCAAAGAACGCGCCCCTACCTTCTCCGCCGATGCGCATGATGCCCGCGTCAGGCCATCCGTCGTAGCCCTGTACCTCGACTGAAAGGCCGACTCCCGGTTTGGTACGTATGAACTCTACCTCGTATAGTTTGCCCTCCTCTACCGTGTGTGTGGAATCGTCTAGGCCGATTCCAAAGCGTGACTCCCTGACAAATAGGTTGCGATCCGGGATAGGCCTAACTTTTTCACCCTTCAAGCATTTGTGCAGGTCGGATTCGCTGAGCCACTTACCTATGTCTGCTTTGGTTGATTGTCCGTTCAAAATAAGAAGATCTGGCGTAACATTGCTCGCTATGACGCCATCAGGGATATGACACGGGTTGAGAGATTGCACCTGGCCATCCTCATAGACAACGTCTGCCGGCACTGGAAAATATCGCTCGATTTCGCCTGAACTTGTCTTCTCAGCAAGAAATGGCCCGCGAATTCTAAGTTGTCGATAATCTTCCGCGGTTCCAACCAACTGTGTGATGGCGTCGGCATCTCTAAGATCGACGTTTTTGACGACCAAGTGATGCGAGCGAACAGCACCTTGGATTACCGTAGGATAGGGAGGAAAGATGCTAACCGCGCGATGGTCGCTGCCAGCATCGAATGATTTTCCATCTCGGAAGAGCCAGACATCCATCGGTTCTAGGAACAAATGCATTATTCCGCACCTCCTTGGGCAACAAATCGTGCAAAGACTAGCCAGCGTCCCAACTCTGCCAAGCCCTGGGGTTCATTGTTTTCGCTAGGCGTGGTGTTATCTAGTGCAGTACTCCATGAACACATTTCGCTGACGAGATTAGCTTCATCCTCTTTGGACAAAGTCTTGGACTTGTGACGGCCAACCAGACGCCTGAGATAGGCAGAACGCAGTTGGTCGTCCCCCAGCCCTGTGATCGCTGGAGCTTGCGAGAGGACATTATAAGCTAATCTTGAGGATACGTTGCCACTTCTGAAATGAGTGATGAAGGTATCGAATCGCCCTTTGATATCTTCCCATTTGCTGCCTAAGTGGACTTCCTCACCGCCGCGTTTCAAGACATGAATGCAAACAGCATTTCTACCGCGCAGATGTTTCGCCTCACTCTCCGCCCTCCGTGCGGCATTCAAGACGGCATCAAGGGGGTACAAGTGATGTGCGATGGCGATACCAGCGGACGCGGTCGCGCCTGTTATTTTTTGAAATGCTTCGGCTAGTTTTTGTGCTAAAAGAACAGCTTTCGACAACGGGCAAAACATTAACACATCGTCGCCACCGTTATAGACGAGCCAATCCCTTTTTTCTATTATGTCAGGGACGGAATCAGCAAACTCGGCGAGCTGGTCACTGAATTTGCTATGTGCTTTCATGGGGTCGGCCGTTGCAAGAAGGCTACTGATTCGCTCGCCCATTCTATCTCCGTCCAACACGATAACCGCATAGTATGGCGACGGGCGAGAATTTAGGTTTCTATAGATTTCGCTGAGTTTCGCCCGAGCAATAAGTAGCTTGTCTTTATCCACATTTGCCACTCCGTAACTGGCTTCGAGACGGTTTGCCTTGAGAGTGTCTGTATAGAGCAGATCACCGTCGTACGGCCATTCGTCATCGGTCGGTCGCACTTTGTAGATGTGACGTTGCAGCAGTTCTTCGACTGTCGATCGATATTCAGAAAGAGTGGCACGTGCAAGCTCCAAAAACTCATAGGAAGCAATCGTCGAGGTGGACGGAAAAGGCCTATTGGCAATCCTGCAGAACCGCTTGACGGCACCGATGGCATCCAGTTTCTCACGGCCCTCCGGGCGAAGTTTGGCTGAAGACTCCTTTTCGCTAAGCAATCTCCAATAAGACCTTGCGTCGTGGGCGGCTGTACGCAATGCGGAACGCCGTCCGCTCAGAGTATCTTTCAAGCCGTCTTCCTCGACAGCCTCAAAGCAGCGCGTGCGTTTTACACCATCCAACACCCTCGAGGCTTCCTCGTAGGCATCTTTGTATGAACGACCCTCCATGGAAGCTGCAGCCCAGTAGACTTCCCACATATTGTTGATCTGGCGCTCCCATATGTCATTCCATACGGAGTCAGGTTTTGGATTCTTCGATTGCAGTTCTGTCCTCGCCTCTTCTGCAATCTCTCGCCATTTGTCCAACAGGGCTTCACGAGCGCGCTCTGCAATCTCCTTTGTTTGCTCCCAAGGCACGCGAGCCACTAGTTTATTCGGAACGTCGGCTTCTAGGTTGCGCGGATACACTAGGTTATCCTCACCAATTGCTTCGCCGGCAGACCTAGCTAGCTCCACAAGAATTCGGCTACCTGTAAACAAATCGGCCGCACGCCTGGCTTCCGCTATAAACTGCTGTACCGGACTGAATGTGAAAATGAGAATCGCTTGGGTCATGAGTTCCACCCCTCTACAGTGATGTCGCAGCCAGGAAAGTGCTTATCCAGAAATTGGCGAACGAATGCGTAGTCACATCCATCGAACGAAGAGGCAAGCACGCAGAATAGCAGTCCGTACTTATCTCCTGTCTGTATAGGCCTAACCCATAGCGGAGAAGACTGACGTGGTCTGATGCCGCCAAGTGCTGGATGTTTTGGCACTGCTTTCATAAAATGCGTAATCGCACCCATGGCCGACTGTGCTTCAAGATTGAAGAGTCGGATCAAAGATAACTTGTTAGCGCAAGGGAATTTCGTAGGCTCAGCAGGCTCAGCCGGTAGAGTATCCAGGATATTCTTGTTCTTTGCCTCGCAAAGTTGCCTAACCGACTCAACGGCAGATTTCACCTTCTCCTCGATGTGCTTCTTCCAGTCTTCTAAAGACACTGGGAATACAGTAGCCAACTCTGCATTACTGGATTCATGAACTCGTAACGTGCCATAGCCACGGCGAGACCGCAGCCCGACCCCTCCGAAGGTAAGTGACAGCACCAGGGCCGAGCAAGCTGCACGCCATACCTCTTCTCCGTGTTCTCCGTGATTCCTATCTTGCCACATAATCAGCTCGAACTTTTGTCCGGAGGCAAATGCCTTTCTTTCCCCTGTACGTTGTCCATTGATGTGGGGAAGAACCTTGGCTTCTGTGATTTGCGACATGCCAGAAGGATGCCGAAGTCGAATTCGAATTGGCGAGCAGTGATCTGTGCTTCCAAAGACGGTACTTTCCATTTTGCGCAGCAGATTAATATCCTGGTCACCGATCACCCCGCCCAATGCTGCCCGGAGCCAATATCGAAGGGCGCCTCGAAAGCTGGGAGGGCGCAGTTCCGGTTCAGCTTGCGGGTTGGCGCCTCCAAGAAACAAGGGAGTCACGGCTTCCAATGTAACCTTTAGGCACAATGGTTCATCCTGCATAATTGCCTCCTTCAATGCGGTGCTTTCTGGACGGTAGACGTATTTGGTCAGAAGCTTTATGATTACCATTAACCACCCAGCAATCGATTTCCTGCTACCAGCCTGACACAAAGGGTTTATACTCGCCCTCACGACGAAGGAAAGTGGCAAGTCGGCGGCACTGCATCTGAATTACGCTCTTTAGAGTCCATTTCTTGCGTTCGTAGGTTACCTTGGAGTCTAGGCGCTCCAGCACGCGACTAGCCACTTCCTGCCGTGTGGTTTGTGACAATCGAGCTTCCTCTCCTTCCTCTGGCATTTCCATTTCAATCTTGAAGCCTCTACCAATGGCGGCAAGCAGGGCGCGGTCTACCACAGGTTGGCGAAACTCCTCCATCATATCCAGCACCAAGCTTGGCCTACCTGGGCGGTCCACGTGGATGAAACCGGCAAACGGCTCGAGCCCGGCAAGGATAACTGCCGACCATACTTGGCTGTGGAGGATTCCATAGCCATAGTTTAGAATGGAGTTTATGGGATCTATCGAACCTCGATGTTCACGCTTTTCGAATTCTGCTTTATCACCCAAGATAGCCCTGACACCGTTCCAATACAACGCGCCACCGCGTCCCTCCAAGTTTAGGATGGCAGTTCGAACGCTGTCTGCATCCCCGCCAGAGAGGGCACCCACCTGCTCAGCAAGTTGCATGATCTGAAGGGCTGCGTTGGATATCAACTCAAAGGTGTCGACATTCGAGTGCTTCCTGTACTTAGCGAAATACCTGAGGAGATTTGCCTGGTTTTTCAACTTTCCCCCTGCTATGGCCTTAGCAACACAGACACCTCTAGAGTCGTTATACGCGCTGATCTGATCACGCCGGGTTTGCACGGTGGCTGTGAGAGCGGGTGACACCAGCTTTGCGTAAGGTTTACCCGAGTAAGAGAGGAAGGTGATGGCAATACCGCGCTCACAGCACTCCCTAATCAGATCACTTGAGATAGAGACACCTGGGCAGGTGACGAGAACCTGCTCGAGGTCGACTAGAGGATATTCCTCTACGGTCTCGCCACCTTTTCGGATTACCAATCTCTCAGAATGCTTGCCGAGATAGACTCCAAATTCCGAGACAGTAAGCACGGACACAACGAATCACCAAGCCCTGTAACTACCCATGGAGTATTGGGTGAATCCAGGGCCGAAGTTGGTTATGCCAGCAGGAATGAGCGTCTCCACCAATACCCGATGTTTGTCCTTCTTTGGTTTTTTCGAGGGGTCGAACGAATTCAGGTATTCGAACGTCGCTTCGGGGCCAAAATCATCCAGCGTCGCAATATGCATGCGGCATGGTAACTCCCCTCTGAGTTTCAGCATTGGTACTGAGAAGAAGCGCTCGTCGAGTACATCGACTCTCTCGCTGTAGGAGAACTGAAGCATCGAACCGCGTTTCCCTACGTAGTTAACAACCGGAGCTAGGCTAGATAACTTGTTAGACAGATCTTCGTTGTCGCCGACGTTGAACGCCCATGTCCATTTGCCACTTACGAATACTATCTCACGATATGCCACGGAAGAAATATATAGTTCTTCGCCTCCACGCTCTTTTCTCTGTTCCTGACGAATCTTCTGAATTGTCTGGGAAACGACGGAATCGTCCCCGGGCTTCATCCGCACTTCTACGGAAGCTAGGTCCTTAACCAGGTTTCTACATTTGTCATCTGGCCAGCCAGCTCTGAAGGCAGCATCCACGAACGCCATTTTGATGGCGTAGGGAGTTGGTATTATCAGACTCCGACCCACGGAACTAGTCGCCAGGCTGGTACGCAGCGAGAAAAGAGTCGTCGGCTGATAGTGAAGTAGCAACCAGCACATCCTCAGATCTCCTTTATTATCCTCTGCAACACCCCCAACGCATCGGATGCTGATTTGAAGAGGTGGAATTCAATGGCGCCGTTATCCGCATTGGCTTCAGGCTTATTGCTAAGTCCGTTTAACCGATTTGCAATAGCCTGAATTTCCTCAGAATAGGAATTATTCAAAGGGCTAACAGTAGGCGCGGGAATAGACGACCTCGAAACAGTGATTACACCTTCGGCGGATGTTATGTGTGGAAATTGGGTATTCCTTTGGGCACCGCGAGGAGCAATCAAGGTAGCGCCAAGGGCCTGTATTGCGGCGCGCATTCGAGCTTTTCTATTCTCCTCCTCAACGACCAGTTTCCTCGAAATGTCATTCCGACCAATTCTGTATAGTTCGAGATGCGAGACCAAAGCATAGAGTCCTGAAGAAGCCGGCCGGTGGAAAATCGCTTGCGTACCGGCTACAGACTCGGTTCCGGTCCCCGACCCGCGTGATGGGTCATATTTCACATGGAAATACTGCTCGGTACGGGTATACTCTGGGATACCGACTACCCAACCGAACTCGACCGTACTCTTGCGAGCAACTGCCTTCTCGGCATAGAGCGTCCCTGCGATATCAGTAACAGCACAGTTTTTGATCATTAAATCCTGTATAGACTCGCCATTGCTTGCTTTCTTTGCTTCTTCCATAAAACTCTTGTCGAGCAATATCCTGTCTGGATGAAGCGCTGCAGCGTTTGGGCAGACCAACTCCTTAGCATCTAGAAGCAGTGGGGTAAGGTGCTCGACGAAGATATGCTTAAACATATCACCGCTGACCGCGTTGACAACACACTTTTGCCCCTTCTCGTCCAATATATGGACCATCCGGGTCTGCTGTTGATTTCCTTCGGTACCCTCATTGTTGAGGTTATGCAGATTTAGACCGACTCGGGCACAAAGTGAAATTGATTGGATCATTGTTCCATCTCCTCCTCTGTTTCATCATCGACGGCGCTCTCAGATTCCGGCTCTGGCAACGACTCTTCTTCTGCTTCGCCTGTTTCACGGCAGGTGGCATATGCGCAGAGCAAAGAACCGATTAGAGCTGGATTGTCGATATCGTCAACTAAGCGGACGAAGCTCTCCATATCCTGGGTTGATACGTTGGCCGGAGCAGCTTCAAGTGATTTCTGAATTTCACGCTGTCTCGCATTCTCGCTGTTATACTGGGCGATGAACGTCCCTAGAGCTTCCAGTAGTTCTTCCTTCACAAACCTCTTACGGTTTAGCTCAGCGATTAAGCCGTATCGAATCTCCCTCCACGGCTTTTTGCCCATTGCCTTTTGGGCTTGGGCATTCACAGTTGACTTGCGTATTGCCCGGGCTATTGATTGGAACCCGGGATCTTGCAGAATCCCTGCAATTTCTGGTGCCATAGACTTCGCCATCCTTTCTATGTTTGATGTTGACAAACGAGACATACGTCTCTTGTTTGGGTTGTTCGTAGCACTCATCCAATAAGCACCATAACTAGCCGCAAACTCGAGAAAGCTTAAGAAGGCTTCATCCTCGCGCGTTTGTAGGACACGTCGGTACTGCTGGAGCAGCCCAATCTCTTCGCTAACTCGCTCGTCCAGCGCTCTAACAACTTTCCGGTGCTCGGACAAGATACCCAACCAAGCATACGCATCTTCTTTTGAACAGATCCTGAACCAACTAGGTAATCCAACAAACGCTAGCTCTGAGACATTTCTGCCAAATTGACTTGTCTTCATATAGTGAGCCACGTATAAACCAGAGATAACTTCAGCGGGAGTCCGACCGGCCAACGATAGTTCTGGAAACTGTGTGTTTGACGAAAATACGAACTCTGAATGCTTTATCAACAATTCAGCTAGTGCCAGTGCCGCCAGCACATCTAGCTTTAACTTTCGACCGACAACTAGCTGGCCACTCCTCAATTCTGAAATGACGGCCTCCAGGGCGGCAAGAGATATGTCTACTGGCATTGGTACAAGCATACGCAGGTCACCATCGTTAAGATATGGCACAGCGACAGAAAAGTAACCCCCATAGCGGAGATATTGAATATACTCATTATCACCAGTCTCTTCTATCCCGGGGTTTCCCCTTGCTGTAGTTGAAGGCTTTAGCGAATAACAACCTTTGGCCATCAGCGGATTCATTAATTGGTTGTGACTTGCGCCAAGCTCGACCTTGGGAAGTTTGCTATCGGGCTTTCGAAACTCATCAAGTATCTGCTTCATGAGTTGCTTGTTCTGTATGTGGATAGCCTTTAGCGCTTTGTTAGCTCCCATATGGACCTGCATTATCTTGAAAGCATTGTACAATGCGTATTCAGGGTCTCGGGCTGTTTCCTTCAACTGCTTTTGAAATTCGGGGTCCTTTTGCATCCGAAGGTTCTTCTTGTTGTCGTGAATTTCTTTTCTCCTTGCAGATTTCTGCTGTTCCACAGCTTGTTTAGTCTGGTAATCGTAATGAGGTAAACCCCGTGGAGCCTCCTCTTTCTGGGTGTCTTCGACCAAGAACTTATAGAGACTCTTACATCGGAGTTCATCAGCCTGGTTCTCATCAACGGCTTGGGCTTCGATGACATAGTAGCTGTTTTCCGCTCGTATTCTCGCTTGCACTTCGGTAGAATCCAGAAGCTTTGCCAGTCCCACTGCAGCAAGAGCATCGCCGTGTGTATTCGTTTTCATGGGGATGTAGTATTCAGTCATTCAAGCCTCCTTCCTTAGTCGCGTCCTGGTCACTAAGACGTAGTAGACGTATAAGCAAACTAGTCAGCGGCCAATATGTTTGAATAGTATCGATATTAGTTGCGCACCTGTCCATTTCTGTAACAAAACAGTCGAATTTCGAAAGATCCCAGTCGAGTGGCAGTCGCTTGAACACTCTTTCAATCTCCTGAGCCGCGGTAGCGCACAGTGGCTGAATACGTGCTTCCAGATACACCCAACCACCGTGATGTGCGGCTATTGCAGTAACAATATGCAAGATAAGCTTCTTTTCCGGCAGATTGTTCATATTCTCAATAAGCAACTTGTATGCAAGATAGGATCCCTGCAGCGCATGTCGAGGTTTGGTTAATTGTACCTGTTGCGTGGACGATGTGTGGGCAAGCGGCCTATTGTCAGAGTAATTGGGTTGTACAGCTTTCTCGACAGCTTCAGCCCAGGACTGCCAGCCCCTTTGTAGTTTGCCAAGGTCGTGCGCCAAAGCCAGCATCTCCACGGCATGGATGAATTCATCATACGTTAGGCCATAACGCTTCTCTAGGCCCTTGGCAAGGATAGAGTTCTTTGGGCCAACTAGTCTTGAAGCCAGTTGAATAGCATACTGGGCAGTCTTTGTAACATGGTCAGCCCAGTATTCTCGACCTGTCGGACCATACCCAGGTTGTTTTGGCGGAGTCGCTGGAGGGCTCACGTAACTGCCGGATGCGCCCAAGACTAAACCGTAATCCACGCTATAGTCGGCACATTGTGTGGGTACCAAGAAATGGTATGAATAGCCTAGGTTTTCAGGGGCTATCTCCTTCCAAGAACCGTTCCCATCATCATCGTACGTCCACGTACGTATCACCGCGTCAGGATGCTTCCTTGCGAACCCACGAAGAACATCCAAGTCGATTCTTATCCCTTCACGTTCGCTCGGAGCAAACAAATCGTTATCTTCCACAATCAAGCGAACAGACAGATCAGCTTCCCTTATGTAAGGAACCGCGCCCGTTCGAGCTTTCTTGAAGTTATTACCTACGACACGTCCTATGACTTCCCTATTGCGCTCTTCAACACCTTGGCTAACAGCTGCCGCATCTCGTTCCCCGTGCACTCTATTTATCAGATCAGCAGCAGAATCGAAATCTAACCTGTGGAGAGTTGTCAGAGCTTCTAGTGTTGCTTCAAGGGCTGGATCTGGTGATTGCAGCGTACCGTAAGGCAACCAGTTCTTCTCTTCCTTTGGAAGAGGAAAGACATGAACAGCTCCTTGGCCCCCGTATCGTGCACATCTTCCAGCTCGCTGGATAATGCTGTTAGCGGGCGCTAATTCGGTGAAAAGATGATCGCATGTTATATCGAGTCCTGCCTCCACTACTTGGGTAGCAACTACGATCGCCTGTTTGCAATTGGAGCCTTTCCCTAAGAGTTCGACAACTTGCCTTCTCAGATTATCACGATCTGAGGGAAAGAAACGCGAGTGCAAACACAACAGTGGGACATTCGTGACCCTGCTCTTGATTTCTCGATACAACTCTTGGGCACGCGCCACTTGATTCACAACGACAAGCCGACGGCCATCAAATCTGACGATATCATCAGCTGTCAACGGCTCCTCGTGCATAACTATTGATTTTTCGGTTTGCAGAGCCGAAATTCGGTGCTTGTCTTGATCAGGTAATTTGACTTCTCTTGCTTTTAAATGTCTCACCAGCAACGAACAGAGAGGTTCTGTTGCTGTAGCCGTCATCCAGATTGATTGACAAAGATCATTGAACATGCGCAATTCTGCTATTGCGGTGAGGAACGCCTTATCTGGAGGCATCAAGTGAAACTCGTCAAACACTACAAGAGAACCCTCTATCGCAGCCGAATTAACATTATGCAACGAAGGTCCAAGCGAGTACGGCTCTCCCAGTAAACCACTAAGCACTTGATCGAATGTCGTAACAACGATTCGACCTTCCACAAGAAATGGATCCTCTGACTTTTCTCCAGTTTGTATCTTTATGTCTTCCTCTCGCCACCCATTTAGACGAATTAGCCTGTCACGCAAGAGAGAGGCCACGCTATCGATAAGGGTCCTGAGAGGTAAGACGTATATCAATCTCGTAGGAGGTGAAATCCACTGATCAGTAAGGAGAAAAGGTATGACCGCGCTCCAAGTCTTTCCACATCCGGTGGGCACGCGCAGCAAAACATTATTCCCATTGAATAAGTGCTCTGCTGTCTCCACTTGGTAGTGATACGGTGTTACGGCGGTGGAACCTTCGACTGCTCTCAAATAGGTTTCAAGTAATTGTAAGCTCATGAGGCCACTGTCGACACTTGATTCTTTTGATCTAACCGACCTATCGGTATAGCCACTTGTTAGAATATAGCAAAGTCTAAGTAGAAAGTCGTATCACTAGATGAGAATTTTCAAAAAAATCTCTGGAGAATGGTATACTTTCCCATGCCAAATACCGGGGAGTCACCGACATGAGTCAGCATGCCAAGGATCAAGAAAGGAAGAGACTCTTTAACATCACCCTCGTACTCAACTATACCAACTATACCTTCGTGTGGTATCCGCTTGCCACCCTGGCGACTCGAAATGTGTTCCCAGTAGACCATCTCGAGATTGCTTCTGACTATTCGCACTTTCTGGGCTCGAGAGTGCAGACCAGCATAGTCAAGGTCTGGCCACTCGTCACAGTGGCCCGCCGAGAGGAGAGATATTCTGCGTAGTAAATTTCGAAGTAACACGTGGAAATCTGGTTTGTAAACAGGACGCCCCTGATACATCAGGCGCGTACACGTTAGGAAGTCAACGAGGACACGGTCATTAGGCAATTTGGCAGCGGCAGAAACGGCATCTGCATATGTCGAATAGACGGTAGTCTGACGTACAACCGGATCTACAGGATCGTACACAACCTCTCTTCTATCGCTGAGAGCATCTACTGCATATACGCAGCCCAGTTCAAATGGCGCTCTTCCAGGACCAATTCCAGTAGCACCAAGCTCACTAAGTGTAACAATAAAGTAAGGAAGATAATCGATGGCCTTACCGAACAGGATTAGAGATATCTTCAGTAGTTCGCCATCCTTGTATTCCTGTCTGTCATCTAAAGGTGGTTCAATTACGAACGGACGCGGAAACTTGCTATAGCCGACTGTACCCTTCTGCCCTGGCGTAACGGGTGTTTCAAATACATAGGCATATGAGCACGACAGCTCTTTTTGACAACCTTGGCAAGTCTTCACCGTCGGTTGATGGCACACAAGCCTCTTGAATTGCATCGTGAGGGCACCTCGTAACGAGCTACCCTTGAAAGGAGGCAGAAACAATGAACCACGGCATACCAGATCAATTTCGTATTTCGCAGCAGTGAATTTTCCGAGCATGCTTCCACCTACAACCGTGCGTATAATCAATTGCTAGTAACATAACGCTTGCACGCTACTTTGTCAACCATTACCACTGCCTACATAAGACCAACGCCAGAAGGCATCCACAGGATTGCTTCCTCCCTGTGCCGGCGACTCTGTTACTGCTGTCATATAACGAGCGGAGTGAGTTCTATAAGCTGGTGAAACGTCCGTAGACGGTGCGCGCAAAGCGGGAACCAGATCCGTAATTAATACTTCGATGCCAAAGCGCGTCGCACTTTGCGGGCAGTCATTTGTAACCCCCGCTTGACGTCTTCTGCTCAGTGTGGACACTCATGGCAGCGTAAAATCTTGTGTGTAAAATTGGGGAGAAGCAGGTAAGGCGCATCCCTCCTTGTAAGATGAGGTTATCAACACCAAAAGAAGGAGGAACGCGCCGTGAAAGAAGTATACATCGAAGAGT
>Ga0308417_1000013_pt1 | contig 199210 bp, 168 predicted proteins | sample HotsprSampleOS65_FD_203528 | JGI IMG/M metagenome (GOLD analysis project Ga0308417, IMG submission 203528) | Hot spring phototrophic mat microbial communities from Octopus Spring, Yellowstone National Park, Wyoming, United States - 20090730_OS65 ... | reverse complement strand
TCCCATCACTCCTGTCACTTCCACATAGTCGCCTTCACTAGGCACTTCACCAGGCATGCCAAACCAACCCATCGGCGCTCGGCACTTGATGCCTATGTTGCCAGAGCCGTCCTTTATGCCTGTCTCATAGTCCTCGGTTCCGTATGCGTCATCCACATAGAAGTAGCTGTCGCCATAGCCGCTACCGGAGACAGAGGCCCGAACTTTACCGCGGATCTTCATGAGCAGTCCTACGTTGTTGCACAGAGCAGACCACTTTACTGGTGTCGAAGTTGCGTCGTCTACAACTGCGCCCTGTGCACCATATTCGCCGCCACCGGTTTCAATGCCAGACACAATCACGGGATCTGGTGGTGTATTACCACTGGAGTTAATAGTCACGGATGTGGCAGAGATCACACGTTCGCCGTTTACTGTAGACGTGGTACCAACAATGGTCACGTCGTCACCGGCACTAAGCGCTGCGTCGGATACCACTCGGATACCTGCAAATCTGTCAGGCTCCTCGATAGCAAATCCGACAGGCAAGCCGTCGTCTCCGAAGAATACAGCCGTTACGATGGCGCTGGCGATGTTTACTGGACTGGTGTTGCCAGCCGTCTTCGCCTCGCCGATGGTGCTTACCGGCGTCACCTTGTCCAGTGATATGAGGTCGAAACCGTTTAGGTTCCACGTATACGCATAGCTCTGGTGCATGAGCAAGTGGACCGTAATGTTGGTTGCCGAGGGACCGGATGTGGCTCCAACTGCTATTTGCTTCCAGATCGCCGCGGCACTGCCCGGTACTTGGGACGAGCATTCAGACCAATCGTCTCCGCTTCGGAACCAGATAGCTGTTGACGCTGCCAAGCGCTCGGCGGGAACTGTTGAAGGAGTGTAGCCCGGATCTGTATTGCCATTTGGGTCTATTCCGATGTTGTTTACGCAGTTCATCTCTCGGCTCACGAACGGGTCACTACTCCAGCTCGATGTGTAGATCCAGCCTCGTGCAACGTAGTAGGTGTTTGGTTCACAAGCTACGACTTGGGATGTTACAGATCTGACGTTGCCCCAACTTGCGGCTTGTCCTAAATACCACTCGCCAGCTCCCTGAGGCCGGTTATTACCCATGCCATTGAACCAAGCTGTGTTTCTGAGGCCGTAGTCGCCTCCCGAACCATAGGAACGGAACCACGGGGTCAGTGACCCTGTCTCAAAGTTCGGGTTCACCAGTTCACCAATCCCTGGCGTCTTGAAAGAGCTTACTGTCGATTCCGCCGGGAAGAACCTGTCGGCTTCCGAACGAACCTTATAGAAGTAGACCGTATCAGCCTGTAGGCCAGTCAAATTAACCGAATGACTGGTCACAGGGTTCGAATCAACAAAGCTTTGGTTCAAATTGTTCTGATCCGTTCCGTAATACACTATGCTGCTGGCTGCAGAGTCTGTTGTCCATTTGACTAGAGCTCCGGCACCTAGCGGAATAGCGCTTACATTAGTGATATGCAAGTTCATTGCTATTACGCCCGACTCAGCCGGATCTAGCGGCGGCTTAGCAGAAACCACTTTGTAGTACCAGTCCTGGCCGGGAGTCAATCCCGTAAGGTTGATAGAATGGTTCGTGACTTCCGTGCTATCACTCACACTGTAAACAAGGTTCGAGGGGCTGTTCCCATAGTAAACAGTGGAATCAGCCTCTACCGAGGTGGTCCATGTGATGGTAGCGCTATCTGTCCCGGTAATTGTGGCAAATGGGCCACTGGTGATCGCGACTCTGCTTCCGCTCGCCGTCTCTTTCAGCATAAACGCAGAAAAGGCGTATGCACGGTATTCGGAAGAGCCGGCTTCAGCTCTAATCTTGAACGTACCGTCAGCACCCGGATTGATGTGCGTCCATCGGGCTACGTAGCCATTGCTGTTGTAGCCGGTGCAGAAAGTGGAAGACGCGCCTCCGCTTCCTATCGTGACGCCAGGCGTACTTTCGTTAACGAAGGCATCCGCACCGGAAATTGTGTATTTGGTCAAACGCGTCGTGTAGGAACTTGCGTTTCGGTTTGCACTAGTGACAAACTCATACTCCATGTTTGGATTCAGGCCAGTGAACGTCAGGTCAACATACCATCCGGGAGAGCCGTAATATATCACGCCTTTTAGACTTGCCGTGTTCGTATTAAATACGTTGCGGGCATCCGTGCCTACAGGGCAGTCATCGCCTCCACTGCTCAGGTCTGGCTGCCAAACAACGCCACCGCTTTGCGTCAACGTGGCGGTTACCCCGGTGCTGGCGCCAGTGTAAAAGTCTTTCAGCACCCCAGAGGTGGGACCAGGACTACCCGAACCGATGTTGATGGTAGTCACATTGGGTTGGAGTGGTGGGTGAGTGCTGTTCCAAACGCAGTCATTGTATGCGGTAAAGTCAGCGAATGCACTTGCAGCAAACACCAACATCGCTAGTACGCTCAAGAAACAGAACAAGAGTGAGTTTCTTAGAACCATCAATACTTGTACCTCCTTTCTCTAGATCCGACAATCGAAGTTTTCGCTCAGCCTACTGTGTGCGAAGAAAACACCCTATTGCAACTTACTACTCCTGCACATCCCTTCCTGATGGTCAGATTTGCAAAATGCTCAATAATCTCCCGGCATCGCGCTCTAGTAGACAAGCAAACGCTCATGCATACGGGATGGTGCTGATGCTTCTAGTTTGCATTATACTTTGGATGGATGCACTGTCAAGGAGGGTGAGACGCAGTTTACTCAAATGATGCACAAGTATAGTGAAAAACTAGCAATATTACCAGCACGCATTGGAAATAGCCCGACTGATGCTGGCAAACTCCTCCAGAGAGAGTGTTTCGGCTCGTCTCGAAGGTTCCACATGGGCTTGGTGGAGAATACGTGCTATCTGCTCTTTTGATAGATCCAGCTCTGGGCAATCAGCCAAACTGTTTAAGAGGGTCTTGCGTCTTTGGCCGAATGCACAATGCACGACGTCGAAGAAGAGATCTTCGCTTGGAACCTCGACAGGTGGACGGCACAGGGGCAACAAACGAACGATGGCACTGGATACTTCCGGTGGGGGAAGGAAAACATTCTTTGATACATAGGCGACTAGTTCGAATTTGCAGTAAAATTGCACGAAGACACTCATAGAACCATAGTCGCGAGTTCCCGGTGAAGCCCTGAGGCGCTCCGCGACTTCCCTTTGAATCATAAGCACAATTCTATCCAAGCGTTCACGAACCTGCAAAAGCTCTGCAATGATAGGGCTAGTAATGTAGTACGGCAGGTTGCCCACCACTTTGACTCGTGCTTCGCCGAAATGCTCCGTGAGAAACTCGGGAAGATTGAGGCTAAGGAAGTCCTCATTCACAAGACAAACATTCTGGGAGTCTGCAAGAAGCTCAGAGAGAATAGTGATAAGATCCCGATCGACCTCGACCGCGACGACGCGTACGCCTCGTTCCGCTAGAGCCTGGGTCAGTGTCCCTACTCCTGGTCCGATCTCCAGGACGCTGTCGCCCTCTTTGAGCTCTAGGGAATCAACAATCTTGTTGAGGATATTTCGGTCAACCAGGAAGTTCTGGCCAAACCGCTTTTTAATGCGGAAGTTGTGCCTCTGCAGTAGGTCAGTCAACTGTGCAGGAGATGTGAGATCCAAAGACATATGTGAAGTAAGTTGGAGTGACGGACGAACACGCCAGCCCGCCACTCCGATATCGTCACTCAAGTATGTATACGTTTACCGTTCGACGACCGAAGCGAACTGCTTCTCGGTAAGTATCAAACCCGAGGTCTATACGGTTGCCCTTGATGCTACTCCCGACGTCGCCCGCGACTGCGTAACCGTATCCCTCGATGTACAGCCTTGTTCCTAGGCGGATAACGCGAGGATCGACCGCCACGACACCCTTGCCTGCGCACATCCCGGTAGCAGCCCGTCCGCTCCGACTACCGCCGCAAGCGTAAGGGGCATAGGCAGTCGCGACCATCCGCAGGCAAGCCGAGCGAACACCGGCACGAGATGACAGGTTGCGCCCTCTAGGAAGTACTGATACTCCGACAATCTCATCGACTGGTCTTGAGATTATCTTGGAGCTTATCGGTTTGTAATTTGCCTTGACCCCGTCCTTATATGTAACCAAGTAGGTGACTTCCTTTTCTCCCGGCTTGCCCGCCTGCAGAATTCGGCGACCACCAGAGCCGTTGGGGTCGAACTTGGTCCGTGTCGCGTATTTGATGGGCTCTCTCTGCACTACCACTTTTTCGACGATACGGGTCACTCTGATTTCCATTCCGGCGGACAGTTTTTCATCCAGCTTGTAATTCACGCGATCCTTTGGTCCGAGAGAGATGCCCATTTCAGCCAACGCAGCACCGACAGTTCGCTCCGAGGTTACCCACTCATACTCCTGTCCGTCGGCAATGATGTTGACCTTGGTGATAGGTGTATCGTCGGCCTTGACGATTGCAGCTGTATAGGGCATAAGGCCGGTCATTATAGTGCATAGGATGCCGGTTGTAATATACAGCTTCCTATGTCTTGTTAACTTGTTCAGTCGCAAATTATCGCCTCCTTTCGGCGAAGGGATTACCCAAAACTGCGGTGGTATCAAACACCGAACCAGACGAAATGCCAGAAACCGCAGTCCCTGTCGTAAGTACAGAGTAGGATTCTAACCCCTCTATTGAATACCACGGGCCTTGCAGCCAAGGATAGCCAGCCGTATACTCAGCCGATAGGCCAAATATTATACCAGCCTTTGGACAAGCAGGTCAACCTTTGGCACGATTGTTGACGCTATCTGACATTTATTGACAGTTAATATCAGCGTTTGGGTTGCCAAAACCTTCATTATTATCGGCAGGCAAGCCGTTATCTTGAGAAATCAAGCGTACAATTACCGTGGAAACGCTTTTCTTTGACAATCGAACCCCCTTGTGCTAACATTTGTACGTGTCAAAGACACTTTTTGGGAGAATTGCTCGAAACTAGGTGGCAGGTAAGTCCCCGGAGGGTACAAGGCAAGCGGCAGAAGAACGACCCTGTACGGGGCATGGTTCCACTCGATTGCTGAGACATCGGCTAGCTAAAGTCCTCGCAGTCCGTACGCCGCCGCTAAACCTTTCTCGGGAAATCACCTGCCTTTTGTGCTGTCCGCGAGCGAAAGACATTCCGTCAGAACATTCGTGTGAATCTGACAGGGAAATATCTACTAGCTTATCGCTCGGGCGAGGTATATGAAATGAGTATAGTCACTTGGTTGTTAGATAATACTGAGCGCGACTTGGGAAAGCTTCGCAAAGCCGTCGGTAAGATCAATGCATGGGAGCCAGAATTTGAGAAGCTGACAGACGAAGAACTCCGGGCAAAGACCGACGAATTCAAACAGCGTCTTGCTAATGGAGAGACGTTGGACGATCTTCTTCCGGAGGCATTTGCTGTCGTCCGGGAAGCGGCAAAGCGGACAATTGGTCAGCGCCATTTTGACGTTCAGATGATCGGTGGCATGGTCCTCCACCAAGGGCGGATAGCGGAAATGAAGACCGGTGAGGGTAAGACTCTTACGGCTACACTGCCGCTTTATCTGAACTCTTTGGAAGGCAAGGGAGCACATCTAGTCACTGTCAACGACTATTTGGCAAAGTTCCATGCCCAATGGATGGGACCGATCTACCACTTCTTGGGCGTCAGTGTTGGTGCCCTGCAGGGGTCGAATCCGGAGACGGGAGAGCTCGAGGCTTCGTACATATTCGATCCCGATTACGTAAATGAGGAAGAGCCCACATACCCAAATCTGCGCCGTGTGGACAAGAAAGAGGCCTATCTCGCGGACGTAACGTATGGAACGAATTATGTGTTTGGGTTTGACTACTTGCGGGATAACATGGCCTTTTCAAGAGAAGAATTGGTTCAGCGGGAGTTACATTATGCAATTGTGGACGAGGTAGACTCCATCCTGATTGACGAGGCAAGGACACCGCTGATCATTTCGGGCCAAGCGGCTAGGTCCACCGAGTTGTACTACAAGATGGACCGTGTGGTGGCTAGGCTGGTGGCTGAGCGTGATTACACCATAGATGAGAAGGCTCGGACAGCAATGCTCACTGACGAAGGCATTCGTCGCGTCGAAGAAGGAATTGGGGTGGACAACCTGGCTGAAGATCCACAACTCATGCATCATGCGAATGCTGCCTTGAAGGCACGTACGATATTCAAGAAAGACATTGACTATGTGGTCAAGAACGGTCAGGTCATTCTGGTTGATGAGTTCACCGGCCGTTTGATGTTCGGCCGGAGACTTAGTGATGGTTTGCACCAGGCGATTGAAGCCAAAGAAGGTGTGAAGATTGAGCATGAGAGCCAGACATTAGCAACCATCACTTACCAAAACTACTTCCGGCTTTACAATAAGCTGGCTGGCATGACAGGTACAGCAAAAACGGAAGAGGAAGAGTTCCGGAAAATTTACGGCCTCGATGTGGTGGTCATCCCTACTAACAGGCCAATGATTCGCGTCGACCACCCGGATGTGATTTACAAGACCGAAGAGGCGAAAATCCGAGGGATCACTTTAGAGATCTTGCGGCTTCATGCGAGACAACAGCCGGTGCTCGTAGGCACACGATCCATTGAGATGTCGGAGCGCCTGAGTGACCGTATCTCGGGAGACAAGCTGCAGTTGCTGGCGGCTACCTTCGTCCTGCGGCAGATGCTTGAGGAGCGAAAGGACATTGATGCTGAGCAGAGAAAACAGTTCACTCAGCTTCTGAACACCAAGTTTGGTGAGTTGACTCTTGCGAAACTGTCGCCGGTAGCCAGAGCTGTTGGGGCATCGCTGGATATGCTCAGGCAGGAAAACGTGGAGCGTCTGGCGGGAATGCTGGGGATAACGGATGAGCATGAGATAGAGAGGCTTGCACAGTGTCTTGCGGAGGGGATACCGCACAATGTATTGAATGCGAAGTATCATGAAAAAGAAGCACAAATCATTGCAGAAGCCGGGCGGTTAGGAGCAGTGACCATTGCTACGAATATGGCAGGCCGTGGTGTAGACATAATCCTCGGCGGCAAGCCAGAAGGATCTACGTCCAGTCGCAATCCGGAAGCCGACGAAGTGGTTCGGCTTGGTGGCCTATTCATAATCGGCACAGAACGGCATGAGAGCCGACGAATAGATAACCAGCTTCGCGGACGAGCGGGGCGTCAGGGTGACCCAGGAGCATCGCGGTTCTACGTAAGCATGGAAGACGAGCTTATGCGAGTCTTCGGCGACAAGAGTCAGAGTGCGCTGCTAGGTGGATGGCAAGAAGACCTAGCCATCCCATCCAAGTTGATGTCCAAGGTAATCGAACGCACTCAAAAGAAGATGGAAGCCCATTATTTCGACATCCGCAAACACGTTCTCCAGTATGACGATGTTATGAACGTGCAGCGAGAGGTCATATACGGGCAGCGGCGCAAGATTCTAGAGGGTGTGAACCTGAGGCCGACGATTATCGAGTATCTGTATAAGACTGTCTCGGACAGTGTGGCTACTTACTGCCCAGAGGGCATACATCCCAGAGAATGGGATACAGACAGCTTGTTCGATGTATTGAATGACATCTTTCCTCTGGAAGTATATGCCAGACGCGAGGATCTCAAGGGCAAGAACCGCGAGGACTTAACTGAATTCCTGTGCGCGGTTGTAGACCGAACATATGAAGACAGGGAGAAGGAGATAGGCGAGGAGCTGATGCGCGATATCGAACGTCATATTGCTCTGCGCGCTATCAACAACAAGTGGATGGAACATCTGGACGCTATGGACTATCTACGCGAAGGCATAGGTTTGCGTGGATACGCTCAGATAGATCCGCTCGTGGCTTACAAGAAAGAAGCCTTTATGATGTTCGAAGAGATGCTTCAGAGCATCCAGGACGAAATCGTTCGATATGTATACCGAGTGCAGGTCCGCCAGGAAGTCCAGCCTTTCCGAAACCCTTATCGAAATGTCCAGATGCTTAGCGGCGGCTTTGTACCACTTGGTGCGACAGATCAGACGGCTGATGTTCCTAGTGCAAAGTCTCAGGGTCCGGTACGGCCGAACGCAGCGCTAATGGGCAAGAAGAAAGTTGGTCGAAATGACCCATGTCCCTGCGGTAGCGGTAAGAAATTCAAGAAATGCTGTCTCCGAGAGGTGAATTAATATAATTAGTTGATAAGACGTGCGGAGCAATGTGTATCATTACGCACAGTCGCCGCACGTTGCGTAAGATTTGAGAGGGTGATCAGCAGTTGATTTCCGATATTACTAGAGAGCTCGAAGTTCTCTCCACACAATTTGATGAGCTAAGGAGGCATCTTTGACCTATCTGCCAAGCAGGAAGAGATAAGCAAGCTAGAGGCAGAGGTTGCGAGGGCCGACTTCTGGGATGATCCAGATAAGGCACAGCAGATGCTTCGACAACTGAACCAGTTCAAGCAGCTTGTGGAGCCGTGGACCGAACTAAGCCGCAAGCTAGAGGACCTTCACACCTTCGTGGAGTTAGCACAGAGTGAGGAAGACAGCGAGGCCTATGTGGAGGAAATCGAGAGCGAGCTGAACCAAGCGAGGGCGCAACTCGAATCTCTTGAGCTGAGCACCCTGTTGGGCGGCGACCACGATCAAAGCAATGCAATCATGGAGATCAACGCCGGAGCCGGCGGCACAGAGTCGTGTGACTGGGTTCAGATGCTCTTGCGCATGTACCTCCGATGGGCTGAGCGTCAAGGTTATTCGGCGGAGATTATTGATTCGGTCGAAGGGGATGTAGCCGGTCTAAAAAACGTCACGTTAATCATTCGCGGACTGAGCGCCTATGGATACCTGAAGTCCGAGCGCGGAGTCCATCGTCTGGTGCGCATATCGCCATTCGACGCAAACAAGCGCAGACACACCTCTTTCGCATCGGTTGATGTGGTACCGGAGATGAGTGAGACGGAAGACATAGAAATCAATCCGGATGATTTGCGAATTGACACTTACAGGGCGAGCAGTGCAGGCGGCCAACACGTAAACAAGACGGACTCCGCCGTCCGGATCACCCATATTCCGACTGGAATTGTGGTAAGTTGTCAGAACGAACGGTCCCAGCATCAGAACAGAGAAGTAGCAATGAAGATTCTGAAAGCGCGCCTCCTTGAACTAGAGCGCGAGAGACAAGCGGCTGAGATAGCTCAATTGCGGGGCGAACAGCGCTCGATAGAATGGGGCAATCAGATTCGTTCGTATGTGTTTCAACCCTACCAACTTGTGAAAGACCATCGAACCGAAGCTGAGACTGGGAATGTCATCGCTGTGATGGACGGCGAAATAGATCTGTTCATTCAGGCCTATCTCCGATGGTCTGCGTCCTCAGGTATGCAAACATCCTAGCATTGTTCAACGTATGATAAGATAGATAAGCATAAGAGGCAGACTCGTTGCGAAAAGCTCTTATGGTGATCTCTGGTCAGAATTGGAGGGTAGGCGATGGGTTGGCAAAGGCACACCGCTTGTTTCTGGGTAATCTGCGCGATTTTGATGTGCGCGGTCTTGTCGGCTGTCTGGCCCGAGTTAGAATCCCGTTCGGAACTCACGACTGCCAATAGTCGGAAGCAGGAGACTTCCCTCGGCGATCTTGTTGCCGACGCAATCAAACAAGCGGCCGGTGTGCCGGTTGCAATCTTCCCCGCAGGTAGTTTTCGTGATGAGGCGACAACCATCCCTGCAGGCAGAATCACGGCGCAAGAGGTTCTCAAGTGCCTTCAGTATCCCCAAGACAAGATAGCCACCATCGAAATCACCGGCGCACAAGTGATCAAAGCACTAGAGCGCAGTGTATCCATTTACCCCCAGGAAAACCGAGATTTTCTCCAGGTGTCCGGCATCAGAGTACAGTTTAATCCTGATGCCCCAAAGGGAGCGCGCATCGTTCGGGTCACCATTGACGGGAAGCAGATTCAGCCCGAGCAGAAATACTGTGTCGCTATGCCCAAGCCGCTTGCAGACGGAGGCCAGGGCTATTTCACCGTCTGGGGTAAAGATGTCAAACCGGTAGTCACCAATAAAACAGTATCCAGCGCAGTAGAGGACTTTCTTGCTAGTAAGACCTCGATAGACTATCGAAAGCTGGACAGAATCGAAATAAGAAAGGAGAATTGAGACCACAGCTCTATGATTCTTGGATGTCAGTAGCGATTCCAGATGGATGTGGTGCTGGATCTGCTATTGCTAGTCCATCTTTGTGTTGGCTGGTGGTGAAGTTGAAGTACGGTCTTATTTCCGACGTGCACTCAAATCTCGAAGGCCTAATGGTCGCGATAGATTTTCTGGGTGATGTAGACAAAATTGTTTGCCTTGGTGACATTGTTGGATATGGTCTCAACCCCAACGAATGCTGTGAAATCGTCCGAGACAGAGCGGCAATTGTCGTGTTGGGAAACCATGATGCTGCGGTTACCGGAAGAATTTCGGCTTCGTGGTTCAATCCGATTGCAAGAGAAGCGATAGAATGGACCGCAGAGCAACTGACGAGCACCAACCGCTCGTTTCTGGAGAACCTACCGCTAGTGCGAGAGACACCTGACTTCGTTGCGGTGCATGCCACACTCGACTATCCTTTATCGTTTGATTATGTGAAATCACCATACGATGCCAGGTCAACGTTTGCTGAAATGGGTGAGCACCAAGTCTGCTTCATTGGCCATACGCATGTCGTGGAGTATTATTCGAAGAAGTGTGATGAGCTTCCGATTTTTCAGATAAGCATGGTCGATGGGGGAATGATAGAACTCGAGCCTGATATAAGGTATATTATCAACTGTGGGAGTGTGGGACAGCCCAGAGACGGAAATCCGAGGGCTTCGGTTGGCATTTACGACACTGAAGCCCGGGTAGTGACGATCGAGCGCCTAGACTACCCAATAGAGGTCACCCAACAAAAAATGAAATCCGCTGGTCTACCAGAGCCGCTCTGGAAACGTCTAGAGTATGGTTGGTAGTCCCAACTGCTACGCAGCCGCGATGTATTAGAGGTGTTTATGTTCCCAATTAACAGATCGCCAGCTATACGTGCTTTTTTCTTTTTGGCAGCGCTTTGCCTAGGAACGGGATTACTAGGGGGGTGCTTCGCGCAAGCACCCCCAAACTTCGACTCCTCCAGAGCTTTCGACATCCTCACGAAACAGTGTGACTTCGGGCCCAGACCCGTGGGTTCCAAGGCGCATGAGCAAACATGTGAGTATCTCTACAGCCAGCTAAAACCTCTTGCAGATTCGGTCAGCTTACAGAAGTTTAGTCATGTGCGCGATGGGCGAACCTATCAGCTCACAAATATAATCGCCAAGTTTGGAGAGGATAAGAAGCAGGCAGGGATACTTCTCTGCGCCCATTGGGATACACGGCCTACTGCAGAACAAGAACTGGAGGTCGAGAATAGGACCAAGCCGATTCTGGGCGCGAACGATGGTGCTTCTGGTGTAGCAGTATTGATGGAACTGGCACGCATGTTTCATAAACGTCGGCCTGATATACCAGTTACCATTGTCCTCTTTGACGGCGAAGACTTCGGGCCGAGCGGTGACCATATGTTCCTCGGCTCCAAGTACTTTGCCTCCTCAATTCGGGGTGAAAGTTCTCCCTTTAGATACGGAATTCTTTTGGACATGGTTGGCGACAAAGAGCTCACCATCTACCGTGAACAGCTTTCGGAGAATGCAGGAAAAGAGATTAACGATAAGATTTGGGGGATGGCAAAGAAGTTGGGCTATGACAAAGTGTTCAAGAACAAAGTGAAGTACAGAATAGGCGACGACCACCTTCCACTAATCAAAGCGGGCATTCCTTGCGTCGACATCATCGACTTCGACTATGCGTACTGGCACACACTGGAAGACACTGTGGACAAATGCAGTCCGGAGTCATTGAAAACAGTCGGTGAAGTTATAGGTAGAGTTGTATACTCCGAGAAGAATTAACGACTGCTGATGGTTTGAGAAGAGGGCTTCGGAAACCAACCACCCTAAACTTTTGGGAAGTCGGCACGTATGACATGGCTCGATTGCCAATCCGTTTCACCGAACACATGACTCGTGTAAATTTCCCGAGCTGGGACGTCTTCGAAACCTTATTAGTGTCTTGTCCGGAGCTCATGGCCGCTTTCTGCGGACTGCCCCCACAAGCGATAGAATGCCGCTCCCTAGCGTCAGGAGGCTTGACACTTCAGGAACTACATTATGCCATAGCATGGCTTCGTATCGACCAGCAGTAGAATTGTATGCATATCCTGCAACCCAAATATGGTTACCCTGTACCTCTATTCCTCGTGCATAGGAAGATGTGTAGCTGGCATTGAGCAAGCTATGAAGATCCACCCAACTATCTGCCGTTCCGTTCCACACCCCGGCATGGTCCACGTCACCGATTTTTACATATCCCACTTGCTTACCCTGTGATGTAGCCCACAATTCAGAATGGCTACTTCCGGCTGGGTGGAGGTCCACAAAGCTTGCAGCTGTCCCTCTCCACAGCCCGGCGTGCCTAGTAGTGTAACCATAGAATATCCACCCTGCCTGCTCTGCGCCTGAAACATCCCGTGCGTACGAACTGTAAGCCCCGGCGGGATGAAGATCGACAAAGTTTGCTGCTGTTCAACTCCACAGTCCGGCTCGAGGTACTCTAGCGAACTCTGCGTATCCGGCTTGCCGCCCACTAGATACACCGTATGCGTAAGAATTGGTACTTCCCGCAGGATGGAGATTGATGACCTCCCATGCAACCGATTCAGAGGGCATGCAGCCCATCACTAAGGCAAACAACACAATGAGTGAAAAACGATTTTTCACGCCAATTTCACGCTCCCACAGTCACACCAACATAGGGCTTTGTTACTTCCATTGTCTAATTTTATCCCTAGCTTTTCCGAAGGTCAATTCTCTCCAAAGAAAACAGGCAAATTTACGGGCATGGTGCTACCATACGGGTGAAAATGGCAGTTCTGACAAAACTCAACTTGGGTGGCAAATCTACAAAGAAAGCGCAGAGAATCCCCGTTAAAGAGAAACCAAATGCTTGCCATAGCAGCGCACTGTCTTGTTTTGAAGAATAAGGGGTCTGGGAGACGAAACGGCGTTTTGCCCACACGAGTGCTGGTAGGTTCTGGTTTGATGCGACCGCACTGGTGAACATGATGCGCAATATGCGTGCTACGCAAGCCCTAACGCTCATTTAGGGAGTCTCTGATATCGGGAGGTAGGGTGGTATGACGGCTAGTCCAATACTATGTCGGCTACAGAGGACAAGACGCGAGTTGGACTATAAGGGAATTTATTTATATCCGCCTCAGAAGTAACTCCAGTCAGCACCAAGATCGTCTCCATACCCGCTTCAATACCCGCTACTACATCTGTATCCATTCGGTCACCTACCATGACTGCGTCCTCTGAGTGTACTCCCAAGAAGTTCAGCGCACTACGCATCATGAGCGGATTCGGTTTGCCGATGAAATAGGGTTTGACGCCTGTCACTGCCTCGATTAGTGCCGCCATCGCACCGCAAGCAGGAGTTATGCCCTTTTCAGACGGTCCGCTAGTATCTGGGTTCGTGGCAATGAACCTCGCACCGTTCATAATCAAACGTATTGCATGACTAATGTTCTCGAAATTATAGGTGTTGGTTTCGCCAAGAACGACGTAATCCGGGTTTATACTGGTCAGCACGTATCCGATATCATGAAGTGCGCTTGTTAACCCTGATTCGCCAATAGCGTAGGCTGTGCCTTTGGGTCGCTGGCTGGCAAGGAAACGTGCTGTGGCCATCGCTGACGTGTACAGCCTGTTGTCAGGAACGCTAAGCCCCATTGCACCAAGTCTGTGCTTGAGATCTCGGGGGGTATACATAGGGTTATTTGTGAGAATCAGAAAGGGGGTCTCTGTCTCGACTAGCTTTTCAACAAATTCCCGTGCTCCTGGAATTATCGTTTGCCCCCGGACGAGTACGCCGTCCATATCCAAGAGAAAGCATTTCTTTCCGTTTTTCTTTACGTTCATATGTCTACGTTACTCTCCCGACTCACTGCTCTAAAGGTAACTTGACAGGTTCGCCAATCTCGCTTGATTTATAAGCCGCTAGTGCAACCTCCAAGGCTCTCAAGCCATCCTCTCCGGTAACGCTCACGGGAACATTGTTTGCCACCGAAGAGACAAAGTCAGCAATCATAGCGTAGTCGATGTTGCTCCCCCAGTTCGACCATTGAGTGCGCATGGTTTCGTCGGAATACTGGACGATATTCTGCGCAAACATGTCCATGAAAATCATGCCGTTCGTGCCCGTGATATCCATGGTTACATCGCCCCAAGTGGGATAGCTCTCTGGACGCGACCAACTAGTGTCTAGGGTGGCGAACACTCCGTTGTCGAAGGTGATTGTCAGCAAGCCCACATCATCATATGCGGCGTGATGCATCAGGTTACTGATCTCCGCATAGACTTCGGCCGGCTCACTTCGCAGCAGCCACCGCATCAAGTCTACGACATGGACCGTGTGATCAATGACCGCCCCACCGCCGCTTTTCTCCAAATCGACAAACCATCCGCCGGGGCACTTGCCGCGGTTTGTGCCCTTTATCGCCAGGACGTTGCCAATGTCTCCCGCGTCAACGTGCTCCTTGAGCTTCACCATCGCCGGACTGAAGCGGCAGGGAAATGCAGTCATCAGGCTCACCTTGTGTGTTTTGCACGCATCTATCATCGCTTGCGCATCGCGAATAGTGGTGGCAAGTGGTTTCTCACATAGAACATGCTTCCCTGCTTCTGCCGCCGCGATGGTTAGATCCACATGCCGCGCGTTCTCGGCCGTGATGATGACGGCATCTACGGCGTCGAGCAGGGCATGATAGTTTGGAAATAGTGCAATTCCAAACTGCTCTGCGGCTTTCCTACCTCTCTCTAGGTTGTCATCTGCAATACCGACAAACTTGACTTCTTCCATTCGAGTCAGGCAGTCAGCATAGCTGTACGCATGAAGATGTGCGAAACTCATGATTCCGATTTTCACGGCAGACATACGCTCATCTACTCGAGATTTATCAGTTCGTCATAGGTAGACTGACTGGTTTCCCTGTGTTGGCAGATTCGATTGCAGCAAGGGCTATTTCCACTGCACGCATGCCATCTTCGGGAGTAATCATTGGTTTTGTTCCGGTCTCAATGCAATCTATGAAGTGCTGAAGCTCCTGGAAGTACGGATTCTTGAGTGTAGGGCTCTCGGGAATGGGCACACCAGGCTTTTCTTCGTCGGTCTTGGTTTGCGCGACGATCAGCGGTGCACTAGTCTTATTACTAAACTCGATCAGCCCACGGTCGCCGGCTACCTCGAACTTGACTGTGAAGCCGGTGGGATTCAGCCAAGTACCCTCGACATGCGCAATTACGCCACTCTTGAAACGAATGGTGACCAAGGCATAATCAGTGTGCTCGATTCTCCGATCGACTAGCCCTTTCGCAAAGACTCGCTCTGCCTCACCAAACGTCCATCTCAACCAATCAAAATCATGAATAATCAAGTCCAACATGACTCCGCCGCTCCATTCGAAGTTGCCAAACCAATCGCTCCACGCAGATGGGTATCTGCCACCTCTCGTGGTGCGCACTACTGCCGGCCTTCCGACTGCGCCGGCGTCAATCAATTCTTTGGCTTTGGCAAATTCGGGAAAGAACCGAAGTACGTGAGCAACCATGAAGGTTACCCCTGCCTTTTCCGCCTCTTGGATCATTTCCTTGCAGTCTTCAAGCGTCCGTGCCATCGGCTTCTCTGTAATCACGTGCTTTCCAGCTCTGAGCGCTCGAACCACATATTCCTTGTGCCAAGGGGTGGGAGTGCAGACGTCTATAACATCTATATCTTTTCGCTCCAGGAGTCTGTCAAAGTCGGTGTAAGCTTCGGCGTCGAGAGATTTAGCCACGAACTCGGCAACTTCGCGTCGGATATCCATGACGGCAACAGGCTGAGCATTCAGCATCTCTCTGTATGCCCTGCCGTGTACGCCACCCATCCCTCCTGCACCAACTATGGCAACGTGTTGCATACGAAAACCCCCGATCTCCGGCGAAATTCAGGTTCAAAAAGTAATCACATAGTCTTGTGCTAAAACTACCGCTGTGTTCTACCCATTTTTCGGCTCAGGTAGCCAGAAATCCTGCTCAGCAAGGTCTATTTCCCTCAGTAGCGGCATCAACACGTCAACGTATCCCACGCGTGCCAAGGTATGTGCGTCGCTACCTACTGTGAATTTCAGACCGACTCGCTTGCATAAAGGATAAAACCAGCGGGCGAATTCAAGCTGTCCGGGGGTAAGCGCACGATGGCTGATCTCCATGGCGATATTGTTTTCTCTAGCCAATTCGAGGGCTGGCAAGACATCTGCCTCTGTCAACGTCTCGAGAATGCGAACGGAGGCAACGTCTGGGACGACGTGAAATGGGTGTGCGATTATGTCAGCGTACGGAATGCCGACAGCATATTCGAACATCTTGACAAAGTATTCGGCAACTTCTCTGTCGGTACCTTCGGGCAGTGGATCCGTGATCCCCTTGTTTTGGAAATGGGTCGCCCCTAGCATGATGAAATCCAGTCTGTCCGCCAGCTCAGGGGTAGCAGTCGTTCTTCCAACTGCCATTACTTCGGCTTCGACACCGAAGTACACATGGGGAGGGTCTGACATGCGCGATAGGGCGGATCTGACGGCAGAGCGGACTTCATCCAAGTCGGTGGGACTGGTACAGGGATAGAAATGATCAAGAATGCCCACGTGGGATATGCCCCGCTCAGTGGCGACATGTAAGATGTCTGCGGGTATCATCTCATCCCAACCACACGGCGAATGGTACGTGTGGATATGCAAATCCATATCAAGCTTCATCAATCACCTCACACTTCTAAGCACATACGATGACGTGTTTAGCCGCCAGGTCGAATCAGACAAACGCACCAACGAAACGAAGAGAGACGGGGGCGATAACCAGCGGCTATGTCTCGGTCAGGGGAATTCCTTGCTGGCACAGCGGGCAGGTGGCAGGATCATACTTAACCACGTCCAGGCTCAGGAGCGCCTCTGTCTTGACGCCAAAATCGGTCTTTCTTCCTGTGCGGTCGACGAGCAGACCTATTCCGGCAAGCACTCCGCCGTGCTGTTTGACAACCTCGATAGTGTCCCAAACCGATCCTCCGGTTGTCAGAACGTCATCTACCACCAATACCCTGGTACCCTCGGGTATCGTGAAACCCCGCTTGAGAACGCGTCCACTGTCGCCTTTTTCCGCGAAGATACCGCGTGTTCCCAACTGCTTTCCGACCTCATAAGCAAGAAGGACACCGCCGGTTGTCGGCCCGAGAACCAGTTCGATGTTGTCGTCCTTGAACCGACGGGCTATCTCTCCGCACAATCGCTCAACATATTCTGGGTACTGTAAGACCTGAAATTTCTCGAAATACACATCGCTGTGCAATCCAGAGGTCAGTTTGAAATGACCATGCAAGAGTGCGCCTGTTTCCTTGAATATACGAAGAACTTCTTCTTGCGAAAGCATAGGCTTGTCCTATTACTAGGCAGGGGTCCTCGGCCCGCCAGGCGAGAGGAGAACCCGTCCTCATTCTTAGATTAGCAGTTGGTATGGCGACTCCAGGAGACGCTTCAATGTCTGCAGGAATTCCGCAGCAGGTGCTCCATCAAGCACTCTATGATCAAATGACAAACAAAGGTTCATCATCGAGCGAATTGCTACTTGCCCGTCCACTACCACGGGTTTCTCGGCAATTCGGCACACACCGAGTATAGCGCTCTGCCCCGGGGTGATAATGGGATTGAAAATATCCACGCCATATGAGCCCAGATTCGTAATGGTAAACGTCCCTCCGCTGATTTCGGCAGGTGAAAGATTGCCCGAACGCCCCTTCTCTACCAATTCTTTCAGCCGAATAGAGATCTCGGCGAGACTCTTTCGGTCCGCATTGTGAATAACGGGTACGATCAGCCCGCCTTCGACAGCGACGGCTACACCGATATTCACGTCCGGGAATATGCGAATCTCGTTGCCTTGTAGACTTGAGTTTATGACGGGATGGTCCAGAATCGCACGGGCAACTGCTTTTGTAATCAAGTCTGTGAATGTCAGCCGCGTCCCATATTTGCGCTCAAACTCCTCCAAGATCTGCTTTCGGACCTTCGCTAACTCAGTTACATCTACTTCGGCCGTTAGCGTAACATGAGGGGCAGTCTGAGCACTCTTGGCCACGTTGTCACCAACCATCTTACGCAGGCCGGTGAACGGAACCACTCTCGCCTCGAGTTGGGGGAACGTCGGGCTGACAGGGGTCACGGCGCGAAGGACATCCTCCTTAGTAATCTGACCGCCTGGTCCGGAACCGACGATTTCGCGGAGGTCAATTCCCTTATCCGATGCAATCCTAGATGCCAAGGGCGTAGCCTTTACTTTGCTTACCTCTGCCATTTCAGCGACATATGCTCTAACATCGCGCTCCACTATTCGACCATCCGGGCCGGTGCCGCGGCCTGCCAGAAGTGAAATATCCACCCCGTGCTCGTGGGCAAGGCGTCTCGCTCTGGGAGAAGCAAAAATCCTTGATGGAGACGATGGCTGGACTGCGGGCTGGGAAACCGGACTCGGTGTCGGCGGTTCAGTCGGCACACTCACTGAGGGGGACACCGGGGAAGGAGCTTCTCCCTTAAGCTCTGCCAGGATGTCCTCGATAGGCTCGTCTGCAGTCCCTATTATGGCTATGACATCCATCACGGGAACTGTCTGGTCTACCTGAGCGATTATCTTCCGGAGCACCCCGGACGCAGGCGACTCCACCTCCATGTTGACCTTGTCAGTCATGACTTCCAGCAACGGCTCGCCCTTTTCCACATTATCGCCCTCTTGCTTCAGCCACTTGGTGATGGTGCCTTCTTCCATCGTCTGACCTAGCATCGGCAGGATTACTTTCGTTGCCATGGTTACACCCCTGTTTCGAATATGAAATCTTTACGTAAATGTCTGTAGTATTTTTCTTGCGAGCGGAACTCACTCTAGTTGCGTTCCACAAACTTGACGCTCACCTTAGAAAAGGATACACGAAAGCAGCTGAAGAGCGCAAGCACGAAATGGCCGAACCTGATCATGCGGCGACAGCCTGGTAAGGCAATAGGCCTTTATGACGCACCGGATTTGCTTCCTATGCCCCCAGTTCCGCAAGAGCCTGTTTTACTTGTTCTTCATTCGGCGCCTTGCCGTGCCAATCGCATTGATTTTCCATGAAGCTTACACCCTTACCTTTTATGGTATGGGCGATAATCATGGTAGGTTTTCCGGGTACCTTTGCCTCTGGTGCGAGGGCATCCAGGATTTCGATGAAATTGTGTCCATCAATTTCAATAACATGCCAGCCAAATGCGCGCCATTTGTCCGGAAGCGGCGTGATATTCATTACTTCGCAGTTTGGTCCGTCTATTTGCAGTCCATTGAAGTCTGTTATGGCTGTCAGGTTGTCCAAACCATAGTGCACGGAGGACATGGCGGCCTCCCAAATCTGGCCTTCTTCCGACTCCCCATCTCCGATCAAGGCGAAGACGCGGTAATCTCTCTTGTCCAACTTGCCGGCCAAAGCCATCCCGGCGGCGCCCGAGAGCCCTTGTCCCAATGATCCAGTAGAGAACTCCACGCCGGGTAACTTCTTCATGTCCGGATGTCCTTGGAGTCGGCTGTCAATGTGACGAAAGGTGATAATCTCCTCTTTTGGATAGAACCCGGCCTCTGCCAACGCAGCATAGAGCACAGGACATGCATGTCCCTTGCTTAAAACAAACCGGTCACGGTCGGGCCACTTCGGATTTTTCGGGTCATAGCGCATCACATGGAAATAGAGGGCCGCCATGATATCTGCAGCTGAAAGAGACCCGCCGGGATGACCGGACTTCGCCGCTCCAGTCATTACAATAATATCCTGTCTGATCAGCCGAGCCTTTTCTTCCAAATTCTGAATCAACTCGGGAGGGTATTTGGACATATTCACTTCTCCTTTATCTTTGTTTGAACTTGACTATTGTAGCGCCGGCGCCACCTTCACTAGGTTCGCCTAGACGGAATGAATCCACCGCATGGTGATTCGCCAAGTATTCCCAAACTGCCTTCTTCAGAGCACCTGTACCCTTGCCGTGGACTATTCGAACCGACTCCATGCCGGCTAGATAGGCATCGTCCATGTACTTGTCCAAGTTTTCCAAGGCTTGCTCGACGCGCTGAGCGATCAGTTTCAATTCGGGAGACACACTGCCCACTTTACGCGATGCAATCTCGACCGAGCCGCTGGAAGTGGGCTTCTTATCTTCCTGCGTTCTGCGTGCCGGGCGTAAAACGTTCCATGGAACGCTTACCTTCTTTGTACCTACCATAACGACGGCCTCGGCATCGGAAGAATCCCCCAGCAATTCCCCATCCACGCCCAACGACGCGACCGAGACTCGATCTCCAGGTCTCAGGGTAAAAGGCCCGAAGTCTTCTTCCACTGTCGGGGGCATGATCTCTTCTATCTCATCCCTAATTTCTGAGACGCGTTCCTTGAACTGCTGTCGGCTCTGCTGAATCGCTTTGTGACGAGGTTCTGGCTGGCTCTTCAATTCGGTGATAATCTTGTCCAGCTCGTCCATCTTCTCGCGAACTCGGCGGTCAACCTCCTGCATAAGCTGCTGCTTCATCTCTCGCCGCATTCTCTCCAGTTCTTCAAGCTGCTGTTCGTACCGAGATCTGAGCAACTCGGCGTCCCTCGACGCTCTCTCCGCCAGTTGCTGTTGTTCGGCCGCAGCCTTGTGTGACTCTTCGATCTTGCGAATAACCTCATCTGCAGAAGCTTCAGATTTCTGCATCATGCCCTGGGCCGCGTCAATAATCCCTGGAGGCATACCCAACCTAGACGCTATGGCGAACGCATTGCTACTTCCGGGGATTCCGATTCTAAGGCGATAAGTAGGCCGCAGGGTTTCTACATCAAACTCGACCATCGCATTTTCGATGCCCTCGCGAACAAACGCAAATGCTTTCAGCTCGCCATAGTGGGTTGTAGCTACAACTTTAGCATCCCTATCAAGCAGGTAATCAAGGATTGCTTTTGCCAGCGCCGCACCTTCTGCAGGATCGGTCCCCGCGCCAAGTTCGTCCAGCAAGACGAGTGAGTTACTGCCTACTTCCTTTAAAATGCGCACGATATTCGTCATATGCGAGGAGAAAGTACTGAGCGATTGCTGAATACTCTGCTCGTCTCCTATGTCTGCAAAGATATGATCGAAGACAGCAACCTCGCTGCCCTCGTCTGCCGGTACGTGCAGACCACTCTGCGCCATGAGAGTGAGAAGACCTACCGTCTTTAGTGTGACTGTTTTGCCACCTGTATTTGGTCCTGTGATCAACAGAACATTGAATCTGTTGCCCACCTGAACATCTATGGGTACCACTTCACCCCTAAGCAGTGGATGGCGTGCCTTGAGCAAGTCTACCCTGCCATGCCGATTCAGCTTTGGTTCAACGGCATCCAGATCGCATGACAATCGCCCCTTCGCAGAGACGAAATCAAGCCTTCCTACAGCGGAAAGTGTCATCTGTATTTCGGAAGCCGAACTCTGAACAAGGTCTGAAAGCCGCCTAAGAATCCTTTCGATCTCCTGCTGTTCCCTTATGGCTAGCTCTTTGATATCATTCCCCAACTCCACCACAGAGGCGGGCTCGATGAAGACCGTGGCGCCGCTGGCACTGCTGTCATGAACGATACCCGAAAACTGATGCCGGTACTCGGCTTTCACGGGTATGCAGTATCGATCACCGCGTTGAGTGATGATGGGATCCTGGATGTACGTACGGTACTGCGGCGACTGGATGATCGAATGGAGTTTGTCCATCATCCTGGCATGCGTAGCCTTCAACCTGCTCCTGATGCGAGCAAGCTCAGGGCTGGCAGTATTGAGCACTTCTCCGTTCTCGCCAATAGCTTCTTGGACTGCTTCCTCTATTCTAGAGAACTCCTTTATGTTCGCCGCAATCTCTGCCAATGTTGTACATTGATCAGCACGCTTGGTGACCAACGCTTTCAAACGTCGCCCGGATTGAAGAGTCCCTGCAATCTCCAACAGGTCAGCAGGTTCGAGCAAGGCGCCAATGGCTGCTTTTTGGACGCTAGGGCGAACGTCATGAATACCACCCAGGGGCAAACCACCCTCCTCTCGGATGATCGCCTTCGCTTCCGAGGTCTCTCTTTGTGCCTTCGTTATGGCAACCAAGTCAGCGGTTGGTAGAAGTTGCCGTGCGAGGTCGTCTCCGAGTTGGCAGGAGGTGCGTTCCCGGAGCAAAGACAACACCTGATCATATTCGAGAGTTTTCAGGGAATGGGCATCCATGACGCTTTATTCTATCAAAAACGCCACTCGTGGACAACGGACGAAATGAGGGGGTAACGTCAAGGATTCTGTGCAAATTGGTTTTGCTGGTAGGCGTCATCCCATGTCTTGTTTTGGTGCGCGAGTACCGCATAAAGCATCCGGTCAACACTGCGGCGATTTGTGAAGCATGAGATCGTCCTGGTTCGCCGCCTCACCTCTCGAAACACTCGCTCTATCGGGTTGGTTGTGCGCGTTGTCTTCCAATAGTGCTCAGGCACGCCAAAGAACTCCAACAGCTCCTCAATGTCAGCCTCCAGGCATGCCACCGCCTTCGGTTCTATTCCAATCCACTTCTCCCGCCAGGCTCGAAACCTTTTTCCTGCCTATGTGACTGAGCATTTACTGACCGCGCGGGAGCGGGTGCGCTAGTGGTGTTGGGGCCCGCACGTCCGAAAGTGGTGCACCGTAGTTCTCGTGGCAGCACTCTGAGTGGTTTGGAATGCCGCAGGTAGGATACACGGTTACAAGCATTCTCGGTTTCAGGCCGCTCATACAGAAAGGGTACGTCTTGCCCGTATGGCTACTGGTCGTGTTCCGGCCTTCACTCTTCCTACTGGTTGAGGTATTTGTCCATCGGATCACACTTGTTCTCGTTCTTCAGGTTCTCATAGTTCTCCCAGGTCTGATTCAGAGCCTTCGTCAGTTGGCCCTTCAGGTCACGGGCTATGCCCGAGTAAGGGGTTTTCTGCGTACCGTAGCCAAAGCATCGGTAGAACGCATCCATCCTGATGCACTGCGCATACACGATGTAGGCGTCCATCAAGCGTTTCATCGCTTCGTGGAAATCGGCGAACGCAGGCGGGACGTACATGTTGTCCAGTTGGTACCTTAGCTCAAATTGCGTGTCAACACTGCAAAGTATCGATGAATACTCGCTGATAGGCACTGAACCTGAAGGGCCGATCCGCTTGCGCGCGTTCGACAGCGTAATGCGCGCGTCTTCGAATCGTTGCCACCAGTTTTCGAAGGAATCGCAATATGCGGCGATCTCCACGCTTGCATACTTGGTGAGGGCTAGACTCGCTACTAGCTCTTTGATGTCCACGGAACTCCCTGCGAGCATGGACACGGGCAGATCGCTCGTCAGGGCTGTATTGTTCACATTGCCATACTTCGACAGCGCATTGTCTGCTGCATCTTCCACCGAATCTGGGTCGGGTTCGTCTGAGGCGCATTCATCGACCAGTGTTTCGTAGAAATCTCTGTGTGCCTCGAGCGCAGAGAGCAGGTCGTGCGCAAACGGCTGATACCGAGGTGGTGCCCAGGTTTTTCGGAGTTCCTCGCACAGTCCATTCAGTTCATCACGTGCGCTTAAGGCTGCTTCCACAATGTCGTTGCCGGTAACACCGGAGGAGCCGAGTAACGAACTCAAAAACAATGAATCTATATCTGCAACCTGATTGCATATGAGATTCGCCGTCTTGAGAAAAGGCACTCCGAAACAGTAGTAGCAGATTAGTGACCCTGTGACCAGGAGAAACAATGCGATGCTAACCGATGCGACTGTACGTTTCCATCGACGAAGCGACTCATATGCAGACGATCTTACCAGGTCTGCTTCGAGTGTCTCCGTGTAAGCACCGGTAGCGGCGGTTGCTGCCCCTCTGGCAATCGCCGCCGGCGCCTGAGAGCAACCGAAAGTCGTGCAACCGCCGTTGGCCTCCCAACATTCCGAATGATGCGGAATCCCACAAGCTGGACAAATCTGTACATCCAGCGCTGGCTTTATGGGAACTTGGCAGAATGGACAAGTCTTGCCGACACTGGTATCCAACACTTCATCTCCAAACGTATCGAAAGCTGGCACTCCATGGTATCCGTCACATCCTCAAATCAGCGCTGAGCATTCATCCTGATAGCGATGGTCAGTAGAACCGCGATAACCAGCAGCCCAATACTAAGGACGGCGACAGCCGGTGTATTTAGTTGTCTGGATGTCGCCTGCATGGTCATTCCTGTAACCAGACGTTCGAATGTGATGTCCCACGTCAGAGCATCGCCATCTCGGCGGTCGGCATTGGTGGAGATCACCTTACCGGGAAGCATGACCTCGTTTCTGATATGGATCATTTCGCTCACCGTCTGTTCTATGGATCTCTGCATCTCGCCTGGCTTTCCTGTCCCTCCACAGGCTGAACAGACAGTTCTTCCCTGACCGGAGCATAGTAAACAGGGGATGTATCCGGTCCCACCGCACGTTGGACAAGTAGACTGCTCTCCCATGAATGACACTAAACCGGATCCGCCACATTCCAGACAGGTATTTCGGCCTTTCCCATTGCATGCCAGGCATGTCTCATATCCCTTTCCATCGCAGTCATAGCATACATCCTCGCGCATATCAGGCGAAGGTTCTATTGTCTCACGGTAGGCGAAGATCCGGTAAGGAAAGCCAGGGCGGACGTGAAATTCCACATTCGGATTGTAGTCCCCAAACTTCGCCTGGACTTCTTCACTGGGATGAATAAGAGACGGTGTCGATGCTCCGATTTGGTCGGCCGCCTTGAACTTGCACTTGAGGACCATGTGCCGCTGAGAGTCTTTGTTATATCTCTCCACAGTCCAACCCTTCTTGGATGCTTCTTCATCTATCGACCGGTCATCAAGCATTACCGCAAATATTCCATCGGCGACCATGTGCATGATACGCTCACCTGAGCCGTCGGCGTTGAATATCGTCTTCAGACTCACATCTATAGTGCCACAACCAGAAAGTAGGCACACGAATACAGCCAACAAGCTGAGCTTGACTACCAACTGTCTGTACCACGGGCAGCGATTCATGTGTTTCCTCAAGTACCTGGCATGTGCTGTCGAGGCTGGAAGTCGAGCGCCTTCTCGTTGTAACTGAACGTTGTGCCGCCGATGGTGATTACATCCCCGTTCCTTCCTGAGTACGCGGCAGCTTACCGGTTGCTGGTTCACGTAAATAGCAGCGCCGCTCTGCAGGCTGTGGACGCTGTATCTCCCGTTCTCCGCGCGAATGAGCGAGTGCTGGGGTAAGACTTGTGGATCCTTGAATATGGGAATGTCACATTTCGGCGAACTGCCGATGATTGTGGAGTCCTTGTATATGATGAACTGCTTCCCGGCAAGCCAGCCCTGGACCACGTTCAGCCATGCCTGCTTTCTCAGTTCCTCCACAAGGCCGATAGCCGCGCCTGCACAGGCTCCCGTCGCGGTGATGGCAAAAGCCCGGCTCGCTGCACCTCCGCCCACCATCATGCCGATGAGGTCAAACATTACGCCGCCAATGGCGCCTCCGATCAGACCTCCGAGCAGGCCGTTGACGATCTTGCGGCTCGATCTGATGGCGATCCCCTGTCCGAGCCCGACGAAGGTCCCGACCACTGCCCAGCCTATGCTTCTTGCCATGATCTGCTGGCCCATACTGCTTGCGCCTCCTCCACCCAGCCCGGAGTAAACTAACTGCCCCACAACGCCGCCGAGGAAACCCCCGCCAAATCCGACCCCGAGGCCGATCGCCGCCCCGATCAGCGCCCGCTCGGCGAGATGGTTGAGGATGCTTTCAACGCTTCCCAAAGCAACGCCGATAAGTGCTCCCATGATCCCACCGACGATGCCCATCTCCATCAAGACGTGTGCAAAGTGGGTCCCGGTGCTCTCGTTGAAAAACGGCTCCTGCAGCGCCCAGGCCAGGAATCCTCCAATGGCGCCGGCTATCAGGTTCTGCAGCATGGTGGATATGGCGAATCTGCCAGCCGCGGATTTGGCCATCGGTACAGCCCCTCCGATGCCGGACATCTGACCCCCTAGCGTGGAAGGGATGGTCGGCATGACTGGAGTATCGGGCACATCGAGCAGGTCGTTGCTGGTTATGACCAGACGGTCATCAGCAGGCTGAGCATCCTTCTGCTCCAGATCATTAAGAGAGATCTCAATCCTGTCTTCGTCTCGCTCATTCATCTTAGCCTCCATAACCCCAGCTACGTGAGGTCCAGATTGGTGTCATCGCTTGATGGTTCCTGCTATTCATTTGGCGACCCTAGGATGATGTCCAAGTCGTCGTCCTCGCCATCGCTTAGTACACCTAAGACTATGTCCGGTTCAGGCTGATAAAGGTCCACATTGCCAACCGGGAACACCCCTTCATTCCTGCTCGCCCACATAGCGGCCACAGCGTTCAGAGGGCTCTTCGGGTTGTAGCTCTGGTACTGGATCATCTGTCCGATCTGAATTATCACATCGACAAGAGTTTCCCCGGCCGCCCAGTGATCCCCGATGCAGATATACGACCCGAAGTTTGGATGGAAGATCTCCGTTAGCATGACACACTTTGGCTTCTCTCGTGGATAGTCGTTGTGAAGGTATATCTCCGCCTTGTGGATGTTCGTAATCACCGGCCGATTCAGGACCGGGTCGAGTCTAAGGCCCTTGACCTTGTAGGTAACGCGGTAGCGTTCGGGTGGATTACCGCCCACGGGTTCGACGTCGATGTTCGGATGTCCCGCAAACTCAGTTCGAATCTTCTCGTAATCCGCCATCAGGCGTCTCAAACGTGCATTCAACTCTGACCTCCCAATTCTCTAAATTGCGTATTAGTGACCGGTACCCCTAAGCATGTCAATCCCATCGCGAGCCAAGCGATTTGACGTGTCGTACTGGAGTGCGTTCTTGAAGTACTGGTGTGCAGTAACAGCCCATTGCTGCGCATCTCCGACTTTATGAGCCTTCACATTAGATACGACACGCAATACAGCTGTCAATCCCATATGTGCATACGCAGCACCGAGAAAGTCTTCTCTGCTGCCGACCACCGTATTGCCGACCCGGACTTTCTCCCCAGAACTCAAGGCGACCACCTTGCCGACGGCGGCGGCAAAGCATCTGTCTGCGTTGTCCAGTGCTGATGTGTCTCCCCGTTTCGCCGCCTCTATGAGATCCGATATGTTTTCGGTGTTGTCGTCGCCAATACCAAGATATGCCTGGCCCATGGCAAAGTAGGCCGCAGCCATTTCTGGGTCAATTTGCAAAGCTTTTTGATATTGGAGTATGGCACCCGTGAAATCACACATGGTCTGATACTGAAAGCCCTGCTCGAAACAGTCAACCGCCTCGGACTTTGGATCCGAGCCCAGTGACGTTAAGATCAGGCGGATGAGTATGTATACGATTACATACAGACACAAGCGCAACATGCGTCGGCCTATCTCAGCCGGGAAGGGCTCGGAGTCCATGTATACACGCGGTTCGTCAGTCCCAAAGCCCATCCCGCCGACAGGTGACATCGGCGTCTCGTAAGGCAAATAAGCGTCGGTGTTGGTACGTGACGAAGAAGCGGTCGGACCACTGGCGCAGCCGAATACGGTGCAGCCGGAGTTGTCCTCCCAGCATTCGGTATGGTGAGGTATACCACAGGTTGGACAGACCGTCACCGACTCTCCCGGCTCTATCGCCGTCTGGCAGTATGGACACGTTCGGCCCGCGTGTACGCTCGACATACTGATCACCTGTCTGCTTACCGTACTGACCCTTTGCCTGAACTCGCTCGTTCACGAAACTCGAATGTCGATGATCCCACTGTAATCTTGTCGCCGTCTTCGAGCATCTGCCGGCTGATAGGTGCACCGTTTACTATCACGCTGCCGTGACCCGCTAAACCGGACAGGATGAAGTGCGAGCCGTGGTTTTCGACGACCGCATGCTCCGGCGCTACCGCCTGGTCCTTGAACAGCGGAATATCGCTCATCGGGCTGCTACCTATGACCGTTCTTTCTTGGTACAGTATGAACTGCTTGCCAGAGAGAGCCCCCTTGACGACCCTTAGCCATGCCTCTTTCGTTGCTTCCTCGACAAGGCTCAACATGAGCCCGATCGACAGCCCAACGACACACAGCGCCAGGAACCTTCCCAGTGATGCGTTGCTCACACTATCCAACAGCAACTGAAAGGCCAGTCCACCAATGAGTCCCCCCGGCGCGCCGCCAATGATCCCGTTCCGCATCTTCTTGTCATTCGCAACCAGCACCGACTGTCCCAGTCCGAAGAAGAGGCCCATAATCGACCACCCCACCGACCGGAGCATTATCTGCGCGGTTCCAGCGATCACGTAATTCAAGCTAAGAACGCCGTACACATACTGCGCTAGGCATCCGCCCGCTATGCCACCGATGGTGCCAGAGATCACTCCCATGATCACGAACCGGGCGCCCGTGGAGAGAGTGCCGGCCGATATACGGTTCGCCATGGCGATGCAGACACCCATCGCGGCACCGGCGAGGCCCGCGAACGCCGCGGCATCTGCGACCAGTCCCCCGATGTTCATGGAAGCGGCCCCTCCGGCTTGGATTGGTTCTGTCAGCAGCCATCCGAGTATGCCGCCGCAGAGCCCTCCCACGGCGGTGGTCGCTACGCTTCGGGCTGATATGTTCGCCAGGGCCGACACCGACTGCTTCGACGGCGCCTTCTCCGTCAGCATGCTCGCCTGTATGCTAGGAAGCACCTGTGCATCATCTGCCAGATCGTCGAGGGTGATTTCCAGTCCAGCCGATGCTGCCACCGAATTGGCCGACTTCGAGTCGTCGGCATCCAGTTCGACAATCAGGGGCTGAGAGTCGGTGGGAGTGGCCTCAGGGTCGGTGCTCTCGTGCTTCTCAGTTGAGTCATCGAACGTGACTTCGATGCGCTCTTCTAGCTTGTCCATGCCTGTGCTGTCGTCTGCCATATCGATTCCATCCTTAACGGGTAATGCTTGCGTTGATGTCTTGCGCTATTCCAACAATTATGTCGGTGAAGTCCTCTCCCTGGGAGATATCGTAGAACTTTCCACCGGTCCGCCTCGCAAGAGCGAGGTACGGCTCTTCGGGGTTACATACTGCATATCCCGTGAATCCGCGCTGGGTCATCTCGTGAAGAATGCCGTTCCACTCGTTGATGGGCTGCGGGTTTCCAGGGGCCATGGATACCTGGCCTTGAAGCGGTTCATCCGTGACCAGAATGATGAATTTGCGCGTGTTTGGGCGATATGTTAGGTTGTGGATTGCGTGTTTCACTGCCGTCGGTTGGTCCTCAGTGCCTCCGCTGTCTATGTCCACCTGTCTCAGGAACGACTGGAAGGCCGAGAGGTTGTTGCTGAGTGCGAACGTCTTGTGTACCACTGGACCGTCCTCTATCGCTCCGAATGTAACCATGCCTATACGGTAGTCGCTCCCAGAAGCCGCTAGTATTCCCGCGAAGCGCGCGGAAATCCGAAGCAGGCCATTTATTTCATCGGCCATACTGCCGGTCGTATCGAAGACAAAGACGACGTCGAGCGGTGCCGCTTTCGCCCGCTCCCGCTCTTTTCTCAGAGCGTAGCTGCCCGATATCATTGCGGCGTAGAGCACCACGAGCCCCAGAAGCAGATACTTGTTCGACCAAAGTGCGTTCAGAAACCGGTGAGCATTCATATATCATCAAGCCTTTCTGTCGAAATGCCGGCCTTTCGTGTCGTCATCGAGCCGCTCATCGAGTGGCTTGATGATGTGTCCTACCAGCATTCCGACGTCCGATAAGAACCATTCCAGATCGGCCTTCGCCGTCTCCAGCAGTTGAACCAAGTTATCCATTTCAGGCGTTCGTTTCTCCAGCGTTATGCACGGCGCGCTGACATCGTTAGCCCGCAGGTCGTCTGTGCATCCACCCACGATGGGTATTCCCTGATACCGTTCTATCCGTCCACCCAACCAGCCGAATAGCCCGAACTCGCCTTTGAGGGGATCGAACACGGCGGCGACCTGGTGCTCGGCGGCGAAAAAGTTCCGGTGGACGAATAAGTCGTGCTCCGACAGGAATATTCGATGGCCGGGGTGAGTGTGGTACCACCCTACGACTCCGCAGCCTGGATGATCTCTCTCCATCTCCGAGATCATCTGGTTCCAGCTTTCGTGTGTAAACGTTAGTCGGGAGGCAGACTCCCTGTTGTGCCTTGCCGGAATGGATGCAGTGACTAGGACGTACTTGCCGCCGTCATTCCGGACCCTTCCGACGAGCAGTCCTCCCACTTCGCTTTGCGGAGATTCGAGGCCATGACCGACAATCACCAGCAGTGCCCGATAATCGAAGTATACCTTTGGCCGAGCCTCCTTGCAGCCGATCCATGCCCCGACCTCCGGCCGACACGCCCGCGATGTGCTCTCCGGTTTTGCCTCGTACAATTCTACGCGTATGTTGTTCTCTTCATTTTCAAGTCCCATCCAAGTTTCCCCACCGTTTCCTATGCGATTTTCGCCCCAGATAGCTGTTAGCTATTCATAGTAGCCCATGGCGACCCCCACCAGGTAGATGAAAGCGATCAGTGCATAGAATATTATGAGTCCGATTCCATAGGAGTTCCAGACGCGCTGGGTTTCCACAAAATGCTGCACGCTCTGCCACTCGCGACTGCGCCAGGCCTTTTCGTTACCCTTGAAACCTAAATAGAGCGAAATGAAGATGCCAACGCCGCGTAGCAGATTGAGCAAGAGACAGGCGATGAAGCACCCCCACATATTCATTGCTGCGCACCATATCGGGGTTAATGCAAAGGCGCCCCAGTTCCACCCCTTGACCTCCTGAGGTACGTGAGGTACGTATCCAATCTGGTAGCCTGGAGCGTGTGCGGATTGGCTCGGCTGCACCTGGGGTTGAACTCCAACGTTGGATCTTGCCGCGGGAGATTCGGCGCACCCAAACGTAGTGCATCCCCCGTTTTCGTTCCAGCATTCGGTGTGATGTGGCATATCGCACGCAGGACAGACAAATACCTGGGCGCCAGGCTTGATCGACGTCTGGCAGAACGGACAAGTCTTTCCTACAATATCCAATCCCGCTGGTTGCGAGTACATCTGGTATCCCCTTTCAACTGAATGATTTTGCCTAGTCGGATCCCAATAGAAAATGCCGGATTCTCTTCTTCAGGCCATCCAGACATCGACCCATGATGCCCTCTGATGCCTGCTCGGCGGTTGTCGAACTGGTTTGTGCCTTTTGGATCTGTGTCTCACATTGCTTAACGTCATCCTCACTCGCCTGTATACTCATGCGCTGTAAATATCCCAGAAGCTGACTGGCATCCCTGGGATTCCCCGCCTGCGCGATGTAGGCTGCAGTCCGCACAGCTCTGGAAGCGGCATCAAAGCGGTCCTGCGGCGAGGGTATCCAGCTCAGCGTATTGACTAGCTTCTCCACAATCTTGGGATCAGAGCTATCCTTGGCCCAAGCGATACGCAGGTTGATAGCAGCCTGCTCGTATTCGCCGATCGCAATCATCTCCTCCGCTGTCTGCAAGTAACGGGCCGGGCCGTGGACGTCGGCGAAAAGCGCGTTGACCTGCTGCCGTAGCTGCTTTACGTAGAAGCCTTGGACGAACATCAGTACGAGCAGGCCGACAAGAATGCCGTTCCAAAATCTGGACGGTGGCGATTGCTGGGTGGGTCGTCCGCTTTCCACGCGTGTGCGTCTGTTAGCGGCGGTCCGGCTTACCATCGTTTCCTCATGGATTAACTTCTTGACATAGCGAGCTAACTCTTTCTTCTGGGACCTACGAGCGTAGATGTAGAACCCCGAAGTCCGTACTACATCGGCGCCTGCCCAGCAGAAGATGCCTCTCTCCTTTCGCACGGGATCGAGCACGAGAGCTACCTGACAGGGCTCCCGGAAGAAGTTCTTCTGGATGAACATATCCTGGCCGGAGAGGAACACACCCATGTCCGGATGTGTGTGATACCAGCCGACTATCCTCAGATGCTCCGGCTTGCGCTCCTTTTCGGCATTGATGCGCTCCCATGACTCGTGGGTGAACCTAAGTTCCGCACGACTGCCCTCTGCCTTCTCGGCATGGATAAAGTCCTCGATCTCCACGACCTTGCTGCAGCCGCTGAGATACGCGTCGCCGAGCAGTATTCCTCCGGATTCCCGCGAGGTATCCTCGGCCGCATGTATGTCGAGTCGTTGCATAACTTCTTGGCGCATGAACACTAGCACACCAGAACCCAACGGCTGCCCGTACGGCACCACGGCAACATCGGGATTGGTCAGCGGACTGGTCCGTTGGACAAGCACACGACTCGTCTCTGCTCCAAGTTCAATATTTACGTCCTCAGAGCCGTTGATGTCTTGCGAGTCTGTTGCGCGACGTTCCTCCATTTCAGTGTCTCCGAGTTTCTGTTATTCAGTCGCCGATGCGCGCGTGCCGTAATCCTCGAGCGGGAGCAGTTGAATAGGCTGTCCCTCGTAGATCCGGTCTGGATTCTCGATGCGATTGGCATCCGCCAGTACCTTCGCATATTTCCCATCGCCATACGTCTGGACGCTGATATCCCAGAGCGACTCTCCCTGACGAACGGTGTGAATTCTGGGGAGCGGGACGCTGTCCCGGTCAGCAGACTTCGGCTCGGCGTATCCCCGTATCTGTGGCGGTGACGGGGCTTGGGATATCGGTGGCCGCGTAACTGGTAGCCACACTCTAGCGATCAGAAGCCAGCATATAATGGCTGCCTCAGCCGTTATCAGTAGTTCTCGCATGCCAAACCTTGAGTCCCTGCGTTCCTTGTGGGTGTCCGCGGCGACGTGCTTGGGCTCCATAGTTGTTACAGCTCCTCCCTGCAAATAGTATCCTGGACAGCGTACGATTTGTCCGTCCTTCCATCGGAAGAAACCGTCTTTCCCCGAAATCGGATCGATCACGAACGCAATCTGCCAGGGGAGGTTGAAGAAATTGCTGTGAATGAAGGTGTCAAAACTCGACAGGAATATCCCGAAACACAGGGTGAGTGTGCCACCAGCCGACGATTCTTTTCTCCGGAAACTTCTTGTCCTTCACCTGATTCATATATTCCCACGACTTATGCGTGAACTTCACCGATGTTTTTACTGCTTCGGTGTACCGAGCTTCGATCGCTGCATCAACCCAAATGATGGTCCTATCGCCTTCCAACAGTGTACCAACGAGTACGCCGCCGAGTTCCCTGGAGGTATCGGTCTGGGCGAACTCCCGTATGAACGCGTGGACATCGGCGGCCATGAGTACGAAGAAGCTGTCATCCGCTGGATTTCCAACTCGCGCGTAGCCGTCAGAAGCCTCCATCGGGTTGGCAGCTTCGGTAGCACTTTCGCTTGTCGATTCGGTGTAATCTCTGAGCACTATGTCCAGTTTGTCGTCTGCATCCGATTGCGTCCGGTTGTCTTGCTCCATATCCTCCTCCGAAAACTGTGTCTTCCCGATACTTGCTCAGCCGAGGGTCAGAGCCCTGCTGAACAGGTCTGCGTATTCCTTCGATGAGTAATACTCGATCAGATGCTTGATCCTGTCTGGCATGAACGGATGGGTCTGATATGCCAGGAATTGCTCGCTTGCTGGGTTGAACTCCAGCGACAGGTTCTGGCTGTCGACGTAGTACATGATATCTACCCGAGTAGCCAACTTGCGGCTGCCAATGGCCATCGTGAGAAGCGCTCGACTCGCCGCGTCTACATCCTGGCAGACCACTAGGCCCGCCCGGTCTGCGCTTAACTCCGAATTGCGCATCCAGTCGAGCAGACTCAGGACGGCCTCTTCTGAGAGCTTTTGCCGTCTACTTTCGTCCTCCAGTAGCCAGTGGGCGAGTGTCATGTATGAAATGTGCTCGCTCTTGATGTGCCCCATTTCGTGGCCAACTACGAAAGCGAGTTCATCATTGTTCAACTGCTCTACCAGCGAATGCGCTATCACAAGGAAGCTCACACTTCCGGTCCCGTGCGTGAATGCGTTTGGGATCGGCCCGGCTTGGATATATACGGACGGCGCCGGGACACTCAGTATGGCGGCAATCTCGGAGACTAGCGTGTAGAGTTCCGGAAACTGCCTGGGTGATACCTCGATCGAGCTGCCGAGAAGGCGGCTTGTGATCCACGGCTCGGCGACGTCGGAGATAAATCGACTGGTTATAGCTCGTAGTTCCGAGTAACGCGACAGCCTGTCCTTTGCCTCTCTGTCCGCAGGCAGTTCGTACCCCGATGGCTCCAGGCCGAGCGGCACCATTCTGCACCTGCGCTTATGGTCAGTATTGTCCATGTCAGGCAAGTATTCCAAGAACCTCCTCCCGATCGGCGGACATTTCGAAATGCAGAGCCTCCGGGCCGGACCTCGCGGTAACGATGTCGAACGGTGGAAGGCCGATCTCTTCGAGCGTCATATCGAGGAAGTCTTCTTCTCCGTATGCGGCATGGGTTAGTTCCGGGTCGCGGATCTCTCCGCAGTCCGGGCAGTGGCCCATGTCCTCTGTTACCTTACCCAGAGCTCTGAAGATCGGCGTGATCGTCCCGCACTTTGCACACCTTAGCGAACGGACGATCTCCTTATCGAACTCCAATTGGGCGTCCGGACCAAGTTGCTCCCTGGCGAGGTTGAGTAGCCAACGAACCGTGGTGTCATGCACACTTCGGTCCAACTCCTCGACCGACTCGAATGTCTCATGACTGTAACAGTCTTCCTTGACCGGGTACTCCACCAGGTACGAATCATGGGTCAGGCCGTTGTACACGAAACCCTTGCCCTTCATGACGGGAAGGTCCTCGCGGTCGTGGATCAGCTTCACCATCTCCTGGACCTGTATCCCAGCAATGATCGAGGATGTCGTGGGTGTGGTTGGGACCTTGCCCTGCAGGAGTTCATCGCGGCTCAGCAGGGCGCAGGACCGGCGTGCCCTGAGTAGCTTGTAGTCCAGGTCGTTCATCGTGCACTCGTAGCACGGACCGTCCGGCGGGACGAATACCCTCGCAAAGCCGTGGAGTACCTCGATCGCTCCATCAATATAAGGCCTCGAGACCTTCCAGCATGCTTGGTTGATGGCAAGTCGGGCCTCGCGGTTGTCCAGCCCCCCATCACTACGTCCATCGCACGGAAGACACCGAGCCCAAGGTCGTATGCGATATTCCCGTGAAAGGCCGTGACCTTAATTCCGGGATTGATCTCCCGTACCCGACGGGCGGCGACGAGGGCTTTCGGCTGACCTTCGTCTTCCTCTCGATAGAGCACCGACCGTGTGAGGTTCGAGTTCTCGATCGTATCCAGATCCACGATGAAGATGTGCCCGATACCGAGGAGAGCCAGGTTCTTCAAGATCTCGTTTCCAATTGCCCCTGCGCCAACTACCATCACTCTTGCGGACAAGAGCTTCTCCTGGTCCCACCAGGGTATCAGGCGCAGACGGCTGTATCTGTCCTCCGGCTCATCCTCGACAGAGATCACCAACTCGGAAGTAACGGTTCTTGACTTGCCTGTGGTGGCTTCCCCGAGTTCGATATCCAGTTCATCTGCTTCGTCCAGCATGTCTATCTCCCAACGCTAACCAGCGGTGATCTCTGGCTGCAGACGGAGCACGTCTCCATCCTTGACCTCCGCATCGCTCAATGTCTGCTCGTCTGTCAACTGATTCCCGGAAGCCTTATGGTGGAACTTGTAGTTCATGGGTTGCCCGTCCGGCCCTGTCGTCGGCAGGTTCATCATTTGAACGAGCTTGGCGATGATGCGTCTTACTGGTGCGTCGTCGGGAAGAGTCGCCTGCTGTGTCTTGTTTCCAGTGGTGTCCATGATTGTTACGTTTACCTTGCCCATATCTACCTCCTGAGTTGTATGTGCGTTAGTCCGGCAGACCTAAACTAGTACATTCTGCCGCTTCGTAGCAGTCCATCATTGCGTATACGAAACATATGATCATTATCGTGCCGGTGCCGTCTGTGTAAAACCCGGCGAGAACACTCATCATCAGTACCATGAAGCCTTTGCCCACCCGCCCGAGGTAGAAGTATACCGCGCCCGGCAGGAGCAGGTTTGGGAGGCGCGCCGTTTTTGGACTCTTGTACTGTTTCTGATGGGTATAGCCATGATGCCCGGTGAAGGGTGGGGCGGTATTACGCCGATAGTATGTACATCCCATCGTGTTGAAATCGAGCATGCGACCGCACTGCGGACACACCGTATCGAGGCTATCGACGGTAAGGTCTATGCACCCACTCGATGACCAGACCATTGCCCGCGAGGAGGCATATCGCCCGGCATCGAACGGGAAGTTTGGCACAGCAGCCTTGTCGCAGTCGAATGTGTCGCGTCTTCCGTTCTCCACCCAGCAGTCGGCATGGTGTGGAATGCCGCACTGCCCGCAGACGCGCTTGCTGTGTTGGCCGTATCGCCGTCTGGCAGAACGGGCAGATACTTCCAGAGGTTCGGTTCATTTCCTCTCCTGTAAGGCTGGACTCGATTATTATGCAAACCAGTTCAATACCCTACCACTCACCAAGTTGCTGCAATCTAGCGCGTGCGGCCCGCCCCAATTCGCTGACTCCGAGCTGTGACTCATGCACTCTCTTAAACCACATAACCGCATCTTCGCGTTTGCCCTTCTGTAGCAAGTATTCAGCTAGCTGATACATGGCTTGATCCCTTTGCGACAACCATGATTCCGCCAGTTGTAGTTCTCTCAAAGCTGCGTTTGATGCTGCTACGTAGTCCTGCGGCGATCCGCATTCCTTAAAGAAGTCGGCATCGCGTTTGTAATCATCAGCGCGTCGGCAGTGGATACTCGCCTCTCGGTCCAGTTGGTCTATGCGTTGGGTCATCTGAACGATATACGGATCAGGATCAGGTACCTTCTGGGGTTCCAACGCTGGTCGCTGTGGTACAACGATATTCGGATCAGCAGCAGGCACCCTCCGAGGTTCCGAGGCTGGTGGTTGTGGTACTGAATTTGGTCTCACTGCTCTTTGGGTGGCAGGTGGTTGCATCTCCCCGGCTTGACTTGGAGGCGGGCTTGGCTGAGTCGATGGTGGCTGCACTTGGCGTCTCGGCTGTGGCGCTACAGAGGGCGTGGTCTGATACCCAGTCGGTGTCTGAGCGGCAGGGTTAGCTTGGCGGCTGTCTTGCCTGCCACATCCGCTAGGTATCCATAACAGGCAGATGCAAAGACATAGCAGTAACCTGTTCATCCCAAACTCCACATGCAAATTTGCCTCTCGTTGTCCAGGGCCAGGAGTCTCGCATCGTGATCAACGCAAGACTATCTCAATGTCGTCCATGCCGTTGTCTTGCTGAGTGTGCTGTGGTCTTCTCCTCCGGCGTAGCAGGAATCGGATGGCGAGTCCGAGCAACGCAAGGAAGATCAGAATGCCTATCATGTAGAACAGTGCGTAAGTTCCCGATGCTCGCGACCGGCGGGCCGTGTTGTCCGACGCCTTAACCGCTTTCGCCGAGTTATTAGCCCCCAGCACAGTGTTGACCGAAACCCCGTGCTTCTCGATCATCGGCAACGCGACCTCAATGGGGATGGCGAACCCCAACCCCTGCGACTTTGCCATCAGCATCGTATTGATGCCAACCACTTCTCCCGAGCTGTTGACCAGCGGCCCTCCGCTGTTGCCGGGATTGAGAGCGGCATCGGTCTGCAGGTAAGTCTTGCCCTCGTGAACCCTCTTGGTCGTGCTGATTATGCCTTTGGTGACGGTGTGCTCCAGCCCCAGCGGCGAGCCGATTGCGATCACGGTATCTCCCTGCTTCAGCTTGCTGCTGTCGCCGAGCCTCACCGTCGGCAGATTGGAGATTTCCAGCTTGATCAGCGCAAGGTCCAGTTTGGGATCGGTCTCCACGACCGTGCCGCCGACCTCTTTGTCGGACACTAGGTGCACTTTCACCCTCGATGACTTGGCGACTACGTGCTGGTTTGTGAGGACGTATCCGTCCGGATTGATGATGAATCCTGAGCCAGACGAACCGTTAGCGGTCGAAATGCTTACAACCGCGGGATCCACTGACTCAGCGGCGAATCGCACATCTTCCTCCGCCCGTATCGCTGTAGGGCATATGCAGAGGACAACAACGAGACAGACGAAGGTGGTTTTCACGAGGGCGGATTTCAGGATCATCGGAATTTTCCTCCGAGAACGTTCGGCGTTATTATCAACGGAGTGACCGGACGCAGCAGTTCGCGGTCATCAACCGGAAACAGATGACGGTGCTGCCGAGCCCATTCCGCGGCTTCGATGTCCAGCGGGTCGTCGACCCTGTAGTTCTTGTACTGGATCATCTCCCCGATCCGGAGGCAAAGGTCGGCGAGCGTTTCGGATGGACTCCATCCCCCGATGCAGACGCCACCGTTTTTGTGCGGCGGCAGTATGTTCGGATGGAAGATCGGAGTGAGCCACTTCAGGGCGGGAGGGAGTCTCGGATAGCTGGTGTGCAGATAGATGGAGAGTTGGTGCTGCGTACTGATAGACGGTGCGGTGTGCCCCGGTACCCAGATGAGTCCCTTGCATCGGTACGTCACTACGTAACGTTCTGGCGGGCTACCGGTGCACGAGAAGGCTAGCAGGTCACTGCGTCTGGCCAAATCGAGCATATTCGCATGATCGGAGAGCAATCGACGACTTCGCATATCTGACCCACCGTGTATACAACTGCTTGTACTACTGCTATTTCGGTAAGTTAGACCCTGAGCATCCGGCAGGGGGTAGGGGAGTGTTGGAGTGCTGTCGATTCGCCACTGTACTCCATCTCTGCACCATTCCAAGCTTACAATGCGGCCCGGATGTTCGGTCGGCTCACTAACAAGGTACAACGAGCAAAGCGATACTGCACCGAGCGAAGGCCCGGCATCGGAAGATCATACTGCATTATTCAAAATATAACACGTTCGAGCAGAAAAGTCGTATCACCAGACGAGAATTTCCGCAATTTCCAGGGCCCTTGATACGGCTGACAGTATTGCGACGGCTCTCCATGTCTGTGCAACTCTGACACGAACCGTGAGTGTGCGACAAAAAACGGCAATTCACATGCGCCGGTGTTGATTGTGTGAGGCTGACATCGGTATATCGCCCTTGCTTCGCACTAATAGCCTAATTAAATTCTATACAGCTTGCCACCATCTGTCAAGCGCTTGTTTAATTAGAGGTATAGCACTATGTGACCATGTAAGTTCAAAAGAGAGGGTATCCTTAAATGGCATCTACACCGAAGTTGAGTGCAGCCCAGATAAGCTTCCTTGCACGAGTCGGCGTCATGTTGGTATAATTACCATAGAAAATCGATGCGGACTGCCGTGCGCGAGATTTTTTCAAAGCATGGCCCGTCCGTGCACACATAAAACCGGTGAGGTGATGCTATGCCTACGTATGGTTACAAGTGCAATCAGTGTGGCCACACGTTCGAAGTATTGCAGAAGATCACGGACGAACCTCTCGCAGAGTGCGAGAAATGTAAAGGTGAGGTCAGACGATTGCTTTTCCCAGTGGGTATTGTATTTAAGGGATCAGGTTTCCACGTGACCGATTACTGTCGAAATAAGAGTTCGGAAGATGGTAACGGTCATAAAGAGCAATCTGCAAAAAAATGTGAAAGCTGTGAAGTCAGCAAAGAAGGCAGCAAAACCGGCGAGTGCTGCAAGTAAGTGATTCATTAGGATAAGAGTTCCATGTTCGTTCATCCGAGCATGGAACTCTCATATTCCCCTCTCGTTACTTCTCTGAACCCAAGCCCAAAGTTCCTTTTACGAAGTGCTCCGATACCATAGTCCGCCCAGACTGAATGACGGCGGGGTGGTCCATCGTTACCTGGCTATCGTTCACAGTGGCTACAGCTTTGCCGATCACCAGCCTCACGTCTTGCCCAGGGCGAACGGCGTATACCTCACGCTTTTCGCCGTTCCACATCACCACACCGCCAGCGTGTTCGAATACAGGTTTGATCCAAACGAGCTTCGGGGGCGCGGGAATATGCAATACATCTCCAATTCGGATGAATGCTGGGTCTTCCAGCTCGTTGGCATCGATAATCGCCCTCGCAGACACTCCGAATCGCTTCGCTAGTCTCAGAACGCTGTCACCGGGCTTGACCACATATTCGAAACCACTGCTGAACTTGCTAGTGGCGCAATTGTCATTCCCATCGGAGACAGGCGGCGGAGTGGCCAATCTGTAGTCAGCCTTCACCGCGGGCGAAACTGCGTCCGCATCCGGGTCCCGAGCGACAAGCGTGTGTGCGCCAACACCCGATGTCGTGCTCATGGGTTCTGAAGTCTTGGATTCCAACTCCTTGGGCGTCTCAGCCACATTTGGCTTAGGAGTGTCGGCAATCGGCGTCGACGGTTTGCTTTCGGAAGACAGCTTGGCCGCTACTTCGAACCCCTCTTTCAACTCAACCGATGTGTTTCGAAGTGATTCTACCTTGGCAGGGTGCTTGACCGCAGGTGATGGCATCACCTCAGACGGTGGCGCAGGTACTGGCACTTCGGTCGCCGCACCAACAGGTTTCTCGCCGTCTTCAGCGAGAGGAGCAGACGGCTTGGTGTTGCTCACAATGACCTTGATAGGCTTCAAATTGACTTCGTTGTTAGCACTGTCTACGACTGTCACTTCAACCGAGTGAGGCCCGTTTGCTTCTCTTGTGGTATCCCATTTGTACACATAAGGTGGCTGGTTCTTGAGCAGTCTTGGTGATTGGTCAATACTTATAGAGACCATCGCCTCACCCGATGCGTCGGAAACCTTGACCTCAATAGGGACAATTCCAGAGACAATGTCCCCGTTTCTAGGGTTGAGCAGAGCAACTCGTGGTACCGAAAGACCGCCGGTTTTGTTGTTGACAACTACCTCACAGCCTGCAGACCCCAAAACAGTCCGGTTTGAAACCGCCTGGACGTCCAGTCTGTGCTTCCCGTCGGGAGTTCTCAGCGTGTCCCATTTGAAGGAACATGTTCCCTGAATTTGAGGCGAAGTGAAGACCAGTTCGTTGACATATTCATTGTCGAGAAATACCTGGATCTTCGAGACGGGATATTTCTCGTCCGAGTGGAACCCAACCTTAAAAACGTACTCCTTACCGGAAATCGTCTCTCCATTCGACGGAGTAACGATTGTTATCACTCCCGGTATGAACCCAGCGTGTTTCTCCGCTGCCGACAGTGGGACGATAAGAACAATAATAAGAAGAGCGACTCCTAGAGCCTTCATCATTTCCGCACATCCCTGCCCTGTATAGTCTATGGGATAGCGAGCAAAGGCATGCCTCCGCCCGACAGACTCTATCACACAGCGTATCGAAAGTCAAGAATTTGCAAAATGTTGAGGATCTCACGCGTTGACGGTGAAAAACTTGAACAATATAATAGACCGGTAGACTTTCGTCTGGCGAGCAAACGCACTACCGACACCTACAGAGAATGGCCCATGATCAGGAAATTCCAAGTAAGAATTCGCTGGGCAGATTGGATCGTTCCGGCCGGCATATTCATTCTTGCACTTGCGGTCCGCTTGGTATTCGATGCTCAGGCTAGGCACTCTGTGTATTGGCGCGCACCGATGGTGGATGCGCTAATTTATGACAAACTCGCCGTTGAAGTACTGAGAGAAGGCTGGCTAGCACCATATCCAACAACTCACGAACCGTACACAGCTTATTATCAACCACCCTTGTACCATATCTTCCTCGCGCTGATATACCTCATCTTCGGCCATTCGATGCTTATCGTTTCCATCATTCAGTATGTGATCGGGTCTATATCTTGTATCTTGACATACTACATAGGCCGGAGATTTTTCGGGACGGGCGTAGGCATCTTAGCCGCAGTCGCGTGTGCCTTAACAGCCACCCAGATTTACTACGATGGTCGGCTGTTGCCTCCTGCACTCATCACCCTGCTGAACCTAACAATCATTCTACTAGCGGTGAAACAAACGGATAAACCGGCGGTGTGGAGATGGCCTGTCATCGGCATACTACTGGGACTCTCGGCAGTCACCAGGCCGGATATATTGCTCTTCATACCGGTGCTCGTCGTTTGGATCTGGCTGGAGCGAAAGGCTGTGCTTCCTCACAGACCGTTGCTCTGGACATGTATCCTGCTGGCTTGCTCCATCCTACCCGTTGGCTTGGTGAGCTTGCGAAATACCCTTGTCGGCCATGATTTTGAGATCATCTCTTGGAACGGTGGAGTGAATTTCTATATTGGCAATCATCCGAACATGGATGGAACGCTTGCCGTTCGTCCAGGTCTCCGATGGGAGACTCTTATGCATTTCCCCAAGACAAGAGCCGGTTTGGACAGACACTCAGAGTGAAGCAAATGGTTTTACAAGTCAACCCTTCGTCTTATGTGGGCGCACAAGAAGCGAACCATTGCAAACTTGACGCGCAAGTTTCTTTGGGTATGGTACGGCCCGGAGATTCAGCGCAACGAAGATGAGTACTACCTACGTAGAGTGTCGCCCATGTATGCAGTACTGCTTTGGCGAAAGGGGAACTTCGGCTTTCCGTTCGGTGTCATCGCCCCACTGGCACTTCTAGGCATGACGATGAACTTCCACAGTAGGAGAAAACTACTCCTGCTGTATGGATATGTCTTCACACAAGTGTTGATGCTGGTGGCGTTTTTCCCATGTTCCAGGTATCGCGCACCAATGGTACCTGTCCTCTTGATATTTGCCGCCGCAGCAAGCTTCGAGATCATTGGCCTCATTCGACGCAAGCGCATAAACGATCTGATACCATTGGCATGTATGCTAGTTGCATTTGCTGTCGTGCCGTCAATCTACCCCCCGCGATTTCAGGGCACCCGAGACCAGATTGAGGCGGAGAATTACCGACTGCTTGCAACTGGCTACTACCTCGAGGGTGATTACGCTCATGCCATTGAAACCTGCAAGAAGGGCTTGAAATTGGAGCCAGACAGCCCAGAACTCCACAAGTGGCTGCTCGACGCTTACAAAGAATTGGGTGACTATCCAAACGCTGAAAAAGAAGCTATCGAGTGTATCCGCCTCTTCCCAGCTTATGCACCGTTATACTTCATGCTAATTGATATTTACGAAGCACAGGGCAAAACCCACGAAGCTGCCAACCTAAGAAGACAGCTAGGACAAGGACTGTCCCGCTCTGCGGACCAAAGCTTCTGAGAATCACCACGAAGTGCCGATTGCTCCAGCGAAGGATTAGCCATCGGAGACAGCGCTGGAGACATCCCCAATGATCGACCTCCGAGACTTGGCATATACCCCGCCTTTACTGTTATTAGCCCCCAAATGCTTCTGTCTTTACTATCATGCCTCGTTCTGTTACAATTTCATTGCCTCGATTGTTCCGTCGCGTGGACTGTCGAGGCATTGGTTGTTTTCTACAACAGCTGGATTGGATTATGATCAGAGATATTCAAGACAATATACGCAATTTCTGCATAATTGCTCATATAGACCACGGCAAATCGACACTGGCAGATAGGATACTCGAGCTCACCGGTGCAATCGACCAACGAGAGATGCAGGAGCAAGTGCTCGACTCGATGGACCTAGAGCGTGAGCGCGGCATTACTATCAAAATGGCCGCAGTTCGCTTGAACTACACTGCCAGTGACGGCAAAGAATACGTACTCAATCTTATCGATACACCAGGGCATGTGGACTTCTCCTATGAAGTCTCACGGAGCCTGGCTGCCTGTGAGGGTGCTGTTCTGGTTGTCGATGCCGTGCAAGGCGTCGAGGCTCAGACGCTGGCTAACGTCAACTTAGCGCTGGCTAACAATCTGGAGATCATTCCAGTCATTAACAAGATAGACCTTCCAGCAGCCGATCCTCACCGCGTCGCCAAAGAAATCGAAGACGTACTCCAGATTCCAGCGGACGAAGTCATACTTGCCAGTGCACGGGATGGCACCGGCGTGAAAGAAATATTGGAAGCCATAGTCAGTCGAGTACCGGCGCCATCCGGTCATTCCGCATCACCACTGCGAGCACTGATATTCGACTCCCATTATGACCAGTACCAGGGCGTTGTCGCATATGTCCGCGTTGTCGACGGCGAAATTAAACCCGGAATGAACATTAGGATGATGTCCAGCGGCAAGGTGTTCGAGGTCTCCGGCGTTGGTGTCTTCAAGCCAAAGATGCAGTCTACCCCGGTATTGCGAGCCGGAGAAGTAGGCTATGTCATGTCTGGCATCAAAGAAGTATCGGATACTCGTGTGGGTGATACCATAACTAGTAACGATAATCCTGCCCGAGAACCACTTCCAGGGTACAGAAGCCCCAAGCCGATGGTTTTCTGTGGACTTTACCCAACGGATAACCGTCAGTACTCGGATCTTCGAGAAGCGCTCGCCAAACTACAGCTCAATGACGCAGCATTGGTATTCGAACCGGAAACATCTGCGGCTCTGGGATTTGGCTTCCGATGCGGCTTCCTCGGTCTGCTTCACATGGAAATTGTCCAGGAGCGGCTGGAGAGGGAATTTGAACTGAGTCTGATTGCTACTGCTCCAAGCGTAGTCTATCGGGTGACGAGGACCGACGGGACCGTAATAGACGTAGACAATCCTTCCGCGCTTCCATCGCCAAACCTTATAGAGAAAGTTGAAGAGCCTTACGTAAACGCCACGGTCATCGTTCCCACAGAATATCTGGGAGGCGTATTGGACCTTGCGCAAGAACGCAGAGGAACCCTTCTAAATATGGAATACCCGTCACCACAGAGGGTGATTGTTCACTACAAACTTCCTCTGTCTGAGATTCTATTGGATTGGTTCGACCAACTGAAGAGCCGCACAAAAGGTTATGCGTCCTTTGACTATGAATTCAGCGGATACCAAGAATCCGATATGGTGAAGCTGGACATTTTGCTGAATGGCTCTCCTGTGGATGCGCTGTCATTTATCACTCACAGAGACCATGCATATCCACGTGGAAAACAACTTGTCGAGCGTCTGCGGAGCATCCTTCCCAGACAGCAGTACGAAATTCGCATCCAGGCGGCGATAGGCAACAAGGTCATCGCCGCAGAGCGCATCAGTGCATTGAGGAAAAACGTTCTGGCGAAGTGCTATGGAGGCGACGTAACTCGTAAGCGCAAGCTTCTCGAGAAGCAGAAGGAAGGCAAGAAACGCATGAAGCAGATCGGGCAAATCGAGGTGCCGCAGGAGGCCTTCCTGTCTGTGCTGAAAATTGGCGATTAGAGACGCAACGCCATGCGTCTAAGTCCCTCATAGCCACCATCGCCCAAAGACATTGGATCATCTACCGAGAGGAGACAACTAATGCGTTACTCAAGATTGTTTGCGCCTACGCTCAGAGAAGTTCCGGCAGATGTTGAGATGAGAAGCCATGCACTACTCCTTCGTGCGGGATTCATACGCCAGCTAGTAGCAGGAGTGTATGAGTTCCTTCCGCTGGGTTGGAGAGTGCTAAACAAAGTCTCGAATATAATCCGCGAGGAAATGAACAAAGCTGGAGCACAGGAACTTCTGCTTCCTACTCTGCATCCAAAAGAATTGTGGGCGGAAAGTGGGCGTGAAGCCACCATGCACGATGTGCTCCTAGGCCTGGAAGACCGCCGTGGCACGCACTATTACCTGGGACCCACTCACGAAGAAGTGATTACCGACCTAGTACGCAGGAATGTGCGCTCATATCGAGACCTGCCGCTCAACTTATACCAGATCCAGATGAAATTCCGAGACGAGCCGCGCCCCCGTGGTGGCCTTGTTCGTGCTCGTGAGTTTCTGATGAAGGATGCATACTCTTTCGACCGGGACGAAGCCGGATTGGACGCTGTTTATCAGCAAATGTACGATACTTACGTGACAATATTCAAACGGTGTGGCTTGCAAGTAACTCCTGTTGATGCAAGCGGCGGGGCTATTGGCGGCAAGGAAACCAAGGAATTTATGCTGCTCGCCGAATCTGGCGAGGACTCGATCTTGATTTGTCCGAAGTGTGGATATGCCGCAAATCAAGAAATCGCGGACTTCCGTCTGGTCATTCCTGAACCGGCTGAAGAGCCAAGGAAAATTGCCAAGGTAGATACTCCTGGCGCTCACACAGTTGAGCAGGTATGTCAATTCCTGCACACATTCCCCGAGCGGCTTGTGAAGACGCTCATATACATCGCAGATGGTAGACCAGTAGCAGCACTTGTGCGAGGCGATCGCGAGCTGAACGAAGGGCGATTGAAGGTACTTCTGGGCGCTAGAACGCTGGAAATGGCAAGTCCGGAACAGATACTTGAGGCCACAGGAGGTCCCGTCGGGTTCAGTGGTCCTGTCGGACTGGAGATTCCTATGTACGCAGACGAAGAACTTCGAGGAATGGTAAATTTCGTCACCGGCGCAAATGAAGCAGACGCTCACCTTGTCAACGTCAACTGGGCGGACGTCAAAGCTGACATTACATGGGCAAGACTCAGGTTTGCAGTCGCAGGTGACATCTGCCATACCTGTGGCACACCTTTCGAAGAAAAGCGAGGTATGGAACTGGGGCACATATTCAAGCTGAGGTATGCCATTTCGGAGCCTCTCAACGCCACATTTACAGACGAGGATGGCAGTGAAAGACTGATAATCATGGGATGCTATGGCATAGGCGTAAGCAGAATACTCTCAGCTGTGGCGGAAGTCAGCAACGATGAGAACGGGCTCATCTGGCCGATATCGATCGCTCCTTACCAGGTACACATGATTTGCGCCAACGTCACAGACGACACACAGCGCTCCCTGGCAGAACAGGTCTATAATGATTTGCAGAAAGCAGGCGTTGAAGTACTATTCGACGATCGTGACGAGCGAGCAGGAGTAAAGTTCAAAGACGCCGACCTTATAGGTATCCCCATCCAGATCGTTGTTGGCAAAACGGCAGTCGATGGAAAGGTCGAAATCCGTGATAGGGCTACTAAGACATCTGAAGTCACAGTGGCGCCGAATGTCGTCGCAAACGTGTCCGCCAGGATAGCGGAATCCCTGGATCTCACATCATCAAAACCCTAGGCCGATGTGAGAGCTGTATATGTGCTGAAGGCTTCGGCAGTACCCCGCCAACTGAAAGATTGCGTTCGCGAGGCAAAGTCGGAAAGTGGACCATGAGCGATCAAACCATTAATATTCTGCCGACCGCCATCTATGTTCATATACCTTTCTGTGTGCGGAAGTGCCCATACTGCGATTTCACGTCATATTCGGGAAGAGAACACCTGTTTTCTCCTTACGCACAGGCTCTTGGCAGAGAAATCCATCGCACTGCCGCTAGATTTTCAGACGCTCTCATATCCACCATCTATTTTGGTGGCGGTACACCCAACATTCTGCCTTACGAACTACTCCGCAAAGTTCTCGCAGAAATTAAAGCATGCTTCACGGTCGCTACCCACGCAGAGATTACAGTAGAAGCAAATCCTGGTGTCCAGCCCCAAGAGGTATGTCCCACTGCCTGCTGTTTGCGCGAGTCCGGGTTCACCAGATTGAGCCTGGGAGTCCAATCGCTCAACAACACTGAGTTGAAACTGCTTGGCAGAATACACACGAGGGAGGATGCAGTTCTTGCCTTTCATGAGGCTAGAGACGCAGGGTTTGAAAACATCAACGTAGTTCTCATGTACGGCATTCCAGGCCAGACATTGGGCTCCTGGCGCGAAACCTTAGACGCTGTCATTGCTCTAGCCCCAGAACACGTGTCTTTGTATTCGTTGTCCGTCGAAGAAGGCACGCCATTTTGGGATATGTACCAGGCAGGCAATCTTCAGCTTCCAAATAGTGACGCCGAAGCTGACATGTACGAAATGGCCATTGAAAAGCTCGGAAATCATGGGTTCCTCCATTATGAAATCTCGAACTTTGCGAGACCTGGCTTACAGTGCCGGCACAACGTCACCTACTGGAAAAACGAACCCTACTTTGGCTTCGGTGCTGGGGCAACCTCCTGCCTCGAAGGTACGGCAACCCGCAGGCCAGAATGCCTGTATGTTCGGGCGACGAATGTGCGAGATGTGGAGGAGTATATTCGTCGATCACAAGCCGAAGAGCACCTCACGGAAATTGACGACTGTGCTGACAGAAAGACGGCTATGGGCGAGACAATGTTCCTCGGCCTTAGAATGCTGGAAGGTGTCGACACATATGCTTTTCACCAGAGATATGGCGTCTCAATCCACCAGGTTTTTGGTGCCGAAAATTCCGAGCTGATGAGGCGTGGCTTGTTGGAAGAAACAGATCGACATATCAGACTTACGTCGAAGGGCCTTCTCTTGGCGAACGAAGTATTCATGAAGTTCGTAGGATAGCAGACAAGGCAGCCCTATAACGTCGGTCATTCAATTGCATTTGGGACACGCTGACCATCACGTTAATGCTGTAAGTGGTAAACACGTTCTGGCGTCCTAGATTTTGCGGGAAGGTGAGAACGGCACGTTCAGTTCGAAGGTTACCTATGGCAATTTGTCGAGCAATCCTTGATTGACTGGAGTAACTCAGCTGAATACGCTCAAAAGAAAAAAGGACAGCATACGCTGTCCCTTTTTTCTGTGTTTGTTTGCAGAAAAATTACTTCCTGCGGCGGATAGCAAATCCGGCTAGACCGATCAGGCCCGTGCTGAGAGCAAGGATGCTGCTGGGCTCGGGAACCGGTACTACGCTCAGATCGTCGGCTGCTACCCAGGTCCACTCTGCAAAGTGTGCATGGAATTCCAGCTTGAGGGTGTTGACACCAGTGCCCGTTACCTCAACGCTGAACGGCTCCCACGTGAAGTCACTGGCCCACTTGTTCGGGTCGGCATTGCGCCAGAGTGTTGCAACCTGCTGGCCATTCCACAAAACGTTTACGCCACAGTTCCGCCAAGCATCACCTGCGCGAGCTCCGGCGTATAGGTACCCGCTCAGGGTGCCTGCACCGTCCAAACCAATGGCCTGCTCAATGGTACCCATTGGGCCACCCCAGTCGCCACCCCAAGAAGTGACTAAAGCGACCTCGCCGTGGCCAGACGCGGGGGATGCGGGTATGCCGAAGCTACCGTTTGACCAGCTAACTCCACTCGCGGTCCAACCGCTCAGGTCAGTGTTGAACGTACCGTTGACAACCAGCTCCTGGGCACCTGCCACTGTAGCCAATGCCAACACAGCCAATACCACTAGTACCTTTTTCATCTTTTCTCCTATCCTCCTTTCTTTGACTTTTGATTATCCTATCTGCGCACAAGGAATGCGCAGGATAGTGCAAATGAAATGTCAGAACTTTAAGCTAGAACGGCCTTCAACTAAACACGCCGTTTTAAGATAATCCTAAGCCCTGGTACAATCTGAGTATTACGCCATCCAGTCCTTGTGGGGAACCGGTTTCACTGTAGTCAAGATACTACAAGAATGACTTTCTGTCAACGGCTTTCCAAAAAAACAGGTATAATTACCAGTCAGACCCAGGCGTATACGATTTCCGGCCAGGATACACTCCGAAGAAGCCCAAACCACAGCGATTTTGGGCGAATGCTCATTCGAGATTACTGCGGATGCGTGCACGTTCAAAACAGGGGTATACTGCTCATAGACACCGCTTCGAACGGCTTGTCACCTGTACATGGAAAGACACTAGAAATGCGGATATCTATGCCAGCAGGAAAGTACATTAGCTCATGGAATAATAGTTGTGGAGGTGTATCCGCGACTGGGGAAACGACAGGAGGTGGACTCGCATGTCGGTTCGAGAGCCTGCTGTAGCGGGGATGTTCTATGCAGCAAGGGCTGACGACCTGCGGAGGCAGATAGAAGCCTGTTTTTTAGGCTCAGGTGGACCTGGAAGTCTGCCGAGCGTCAGCCGAAATGGCCAAAGGCAGATTGTCGCTCTAGTTAGTCCTCACGCCGGATATGTATATTCGGGCAGTACAGCCGCCTGGACATATTACCGACTGGCAGAAGATGGCCCACCCGAAACTGCAGTAGTTATAGGCCCAAACCATAGGTCCTATCATCCTGCAGTAGCTCTCTGCGACGATACAGCCTGGCGCACCCCTCTCGGGGACATCGAACTCGATGCTTGCATTTCTGCTGAGATTGCGTCGGCGTATCCAGCGAGGGTCGAGTCTATTGCCCATCGCGGAGAACATTCTATCGAGGTGCAGATACCGTTTCTTCAGTACATAGCCGAAATTTGTCAGACGCCCATCCGTATTGTTCCCATATTGATCGGCGCATCTGCAAGGCTTGAGACCGCTGGCGGGGAGAAAGGGCTTGCACACCGGCTGGGAAACGCCATCGCTCTTGCTATCGAAAACAAGAGCGCTGTGGTCATTGCCAGTACCGATTTCAGCCACTATGAACCTAGTGAAGTCGCACGCACTAAAGACTCGCGAGCAATTTCTTGTATTCTAGGGCTGGATGAAGATTGCTTGCTGGAGGCCGTCGATTCACTACAGATCAGTATGTGCGGGGTACTGCCAACAGCTGTGGCCATCGCAGCGGCGAAAAGACTAGGAGGAACCTCTGCCAGACAGCTGGCATACCGCAACTCAGGGGAAGTGACGGGAGATTTTGATCAGGTTGTCGGTTACGCCGCTTTGGAAATAGACAGGTGATAATATGATCAACTGGGTAGACTTAGTGATCGCTGTAATATTTGCTGCGGGCGTGATTTGGGAGATAAGACGCGGATTCGGGAGAGCAGTTTTCGATTTTGCAGCGCTTCTCGTAGCCGTCAAATTTTCGCCCATGATTTCTCAGCCGCTTTCCCACGCGCTACGGCTTGTGGGATCAACCCACACGAACGAGGCATTATGGTACGCATTCACGTTTGCTGTTCTAGGAGGCGTCCTTCTCTTAGTGGGTAAGTTTATATACTCCACAACGCTGGTCTCTGCAGAGGTCTTCGATGCCCTGCTTGGCGGCCTTTTGGGCGTTGGCATAAGTATCGTCTTGTGCCACGCTTTTGTTCGAGTGATTGCCTTACATGCAGGATCAGTAGATGTAGCCCCTCCGATTCTGGCCTCTTCTGCCTTCGGAAGCGAGTTTCTAACTTTTGATACCTATCACCAGCTTCTCGAAGCCATTTATCGCTTTAGAAGTTCAGAATAGAGGGTGAATCCTTTCGAAATGCGGTGGTGTGTGTGGCGGCAGAAGCCCCAGCCGGCGTCCAAGCAGCCCCCGGCCAAAGTTATCCGGTGACGAGAATATCTCACCCCTGAACGGTCACAGTATGCTCGGCACGGGATAGCGAAACCCGTATTTGCCGTATACAATGATCGCAAAGCACCAAAATTTGACTGCTTGCCGTCCCACTGGACTGCACTTCAGGAGCCTATATAGACTCGCAACTTGTCCACCACCTGCCGCATCGAGTTTATTCGCTCGAGATCGGTAGTCGAACCGCCAAACCTTTCCACCGCTGTATTGAACCGGGATTCAAAGTAATCCAGTTCATCCTCGATTTCTTCTAACGCGGCAAGTGCTTCTGCTTTCTTCCCTTCCGAGCCAAGTCTGGCTGCCAGACGGAACAAATACCCCCTCTTGGCTAATAGCATGGAGGTGTGCGCGGGTATATCGGCGAAATCCAGAGTCTCACGATTCCTTTTTGCATCCTGGCGAATGCTATTCAACAGTTCAAGACAGTCTTTCTGGTAGGCCGTTAATTCCTCATACATGTCCTTCCTTACCGTGTTTGGCCAAAGGTCGGCTGAAAAAGCTTGCCACGAACTCCGAGCCGGAAAGTCCGGCAGATGTTTAGTGTGTATGTCGGCAAATCCATCGCTAACCGCTTCGAAATATCGAACGGGGCGAAGGTCATCCATACCGTAGAAGACTTTGCAGAAACGGCGGTTGAAATCATCCAATTCGCAAGCGTCGGTATTCCAAGAACGGTCCGCAGATAGGATTATGCCAAAGCAATCGTTGTCGAAGAAATGGCCGAGTCTGAGTTCCCAAGCACACGTACACTCACCGATCGCGTTGTGTTCCATTCCTTCACCAATGAGCGTCCAAATGTTGCCTTGGGCATGTTTGAAAGGAGCGGCAGTTCGTCCAAAGCCAGACATGGCTGGACATGCAAATACATCAAAGCCTTTATCTCTAAAGAACTGGAGTGTTTCTGTAGATCCGCCTGCGTAATGCCAATCGAAAATGATAAGGTCATTTGGAAGCAAATCTGCGAGACGACGATGATCAAGTATCATATCGCCCCACATCATGGCCTGCCTGCCATGCTTCGTTATGAAATCATGCACACGGTTGTAGTGCAGGGCAAAAAGAGCAGAAATGTCGTCGTGCTCACTTACCCATGTCCGGCATGCGGGGCAAGAACCCATCTGCCATGCTTCGTCGCCCCCCATGTGGAAGAACTTCGTGCTGAAGCACGCCATTACTTCGCCGATCAGATCCTCAATGAAACCAGGAGTCTCTGGATTCAGAGGACAAACCATTTCTGGGCGTTCCGGGTCTTCCGCAAGTCGGCGGTATTCGTCCACCGCGAGAGCTTGTTCTAGATGAGAAAGGCAGTTGACCTGGGGCACCAATTCCACAAATCGCGATCTAGCGTATTCGTCCAGCTCCTTTGCTTGTTCTGCCGTCATTACTCCGGGAGGACTTATTAAGGGGTGTCTTGTGAATTGAAACCTGTTTTCCAAGTAGAGGTTTAGCATATTGATCTTGTAGTTGCTCAGTCGGTCTAGGACTGCCTTGAGATATGACATATTGCAGGTCTGTTCCCTAGCCAAATCATACAATACCATGCGGTATTTCAAATCAGGCCAATCGGTGATGCGGCAAACCGGAAAGTGATCATCATTGAGCAGTTGGAGCAAAGTACGTGTACCAAAGTACAAGCCCGGCCTTCCCCATCCGACCAATCGTACTCCGCTGCTCGACACCTGTAACGAATAACCCTGGTCGGCCACTTCATTTGGTATATGCGGAGGTGCCTTGTCTAGGCAAAGATGAATCTCAGAACCGCTGTTTTTCGAGTCTGTTAACTGGGTGTCGATGCTGCATTTGGCCAAGTCCGAGGCTAAGGTTTGTGCTATATCTGCGATATCTGGTGACTCAAGCACTATATGGGCAGACCGACCGATGGAGAGGGAAGCATCTTCACTCACAATTGCCTTTGGCTTAGGCAGGAGAGGCAATTCCATGGCTGATTCCTCCTCTTGTGCGTATACATGGGTCTTGCCAGACGATTGATAAATCCGGGCAGGAACGTGTGGACTTCGACTCTTTCAGTTAATATTGTGCTACATTCTGAAAACAGCCTCAAGACTCGCGTAATTCGGGTAATATTCATTAGGTGACATCTGCAGACATGTTCATAGCAGGAATACTCCAAGGCCGGAAGGAAAAGAACTTCATCCGCGAACGAATTTCAGGGAGGCAATATGAACCAGCCTTCGGAAAGAATCGAGTGTTCAAACTGTCACGCCATGAACCCACCAGATGCCGAGTCCTGCTGGCAGTGTGGTCAACCGCTTCGTGCAGAAGATGTCTCCCCCGCTCATGAGCCCTCGCCTCGCGAAAGAGAAATCTCCGGCACATCTCAAGTATCCGAAGAAAGCACTCCGGGCCGAGATACCAAAATCTACATAATCCTCGGATGGATATTTGTCGCCATTGGACTAGTCTTTTGTTGTTACATTTTGCCTGCAGTTGGCATAGCACTAGGACTTGTTGCTTACTCCAAAGGCGACAATCGGGGACTAATCATTGCGATTGCGGGATTGATAGTGCTAGTCCTTACATCGACGGTACTGATCATCTATTTAACCACAAAGATGAGACCTTCAGTTCTACTCCCAGTGTGGATTTGAAAAATCATGTTGATTTTGTGTATCATGTATAGGTGACCGGTTGGTAGGAGTCTAAGACGACACCAAGAACGGTAGACCAAAACTACTGCCTTGTTATCATCCGCAAATAGTTCTGTTTGAAAAGGCAGGGGAAACGATTATTTTATAAGGAGCAGGGCTAAACGTATGATAGTAACAACGAAAGAACTCTTTCAGCAAGCATACGGCAAGTATGCTCTCGGCGCGTATAACATCAATAATGCCGAGCAAACCATGGGCCTTTTTAGAGGCAACATGGAATCCAAAGCACCGTTCATCATTCAAATCTCGAAAGGAGCACGCTCGTACACACATAAGCAGATGCTCGAAGCAATGATTCGCGCTGCAGACCAAATCTTCCCAGATGCAATCTTTGCTGTTCACTTGGATCATGGTGACGAACAGACATGCTATGACTGCATCGAATCAGGGTTCTATTCATCCGTAATGATCGATGCCAGCCACCTACCTTTCGAGGAAAATATAGCGGTTACCAAGAGAGTAGTAGACGCCGCACATGCAAAGGGCATTAGCGTTGAGGCAGAGCTCGGACAGCTGGGCGGTGTCGAGGAAGATATTTCTGTAGACGAAGCTAGCGCGCACCTGACCGACCCCAAGCAAGCAGCAGAGTTCATCGAGCGGACAGGATGCGACAGCCTGGCATGTGCGATTGGAACCAGCCACGGAGCGTTCAAGTTCTCCGGAACTCAAAGCCTGCACTTCGAGGTTGTGGAGGCTATTCAAAAGCTCGTGCCCGGTTTCCCGCTGGTGCTCCACGGATCGTCATCTGTGCCTCAGGATGAGGTTGAACGAATTAACAAAGCCGGTGGTGCCTTGAAGGGTGCAAAAGGCGTTGATCCCAGCCAGTATCTACCCGCGGCTAAACTCGGTGTGTGTAAGATCAACATTGATACCGATGGCCGACTGGTGTGGACTCGCGTGCACCGCGAGTTCTTCCGCGATCATCCAGAAGTCTTCGACTTCCGTCCGATAGGCAAGGTCTTTATGGAAGAGTATGCGAAGTTCATCGCAAGTCGGAACGAGCTTCTCGGCTCGGCAGGCCGCCTTGAGGAAGTTCGCGCGGCTCTCGCCAAGTAGAATAACAGACAGTGCCAAAGCATGGAGTACTGAAGGCCTTAGGCAGGTGCTTCGGTACTCCATATTTCCAAGTCATTGTCCCCCAAAGTCGAACATTCATAGTGCAAACTTCGTCATAGAGGTGAAACAGGCAGTGTGTTCCTTGTATAGCCACAGCTTCCACGACTGTTGCTGCCTTGTCTCTGTTATTTTCCTGAGTTCTCGAGTATGATAAGCACGGTTACACTAAACCCAGCTCTCGACAAGAGCGTATATATCGATAGACTCCGCCCGAACGATGCCAACCGCATAATCAAGATAGAAATAGATGCGGGTGGAAAAGGTGTAAACGCGTCTAGGGTGCTCAAAGAATTAGGGTCCCAAACAGTGGCTCTCGGTTTTCTGGGAGGGCAGACTGGAAGATTCATAGAACAAGTGCTGAGCAACGAGGGAGTACCTGCGGATTTTGTCAGAATCGAACGCGAAACTCGCACAAACATTAGCGTGCAGGAAAGCACAGGAGCCCCTCCGACTGTTTTCAACGAGCCAGGCGCCACCGTCACCGAAGACGAGATTGCCGAACTGTTTGCCAAGGTGCGCAAAGTAGCACGAAAATCATCTATGGTAATCTTCGGCGGTAGCCTGCCTCCAGGAGTACCAACCGACCTTTATAAGAGGTTGATTGGTGTAGTGAACGAGGCAGGTGCGAAAAGTGTTTTGGACAGCGATGGCGAACCAATGCGCCAAGGGCTGGATGCGCGACCGTTTATGATTAAGCCGAATAGAGACGAAATCCGAAGGCTTCTCGGAATCGAAATACGTTCGCCAAGAGATGGTATTCCAGCACTGGAAGCCTTGCGGGAAAAAGGCGTCGAAATAGTAGTCATCTCTATGGGCGCAGATGGTGCGATTGCAGGCTCAGGCGATGGCATATGGCTGGCAGTTCCCCCGAGAGTGAAGGTGGTAAGTACGATTGGCTCTGGTGATTCAATGGTAGCAGGTATTACTCATATCTTGAGCCAGGGAGGATCTTTGGACGAAGCACTGCGCTGGGGTACCGCGGCTGGTGCAGCTACTGCGATGACGGATGGTACGGCAATCGGCCGGCACGAACAAGTGATCAGCTTGTTGGATAAAGTGACTGTCGAGAGATTGAATTAGCAATCCCACCTCAGTAACATCGAGCATTTCACGCGCGATATCGATATCAGATCATGAGGATTGGAGAAGGGTGTTGGACTTATTCGAGTTCAAGAAGCTCATCAGTAGAGAATTCGGCACTAATCTGGAGCACGCGACACCGGGCAATGTACGTGAATTTCTGGATCGGGTTCAGAGCGACTTGTTCGGATCCCAACTAAGGGGAAGAATAGTCTTAGAAGAACACGCGTCCACCTACGAAGAGGTCCTCAAGGACTTTTTCGCCAACGTGCTGGATCTGCCAAAGGACGAGGCAATCATGATGCTCTGGCTGTTGGCCTTCGACTTTGCATTTTCGGCAATCGAACTTCACCAGGCCGAGAAATTCAAGACCCTGTTCGGTGAGTTCGAGGATTAGCATTTACCTTTCGAAATGAACTTTCGCGCATCTGTCACGTCTGCAATAATGAGCGTCGTGACGGTGCGCTGAGGAGAAGGTGGTCTGTTTGCAGTGTACAGACACCGTCTTGGTGCTTAGGTGTCAGGAGGATGACCTCGACGCCTTTGACGAGATAGTTGCTCGCTATAAAGACGAGATTTATAACTATATCTGGCGCATGATCTCAAATCATGATGACGTAGAAGACCTAGCCCAAGAAGTCTTCGTGCGTGCGTTTGCAGCTATCAAGTCATTTAGAAGGGAGTCGAACCTTCGCACCTGGCTGTACAGGATAGCAACTAATCTCTGTGTAGATAGATACAGGCGCAAAGGACTGGAAAAGCAGTCTATAGTGCCGCTCGAACGCGAGGAGTCAGAAGAGGGACAGTCGAAGAGTATCGACTTGCCTGACGATACCTATGATCCGCAGCGTATATACGAACGCAGCGAATTGCAGACAGAGATTCAAAAGGCGCTGATGAAGCTGCCCGAAAAGCAGCGCGCCGTGGTGCTCCTGTTTGACCTGGAAGGAATGTCATACGAGGAAATCGCTAGGGTTCTTGACTGCCCTATTGGAACGGTGAAGTCGCGGCTGTTCAATGCCAGACTCAGCCTCCGAAAGCTGCTGCGTCCTTATATGGAAGCTTGCTGAATCGGGTTGGTGTGGATTGTTCCAAAGGTTGATGTTGCATCATGAACTGCAAAGAGCTTTCAAAATACATAGGTGATTATGTAAATAAGACGTTGAGCTCGGACCTCGCATCCGATATCGAGTCACATCTCAGCGCTTGCCCAAAGTGTGCCAAGCTAGTGAGAGAACTGCAGAGCACTTCTCTGATGGTAAGATCCCTCAGCCGCTTAGGTGCACCAGCCGGATTCGCTGAGAATGTGAGAAGTCGAATAGCAATTCAAAGCGAGTCAAAGCCCACATGCACCTCTTGGGAGCTTATCAAGCAGTGGCTGCACAGCCTGAGGGAAAGCTTCCGCACACCCGTTTTCGGGCTAGCTCGCGTGCCACGCCTCGTGGTCGTAAGTTTGTTGCTTTGTCTAGTTGTTGTCGGATCAATGCTGGTCGTCAATCAGGTCCGATATTCTTCGGAGACTGTAATAGACTGGGCATACATCGAAACGTGCCGCGACCAGCATGCCTCATTTGCTTCTGCCAACCCTTTGGCGGATAATGCGGCAATTTTGCTCAGAGAACGTGCCCATGACCTAGGCGGCAAAATGTAGCTAGCTTAGTGACCACTTTCTTCTAATGTCGCTATGTGGAATAGGAACCTAGCGCTCAAGATGCGAGAATTATCATGAAACGGCTTTTCTTCCCAATAACGAAAGTCTTGATTATAGCGTGCCTTATATGCGGTTCAAATGCGCTATCCTTGGCGGATGGTGTAGATGGCCGAACTGTGCTGAAGAACATGCTAGAGGCAGAGGGTAAGGCGGTTTTTGCCGCACACCAAGTCACCACACTAGCACGTGGCCCAGCCATGACTTCTGAACAAACCGTCTACAGAGCCGGCTTCAAAGGCATGCGAATCGAATACCTAGAACCGCCTGCCTTAAAAGGCGAAGTCATAGCGGACGATGGACATGTCTACGCTCACCTGATCCCAAGGGAAAAAGTCCTGCGTGTCGGACCTTCCAGGCTGAAGATGCTCCAGACGCGAATGAATGAAGCACACACAGGCTTCAAGCAAGGTGCCCTGGACGTCAGCCTCTTGGGCAAAGACCGGATCGCAAGCCGAGATGCCTATGTCATTCAGGTCAAACCAAACCATCCAGGGAAGCACCCGATACGCAAGTTCTGGGTGGACTCGGCGAAATGGGTGAAGCTGAGAACCGAAGACGTGGGACCAGATGGCACAGTGCTTTCGATGTCCTATTATACGAAAATAAGCTTTGTCGACCGAATTGATCCCGATAAGTTTCATATTGAGCCGCCCCGCGGAATACGCGTAGTCAAGCAACCCGAATGGAAAACAGCTCCAATTTCTGAAATCAAGAAGATAGCAGGATTCGAAGTGCTCGAGCCTACCTACCTGCCAAAGGGGTTTAAGGCTGTTGGCGCCTCTCTAATTCCATTTCGCCGCAACCGAATGGTGGTAATTCGGTACTCAGATGGGGTGTCTTCGCTCTCTCTCTTCCAAGCACCAGGCCGTGTACTAGATCCCAAATTCCTGGCTAGACTTCACGAAGGTCCCGTCAAACCAGGGCAAGGTATGTATTCATGGAAGACAGACGGAGTCAATTTGACTATCGTTAGCCAGATTTCTATGGACGAGATACGTAAGGTAGCCGCTTCTGTAAAGTAACCCCGCAATCCGCACAGTCTAAACTTTCGCATGCAACCTGCCGAAAATTTACTGAGCATTGCTCAAACTCTCGAAGGGGGATTCGGCAGTGTCTGCAGATGTCCGCAACATAATAATAGCAATCCTCGCTGGAATTGCCATTCTGCTGCTGGTAGCGGTACCGGTGTTCTCAGAAACCTGGAACAGCGGCAAAGAAACCGGACTCGTATCTGTAGAATCCACATTTGTCAACGGGACGTACACTTGGGTGTTGTCTAATAAATCATCCCTTTCCGAAGATCCGTACACTGACTTTGATATTCTCGTTTGGACACTGGTCCCGTTTCGAGTCAGAGAGCCTCAGGCTTGGGTCGCTCCAGAAGGCTGGAAGTGGTCCGGCAATCGATGGGAAATAGATGCTAAACCTAGCCAGAAGTACCGTACGCCTTATGCCCTTGGGCCCGGGCAAACGTTAACTTTCATATACACGCCAGATCCCAACGGCAAGTTCGTAAACGATAAAGGTCCACAGCCAGCAGATCTCGATTTCATAGCTCACGTGGGTGCTGTAGTTCCCGAGTCTGGGTCGCTCGACGGGAGTATTCCGTGGACACCGGCAGATACTCAGTACGGCCAGACCTGGTTTGATAAGCCTACGGGGAATACCATGGATTACGTGCCCGAGCCAAGCGGACTGCTTTCAATTCTCACTGGTGTTATGGGTGCCCTGGCTTGCTTTAGAAAACGCATGCGCCCACAGGACAATCTGCCCATGACAGACGTGGATTAGTGCTAGCTTTTTCTCACGACTCATAGCTTGCCAACACTCTCGCACGACAAGGACAAATCTAGCAAGCTTTGTCCCTATCGCCCGAATACTTCGCGGATTACGTCCAGCTTCATAGCACCTTCGCCCTTAGTGGGCGCAATGAAACCACCCTCGCCAAACTCGTTCCAGGCATAGATCACAAACGCCTTCTGTCTGCCACCGTTTCCACACGGTATGCCTAGATTCGGATACTTGTCCAGTGCGGCTTGTACCCGACGCAGTGCAAATTTCCATTCTTCTCTGGTCGGCATGGTGTACGGCGGACGAGGGTCCTTCCAAGGTCTCGGGTCCCATCCTGCCGGCACATACGGCATGTACATTTTGTCTGCTTTTGTCCCATAAGCAATCCATGCCTTTTCTGCATACTTAATCAACTGTTCATATGGATATGGCACGTTCGTAGGCGGCAGGTTTGCAAATTCCATATATGTGGTAAGGTAGTCGAACGGCTCTACTGCCTCTCCGGATGCTATGCTTCCTGCACTCACACCACCAGCAATTATTGGATTGGGCAGGCCGGATTCTCTGACAATGCGCCGAAGCGTTTCCACACGAGCCTTTACCTTGCTAAGGTCTCTTCCTGACTCCCGTATCAGAAAATCTACCCCGTGAACCTTGAAAACAGGACGACCACCAAGACGGAGGTAGCTGGGATGTTTCATCGTGTTAGCCCACTCATAGCAAGCCTTTTCCCAGAGCTCATCCGTCGGCAAGTCAAAAGGCGGATGGTTTACGTATTCGATCATGAACCTAAGAAGATGATTGTTCGGCGACGCAAGAAATGTCTTCAAGCCATCGTTCAACCGGGCCTCACCAGACTCGGGACTAATGCCATGCAACGGAAAATACAAGATCTGAAAGAAATCCACTCCATGGTTGGCAGCAGTCAGAATCTCACGGTCCATGGTCTCTTGCTCATTATATAGACCAAGCAACGGCTCACGTTCAGGGTAATATTGCAACCATTCTTCCCCACCAGTCATCCATTTGTTCGGTCTCGCCCGCCACCAACCGGCAAAATAATGCACACCCACAAGGTAGTCCTTCTTCTCGCCTTCGTTCATCATAGCCAATACATTCACCTCACAAGCCAGTAACGACATAATAAACGCGGCCTGAACAAGAATAAAACTCAAAACATTCCTGTCGTGCATCTTCAATTCTTTATAGCTCCGTCTTTGTCTGGAACCCGCCAATTTCGCATCAGGTATGCTAAGCCCAGCATATCGACATCACCGTGTTGCCTAGGCTCTGAAAACATCGATTTCAGGACTATGTTTCTGATGTCGGGAGAGTATCTGGCATAGCCCGCCCATCTCGCCAGCTCAGATGTCAGAGAGCCCAAATCTCCATCGCCTGATACATTGGAAGCAAAGGATCCATCAGGTCTGCATATGTTCTTGGTAAAAGTTGCGGCAAAGGCTTTCATGTCTTCCACCTTAAACACCGCACCATTCTCGTATGCAATCTCGGCAAAACTCACATTGATAGCGGCATGAGATACGTCTTCGCCACTACTAGGACCTGGTTCGATAGGCGGCCTGTAAGACCAATCGTAAGCACCGGTCTCACACTTCTTGATACGGTTCTTGAAAAACTGCGCAAGCCGAACCGCCTTACTAAGGTACTGCCTGTCGTGAGTCACGCGATACAACTCAAAAAGTGTCTGGCCCATTGCGTTCATCTGGTTGAGCGGCAGATAGTCAGTATACTGAGTTCCAGTCTCTGAGTAATACCCTTCGCCGATACCCGGACCGTTGTGCCATTCCTCATCATACTCGGAAACGGTCTCCTGAATTGCTTTTAAATACTCGTCAGCCTTGGAGCGATACTTGCCTAGCTCTCTCGGATTTTCATACACCAGGCGTACAAACCTCGCAGCTGGAAATGTAATCATCCCAGCGTGCACCAGCCAGCAGTGCCACACACCACCAGTGTACTTGGTGGAACCCCAGGCCTTCATTACTCGGTCGCGTGAGACATCCTTTCGGCCAAAGCGGTCATCTCTCAGCGCCAATATCTTATCAAAACGCCACGTCAGCCGGTCGAGATACTTGGCATCCCCTGTGCCTTCGTAAGCATAGACATATGCCATCAAGCGGTAAGATTCGCCCCAGGCCAATATGCCAGGTTGTTCATAGGATGGCTGGAGACGTTCCAAGGCAGGATTGGCTGAGTCAATGCGGTCGAATGCCTCTCTCAATTCAGGCGGCGTAGCAGGGTAATCGACGTTATGTCCACAATGAGCAGCACACAACAGCATAGCCAGAATGATAGTCAATCGCAATCCAGACACCTCCGAAAAATATAAATTTCCAAATTACCAAGCTGATGCGAGCTGAACCAATTTCTTGATCACTGAATTCGACGGATCCAATGTTTCCAGCGTCGGCTTTGTGATGGTGGGAATAGCGCCCATACGGCGGTACACCTCAATCCCTAATTCTGCGTCTTCGTCCTCAGGATTCAGGTGAAAGTATCCCACCAAACGGCAGTGATCGCCCCACAGATAGGAGCAAATGGAATGCTGGGATTTCACATGGTCAGGAGTCAACGAGCCCCAGCCGTCGTGTATGTGACCCTGCGCAAAACATTGTCTTTGGAAGCTGATTTCGTTCAGTCCTTCACCTGCCAACACTATATCCGGCTGAACTGCTGTAAACTCCTCCTGAAGCCGCCACATACCCTCGACCGTGGTCATGTTCTCGATGATGCCGTTGTCTGTGTTCCACGTGCACAAAGTCTGGTCCAGAAAGACCGCTGGTGCATTCACTTCTCTCTGAGCTTCCAACACAGCGTCTATGATAGTCCGCCTCCACAGTCCCAAACCAGGATGGATGTAAGCTAGCCTGGTGAAGTCATGCGTCTCAGGCGGCCAGTACCAACCCTGGGGCTCGTTTAGATGTGTGCCGCGGATCTGCCAATCTCGAAGTCTCGCGTATAAAGGATGTTTGTCGTAACATGCCCAGTAATTAAAGTGAGGCATGACCCGAAAGCCCATTGCATTTGCCTTTTCTAGAAATGCTCTTGCTTTATCACTAGGGAAGTAGTCAGGATAGTCTATGTCATATTCACTCGTGCGCCAGTGGAAGAGATGAATCAGTGACTTCTCGGCTGGATAGATGCGCACCATGGCATCCAGAAGTTCCGGATCCGAGTGAACCCAACAATAGCAGAACGATACGTCATCAACCCATTTTGGACGATGAGCCCTCTTGTCAGCTAGGCGGTAGACCTTCTGCATCCACTCGCGATACCTAGATGCTGGTTTGCGCCAATCACCATCGTAGACATTCAACCGCCATTCTACGCCGCCGGCATTTCGATTATTCCAGAGCGGCCCCGCCTGCTCGCTCTCAAAGCCAAGGGTAGACCAGCCTTTGTTCCGCGACAGATTCAACCGCTTAAACTTGTACGCAGTGTCTTCGCTGTGAATCATAAGCGATGCATTTCCGCGTTCGGCGATGGCTAGTTGAGCATTCCAGGTAAACGGCCATTGAAACCTGCTGTCGCTTGGGAAGGGCCGATCGGACTCCACAAGCAGGCCATTGACACACGGCAACACCAGCGCACTTTCTTCAGTGAACGAAAGATTCCAGCGCACCGTATGTAATCCACCCCTCGAGGTTCTCCCACTCGGGGTGACGCACAGGTCTCCAGTATCAGGATCCAATCGTATGAACAATTCCCTTTCAGAGTCGTTTCCGCTGACGATAACTCTAGACGCAAGAGGTGACAGTTGTTTCACGATGGTGTGCTGGTGCTTGTCGACGGTTAGTGGATCGCCGCTGGTAAACGTCATCTCGAGCGCTGACAACTCCGAATCACGCAGAAACTCCACCCCTGTTCGCCGGTCTATCATGCTAACCAGCTTTGCGTTGTCGAAGCGAGCAGAAAATGCTGGGGTCTCAACGTATAGCTTTTCTCCATCCTGTCGCATCTCCATCCCACACCCTCTCCTTTGCCGTGAGGATATTTCCCGAACGTGCATCCTTGCGCTAATCTATACCAAAGTATCCTACCAGGTCAAGGTGCGCAAGGCTGATCATGCAGAGACAATCCCGAGATCGTAAAATCTGGACTGGAACAGCCACACGTATGAGAGCAGTGCAATCGGGGTCAGTTTTCCTTGACATCGGGCAACGGAAATGGTAGAATACACCCGCATGGCGGAGTACCTCAGCTGGTTAGAGGAACCGGCTCATACCCGGTGCGTCGGCGGTTCGAGTCCGCCCTCCGCTACCAGATTCCAAGCCCGCTCGTCGCGGGCTTTTTTGCTTCCGCCTATTTCACGTTTACCAGTAATTATACCGGTTTTCAATCCAGCTGATTGACACTACTTCTCTTCCAGCTTATAATGTCCATGATACCTATCAAGGGATTCCTTTGATATCTAAAGCTTGGCCTGTAGTTTTGAATCAAAAATATAGGAGGAAAATGAGCATGTTTATCTTTAGAATAGTCGTTGCCAGCGTAGTCTTATTGCTAATAGCACTAGGCTCTTGTTTGGCAGTCGGCTCAATCGCTGGTTACATTACCGACCCGTTAAACGAAGGGATGTATGAAACCGAAATATTCGCGTGCAAGAGCGGGGCGAGCACCACTTCCACCTACTATAGATGTCAAACTTCGGGTTATTATTCGTTATCGGATTTGTCAGCCGGTACGTATTCATTGGGTGTGAATGATCCTTTCCATATTCGGCCCAGACTGCGTAGTTTTGTGCCGGTGCAGGATAATAAGACCACACCTGGTGACATCAAGATACGTTCCACCTACTACGTGCGAGGTTCTTCTCTGAACAGCTCAACACCTCTTTGTAACGAGATTAGACAGACATTTGTGGCAACAGGCGATGTCGTCAAGATTACTTTGTGGATGCCTTTCGTTCCGCCATACGGTGTAAACCTGGATGTATCGATCCATAACGCACAAACCGGAGCTCAAATAGGACCTACGAGAATGACCAATCAGATGGATCGAGATACGGTCAAATGGCTAAACGGCGAAGTGCCCCTTACACCAGGCAACACCTACTATGTGAGAGTTACAAAAGTTGGTGGCGGTACATTCCAACTGCATTGCAACACGAACCAGAATGGCAACCTGTATCCCTACGGACAGGCATACTACGATGGCGTGGCACAACCGACGGTAGACATAGGCATGGTAATAGAGAGCGACGATGATGGCCTCGCGACTATGTACCAGCGACCAACGGTGAGCACTGGTTTTTACTCCAACGAGATAGGCCAGACTTTCAAAGCCCGCGGAACGTCTATAAATCTTGTGACAGTCCATGGAACGTCGACGCAAGGCAGCAGTGGTACGGCGGTCACTTTCAGCATTCACGAAGGTGGACCTGGCGGCCCGCAGATTGGTATTTCCAAGACCCAGTACATCAGAGACTATAGACCAATGTGTCAGTGGATGGCTGTTAGCTGGCAGCCCGGAGAAGTTACTGGTCTGGTACCCGGCCAAACCTATTACCTAAGGATGCTCTCCACCGGATTTTACATTACGATAAATACGAACAATCCTTATCCGGACGGAATGGCATATCAAAACGGTGTTGCCAGGCCAAACGATGATTTGTGTATCACAATAGCAGGAGAGAAGACGCTCAATAGCTCGGTGTGTACAATATGGGGTAAAGTCCGAGACGCAAACGGAAATCCCGTGTCGGGTGCTACTATATCAACAACGAATTTCGGCTATACCGCTACCTCCGACTCTAATGGCAACTACAGCTTCAAGGTCACAGGTGACGTGTATACGTTGAAGTGTGAGAAGAGTGGCTATATAAGTCAGACAGTCTCGAACTTTGATGCCACTTGTGGAACTACCAAGGAGTTGAACTTCACTATAACTATAAATGGAAGCATCTCGGGTTATGTACGGGACACACAGGGCAATCCAATATCCGGTGCATCTATCACCACGAATCCAGGCAATTACTCGGCTACGTCTCAGTCTAATGGATACTACAGCATAGCTAATGTTCCCCCAGGAACCTATACGGTTAGTGCCTCTAGATCTGGTTACCAGACACAAAGCAAGCCTGGAATCGTGGTTTACCAAGCTAGTAACACTACATGCGATTTTAATCTAAGTCCAAATACGTCGCTTCAAAATCCGAGTTTTGAAATAACCGATGCTAACAATAACCCGACATATTGGACCAAATACGGCGACGGTCTGTACGTTCGAACAGGTGTGGGTTATGCGAGCATTTCAGCCTACGATGGACAGCGGTATGCAACAAATGAGGCGAGCTGGACCTATCCAAAGAGTGGCGGCGTATACCAGAGTTTCTCAGTGCCGACAGGTATACCTCTGACAGTCTCAACTTGGACTGTATGCTACGGACTTGGTGGCGGAGCAGCACATACATTCTCTCGAGTGGGAATTGATCCCGCTGGCGGTATAAACCCGTCCTCAGGGTCTGTGCAGTGGAGCTCCTGGTACAACGCACCAGCAGACGGTGTGGCTACCTGGGTACAGATTTCTAAGAGTGCCGTTCCAACTGGCAACATGATAACCATATTCTTGGATTATCTCCAAGAACCCCGGGGCTCTTATCCGAACGCATACGAATGGCAAATAAACGGCTTTGATCTGGTTTCCGCTGTATCGCCTCAGCTAGTTACCATAGCACAAGCCAAGCAGCTGCCAGACAATAGCTTTGCTTATCTAGGACCTGGTGTCATAACAGCAAAGTTTGCGGGAAACCCAAGCTCCTTCTACATTGAAGCTACGGATCGTGCGTGTGCAGTCAAAGTGAGCGGTGATACGACCCACTCGATTGGCGATCTCGTCAAAGTAGTAGGAACAATAAAGACATCTGGCGGCGAGCGCTATGTTGATCCATCGGTGATCCAACTAGTTCAAGCAGGCTATGGAGCACTTGAACCCATTGGGATGAAAGGACTGTCGATAGGTGGAAGTTCGAACGGCATAGTACCAGGCGTTACGGACGGAGTAGGGACGAACACCATTGGGTTACTAGTCAATGCTTGGGGACGCGTCAGCACCATAGACTCAACCTCATTCTACCTAAATGACGGCTCTGGTGTACAGGTGAAAGTCCAAGCGTACTCCAGCTCAGAGATGCCTGCAAATGGATCGTTCGCAGTAGTCACCGGTATCAGTAGCACCTATGATGCCGGTAGCGGAAAAGTTGGTAGACTGATCAGAGCTACATCAGGTGGAATAAGATATTACTGATTTTAACTCTTAGCGAGTGATCCGTACCGTTGGAACAACAAAATCCTTCCCCGTATCCCTCACGGGGAAGGATTTCTTTATTACCATCTATGTCGTCGCACTAGCTATGCGAGACCCATGTTTTCCCAGCGGTCCACAATCCACTGAGCAACGTGGCTCATTTCCCCAAAGTTGCCTTCTCTTCCCTTGTATTCGCTCGCAATCCTGCGAACAACTTGCAGCTGCTGCCGGAAACTAGCTAACGCTTCTGCGCTTCTGTCCTCAGTGTAGATGCGCTCGAAATCCTCGGGATGCACCAAGGCATTGCGCAAAGCGAAATCACGATATCCAGACTGTACAAGCTCAAAAAGGGTGAGCAAGTCTTCGGCAGCGCTTAGATTACTCTCGTCCCCAAAAACTTCTAATGCCATGCCGCGAGCAAACTCTTTATCATTCGTAAGCGGATTCCGTGTACATATTCGAAATCCCCATCGCAATACCTTGGGAATCAAGTCATCAAATGGAAACGCCCCTTCGCGCTTCCATGGGACGTCGTATGGCTCGAAAGTCAATTTCCTGCCATTAACCTCGCCCTCGTGGCTAAATGCTTCCATGCTAACCACAAAGCCTTGCATGTGTTCGTTGGCGGCCACTCTCGCCGCTGATCTTAAGTTTTCCAGAGGTTCACCAAATGCCATTTGCCAATAGAGCTTTTCGCACTCTAGATCTCGCACGTCCGGGGTTATCTCAGTACTGTGCGTTGTAAAGAATAGGGTATAGCGGCAGTCTGGCTCTGCAACGCCCTTCTGGTAGTATTGTGGATAAATTACCATGCGTGCCTTCGGTCGTGCGGCACATATTTCAGATGATATGCGGCTGATGAACCCCCACTCATGCTCAAAATAACGTTCTTGACATTCGGGACATTCGCAGTGCCCATAGTCTGAGTATTCGAAAAACAAGCCATCTGCGTTTGGGTAGAAGTCAAAGAACATCTCATGAATGTACTCATACATGAAATCCTGGACAGCAGGTTTTGAAGGGCATAACATCCTTCCCATGCTGTGGATTCCGAGTACCGGCGTTATGCTGCCGTCCGCCTTTCTAGCTGCACAGTCCGGATGCGTCATCCCAAATTGATTCACGCCGTCATAAGCGTGCGGAGTAAAACCGAGAACAACCTCTATCCCCAAGTCATGGGCATGGTCTATGACCTTACCAGCAAAGTTTTCTCGCACGTTCCTGTTGGCGATATTATACTGCCATGTCTCTGGAAACTTCTTCGAGGGGAATCCACCGCCAAGCCAGAGGATGAGAAAATTGCATCCATCATCTGCCATGCAGTTCACGAAGGTTTTCCAATCCTCGAGCCCCCAAGCCTGAGTGCGCGACATGATCATGTAGTAGCCACGTGTCGAAAATGTCTCATTAGTTGTATTCATGACCAAAGCTCCTCCGCCGAACGATCATTCTTGCACAATATCCCTCAATGAAAAGCTTCCCAGAAAAACTGGTCACTGTCCCATCGGTTGGATTCCAAAGCTCACAGCTGCCGTAGTCTTCCATATGCACTTCAAGGCTGACCGGCTCGTCTGACGCATTTACAACCAAGAACACGTCTCCATCTGCGAATCTGCTCTGCCGCACTACCACCCATTCCGTATCCCCTATGAGTGCCAAATCTCGCGCGACAAGATCCCTCACCAGACCTTGCCAATCGTTTTGTAAACTCTCGACCATCACTGTGTCAAAACGCGCCGAAAGGTCGCCAATTACCTCACAAGCCGATTGTATGCCAGACAATGACTTCCCGGCAATATCGCTCAAAGGGATCTCCGAGAGTGGTTGGAATGCCAGTATTCTCCCACCAGATTCTGCAAAACGGTTAATTGACTTAATATCTGTGGAAGACAAGACTGTTCCAGGCGGAATCAGCAGCAGCTCGTACGTTTCGTTGGCAATACTAAGCATGCCAGACTGTATGTCCGCGCCCTGAAGAGAGCGGCTATCCACAAAATCGAAGTCAATCTGGTTCCTCAGCAATCCGCGAGCGATTCTGAGCAATGCATCATCCATGGAAGCGAGCGGCTCGGGTTGCGAGTCAGCACTGAGTACTTCACTGGTAGGGACGTATTGTGCCCAGGCAGTGCGAATCGGATACAAGACTGCTACCGGGGCTACATGGGTGCCGAACCTAACCGCTGGTTGTATGCGCCCACAGAATGTCATCAACCGCCGTATGTCCTCCGGATCCATGCCTTTCCAGCCAAAATAGCTGGTAAACGTAGTGATACCCAGTGCACACTGAAGTGCCAGTGCACCAAGTCTTTGGTAGATACTTGTCGTTATTTGCCCGTGCGTACGGTCGCTGTAATCCGAAACCTCGCTCATTATGTCATTGCGCCCACAAACATGCGCGGATGAACTCCCATACTTACAAGTCAGAAGCGAATACGTGCTCAGGATATTCTGAGGTACTGCGGTTAGCATGTCTATACCGGGCTTTTCCATTTCCATGAGATTCCACATCACATTGCCTTCGGAAGCCACGTGTTGAACCACGGATTCTTCGGCGAGCACATGGCCGGAGAGTGGAATGCCATGCTCAGCCAGAGGACGCTGCAATCCCCTAAAGAACGCATCGGCATACATCTCCGATGCGAGCTGATGAAAATCGTGCCGTATCTGGCAGTCTTTGTCTGTCTCACCTTCAAATAAGGATGCCAAGTTCGGGAGTAAGTCATAATGATACCGGTCTGCAAAACACTCTGGAAAATCCCTTCTCCATGGATGCTGAGGTAGGCGGTCAAACTCTTCTGCCGGTTCGTCGTCTACTCTGAGATGGGCGACGTACTGTTCCGGGATATCTGGGAAATACGCAGCCATGAATGATGGCTCATCGGTGAAGAATGCTTCTATCAATCGAACATCCTGCCCAAGCCTGTTGATGTATTCCTGATAAGTGACATCGTAAAATCGCTCCACAGCCTTTGGGTCTAGTACGTTGATATAGCGCCGATAAGCATGAACATTTCGAGTGGCATGTGTTCCATCAAAGCCTGACCGTACATCATATCGCTCGATTATGCAGGGTTCGGGTGCCACCCAACTCAGCGTACCGTGCGCATCCACATTCTCCGTTAAATCATAGAGCTGGCTATTGATTACAGCACAAGCGCGAACGACATATCGCCAGCCGGTGGGTGCACGAAGGCACACTTGGCCTGCAGATGCTTCTGTGGCAGTCCTAACGAGTACCTCGGCTTCGAGTTCAGGATGTCCCTCCAAAACCAGTCCACCAGCGGCACCGCTTGGATAGCCTAGCTCGTCATAGATCCAGACTCGAAGTCCGAGATCTTTGCAAACCCTAATGCCCTCCAGAAAGATACGCCACTCATCTTCATCTCGAAGGTAGTTCCTCCAGCCGACGTTTGTTACAATGCCTCCAAATCCCCATTCTTTGATTCGAGCTAGGGCGTCAGAAAGGTTGTCATGCAGCAGTGAAATATCGTCCGGCGGAGACCAGTTTACATCCGGCGGGATCTTCGCGCGCCTTCTGAGCATGGCACCAAGACCATGTACTATTGCTAAAGGACGCGTCGAAGCAGGCGGCTCAATGAATAAGTCACGAAGTTCGGCTGTCGTTTCTGCCAATGGAGTCCCTCTCTTAAATGATGAATGGCTACATTGTAGCGCTTTGTATGCAAAAGTACAATGAACTTACCCCCATGTGTAACACATGTATGGTAAACCTAGAAATTAAGCCGAAAAACCGCTTGACGGGCTAGTGCGCCCATGGTATATTACTTGGGACAAGTACATATGAGCGCGAGCAGGTGTTTCCCGTGGTAGTTCGCGGGAACAAAAGAGGGAAGACGGTGCAAATCCGTCACGGGCCCGCCGCTGTAACCGGGGACGTATCCGGCATTGTCCACTGGAGTTAGCTTTGAGATCAAAGCGAAGATGCTCCGGGAAGGGGTCGGATATCGAAAGATCCGGAGTCAGAAGACCTGCCTGCTCTGCGGTTCAAACCGTCTTCGGAGGCAAAGATGGCGAAGCATAATATCATAGCTAGCTATCGGGCTCTCGTCAGCAAAGTACTCCGGGTTCAGACGAGAGCCCGTTTTGCAGTTCAATCAGTAATCAAAAGTCCTCTGCACCGCAAAGGTGCCAACGGCTCGGCAAAGCATATCGGCTGGGGTTTTTACCCTAAGCCGCACTACGCCGAAATTGCCAAGTGTACAAGCCGGAACCCAGGCGAATCGTTCGCACGTTCTCGGACAGCTCCAGGTTTCACTTTGATCGAGCTTCTCGTTGTCATCTCGATCATCGCCATACTTGCTTCCATCCTCCTTCCGGTGTTTGCATCAGCCAGGAAATCTGCTCAGCAAGCAAAGTGCGCCTCGAACGTTCGGCAAATCGCCCTTGCAATGCTCATGTATACCGAAGACTACGACGGACGATTCGTTCCAGCGGCACGGGATATCTTTAAGCCGGGAGGTGGACTATGTCGATGGCACGGATGCCGGGAATCGCCCGACAGACCCTTTGTTCCGGAAAAAGGACCCCTATGGCCGTACTTAGGCCGATGCGGAGGCCTGAAACAATGCCCAGCAACTGATTTTGCCAACAGTCCGAATGCATTTGAGATGGGTTGTGGAGGCTACGGCTACAACGACGATTACATCGGAGGCAGTTACTGGAAATACGGATGGAGCGATGTCCGGTCGTGCACAGAAACAGCATCAGTGTCTCAAATCAGGGACCCCAGTCGCACGGTCTTGCTTACAGACACAGCAATCGTCCAGTCAAATGCCGGAACAGAGTTCTTGACGGAGTATTCTTTCTGCGAACCCCCATATATATTGGGCGCGGATGGCCAACCTACCCAGTATCACTACACCCCTTCCATCCACTTTAGACACAACGGTAGAACAGTTGTTGCCTGGTGCGATGGACATGTGTCATCCGAGCAAATGACATTTACAGCCCCCAGCGCATATGGGGGCGATTGCGCAAAATACCAGATTGGCTGGTTTGGACCAGACGACAATAGTCTTTTTGATCTGAGGTGAGGGTGATGAAAATGTGGACAATGTACGGGATGGAATTGACAAAAATGAGCAAGTCGCCGTTCTCCGCCTTTAGCCTACATGGAAGTATCGCCTTGTTTTTCGCCGTGTGTATTTTGACCCCTGCATTGATGGCTTGGCCCTTCGCAGACTACGTGATCGAATACACACCAGGACCAGGGCAGTGGACTAACAACCCGCAGTTCAATGACCCAGCAAGGGCACTCGGGCGGCCCTACGGAATATCGGTCTCGGTCCCTGATAATAGCTCCATTGTAACGCTGGGTGACGGAGGCTCAATTACATTGGGATTCAGCAGGCCAGTCTGGGATGATCCCCGTAACCCGCATGGATTAGATTTCATCGTCTTTGGAAACGCCTGTTGGGTAGGTGGCGATCCTTCCTATAGGTGGCAGGAACCCGCTTTCGTAGAAATCAGCATGGATGCCAATGGAAACGGCATTCCTGACGATGAATGGTTCCTTGTCCTGCCGAACAAACTTCCATCTCAATTGATAGGCGCTCCTGCCGCAAATTCTGACACTGGGTATTCGCACTCTGTCCTAAGACATTATGCGGATTATACGCCTACGCTGCCACTTCCCGTGGGCAAGACTCCGGAAGAGTTTTACACAGTCCCCGACCGACAGAGTTTGGAGGGTGACCCATCCAGCCTGTTGATTGACGACGGATCAGGAGGTGGAGATGCTTTCGACATAGCCACCGCAGTCAAGCAAGTGTCTCCAGGAGTACCAATCACGCCCTACGTGTACGCGAATATCCCTTACTTCAACTTTATCCGGATTACCGATGCCATAGTAGGGGATTCACAGGGCGTATTCGGAGAGATTTCGGCCGAGATCGACGCTGTAGCAGACGTCTCCCCGCTCCTCAGCGGTGAAACAATCGGTCAAGCAAAAAGCCACGTAGATGGAACAGTCGCCTCGCTGTCGCAGAAAGTTGTAACTGCTGTCTTTCCTGGCGAAATCTATATCCAAGAGGAAGATCGATCCTCGGGCATACGCGTGCTTGCCTCCGATACCGCATTGCCAGGAGATCGAGCGGACGTTATTGGTTTGCTAAAGACCGTTAATGGTGAACGTGTGCTAGACCAAGCATCGGTACATGTAATCTCAAGCGGGCAACGACCGAAGCCTCTCGGAATGACTGCCGCTAGTATCGGTGTTGCAGGTCTCAGCAATGTTGGTTTGCTAGTACGAACGTGGGGCCGCGTCAAACACTCCGGTGCAGGGTGGTTTGACTTGACAGACGGTTCATTGCCCGATCCAGGTCTCAGGGTCCTCTGTGCTGGTTTCAGCCCTCCTACCCCTGGTAGCCTTGTTTTGGTCACAGGTGCCAGCGCTCTGCATAACAACAAACCAGCGCTCAGAATATGTCAGCAGAGTGACATACTTGTGATTAACTAGGTTGCCCTTTACCCGAGCAGTCAAGAAGATCGGTCGCATTTGCTTTTGTCGGCATACAGTTTTCACGTCACCCGCTGCGGGAACAATATAAATGGCACAGCATCTGCGTCGGCTATCTAGTTCAATATTACGACTGCTTGAGGTGATCAAGATGACTGAAACACCTATGGATGACCCAGGTACACAAGAGCCTCTCATACTGGAGCGCCTGAGTGACCTGGAAGATGAAAGTAAGTATCTGGAACACTATCCAGACATCCGCGGCATGGCGGTAATTAATCCCAAGGGTGATGAAGTGGGTGTAGTGGATGACTTGTACGTCAATCCGCGGAATCAGCGGGTTGAAATGGTTGCGATTACCTTCCTAGGTGCCGTTGGTTACGGCGGCAAGCGGGTGCTTGTTCCTGTTGAAGAAATCGAGCTCGCTGATGACAAGGTAAAGATACTCACATATGACGAGCGGATTCGGCTAGCACCCGAATTTCAGGAAGGACCACCCATGTATGAGACCTACTATGAGTACTGGGGAACACGCCTTGCGGGCACCACCGAAGAGCCAGCGCAAGGTTACATCCGGCCTCCTGGTCGCCTGGTATTGGAAGGAGAGGAGATGATGGAGCAAGAGGAGGAAGAAGAATTGGAAGACTAGAACTGCCTGCCTCCCCGTGTCCGACATGCTTGCCAGCGAGTCCTCACAGGGGATATAATCCCTTGAGGTACACTCGTTCTCAGGAGACAGGAAATGAGCAAGGTCGCATGCGTGACGGGCGGCACGTCGGGCATTGGATTCGGGATTGCCAGGGGCCTGTCGGAACTCGGCTACAGAGCAATCATAGTAGGCACGCGTGATGAGGCTCAGGGTAACGAAGTGCTCTGCAAGCTAGTCGGTGACGGACACACCTACGTGCGAGCAGACATAAGCACAGGAGACGACAGACGGCGTATCATGGATGCAATCCAGTCGATGTATGGTCGGCTGGATTTGTTGGTAAATAATGCGGGAGTTGCGCCTACAGTGCGCACAGACATTCTTGAAACGACCGAAGAGAGCTATGACAGGGTATTAGCCATCAACCTCAAAGGCCCCTTTTTCCTCACCCAGCTTCTTTCAAAGTATATGATACAGCTTCTGGAGAGCGGCAAAATCGAGCGGCCAAAGATAGTAAACATCTCCTCCATTTCAGCGTATACCTCCTCCGTCAACCGCGGTGAGTATTGCATATCAAAAGCGGGTCTGAGCATGATGACCAAACTATTCGCTGATCGATTAGCTGAATACGGCATCAACGTCTATGAGATCAGACCTGGAATAATCCGCACGCCTATGACGGACGCAGTTGCCAGCAAGTACGATAAGCTGATCCTCGAAAGTAGCATTCTTCCTATCAAGCGGTGGGGCTATCCAGAGGATGTCGCAGCGGCTGTAAAAGCCATTGTCGCCGGTGGTTTTGAGTACAGCACCGGCGAGGTCTTTAACGTAGACGGAGGATTCCATTTACGTAGGTTGTAAGACTTCAGCACGACAGCCTAAGACGGCTTGTTATTCCATGCGAGAGACTCAAGAATGGACAGAGAACAGATTTTCCTTACCGAAAAAATTCAGGTGCCTCTTATCAAATGTCATACCATCGTCGTGGGAAGTGGAGCGGCTGGCCTGAACTGTGCAGAACAACTGTATAATGCAGGTGTGAGAGATATTATCGTTCTAACCTCGAACCTCTATGGGGGTGCCTCCTACTGCTCGGGATCCGACAAACAGACATATTACAAACTTAGCGTATTCGGCGACACCGCGGACAGTCCCATGGATATGGCTCACAGTCTCTTCGACGGTGGATGCATGCATGGTGACATGGCTTATATCGAAAGCCTTTACTCCTTGCCCGCGTTTTACCACCTGATACAAAACGGTATTCCTTTTCCTTACAACAAATACGGAGCTTTCGTTGGTTACAAGACAGACCACGACCCTAGACAGCGGGCAACTAGTGCCGGACCCAAAACATCGAGGTTCATGGTAGAAACCTCCTTGCGGAAGGTCTTGGAACTAGGCATCCCGGTATTCGATGAGATGACCGTTGTCAGGCTGGTAACCACCGGCTCACAACAACGCATATGCGGCTTGGTGGTCATTAATGAACACGAGGTCGAGATGGAACATCTGGGCGTCACTCTATTTCAGGCGGAAAACGTCGTTCTCGCTACTGGCGGGCCGGGTGAACTCTATGCCAAGTCGGTCTACCCTCCCGAACAAGTTAGCCTTCATGGAGTAGCACTCGAAGCTGGGGCGGCAGCTGTCAACCTGGGCGAATCCCAGTTTGGTTTGGCTTCCACAGAGTTTCGCTGGAATCTATCAGGAACTTACCAGCAGGTTATTCCCTCATACTTCAGCGTTGGGACGGATGGCCAAAGGCGGAACTTCCTGGAGGAGTATTTTAGAAGCTTACCGGAAATGGCTCTCTGCATCTTTCTAAAAGGCTACCAGTGGCCTTTTTCCGCTGATCGCGCCCGCGACTTTGGATCATCGCTGATTGATATTGCCGTGGAAAGGGAAACATCCCAGGGGCGGCGCGTGTACATCGACTTCCTTCATAATCCAAGTTATATGGGTGAAACTCTTGATAGCCACCTGCTTCCTCAAGAAGCCCGAGACTACCTCACAAGATTAGGGGCAACTCAGGACACTCCATACGAACGGTTGAAGCACATGAACCCGGACAGCATCGAGGTGTACCGCGAACATGGTATAGACCTGCGCGAGCCATTGGAGGTAGCAGTGTCTTTCCAGCACAACAATGGCGGTCTCTGGGTAGACGATGTTTATCAGACGAATATCAGGAATCTCTTCGCCATTGGAGAGGTCGCAGGGGTACACGGAGTCATGCGTCCAGGAGGTACCGCCTTGAATTCCGGTCAGGTGGGTGGAATCCGTGTCGCGCAGTATATCAGTAGTCGAAGAGCTGAACAGTCGCTGGAAGACTGCTCCTATCTCCTCAAAGAAGCAGGTAAATTGGTACTGGATGAGAGTCAGAAAATGCTGGCAAGCCCCGGTTTAGACCAACAAGAAATACGCCGTGCTGTCCAAAACCGCATGACGTACAGCGCCGCAATTATCCGGAAGGCAGATATTATTCATAGTGCACTCCAAGAAGCCATAACGGACCACGAAAAGTATATGCGCAGTCCCTTCTCAGTGCGGTCGCGTGCAGAACTGGCAAGAGGTTGGGAAACCAGAAACTTGCTGGTGACACATCTCGCTTTCCTGAAAACAATAGATGCATACATCTCGGACGGAGGAGGCAGTCGAGGGGCCTATCTGATACTGACGGATGAGGAATCTGGTGAAGATGTCGGTTGCATAGACTACGCAAAAGGTACAATCTATAGATTTAAGAGGGAGCGATTGGAAGACCGAAAGAGGCGGCTATTAGTGACAGGCCCAAGGTTGACACTGTCTGCTGAAACTGTTAAGCCCCTGCCCACGGACGATTCATGGTTCGAAACCGTGTGGGCTGATTGGAGGCGGGGCACTACCTTTGGTGAGTCTGCCCCGTCATCTGAGACTTAATTGACCAGGTACTCCCTGTTATCTCTTTAGAAACAAGCAGGGGGTGACGAAAACTTCTTTCATACATTCGTCACCCCTTTTTCTCAAATACTACTGCTCGTATACCCGTCTAGATCTTCCACGGTGGTCTCATCGGTCGGCTGAGATAGGAGTTTGCTTCAGGGTCACCGACAATTTCTTCTTTCTTAGGATCCCAAGTCAGCCGCCGACCATTCAACCTGAGTGAAATATTGGCTAGATGGCACACGGTCACAGAGCGATGCCCAATCTCAGCATCGCAAATAGGTTGTTTGCGAGTACGCATACACTGAATAAAGTTGGCATGGTGGTCGTTGGATTCGTAGAGTCTCTCGGCATTCGCAGGAAGAGGCTCATCCAAAAGTCTCTTGTCACTTGCGTTGATCGTGCCTCGGCTCACGAATATCCAACCTTCATCACCTTCGAAGAGGACGCCATTTTCGCCCTTGCTTGTACAAAGCAATCTTACACCACCAGGGTAAATATATTCCACATCAAAGTCGGGATATGTGTTGTAACAGTTCCGGCCAGGATTCTGCGCTTTTCCCGTCGCTTCAACTTGCAAAGGGCCAGACCGGTCCATGCCAAGTCCCCACTGAGCGATATCGTTGTGGTGAGCACCCCAGTCAGTCAGCTTGCCGCCGGAGTATTCAAGCCACCAACGAAACTCGCCGTGACAGCGTTGTCTGACATAATCAGTATAGAAAGCCGGCCCAAGCCACATGTCCCAATCCAAATCGGAGGGCACAGGCTGGACAGGGAATGGTCCTATGCTTCCTTTCCCATCATCATGCGGACCACCACCGATTCGAGTCTCGACTCTCTTTATCCTGCCTATTCGCCCATTTCGCACTAGCTCGCACGCCAGCCGAAATCTCGGATCAGATCGTTGCTGGCTACCCACCTGGAACACTCGACCAGTCTTCCGCCACACTTCAACCAGTTTCTTGCCCTCGTCTATTGTGAGAGTAAGAGGCTTCTCACAGTACACATCCTTGCCAGCTTTCATCGCTTCTATGCAGATTATGGTATGCCAATGGTCTGGCGTACCAATCACTACTGCGTCGATATCTTTGCGCTCTAGCACTTCTCGGAAATCCCTATACCCCTTGCAGTCTGGGCCAAAGGCCTCGCATGCCTCCCGCAAGTGCGTGGCGTCCACATCACAAGCGGCGATACACTTCACACCGCCTTTTGATACTATGCCTCTAGCATTGTTCAGACCCATCCGATAGCCGCCCTTGCTGCCCCCAGGGCCGATTACCGCTATCTGGATAGTATCGTTCGGGCCAATCTTCCGAGATTTGCTTGCCACAGGCTGAGCCGCTTCCAAGTCTTTCGCAAACCATGTCGGCAGTCCTACCGTTGCTAAACCTGCGACCGATCCAGTGAGAAACTTTCGTCTTGAAATCTCCAACCGCTTGTCAGATTCCATCAAATACCTCCGGTACGCTTGGATGTAGCGCTTATAGCAATACACACTGCTTAGATAGTTACACAAAAAAACATTGTATCCTTCAACATGATGTGTTTATCTTCATTGTGTAGGAGCGACCAGACTCCTGGAGTGTCTCATAAACCAATATCAGGATTGAGAACTCGTGTTCAACATCAAGAAGGAGATGGACATAAGAATATGTAACAAGACTTCCGGTTGTCTGCCCAACGTTGGGTATAACAACAAATACCAGTCAAGAGAGGACATTATGAGCGACATAATCCAAGTTACCGTTTGGAATGAGTTTCGCCATGAGAGAGATCCCAATGGCGAGCCGGCGAAGGTCTACCCGAAAGGCATGCATGCGGTTATCGCTGAGTACTTGTCCAAACAGCCTGACATGAAGGTTCGGACTGCCGTGTTGGATGACCCAGAGCACGGCCTAATCGAGGACGTAGTAAACAGTACTGACGTCTTGATTTGGTGGGGACACATCGCGCACCACGAAGTAAAGGATGAGATTGTAGACCGAGTGCACAATCGAGTGCTCGGCGGCATGGGATTGATCGTTCTGCACTCCGGCCACTTCTCGAAAATATTCCGGAGACTCATGGGAACGACCTGTAATCTTAAATGGCGAGAAGCCGCCGAAAAAGAGCGTCTGTGGATTGTCGATCCTGCGCATCCCATCACACAAGGGTTTGGCGAGTATATCGAGCTTCCAAATACCGAGATGTATGGGGAGCACTTCGACATACCACAGCCGGATGACCTGGTATTTATAAGCTGGTTCCAGGGTGGCGAAGTATTCAGAAGTGGATGTTGCTGGCATAGGGGTAAGGGCAAGATATTCTACTTCCGTCCTGGCCATGAGACGTATCCAATATACTATGATGAAAATGTGATGAAAGTTATCACGAATGCCGTCCGCTGGGCTGTACCCGTGGAAAACGCCGTCAAAGAATTCGGCAACCGGGCGCCTTTGGAGAAGCTAGGCTAAGTAGTTTGTCTCCACAGCACTGGCTGTGCCAGCAGAGCACTGAAAAGGTTCGACGCAGTACTGCTGGGAGAATGTAGAAGCATGAAAGAATATAACTGCGGGATTCCGTCACTCATCTTGTCTGATAAGTCGACGGAGACCGGCTAGTTGATAGTTCGCACCAGCCGGTATTTGCAATTAAGTTCGAATTTCAGACACGTTTATGCTCGATTGGCACAGTTCTTGCACTAAATAAGTGTAGAAGACAACATCTTTCTCTCCTTCCTTACTTGCGTACCCGCCTCAAGTCAGGTGGGTATTTTTTCTGCCGCAACTCAAGGCCATTTCGGAGAATGCGAACAATCCGGTGACATGAAGCACAACAATTGGCATGATTCTTGCAGGTAATTCTACCTGGAAAACAACATCTTTTCTACTTTACTCCTCTCGGCCCGTCATTATGGCTGGCGGGCTTTTTCTTTTTTTTGCCTATCAATGGTACTATGAAAGAGGCACATGCGAGGACTTACTTGTAGTGTGTCACGATCTACCCCAAGGAAAAGCACCAATCAACCGCGCAAATCGTATTTTTTGAGGAATTCGTCGGTTGAAAGATTCCTGAGATCGTTGTCGAGGGCTACAATATAGCGACGCAGTTCCGGGCGAGTCAGAGGCCTTTCCGTGCCAAAGTACAACTTGTGGCCCAGCTGTCGGTCCGCGAGGAATACGGCATCTCCGCCGATTAGTATTATCTCGTACTTGCTGCATGCGGGTTCGGACGATTCCGTTTTTGACAAAGGCATATACTGCTCGCCTGCCTTACGGACACGCATGTGCCCTACTAGGTACTTGTCACGCAGCAAATGTGCCGCAGAGTCAAGTAGCTCACTTCGGCAGCCTGGCAGTCATGCCACGAAAGACTCGGGTTTAGACCCAAACGGCTTTGCGTCCCCGTCTTTCGGCGGGTTTGCCTTTATCGGTAGCTTTATGTGTTGCTTTTCTAAACATGATTGTCGGCATCTTGTGACGTTTTCTGGATAGTCTCTGCTGAAAAACGTGTCCGATTTCACTGTCTCGCAGACACTACATGGTTGTCACAAGCTCACGGGAATACCTTGCTCTGGAAGAATGACTTGAAACCGACCCCCCAACAAGTTCTTGTACTCGGCAAGGTATTGCTCCTCTACGTGAACCGGAATAACGGCCTGTGGCTGGATCATCTCGATGATTTTCAAAAGGTCCTGACGGGAAGCATGTCCAGACACATGAAACGGACTTTTCTCTTCTCCTTTGCCGCCCAGCAGCGGTATCCCCCATCGATTTAGCCAATTTTCCAGTCTTTGAAAATCAATAGCCATTTCCTCGTTGAAGGGTTCACAAGAAGAGTATAACCAGATCGATCCAGGCCAAGGACGCAGTACAGCCAGCTCATTCACGTCGAAAAAGCTAAAACAACAAACGTAATCTGCTTGGTTCTTGGCTATATCCAGAGGGTTTACATACTTGTCAGCAAATTCTTCCTTGATTGTTTGTTGCCAGCGCCCTCCAGTATGCCCTTGAAATTTATCGTAAATCACTATATGTGGATCATTCAAAGATGGTATATCCCACACATCCCCAGCAGCCGATGCCATGTTCCTGAGCAAATATGCGTCTTTGGGGAGCAATACAAGCTTGCGATTTGTTTCCTTTGCGATATCCAGGAATGAACATAGCCGTTCGACATTCCTCGCACCGAAATCTGCAACAACAAGACCGGTTGCTTTTTTTACTTCCTCCAGCGCTCTGGCCCGAACATCATGCTCAGTGGTACTCCTATCAGAGCCCACCCTAGTGCCCTCTATGATCAAGACACGCGGCTTGAACTTACTAACTTCTTCGGCGAACTTCAGCGTCAGATCACCATACATACCATGGCAACGCACGTCACCCGTATAGACTACCACCCCTGCACTTGTCTCGATGACCCATGCGCTGGCCCCTAGCACCGAATGATCTACCGAAAATCGCCGTATCTTGAGTCTACCACAATTGGAAGCAGTCTTAGGCTCCGCTGACTGATGTTCGCGGCTTGAGGGAGTTGTTGTCCAAAACTTACGAAACTCTGCGCTTACAGACTCATCTGTCAGGATCAACTGGCGGGACCTGGAGGGGACCTTTCTGGATTTGGCGGCGGCGATTTCCCCGGATTCCACTGCTTCTTGCGGAATGATGTAGCAGTAGTTGTCGGTGCCGGAAGTGCCTGTATCCTGTGTGACCTTGGCAATGACAGCAGTCATAGCTGAGGAATATACAGGTATGTCTTCTCGCAGATAGTGCATGGCGCCAATATGGTCCAGGTGCGCATGTGATAAAATGATACCTTGTACCTCGCCGATTTTCGTCGTGTTCTGACCCACCCACGGGTCTGCCAGGCAACAAACAAGATCTTGTCGATACAAGTCTTCGATTGGCGGCAATAACCCCATCTGTACCGGCTCATAAAGCCCCAAGCAGTTTTTCGGCTTCAGGTACTCTTCATAATACATGCTCATCCTACCGAAGTTCAGCCCGAAATCCAACCACAGCTTTGTGTCGTCGTCTTCGAGAAGGATTTTGTTCCCACCTATACAGCGGACGCCGTCATAACATGTTATCCTGACCATGCTCTTTTCCACTTTCATCAATTCTGCGCTAACATAATCCTTCGCAAAACCAACGGCGAGTTCCTGCCCATGATTGCTCAGGAGCATGTATGCCCGAATTGACCCAACGCCCTGCGGCACATATAATAGCTGTGTGAATACACTAGACTCCAAAACAATGGTGTCTTCTTTCGGCAAGATAAACTTCACCCTTGACGTGCTGGACTTGATGCCGGATGGATTTCACGCCATCGAGAGTGTGATGCAGACCATCAGCATGCGGGATATCGTGAGCTTGGTTTTTCATGACGAACCAGGTATACGTGTAACCTGCAACATGCCCGAAGTCCCGACAGATGAGGGGAATCTTGCCTACAAAGCCGCTGCTTTGTTTCTTGCGGACGCTGGAATTGCTGTGGGCGTCGATATTCACATTGACAAGAGCATTCCTCCAGAAGCAGGATTAGGCGGCGGGAGTAGCAATGCAGCTGCAGTGCTCAAAGCGCTGGCCAGCAGGTTTGGTATAGTGAGTGACGCTGCAGAATCGTCCCGCCCTAATGCTTTACCTGAGAAGTTGAATGCCCTTGCAGCGAAAATTGGTTCGGATGTGCCCTTTTTCCTAACTGGTGGAACGGCGCTGGTCAGTGGCAGGGGAGAGCATGTGCAGCCATTACCCGACATCCCAACCCAATGGCTAGTGATTGTAATACCGCCGTTTGGGGTCTCAACCAGATGGGCTTATAGACGTCTGGACCAGATGCGTGGGGATGCTCACGAACCAAAGAAAGCGTACTTAACTGCGTCGCGTCGCTTAGCCGAGTATATCGAGAGAATCTTGTCTGCAAATTCCAAAGCTCGTAAGGCGGACATAGAGCCATTTCTTCACAATGACTTGGAGCTGCCGGTAGTCCAGCGCTATCCAGAGATCAGAATGATCAAAAACGCTCTTCTCAACGCTGGTGCCAGCGGCGCGCTGATGTGCGGAAGTGGATCCGCAGTGTTTGGTCTCTTTGCCAGCGAAGTCGATGCCTCTGCCGCTTGCGATGCATTGGATGCCAAACTTGGTAAGCGCTTTGTAGTTCAAACAATCGGACGACAAGCAGCACGATAGACCAAGCATTAGGAAGTACATATGAACTGCCTACGATTGAGTGTCTGCATGAAGCGTATTTGGAACCTGCTTGAAACCACGTACGTCTTTATTTATAGAGGATGAGGTAAGGCAGTCGTGTCTTAACCTAACCTCCTCACGAAGGACTTAATACGATGTGCCGCAGAGTACTGCATAGTAAACATAAGGGAATACTGGGGGCCGTTCTCCTCCTGATTATTAGCCTCGCATTGCTACCCTCAGTTTTTGCAGCCGATACAGGTGATGAAGAGGTTCAATTGGGAAAAGCGGCGGCGGAACAAGTAGCTAAAGAAGCCAAGTTTGTTACCGACGAGGCCCTGGTCAAACGCTTAGAGGCTGTAGGCAATGAGATAGCCAGGGTGGCGAACGAAAAAGAAATACCAGCATCATTCGGCAAAGCCACAATCTCAAAGTTCAACTATTCATTCAAAATAGTTGATGATCCAGCTGTAAATGCTTTCGCACTGCCGGGTGGGTTCGTGTACGTCAACAAGGGTTTGATGGATTTCGTGCATTCTGACGACGAACTGGCTGGGGTCGTGGCGCACGAGGTTGCCCATGCAGCTCATCATCACTACATGCAACTGCTGAAAGCCCAGCAAAAAGAGCTCCTGAAGACTGCAGCAGCTGTCATAATAGCCAGTGCCACTGGGGGAAACGGCAAAGATATTACTCTGCTGGCACAAATGGCAGAACTAGTCAGGATTGCCAAGATGAGCGCGTACGGCCAGGACGCTGAGTTCGACGCTGACCGCACCGCAGTTGCATACCTAGCCGAGACTAAGTACAATCCCGTAGGAATGCTGACCTTCATGGAAAGACTCGCGCGTGTGGAAAGCATGAAGCCTCAGATTGAATTGGGTATTTTCGCCACGCACCCTCTGACCGACCTACGTGTTCGGGAGATAGTCTCAGAACTCGAGAAGCGAAACATACGTGTGAACAGAAGGCTTGTGACTAAATACATGCAGGTGGACGTCAAGCCCGTCAAAAAGTCAAATGCATATTCCGTCTGGGTGGCAGACACAGAGATCATCCGATTGGCAGATTCCAATGGCGAAAGCGCGAAAATCAGAGCTGAACGTATAGCCAAGAAACTCAGTGGTCTGTTGTTTGCAGGTGCCAGCATGCACAATGTAACACTAGGTGGCGACAGCAAACAAAGCCTTATAGTCATGGATCAGGTGCTGGTCACGCCAACACCTGAGGACGCTGCGCTCATAGGTTCGTCCGTGAGCCAGGTAGCCAAGTCCGCGGCAAATGCCCTCAGAACAGCCCTCATGAAGGAACGACTTGGCCAGGAGATTCAGACGCCTCAGTCGCATACCGCGCAAGAAACCCCTGCAAGTACTGCGAAAAATATGTAGGAACTGAGATAATCTTCATCATCGTAGCCTCTCAAAGTGCAATTATCAGTGTATTCCACTCCGTCTAAATTAAGTAAGGCCCAACCGATGCACTTGGAGGAGCGTGATCTCGTATGGCTAGTCGAGTCTTCGCCGTGTACTTGGTCTTGCTGTTGATTTCTGCGGTAGATGTTACCGCCCAGACTGAGCTAGTTTCCACTGCTGATGACAATGTAAGCATCGAGTTTCGCGACACACCCATAAAGACAGTGTTGGACACTCTGTTTAAGGCTGTCAACAGGAGCTATGTGCTGGAGCCAGGGATCGTCGAACCTGTCAACGTACTGATCAAAGATGTTCCATTTGAAACTGCAATTCGAACTATCTTGAAGGCGTACGGGCTAACCTGCACAGTTGACGGAGGCGTATACCTAATCCAGCGCCAGCACCCACTTGCTACTGTGCAAGAAATGCCTCCTGAGAAAGAAATTCCAACACCTGTACAGGAGACCACCGTCTACGAAAAGATCACTCTGAACAATGTCGATGTCCGAGACGTTGCCGCAATCCTAGGATTCCAACTGCCGTCCCAAACCTCGGGGCAGCCAAGTACTTTTACACCCGGAGGCTGGGGTAATCTTACTGTGTATCCATCACCAGGCTGGTGGGGTGCGGGGTATAACCGGGGCTATCCCACCCTCGGGGGTCAATATCCGAACTACAGGTATGGATACGGATACCAACAATATGGCAATCCCGTGCAGAGGTAGTTGCCAAATTCTGGGAGTGACGCCAAAGCTTTTCTGCTGTTGTAGGACAAGGATGTCTTGTCAGCAGTTTGCTTCTTGTTCAAATGCAGGAATTTGGCCCATCGGAGTGTAACCATTAAGTGAACACAATTTTCGATTGTACATGGGTAAATGTCTCCGATGGGACGTGCAACACGAAAAAGCTTGCTCGAACGTACAAATACGAGGAATGGACTGCTGTTTGTACTGCCCTCCCTCATAGGATTGGCAGTATTTACAGCATATCCAGTAGTATCCCTACTCTACTACAGCTTCTGTCGATATACCGCACTAAAGCCTCCAACTTGGGTCGGCCTGGCGAATTATCGTATGCTGTTCCACGATAGACTACTGCTGGAATCGCTGGTGAATACCGCTTTTTACACTGTCTTCGCTGTCCCGCTGGGTATCATAGTCGCCTTCAGCCTGGCAGTGCTATTGAACGCGAAGGTCAAAGGCCTTGCCGTTTTTCGAACCATCTTCTACATACCATCAATTGTCCCAGTTGTGGCCAGCTCGGTACTCTGGCTGTGGGTATTGAATCCCGACTACGGCTTGCTAAACACCCTGCTTCAATGGCTCCACCTGCCAACATCAGGCTGGATGGCACAACCTGACAACATAAAACCCGGGCTGATGGACTTTCTGCAACACCCAATTTCAGCTTTTCGGGAGCTTTCGTTTGGTGCAAAGCCTGCTCTGATACTGATGAGCACATGGGGAGTCGGTGGGTCCATGGTTATTTATCTAGCTGGCCTGCAGGACGTTCCCCAGGAACTCTACGAAGCTGCTAGTTTAGATGGCGCAACTGGCTGGCAAAAGACAAGACACATCACTATCCCCTTCATGAGCCCGTATATCTTTTTTACTGCCATCATGGGAATCATAGGGAGTGTTCAATACTTTACCCAAGCGTGGGTTATGACAGGCGGCACTGGCGGCCCTGCAAATTCCACCATGTTCTTCGCCATGTACCTTTTCCAAAACGCGTTCCAAATGTTCAAGATGGGCTATGCCTGTGCCATGGCATGGTTGCTCTTCCTGGTAATTCTGGGAGTGACACTCCTGATCTTCCGTTCCTCCGCGAGGTATGTATACTATGGCGGTAGTTAGCAACTCATCCACCAGAAAGAAGATAATCACTCCGGGTCGTTTGCTAACCTATACGGCACTGGTGATACTAAGCGTCATTTTCTTCCTCCCTTTCTTGTGGCTGCTTTCAACATCACTGAAGCCTGATAGTCAAATCATGGTTATGCCACCCAGGTGGATACCTCACCCGTTCCAATGGGACAACTACTCGCGTGGATTGACCTTTGTTCCTTTCGGCCTATTCCTGCGGAATACGTTGATTATTTGCATAGTAAACGTCATAGGCATATTGATTTCATGCCCGCTCGTAGCATATGGCCTTTCGATCATACCATGGCGAGGACGGAATCTCTTGTTCATGATCATCATCAGCACGATGATGTTGCCGTATCAAGTAGTCATGGTGCCATTGTTTACAGTCTTCACATTCCTTAGATGGACGGGTACTTTTCTACCTTTAACAGTGCCGTCGTTTTTCGGAAGCGCCTTTTTCATCTTCCTGCTTCGTCAGTTTTTCATGACTATTCCGAAGGATCTGATAGACGCTGCCAAAATCGACGGCTGCACAGAGTTCCAAACTTACCGCCGGATTGTACTGCCGCTAGCAAAGCCTGTCTTGGCAACCGTGGCGCTCTTTACCTTCATGAACTCGTGGAATGACTTCCTGGGTCCCCTCATTTACTTGTTTGACGAAAGCCAGTACACAGTGTCCCTGGGTCTCGCTATGTTCTCCAGTCAGTACGGCTCATACTGGGGCATGCTCATGGCCGTCTCGACAGTGTTTACAGTTCCAATTATCATACTGTTCTTCTTCACACAGCGAACTTTCATCCAAGGGATAACTTTCACCGGAATCAAACAGTGAAGTACATTCCAGAATGTCTCCCAGCCGCAATTGAATCCCAAAAGCTAACTCAGTGCGGCATCACCGTGTTCTCTGGTTCTGATGCGAATAGCATCTTCTAACTTGGTTAAGAATATCTTGCCATCGCCGATTTCCCCTGTCGCTGCGTATTCTAGAATGGCGTTCACTACATCGCCTACCATAGAATCTACAACAACTGTCTCAAGTTTTATCTTGTCGAGAAGGTGGACAGTGTATTCTTGGCCACGATAGTATTGCGTTCTTCCCCTTTGCCTGCCTGCACCCATGACATGGGTCAAAGTCATGCCTTTCACACCCAGTTCGTCTAGCGCCGCCTTGACATCGTCAACTTTGGTCGGCCGAATTACGGCCTCAATCTTCATCATATCCGCTCATCCTCCTTAGAAAGTGTAGCCAACCTCTCCGTGCTGCGTGATATCCAGTCCGGCTTCCTCGTTTTCTCCTGACACTCGGAGGGGACAGCACAACCCGATTAGTTTGAGTAGAACTGCCGAGGTAACAAACGAATAAGCGATCACAACAAGTATGGCAAGTGTCTGAGTCAATAAGAGGGATGGGTTGCCATAAAGAAGCCCGTTACTCCCAGCAAGGTTTATTGCGTTGGATGCGAACAAACCTGTAGCCAAGGCCCCCCAAGTACCTCCAACGCCGTGAACACCAACCACGTCCAGACAATCGTCATAGCCAAACCTTCCTTTCATCACGACTGCAAAGTAACACAGCATACCAACAACTGTTCCAATCACAAGAGACGCCATTGGTCCAACGAAACCTGCGGCCGGGGTGATGCCTACAAGGCCTGAGACAGCACCCGACGCTGCTCCAAGCACCGTAGGTTTGCCTCTGTGAACCCATTCCACAAAGACCCAGGACAAGGCCGCCGCCGCTGCTGAGGTATTTGTCACTACCAACGCGCTCGCCGCCAGGCCATTAGCGGCTAATGCACTGCCAGCATTGAAACCAAACCATCCAAACCACAATAGCGATGCCCCGATCACCGTCATCGTCACGTTATGTGGTTTCATGTCATCTTTGCCATAACCTTTTCGAACTCCGAGCGCTAAAGCAGCTGCAAGAGCCGCTGAGCCAGAGCAAATATGAACCACAGTACCACCAGCGAAATCCAGGGAGCCCATCTTTCTCAGAAAACCCCCGGGTGCCCACACCCAATGTGCCACAGGATCGTATACAAGAGTTGCCCATAGAACTGCAAACAACAAGAATGCCTTGAAATTCATCCTCTCCGCAAAAGCTCCCGTTATTAGGGCTGGTGTAATAACTGCAAACATGCATTGAAACATCATGAACGCCAAGTGCGGTATCGTGGAAGCATAGTCTGGGTTTGGAGCCTGACCGACATTCCTCAGACCTATCCATGCTAGACTACCAATCACCCCCCCTTTGTCAGGGCCAAATGCCAGCGAATATCCGAATAAAACCCATTGAATTCCCACGACGCCAACCATCAAGAGGCTCTGCAGTATCGTGGCCAATACGTTTTTCCTGCGCACCATTCCTCCATAGAAGAGCCCCAACCCTGGCGTCATCAGCATCACAAGCGATGTGGAGAACAGTACCCAAGCTGTGTCCCCGGTGTCAATCTCTGTTTCGCCAGCAAACGCTGGTATCGCAAGCACCATCACCAGCAGGAGAACCATCAGTATGATGGTCCGCAACTTCCTTTCCCGGGCCATCAGATATACCCCCTTTCGAGTCTACGTTGGATTAATTCTCCTGCATAGAGATTTCAAGCCAATTACTCCAGTGTTAAAAGATCGTTTCGGACAGGTTTCCTACTTGTAACAGACCTAAAGAAGCATGCCAAGTCAGTAGCTCTTAGCAGCCATTGCCTAGGTAACATGCGTTTGTCTGCAGACCAAAACTTGTAGACGTGAGACCAGGGGGATTTTTGATAGACTGAGCAAGTCACATGCGGTGGTACTCCACCAGCGACTTCACGGTGGGAGTTCGTTCGCATGCTGACCCGATGGCTTCCACCGCCGCCACTGCCGCGGCAATGGTAGTTACATAGGGCACTTTGAACGCCACAGCAGCTTTGCGAATGTAGCTGTCATCTCGTACACTCTCTTTACCAGCAGGTGTATTGATGATTAATTGTATGTCGCCATCCCTAATTGCATCGGTGATATTCGGAGAACCTTCGTGAAGTTTATTGATCTTCTCAGCCGGAACACCGTTCTTTGATAGATAATCTCTAGTACCCGAAGTGGCTAATATCCGGAAACCTAGGTCAACCAAAGTCTTAACGCATGGAATAACATCAGGTTTATCACGGTCCGCCACAGTCACCAAGACGGTACCGGAGGTCGGTAATGTTAGCCCAACCGCTGCTTGAGCCTTGTAATAAGCCTGGCTAAACGAATCTGCGAGACCCAGTACCTCACCAGTAGAACGCATCTCTGGCCCAAGGCGAGGGTCAGTATTCCTGAACATGCCAAATGGAAAAACCGACTCTTTAACCCCAAAATGTTTGTAGATACGCCTGTTGTAGCCCGACTCGGTCAGCTTGACTCCCAACATAGCTTGAGTTGCGATTTTCGCAACCGGAATACCTGTGACCTTCGCAACCAAAGGAACCGTGCGAGACGCGCGGGGATTAGCCTCTAGCACATAGACTTTTTCCCCTGTTATCGCATACTGGATGTTCAGGACCCCTAATACATCAAGAGCTCGAGCTATTCTTTCGGAATAGGTTATGATTTTCTCGATACATTCATCCGGAATGCTTATAGGCGGTATAACGCATGCACTGTCTCCAGAGTGAATACCCGCAGGCTCGATGTGCTCCATAATCGCTGGGATAAGTACGCTATGACCATCACATATGACATCGACTTCTGCTTCGATAGCCCCGTCTAGAAATTTGTCAATGAGAACCGGATGCTCTGGCGATACACACACGGCTATGTTTACGTATCTAGCAAGATCTTCTTGTCCATAGATTATTTCCATCCCACGGCCACCCAGCACGTACGATGGCCGTACCATCAATGGATATCCAATCTTCTTGGCAACTTCGAGCGCTTCTTCTAAAGATGTGGCAACTCCACTCTCTGGTTGCGGGATATCCAGTCTCTTAAGTACTTTGGCAAATTGCTCGCGATCTTCCGCCAGGTCAATACTCGATTGAGACGTGCCGAGGATGGTTACCCCTGCGGACACAAGATCAGACGCTATGTTTAACGGTGTCTGACCGCCAAACTGCACTATTACGCCCTCTGGTTCCTCTAGATCGATGACGTTCAAAACATCCTCTGTGGTGATGGGCTCGAAGTATAGCCTGTCGGATGTGTCGAAATCAGTGCTCACCGTCTCAGGATTATTGTTGATGATTATCGATTCGTAACCCGCTTCCCGCAAAGCCCAAACGCAGTGAACACTGCAGTAGTCAAATTCGATACCCTGTCCGATCCTTATAGGCCCGCTACCCAGCACTACCACCTTCCCATGCTTGTGCTTTGGTGTTCTTACCAGCCCCCTGGCCTCGCATGAGGCCTCATTCTCTTCTTCGTAGCATGAGTAATAATACGGGGTCTGAGCCTCAAATTCAGCAGCACACGTATCAACCATCTTGTACGTAGGAATAATACCAAGCGATTTGCGAGTTTTTCTTACCGTCATCTCCGGTTGGTCTATTAGCTGGCCGATTAGCTTATCAGGAAAACCCATGATCTTAGCTTTTCTCAGCAAATGAATCGCTGATTTGGATCGGCTGGTCCCAGCAAGTCGCAAGTCCTCGGCTCGCTCCTTGATTTCAGATTCTGTCTGGACTATGTGCATGATGCCATGAATGAACCATGGGTCGATGGATGAAAAGTCGGCAATAGTACTCACCGAAAAGCCGCGTCGGAGTGCCTCGGCTATGGCAAACAATCGCTCGTCATTAGGGGTTGCAATCTTCTCAATTAAAGCTTCGTTTTCAAGGCTTCGAATGCGTGGATTCATTAGTCCGACAACACCCGTTTCCGTTGACCTGATAGCCTTCATTAGTGCCGCTTCGAAGTTTCTGTCTATAGCCATCACTTCGCCAGTGGCTCTCATTTGTGTGCCTATGACGCGCTGCTCATCGGAGAACTTGTCAAATGGCCATCTTGGGATTTTGACCACCACATAGTCAAGAACCGGCTCGAAACAAGCGAGAGTCTCCTTTGTGACGGCATTGCGAATCTCATCTAGTCGCAGTCCCACGGCGATCTTGGCCGATACACGGGCGATTGGATACCCTGTGGCCTTAGATGCAAGTGCCGATGACCGACTGACACGCGGATTGACCTCGATAACGTAGTAATCAAAGCTGTGAGGGCTAAGCGCAAATTGCACATTGCATCCACCCTCGATCTTGAGCGCGCGGATAATTTTCAATGCAGCGCTGCGAAGCATCTGGTATTCCTTATCCGATAAGGTCTGTGAAGGAGCGACCACTATCGAGTCGCCAGTATGGACACCCATCGGGTCGAGGTTTTCCATATTACAGATTGTAATGCAATTACCCGCGCTATCCCGCATCACCTCATATTCAATCTCTTTCCAACCAATCAGGCTTCGCTCCACCATCACTTGATGACGCATTGAAAGAGCCATGCCTCTCTTGCAGATGTCCAATAGCTCATCAGCATCGTGTGCAATTCCCCCGCCTGTGCCGCCCAACGTGTAGGCGGGTCTGACAATGAGAGGGTAAGGAGGGTTTTCGCCCAGAAGCTGATACAGCTCCTCTACGCTCTGGATTATCCAACTCTCGGGCACTGGTTCGCCAATGTGCTTCATGAGACTGCGGAACTCTGCACGGTCTTCAGCCATTCGAATAGCAGAGAGCGAAGTACCCAATAGCCGCACCCCGTGTTTGTCCAAAACTCCCTCTGCAGCCAGTTCAGTAGCGAGATTTAGCCCTGTCTGCCCTCCGAGAGTCGGCAGTACCCCATCCGGATGTTCTATTTCTATTACCTTGGAGACAAACTCGACGGTCAACGGTTCCACATACACACGGTCAGCAATCTGCGTATCTGTCATAATAGTCGCAGGGTTCGAGTTTATTAGAACAACTTCGATGTCCTCTTCGCGTAGTGACTGGCAAGCTTGTGTCCCTGCGTAATCGAATTCAGCGGCTTGCCCGATGACTATCGGACCCGAACCTATTACTAACACCTTCCTAATATCAGCACTAACAGGCATGTAGACCCCTTTTTCAACTCATACTGATGTTCAGTAGACAACCTAACGAACGGTACGATTGTCCACTACCATATCTACAAAACGCTTGAATAGATAGTTACTGTCATGCGGCCCCGGTGATGCCTCTGGATGATACTGGATAGAGAATATAGGCAGTTCCTTGTGCCTCAATCCTTCAATAGTGTAGTCATTGAGATTAATCATCGTGACCTCAAGACCCGTTCCCGCAATGGAATCGGAGTCAACCGCATAGCCATGATTTTGAGAAGTGATGTACACTCGGTCAGTAAGCAGATCCTTTACGGGGTGATTTCCACCTCTGTGGCCAAACTTGAGCTTGAAAGTCTTACCCCCAAGGGCAAGCGCAAGGAGTTGGTGACCAAGGCATATCCCAAGAATAGGTTTGCGGCCTAGGATCTTTGCCAATTCAGCTGTAATAGACGTGAGAAGTGCAGGATCGCCGGGCCCTGGCGAAATGACTATGCCATCTGGCGTTCGTTCCAGTATTTGTTCAGCGGTGGAATGAGCAGGAAACACGCTGACATGACAGCCAAGGGCGCATAAGTTTCGTATGATATTCCGCTTTACACCCAGATCCAGCAGAGCGATGTGCACCGGGGCGTCGGTGTTGCCTGCGCACGTTGTGCCATCCTTTGCAGTGTTGAAATACTCGTGGATGGTGGGACTGGTTACTTGCGACACAAAGTCGACTTTGGAATAGGAAGGCATTTCCTGCATTCTAGCTAGTAGTTCTTGGGGCGAAAATTCCGTCGAAATAGCACCCATCACCACACCTTGGGATCTGAGACGTCTGGTCAGGGCTCTCGTGTCCACCCATTGGATGCCAACTATGCCATGTGTAATCAGAAAGTCCCGCAGACTGCCCTCGCTGCGCCAGCTCGACGGTTCATCACACAGCTTCCTGACAACGAGTCCAGCCGCCTGCCCAGACGATGACTCGTAGTCTGCATCCGTGACGCCGTAATTGCCAATCAGTGGATAAGTTAGAGTCAGAATCTGACCCCTATAGCTAGGATCAGTTAACATTTCCTGATATCCACACATGGATGTTGAGAAGACGACCTCACCAAACGTGGTACCAGGAACGCCTACGGACCATCCTTCGAACGTTGTTCCATCTTCGAGTGTGAGCAAGGCTCGCATAGCGTTCACCTTTTGCATATTCAGGGCTTCAGTAGGGTGTACATCACACCGTCACCGAAGCCCCAGAGAGTGAAACATTCTACAGAATAGGCAGATACTTCTTTAGCTCGTATTCTGTAACTTGAGTGCGGAATTCATCCCATTCCCATTTCTTCACTTGGATGAATCGCTCGAAAGCATGGGTGCCAAGGGTTTCCCTGACCAGCTCACTCGACTCCGTTATTGCTATGGCTTCCCCAAGGCTCGAGGGCAAGCTCTCTATGCCCAGAGCTTTGCGCTCTTCATCTGTCAAGTGATACAGGTTCTTTTCCATGGGATCAGGAAGTTCATACTTCTCCTCTATTCCTCTCAGACCTGCCATAAGCATGACTGCAAACGCAAGATATGGATTGCACGCCGGGTCCGGACAGCGTAGTTCAGCCCTTGTCGCGTTCTCTTTGCCAGGCTTGTACAACGGCACGCGAACCAAAGCAGACCGATTCCTTTGAGACCACGCTATGTACACAGGAGCCTCATATCCAGGTACTAGGCGCTTGTATGAGTTGACCCACTGCGCGAGAATCGCCGACATTTCCTTCGCGTGTTTCAGAAGGCCAGCGATGTATGACTTGCCTACGTCGGAGAGGTAATACTTGTCGTTAGCATCGAAAAATGCATTCCTCTTGCCTTCGAAAAGGGATTGATGAGTGTGCATACCACTGCCGTTCTCGCCGAAAATCGGCTTCGGCATGAAAGTAGCATATATACCGTGCTGCTGTGCTATTTCCTTTACTACCAAGCGGTACGTCATGGCGGTATCTGCCATGCTCAGAGCGTCCCCGTAGCGCAGGTCGATTTCATGCTGACTAGGAGCAACCTCATGGTGGCTATACTCAATCGGAATGCCCATAGCCTTGCAAGTCAGTATCGTCTCCCTCCTGAGTTCGGTGGCAACATCCAGCGGAGTAAGGTCAAAGTAGCCTCCGTGGTCTAGTATCTCCGTACCCTCAGAGCTCTTGAAGTAGAAGAATTCGAGCTCCGGTCCCACATACATGGTATAACCCTTATCAGCGGCCATCTTGACTGCTCTCCGCAAGATATACCTTGGATCGCCCTCATAGGGACTGCCGTCCGGTTGTAGAACATCGCAGAACATTCTAGCGACAGCTTTGTCTTGAGGCCGCCATGGCAGGATACAAAAGGTCGACGGATCGGGCATGGCTATCATGTCGCTTTCCTGAATGTCCTGATACCCTGTGATCGAAGACCCGTCGAATCCCATGCCTTCGTTCAGCGCACCTTCCAGCTCCTCAATTGTGATTGCAAAGCTCTTAAGTTGGCCTAACACGTCCGTGAACCATAGCCGGACAAACTCCACGTTCTTTTCTTTGGCCTGCTTCAACACCATCTCTTTAGCGGTCATTTCTAACCATCTCCTCTCGACTGATTTTTCCTTTACGTTATGGTATCGACTGCATGTTTCCAGCGTGTTTCGTGTAAGTTACAAATCTGTAATATTGACCGTCAGTTCAGGTAATAAAGCGGTAACCAACGTTTCGGACAGTTTCTATAAGATGGTCACAGCTTGGATAGAGTTTGGCTCGGATTCGGCGAATGTGCACATCAACCGTTCTGGTGCCTCCATAGTAGTCATAGCCCCATACATGGTCGAGAAGAGACTCGCGGGTGAATACACGCCCCCTGTGGGTAGCAAGAAATCTCAGTAGCTCGTATTCCTTATACGTGAGCTCTACGCGCGCACCATGAATGAAGACATCGTGATTCTGCATGTCCACGATTAGCGGGCCAATACTGAGGGTATCGTCTTCGCTTATACCCCTTGTACGGAAGAAGAGCAGGCGGAGCCGAGCTACTAACTCTTCTCCCCTGTACGGCTCCAACAGGAAATCGTCTATACCAGACCAGTCGGCCTCGTCTAGCTGAGTCTTGGCAAAGAGTGCTACGACCAAGAACTCTGTCAGATTGCAGTCCGATTCCAAAAGTCGCCTACACTCCACAGCACAACGCGGGTTGCTCTCGCAGTCCGCAACGACAATCTCAGGCGTCAATAACCCTACTGCCGCGATTATATCGTCCTCCACCGGAGTACAGGTCGCCACCTTGTAGCCATCCCGCACCAGTGCAGTGTTGAGAAAGTTTAATCGCCTCTCGTTTTCGGTTATGATTAACGCTTTCCTCACCATCATCACCTAGAGCACAGGTAAGTAATTGTCTAGTTCAAATTGGGTCACGTGCGATTTGAATCGATTCCATTCGGCTTTCTTGTTGGCAATCAGAATCGCTAGCAATTGTTCTCCAAGTACATCTTTCAATAAGTCGCTGGTTTCAGCTAGTAAGATCGCTTCCTGCAGGCTGTCAGGGAGAGAGACTATGCCAGCAGCCTTTCTTTCCTCAGAACTCATCTCATGGACATTTCGCATAGCAGGATCAGGTAGTGGATATTCCTTTTCGATACCCTTCAGCCCAGCAGCTAACATCGCCGCAAATGCAAGATAGGGATTGCAGGCAGGATCGGGCGCTCTGTATTCTATCCTTGTGGATTCCCTATTCCCAGGTTTACAGCTGGGTATACGGATCAGGTCATTGTGATTTCTGAATGACCAGGAAACATAGATGGGAGCCTCGAACCCAGGAACAAGTCTCTTGTAGGAATTGACCCATTGATTCGTGACAAGCGTCATTTCAGGTGCGTGCTTCAGTAGCCCAGCGACGAATGACTTTGCAATCTTGGACATATGATTCTTATCTCGAGCGTCGAAGAACGCGTTTGATGAACCTCTGAAAAGAGATAGGTTGGCGTGCAAGCCGCTGCCATTTCGGTCGTCAAAGGGTTTCGGCATGAAAGTTGCATAGTAGCCGTATTTCATGGCAACTTCTTTCACCACGAGGCGGTATGTCATGACGTTGTCCGCCATAGTGAGAGCATCGGAATACCGGAGATCAATCTCGTGCTGGCTGGGGGCTACCTCGTGGTGACTGTAGACAACCTCGATACCCATTTCCTCAAGCAGCGTCACAGTGTCACGGCGTAAGTCGCTAGCAAGGTCGAGAGGCGTCAAATCAAAATAGCCTCCCTCGTCCAAGCCTTCAGGATAGCCTCGGTTAGACTTGAGATAAAAGAACTCTATTTCGGGACCCACGTAGAACACAAAGCCCTTTTCTGCAGCCCGCTTCAGTACCTTCTTCAGTACCCACCGTGGATCATTTTCATAAGGCGTACCGTCTGGATTCAGAATATCGCAGAACAATCGTGCGACTGCCCCGTCTGTTCTGGAGCGCCAAGGTAGAAGTTGGAAAGTGTTGGGATCAGGCATAATGATCATGTCGCTCTCATCACTTCGGACAAATCCCTCTACGGATGACCCGTCAAAGCTCATGCCTTCGTTTAGCGTGCGTTCAAGATCATTAGGGGTAATCGCGACGCTCTTTAGCATACCCAGAATGTCGGTGAACCACAGACGTATGAACCTTACGTTTCTTTCCTTCGTTACCTTCAGGATGTACTCTCTGTCTTTCATGACTTCTTTCTCCCCTTGCGGATGAGACACAGCATGTGAACTTACCTAGGATCAAAGCATGTTTGCCACACTAGGCAAACCTGCTTGGGTCATTGTTCTGTCAATATGTGTAAAGGCGGCCATAGGGACGCTTGGTCACAGGCAGAAGCTTGATAAAGCCACCGCTTAGTATGTCTCGTGCGTCCAAATCGAAATGACTTGCGAAAGATATCACAGCTTGCTCGATCTCTCTCAAATCGGTATCTGTCACGTCCACGATGGCAACTTCAGCCCCAAGCTGGCTTTCATCCACGTGTCCCCTAACATAGATAGTCCCACCATGCATTCCGGTGCCTATGAATCGGGCTGTATGCGCCCTGCCAGTCAGTCCCAAGAGAAGAGCTGTGCCTCCCGCCATGTATTCCCCAAAGAAATCTTCAGCCGTGCCACCTATGACTAGGAGTGGTTTGCGTTCACCATACTGCTTCATATGGATAGCTCCTCTGTAACCAATATCTTCACGCACGAAAATATTCCCGCCCCGCATGGCCATGCCGACTACATCTCCAGCACGCCCGTGAACGATTATCTCGCCAGAGCTCATAGTGTTGCCGCACGCATCCTGAACGTTGCCGTAGACCACTATACGTGGACCGTCCATGAAAGCACCCAAGTCATTTCCAGGGGTCCCATCTATGGAAATATCCACATGATTCGGCAGGTTCGTGGCTATGTACCGCTGCCCACACACATTCCGAATCCTGATAGTCGTGGCGCCGTCCGCGACCTTGGACCGGAGAAGCCCGTTTAGATCCCGATAGTACATGCCGTTCGCATCAATGATGACCTCTGAGTTTCCAACTACTCTTGACACTTCAGTTCCCCGCTCCTCTCACACCAAGTGCTTCGAGTTCCCACTCGTTTAACCCAATACCCCTTAGATGCAACCGGTTGCCTCTTAGACTCTCGATGGCGTTCACTCCAAGACCACCTAGCATCTCTTTGATCTCCAGACTCCATCCACGTAGCAGATTGACTACCCTGCGAGCACCTATCTCGGGATTTAGACGCTTCGTAAGATACGGATCTTGCGTGCATATGCCCCAGTTGCATATGCCGGTATAGCACTTTTGGCAAAGTGTACAACCCATAGCCATCAAAGCGGCAGTGCCTATGTATACCGCATCAGCCCCTAGCGCAATCGCCTTTACGACATCACCGCTGTTCCGAAAGCCACCCGCGGCGATAAGCGAACAGTTGTTCCTGAGCCCTTCCTGCCTGAGTCTGGTATCCACGGCTGCAATCGCCAGCTCGATTGGTATGCCAACATTGTCCCGTATAATCTTCGGAGCAGCCCCTGTACCTCCTCGTAAACCATCTATGGCAACTATGTCCGCACCAGCCTTGACAATCCCAGTGGCAATGGCAGCACTGTTGTGAACTGCCGCTATCTTCACAGAAATCGGTTTTTCATAGTTGGTTGCTTCCTTCAGCGCATAGACAAGCTGAGCGAGATCTTCTATCGAATATATGTCATGGTGAGGCGCAGGCGATATAGCATCTGTGCCTTCAGGAATCATCCTAGTCCTGGAAACTTCCTCAGTTACCTTCTCGCCAGGAAGATGTCCTCCAATTCCTGGCTTTGCTCCTTGACCGATTTTGATCTCGACAATCTGCGCCAATTCCAGATATTCTCTGTCTATGCCGAATCTCCCAGAAGCACATTGAACAATCGTATTATTCGCGTATCTTCGAAGGTTCTTCGGCCAGCCTCCTTCGCCAGTATTGCAAAGCGTACCCAATTCACTTGCCGCACGCATCAACGCTTCCTGCGCTTGGTAACTCACTGCACCATAGGAAAGAGCTGACAATAATATGGGTATATCTATCTTCACCTGAGGTGGCAGTCTAGTAGCCAGTTTACCTTCGTCTACATCAATCCGATCGGGCTTGCCACCAAGAAACGTGGTAAGCTCCATTGGTTCCCGCAGCGGGTCAATTGACGGATTCGTTACCTGACTAGCGTTCAGCAATAGATGATCCCAATAGACTGTGTGCGGTTTGTCACACCCCATGCCCGTGAGCATGACGCCGCCGGCTTCAGACTGCCTGATCAGATCTCTGATTCGGTCATCTGTCCAATTGGCGTTCGGACGATAGTTGCCCGAATAGGAACGTATCACCAGAGCCTTGGTAGGACAGAAGAGAGCACACCTCTGACAACCCACGCATTTTTCTTCCTGTGCCTGCATTATGTCGTCTTCGGCGTCATAGGAATGTACACCCCAACCGCACTGACGCGCGCATACTTGGCACTTTATGCACCTGTCGGCTTTTCGTATGACTTCAAATTCTGGTTGAACATAAGACTTCATGACTCTTCACTCATTCCGCAGTAAACACTCACAGCATCCGGTCATATTCACAAACGAGAACCACAGCTATGCCGCACTGAGACTGCGCTCTTTCAGGGGCTCGCCCAGCCGCCCAATCACCGGTTCTCCTCCTCTCGGATTCCAGCAATAATCAAGTTGAGGACTTATCAGCCGAATAGCAGACTCCTCGGAAGATAAGTAAAGCATGTCATTACGGACAGCTGCCACCATGGGCCTGAGCCTGATCCTGTCTGTAAGTCCGATCATCTCCCCGTTTCTGGCAATAATCACTGCAAATGGCCCGTTCATGAGTAGACCACCATAGACCAGCCTCAGGGACATGTACAATTGCTTGCTTTCTTCGTCCGCATGATTGAGCGTACTCCACAGCGGAGCTGAGAACACCTTTGCTACCAGCTCTACTGGCAAACCATGTCGTCGCATCAACAGGTCCACAGCATATGCCAGTACCTCGGTGTCCGTGTGCATCGTGCACTGATATCCATACATCTCAAGGTAACGACGGTTCGTTCCATAGGATGACAGCTCGCCGTTGTGAACTACAGTCCAATCCAAGATACTGAACGGATGGGCACCTCCCCACCAAGCTCGCGAGTTTGTAGGGAATCGGCCATGTGCGGTCCACAAGTAGCCATCGTAGTCTTCCAAGCAGTAAAACCGGCCTACATCCTCTGGAAAGCCAACGCCCTTGAAAACCCCCAAGTCTTTGCCGCTAGAAAAGACATATGCGCCGTCAATCTTTGTGTTGATGTGCATGACCTTGTCCACAACATAGTCCTCTTCAGAAATCTCCGAATCTCTTCTGGAAGGAATATCAACAAAGTAACGCCTAAGATCTGGAGGGTTCATGACACCGTAAGTCTCTCTCGTCGGTATCCTTTCGGCTTTCACCAGAGTGAAGTTCTCCCTCACGTACTCTTCTGTCTGTATCCGAGCTTCCCGATGCAAATACATCACGTGGAGCGCATACTGATCCCGATTGTCCGGATACAAACCGTAGACGGCAAACCCCCCACCAAGGCCATTGCCTCTATCGTGCATGTTTGCAATGGCTGTCATTATCTGCGTTCCGGAGTACTTCCGACCCTCGACGCTCATCATGCCGAAAATCGAACAGCATGATATGACCTTCTCGTCTTCATACGGATTGTTCACCTCTGATAAATTCTTCATCACATTTCCCTCCCTAATTGCCTAGCCAACCTCAGTTCCCTTGTCATATGAGCAATATTGAAATTTCTGTCGCCCAGCTCTGTTATGAATGAACTGACATCCGTCTTGTTGCGTATGAAGGCGGTGATAATCCCAGCCCTGTCTAATGCATCACCCGCCATGACCATCCCTATCGGTATCCCATTTCTTGTGATTATCCGCCGGTAAAAGCCCGTGGATTCGTCGAAATCAACCAGATCCAAACACCCTTCCATTTGCCCTATAAGACCAGCAGAGCCCACAGGATAGCCAAAGAAATGCGTTGCGTTTAGTGATATTCCTCCCTTATACCTTGTTGGCTGGCCTGCCATGTTCAGCCCCGCAATCCGACCCTCGGCGTAGGCATTGGGCCATATCTGCATCAAGCACCTTTCACCCGTAAGCAGGTCCACTGACTCACAAACGTCTCCCGCGGCATATACATCCGGATCGCTCGTCCGCATGAAATCGTCAACAACAATACCTCTGTTTGTTCGCAGACCAGCTTCTTCAGCAAGTTCCTTTCTGGGAGTAACCCCCACAGCGACCACCACCGCTTGGCAAGGGATCGATTCGTTGTTGCTCAGACTGATTGAAGACACACGACCGCCGTCACCAAGTATCGCCTCCACACTCGCTGAAGTAATGATAGATACCCCGTGCCTCACAAACTGAGCCTCTATCAGAGCAGATGCGCGTTCATCAAACGACTGAGCCAGTATTCGGTCTAGCTTCTCCACAACAGTCACTTCTACACCAATATTGCATAGCGCCTCGGCAGCCTGAAGGCCTATCAAACCCCCGCCAATAACAACCGCTTGCTTAATATCAGAAAGACTCCTCGCCAACTGCTCCACATGGGCGTAGGTTGTAAAATAGTGCACGCCAGCGAGCCCTATCCCCTCGATTCGCGGCACGATAGGTCTTGACCCCGTAGCAAGCAACAGTTTCTGATACTGAAGTTTCCGACCATCGCTCAGACATACAGCCTTGTCGCCGGGGATTATGTGCTCTACCCTTACTCCCAGAATCGGGACCACAGAATATTCGTCGTAGAATTCTCTCGGACGGTAGCAAATCCGCTCTGCCGCCTCCCCAGATGTCAGACACTCAGATATCCTCGGCCGCGAGTAAGTGTGAAAGGGTTCGTCACACACTATGGCCAAGGAGCTTCGATCATCCACCTCTCGGATCGCCTCCACCGCACCAACAGCGGCGACAGAATTGCCTATGATCAGGTAGTCAAACCTTTCCACTAGAATCTTCCTCCTCACACTTGAGGGCTTCATTCGGACAATTAGCAACACAGATAGGAACATCCAGCCCAGGGCACATGTCACACTTCAAGGCAACAGGCCGTTCTGCAGTTCCCCTTCCTATTGCGCCGTATGGGCAACTTATCACGCACGTCCAACACCCTATACATCTCTCTTCGTCAACTCGTACAACACCGTCCGGATCTTTCCGCATCGCGCCACTTATGCAGCTTTGAACGCACATGGGCTCTTCGCACACCCGACATTGAAGAGCAAAAGATGTTGGACCTGCCTCGTTGACCACTATCCTAGGCATCGGCTTCGGGACTTCTCGCGTCATCGCTTTGATAATGTCGCCGGACTTCGAATGCCTTACCGCGCAGTATACTTCACAAAGCCGACAGCCGAGACAAACATCTTCACTTGCAAAAATCCTTCTCATAGCTCTCACCTGATATGCAAAAAGGGCGTCCATCCAAGGCACCTCATGGCCCTAAATGAACGCCCTCGTTCTGTCGGAGCAGTCTTCTGCTCGCAGGTACTGTTCTACTGGTTCGTCAAAACACCCATATAAACAAAAAAGTGGACACGGCACTTACTCAGTGCTCATCGTCCACTCCACTGTGCAAAACCCACTTTGGTGTAAGCCCGTACTGCAGCGTACGGAGTTCCATACTTTACCGTACAATATATACCACAGGGTTTCGAAGTTGTCAAGCATTTTTTTTGGAGGGAGATAAAGAGTCAGCTTCCTTGGCCGCATTCCAAATCCAGGGCTCAGCATTCTCTATCAATTCAGACATTCCCAGAGCCGGATGCTCTTGTCACACCTATCAATTGATGAAGGAACATTCTGGTCATTTGTAACCGAATGAGCGATACTGCTGGTTTTAGTCGGGCATCAATTGTAGACTATCTAATCCCCGTGCTTTAAGTTGACACCGATGCTTCGGAAAGACTATAATATTACCAGTTAACACGCACCAAATTCCGGATGAGGACGATTCTTGTGACTGATATTGCCCGAGAAATTATACCCGTAAATATAGAAGATGAACTAAAGCGCTCGTACCTTGGCTATGCTGTGAGTATGATCATTGCCAGAGCGCTCCCTGATGTGAGAGACGGTTTGAAGCCTGTTCAGCGCCGTATCTTAATGGCGATGAACGACCTAAACCTCACTCCAAACGCCCATTACAGAAAGTCAGCCAAGATCGCGGGCGATACCTCCGGTAACTACCATCCTCATGGTGAACAGATCATATACCCGACAATGGTGCGCATGGCACAGGACTTCAACGCGCGTTATCCCTTGATCGATGGACAAGGGAACATGGGCTCCATTGACGGTGATCCTCCAGCCGCCATGCGTTATACAGAAATGCGAATGTCTCAGTTCGCTATGGAAATGCTGGAGGACCTCGATAAAGACACCGTGGACTGGCAGCCGAACTATGACCAGACGAGAAACGAACCGCTAGTCCTGCCAGCCAAATTCCCGAACCTGCTCTGCAACGGCAGTGCTGGTATCGCGGTGGGTATGGCGACAAACATACCTCCGCATAATCTGTCCGAAGTCGTGGATGCGACTATCCATCTCATAGACCATCCAGATGCCACGGTCAGCGATCTGACGCAGTATATAAAAGGCCCGGATTTTCCCACCGGCGGACTAATCCTCGGTACAAGAGGAATTCAGCAGGCATACGAGACTGGCCGAGGGCAAATAACGATGCAAGCCCAGGCCACTATCGAGCCCCAAGAAAGCGGAAAGACCCAGATCGTAATCACCGAGCTGCCATACCAGGTCAACAAGGCTCGCCTAATCGAAAACATCGCCGAGTTAGTCAAGAACAAGAAGGTTGATGGTATAACCGGCTTGGATGACTTTAGTGACCGCACTGGTATGCGCGTAGTCATAGAGCTTCGCCGCGATGCGCATCCCAGACGTGTGCTAAACTACCTGCTTAAGCACACTGCCCTCCGGTGCAACTTCGGTGTGATCATGCTGGCGCTCGTGGATGGCACACCAAGGGTCCTGAACCTCAAGCAAATTATCAGCCTGTACATAGAGCACCGAAAGGAAATCATCGTCCGCCGGACCAGATTCGACCTGGAAAAGGCAAAGTCCCGGGCACATATCCTGGAAGGTTTGCGAATTGCACTCCAGTACCTGGACGAGATCATAAAGATAATCCGCGAATCACCGAGTGCAGAAGTTGCCCGGACTACTATGATGTCGCGCTTCGGCCTCAGCCAAGTGCAGGCAGAAGCAATTTTGAACATGCTCCTTCGCCAACTGACCGGTTTGGAACGTGACAAAATCGAGAATGAATACCGAGAGCTTCTGCGGCATATCGCATTTCTTGAAGATATTCTAGCCAATCCTCAGAGAGTCCTGGAAATCATTAAACAGGAACTGAAAGCTTTGAAGGACAAACTTGGCGACGATCGCCGCACCCGCATTATTCCTATGGAGGCTGAGGAAATCGGCGAAGAAGATACCATCCCTGAGGAAGAGACGATTGTCACAATTACAAGGGACGGATACATCAAGCGCGTGCCAATCGATACTTATCGCACCCAAAGACGGGGTGGCAAAGGCATTATCGCAGCCAATTCGAAAGAGGAAGACAAGCTCGAACATGTTTTTGTCGCCACCACCCATCACTATATTCTCTTCTTCACCGACAAAGGCCGAGTTTACCGCCTGAAGGCATACGAGGTCCCACAGACTTCTCGCCAGGCAATGGGAACGGCCATTATAAACCTAATCCAGATAGAGCCGGGTGAATCGATCACCGCCACGGTCCCAGTTAAGGAAATTGGTGGCGATGGCTATTTGGTGATGGCCACAAAGATGGGTGAGGTCAAACGCACGGCTCTCAGTGACTTCCATTACATACGGACGAACGGCCTTCGCGCGTTCGACCTAGAGGAAGGCGACGAACTCCGATGGGTCAGGTTGACCAGCGGTAACGATGACTTGCTCATAGTCACACGTCACGGTATGTCGATTCGCTTCTCTGAGAATGACCTACGCGTGGCCAGCAGAGCGTCCGGTGGTGTGCGCGGCATTAGCCTAGCAGAGGGTGATTCAGTTGTCAGCATGGACGTGTGCCGCGATGGTTGTGATGTACTAGTCGTAACCGAAAAGGGCTTCGGAAAACGCACTCCTGTCAAGGAATACCGCAGACAATCGCGCGGTGGTAAGGGTATCAAGACGCTCAATATTACCGAGAAGAATGGTTGTGTGGTTAGCAGTCATATCGTGTGCAGCGAGGACAGAGCCATCATTCTGACCACGAACGGTATCGCGATCCGCCTGAAGCTGAGTGAGGTTCGGTGCTGCGGCAGGAGTACAATCGGCGTAAAGATGATTAACCTCAACGAAGGTGATCTGGTAGCCTCAGTTGCCATCGTCTCCAAGAACGGAGACGAAGACGAAAACGGAAAATAAACCCTTCGCAGTTAGAAAAGGGGCAGGCTGCAGTCAGCCTGCCCCTTCTGTGTTTATGCCTCGATGTGTCAGCTGAACTTATCTAAGTCTGTGCTGCTACCGAATTGGCACAACCTTGATTGTCTTGATTTCAAACGGCTTCATTGGCAAAGTCAAACTAGATTCTTCGCAGTCCAGAACTTGCATATCGCGCTCAAGCAAATCGCATTCCGTTGCCCTTTCAATTCCACAAGCAAAGGTCACCTTCGTTTGAGCACTTATTCCCCACGATTCATACATCCGGACTATTAAGGCATCTTCTTTCTCAGCCTTCTTGATGGTGTCTATCACCACATTTGGTGAATCTACCCCCACGAACACACCCGAGCCATACGGTTCCTGATCAGACAGCCAGGCTACCGCAGGGACATTCAACTCATACGCGCGACGCACGGTCTCCGCATCTCGCCAAGTCCCAGGGTGAGGCATGAGCGAGTATGTAAAAACATGCTCCCCTCTATCCGCAGTGGGGTCAGGATCCGACGGCGACCTCAGCAGAGTCATGCGCAGGATGTTTTCATGGACATCATGGCCGTACTTGCAGTCGTTCATCAAGCTGACGCCGAAATCGGGCTGAGACAGATCAACCCACTTCTGAGCGGCTACCTCGAAGCGAGCGAAGTCCCAACTTGTGTTCCAGTGGTTTGGCCTGTCCACACTGCCAAACTGAATCTCAAATCGAGCACTATTGGCATGAACATCCACTGGGAATGCCACCTTCAGCATCTTCTTGCTTTCGTGCCAATCCACCCACGTTTCGAAATCAATGCGAGGTACGGAATTCCACAACACAATCCTCTGTTCGAGGACCGATGAGCCGAACTCTCTGCGGATGAATACCGAACCGCGTACCGGCCCTTCCTCTTCTACCGCAATATCCGTCAAGTCATTGACCTCAACGAACTTGTCCTTGTAATAGAAGTCTATGTCCCAAGCATCCCATGAAATCGGTTTATCTTCGAACAATTGAAACACGTTGGCACATTTACCCTCCGGGACTACTTCCCGATTCATTCGCTTGTCGAATATGGAGGTGATTACTCCTCGCTTGTCAAGCTTCACTCGGAAGAATTGATTCTCGAGTTTGTTCTCAGAGACCTTGATCTTCGACTTCTGGTCCACACGACCTTTGACTAGTTGCAAGGTCGAAATGCCAATCCCAGCCTCTAGCTTGGGTTCGATCCAAAGTGTCGACGGCTCGCGCTTGGATGGCTGAGACAACACTATTTCTCCTTCGGGTGTCTCCACATGCCAATCCAACACATCACCCGGTACCGTTATCTTGACCGCGTCTTCGCGCGGCCAGTTTAGATTATTAAGGATGAGGATCTTTCCTCCCTCGCTCTTTGAGCCGGCAAGCTTCCCCAGCGCACTGTCTCGTATCCGTTCACCAGTCTGAGTGATTTCTCTGTAGTCACGAGCGGTATCTTCGTAAACCGCAGTAACCGACGTACCTGGAATGACGTCATGGAACTGATTTTTGCACACCAGTTTCCATGTACGAGTCAGATCCTCGTGAGGATACCGCATTCCCTTTAACGCCCACGCCAATGCCGCAGCCATTTCCGCATCTCTCAGCAAGAGCTCAGACTTTCGATTAGCCCGCTTGTTCCTCGCCTGAGTGGTATACGTGCCCCGATGATATTCGAGATAGAGTTCACCAACCCACACTGGCAGATCCTCACTGCGCTTCTCGAGTTGATGGAAGAAATCAGTTACCCACATCGGCGTGCAGCGGGGTACGCCCTCAAGATTTCTCGCACGCTTGAGGTGTTCCAAATGCGTCCTGTCAGGGCCACCTCCTCCATCGCCCCAGCCAAACGACTGCAGGAATATATCCGACCGATCTTTCTCTCGGTACTGCTCCGCCGCATTCCGGAGCAGACCTGGATCAATCCTTCCGTTGTAGTCATTGCTAGGAGGAAAATGTGCCAATACTCGAGTTCCGTCTATCCCTTCCCACCAGAAACTAGAGTAGGGGAAGCGGTTGAACTGATTCCAGCTGATTTTGATGGTAGAGAAGTAGTCAATTCCGGATTTCTTGATAATCTGTGGTAGGGCCGCACTATAGCCAAAAACGTCAGGCAGCCAAAAAACATCTGTTTCTATGCCAAACTCTTCTAGGAAGAACGTCTTGCCCAATATCACCTGTCGTACGAGTGATTCGCCAGAGCAAATATTGCAGTCCGCTTCTACCCACATGCTCCCCTGCGGCTCGAATCTGCGCTCACTTACTCGCTTTTTGATTCGCTCGTAAAGCTTGGGATAGTGCTCCTTGGTGAACTCGTACAACTGCGCTTGGCTTTGCGTAAACAGATAGTCAGGATACTCATCCATCAAGCGGTCTACTGTAGAGAAGGTACGTGAGCACTTTCTTACCGTCTCGGCGAAAGGCCAGAGCCACGCTATGTCAATATGCGAGTGTCCGTTGCATGCCACCTCCAGCGCACTAGCCTCTGCTGGTGCCTTGTACAGGGGCGCCAGAATCTTCCGGGCTGTTCGAGCACTTGCACTCAGTGCTTCGAATGTTTTAGCCTCCGCATCGAACGCATCAACACTCTTGTTAGCAGTGCGGATGATCAGAGAACGTCGTCTGCTACCCATTGGCAAAGACTCGGCGATGGCCAGAATGAAACCGAGGTCAAACCAGTAATCCCAGACGTCTTCATTGACGACAGCAATATCTGCTTGCTCCAATTTCACTTTATGTCGCTTATTCTGCCAAACCGGGGTGGAAATACACTCAGCTACTAGGTCATATTCCTGACCTGGCTCGGCGCTTTCCGAAAGCACAACTTCCTGGTGATTCGGATCAATACCTTGGTATGGTACTCCATCCAAAAATAGGCAACCCTCACCACCTAACCATCCAGCTGTACCAACTCGCAAGATGGCCACTAGTCGCCTACCAGCGTATTCGACTGGAACGGTGAATCTGAATCTAAACCATGCGAACTCTCCATTTCCAGCCCATTCATCCCCGACGTTGATCCGGCGCCAATCGCTAGCACCCAAAGCGTTTTCTATCTTTTCAAAAGCTGTCGTCTCGCGATAGATTATCTGAGTAATCGGCTGAGGAGACCAATACCTCAGCTTGTCAAACTCTTGATGCCGTTGATGCAGCTTCTCTAGCAGTAGCTCCTCCGTTCTTTCATGAAGCATAGGATGATCTTTAGCCACATTACCTCCCCCGGCAAGTTGGTATAATCTCTTGCCTTCACTGTTCCTTGATCATGATTTGCTGTTGCTTAGGGTCTCACAACAAGACCCCCCTATTTGTTATACGACTTATCTTCCACATCCTTCGTGTTCTGATAGCAGGACAAGTCGAAGATAAGCCGCTAGCCTCAGTGATTGTTCATAACCTCTTAGCTTGCTATTCCAGGTCTGTCGCCACCGCCACTTCACCGCAGTTTGGGAATTTTGGACAGTTTATGCAGTCACTCCACACCTTGTGTGGCAGTTCGCTCTTGTCGATATTCTTAAAGCCCAGTTTGTAAAAGAATTCTGGCTTGTACGTCAGCGCGAATACGCGACAGATTCCCAGCTCCCGCGCTTCGTTCAAGCAGGCTTCGACAAGCTGCCTTCCAAATCCCTGCCCCTGGATTTCTGGGTCAACGGTAAGCGACCTGATTTCTGCCAAATCGCTCCAAGCTATGTGGAGTGCACAAGTCCCCACAATATGCCCATCCTTCAGGAGCACAAAGAAATCTCGGATGCTTTCATAAAGCTGGCTCAGCGAGCGAGGCAGTAGCTCTCCGCGCTCGGCAAAGCTGTTTATCAGTGCCTGCATTTCCTCCACATCACCTATTCGCGCCTTCCGTAACTGCATTGCTTCAACCTCTCTTTTCCTACCTTCGCTCTGAGCTAGACAGACTGGAAATATAGAAAACAGCCGCCTGCCGACTAGAGAGACACCGCTATCCAATACCCTCACTCTTGTCAGAAGTATCTTGCCTGGACTGCATGATGCGTTCTGCTACCCTGCGCACCTCAGCAATTAGTTCATCCACAATGCGGTCACTGGGAACCTTTCGCAGGGCTCGGCCCTCGCTAAATATCACACCGCCTTCAGGTGCACCGGCAACTCCCACATCCGCATCTCTTGCCTCTCCCGGACCGTTCACCACACAGCCCATGACCGCGACTTTAATGGGTGGAAGATTTGGCATGCTTTCTAGTTGCTGCTGTACTTCGGTAACCATTTCTATCAGGTCTATAGAGCATCTGGCGCAGGTCGGACAGGATATGATCGTAAACCCGTGCTGGCGCAGATTGAGGGCTTTCAGAATTTCTATACCTACTTTTACTTCCTGCTCGGGCTCAGCGGTAAGTGATACTCTTATCGTATCGCCGATTCCTTCCGCCAGTAGAGTGCCTATTCCGACAGCAGAGCGAATCGTGCCTTGCATGAACAAGCCGGCTTCGGTCACTCCCAAGTGTAGCGGATAGTCCGTTTGTTCCGAAGCTAATCGATACGCGGCAATGGTGTCAACCACGTCAAACGACTTTAGCGATATGACTATGTCCTTGAAACCCCTAGACTCCAGAAGCTCGGCTTCGTCCAATGCACTGCGTATTAACGCCTCTGGAGTTGGCGCTCCGTATCGCCGCCGGTCTATTGAACCGGCATTTACACCGATGCGTATGGGAATTCCCTTTTCTCCCGCCCGGTCAGCAATCACTTTGATCTTTTCGGGATCTTTGATATTGCCAGGATTCAGGCGAAGTTTATCCACACCTTCTTCAATCGCCATGAGTGCCAACCGGTAGTCGAAATGTATGTCTGCAACCAGTGGAATGCCAATTCGAGACTTTATCTTTGCCAGTGCCTTCGCCGCAAGCGCATCCGGAACGGCTACACGCACAAGGTCACACCCGGCTTCTTCTAAACGATGAATCTGGGCAATGGTAGCGTCGACATCACGCGTGTCGGTATTCGTCATGGACTGAACAGAGATAGGAGCACCGCCACCAATGAGCAAACTCCCAACTCGCACTTGCCTGGTCTGTCGGTTACGAATCATAGCGGTGGCCTACTGGGGGAATTTCCCGGACGCAACCCGAGTCAAATCGAGATACATAATTGTCAGGAACAACACGGCTATCACTGTCAACCCAATCCTGTAGGCTGTCTCCCATGTTTTCTGTGAGAGTCGCCGCCTCTTTATGCCTTCCACTAGGAGAAGCATCATCTGTCCGCCGTCCACCACAGGGATGGGCAGTAGGTTTACTACTCCAAGACTCAAGCTCAGCAAACCCATCAACCGTAGATATGCGGGCAGACCAGCCTTCACGCCTTCTTTCGTGGCCATCGCTATTGCAATTGGACCACCGACGTTCTGAGCCACATGACGGCTAAACAGCGATTGGAGAGTCAACATGATGAAGCCATAGGTTTCTCGCGTGCCGTACTTCGCAGACCTGATAAGCCCAACTCTCTCGACCTTGACTGCCGCGGTAAACCCGAGCATGCCTACCTTCTCGCCGCCAAGTTCCCTCAGCTCAGGAGTAGCATGCAGCACAATCCTCTCACCCTTCCGGCTAACGACAATGGTAAGCCGCTTATTGGGGCTGTTGTGGATCGTCTCAACGAGATCTTCGCCAGTAGTGATGCGCTTCCCGTTGATTTCAGTGACTACGTCACCAGACTTCAGACCGGCTTTTTCTGCAAGACTCCCTTTCATTACCTGGTCTACCCGGTTGAGCGCTTTTGTAGGAATGCCATAGGTGAAGCCAAGTATGCAAAAGATCAAATAAGCCAGCACGAAGCTCATAAATGGCCCAGCAAAGTACACCAGCATACGGGAGTACCAGGGCTTTGTATTGAAACCACCCGGTACGTCAGCCTCGCCAAGTTCACCTCCAACCATCTTCACAAACCCACCCAGCGGTATGGGGTGAATCGTGTATTCGGTTTCACCTAGTTTGAACAAGCGAATCCACTTCGGCCCAAACCCAAAGGCGAATTCTTCCACTCTCATTCTGAGCAATTTCGCCACAATGAAGTGACCCAGTTCGTGGAAGAATACAAGCACGCCCAGCAGGAAAACCAAACCGATGGTAGTGCGAACGGCATCCTTAGAAAAGCTCGCCACTGCCGCAGGTGATATCTGAACCACTAGAAAGTTGTATAAACCAAATATAGAATCAACCAATGAGTTCCTCCGCGAATTGTCTTGCCGTCTCTCTCGCCCAGGAATCTGCATCTAGAATCTGCTGGAGATCGGGACTCTGAACGGATAAATGTTTATCCATCGTATCGTGAACTATGCGAACAATATCTAGAAACCCGATTTTCCCCTCCAGGAAAGAACCAACGGCAACCTCGTTTGCCGCATTCATCACAGTAGGCATCGTCCCACCTTCTTCAGCAGCACGATAGCCCAATGCGAGCGCCGGGTATCGTTCCGGATCCGGCTGGTAAATTGTCAGTGTGCCCCTCGCCGTGATATCAAGCCTCGGGAGGCCAGTATTGACACGCTCCGGATAAAGCAAGGCGTATTGGATAGGCAGGCGCATATCCGGTTCTCCTAGTTGTGCCAACACAGATCCATCTTCGAACTCTACCATTGAGTGTACTATACTTTGAGGGTGAATAACAACCTGTATGCGAGAGAAATCAACATTAAAGAGCCAATGAGCTTCTATAATCTCCAGGCACTTGTTCATCAGCGTAGCTGAATCCACCGTAATCTTGCGCCCCATGTTCCACGTGGGATGCGCGAGAGCCTGTTCGACAGTCACAGACCGCAGTTGTTCCATAGGATGAGTAGCAAAGGCTCCACCCGAAGCTGTAAGCATGATCTTGGATATTTTGCGCTGGTCCTCGCCTTGCAGGCACTGGAAAATTGCAGAATGCTCGCTGTCTATCGGAAGCAGCCGCACGCCCTTCTCCCGAACCAATCGAGTAACGATATTCCCCGCCGCAACCAAAACCTCTTTACTAGCCAGAGCAATATCTTTTCCAGCGCTTATTGCCTCTATAGTAGGCTCTAGTCCCACCGTCCCAGCCACTGACACAACAACGGTATCCGCCTGGGGTGTCGTGGCCACCTGTTTCAGTCCCTGCGTGCCCCACAAAATTTCCATGCCCGAGGTATGGCCATCCAGCAGTTGCTTCAACCTGGGAATGTCTTCCTCACGACCCACACAAACCACACACGGCCGAAAATAGCGCACTTGCTCTGCCAGCAGTTCCACGCTTCGATGCGCAGCTAGTCCCACCACCCGAAGACGTCCCTCCAGGCGAGACACTACGTCCAATACCTGCGTCCCTATCGAACCAGTTGACCCAAGCAGCGCAATGTTTTTCATGCCTTACCTGTCCGCCGAAGGTACGGATCCAAACTTCCGCACCCGCCCCTGATAGTCGGCAATCGCACACACCAGATCTTTTTCGGTGAAGTCAGGCCACAGTGTTTGAGTTACCCAGATTTCAGCATACGCAATCTGCCACAGTAGGAAATTGCTCACCCGAAGCTCGCCCGCAGTCCTAATGAGTAAGTCAGGGTCGGGTAACTCCGCTGTGTATAGGAAGCTCGAAAAAGATTCCTCTGTTACGTCTTCCGGGCGCAGGTCGCCCGCCAGTACACGCCTGCAAATTTCTCGCGTGGCGCGTAAGATTTCCATCCGCCCGCCATAGTTGATCGCTAGGTTTAATACAAGACCAGTGTTCCCAGATGTAGCCTGAATGCTTTCCATCAGCGCTTGCTGAAGTGATTCGGACAGCTCAGCCATACACCCCGATACGCGCAGCCTTACGTTGTTCTCCATGAGCTCCGGAAGCTCCTCACGGGTAGCCGTCTCAATCAGCCCCATAATAGCATCCGTTTCTTCCTTTGGACGTCGCCAATTTTCTGTAGAAAACGTATAGAGAGTAAGACAATTCACACCCAACTCGCCGCACGCACGAACAACTTTGCGAACGGTTTCGTAGCCCTGCATGTGCCCCATCACTCGTGGCAGGCCGCGCTGCGTAGCCCATCGGCCGTTTCCGTCCATGATTATGGCAATATGCTTGGGAATCCGCTTCGAATCAAGCATTATCCCAGTCTCTTGCTGGATCTGGTCTATCTCCGCCACTGTTATCTCCAAAACGCGACTTCTTGTATGCCCAAATTTGTGAAAATCCCCTCCATCTAGGCAAGACGGAAGGGAACAACACATTCTTAGACAACTCACTCACTGTTTGTCACTCAAAGGTATCGACTTTACGTAATCTTCATTGACACTGGAATGTCAAACTTCCATTAACTCAGCTTCTTTGGCTTGAGTGAGCTTATCTATCTGCTCGATATACTTGTCAGTCAGCTTCTGAACCTGCTCCTGAGCCCTGTGAACTTCATCCTCCGCTGCCTGGCCAGATTTCTCCAAGCGTTTTAGCTCTTCGTTTGCATCTCTGCGGATATTGCGAATGGCTACCCGATGCTCCTCGGCTTTCTTGTGAAGCAGTTTGATGAGTTCTTTTCGCCTTTCCTCTGTAAGATGGGGAATGTTCAGGCGGATGACATGCCCGTCACTGCTGGGCGTCAGTCCCAAGTCAGACTTGGTAATCGCTTTCTCGATAAGCGGAATAGCGTTCTTATCCCACGGAGCAATCACCAGTTGCCTAGGCTCGGGCACGGAGATGGTGGCTAGCTGGTTGATGGGCATGCTTGTTCCATAATAGTCTACAGACACGCGCTCTAGAAGTGCAGGGTTGGCGCGGCCTGTCCGAATCGTGGAATAGTCTTGCTGCGCCGCTTCCACGGCTTTCGTCATACGCCGCTCGGCATCCTGAACTGTGTCAGCTATCACTCTTGTCCCTCCCTATATATGTGCCGATGGGTTCGCCCAGTGCTGCACGTCTAATCGTTCCCGGCTGGGTAACATCAAAAACCACCATCGGCAGGTTGTAGTCTTTGCACATAGTAAAGGCCGTGAGATCCATTATTCCCAGGCCCTGCTTGATTGCATCCATGTAGTCTAGGCGATCAAACTTCTTGGCATCCGGCCACACGTTCGGGTCCTTATCATAGACTCCGTCCACATTGGTCGCCTTCAGTACAACCTCTGCGTGCAACTCAAGAGCCCTTAATACCGCCGCCGTGTCAGTGGTGAAGAATGGATTGCCTGTTCCTGCCGCCAAAATCACAACGCGCTTCTTCTCGAGATGACGCATGGCACGTCGCCTTATGAACGGTTCCGCGACTGAACGCATCTCCAAGGCAGTCTGCACCCTGGTCACTATGCCCATTTTCTCCAACGCATCCTGAAGGGCAAGCGCGTTAATCACCGTCGCGAGCATGCCCATGTAATCAGCACTAGTGCGGTCAATCCCAGCCTTGGACGCCTCACTGCCCCGCATGATATTTCCGCCACCTACTATGACGGCAACCTCGATTCCAGCATCGAAAACTTCTTTGATTTCAGTTGCCAATCGCCGCAGAGTATCGGGATCTATGCCGTATCCCGTGCCACCTGCGAACGCCTCGCCGCTGAGCTTCAAGAGAACCCGTTTCCACTTTGGTCTGTCGGTCATGATCTTGCTACCTGAAAGTGCCCCCTAGCTTATCTTTGAGAGAAGCTGAGTACAAACTTGCCTCGGTTCTTTCCAATCAGGAAAGCATGTATTGTAGATGACAATCTCGCTGTACTCAGCTTCCAGAAAGTTACTTATATCTCTTCGCCCACGCGATAGCGAACGAAGCGCCGGACGGCGATCTTTTCCCCAAGCTTCCCAGCCTTTTCACGAACTAGGTCGCCAATTGTCATGTCTTCGTTCTTGATGTATGGCTGGTCCAACAACACAACGGCAGAAAAGAACTTCTCCATCCTGCCCTCGACGATTTTCGCCACTGCGGCTTCGGGCTTGCCCTGGTTCAGCGCCCACTGTCGGTGGATCTCACGCTCCTGCTCCAGCCTGGACTCAGGAATCTCTTCTCTGCTGACGTATTCGGGCTGACTCCACGCTATCTGCATCGCGATATCACGAGCTAGCTCCTGAAAATCTTCCGTCTTAGCCACAAAATCAGTTTCGCAGTTCAATTCCACCATGACGCCGATCTTGCCGCCAGTGTGGATATAGCAGGCAATTGTCCCTTCTGTGGCAGATTTGGCTTCTCTCTTCGCCAGGACGGCTGTCCCTCGCTCACGGAGTAGAGTGACGGCCTTCTCGAAGTCCCCACCGGCTTCTTCCAGAGCTTTCTTGCAATCCATCATGCCAGCGCCGGTCTTCTCCCTTAATTCTCTTACTTGTTCTGCAGTGATAGCCATTTGTATCTCCTGTTCCTATTCCTCTTCTGCCTCGATTCCAAACCTCTTGGCAAAGTCATCGCTTTCTTCCTCTTCTGGGTAGGCTTCCAGATCTTCTTCGCTTCCACCCTCCGAGGCCATTACTAGGTCTTCATCAGCAATAGACTCGATCTCAGTGATCTCCTCTTCTATACCCTCTTCAGTGATCTCTACTTCGCCTTCGGTACTGATTTGTCTCACTTCTGCAATAGCATCGGCGATCTTCTCAGTGATGAGTTTTATCGCACGAATCGCGTCGTCGTTCCCAGGGATTGGGTAGTCTACTTCGTCCGGATCGCAGTTTGTATCAACGATCGCAACTACAGGTATTTCGAGCTTTCTCGCTTCTGCAAGGGCTATGCGCTCCTTCTTCAGATCGACAATGTACACCACTCCCGGGAGCTTTGGCATGTCCTTGATGCCACCAAGGAAACGCTCAAGCTTGTTTGCTTCATCTCGAAGTACCGCGGTCTCTTTCTTTGGCAACTTCTCAAACGTGCCGTCTTCTTCCATCTTTTTCAGCTCGTTCAAGCGAGCGATGCGAGTCTGGATGGTCTTGAAGTTCGTAAGCATGCCCCCCAGCCAACGCTGGTTTACCCAGTACATGCCACAACGGCGAGCCGATTCCTCAACAGCTTCCTGTGCTTGCTTCTTCGTACCCACGAAGAGCACAATCTCCCCCTGGGCAACCGCATCTTGCACAAACTGCCTGGCTACCTCAAAGAGCTTGAGTGTCTGGTGAAGATCGATGATGTAGATTCCGTTTCGACCACCGTAAATGTAGCGCTTCATCTTCGGATTCCACTTGCGTGTCTGGTGGCCGAAGTGAACTCCTGCCTCGAGGAGTTCTTTCATGGTAATTGAACTCAATTGTTCCGTCTCCTTTCTGGTTTTGATCCTCCCCTCTCTTCATCCCTCGGTCCGACCGCCTGGGGCGACGGCACCGGGATCGAAGTCCAAGAGGGTGCGTCGTTACTGATTATTTCACTGACAATCAGCCGCAGCAGTATACCACATCTGACTAAGCAAAATCAACTGTTCCAAGCATCACACATATAAGGTATACGTACACTCCGGAAGTGGTCTATGCTCAACCGCAAATAGTAGTTGTTCTGGCTCTCGCCTGCCTGCCATCATCCTACTACTGTGAAGAGCCGTAACTGGGTAAGCCCCCTTTACTATTCCATCCTGCCGAATGAACCCTGCTAACATAATGTGCCAACCTTGGAACTCGAAACTTAAGCGCGAAGTGCACATGTGACTACCTCCCCAAATATTCCTGCGCTGAAAGAGGATGTTAGGCTTATCGGTAGAACTATATACTAAACGGCCCGACGGAAGCCTGGTGGCAAGATACACCCCACGGAGAACTCCAGTGGTGGAGTCCTGCTATTTCGACGGGCTCGGGAGCACTGTGATGTTGACCTAGCGGCGCCGACTGGTATGATCATAACCCGTAGGAGGAACGTAACCCAGCCCATCAGCCCAGCGGTGGACAGCCCATACCGGTCGGTTGTCCAGCTTGGCTGCCGCACCTAGCTGGAGGTGGATCGCCTCTCGCAGAGGGATGTGGCAGGTCAGGCATCAAAGTGGTGGGGATGTGTGCGTGACCGTTTCATGAATCGTGTGTGTATCGGCCGGTGTTTGACTGCGCATATGCCGCGCGAGAAGTAGACGGGCATAACTCCCATAAATACAAAACCCTGTAGAGGAAGTAAGGATATGGAAAGTACCAACTCAATCAAACGTCGAAGAAACTTTATTCTAAAGGGTCTCTTTGCCCTGCTTGCCGGTATCGTGGGTAGAAAAGCTGTGGCTCAGGGCAGCCAGTCGGGCCTAGCCAAGAGCGGCGAATACGTGACGACACGTATGCAGAAAGGCAAACCTCCAGTCGAGCCCCTGGACACGATGCTTCTATTTGAGCGTTCGGACGAAAATACCGGACGTGCCATGACCCACGAAATCCTTTCCCTTATTCACGAGGAAAAAGGTGCGCGGTCATACCCATGGACAATTTATTCTCACCTGACGACTCACCATGTCGAGGGAGATGCATGTGTACTGTGCTCACGCCTTACCAAGAACGCTCGCGGCTGGTCCACTGGCCTGCACTCCGAGGTATTCGTGAACGCGCCTGCTGTAGCGTTGGGAATGAACATCGAAATGTACAACAACTACAAAGGCGACGACAAAACCCAGTCCATAGGGCTGAACGTCCAGGCACATGGTCCAACAATGAACCAGTACGGTATTCAAATACACGACGCGGACGGCCATTTCGAGAAGGGAATAGGTCTCAACGGGGCTGGCGACATCGGCCTAGACGTGGCGGGTAAGTTCAACACTGGCATCCACCTCCATGGCAACGAATTGCGTCTGGACGAAGGCGCATGCATAGTGCTGGACGGCACAGGGAAAATCCGACTGCGCTACAAGGCCGGCAGAATCGAGTTCTTGAATGGCGAAAAGTGTATTGCTTATTTGAATGTCGGAGATCAAAATAGGGAGCTTGGTACTGGGCTCCAGTCAGGCCAAGCCAGCGAGAATTAGCACAGAACAGTCTAGTGGTGAACCTAACACCAAGAAAACGATTGGAGAGAAGATTTTGAGAACAGCAATTTGTCTATTGATTTGTTGCGTATTTGTTCATATCTGCGCGGCGTCTGAAATGATACTAATACCGGCAGGCGAGGCAATAATCGGTAGCACAGTCTACAAGGATGAAGGCCCACCGAGAAAAGTCCATGTACCTGCCTTCTATATAGACAAATACGAGGTGACGGCCAGAGAATATAGGCAGTTCGACCCTGGATACAGAGTTCTGCCTGGCCACGAAGATGAGCCTGCCCTAGTCAACTGGTATCAAGCCATGGCCTACGCAAAGTGGGCAGGCAAACGTTTGCCCACAGAGATAGAATGGGAAAAGGCAGCCAGAGGCACTGACGGACGCGAGTACCCTTGGGGCAACGAATTCGATCCTAGTAAATGTCAAAACTGGAAATCCAATACTGGTGGTGTGGTGAATGTCGGTTCGTATCCTGAAGGCGTCAGCCCGTACGGAGTACACGATATGGCGGGCAATGCGTGGGAGTGGACGTCTAGCCCTTATTTGCCTTATCCAGGAAATTCAGATAAATGGCCTGAGAACGGAAAGTACTGGCGAGTGATAAAGGGAGGTAGAACCGACTTTTCTGCACGATGCGCATATAGGAGGTTTGCGTTACCAATAGGAATAGAGGCGCCAGTCAGTTTTCGCTGTGTGAAAGATGTCGGAGTCACACGCGAAGATTCGGCTACCAATCTACTAGAAGACTTGCCAAATCCAACCTATGTGCCGCCTCCTTCGCCTGTTCCAGTCAACATCTGCAACGTCAAGCTGGATGCCACCAAGGTACTTGGCCCTACCATCCGGTTGAATGAGAAAGTAGCTCAGCCAAGTATGGAGGAGCCCGCAATAATGGAGCGCTTGCTTCCTATGCTCAAAAAAGCCGGCATCAAGCTCATCAGACTGAATATTCTTAGAGACCAGGATGTGAAACTGACACCCGATGGTGAGATAGAAATTATCAATTGGAAATGGGCTGACTGGGCTATGAATTGGCTGGACCGAAACGGCTTCCAATACGTGTTTGAGCTAGCCCCGAGACCACAGGGTATGCCCGTAGGGCCCGGTAATGCGCCACCCAGTTGGCCTGCAGACAAATGGCGGCGATACATGCGGAAGATCGCTCAGCATGTGGCCAAGCGATCTATCAAGCCCCAGTATTGGGAGTTTTGGGGTGAGCCGGATCTAGGTCAGGCGTGGGATCGGTATGAGGTCATACAACAGTATTTGGAAATGTACAAGGCCACTGCTCAAGGTATTCTTGACGTAATTCCAGATGCCAAAATAGGCGGGCCGATCCCTTCGAATTCATATTTGGAATGGTTAGAGGCTTTTGTGGAGTTCTGTGTGCAGGAAGAATTGCCTATTCGATTACTTACATGGCATCAATACAACGCCCCACCCTGGCGACACGAAATGGATGGGGTCGCTGCGAGGAAAATTCTGTCCAGACACGCTGGATTGGGAGACGTAGTGCTGGGTATAACTGAATGGAACACTCACGCCGGACACTACATTACTAACGACAACAACTTCAATGCACCTTACATAGGCATCAACTTTATGCTCCTTCAGGATGGCAACATCGGTCTACCCACATTTTTCCAGTTGTTTGACGGGTGGGATTATTTTGAACCCACCAACGAGCGCTTTTGGCATAGATGGGGCATGATCACGTGGGATTTCCATCCAAAGGCGGCGTACAATATGTATAGGATGTGGAATATGCTGGGTGATCAACGCGTGAAGATTACGACTGATAATCGGCGCGTATGGACATTGGCTACCAAAGATAGCGAAGATGTGAAGGTATTGCTCATAAACTTCTCTTATCCCGTAAACACAATGGGTGTTCGTGGGATTATTCCTGACTCCCGTGGATTTGTCGGACCTACCCTGGGAATGAGTGAGGATCCAATGCTGGTAAGCCTATCAGATGTTCCACCTGTAGACCCTACGGTTGTCTCCGTATCCTTACATCTCGATGGCCTGCCGCCAGCAGATGCTTATCTAGTGGAAAAATACGTCATTGACCGAGCGCACGGCAACTCTTTCGAATATATCAGCCGTGCCGATTTACAGTTGAACTCGCAGCAAGTTGTCTCAGCCGAAGAGTCAAAATGCCTTTCAATCGCTCTTGAGCCATACAGCGCTACTTTGCTATGCATACGACCCACACAAAAACCTTCTGTCTATCTTGAAACCACGAATTCTAACATACCTGAGTATGTCGCAGGCCAAACTGTGAATGTTAAATTTTGCCTTGTCAACAAATCGCGAAAGAGAATCTATGTTGATAGCGTATCCGTCAGTGGTGACGACGTTGTGATGAACCCTGGTAAGCAAAATATCGAACGCGAAGCAGGGCCAGGCGAAAGGAAAGACTATGAATACTACGGGCAAGCGCCGGACGTGTTATTCGGTCAGCAGTTCCACGTCCTTGCTCGTGTAAAGTACCATTTCAGTAGGGAGAAAGAGACTAGGGAATGCGTTCTGCCGCTGACCTTCCGAGTCATACCGAAGATCGAAGCAGATTTCTTTGGCCGTACAGTCGAACTGGGTTCGGTAGCGTCCAGTTGGCGAATAGCTGTGAAGAACAACACCGACCGGGAGGTGTTCATCAAGATTAAAGGTCATATTCCTGTCCCCGACTTCCATTTGGATCAAGCCGAATTCTTCCGATTGTCACCAAAGTCGGAGACTATTCTGTGTGCTGGCGTGAAGCAAAAAACTGAGAGTACGAATAGTCCACCCATAATTACTAAGTTTCCGATGTTCTTGGAATGCGAGGGACAGACCTTGGCACTAGGGACAGCTACTCTATCTGTGCCTCTGTCTGTCCATCGAATATCCGACGTCAAAGCTGACGGCAACTTAGAAGAATGGGAGGCTCGCCAATGGATTTCGATACCAGGGCCCGTAAAAGGTCGCCAAACTCACGAAGGTGACGCGACGGCTAAGTTCGCAGTCGGCTGGGACAACAAGGCTCTATATATAGCCTTTGATGTTTACGATGACAAGTTCCTCCAAAACTTCAGCGGCGTACAGATGTGGAAGGGAGACAGCGTGCAGGTAGCGATAGACGGCATGCGTGATCCCGGAGGAAATGATGGGTACGACCTGAATGACTATGAGTTTGGAATAGCCCAGGGTCCCCAAGGGCCACAATCGTTTTGCTGGTACGGCGTCCTAGGTATGACTAGAGGGCCAAATCCAAATATCGAATTCGGAATCAAGACAGAAGGCAACCGACGGACCTATGAGATGGCAGTTCCTTGGACCTCGATTCAAGCTCTAAAGCCTGAAAGTGGACGAGTGTTCGGATTGCTTACAATCGCAAATGATAGCGACGAACCAGGTGACGCCGAGAAACGAGGATATCTCGAATGGGGTGGTGAGATAGTGAGCCGGAAGTACACCAGCGGCTTCTACGGAGCAAGACTGGTGGAATAGAACTTGTTTCATATTTGGATTCAATCTGCTGTGCCCCGGAAAGTGGTCATCGACCCAATACTTCCGGGGCATATTTTATCGTTTGACTGGTATCAAGTCTACGGCTATGTTATCAAACGCCACAAAAGAGTACTTTTCCGCTGGTATTGTATCCCTTCTGGTTTCCCGAAACATCAGACGGACTTCAACACCACCAGTTTTTGTCTCGATCAGATGCCCATTCACTGCTTGGGACAGCCACTTCCCCTTTGACTCGTCATTCCAGACGGCCTTTTCGAACGCCGGCTTTGGCACGTCATACTGGCCTACCCACTGGTCTACGATGACTTGAAATACCCCGGCTGTTTCATGCTTCTTCGCTGGGCTTAGTTGATTTTTCACTGCCACGTCCCAGGAAGCCCTGAGTAGATACTTGCCGGGGGTGACAGTGACCATCTGACTGACCCAAGGATGTCCCATGGCATTAGGGCCGGCCAAAGTCCACCCGATAGAGTAGCCTGTCTTCGCTACTGGGCTCGTCGCTACGGCAACCCGCTTCGCACGCTGTTCGCCCTTATCATCGACGGATAGTTCGTGGACATACATGGGCGCATCTTTCGTGAAGAACTGCACTGGAACCGGCGCCCCGCCCTGCCAGCTTCCCACAGTCTTAGGTCCCGCCTCCGTCCATCCGGGCGGAATACCCAGCGGATACCGGTCCGCTTCCTGTTTCGTCCACCACCTCGGCAGTACCCCGGCCAAATCGCCGTGCTCAAAGTCAGCGTTCGAAAGCAGGTTCTCAGCTACAGCCGGTACTGCCAGCGCTACTACACACAAAATCGTCAGCATGAATTTCATTTCACATCCGCTCCATACTGCCTGAGAGGGACAGGCGTGAGGTCGAACACCACGTTGTCGAATGCTACATACTCAAAGTCCGGCGGCGCAATCGGATCCTCATTCCCATGAAGAATCATCAGCCGCACCTCGATATTTCCTGTCGCCGTTTCAATCGAATGATCCTTGACCTCCTTGTGAACCCATTTGCCGTTTGATTCCGTATTCCATACCGTACGGCGGAGCGCGTTCTCCTTCAATGTGTACCAGTTGACCTGATCGTCCACATGTACGAACAGTATGCCCGCCAGTGCCTGCCTATCTGCCTTGCCCGCCCCGGCCCAGCATATCACGTCCCAAGAAGCGTTCACCAAATAGCGCCCAGGGGCAACACGCAGAATCTGCCTGATCCACGGATAGTTCGTCATGTCCAGACCTGTGCGCGTCCAACCGCAGGAATATCCAGACTTTGGCGCAATGTCAGAGGCCAGTCCGATAGCCCGGACGTGCCGCACACCTTTGGGCTCATCATACTGCTCCAATATGTATAAAGGGGCTGCCGAATTGAACACCTGCGCCGGAGTCGGCAGTGGTCCCAAAGGGCCATCACCCGCACCATGCGTCTCATATCTGGGAACGGTTTCCGGCCCGGCCTCCACCCAGCCATAAAGATCACCGGTCTCGAAGTCCCCGTTCACTAACAAATTCCCGGCGGCAGTCGGGAGCGTCATCATCGCGAAGATGATCAGAGCCACCAGCGTCTTCATCACCGTGCCTCCTCTACCGGTCCTACTACCTCAAGGTCGAATTTCACGTTGTCGAAGGCCACGTACTCATAGTTCGGGACAGGTAGCTGTGGAGAACTGATATGAGGCGTAAACTTGGCCTGCAGGAAAGCTAGCCGGACCTCCACCTTTCCCGTCTTCGTCTCTATGATCTTGCCTGCCACTTCTTTGTGAATCCATCGTCCTTTTGATTCTGAATCCCACACAGTTTGCCGAAAAGTGGTCTCGTCCAGCGTGTACGAATCGACATCCTTATCCACATGCACCATGAACATGCCTGCGACCCACTGGTCATTCGGGTCTCCTTTGCCCACCGTATTCCACACAGCTACATCCCACGATGCAGTCATCTTGTATCTGCCAGGTGATATGCTGAATATCTGGCTAATCCATGGATAACCCATATGCTCCCAACCCGACCGGACCCAGCACATCGCCCACTTGTTGCCGCTTCCAGGCGCGGGAACCAGATCCTTGACCAGACCCGCGGGGCGCACATGCCGAACTGTGTGCCTGTCGTAAGCAACCTCCATCATGCTGGGAGGAACGGCTGCGGAGAAAACCTGCGCCGGCACGGGTAACGCCGCCCACGCCTGGAATTTCCAAGGATAGTAAGAGGGACCGGCTTCCTTCCAGCCCGTCAGATCGCCTGTCTCAAAATCACCATTAATGAGCATATTGCCAGCGAGAACTGGAGCGGCCAAAACCAATATGCAAACCTCTGCCAGCAGTTTTTTCACTTCGTTATCCTTTCCCAGTTACTTCGCTGAAGCCGGAACCAGTTCGAGCACAACGTTGTCGAACGCCACATAGGAATACTTGGGCGGCGCTATCGTCTCGCTGTCATCCACGAACTGAAGCTTCACTTGAATATAGCCGGTCTTGGTCTCCAGCGGAACTCCACTAACCGACTTGGTGACCCATTTGCCCTTCGACTCGTTGCTCTTGAATGCCCGGCTGAAGACAATCGTGCCCTTGTTCTGGGGCGTGATATTGTCATCCACAGTTATCACGATGCTACCCACGGTCACATCTTTTTCTTCCGGATAACTCAGATTGGCTGCGATGCCGTCGCAGGATGCATTCATGATGTATCTGCCAGGCTCTACCCTTATTATCTGGCTTATCCATGGATGCCTTTGGTCATGGATTCCTGCCCGCGTCCAACCAACCGCATACCCCTTCGGAGGAATAACATCCTTGATGATTCCTATCCTTCTAATGTGCCGATCACCCTGACTGCCAATGTATATCTCATGGATAGCCATCGGAGCGGCTTCGCTGAAGACCTGGGTGGGAACTGGTATCTCGCCCAGCCACCCCTTGCCGGTCCCTGGTTCCGAAAGTGTCCAACCAATGAGATCGCCCTTCTCGAAGTCGCCGTTAGATATCAGATTCGCGGCACAGGCCGGAAGTCCAATCGCCAATGCCGCCAACGCGCACCAGAATACGCTTCTCAACTCAGTTCTCTCCTTTCGAGACCCGTCACTGTTTGGCTGGCTCGGCAGGCGGCTGCTGCGGTTCAGCAGTTGCCTGTTGCGGCTCCACAGGTGTGAGTTGCAGGACCACATCGTCAAAAGCCACATAGTCGCAGTCGGTGTTTTGTTTTAACCTGTCGAATACAACATACTTACTGCCAGGAGTAAGGAGTTGAAGTCGGACCTCGATATAGCCGGTTAGCGTAGTGATATTCACGTCGTTTGCAGTCTTTGTCAACCACTTGCCCTTCGACTCGTCGTTCCAGACTGCGCCAGTGAACACCGAGCCCTTGTCGGAGTACGCATTGATGTCCTTGTCCGTATTGATTATTAGTGCTCCACCGATGGTACGAGTTACGTCTGGCGGCTTAGGTGTTTCCGCGGGCTTGACTGTCTCCGGCTTGGAAGCGTTAGGAGATGCCGTGGTTTTCACCTTGGCATCCGACTTCGCGGGCGCTGGAGCAGGGGCGGGCTCGGCCGGCTTAGGCGGGGTGTTCGCCGCCGCCCTATCCGCCGCGGTCTCGTGTCCGGCAATCACACGCCAGGACACGGTTGCCGTGTATGTCCCTGGCGCCACGCGTATCACCTGACTTATCCAAGGATATCCCATCGTCGTGGCCCCCGAGAGGGTCCAGCCCACCGAGTACTTGTCATATGCCCTCACCGTCGACGCGATGGCAGTTCGCACGATATGACGGCCGCCCTGTTCGTAATAGCGAATCTCTGTGACATGCATCGGCGCCCCGTCGGAGAATACCTGTGCTGGAACTGGCGGCGCGCCGTGCCACGTCGGTATGGTGTCCGGCCCGGCCTCCGTCCATCCGGCGAGAGAACCCTGGTTGAAATTCCCATTCGCAACTAGGTTTTCCATGTAAGGATTCTGAGCGAGTACTGCACTGGCAGTCACCAGCAAGACCGCCAATAACTGGAATAACTTGAGCATAATACCAACTCCTTATTTTCTTGATGTGCCATCGGACGACGGCTAGCGCATTTCATCCTCTAACACCGATTTCCCTATTTATTTTCTGCTATCCTTCCAGACGCAGACAAAGTGCGCCATGTTCATTAGTTCAGTGCCAGAGACGAATAATAGCCGGGATAACTTACAAGTTAGAGCACTCAGAACTGGACGGCCCGTCAGTAATCTAGGTCCTGGCACCTAAAAGAAAGGGCAGACCGCCACAGCCTGCCCTCAACTCGGTAATTGGTATGCGAACTGATGCGGAGCCGTGTTTATAATGCCAAGGTTTGCTCCAGTCTGAGGAGATCTGCATCTACAGGACGCTGACGGCTGAGCGCTTCTTCCAGAGATATCGTGATGGTCTCCGTGCCACGCTGACCCACCATCACCCCGCTCTTTCCTTCCAAGAGCGCTTCCACTGCAGCGGTGCCAAGCCTCGTAGCCAGCAGTCTGTCAAAGGCCGTCGGGGACCCGCCTCTTTGCACATGGCCGAGCACTGTCAGCCGAGCCTCAAACCCCTGTGCTTTCATCCCCATCAGCGTATTGCATATCTCGGAAGCCGTCGGTCTCGCACCCTCGGCAACAACCACAATAAAGTGTGGCTTTCCCCGGTCACGAGCACGAGCTAGTTCATTGGTAATCTCTTCTATACTTGTCGGGCTTTCCGGCACGATTACCATCTCTGCTCCACCGGCCACCCCGGCCGCCAATGCAAGATATCCACACCTGCGACCCATGACTTCTATCACAAACGCACGTTGGTGAGCGCTCGCCGTGTCTTTGATCTTGTCTATCGCTTCAAGAATTGTGTTCGTAGCAGTGTCCACACCGATGGATACATCTGTGCCGTATATGTCATTGTCTATCGAGCCCGGGACTCCCACGCATGATATCCCAGCCTCGTGGAGTTTCAGTGCCCCCCGCAGAGAGCCATCGCCACCAATGACCACCAAACCATCAATCTCGAACCGGCGGATGTTCTGCACGGCGTTCCAGAAACCTTCGGTAGTCTTGAACTCCTCACTCCTAAAAGTCTGCAGAATCGTGCCGCCCCACCTCGCGATTCCCCCGACTGCCCGACTGGTGAGCGGCTCCACCTCACCCGCGCAGAGACCCGCGTACCCGCGCCGTATGCCAAGCGTCTGCACCCCTTGCGCCAACGCAGCTCGCACCACCGCCCGCAAACAAGCGTTCATTCCAGGGGCATCGCCCCCACTTGTCAAAACTCCTATGGTTTTCATCGCAGAACCCTTTCTAAACCAAACCTGAGATCAGCGCGATGTCCGGAAGATCACACCGCAACCGCAAAAATGCCGAAGCCATGTCCTCATTGTGCCTCCGCAACTGGCAGTATTATCCTGGAGAGATGTTTCGCGTCAGAATACACCGTATTCCTCGCCTTCACTACCCTGCGATCCGGATTTGGCTTCGACGGATCTGTCATTTGCACGCTCAAAGGATAGAATTCCCCAGTGTTCGGGTTAGTCTCGAACCTCGGATAATTGCTCGAAGAGATGTCCAGCCGGATGCGGTGTCCCTGCCGGAATATCCAACTCGTGGACCACAAATCAATCTCGGCTTCGTAAGTCTTTCCCGGGACGAGCAGACGCCGCTTCCGGAAGCTGTCCGTATAGCTCATCCGGACTATGCCATCTAGAACGTTAAGACTGCGGCCGTCCTGGTATACATCACACAACTTGGCTGTGAAATCCGTATCTTTGCAGTCAGACGAGACGAACAGCTTGACCTTGATGCGACCTGTAACCTCGATATCTGTCTCCAACGGCTCGCTGGTGTAAACCAAGACGTCCGCGCGCTTCTCCAACTCGCGATTGTCAAACGGACCTTTTTCCAGGAACAAGTTGTTCCCTCCTAGGGTAGGTACGGGATTATCGGGGTCATAGGTGAAAGATCTCGAGCTCTCGCGTGCTGTAGGCTTCTGGAAAGAGAGACCGCCATTCGGTTGGAGATACATTGGCGTGTACTTGCACGGTGGCGGCCAGTCGTCTGCACTTCGCCAGCGGTTCAGCTTGCAATTCGGGTCGGTGATATCCCCAATGGTGTAGTAATACACGGGCTTCGCACTCGCAATCTCATTCTTCTTGCCCTTCAGGTAATAGTCGAAATAGGCAAGATAATCAATCATGGGCGGTGTGAGCACCTCGAAAGGTAAATGCGCTTCCCCAAAGTCCTTCGCTATACCATGAGGCCAGGGACCCATGATAAGAATCTGGTTGTTCCTAGCCCTTGGCCCACCGTTTCGCCTGGCTGCCATGAAAGTATCGATCGCGCCTTGTGAGAATATGTCATACCAACCGCTCCAGTTTAGCATCGGCGCATTTGGATGAACATTAGGCTCGCATAGATTCATCTCGCTCCAGTACCGGTCATAAGTAGGGTGTTCTTGCGCCATCTTTACATGTGCGGGAACATCCCAGCCGCCATGATGTAGCCAGTTTATGACTAGTTCCAGGCGCAGCTCTCCACCCTGGAAAAATGCTTGACTCCACAAATCCGCCGCCGCGATGCCGATGTGCTGGCATGTCAGGTGCGGCGGGGCAGAGCCAGCCATCAGGATTTGCGTAATGCCCGGACCCGACTTCCCCCACGTGCCAATCTTGCCGTTGCACCAGGGTTGTTTTGCAATCCATTCCACAGTGTCGTAGCCGTCCTGCAACTTTCCCCATCCATCGGTCGTGAACGCTAGTGCCTTACCCTCGGACTTGAACCTGCCGCGCATGTCTTGAGCGGCAAGGACGTATCCGTTCTCCAGCAGTCTCTGAGACTCCCCGTTGTCCACCACTGTCTCGGCGCCATACGGGGTTCTCACCAGCACCACAGGCCAGGGACCACTGCCTTTCGGAAACCAGATGAATGTTGCCAGCCGTGTGCCGTCGCGCATCGGCACCATCTCCAGACGATTCTCAAAACCCGACGACCGGTCTGCCGAGAGCAGACTCCCAGCCACCAACCCTAAGATCGACAGAACAACTGAAAAGCGACGATAGATAGCAGACATCCCACACTCTCCCGGAATGTAAATACTGCACTTTCTATTTTCCTCATCAGCGGCTAAAATACCTACAAACCGGGCGGGGATATCCCTTCTCGCATCGGGGAAATTACAGCAGCTAGCATACAATCTCAGCAAAGAGGTCAACAATGCAGGTCAAACGCTTCTCAAGCAACCCAATCATCTACCCGCACATGGACTCTAGGGTAGGGGACAACATTAACGGCCCCTCACTAATCCGCGTGCCCACGTGGATACGCAATCCCTTGGGTCGATACTATCTCTACTTTGGACATCATAAAGGTACTTACATCCGCCTTGCCTACGCCGACGAGCTGGCAGGACCTTGGTCGATCTATACTCCGGGCGTGCTAGACCTCAGAGACTCGTTTGCCGAAGGTCATATCGCTTCTCCCGATGTTCACATGGATGCCGACCGACGACAAATTCGGATGTACTACCATGGACCGACCCCCGAAGGTCAGCGCAGCAGGGTAGCGATCTCACAGGATGGCCTGCATTTCGAAGCGAGGGAGGAGATACTCGGTGGACCCTATTTCCGTGTGTTTAAGTGGCGTGACTACTGGTATGCGCTGGCAATGCCGGGGATCTTCTATCGTTCACGAAATGGCCTCAGCGATTTCGAACAAGGCCCTAATCCGTTCGCACCAATGCTCGAGCCATCTGGCAGAATGATGCGGCACTCCGCCCTCAGACTTAAAGGAAATACGCTCACTGTGTTCTACTCAGTAATCGGCGATGCTCCAGAGCACATAGTCTCCTCGATAATAGAACTGACAGACGACTGGATGGAATGGAAGCCATCTCCGCCGGTGTCCATCCTGCTCCCTGAAGAGGAATACGAGGGCGCCGCCCTGCCCGTGGAAAGATCTCGCATGGGCTGGGCACCCGAACCAATCAACCAGCTCCGCGACCCCTGCATTTTCGAGGAGGATGGAAAAACCTACCTCCTGTATTCTGTCGCCGGAGAGCAGGGCATCGCCATCGCCGAAATAACCGAAGAATAGATGAGGATAAATCAGATTGCTCTTCAAGATGGCCGATGTTCGCATCAAGCACCGGCCATCCTGCCTGCTGAGTCTAGATCAGCCCCGCCTGACGCCATTCCTGGAAGAAGCGTGTGTACCCACGGGCATGGCCTGTGTCTGGGTCCACATCTGCCGCCATCAAGGCCTCATAGACATTCCCACCCTCTGCATTATCAAGCGCCGAGCCGAACATCGATGCGAATACCTCTGCCTCCACACATTGGTAACCACCACCCAAATACCGCTTGAGGACGATTCGCCCTTGCTCGTCAAGCAAACCCGCCTCCCGCAGCGCGGTCAGAAGCTGTTCCATGTCTCCTCCTTTCGACAGCCTGTTCCTGAAACAAAGCAATCCCGCCAGATGACTGATCACACCACTTCACCCGTCAGCCTAGCAGTTGAATCCTCGCGCTGAAGACACCCTCTTCCGTGCCTCTGTTTGTTACAACGAACCGAACGCTGTGGCCAAATATTACCGCCGTACTCGTCGCACGCCATGTCCCGGGTGCGGTCGCAGATGCCGACGATAGGTAGTTCTGCGCCCATCCACCGCCCACCAGAGTGCTATCCCTGCGCTCGTAACCAGCGTCGTACGATGCGTCACCTTGAGTAAGAGCCACAATGTTCCGAACCCAAGCCACATCTTCTATCCAGCCGCTGTAAACACTCGCTCCAGCAGCCACTTCTTCCTCGTCTATCACTGCCCCTATGTCTTGGTATCGAGGAATGGACTCCACTGCCATCGCCCCCGAACCATTGCCAACTACTTCCTCCACCAGTTGTGTTTTCCTATTTCTGACTGTGATCATGTCACTTCTACCCCTCTTGCTTCTTAATTGTACGTGCAGGCGAAGACTTCCCGGTTTGATGAAACACGTTCTGCTTGGCTTGCTCTCTCATCTCCCGCAGTGTCTTGCCCTTTGTCAACTGCACATGCGGACGGTCGGGGAACTTGCGAAAATCGCCGCCCCATTCCAAACCGCACATCCGTGCAATGCGTCCGAAGTGACTCCAAGGCCCATCCCACGTCAGATGCCCATCCTTCACGAACGCATAGTCAGCGGCGAGACCAAAGTTGTGCCATGAATAGCCACCACGTGCGTTGGTGACTATCTTTCCTGGCATCGTTCTGCCCTGAGCATATAACTGGTCTTGCTCCTCCTGCGACCTATAGCCGCTGACGAGCTTGACCTGGATGCCATTTTCCCGCAACTTGGCTTCGAACACATCGAGCTTCCGCCGAAACTCCGGGTCTAACTTATCTCTTCTAGCGTCCATATTCCACTCCTGGGTTCCTTCGCGCGAACTATCAGATGTTCAATCAGGTAGTTGATTGCCGAGTCTGGAAGCCATTCGCCCACGAGTTTGTAGAGCTCAGACTTTGCCCAAGCACGAACATACTCTCGCTTTTCTGTGTCCGATTTCCCTTCCATCAATTGCGCAGCCTTTATCCCTAGCTCCAAAACCTGCATGACAGCAGGGTCCTTCAGCAGAGCGCATATCCGGGAGGGAAGTTTGAGCTTGTTTCTGGATAGACCTACGAGATACGATACAACCGGCAGTATGTACGGCAGAATCTGCCACACATGAAGCTTTGCCATGCCCTGTTATCCTTTCCGCTAGCCAACCACTGTCCTGCGATTGGCGAGCCGTCTGCACCTATCTGACGCCCATATTGCCCGCCTTCAAGTTGTCCCGCTCATGTCAAAACCAGTACCTGGAGAACTACGTCGTTCTTCTTGCGGATCTTTGACATCTTTGACAATCGGTAGGTCCTCCCATCACGGGTTATGGTGTCGCCTATGTTTACGTTCACCAGGCCGGAGACAAAGAGCAGCAGGGCCGGCCTGATGATCGAACTCTGTTCAATAGGGTCGAAGTACATGCTCATCCTTCCCTGATCCAACTGCTGGAAGAAACCCGCTGCTGGTGTAGTGCCGTTGATTAGAAATGTCTCCCCCGTCCGGTCAAACAGTCTAACTATCCGTTTCTGCAGACTCATATTCACCAATCCCTCATCTGTTCTGCGGTAAAAGTGCGGTCTGTGCTCCCAGTACTCACACTAATCCCAGGCTCGTCAGCCAAACCGTCTATTGCTTTTCGAAAAGGACGTAATCTCTCCATGCCCTGTTGTATCAACCTTGCTCCGTGCTCAGGCGGAGCACCTACTGTGAGACCGCCCACCTTTATCGCCTCTGACGCGCCAGACTCTCGATACAACTGCTGCAGGAACTCGCCGCTGATGACTTCCAACACGCCGAGTTTCAGCACGGACTGAAGTCGTAGGTTGCCAGTATCGCTCAAGTACGATTCCGCGATAGTGAATTCGATACTCGGCTGCATCTCCGATATGAGAGAGTCAATATCCGAATCGTATGTCGTTTCTGTGGACGGAATCATGCACTTCCGCTTAACGTCCGCCCGCGTGATCGTAATCGCCATGTCCCTTCTCCCAGCAAAAATCAGCAGGATAATCGGGTAGGACCTGGGCGGCAAACAGGAAACCACAGCCCACAGTGCGCCGCCCATGGTCCAAAACCGAACCACCCTGCATTAGGTCACCTTGCTACCATATGCAAACTGCCAGAGCCCGTATCCAACGTTGTACCTAGCCCTCACACCGTACACATACTCGTCTCGCATGAAACCGTTTTCTGAGTTTGCTTCCAAAGCGGCAAACTCAACCGGCACTCTTGACTGAAATATGATGGGCTTGATCACCCTTCGCGTGCACAGCAGAAACCAGTCGTTTGCATCTGTCAGGTATGGGCTTACTATCAGGTCCAGTGCCCCCGCAAGCACGTTCTGGCGCATGTCTGTCTTGCCGGAAACTGTGTCAGGAGCGTAAACAGAGTTGAGCAGTTCCATAGCCGTCCATTTGAGGTCTGGCGGCACGACGAGTGTATCCGGAATGACCCCCATGGGCTTGCCTTTGTCGTCCTTAAACTTCATCATCGCTGTAATTGCAGATTGAAGCGAGGATGCAGACAAGGCAGCCGTTCCCTTGTTCGACTGCACGCCGGAATCGCCCTCGACATGGTCTGTGTCAAAAAAGTACTGCCCGTCATAGCAGAGAGTGTCAAAGCCGTCTTTCAACAGTCCGAAAACCAGCTCGTCTTGATGCCGTCGCGCTTCTTCACCCAGAGCCTGGACTCTCAACTTGATCTGTCCGTACTGATCATCCTCGAGGGCTGTCCTCTCCACCGAGATGGACGCCTCCCATGTCTTGTTCCTAATCGAATAATCATGTTCCAGCAGACCCGCTGGAAGTCTCTCGTCCTTGAACTCCCGCATTTTCGGCGTGGAACCCAGCCACGCATATTTCTCGCTGTCATGCTCCGAAGGCACAACGGTCGCAATCCGCTCCCAATTGCCGACAGCCCCTTCGTAGGCTTCAAAAAACACTGCCCTGAGCCCCGCCTCCAGAAGCTTGGGAATATCAGACCTAACGATAGGCATGTATGTCTCCTTTCTGTCTGTGAAGTAATGTCAATCAACTCTAAAGAAACCATGCGCCCACGACGCCAAGTGTTTCGCTCCTAGCGCGCATAATTGTCTATCCGTACCCTGACCTGATCGGCACTGAGTACCTCGGTAATCACGCCACACTTGATGTCATAGATGACTTGTAAGGCGTCTTCATCCACCGTCTGGTTGTCCACGATATAGCACTCTCGACCGACTACTGCCTGCGAAGCGTCGCCACCGTTGTATGCGAACGTATGTTCGCCAGTCTTCTCTACGCGAATCTGCTTGTCACCAGCCGCGCCGTTCGAGTTGTCGACCTGCTCATAACTGACGCCCGCAAACACCAAGCCCGACGAATCCGCGCCGTTGGTGACGTAGCCGCTCGAGTTAATGCATACCAGTACGCCTTTCGGGATTTTTACCGCCGCCATCTTCATGGCTTTTAGCTTTCCCTCACTTCTTTTCGTATCGCGGTCTGTGGTTGTCGCTGTCATTCCCTATTGACTCCTTTCATCCCTGTGCTTGGCATAAGCCCGTTAAGCCCCTCATGCAGTTGTCCTACTGCTGGGACTCTGGCAAATACTTACTAACCTGCTCACGAGTCACCCCCAGCTTAAGGAGCAGTTCGTCATCCTCTTCGGAAAATTTACCAACGGACTCTCGCTCACCAGGGGCGAGCTCCTGGAAAGTGATGACCTTGGGCTGGGCTTCTAGAAAGCGTGTAAAGATTTCCGCCACAGTCGTTATATTGTCGTCAAAGCGGATCTTACCATCCCCTTTTAAGAGGATTTCGCGCGCATAAGGCTCCGATGCCGGAACGATCTTTCCTTGGCGCTTCATGTCAGCCAAGACGGTCTCGACTTCCCGACTTCTCAGCGCGAACTGTAACTCTCTTATTTGTCTGTCCTTTTCCAATTCAGTCACAGCTAAATTCACCTCCTCTTTACTGCTTGTATGCCTCTGGTAGCCATTTCTGCCAAACATTGCCGCCGATGGAACTCTTGGGTTCAGAACAAGGCTCACTTCAGCCAACCGGAGAGGATCCTTGTTGAAGGCTACGCTTAGCTTCCTGATCCCACGGCGCTCCAAAAATGTCGCAAGATCCTTGGGAAATGCGAGACGCGCAAACAGCTCTTTCCCTTTTCGCCAAATGCTCTTCACAGCACCCAAGGGGTCAAGCGGACTGTCAACGTGTTCAACCTTTACAGGGACCTCAACGAAACTCTCAATGACTGCATCCAAGTCCTCTTCGCTGATCGAAATACCCCTGTCCGGATACTCTCCCGCCTCGAAGATCTTCGCTACCCTTTCCACAGACATTTCATCCGGCGGGTAATCAAGCACAAACCGAATCAGCTCATCCATACAGTTTCCTCCTAATCTCTCAATAATGATTGTCACCATACCACCTATCCAGTGGGTACACCCAAGTATTCACGAATCCACGGCTCATCAGGAGATATTACATTGCCGTTTACAAGCTGAACTATCAGCGCACCGAGAGACTCCATGTCGCGCATGTCCAGCTTTCCAAGCACAAACCTTGGGTACGCCGGAGCAGCCTGCCAGCCCCTGGAGTCGTTTTCGTGATTTGGTGAGGTAGGCGTATGGAAATTGAGATCTACCAGCCTCCGAATAACCTGCTCCCGCATAACCGTCTCCTCCAAATCACGCCTGAGTTTTTCTATGTAGAATCCCAGGACATCTAGGTGGACCTTCGCCAACGCCAGAGATCCTACCCTTGTACCCTCATCGCTCGTGAGAGTCTGACCCAGGATGGCTTTCGCTATCTGTTTGTTGTGGAAGTCGATCGCAGCCAGATAGCCTGCCTCTCCGCCTCTATGCGCCTCGAGCAGCTCAACGGTCACGTCTTCCGGAACAACAATAGCGGTCTCCTGCTGAATCTTGTCCAGCACGCGAAGAAGCTCGTCTTGTTGGTTCTTTGGCATCCCGCGTCTGTATGCCCCCTTTGCAGTTGGCATGCCGAACTTTTCAAGGTAGATGTTCCAAAACCGGAGTATTACCTCTTTGCTCCACCAATGCTTGTAAGCCGCACGAAGGTCCGACTGCCCAAAGGGCATTTCGTATTCGGGCATGTATGTGTACACGACGAACTTGTCCGCCGGGAGATTAACCGCAGTCCCGCCCGATGTCATGGTCAGATGTCGGACGTTTAGAAATTCATCCATGTCGAAGCCGAACGCCCACGGGTTTTTGGATTTGATCGACTCTAGACCAACCATGCCAGCGTAGGGCCCGTGCTGGATGAGCTTCCAGTTTAATTCCGCAATTGAAAATCCCTTAGCTAGGGCGTCGAGTACGTTGAACAAAATATCCTGAACCGAGCCTCGCATGTCCTGAAGACAGAATTTGACAAAAGCAGCAATTTCCACGTCACGCTGGGCATCTGTCGCGGGAAAGACGTCCCAACCCCTCGAAAGAACGGCAAACTTCTTGGTGTTCAAGCACGAGCGCACCTGCGCATCCTTCTGCATATCGTCATAGATCGCCAAGCCTTTTCTCGTCAGCAGATCGTCCGGCGAGTAGGCCGCCATACGAAAAGCAGTGCTCGTCAACCTGGTTTGCACTGCGGCAACCTCATCGAGAAAGGGCTTTCGCCTCCCGAACCGAATCGGGAGATAGTCTGTGATCCCAAGCCTCATGTATTCCTCCTTCGTGCGATGGCCTGATGAACAAAGTCGGGTGTCCAGACTCACCGAACAGCCCGACCTTGCTCATCGTTCTCGCCGCTCCGCTTGCCTGCTCGCCCTATGCGAACATATGTTCGATACATAAGCCAAAAAAAGAAAGCAGAATACTAACCCTATGTGCCGCACGCTAGCGATGCCGACGGGTCAGTCACTGCTCGAAAATTTATCTCCTATATAATATAGGCGACTTCTGAGGCCAAATGGCGCGTCGAAAATATGAAACTTTTAAGAAATATCGTTCACTTCACACGTCGGAACGACAAGATACCAATTTGGTGTTGAACATCCGCAGAAGGACACGGATAGACGCCTATTGCCAGACGTCTCGTGCCTGCAGAAGCACATACTCAGCTCTTGCGTTCCTTCGCTCGATTACTGTTGAACCGTGGATTCCTCGAAAACCATTTTCTGCACCTGGATACCGTCAAAGTGCCGCAGTTTATCCTCCAATTCGAGTATTTGGCTTTCATCGCCGTACATTTCTAGTAGAATTAGCCCTGAAACTGAGCACTTGTGATCGCATACTTCATGCAGGCCCAGCCTTGTCCTGATGACACAGCCGTACTTGGTGATCAGTTTCTGAAACTCAGGGGCTTCGTCAAACCTGTTTGGCAGTAGCACGCCTAGAACGATTCGCTTGCTCATAGTTTACCTCTGCATGTGTGGTTTTCGTTAGCAAGAATAACAGTCTAGAGCAAATCAAGCCCTAGGGTTAACGCTTGCTTTCATAACACAATAAAATGCCAGGCCTTAGCACTGTCGCCGTTTAACTTACACGACGCTCCTTACCTCTTGATGCCATCGCGTAGGCAGGTGGCGGCGCTTTCGTGTCACGACGTGCCCGTCGGTCTCCTTACCACCCCGTATGGTGTTACCACCATACGGAGGTTAGGGTTCCCTAAGGACAGCCTTCTCGGCATCCAGTTCCTGAGCCGTTTCCGGCCAGGTTCAAGATGCTGGGCTCGTGGATCAGCCTGGCAAATCAAACCATCTGTGCCTTCGGGCTTCTGCATTGTGTAGATACCCTTACCCGTCAGAGCCTAAACATCACCTGAAAAAATTTTTTTCTAAAGCACTAGGAGCTTTAGGATCATAATTCGCATGCGAGATCATGAACCGCCATGCTTCATGGCTCAGCATACATCAGCCCGACATGGGTTCAGAATGACGAGCGACTCATGAGTAGTCCTTTTACCTCACTTCTTCAGTATGGTGTTTAGAACCGTCTCCTTCGGGAGCTTCTTCAGGCAGAAGAACCAATCATGACAGGTCACGCCTTCCTCCTTAGCCTCCACTCGTTCCTTTGCTACTCCGCATGAGCCCGGAGGCGGAACAATGACGTCATCACCGGGACGCCAGTCGGCCGGGGTTGCTACGGAGAAAGCATCCGCCGTCTGAAGCGCAATCAAAGCACGGTAAAGCTCGTCGAAATTTCTGCCCAGGCTCAGCGGGTAATAGATGATCGCTCGGATTATTCCCTTCGGATCTATGAAGAACACCGCGCGAACTGCCTTCGTGGAACTCTCTCCCGGCTGAATCATGCCGTATTTCCTTGCGACCTCCATAGTGATGTCTTCGATCAAGGGGAACTTGACCTCAACGTTCTTCATGCCCTTATATTCAATCTTCTCCTTGATAGTGCGCAGCCAGGCGATGTGGCTATAGAGTCCGTCCACGGACAAGCCGACCAGCTTGCAGTTTGCCTCTGCGAACTTATCTTCCATAGAGGCGAACGTCATGAACTCGGATGTGCACACAGGCGTGAAGTCAGCCGGGTGGCTGAACAAGATGACCCAACTCCCGGCAAACTGATCAGGGAAGTTGATCTCGCCTTGCGTAGTCATTGCCTTGAATGAGGGGGCTTTGTCGCCAATGCGGGGCATTGGTACTACCTCGGGTTGAACTTGCATTTCCATGATTCTGGGTCTCCTTTCTTTGCGGCACGGTTGAAAAGCGCATGCTTGCTGTCAATACTGCCAAGAAAATGCGCATCATGCCCTGGTCAAGCGGTAGCTTGCCGTCTCCATTTTACCCCCAGAATCCAGAAATCAATCGCCCTTTGGTGTTGTTTTCTTGGGAATAGGAATTTCGTCCTTCTCAAATATAGCGTGGCGGCATAAATGGAGGAGAAATGTGAAGCTTCTCGGGACCATGGTGACCCTGGCGCAGGCTTACGAACTCCCTGTGGGCTGGCCCAAGCTTATCGACTCATATGCTCTCGGCAGGTCCGCCATCGTGATGATGCCGATTATCTCCTCGCAGGGCTCCCCATGCTCCGTGACCAAAATGGCGTCCAGGCTTCGGCCGACCTTCTCATAGCCTCGAAATGCCTCTATGACATCGTAAACGCTTGCATGCTTGCTGATAAATCGGTAGTTGTCACTGTCCTCGGAAAACTGCAGCACCTCGCATACCTTGGCTTCCCTCAGGCTCTCCATAGTCTGGTGAGAGCTTGCTCCCAGCCAGCGAGCTATCGTATTCGTGGTGATTAACGCGTGAAACCGTCCGTGCTCAACTACGGGCATCTGCGAATATTCTCGGCTGGCCATCACCCGCGCAACCTCCACAATCGAATCGCATGGCTCGCAAGTCTGGACCGGTCTGTGGTAGATCCCGTCAATCCCGGGAGGCCGCAGAATCAGGTCCCGGATTCTCTCGATCTTGCCGACAGCATAGTCGTTCGGTTCGGCGATGACCTGCTCTCCGCCGTCCATGTGTACGATCGCGTTTCGTAATTCCGCAAACTGCGTCAGTTCATCTCGATATCTGCGGACGATCAAATCGCCTGCCCGAGCTCTCTTATTGACGAGCTCCTGAAAATGACCCCTCTCCTCGCCAGTGAGCTCGCGCAGGTGCTCCTCGATCGCACGGAAAGCGTTCAGGAACCGATCCGAGTTGCGCATTTGGATGCCACCTCTTTCCCGAATTCCGTTCCTCACTATCATATTCTACACGAGCTCGCCTGAGGTCCTGCTTCCAGCTAGCTGACACGATAACCACAGGCGTGTGATAGTCGTACCATGGAACGTCAGGCCAATTTGTAAACGCACGAGGGGCGACTGCGACTCAAAAAATGACCGGCGTATGGGGACTGTACGCCGGTCCAGTGTGACTGTTTCCTGTAGTCGAGGAGGTGTCACGTATGGATTTTGGACGATTGGAAGGGATCGCCTAGGTACTCTGTTTTGATCCCGCCGACTGCTTCGGCGAGCTGTACTTCATCTTAGCGTTCTGTTCAAGTTTTTTCTGCTGTTCCGGAGTCAGAACGCGCAGGATCTGCGATCGCTGTGCCTGTATGATTTCTCTTGCTTTGGCCTTCTTGGCCTCGGGACTCAGCGATGTATCCGCTTTCAGTGCCTTGAGCTGATCGTGAGTGGACTTCCGTATCTCTTGGATCTTCGCTTTCTGATCATCTGTTAGGCCCAGCTGCTGCCAGTAACCAGCCTTTTGCTTGGCGAAAGAATGGTGCCTTGCACCGGCCATGGGCTTTCGGTATGCAGTTCCGGGCTCGATTCCCTGAGACTGCAAGTAGTCCTTGATTTTCGCCTTTGCGGCCTCACGAATGTTTCGGATTTGCTGCTGCTTTGCCTCATCCGAGAGCGAAGAATTGCTCTTCACTTTCTCAATGTCTTTGCGAGCTCCCTCGAGAAGCGACTTGACCCAAGCTTTCTGGTCATCTGTCAGCTTCTGGAAGCCCGGATGCCTCTTGTTCTTAGCCCAGACTGCGGAGTGTCGCTTTGTGCCAAACTTCTGCTTCAGGACGCTCAGCTTTTGCTTTTGCTCCGGGCTGAGTAGCCCACTGATTTCATTCTTCACATCCTGATAAATCGCGCGGATTTTAGCCTTCTTATCTTCATCGGTGAGCGTCTTGTCTTCCTTTACACTCTGTGCCTTCTGCTTTGCCGACTCAAATATGGATTTGATCTTGGCTTTCTGCTCATCCGTCAGGTTGGGCTTCTGGACAGCTGGGCTAGCTGCACTCGCCTTGTCGTTTTGTGCGTTCGTCTGCGTTGCCATGAACGCCGGAGACGCCATCACGCCGATGACGAAGGCCACTAGCAGGCCAAGAATGATGATTTGCCTCATAGACATCTCTACATTTCCTTCCTTTCTACTACGAGACTGAATCTGATTATGCGCCACCCTGCATGGAGCAGCGCAATGATAAAAAGAGCAATCTTTTCGGTTTTGCAGAGTTATAGACGAAGCTCAGCGGCATTTGTTCACTGCAATGTTACATAATTCTTCATTAAAGTTTCACTGTTTACACGCGCCTTTTGTGCCAGTAAGTCGCTTATATTATTGGGGAACAAATGTTCGAGGAGCGGGATTGATGTTGACTGATCGACAAAAAGAAGCTGCAAGACTGCTGTTTGAGTTTGGCGATGAGGAAGTGGCTCGCAGACTGGGCATCGCGCAGGAGACCTTGCAAGCGTGGATGCAGGATCCCGAGTTCGCTCAGACTCTTCACAACCGGATTGTGGAGAATCGTCGGTCAGCGGCTCGGATAATCTCCAGATTGTATCTGGAATCTGCCCGAGAGCTTGGAGCACTCCTCCGCTCTGATGATGACAAGAACAAACCCAAGGCCATCATCGAAGTGTTGAAATTCGGCGGGCTGTTTAAGGATGCCGAGGAGGAAGAAGGCGATCCTATTTCGGGCTTAATGGAAAGGCTGACTGAGGAAGACGAACAAGCGGATTCGCAGGCAATGGGGAGCACTTCATGAGCACCGCTAGGACGGATGGGATTTCGACAGCGAAGCGGATTGCATTGGCGAAACGACTGTTTCGATGGCAGCCACATGCGTCACAAAGGGAATGGCTCTTGGACGACCACCAAGTGAAGGTTGCCGCTTGTGGAAGGCGTTGGGGCAAGACCGAGTCGGCGGCAGTAGACGTCGCCACGTATGCCGTCGCTTTCAGGGGGTCTATTCAGATGATTGTCGCCCCTACCTATGACCAAAGCAGACTGATTTCGGATACTGTGGAACGCCTATTATCGTCCAATTCCCTTACCCGTCGTCACCTTCGAGTCACAAAGACGCCTTACCCGGATATCCGCTATCGGGAGAGTCGAATCACAGCCCGGACTGCGGACGACGACGGGCGAAACCTGCGTGGCCAATGTGCGGACAGGGTAATAGTGGACGAAGCGGCTTTTGTGAGAGATACGGTGGTAGCCGAGGTTATTGGACCAATGCTTGCGGATAGAAACGGTCAGCTTGTGATGATCTCAACCCCCTTTGGCAAGAACCATTTCTATCGTGCGTTCATTGAGGGACAGAAGGGTTCGACTGAGTCCCCATGTTCAACGGTACCGAGAGGCGTTTTAGGCGGTGCGGCGAGTGCGCGTACACGCTCTTTTCGCTTCCCGTCCTGGGCGAATCCCTATATCAGCCGTGAGTATATCGATTTCCAGCGAACTGTTTTGACAGAACGACAATTCAAGGTGGAGTATGAAGCCCAGTTTGTAGACGACCAGAGCGCGGTATTCCCATGGGAGCACATCGAAGCTGCCTTGGAAGAGCAGTCCAAACCCAGGCTTGGTGCTCGATCCAGTGAGAATTCCGTCCCTGTAGCTGGCATAGATTGGGCGCGATACTCGGACTACACGGCTATCGTCATCTTGGCGGTCAACACCGAGCAGTCCACAGCAGGCGATGACCCTATAGCGAGTTTTGACAGGTATCGACTTCTGGCATTGGATAGATTTGGCGGGATGGAATGGGGAACACAAGTCGAGCGGATAACCGGTTTGCTACAGACCTACGGGGTGATTTCGGTTGCGGCAGACCAGACTTCAGTGGGTGACCCAGTACTGGAAATGCTCAGAAACACGCTTGGACAGCGAAACATGGCCAATATAGACGTGGAAGGCGTAGTGTTCACCAATCAGGTGAAGCGGGAATTGGTGGACAATCTTGCGGTTCGTCTGGCAAACAGAGAGATCAAATTTCCTTATATCGAGCAACTGGTTCGCGAGCTCCAATTCTACGAGTATGAGCTTACGGAAGCAGGCAATGTGCGAACCCGGGCACGGTGTGGCCACCACGATGACTGCGTGATGGCTCTCGCGCTGGCACTCAGAGCGGCGGGAAAGTATGTACGTCCGGAAGGATTCGCAACCAGCGGCAGACGGCGGATCTCGACAGATTGGTGGTGAGACCTCAAGACCCCCGTTTGTCACCCAGGGAATAGACTCTGATTGCGGCTACGGGCTGGACGGGGCAGGCTGATTCGCATATCCCACAGCCGACACAAATTGTATCGTCCACGAATGGCCGCCTAATCCCCGTCTCGTCTGCTTCCCATTTGATTGCCTTGTAGGAACAGTATTCATCGCAGACTAGGCAGGTTTTGCCCGAGTTCCAGGCGATGCACATGCTTCGGTCTATCACGGCGGTGCCAATGAATATATGCGGTTTGTCTTCCACCTTGAAGGGCTGGATGGCATCGGTAGGGCAGACTTGCCCACAGGCATTACAATCCTGCTGACAACAGCCGATTCGGGGCACGAGGATGGGTGTCCAGAACCCTTCCAGACCTGCTTCGTGGATGGCGGGCTGCAGACCGTTTGTCGGGCAGGCTTTCATGCATTGGCCACACCGGGTGCAGAGTGTGACAAACTTGCTCTCTTCGACAGCGCCGGGCGGTCTAATGAGTTGGGAGCTGCTCAACTTGATATTCGAACTACCGCTGAGGGCATGTTTTCTGCCAGGGTCGATTTTGACCATGGCAGCGAACGCCAATCCGACACCCGCTCCTTGGAGCACGCGGCGGCGGGGCAAATCGAGCCGGGTCTCGGAGTTGATGGCCGGTTTCAGACGAAGTCTGAAGCTCTCCGCTTTCTTGGGGCAGATGGGCACGCAGTCGAAGCACTCGATGCACTCGCTTGAAGCGGTCAGCCTAGGGTTTCGAGGGATAGCACCCATCTTGCAGTCCACCACACATCTTCCGCAGTCTATGCAGTCGTTCGTCACCACTCTCTTAAGAATAGGGACGTGCGATAGCAGTCCAAGCAAGGCACCGAGTGGACAAAGGTTTCTGCACCAGAAGCGGCGTGAGATGCTATTCAGGCTGATAATGGCCACAAAAACCGCTAGGACCAGCAGTGCCTGCCTGAAATATAACTGTTGGCCAGACAGAAACTGCCAGCTTCCCAAGGCATCGCTTAGCCGTGTCCCGATACTAGCTAGAAGTCCGAACTGACTTCCTGACAGCACATAGAAAGCTTCCTGCAACCAGCGGAAGACCATCTGCACGGGCGGGACGAAAACTAAGGTGACCGTCCGGGTTAGCAAGCTGAGCGGGTCGAGTAAATAGGCAGCTTGCGCGGTGAATACGGCAGATACGAGAATGCCAATTAGTATGAAGTACTTCAAGCTGTGAAGATTTTTGGGGACGTTTCGCCGTGCCTTTCGGAAAAACAGCTTATCCGAGGCGTCCAGCGTCGTGCCCAAAGGACATATCCAGCCGCAGAAAACCCTGCCCAGGAGTACGGTGAGTACGGCAATGATAAGCGCCGTGGCCATCCCTGCCACGAAAGTACGCGACGAGATCGCAGCCACTAGCGCCACCAGCGGATCGAGCCGGGTCAGGAAATCCACAGGAATCGCCGAGTTCAGCGGATATGCAGTTTTGTATATTAGCCAGAGAAACAGCCCAAAGAATAGTAGCTGGCTGATTCTCCTAATGGTCCGAGTCATTCAAGCTACCTATCGTAACCTAGACCGGCAAGTTCTGCCGAGATGTTCGCATTGTCCCTAACTTGGGAATATCACGCTTTCTTGATGTTTACCTTCGAGAGGTTAATTTGCCCAAGGCCATGATCCGCGGCCAGGGAGATATATTTCACCTCCGTAGGATCCAATCCCAAGAGTTTTGCCGCATACGCATCTATTGCCACCGGATCAGTACCTGCAATTATCTGACCACAGTCCTTAGTCTTGCCGGGACCTTTCGGGCCATTGGTTAAGAGTATACGGATAGCGTCGAGCACAATCAAGTTCGGTTTGACCGCTGTGGAATAGTCAGCGATGCATTGGTCTAGCCCTAGTCTATGCCAATTCTGGCGGTCGAAGTTGGCACCCATAAGGTTTTTCATGCTCGCTGTCATCACAGCGCCACCATGAACCTTCGCGATTGGCACGTTGATGAACACATCGGCGTCTAGGATTTCGCGAGCACAGTCGTCAGATTTCAAAAGCTTTCCTTTTGGAATACTGATTTGTCTGAACATAAACTTCTTGTCTGCGGAAAGTAACCTGGCACCTGTGCCGGCTACGGCATCTTTTGCACCACTCATTTCAAAGGAGGCGCTGGCATTGTCACAGGTATGGTCGATGACGGTGATACGACTGGCACCGGCACTCTTGCAGAGATTGATCAAGGCTTTGATCACCTGAGGATTTGTATTTGCTGCCTGCTCGGGCGTTCGTGCCCAGGCTAGGTTCGGCTTGATGACCACGGACTGGCCCTTCTTTACAAACTTGCCGATGCCGCCAATGCCGTCTATGGCCTTCTTGACCATTGTTTCCACTCCAGAGCCGGATGCGACCGACAGCGTTGGTTTTGTAGCCGCCTCTGCCTCCTGAAGAACGTCAAGAAGGTCATCACCGACAATACCCAGTCCGGCGGTAGTGACAGCTAGTATACCAGCTCGCCTTAGAAACTCGCGGCGGTCAATTTTTCCCATTGGTTAAAGCCTCCGATTGCATATCCAGAAATTTAGAAACCATAAGGTCGATTATGAGTTTTGCTAGTTAACTAATGACTGGCCAAATCAAGCGATTGTCTTACGGATGACTTGCATATTGGCTGGGTCGTTTGTACCCAAACCCATGGAAGCTGCAGTGGCAATCCACTTCGGCTCCCGGCCATCCTCAGCTAGGGACTTCAGGCCGATCTCTTTGCGCCTGGCCTCCAGAATCTGCCAGCCGAGATAGTCTATCGCAACCGGATCCGTACCCACCATAATAGACTTGTGTTCCCACACGTAATCCCGGTTCAGACCTGGGCCACCATGCGCTAGCGGCTTCAGCAGTTCGCATACGATCAGCCGGGTCTTGTTCCGAATCGCGGGCACAGAGTTCAAATGCGCAAGATGGGGGTTACACCGCCCGCCTTCGCCGTGCTGGTCACCTGGATTGTTAATAGACCCATAGTGATTCTTCATGGCGAGAGTGACACCTGCGCCGCCGTGATCTTTGAGAATAGGCACGTTGACTAAGGCCGTTATCTTTTCACTCAATATCCTGCTAAGTTGTCCCTTGAACATCCCGGCTGTTGTCGGTTCGGCATCCACATTATCGTCAGTCCCGTAGCATTTGATCCCGAGCTTGTCCGAATTGATCCAATAGCCGGCTCTTTCCAGATGTGACGTGCGCCAATCCCAGACAATTATGTTGTCTTCTTTGACGCCAGCAGTCAGTAGACCCGCGATTACAGCGGCTACCATCTCGGGACGTGTGGACGCGCCTTTTCCGAAGAGACAGTTCACCTTGATGCCTACGACATCGGTCGACTTGAATAAGCTCTTCCAGGCTAGATCCGCGCGTTTGCCGGTCAGACTCTGAACTGCCTGGTCGACCATGCGCATCAATACCTTCATATCTATGGAGAGATCATATGCGCCTGCTGCTTTGAGACGAAGTTTGTCTATGGTGTTCTCGTTGGTTTTCGAAGAGACCAAGACGTTCGGACTATCGACAATGACGACCCTGGATTTTGATGCACTAGTAGCTGCCAGCGCATGCAGTGACATACTGGATATCCCATAAGCACCGACGCCAGCCACCGCGGCACCTTTGATGAACTCTCTGCGGGTTATCTTGTTTTCCATCTGTTCACCCCGAGACTATTTTACACAGCAGCCGTTTGGTTTCTCCTCCGCAGGCTTGGTAGGCTTGATGAGCTTTTCGATGCCAGCATTAATGGTTTTCAAGAACTCTTCGGCCGCGACTCTACCATTTTCTCCGTCTATGTAGACGTTGACAGTGACGAAGTACTTGTCACGAATAAGGTAAGCGTTTGCGGATCCATCAGCAGTATAGACATAACTTTGTGTGGGAATGTTCAGCTTCTTGTACGTGGACTGTTTGCTATCGGACTTCTGCCAGTACTCCAGGAACTTCTCAGCAACCTTGTCCGACTCCATTCGATGTATGGTAACGATGGCAATGTCTTTCTTATTTTGGTACATCTGCTGGGCGGCATCCAAAACGCCATTCTTCGTATATAGCTCGTATCCACCGTCGTAGATGTCCGTCAATGTTTTTCCTGCGCCGTAGGTAAGGCTATTTTTGGAAATATCCCACCCTTTGACTTCGCTTGCCTTAGGAAGAAGCTTCACCACATCTGGTTCTGGAGTGGGAACCTTGGCAGCACGACACACCGAGGCAACAAGCAGGATCAGCGCCAACGTCAATATGCATGCACTAATCCAAAATTTCGTCGGGATCGAACCAAATTGCAATCTCATATTCCGCCCTCTCCACAGAATCTGAACCATGCACAAGGTTTTCCCTCGTGCTCAGGGTATAATCACCACGAATAGTCCCGGGTTCGGCCTTAAGCGGGTCCAGCGCACCCATCATTTTCCGCACTATGCTTACAGCATTGTCGCCTTCCAGGATAAGCGCAACCACCGGTCCGCTGGTCATGAACTCCACCGTTGGTTCGAAGAAAGGCTTGCCCCTATGGATTTCGTAGTGACGCTCGACCAGTTCTCTAGAGGGTTTGACGATTTTCAGTGCCTTAATGTTTAATGTACGGCTTTCGAATCTCCGAATAATCTCTCCGACAAGGCCCCGCCTGACGCCGTCCGGCTTGACAAGAACAAGGGTTCGCTCCACAGTTCACTCCATCATCTGCTAGTATCAGCGGCAGTATATCAGAGGGGTATAGGGCTGTCAAGGAAGTGACGAACCTACACATTCGTGTGTCTCATGCCTAAGTTGGTAGTGTGTTCTTTCATGGCTAGTAGCTTTCCAACGCCGCTGTAAACTAAGTCTCAGTGCCCGTCGGCGGATAGGTCATCGCACGCTGCCAGATGGCTTTTCGTAGATAGCCAAGAATAAGATTGCCACCGGAGTCCGCTTGAATAACCGAAATGACAACGGTAGGTAAGCTTGCGGATCCAGGGTAGACGAGGTATCTATCCTCCCAGGTAGGATTGAACTTGGACTTAAAACTGTATAACCCCTTGTAGCTATAGAATTGGCCGAGATGTTCATATATAAAGTGCATTGCTCGCTCGATCATCGGATCCTCGCTTCTTTGCCCGACTCCAGCGAGAGGACTAAGCCCTAGATTGAAGCTTTCATACCCTTTTTCCTTTGCCCATTCGAGTAAGGAGACAAACAGAAAGTCCATGGTACCTGGCTCTGCTCGGCGGCTGTATCTCATCAAATCAACAGTGATTTCGTTCAGTTGATATTCGGTCATGATATTAGCAAACGCTACTGCGGTTCCATCCGAAGCATGAACAGTCATCACCGGGCAGCTTCTAATATAATCGTCATCAAACCACCCCAGGGAAAACCGCTTCTCCGACCCCTTTACATGCCTCAACCATTCGTCGCTGATAATGTGAAGTTGGTCGAGTAGGCCATCTGACAGAGGTGGTTCATGCAATAACGTGAAGTGTCCTGTTTTGACCAAACGGTTCACCGAAGGTCTCAGCCTGCGGCCAGACTTGCCCTCCAGGGTGAAACTTGAGAGTCTGACAATGGCTTCCTGACCTATGCGTAGTGTGTCAAACCCTGCAGCTTTGTAGTGTTCGAGATATTCTGGAAGCGTCTGGTAGAACGCAGGATACCAATCATTCCGCAGACATAATTCCCTGAATTCGCAAATTGCTGCTGGAATGCTCTGTGGTGGGCCAATTGGGTCACCCAAAGTCAAGGCGACACGATTATTCAGTACGTAGGCTATCACTGAACCATCGGCAGTAAACAGATAGCTCTTGTCTGGAAGCAAAGTCAGTCTTGCAAGAGAAGATCTTCCCCATCTTTCCACGATTTGTTTGGCATGTGCCGTTTCTTCTTCACTTGCCGGCTTGCGCACTAACACAGGCCGAAAAACCATTATGATTGCGTAGACCATACTGACTGCACCCAAAACATAGATGGAGTCCGCAAACCTCTGACCATAGGCGGTAACAGGCTGTAAACCGGGATCATAGAAACGTGCGAACATCACAACTGTCTGCTTGACGGCAGACCAAAAGTCGAAGTGTATTTTGAAGTGGCGGTCCAACAGGTAGAATCCTGCGGTTCCATACGCAAGTGTAAACGTGAGAGCGTATATTAAGCTTCTTAGTCCCTGCACGATCGAGGGGCTGTCCGACTTAGCATAGAAGTAGTGGCGCAGATGCCAAAGCCACACCATTATGACAATGGACAGCACTGCTTCTTCATAGTCCAGGCCTTTCAACAGATGGCTCGTTGCGGAGATGCCCAGCAGTATGATTACGAGCAACCATGCCATGTGCTTTCGTCGCCACAAGTTTGTCGCCAGTGTAACAAGTACAAATCCAGCGAATGCTGCCGCAAGACGAGCCCCTTGCCTGGCTTCCATGGGCAGAAACCTAGCCAATAAAGCAGTTCTGACGGCCACACTGGGTGAAATTGCAGATGCAATGTCTACTATGCCCGTCATTGCCACTAATACTGCCACCAGACGTATACCGAGAGTAATATGGCGTTAGGATTCCCCTGGATCGAAGGACTTTAGCTTTCTGAGTGTGAAGAAGCCTATGACGAGAGGAATCCAGAAGGTAAGTCCCCTCCAGGATACTGAGGTGAGTGTAGCCTTTGCAGGTGGGACTCCTAACGAGCTGAATACTAACACCATTACACCTTCCACTACGCCTATACCCTGAGGCGTAATGGAGACTATCCAGAAAAGTATTCCCATGGCATAACCCGTTATTAACACCTCTAATGTCACAGCGTGTCTAAATGCCAGGAACAGAACGTAAAGACTAGCCAGGTCGAGAACGTGCGCGGCAAGTGCAATGGACAAAGTGGTTAGGAGTCGTCGGGGGTGCTCTCCTATTGCAGCGGCAGCAGCGCTGAACTCTGACGCGAGCTTCTGTGCCCAATCTCGCTGGGGTAGCTGCGGGTGGTGAACCCATGATTGCAATTTCAGTACACCGTGTTCAATCCATGCGAGCAGTCTGCCAATTACGCTAGGACGTTTCAGACTCAGAAACAGTAGGCCAGCTATTGTCGTGAATAGAGCTGTTAACACCAGTGCCCCGATTATTTGGTATGCATGTAAATCACCACGATGCAGTAAGTAGGCTATTCCGGTTATCAGTATGATGCCGAACGTTCCGAGTTCTGAGACGAGTACTAACAGTGTGCCCGCCGCCGCCCGTGCAGGTGACTCCCCATGTTTCTGGGCATCGTCCACAAATAATGCTGTACCTGCCATCCCGGCCGAAGGAGTGATGACGTTCACTAACAAAGAGCCGAAGAGTACAGGAAGAGTCCGCCTAAGCGACCAAGATAGACCCACTGTGTAAAAAGCCGCCTGATAAGTCAAAGCATAGATTATGTAGTATAAGATCTGTAACAGAACGGCAGCTATTACCCATTGCCATTGTCCCGTCCGTAATATTTCTGCCAGTTTCGCTATTTCGTGGTACCGTCTGATAGCCAGCCACATGAAACCGGCTATGGTTAACCACAATATGACTCGTCTTATCATATACCTTCTCACAGCACATGCAATTGTTGGAATAGGCTAGTACTTCAAGACCAGGGTGACGTAGTAGTAAAACAGAGGTGCGGCAAAAAGGAGGCCATCGAAGCGGTCGAGTATTCCACCATGCCCAGGAAGGATACTGCCAAAGTCCTTGATTCCTATGTCTCGCTTTATCGAGGATTCCGCTAGGTCACCCACGAAACTTGAAACTCCAATCGCAATTCCCAGGATGAGTCTGTGAAGCCATGGCATTTCCAAGCCAGCACCCATCAAGATACTGATGGCGATGGAGGAACCGAAACCGGCCCACATGCCTTCCCATGACTTCCCTGGGCTAATATTAGGCGCAAGCTTATGACTGCCCCACTTCCGCCCTACTAGATACGCACCCGTATCGGCCGCCCATGCAGCGAAGATGACAAAAAGCACCAGCCAGGCTCCAGTCGGGATGTCCCAGGGCACGCTGTTGACATGGAATGTTCCTTCTATACTGCGGATCGCAACTAGATAACTAAATAGCCACCCCACATAGACTACGCCGAGATACGTACTGCCCAGATTCTTCGCCGGTGCACGATTCTCTCTGAGAAACTCGATGGTCAAAGTAGCTATCACAAATAGTGTCAAGACCCCAGGCAGGCTGAAGCCTCGGGCATTGAACTCGTGTCTAGCGACGAACAGGAATAGGAACGCAGAAGCCAGCCCTACCCACTCTTGCGGCTCGGCGCCTGTTCGGCGTATACCCCTGTAGAATTCGTAGAGTCCGATTACCGAGATAACACCTACGCCAAGAATAAACGGTAACCCGTTTTTTACAAAGACTAGGACAATCAAGAGCGGTATGCCAATGAAACCGCTGACAAACCGCATTAACACCGTCCAGTTCCTCCACCCCATGATTTGTGCGCTGCGGACGTGATGGTTGCCTATTATAGCATGCACAGTTGAGACTCACAACGCTGCCTGTCCGATAATAATAACCTGGACTTAGTTCCCGATTTCCGCTAAACTATCGAAGGTTGATGGCAATGCATATACAGGATTCGACAATTGACCTACTGAGCAGGGCGTTGCGTGACTCGGCTCTCGTGCAGTCCTTTTCGGGTGTAAGAGCATGCCTTGGCGAGGGTCCAGGAATAAGCGATTATCACTCGGTGCTCATGCAGGCGTATGGATTTGCGTACGCACGGCGTGTGTTGGCAGGGTGCCCGAGAGGAATGCTTCTTGTCGGACGAGACCCACGCCCCACTGGCGAATCAGCTGCCCAGGCTCTTGTACAAGGGTTTTTGGCGGGAGCGAAATCGATAAAGTGCCGTTTGAAGATCTGCGACCTGGGAGTCATAACCACTCCCTTGATCGAAACAGCTGTTCGTGCGCTAAAAGCCGATGGTGGCGTGATGATCACCGCCAGCCATAACCCTCTCGCGGACAATGGATTCAAATTCCTAACTGGTTTTCGCCAATCTGCTTCTGGGAATAATGCTCCGTCCGGTGCTTTGCTTTCACCGTCAGTAATGGGTGCGATTGTGCGCGATGTACGCGAAATCGCCGAAGGAGACAGGGCCGCAGAATTTCTAGGGGCTCTTCATAGTGTAGACGAGAAATCATACAATCGGGCAATTGGCAACGGCGAGGATCAGGTCAATCGAGTAAAGGCAGAGCGCGCCTACCTCGACTTCTTGGGTGCAGAGTGGGGTGTACAGCCGCATTGCCTGAAGCCACTGGTCCTCGGGCCAGCACTTCTCGACCCAAATGGTGGTGCGGCATGTGGCATAGGGGCGAGAGTCCTAGAACATTTTGGCGTCCGGGCGATTGAGGTGAACGCCGAGCTGGGTTATCCCGAACATGCAATAGACACGGATGGTATAGACCCAGCGAGCGGACGACATATGCTTCTTAGAGTTGCTCGTGCCGCTCTTCGCGCCGGGGCACGTTTCGGAATAGCTTTCGATTACGATGCCGACCGCGGGAATATCGTGATGCCCGGTACTGACGATTCCGCGATCATCCATCCCCAGACGGTTGCCGCGATGAATATAGCGCTGGCTTTGGTACACCGGGAGCTTGCACATCCCAGAACAAACCACAATCTTGCTATAGTCATGTCTGATGCCACTTCAGGTGCGTGCGAAAAGGTAGCTTCTCTATTCGGCGCCCGAGTATTCATAGTAGAGACGGGCGAGATTAATGTTGTTACGAAGATGCATCAACTGCGCCAGGAGGGATACGATGTTCCTGTAGGCGTTGAGGGCGCAAATGGAGGTACGATTTTTGGTGAAGCAACCTGCCGGGACGGCCTGCAGACTGCTCTTTGTGCGGCATTGGCAGACGAACAGCCGGTTCTAGTAGGGCAGTGGATGCGCGTGCTGCAGCGCAATCACGAGTCGGTGCCGGAGCATACTTCGCTCCGCTTGCCGGATGTGCTGACGCGGATTCCTGTGCATTACAACCGAATGCTTCGCGTGGAGTGCCCCGCTCTTTCGCATGCCGAAGTTAAATCAAGAATGGAGGATTATTTCCGGAAAACGCTCTGGCAAAGCTTGCGCGGCAAATACACGACCTACGAATTCGTCAATTATGAGGGTACTGAAGAAGTAGCCAGTCGAACTGGCGATGAGACAGGCGGTTGGCGCGTGCTGTTGTCAGATGGAAACGAGAGAGCCTTCATTTTCGCACGAGGATCTCGCACTGAAGCGGGAGTCTGGCGCGTCATAGTAGACGACCCCGATCAGGCAAGAGGTCAAGAGCTCGAGCGTGCGGCTGTTGAGATGATAAACTCAGCGGTTGATGGACAAGTGGTTCTCATGCGCAAGTAGTCCTCCAAATGACCAAGTCAGGGAAGGCTATGGGTATTCCACAATATCCGCCTGCTCTCGCGGCCGAAGTACTCGTATTATCTTGCCGCCCGACAGCCTGCAAGTGCTGATGCCCGTAACCTTCACAAAGCTGTTTTGTGCAGGCGCAGTAATTGTGTTTCCAGATGCCAAACCAGACAGGAGAACCTGCACACCCGCACCGCGGCCGGTGCCGTCGTCCAAACCACTCCCATCGTCCACGTAGAACATACTGCTGTCTCTATAGCCTACACGTCCGAAGACGGTCACTAGCAAGCCAATGTTGTGAAGACCCGATGCACCAGTGATCCCAGGGATGTATTCGCCCAACCCACCGCCACCAAGATCACGACTTGTCAGGGCCATGGGAATTACATCCCACCCCGTTCCAACCACTGTTGTTGTGGGGGATATTATAAGCCTTTCACCGTTGCTTGTACTCAAAGTGCCGGTAACGTTCACCACCGCACCCTTGACGACATCCGAACCTATGGTGCTGCCGTATACCTTTATCCCTGACGTCCGGTCAAGGTCCTGGATGTAGACAGTATTCGCAAACTTATCCCGTCCCACCGAAACAACCTTACCCGTGAGATTCACAACTGTGCCGTCTGGCATCCCTTTGAGTAAAGCTATTGTGCTAGGTCCTAGTTGCGAGGGGGAACCAGCGTGCTGGTCAGTATTAGTTGACTCGTTTCCTGCGAAATCTACCGAGCGTATTGTATAGAAGTAGGTCGTGCCCGCCATTAAACCGCTATCTCTGACGGATTGGTTTATCACTTTGTCGAAGATCAAAGTTCCCAGCTGCCCAGGTGCAGTGGAACGATATATGCGGACATAGGCGAGGTCTGCATCAGCAGAATGTTGCCAGGAAATATCAAGGTCGACGCCAGTGCGAGGATCGTTCACCTTAACATTTGTGGGTGCGGACGGAGGTGTGGTATCTATCCGACCCACGTAGACTTGATCGAACCACGCAGAGCCAGATGTGCCTTTACATCTCACCTGGACTTGAAGGCGCTGAGATCCTGTAGGAGCAACAGCTGTTCCGCGGATGAGTGTCCAGTCGTTCGTTCCACTCAATGATCCGGGAATATCACCTCCGCCTTTGAATTCGAAGGCATTGCTGTAGAATCCATACGAAAGACCTGCACCTTTTTGGCTGCCAATGACTAAATTGGAGGTCTTGCACCACACTTGAAAGAAATAAGTCTGCCCAGGTGTTATGCTGTTATAATTGGTCATCTGCCAGAGATACAAATCACTGGTGACAGCGTTGATTTTCTGACTTGTGTCGCCTGCATACTTGATGTTGCCATCCAAGGCGAAAGTCTCGGGATGGTTGTTGCCGTCCGAGCTTATCCATCCGGAAGCAATTGCCTCTCCCGGAGTGCCTTCAAAGCCTGTGTTTCCCAGCATGTTTTCGCTTGATGGATCACCACCGAGGCCCAACCAGAAGTTCGCGGTAGTTGTTCCACCAGTGGATACTACCACCCCACTTTTCGAGTGTGGATAGTAGAATCGCTTTGACGCAGTTATTGAGTAAGTGCCGGGGTTGACGTTGAACATCGTATATGAGCCGTTTGGCTGTGAGGTTGCTGAATAACCTCCTGGGCTTGTCAACACTGCCACACCGTCAATTGCTACTCCGTTTGAGCCTTGGGAGACCGTTCCCTGAATCGTTCCATATCCCTCAGATTGAAGTGCCACGTCTACCACGGTGTTGCTGGCTGCCGCGACGTTTACGTTGTTGATTGTTCTGGTGTAGAAACCGGGCTTCGTTACCGTAATATTGTATGTGCCTGGTGACAGCTGAGGGAACATATAGATTCCTCGGGCGTCCGTGGTTGCTGTTACTCCCCCGGGATTCAGGGTAACTGTGGCACCTTCCAGCCAGGTGCCGAAGGCGCCTTCGGTCACTCGGCCGCTGATTCCACCGGTTGTCATGTTTGGCTTCCCAAGCTTGTAGACGTAATGATACTGGAGCGTAGCATGAGTCGGATAGCCGTTTGCATCCGTGCCGCTATCGCCATAAATCCAGTCAGCATCACCGAAGGGTGAAGCAAAATTCCAGGGGCACATCGCCAAGACTTCAGGCCACTTTGAATAATAATCCCTGAATGCCCGCATCATGTAATCGGCGTTCTGCAAGCCTTCGCCGCCATATCCGCACTCAGTGCCAATCACCTTCAGGTTCGATATGTCCATGTATTTTGCCAGGCGTTGCAGTTCGAGCTTGTAACTGTCGATTGCCATCAGGGATGTCGCTGTCCCGTTGTGATAGTTCTGCTCCGGCGGTAGCATCGCATATGGGTGGCACGCCCACACATCAAACGCTTGAGTTACAGCCGGACGGGTGGTGCACATGGCGTCAATGAAGTCTAGGTTATTGTAATCCCCGCCAACTGAAAGCCCTGCGTTTAGAATCTTGATTCTCGAATCACCTATCGACCGAATTGCTGCAGCAACATCTATTAGGAAATCAGCATATTCCGTGGGATTCGGATTTCCACTCCACTCGACTCGCAGGTTCGGTTCATTGAAAACCTCTATGTACAGGGTGTAGCCATCTCGCCGCGGGAGTTGCGACACCACGTTCTTGATGGCATTGGCAATGGTAGTATAGTCGCCAGGTGCATCGGCTTGGGGCTTTTTCCAGAATCCATCACTTCCAATTTCGCCTCCAAGCCGAAAAATAGGGTTGAGGCGCAAATCATAGCACTTGTTTGCAAAGTATATCCACCACGGTTGCGGGCCCGTGGTTGCATTGGTGATGGGATAAATCAGTTGTTTTACGTACCCTCCATCCCCAACCAGTGTCTTAGCCCACGTAAGGTGTTTATCTATGGTTGGATAATCCCCAAAATCCTGGAGCATAGTATGAACGCCGTAGGGGTTGTTAGCACCCAACGCTGGTAAGACAAGAATGGCAAGTGTGAAAATCGCAAATACGCGTACTAACATCTAAATAATGCCTTCCTATGATTTATGATACCCTTCGGCAGCGGGAGGACATGCCTATTTCATTATAGGTTTGGTAGTGGCTACGGTCAATGAAGAGAAGAGGCAAACAGGTAGTAATACCGGGTTTTCACCTGGCCTATGCTAGCTGAATGCATGATCGGTTTACCCTTGTCTACCTGACAAATTTGCTGTTTTTTTTCACCTAGTACTAATACTGGCACGCTTTTTGCAGGTAAATCCTACAGGGACTCTGTCGATACAGCAACATGCCATCAGTCATCCTAGAGCGGGCTGGTTTGACTGGGAGACGATAGGGGTATCAGTTAAGCAAAGCCTGCTGGTCCCTTGAAGGAGTGAGTACAATTGGTCAAGTGTTTCTGGTGTGGTGCTTTGAATAAAGGCGACCAAGAAACGTGCGCCTCATGTGACCGAAGCCTCAAGTGGTCACCATTCCTGCAGGCGATTCTTAGGCCTTCGATTGGGGTCTTGCTGGGAGCAAGCGCAGGCACGTTATCGGGCGAACGTGAGTGTGACCCGGTCGAGTATTCGGTGCTGGCGAGGTAGGCAAAGCATATTCGAGCCTCCTGAGTCACCCGAATAGGCATGTCATTTCATTCTCCATATTGGCGGTCGCGCTCCTGCAACGCGCGGAGTAGCGGCCCTTTGTTTTTTTGCAGGTAAAACAAACCCCCTCGCATAAAAATATCTCAAAACGTTCGTGTGAATCTGAACTTACCGGAGGTAAGCAAGTCGATGGGTGTCGTCGCACGCTTAGAGAGTGGTCTAGTAGTTTCGTGTCAAGCAACAGAGGACACACCCTTTCATGGCCCGGTGTTTATGGCTGCTATGGCCCGGGCGGCTGAGATGGGAGGGGCTGTTGGCATCAGAGCGAACGGCCCTGCTGACATTGCCGCAATTAAGAGTTCTGTCCACCTGCCAATCATCGGCATATGGAAGGTTGTTTATGAGGGATACGAGCCCTATATTACGCCTACTCTGGAAGATGCCCAAAAAATCGCAGAGGCAGGTGCAGACATCATTGCGCTGGACGCAACGCTTAGGCCACACCCAAGGGATTTGAGTGCCCAGCAGCTCATCGCAGAGGTTAAAACGCTGGGCTTACCGGTAATGGCGGATATTTCGACCTTCGAAGAGGGAATAGCAGCAGCCGAGGCTGGAGCAGACATAGTGGCTACTACGATGAGCGGCTACACCCGATACAGTCCGCAATCCGATCAGCCCGATTTTAAACTCATTGAGGAACTGGCGCGTGCGCTCAGTATACCAGTGATTGCCGAAGGGAAAATAGGTACGCCAGACCAGGCCAGAAGAGCTATAGACCTAGGGGCATTTGCAGTTGTTGTTGGTGCCGCCATAACCCAACCATGGACAATCACAGAGAAGTTTGCAAGCGCTTTGAGATAGTGGCTGGAACAAGTCATAGTGGCAACCAACGAGTCAAAATCATCTGTCGTCTTAAGGGGCACAGTACGTATGCTAGTCGTGGGCATAGATATTGGCGGAACTAAAATCGCCGGGGCATTGGTTACTCCCACTGGCGAAGTCCGGACACGTGCCGCGTGCAAGACGATGGCTTCTGAGGGTGCAGAGGCAGTCATGGCACGGGCTCTTCAGATAGCTGCAGAACTTCTCAACTCATGTCCAGGTGAAGTCGCAGGGATGGGGGTCGCCTCGGGTGGCCTAATTGATCCTAGGACAGGTGTGGTCATACATGCTACGGAGTTGCTGCCAGGCTGGACGGGCATGGAGATAGCTCAAGTTTTCGAAGAGCATTTTGGTCTGCCAGCCAAAGCGATCAATGACGCGAGTGCCGCAGCGGTTGGCGAAGGAAGGTTCGGCGCCGCCCGCGGTGTGGATGACTTTGTCCTCTTGACTTTAGGGACAGGTGTAGGTGGTGGCATATTCTCCGGTGGCCGACTGCTTCTGGGTACACAGGGAGTAGCTGGCTCAATCGGACATATGGTTATTGACTGTGATGGCAGATGGTGCAACTGCGGTAGTCGCGGCTGTCTGGAAGCCTACGTGTCGGGTACTGCTATTACTGACCGCGCGCTTCAGCTAGCCGACGAACGTGGATTGGATGAGCCGCTGATCCAGGCGGTTAGAGCAGATCGAAACGCAGGGACGCAGCTTATTGGTAAAGCTGCCAGCGAATCAAACGATCTTGCAATTGAAATAGTTCGCGAGGCAGGCACTTATCTAGGTTGGGGGCTGGCGAATCTCGTGAATTTGTTTAACCCAGCTATGATTGTAATTGGCGGCAGTGTGGCTGAGATGGGAGATCTGCTTCTGCATCCCGCTCGCGAGGTCGTTTGCAAGCATTCTCTAAGGGGCGAAAAGGACCCTGTACGCATAGTCAAAGCCCAGCTTGGAAACGATGCTGGTACAGTTGGGGCGGCAAGCTTGATATGGAATCCCGTAGTCTAGCACCGAAAAAACGATGCCTCACAGTTGGCGAGAGGAAATGTTTGATCTCATGGCTGCTTCCTGCTTCATGCACTAGATATAACACATTCTCTCGATTCTCTTGTTTGTTCACCATTCTCTTTCTTTCCATGTCTGGAGGCGCAACCATGACGAACAATCCAGTAGCAAAGCAGGTCTTCGATCTTCTTAACCTCGATTATCCCGGGCTGGAGGCTGTCAAAGCGGCTGTTCAAATCGATGCGTACGATACTGCCAAGGAGGCGTTGATTCAGTATTACAAATCACGCAAACAGCCGCGCTGGTGCACAGATGAGTTGGAGAAGTGTTTGTGGGTATTCCAGGATGATGCGTCTCCCGATGACGTATTGGCTCGGAAATTCACGGTCCTGCTCAAGACCGCGCAACTATCTCATCAAATCGATTGGAAAGCTAATCCATTTGGCGACCGGGAATGGGCATGGATACTGAATCGTCATCAGTTCTTTCAAACGCTTGTCAAGGCTTACCAGCGCACTGGCGATGAGAAATACCCTGCTGGCTTCAATGAAATCATATCGGACTGGATCATCAGGTGTCCGGTACCCTCCCGGGCGGCTAACGACAGCGCCGAATGGAGAACCATAGAAGCTGGTATTCGAATGATGAGCTCTTGGCCAATCGCATGGCATATGTTTCAGAATTCACCGAGTTTCGCTCCAGATACGCGAACACTTATGCTCAAGTCGTTTGCCGAGCACGCAGATTACCTGATGAAATTCCCAACCGGCGGTAACTGGACGCTCATGGAGAACAATGGCTTACTCCATGTTGGGGTGCTGTTTCCCGAATTCAAAGATGCGCCGAAATGGCGTGCAACTGCAGTCAAACGGCTTGTACAGGAGATGCGCAATCAAGTCTACCCAGATGGTGCACAGTTCGAACTCACCACCTCTTACCACAACGTCAGTCTGTTCAGCTTCCTTCAGCCCACTATTCTAAAGCGGTTTGCAGACGATGTAGACTTCCCTCCTGAGTACTATGATGGCCTGGGCCGGATGATGCAGTTCAACATGGGAATAATGCGGCCGGATGGTTTCTGGCCGATGATCAACGATTCAGACTTGGATACAGTGCAGAACAACGTGATCAAACCCGCGATTCTTTTGGGTGCAAATGAGGTACCTCAGCTCAAGTCGATTCTTACCATGAAACCTGCAGAGAAGTCGACGTTCTTTCCGTATGCGGGCATTATATGCATGCGAACAGGCAGCAAACCGCAAGACTTGTATCTCATGATGGACGCAGGCCCGTATGGCGCGGGTCATCAGCACGAAGATAAGCTAAATCTCGAAGTATACGCTTACGGCCGCCCGTTGATGATAGACCCTGGGAGGTATTCATACCACGTTGGAGGGCCTTTCCGAGTGGCGAGTGCGCATAACGTCATTCTGGTTGACGGTATGGGTCAGAATCGTTTTTCCACCGATCGCAGTAGCTGGATCGTAAGGGAACCTGCTTCCGGAATACGCTGGACAACTAGCGAGGAGTTCGACTACGCCGAAGGTGTCTACGACGAAGGTTTCGGTTCGCACAATGATATGTCTGTTGCCCACGTCCGAAAAGTATTTTTCGTTAAACCAGAATATTGGATAGTAGTTGATGTCTTGACAGGACAGGGCACGCACCAGATTGATCACCTTTGGCATTTTACTCCTGGTCCTTTGGAAACGGGCGAGGGATATGCGCGATCCGCTGTTGTCGATTCAGCAAACCTTGCCATTGTAAGTTCGAGTGCCGCGGAAGTTCATGTTGTCAGAGGAGAAGAAACACCAATCCTTGGTTATGTCTCCTACAGGTACAATGAACGGGAGCCAAGCCCAACAGCGGTGTTTTTACGAAAGGTCGAGATGCCGGCAGTTTTGGAGACTGTCCTATATCCATCTCCTGCAGGCAAATCGGTATTGCCGCAAGTCACACGCATACACTGCTTGGTGGAAGGCAGAAGAGCTCCAGACGGCGCGCTGTCTGCCATAAGTATTCGTACTCCTGAGTATGAGGATTTCTTTGTCGCATGCCACAGTCTGGAATTAGTGGGTAAGGTCAAGAGATTCCTGGACTATGAGTTTACTGGCGAAGCACTTTGGCTTAGGACTAAGAGTGGGAAGATGGTGAAAGCTCTGTCACTGGACGGCAGCGCTGTACGCGAGGTACGGTAGTCTGCAGGGGTAGATACGACTCCAATCTCTTGGTGTATTTGGATGTTGGCGGCGAATTGCGAGTCCGTTACCAGGTTGTCCCGCAAGTCAAATCGTCAATGTACTCAACCGTAATTCCTTCTTCGGAAAGCAGTTCGTAAAGCCGAGGTGCCAAGGCAATCATCCCAGGCCGCTCAGTATGGAAGTGAGTGGCATCGACGACGTTGAGACCCAGCGCTCGTGCTTCCACAAATTGATGATGATTTACATCGCCGGTAACGTATACATCCACACCTTTTGAATGGGCCAGCGCCACACGACTTCCGCCACCGCCTCCTAAAAGGGCAACTGTTTCAACTTCCGACTGGAGATCGCCGGAGATGCGGATGTCATCCACCTCCAGCATGTCTCTTACCATCTCGCAAAAACCATCGAATGTCATCGGGCTCTTGAGTCTGCCATACTTGCCCAGGCCAAACATTTCACCACGGTTTTGCAACGGGTATACATCATAAGCTACCTCTTCGTAAGGGTGAGCATCAATCATTGCGGAAACTGCATCATGCAGGTGACGCTCATCCACGATCATTTCAAGGCGGAACTCTGGCTCTTTAGACAGTTCGCCAACAATACCGGTGTAAGGTTGAGCTCCAGCGCCAGGCCTAAACGTTCCAGTGCCTGGCGATTGGAACGAACAATGGGTGTAATTCCCTATCACCCCAGCTCCAGTTTCCGCCAGCGCCTCCCGGACGGTATCTACGGCTTCACCAGGTACAAAGGTAACGAGTTTGAACAACTTGCCCACGAAAATTGGCTCGAGAACTTTGGTATCTATGACGCCTAACCTCTCGGCAAGAACATCGTTTATTCCATTCGGAGCCGCGTCGAAGTTTGTATGCATAACATATAAGCCAACACCAGCATTGACCAGCAGATATACCAAAGACTGGGGGTATGCATCCAGGCGGACGCTTGGCAGTGGTTCGTAAATCAACGGATGGTGTGCGATGATGAGATCAGCTGATCTTCGAATTGCCTCGCTGACAATCACAGGTGTCACGTCAACCGTCACTACCACGCGACTGATGTCCCCGGCAGGGTCACCGATTTGCAGCCCGATTTTGTCGCCAGGCTTTGCATACTCAGGTGGTGCAATTTCTTCTAATGTGCGAATGATATCTGCCAGTTTCATGACTTGTCCCCACCATTCCAAGCACTATTCGATACAGTCTCGGTCAGCTATTCTTGTTGAACCGATAACCTCTGTGCTTCATCAGAAAAGAGATCATCATACGCGAAGAGCGCCGGAGCGCCTCCAGTGTGCCAGAAAACCACTGGTCTATCACGCCCGATTTGACCCCTACATGCGAGATCCACCAATCCCGACATTGCTTTACCCGTATAAACCGGATCTAGCACAATGCCTTCTGTGCGCGCTGTCAATAAGATCGCGTTCTTGCATTCGGCTGTTGGAATACCATAGCCTTCGCCCAGGTATTCATCGTATATTTCCATCCGTTCCAGGTTCGGCTCATGGTCCACAAGTATCAGTTTCGAAGCATTGACAGTGATTCGTTCGACTTTGGGGCGAATAGCAGTAGCGGACATCACCACAGAGATTCCTATCAGCTTGGACTCGGGCATAAATAGGTAAGTGCCAAGTGCTATTCCTGCCAGAGTGCCGCCTGTACCTAGTGCAACCACGATATCTGCGTTGTCATAGCCATGCTCTTTCAATTGCTCTCCCAGCTCTCGAACGGCAGTGACATATCCAAGCGCACCTACAGGAGTAGAGCCGCCGATGGGAATCACATATGGAGTCCTTCCTTCCTCCAGCAAACGTGCCTCTTCCCGTGCCATCGCGCGTTCGAGGCCCGCGAAACCTAGCTTCGGCAAGAATCGCAGTTCGGCACCTAACAGCACATCGAGTAAGAGATTACCCTCGAAACGCTCTGGTACAGATTCTCTAGGCATGAATATTATACAGGCCATTCCCAGCCTCTTGGCAGCCGCCGCTGTCATCCGAACATGATTGGATTGAGGCCCGCCGCACGCAAGGACAACATCCGCGCCGGCCGCCTGAGCTTCTGCCATCAGGTACTCGAGCTTGCGAGCTTTGTTTCCTCCCAGTGCTAAGCCTGTGCTATCATCACGCTTGATGAAAAGGCGCTCTAGCCCAAGATGTGCCGCTAGGTTTGGCGCTTCATCTAAAGGAGTAGGCAAATCAGCAATGTGTATTCTTGGAATTTCATCCAATCTCATGATATCGCCATTCTAGCGGCTTCTGATGGGGAGGTCAACTGGTTCATAGGAAGGGTACCGCAGTCCATCTGCCGAACCATAAACATACCCGTACCGAGGAGGTAAGGCCATGGATTCGCGTGAGAGAATTTTGACAACATTGCGCGGTGGTATTCCCGATAGGATAGGTCGGACGGAATCCCTGTGGAGTGAAACTCTAGTCCGTTGGCGACAGGAAGGGCTGAAAGAAGGTCAGGACGTGGCGGAACTGTTTAGCTTTGACTTTCATAGTCTACCCTGGCCCGACATGAGTCTGCGGCTGCCAACTGAGGTAATTGAGGAAACTGATACGTACGTTATTTCTAAAGATACAAACGGAGTTACTCGGAAGGATATTAAGGGTGAATCAGGCCATACACCTCATTGGATAGATCATACGCTTAAGACCGCCAAAGATTGGTATGAATACAAGCCTCGTCTGTATGCCGACGACTCGCGGATAAATCCCAACATATCAGAAACATTTGCCATGGGACGGGCGGCCAAGAAGTTTGTGCATCTTGCGGGACTCGAGGCTTATGAGTGTGCCTGGCCAGTGTTCGGACAGGTGAACTTGTTCATGTTGATGGCCGACGAGCCCGAGGTGGCGAGAGACATATTTGAAACGTATACGGACCTCATATTGGCGCTGGCAGAAAAGGTGCTGGACATGGGACTGGAATATGACGGGGTTTGGTTCTTCGGAGACCTGGGCTACAGGAACGGAACACTGTTTTCACCGGCGATGTACGACGAGCTTCTGTGGCCAGCTCACAGAAGGATGTGCGACTTCTTCAATTCCAAACAGATGCCAGTGCTCCTTCATTCTTGCGGCAAGATCCAAGCACTGATTCCAAAGTTCATAGAAGCTGGTTTTTCGGCAATTCAACCTTTGGAAGCCAAGTGCGGACAGGACGTACGCCAATTGAAAGAGGATTTTGGCAATAAGATTACCTTTTTTGGTAATATTGATGTTCGAAAGCTCTCCGGGTCTAAGCAAGACATCGAGGAAGAGATATCCAGTAAATTGCCGATTGCAATGAAAGGGGGAGGTTACATATTCCATAGCGATCACTCGGTCCCCCCGACGGTATCGTTCGAGAACTATAGTTATGCAATCGAGCTCTTAGATAAATACGGGAGGTACTACTGACTGTAAATGAAACTTGTTTGCGCAATTATTCATCTGTAAGTGGAGAAAAAGTAAGCGTGTATTGATTCACAAGCCCAAAGGGTAGTTATTGATCAGTAAACTAATCAGTTAGGGGTATGCTAATGAAATTTCGCTATGTCTATGTTATTCTGATTGTGCTGGCTTTGTGTACTGCGGTTTCAGCCCAAGTGAGGCTGCACGGCAGAGTCTACGGGGAAACATTCCCCGGATCCGGAAAGGACTTTCCATTCAAAGCTATATATTGTTACGCTGCGTTAGATGGTTCAGAGTGTGAGCCGCTCCAATTCGCCACTTGGGAGATTGATCCTGTTGCCTGGTATTCGATGACCGGACCAGCTGGACGCTATACCATGGTTTTCAGCAGGCCAAATCGCTTTATGCGGCCAATAGTTCTCTCGAACGTTTTTACTAAGCCCGGCGACGATATCCACCGCATCGTGAGACCTAAGTTTGATTATGCCAATTTCTTCGATGGTGGTTGGGACAAAAAGCCAGCTAGTGACTACTACCAGACGTTTGTTGCAACCGGAGCGAGTCTGACCCATGTGGGTATCAGACCGGTTCACGATGGCGTGGATGGAGACGGCCCGGGAGCACAAAACATAGTGGTTACTATCCACAAGCGCACTGCCGGGACGCCGGACAAATGGCCTCAAGTAGGACCAAGCCGAATTATCAAAGACGTCGATTGTGGCGGCGCTAAGGACTACACCTACTACGCCGGATGGAATTCTGGTGAGGTCCAACTCATTCCCGGCGAGACATATGCTGTGCACTTGAAGGGCGAAAAGCCATTCCAAATGTTCCAGCAGCCGAATGACGACAAGAAAACCGATTGCTACCGAATAGGTGCCGATAAGACCGGTTGGCAAGGTGCAGATATCTGGATGGCTGTCGGTACGGACAATGATGGGTTGGTAATTCCTTACAACAAATGCTCAAACAAGGAGTACGTAGAATTCGCTGGTGGTTCAACAAAGTGGACTCAAACCTACGTAGCGCAGGGCACCAGCCTGGCGGCAGCATTGCTCTCCGGAGCTGTAGGCACGGCGCATCCTCCTCTCAGCCGCACCAGACTAAAGGTCAGAGTGCGCAAAGGCGGGCCGAACGGTCCAATCGTGGGCGTCGAAAAGATCGCAATCGGTTGTGGAAACTACACGGGCGATGCATCATGGGGATGGTTCGGTGTGGCTTATTCCCCAGGCGAGGTACCTCTTGAACCGGGCAAGACGTATGCAATCGAGTGGGAAACCATGGAAACCGTTCAGAGCCTACATGACTACATTAACTGCAAGAATGTGAAGAGTGATCTCAAGCCCGGCTTCAACCCACATAAGAAGGTAGCTCCTGACGAATACAAGTTGGGTACTTCGTACAAAGACGGCAAGATCAAACAGGATTTTGATCTCGATATGCAAATCATCGAGTATCAAAACTCCCCCAAAGATTGGAATAAGTCCGTAGATAAAAAGAATCTTATCCGGAATGGCGACATGGTAGCCGGTGAGGTATCCGGAGGTCCAGGTGATAGCGGCCGACCAGCCTCTTGGAAGAGCTGGGCGACCGGGAGCGCAACGTCAACCATATACATGACCGATAACGTGGATTCGCCAAACCGTCTCCTTCGCGTTACCGGATACCCGAAAGACAGCAACGTTGTTGATGGCGGATTTGTCCAGAAAGTTGAGGGGCTGGATCACTTGGAAACCTATCTGCTGAGTGGCAAGGCAAGGTCTACCTGGCAAACAAACAATAACCATGCAGTAATGATAGGCTACGATCCTACCGGCCAGGATACCGATCCAAACGCTACCACGATAGTCTGGCTGCCTATCGTGGGCACACATGATGTTTGGGTCAACTTTACGAGCGAGCCGATTCGACCGCTGAAAGACTCTATAAGCGTCTGGCTGCGTGGAAAATCAACCGCGCCCGAAGCATTCGTGTTCGAGGCGGATTTCGACGATTTTCGGCTCAATCGTGTGCAATCTGGTGTCCCGGGCAAGCTCTAGATTTGCCCACAGTTTGTAGAGTACGCCGCGTCTAGCGACTGATACGCGGTAACAAATAAGGCCGGCCCCGAGTATTCGAAGGTCGGCCTTGTGTATTCAGTGTAGGGTTCCATTGCCGAGCTTAGACAGCCGGCAAAATTTCCGGTTCTTTACCCTCGACGTCTCGAACCGAGTTCTTCAGAATCTCTGCGAGCTCCTTGCGAATAGATGCGTAAGATGAGTCTTTGATAAGATTGACCTGCTCGTGAGGGTCGTTTTTCAAGTCGTACAGGAAGTCTTCATAATACGTATTGCTGGAAGGTTTACTGGCATCTGGAATGCTAACCGAGTATTTCCACCTCTTGGTGCGGATAGCTCGTCCTGTTTGCGACTCACTAATTTGCACAAATACTTCTTGGCGCCAGTTATTCGTCTTCCCGGAAACCAGATCTTGCAGCGGTTGCCCTCGCATGTAAAGCGGTTTCTCTATTCCCGCAGCGGCGAGAATCGTAGGCGCTATGTCAATCAGACTCACTAATTCGTTGATTACTTTGCCACCGTGGAATCCAGGGCCATACGCGATCATAGGTATGCGGATGGAGCTCTCATGACAAGATCGCTTGTATTCCCCGTTCCGTGTTCGGAAATGACATCCGTGATCACTTGTGTAGACAATCAGAGTATTGTCTGCCAGCCCAAGGCTAGCGAGCTCATTTCTAATACGACCAATATTTTGGTCAATGCTCCAGCAGCATCCCAAATAGTCAGGGAATTCCTCTTGCCAATCGCCGGGCAAATCCCTCAAATCACCCGGTACTTCGTAATTCTTAAACCTCTCCTTAGAGCCGTTCGGCCCTTCGAAATGATTATGATCGTTCTGAAAATGGGGCTCTAGATAGGAGACAAATAGAAAGAAAGGCTTCTGCTGGTCTCGGGTGCGCAAATACTCCAACACGAAGTCTGTCTGGCAATCCACCCTATAGCCCTTGAAGTCAATCTGCTTCATGTCGGCATCGAACATGTGCCCGTCATAGCCATGGGACGTGTGCTCGAGGGCATCAGCACCGAGCCAGTAGTCTTTGTACCCGCCGCGAAGGTGGGGCGGAACCGGTCTATCTCCAGTAGCTGCTAAGTGCCATTTGCCTATGTACCCGACTTCGTAGCCGGCTTTTCGCAAGTAATCAGCAATCGTTAGTTCACCTACTGGGAGAGGTATGCCGTTTCGATAATTCCCTGTTTCGGTCGGGTATCTTCCCGTCTGAACGCACGCTCGCGCAGGGCCACACACAGGCTGGGTGGTAAATGCCAAATCAAATTTGGTTCCCTCTGACGCCATAAGGTCGAGGTTCGGTGTGATTGGCAGGGATTGTCCATAGCAGCCTACGGTATCCCAACGCTGCTGATCACTGAAAAGAAAAAGAATGTTCGGTGGCATTTGTGGTCCTCCATTTCCAGCTTGTGCTTCCTTCGAAAGTCCCAAAACGCGTGAGCTGACTCCCATTGCCGCTATGACCGCCGATGAGCCCTTTAGGAAATCATGCCTTGTGCATCTCTCTATCCTAACCATGGCCTAACATCTAATGCGCTAGCTACTAGTTCTTGCTATCCCATGAGTGGTTGCTCCTGCTCCGGAGTCCCACCTGAGGCAGCCTGGAATACCCTCATGGTCGTCAATCCGGAAACAGTTCTGTGCTCAGGTACCTTTCACCGGTATCAGGCAGAACCACTACGATTAGCTTGCCCCGGTTTTCTTCACGCTGGGCTACTCGCACAGCTGCCCAGGTAGCGGCACCCGATGATATGCCTGCAAGGATTCCTTCTTCACACGCCAATCGCCGAGCCATCTCGAATGCGTCTTCGCTTGATACCTGGACGATCTCGTCCACGAGATCCAGTCTGAGAACATCCGGTACGAAGCCCGCACCGATGCCTTGGATCTTGTGACGTCCGGGTTGGCCGCCGGAAAGAACCGGAGATTCCGCCGGCTCGACTGCCACCACTTTGAACTCTGGTTTGCGCGGCCTGATATATTCAGCTGTACCTGTAATTGTCCCCCCGGTCCCCACACCGCCAACTAGAATATCAACTTTGCCGTCGGTGTCATGCCAAATCTCCGGCCCGGTAGTTTCCCTGTGAATCTTGGGATTAGCCGGGTTCTTAAACTGCATCGGGATGAACGAGTTTGGGATTTCATTGGCCAATTCCTCTGCACGTCTCACAGCCCCTTTCATCCCTTCAGCACCAGGGGTAAGAACCAGTTCTGCTCCGTAGGCCCTCAGGAGCTTCCGACGCTCGATACTCATGGTGTCCGGCATTGTCAGAATCAACCGGTATCCTAGAGCAGCGCACACAAAAGCCAATCCGATGCCGGTGTTGCCGCTGGTTGGTTCCACGATGACACTGTCTTTCGTGATAAGCCCTCGCTCAATGGCATCACGAATCATGCTGACGCCAATCCTGTCCTTCACACTACCCGCAGGATTAAACGACTCAAGCTTCGCTACTATCTCAGCCGGGAGATTCCCTCCTGTGATCTTATTCAGTTTCACCAGTGGTGTACTGCCCACTAGTTCTGTAATATTTGCAGCTATTCTCATAATTCACACCTTGTGCTAATCCTAAGTTCTCAATACCGTATCTGCATTCTACCTGTGCACATCTGGATCCACCTGCCGAGCACGAAGCTTGATTGTGAACACGCCATCTCCTGTAAGGATTGCACCTCGGGCCAAAATCCGCCCGTACTGCCAGTTCGAAAGTCCTAGTTCTGGCTTGTTCAGCGCGTATTGTCCATCTACCCACCTGGTAAAACCGTTTCCTATGAATGGAGCGTTGATCGCCTTCAGGAAATATTCGTGTGCTGACGGGTCTTCGCTTATCAGTGAAGCCACTAATAGAGGGCTTTGCGAATTGAATAGACGAATACCTTCTTCAAGATCGGATATCGCAACAACAGTTACCTCCGGAGTCTGCTCCCATTCCCATTCATGCCCTAGCTGGTCTGCCGGCCAGGATGTCGCGACCGGTTCCTTATGCAGACCGTCAGCCCTGTAGACGGTGGTCTCGGTCTCGAAGAGATCTTTAGGTATTATGTCCTCGCTTCCGGTAGCCACATGTATGCGGTAGCCGTATCCAAGCTTCTCTCCGCGCCTTGACAACGCGCTCAGCATTCTAGGAACTAAGACCGCTGCCCGAGATCTAGGGATGCAAATCACGTTCACTGTGTTGCACACCTTTCGGTCCAGGGAATTATACACGGCTAGTTCGAATCTTGATGCATCAGCGGTTTCATCGGCAATGATCCACCCGCCTCCCGTGCCGTGAAGGCTCACAGCATTTCCAGCCTCGCGAGCAATTGCACCCAGGAGGTCCACAGCTCGGCCTGAACCTCTAGCCACCGCTAGGGCTAACCTCGGGTCAGCAAACAGCGCCCAGCCTGCCGAATGCTCAGGACTCTCCAGTAGAATTACTGAATCTGCCGGAAGCCCCGCAGCCTCGAGCGCCGGACACAATGCGTTTTCCATTATTGCTTTAGCCGTATTCAGTGCATCACTGCCTATTCGAAAGACAGCCGTGTTTCCGCTTCGAAGAACTCCAGTGGCATCAGCGAGGACGTTTGGTCTGCCCTCGAAAACGAACCCGACCACCCCGCAAGGACTTACTATTTCTTCTACACTCCAGCCTTCATGAGTAATGGAATTCAGCGGCTTATCACGGCGCGAAGGCAGGTCTCGCCACTGGTGTAAGCCGGCGATCATGTTCTTGCGCATCTTCTCGTCGGCAACAAGTCTTGTAGTAGAACGTCCTTTTTCTTTCGCCCGATTCACATCCGCCTCGTTGATACGGCTAATCTCTGCCCAGATTTCATCATCTGCAAGCCTGTTCGCAAACTCTGTGTAGAATTGGCTGAACTGTTCGTCGGGCAGTTTCTGTTGAGTTTCAAACGATTCGAGCGCTCGGTCTACAGCACTTGTGACAAGCTCGTGGATGGCTCTTGGAATATGGAGAATCTCCGCAGTTTTACGCACGACGATCAGTCTGTCACCTGGTTCGAACTTATCTGCCAGATCTTTGGAAATACGTACCAAGCGGTCGCCGCCCACTAGCACGGGCATCCCTGGCTCAAGTTGGGTTAGTATAGAGTTGTCGGCCATGTAGCACTTCCGCTCGCCCCTGAGACTTCTTTGTTCACAAGTATACGTAATAACTATGCCGAAGTCAAGGGATTTCTCATGGCCAGAAGTCTGCTAAGATGCCGTAGGAGGTCTATCTGTTAATCCGAGTACCCGGACTATAGCCCTACATATGGTAGAGCGATGCTATTCCGGCCTCCATGGCTTATGTTTAGATCAAGCCCATATTAGCAATGGAACTTCAATAGTATTTCGGTAACGAATTGGTACTCCACAGTCACTACTTGTCCTATCGACACTCATCCCTCCTGGCCGCTCGTTGTATTGCAATGCTCCAGCCTGATGTGTATCCTATCCATCTCAATGATCCAATAGTCCCCCTCGAAGGTGTAGCCCACATTGACCACAGTTCGACCATCCTTGAGAATTCGTTGTTGTGCCAGATGAAGATGTCCACATATGTACAACCGAGGGCGCACTGCATGAAAAGCATCTAAGAAGCATCTCTGTCCGCCGTGCCGTCCAGCAGGAGTTGCATCAGCTAGCCCAACGGGACAACCATGGGTCAGCATAATATCAATGTCTCCATGACGCCGTATTTCGTTCGCAAACTTTGCTGCATCTTCATCGGTAATATAGTAGGGAATCCGATGAGATTTCGCCCAAATTCCACTGATGCCTGCTAACCTAAGGCCGCCGACTTCCCGAACCTCTCCCTGTGATAGAAGTACAGGGCTGCCGTCGGTGTTCGCAGTCGTTGATAGCAAGACAATGTCATCGTGATTCCCAAAAACAGTCAATACACGTACTTTTTCTACCAGCGAACGAAATTCTTCGGGGTCCAGCTGACCAGGGTCTCCCCAATCGCCACTAGATAAGAGTAAATCAGGTTTGGCTGTCTCGACCGCAGTAAAAACGGCTTGAAGACTGCCGTGCATATCACCAACGGCTACTATTCGCATGGTGGCCACCTTCTCATTTTTCCGCACGCCTTTCCTCTACCAGAACCTAAGGTATGTTATATCCGATTGCACTCGTGTTTTCAGGCAAGCTGTTGAGAACTATCAAACCTGGTAAATTTACCAATAATACTAATGGTGAACATCTGTTTGATTGACCTGCTAGCTTGCCGTTCAGTATAATCTACCGTCACGCGTTGGGGTAAACTTCGAACGAGACAAGTTTCAAGTGTTCAACGTCCCGATGATCCAACGAGTCGCTGGCAGAAAGGTCCTAATACCATGGCTAAAGACTACACAACCAATAGATCGTTGGCCAGACGGAACCAAAACAATAGCAGGCCAGTCAAAAAAGCAGCGAAGAAGTTCACGTCCATTATTTTCATAATCATTGCATGCGTGGGCGGAATGCTCACCTACCAATACTGGACATCGCGGACTTTTCGTGAAGTATTGGGCACCTATGTCAATAGGGCTTACGATCCCAGTAAGGCTTTTCCAGGTCGGGACGAGATCAATATCCTACTAATGGGCCGGGATGTAGACCGAGATCGCTACGGGCGAATAGTCCACACTCGTGGGCGAACGGACACCATGATGCTTGTCCATGTGAACTTTCGAGACCAATCAGCGGATATCCTTTCACTCCCACGAGATACCTTAGTTCACATCCCAGGCTATAGAGGCAAACGACGTATAAGTTACGCAAACGCCCTGGGCGGGCCGCAGCTGGCAGTGGACACAGTGGCGGATTTTCTGGGAGTCCGACCAGAATACTACGTGCTCGTAAACTTCAAAGGTTTTGAAAAGGCAATAGACGCAATAGGCGGTCTCGAGGTTACAGTCGACAAGCGCCTTGATTATGATGACAACTGGGGCGACTTACATATTCATCTCAAGCCGGGTACGCAAGTGCTGAACGGTGAGCAAGCCATGGGTTTCGTCCGGTACCGTCAGTCGAAAGATGGCGACATGGAGAGCGATTTCGTAAGGATATCCAGACAGCAGGAACTTCTTCGGGCAATCAAAGCCAAGCTGTCTAGCCCCGGTGTTTTGTTTAAGGTACCGAGTGTACTGGATACGATTAAGAATGATGTAGAAGGCAATCTTTCATCCGCGCAGATGCTGTGCTTAGCTCATTTTTTGAAGAACTTGGCGGACGAGTCCAGGATCAGAACAGAGACCTTGCCAGCGATGAGCGGCGGCGTATTTGTTCGGGCTGATGTTGATGCTGCGCAAGATTTGGTGAAGGAAATGTTCTTTGACAATCAATAGTGAGCAGCCTGAGGCTTCGGGTGGCTGTACACCAAGCTGGTCAACTTCCTGATCAGCATGCTACGAGAAAGCCTAATTAGCTTAACCACCGGGTATGCGGACGTACGGAGCAAGAATTCATCTATTGACTTATCGGTGGGGATGTGCTACCATGGGTGGTGGCTAGGTAAATTGCACAGTTATACTAGACCTTCAGAGTCGCTTATCATCAAGACGCCTGGGGATTAGTAAGTAGATCTAAGCTTGAGTTGTCGTCGCCTGAGGCGCTGTGCACAGCCGGCAGGAGACAAGTTACTAAGCTAGAAAACCAGATTGACATTATTTGCCGGCAAGCTGTACACAGGGCAAGCGGAGTATGCAGTGGTGCTCAGGCAAGAAGGAGGCGATGTGTATAGAAGAAAAATGGCTTGGGACCTAGCTGTAGCAATAATTAATTCATGTAAGAAATTCTTGGAGGTGTGACTATGTTTACGACGAAGCGAGGTCAGAAGGGCTTTACGCTTATCGAATTGCTCGTTGTAATCGCCATCATTGCGATCCTCGCAGCGATTTTATTCCCTGTATTCGCGCGAGCAAGAAAAGCGGCCCAGAGGACCAGTTGTCTGAACAATCTAAAGCAAATAGGTACTGCAATCAACATGTACATGCAGGATTGGGATAACAGGTACCCGATTGCTAGTGGCTTTATCCCCGGCTATGGGCTGTCGACTATCTGGAATACCACTTCGTGGCCAGCTGGCACCGTCGCCGGTACTCAGACTTTCCCCCAGGCTATTCAGATGTACGTCAAAAACCAGAAGATCTTTTTCTGTCCGGCCGTTGGGTCTGACGGAACATGGGTTACGCCGGGAGGTACCTACACGCTTAGTGCGGGTTCGTATGCCTACAACGTTTTCTGTTGGTATGGCGGCAGCAACTACAAAGGTATAGCAGGCAAGCCTGAGGATATATGCGAAAGGCCCGCAGATGCTCCGATCGTTTGGGATGCTGTGTCGGGTTACGCAACTTCTGGTAGCACTGAAGGCCAGCTCGCTCACGACGATACCATCAACGTTTTGTATGCTGATGCTCATACCAAGAACGTGTCTCTGAACCCGACTGACTTTACTGGCGACCACTTCTGGAGGAAGATGACAACCATTACTGTGAACAATGAGCCTAAGTCGATTCCAATGGGTGCAGTTGGCTGGGTGTACTAGTGTGTGAGTGACCTACCGCTAGCTGATTCTGTAGTTATTAGTCTGATTCAAGGCAGGCCGAGCTCAAGCGGCCGGCCTGCCTTCTAGCAGAGCTGGTTGCAAACGAGTCATTCCAGTTGCAAAAGAGGATTGAGCAGTCTGCATTGATGGTAGGATAAAACAGCCTTGTCTAGATTTTGCGCAACAGTCCACCCCCCAGGACGTTTCGCGGCACGAGTTTCCTGTCAATTCACGGTATGACATCCCTGTTTAGGATGATTTTCGTGGAGGATTTCCACTGAGTATGTGTGAATCATACTTATGTTAGTCTACTTAGGGCTGGTGTGAGTGACTCATAGTTTGATATTCTCTATCAGGGGGAACGCGACAATCAAAACCAGCTCGTCTTTGTCAAAGTGTAACCTGGAGGTGTAACATGTTCAGCTTGAAACGCGGTCGAAAGGGTTTTACCCTCATCGAGTTGTTGGTCGTAATTACTATTATTGCTATCCTAGCGGCCATACTGTTCCCAATCTTCGCAAGAGTGCGTAGGGCGGCGCAGAGAACTTCGTGTCTGAACAATATGAAGCAAATCGGCACTGCAATAAACATGTACTCGCAAGACTGGGATGAGTGCTATCCTTTGGCTATGGGATTTGGTCCGTACATTGACAATATCAATGCAATGTGGAACGGATCAGGATTGTACTCTACTAACCTCAGAAAAGGAGAACGTGATGGCAGAAAATTCGGAGATGCGGCTTGGTTGCCAAACCTTGTGGCGCAATATATAAACAGCCCGAAGTTGTTCACCTGTCCGGCGGTCGGTGAGGACGGGCAGTCGACTTTTGGAACTACCACTATCATTTGGAAGTACAACTTTGCCAGATATATTCTGAGCGGCGGGAGCATAAGGGATCCAGGCTCTACCACAGTACTGCCGGAGTACCCGAATCTCATCCCGTCCAGAGATCCTATGTGCACTTATATCTACAATGCCTGGGTCTGGTCGAATGCTGCTAGGCAATCGAGCCCTGCTGCCAGTGGAACTAAAGTCCAAATTACAGGGCAAAGTGAGGCAGTAGCGCTGCGCCCAGCTGAGGCTCCGATTCTTTGGGACGGCATAAGTGGACGGGTCAAGGATGGCAAGATCCAGCTTGCTCACCCGGCCAGTATCAACGTGGTATATGCTGATTGCCATGCGAAGACCATTTCAATCAGCGACGACCCTGCCAAGAACCCGAGCTATGCCGATACATCCAGTAACGGCAAGGGGCATTTCTGGTTCATCGAAGGCTGGAAAGGTTGGGTCGATCCGTTCTAAATGTCGCACATCGAGCAAACAGGTTGACATAATCGACCAAGAGCTGACCAACAAGTGTAGCTGCTAGAGTACCTGCCTGCTGGTGTCTGATACAGAACTCCAGGTTGACAGCTCGATGAACTAAACAGCTCTGCATACATTCCACAGCGGGCGATTTGGAAACGTAATGTGACTACCGATTCAGGTAGTCACTTTTTCTTTTTCGAACTAATCTAGATACGCTCATCAAGCGCGGCAGCCAGTTCGCGGGTGAAGGAACCCAATCTAAAGAAACCTGCCAGCACGACTGCGACAATGCACAAAACAATACCGGGGATTAGTGGCAGAACGTGACCCGATATTCCCATCACGATGATCGCTATTATAAGGTAGACAAGAGGTAGGGCCACAGACGTAGGTCCTAAGACTCTCCAGGGCACGAAAGGTAACAATATGCCGAGCAATACGCCGGTTATGAGAAGTGCTGCTAGTGCCTCGATGGGCCGTCTTACAATGAACGAGTGGTTGAGAATGGTCGCAATGCTGTTCGCTGTGACTTCTGCCTTGGACATGAGACCGTACGGCGTCCGAATTGGTACGGAAGAATCCGGATCGGTTACGCCTACGAGCACGATTTTTCCCGCTAGTACGTTTCTCCCCGCTCGGCCCTCAAGCAAATCCACTGCACTGTACTGTGGATACGTGCCGCCTGGCCCTGAGTAGTTAATCATCATCCTTCCATACTCATCGACAGGGACGGATGCCCTGGTTTCGTAGTCAGTCAGAAATTCTATATCTTGCCCGATATTCACCTGGGTAAGCTCCATGGGTATCCTCAGCCATTGTCTCGCCGCGGTAAGAGGCAGTCCCTCTAATACAGCCGTTTGGTTTATCAGCTTGGGCATGACCATTGTTCTAGGCAAAGCTGTCGATGGAATGGGGTATTCTACTCGTGTCAGGTATGCCAATTGTGCCTGGCGGACGATGTCGGATTCGCCATCCGGTGATACGTCCACGCCGACACCCTCAGCCGCGGTTATAAAATCTGCCCACGGAGGCACAAAATAGTAGTAACGATAGACCAGAGCGTCCACCGGATATGTTATTCGCTGGGTTAATGCGTGTCTTTCCAGATATACAAGCTGTCGAATGTCCGAAGGCGTCCAGATAGCATCACGTAACGGATCATATACCATCGGAAGAATCACAGTTTTCGCGGAAAGCATAGCCTGTCGGAAAATGTCGTCTGCTCCCGGGTGGCCTGTATCCGCATCGTTCATCAATAGATCGTATATCACCATATGCGCACCTGCTCGCCGGAGAGCATTCAATATTCGCGCGTGTACCACTCTGCTCCATGGCAAAGAACCTAGTTCAGCCGTTGACTTCTCATCAATATTCACGATGACAATCCGACTGTCTGCACGTGGGGCAGGTCTCAAGTGAAGTAGCATATCATACGCTCGGAGTTCCGCGGGCGAGTCCCACATCCAAATGGTCAAGCCGTACATAGCCACTGCTACCAGCAGCGTCATCACCAGCACGGCAGCATAGTGTGCAATGTTGTATTCTTGTGTATTCATCGGCATGTTTGGATACCTCCAGGCTTGATGCCACCATGCTGTATTTCCCCTGCCATAGGGCTAACTAAACCGACCCAGCATGGGAGTAGAGACTTCAAGAATCGCCTAACCTGGATTCCCTGATTCAGCAGGGGTGTTTGGAGCAAATACTCTGCACAGACTATTGCACGTACTTATCCCACGTGAGACGACCAGATTCCCCATATGAATACCTGTTTTTCGACAATTGACCTGGTTACGGATTGACAGCTAATTGCAAGCAGGTATAATACTACCGGTACTCGCTCATTTGTGCTAGGGTCATTCGTGCTTCGGTAAGGTCTTGAAACCGCCGCATACGCGCAACTTGTGTCGATGCACTAGTTTGAACTAATGTCCGTCTAGCAAATGTGAAAGGGATATCATAACTGCTGGCAAACCTAAGTCTCCGGGTCACTTGGTAAGGAGGTGATACCGTGCGAGGTCTGATTGTTGTTTTCTCATCACTGCTCTGCCTGGTGCTGGTCTGCACCGCTTCAAAGCCGGCAATCATCTACGTGCGGTCTGATGCGTTACCAGGCGGCAATGGGCAGACCTGGGCCACAGCATATAACGATTTGGTGACTGCTTTAAATGCTGCTCAGTCGGGCGACGAGCTTTGGGTTGCAGCAGGCACATACAAGCCCACAACAGGAGCAAACAGGAGTTCTTTTTTCGCATTGAAGGCTGACGTTTCTATCTACGGAGGATTTATAGGCATTGAGACCACCCGGAATCAGCGAGATTGGCTTGCAAACCATACGGTGCTGTCGGGAGACATCGGTGTGACGAATGATCCGTTTGACAACTGCTATCATGTAGTCATCGGTGCAGACAATGCACTCTTGGACGGCTTCATCATTGCATATGGATGTGCCGATGGTTTGGCGAGAGCAGACCAATGTGGCGGAGGATTGTACAATGCCTACTGCAGTCTGGCCGTGAGGAACTGCTCATTTGTCGATAACTATGCGGATTATTACGGCGGCGGGCTCTATAACGAGAGATGCTGTCTGACGATGACCAACTGTGTGTTCAGCGGCAACTCGGCTTACGACGGGGGCGCAATGTACAACGACGAAGCCAATGTTATGGTGACGAATTGCACGTTCATGGGTAACTCGGCATACTTCAGCGGCGCGATAAGCAACTACGGGGGAGATCCAGGATTTGATGGCTGTACTTTCTTCGAAAACTCGGCATCATGCTACGGCGGTGCCGCAGCCAATTGGGAGAGCAATGCCGCTTTGACGCAGTGTACTTTCAGAAATAACATCGCTTTCGACGGTGGAGGAGCGATATATAACGACAACAGTAATCCCATGATCACCAACTGCACGTTCACTGCCAATTCGGCATACGACGGCGGAGCGATTAGCAATTATAAGGGAATACCAGCGATACTAAACTGCCAGTTCGTCGGCAATCATGCAGACAGGTTCGGTGGAGCAGTAGACAACGTCACATCGAATTCCAGAGTGATCAATTGCACCCTCATAGCTAACTACGCTGGCGTGAGTGGAGGTAGTGTTGGCAACGACCGGAGCAGTCCCGTGTTGGTCAATAGCATTCTCTGGGCGAATTCTTCTCCCGACAGAGCACAGATAAGCAGCTCTGCGGATGTAACCTATACAGACATTCAAGGCGGCTGGCCCGGCACTGGCAATATCAACTCTCATCCGCTCTGCGTAAGAATGCCTTCTGCCGGTCCGGATGGTGTGTGGGGAACCCAAGACGACGACTACGGTGACTTGCGACTTCAGGCGAGCAGTCCATGTGTCGACGCCGGCGACAACTCCGCGGTTCCATCTGAGATCGTCACAGATTTCGACGGAAATCCGCGCATCTGGGATGGCAACGGCGATGGGCAGTCTCGTGTTGATATGGGAGCGTATGAATATGGACCGTGGCAACTTCCGCCTATCACTATTTCGCAGGCAAAGCTTCAAGCCGATGGAGTGGTTGTTAGAATCAACGGAGCAATCGTGACAGCTTCGTTTGCCGATTTCTTCTACATAGAGGCCGACGACCGAAGTTCTGGTATCCGCATCAATAAAACGGTACATGGTCTGACAGTAGGTGCAAGGGTCAATGTCGTTGGGACAATGCAGACAAGCCCTGATGGTGAGCGTTACGTCGATGCCATTCGTGTAGACGGAGCAGGCACCGGCAGCCTCAGGCCCCTCTGGCTTGTTGGGCGGATGCTGGGTGGCGCGAATTGGAACTATGTCCCTGCAACGGGCGCCGGCCAGATGGGCGTAAGAGGCGGTGTAGGTCTGAATAACATGGGTTTGTTTGTCAAAATCGTGGGCTATGTCACCTGCCAGACGTCCGACTACATATACGTCGACGATGGTTCAGCACTTGACGATGGCTCAGGTTATGTCGGAGTGAGGGTCGTCAGCGATGCAATGCCCAGCGGCCTTCAAGGCAGGTATGTCTGCGCCGAAGGCATCAGTTCCTGCTTGAGAATAGGTAGCCATGTTCAACGCATGGTACTGGCTACACGAATAGAGGCCTTGTACTGACCGCGCAGTCCATCTTGTTTCCCTTGGTGAGCCCCTGTCTAGACGGTAGACCATAAACATAGGCGAACTACCGTTCGTATCATCGACGGCAGTTTCATCCCATGTCGGAATACGGTTCATCGGTTCGGAAAACTCTACTTCACCCATCCCTCATACATATACTGCTTAATCACCACTGAGCAATTTAGCAAAAATATGCCTGGGGGTGCTATGCGTTGCCACCAGATCGCCAATATATTAGAATAGCAGGTATCATTTATAGGCACGTTGCCGCTCATTGTTCTAACGGAGGTTGCACCAAATGGATTCACGTGTGTTGATATTCTGGGAAGAGGGTTTTCCATTCGTTGATACACTGTCCGTGGACTTGCAGGAGCTGATAGACTCACTTCCCCCGGTGGATTCGGTCAGGTCAGTAGGAATAACCGATTTGAAGAAATACTTAAAACCTGGTTTGGTTGATCTGTTGATCAATCCCTATGGTTCGGCTTTTCCAAAAGACGCATGGTCGGACATATGCGAGTACTTGTCAGCAGGCGGAAATCTTTTGAATCTAGGCGGTGCATCATTCAGCGTGCCTGTGGTGCGCGATGGGAACACTTGGAGACAAGAACAGCGGCAGACGGCCTATCACCGTGAACTGATGATTACCCAGATTGTGCCCGTAGATGTGTCATCTGCTAAGTCTTTTGGCACTGTATCTACCGAGCCATTGCTCTCGGGTCTCACTGATGAGTTTGGCTGTGACAAGGTTTTCGAACTGCGAGTTCGGTTTACGAGTAGAAACAGCATACCCGAGGAAATTGGCACGACGGGCTGCAGGGAAGCTATCCTCAGACCGCTACTATATGCCTTTGGACCAGGTGGAGAATCCGACAGGATTGCCGCGCCAATAGTGGCGATAGACTGGATTTTCGGGTCTTTTGCAGGGGGGCGATGGATACTAGCAAACTTTGTGCCTAGGGAGAAGCTGAGAAAAGAAATACTCCAGAGATTAGCCGCTTTCGCGCTTTTGGGCCCTACCGATTTTCAGATCCGCCCATCTTTTGCATGTTACTACCCAGACGAGCGGGCTTCTTTCACTGTGCATGTGAACCGATTTGTCAGACAGGAAAGCGATGAATCACTTTCTCTATTCTTGAAAATCCGCAAAGATAATGTCACAGTTACCAGCCAAAACATAGAGATAAAGGATTTTTCCACACCGTATTACAAGACGATACCATTGCAGATACCTTTATCTCCTGGAATGTATACCATCGAGGCGTCGCTTTCCACTGGCAATCCGAAGCTGACCGACAAATATGCTTCCTACTACACTGCGGGTTTTTGGTGCTATGACTCAGCGATGGTCTCGATGACTCAGCCTTTGTCAGCCGGCCGGGATTACTTTATGCGAGATGCCAAGGTCAGCTTGCTGATCGGAACTACCTACATGGCGTCAGACGTCCACCGCATGTTTCTATTCGAACCCAATGTTGGCGTATGGGAGCGCGATTTTGCAGAGATGAAGGCCGCGGGGGTGAACGTCGTTCGCACAGGAGTCTGGACCGGCTTTCGCAAGATCATGCAGAATCCAGGAGCCCCCGACGAAGGGGTAATGCGCGCCGCAATGGCATTCCTGTTATCAGCTGCCAAGCATGACATAATGGTCATATTCACGCTGTTCGCTTTCGAACCTCCTATGTGGGAGGGAAGTAACCCATACCTTGATCCAAGATGCTTGCAAGCGCAAAAAGAATATGTCGCCGCCTTTGCGCACAGGCTAAAGGATTTCAATAACCTGATATGGGACCTGATCAACGAACCTGCCTTTGCTGGCCAAGGAACCACTTGGTCTTGTAGACCATATGGAGACGAATGGGAAGCAAAGGAATGGCGAAAATGGATTACGGACAGGCATGGCAAGGACGTCAGCCAAGTATGGCATACTACGCCATCCGATGATTGCGGCGTGCCCAGCTTGGCTGATTTCGGCGAGCACCAGACTTACCAAGATATGACTCCGCTGAAGGCTTTCGATTACCGCCTGTTTGCTCAAGAGGTCTTCAGCAAGTGGATCCGAAATATGACTGGCGTTATTCGCCAGAACGGCAATCCCAAGCAGCTCATAACAGTGGGGCAGGACGAAGGGGGTAATGACGAACGCCCCAGTCCGCAATTCCATTGGAAAGATGTAGACTTCACCTGCACGCATACCTGGTGGGAGAACGATAATCTACTCTGGGATGGCTTGCTCGCGGGTATCTCTGGGAAACCAATGCTGGTTGAGGAAACCGGAATCATGCCCTTGATGAATCCCGAACATATCGACAGGCGAACAGAAGAAGACTATAGAAACCTGCTGGAACGAAAGTTCGTGATGGCACTGGCATCCGGAGGCGCAGGTGCGATTCAATGGATCTGGAACACAAACATCTACATGGTCACAGACTGCGAGGTGGCAATTGGGCTACACAGAGGTGATCTGACGCGGAAACCTGAGTACGAAGTCCTGCCGTCGATGGCCAAATTCATTCGCGAGGCAAGACGCTTCATGGGTGATCGCCAGCCAGAGGACGTTTGCATGATTATTCCTAGCTCGAACATATTGGGCCCTCGCGACCTGGCGACCGAGGCAACCAGACGGTGCGTGCGAGTCATGCATTACGATCTTGGAGTTCCAATACGGGCAGTCGGCGAGTACTCATTGGAGAAGCTGGGTAATCCGAAACTGGCAGTTCTTGCATCACCAAGGAGTTTCAGCCAGAATGCTTGGAACAAGCTCATGGAAGCTGTGGAGGCCGGTATGACGTTGCTGGTCACGGGACCAATCGAGTGGGATGAATACTGGCGCCCCATTGACCGGCTGTCACCTTATGAGCTGAGCGGCGATACTCGCCCTGTGTCTCTGGTGGAACAGGCAATCATTTTCGGGGAAGAGTATCAGTTGATCTTTGGCAACAAGAAAATCTGCCGTGTGGATAAGGCTGTCGTAGGCGGACAAAGCGGCTTTGTGAAGATACAAACAGTGGGTGCCGGGAAACTAGTCTACACGCCTTTACCATTTGAATTGGCAGACAATACCGAGCCGCTGGTGGCGCTATACCAATATGTTCTCAGGCAAGCTTTGGTGGAAAGCCCCTTCGAAGTGGAGCGAGGACACCCCGGCATACTTATACGACCTCTTTTCTTCAAGGAAGCAGTACTGTACTGTATTGCGTCCGAAGTTGATGCGGATAGCGAGTTCGACTTGACCGACAGACTTACCCAGCGTACACTACACGTGAGTCTACCTGCTCAGCGGGCTGTGATGTTCGTGCTCAGCAGAAAGGGGAAAGTCTTGGCAGAGTACGGTGGCAGAGTGCCCGTGGACGCCCCGGGCTTTGAGTAAATTTCAGGCGAATGACTGAAAAGCAATCTATTGATATTGCGTACGGATAACGCAGTGGTGATATGCCATAAACACTCGGTACTTTTCCGGTGATAAGCACTCTTGCTTGATCTTTTTGCATGAGCCTATGGGGAGTAAAGATGGCGGAGAAAAGAGGCTGGGAATCGGCCGAGGCTGCTCGGCGGTATTTGGAGGCAGTTAATGTCAGTTCACCAAAACGGCAGGAAATTCTCTCCCTCATATCCGACCTTGCTGCGGCTTTTTTGCCCGAACAACCACGCATCCTGGATCTAGGTGCTGGCGCCGGGGATCTCACTAATGAAATCCTTGAGTACAGGCCCGGTGCTCATGCCTGGTTGCTGGATCTCTCTGAAGAGATGGTCCGCGTCAGCCGCGAGCGCTTCGAGGGCAATCCTCACATACATGTCCTTAGACACGACCTAGATGAAGGTTTACCTGCCCAAGTAAAGACACAGGATTTCGATGCTGTAGTGTCGTGTTTCAGCATACACCACGTGCGTCCAGAGAGGCGACTCCCTTTGTATGCCGGTGTGCATAGGATTTTGAAGCCAGGTGGTTTGTTTATCAACGGTGATCGCTTCAGGGCCGAGTCGCCCGAGATTGCCGAGTGGGAACGTGATAACTTTACTAAGGCTAGGCTTTCCGCTTACCAGCAGTACAGCGGCCAGCAGATTACGTTCGAGCAAGCGAAAAAAGAGCAAATCGAGCGTGAAAAGCAGATGGGTGACCGCCCCGGCACTGTCTGGCAGATGGAAGCAGACCTGCGCCAAGCTGGCTTTGTCTACGTTGACTGTATTTGGAAGTACCATACTATGGGAATCGTTGTCGCCGTCAAGTAGGCTTTGGAGAAATGTTCGTCCCCCAGCTATACCCCAACAGCTGTTACATCGCTGGTTTCGCAGCCCCCTTGTTTAGACCGCTTGCTTGCTGGGTAACATATTTACACAAATAACACAAGTCTAAGGAGGAATATATGTTAAGCAAGAGAATGGAAACTGCGCTGAATGACCAAATCAACGCAGAGATTTACTCGTCTTACCTCTACTGGTCCATGGCCGCATACTTTGAATCCGAAGGTCTGCCGGGCTTTGCGAATTGGATGGATGTGCAAAGGCAGGAAGAAGAGTTTCATGCGCTCAAGTTCTATGCTTACGTCAACTCGCGAGGCGGCCGGGTGCTCATGAAGCCCATCGCAGGTCCGCCCACGGAATGGGATTCACCTCTTGCGGTTTTCGAGGCTGTTCTCGCTCACGAACAGAAGGTCACAGGGCTTATCAATGACCTAATGACCTTAGCCATGGAGGAAAAGGATCACGCGACTGCCGCTATGCTTCAGTGGTTTGTGACGGAACAAGTCGAGGAAGAGGAAAACGCTACAAAGATTGTCCAGCAACTGAAGAGAATGCAGGACACACCAGGCGGTCTGTACATGCTCGATCAGCAGCTTGCCCAACGAGTCTTTGTCCAACCTGCCGCTGAGTCCGAGTCGACCGGGGGAAGCGAAGCCTAGCATCGAATATAAACTAAGTTTGTCACAAGCATCTCGTGGTAATCCTGTGCAGGCGTAAACAGCAAGATAATGTTTACTCACTGCTGAGCTTGGGTAACAACAAAATAGCCTACAGAAAGAGAGAATTTTGGATATGACTGGCGTATCAAATGATCCCAAGGAAGTTGCAGAGGCGGCATTGACCTTCGAATATGAAGGCCACAAGATTCTGTCGGATGCTGAGCGTGAGGCTACAGATCCATTGTCTAAGGCTACCTTTCACTTCTTGGCCGACCAGGAACTGAAGCACATCGAGGCCATTAAGGCCTTTGCGCGGTCTTTGGCGGGTGAAGGTCGATTCGACACTCAGACGCTTGGTGAGCCGATGTCTAAGGACGACGCTAACAGTCGGATTCGTAGCTTATTTGCGCAGTTCAAGCCGCATTTCGAAGAGACAATCTGGAGAGAGGAAGGCCGCCTACAGGTCTATGACATAGCCATGGATATGGAGCGGCACGGCTACAAGTTCTATACTCAGGCTGCCAAACTTGCTTCGGATGAGACAGCTCGGAGATTCTACGAATTTCTAGCCGAAGAGGAGACCAAGCATTTTGAGATTATCCAGGAAACACGAGACTTTCTGGCTCAGCCCGATGCCTTCATGGCGTATGAGGAACACTGGATGACCACTTAATGATAATATGGGGAATGGCCTACAGCTGGACCATTCCCCATACCTATTATCTAAGCAATAGCCATTTTGGCTGTGGTATTCTTGACTATCTCTTACTGCCTCTTGCCTTGAATGCTACTCCTCTATCGAATTTTTCTGCCTTCTCCATCGCATCCAGGATTGGCAGTTTGCCGTGTGTGCATTCGTGGAACCAGCTATCATATTCCCAGCACATCTGAGCAAACAACGCATCTCCCCAGTAACTAGGATGGCGTGGGTTGAATCGGTTGAAAATCTCCATGTTGATCTCAGCATGCCGCTGGAGGTCTACCTGTGGGTAGTTGCGGTCTTCCTGGCTGCCGAGGAACGCCCCGCCTTCCGTACTGAGAATGGGTATCGGGTGAGGCAGATACTTGTCCATTAGCCACATGATCAATTCGCCAGCAAGGTAGCATGTGTTATCCTTCAGCAGGCTATTGAATCTCTCCTCAGGGGTGGCATGAGGCATATTCTTCTCTTTGTTGAACGGATAATCAAGTGGATGGTTGATCGGTCCCAGATGGGCGCCAAAGGCAGCTCCTGCAAAAGCATCCTCAATCTTGCCCCACTTCGCAAATGTCTCAAAACAGTCTGCCCACCATTGGCCTGCTGAGCCCGGGGTCATGGCGTAAAAGACAGGGATTCCACCTTCTTCCTGCACAAGCTTCTTTACACGAAGCCACTGTCTGCATAGGCGTTCGACGGCGTGGGGCTTGTCGAACGCACCATCGGCCCATTCACCACCGAGATTCGGTTCATTCCCCAATTCAAAATAATGCGCCCCCGCTTTCACATATGCTCGAATTTGCGCACGGACTTGTGCTTCTTCTTCACCCGGACGAGGAAAGAAGGGGTGCGGACCAGGTGCATACAGGCGAACTACTGGTTCCACTCCCTGCCTGTGCGCTGCTTCCACAACTGGCAGTTTGTTTAACCCACAGGCGAGAACCTTGAACCAACTGAATCCATAGCGCGTTTTGAGTTCTTTGAAGAATGCATCCAGGTCTTTTTCCCTAGTAGAGCAGTCCGTATGATCATGGATGCCCCATCCGGTGTCAGGTGCAGGCGGTCGTGGATACTCCCAGAGTGCACGCCAGGGTGGTTTGGGCTTTGACGTCGGATGTTTTAGGCGCTGCAAGAAGTCCGTCGAACCTGCAAACGCCAGGCTTGATGCGCCCCAGATGAGCATTGCTGTAAGTAACAGTTTTGGACAGCGAAATACCATGTTGCGTTCCTTCCCATGCTGTGATTACTAGTTGTCATTTGAATTCAGACGTTGAATCAACCGTGTTTGTTTTCCTTTAAATGTCATTGGCATCATACAAGCCTAAAAGAAATCTTCCGCTTACCAAATCAAAGAGTCGCCAGCCCTCTAGCTCAGGGAAGGCGACCCACGTATCTATCTCTACTTGCAAAACGGAGCAAGGTATCTGGGATACCAGCTAGGAACTACCGCCAGTATAGAATTTCGGGAGGCTTTTTTTCAACCACAGGGGGCTCGCTGGCAGGATAACCCACAATTATCGGGGCGATAACCGTATATTCGGTCGGAACACCCAGCTCTCTCTTTGTTTCAGGAGCATCCAGTACCCAAGTTGCAAATCCGATCCAGCAGGAACCCAAGCCCTTGTCACATGCCGCGAGCATCAGATTTTCAGCGGCGAGACAGCAGTCGATTTGACTCAAAGGCCCTTTTTCCTTAGCGTAGATTACAATCAGGGTTGGAGCATGGTAAAATACATGTGATTCAGGATTCTCCAAGTGCTCTTTATACCGAGCAAGCCAATCCCATTCTTCCACCTTGCTGAGAAGGAATTTCCTAATGCGTTCCGCGAGATCATCCAGAAGAGCGCGGTCCTGAATCACACCGAAAACCCACGGCTGTGTGTTCATACCACTTGGAGCCTTTACTGCCGCATCCAGTAGCGATTCTATTACCGCCCCGTCCACCTGCTTGGGGGAATAAGATCGTACAGAGCGCCGCTTGTTGACCACTTCCATGAGTTCCATTCGCATCCCTCCTAAGTCTGGGTTTTGCTATTACAGACACTGCAATTTTTATGTATCCGACGCAAGACCTCCGCAAACCATAATTCGCGCTCCCAACACCTGCAAGCTCTTAATAGGTCATAGACTTAGCCACTCATCCAGATGTTCCCGCACAAACTCATCGTCGTTTAGATCAGGGTATGCCCGGTACACGCGGTCTATCTCTTCAACTTGGCCAGGACTAAGCCCCTCATTTGGGTCCAGACACCAGATTCCCTCGAGAAGACCTTGACGCCTGAGAACTTCGTGAATGCCTGCGATGCACCCAGCAAAACTGTTTGCCGCATCGAAGAATGCCGCATTGCAGTCTGTCAACGCGATGCTTCGGGTGAGCATCTCTTGCGGAACGTCTCGACGTGTTTCGGCGATAGAATGGCATTCCTCCAGGAGCTCTACTGCTTTTCGGGTCCACACCGACCAGTGGCCGAGTAGTCCACCGACAATCCTTCGTTCTACAACCCTACCGTCGTACTCAAAGCGGTATGTTGTCAGCAGATCCATGACAATGTTGTCGTCGTTTCCAGTATAGAGCGCGATGTCATCGCGACCACACTCCGCTACTGCACGAACAACGTCTATTGTGTAATAACGGTTGAACGGTGCTATCTTTACCGCAACCACGTTTGGAATTTCGGCAAAGCGTCTCCAAAAGGAATATGGCAATATCCTCCCGCCAACCGCTGTCTGAAGATAGAAGCCCATGACAGGAATTATGTCCGCAATGGCTCGGCTATGGGCAATCAGTTCGTCTTCACTGGAATCTTTCATTGCTCCAAGACTCACTAGCCCCACATGATACCCCAGCTCTCGAAGGAGAGCGGCTTCCCTCGCGGCTTGCTCTGCCCGTCCGCAAATCCCACCAACCCGTACAAGCGGTTTAGAACGCCCTCTGTCCAAGCGATTCATCTCATCCGCGCCCAACTCCAGGATAGGTCTATAAAGACCAATTTTCGGGTCCCGGATGGCGAATTGAGTGGTGTGAACGCCGATTGCCAGACCTCCAGCACCAGAGGCACTGTAGTACCTCCAGAGTGCTCTCTGTCGTCGCTCATCCAACTGCCGTTCCGCTGTCAGTGCCAATGGACTCGCTGGTATTACCACTCCTCGTGTAAGAACCTTCTGAATGCTTATGTCCATTTCTCCTGCCTTCGCTCTATACTCGTATGAACTATGTTCTCTAACGCACAGGCGCTCTAAAACTTCCCGTCCCGTGTCTCAAAGTGAGTTGGCTTTCCGAGGCTTTCCCCGCCTCTCATAACCCAGTCAGCAATCCACTGTATCATCTGTTGAACACTAATCCTAGGATAACCGAATAACCTGTGTGCCAGTTGGGCGTTGTTCAACAACGCATCCGGCGCTTCAGTTCCCACAATATTGACTTCCTTGTTCATCAGCAAACCAAACTGTTCCGCTACTCGTCTTATGCTTAGCAGCTCAGGACCTGTGACGTTTAGAATAAACGCCGGACTGGACGCTAGTTCAAGTGCTCTGAGCGTCATCGCAACAGCATCACCTTGCCAGATTACGTTTACATTGCCCATCGTCACATCAATCGGCAGTCCAGCCCACACCTTTTGCGCTATGTCCACGAGCACGCCGTATCTCATTTCCACGGCATAGTTCAATCGAATGATACAGGTGGGTGTTCCTCTGGATAGGCTGAAGTGCTCGAAAATTCGCTCTCTCCCCAGCGCACTCGTGGCATACTCGCCTGTGGGGTTTGGCAAATCGGTTTCTACAGAGCCACCTAGAGTTACAGGGCTGAGGCCATAGATGTTGCCTGTAGAGAATGCGACAATCCGACTATGTTGGTATTTGTCACAGACAAGGCCAGGGAGATACGAGTTTATTGCCCACGTTAGCGGCTCCTGTCCTGTCGATCCAAATTTCATGCCAACCATGAAAACAACATTGCTTGCGTTTGGTAAGGCTTCAATTTCATTTCGGTTGAGCAAGTTGCATCTCAGCGTCTCTATACCATGTGCCTGGAGATTTGCTTCGACCTCTGGTGTCGGAAAGAGATCGACTGCTATGACTCTGCGGCTTACTCCTGCACGGTCGGATGCTTGCTTTGCCATTCGTAGGAGCGTAGGTCCCATCTTTCCACCTGCTCCCAGCACGATGATGTCGCCATCTAGCTCCCCGAGTGTCTTCACCACGCCGTCAGAAGGTTCGCTCAGTACGTCTTCCAGTTGCTCGACATTTGTGATTTGTGCTAACAATCTAATCCCCCTAAGTAATCAGCTCATCATGACTAACTTCGCCATCCGTTCGTCATTTTCCTTGCCCCGGACTTAATCGGAGCAGAAATGCGTTCTAACAAGAGCTTGCTTCTCGTATACCTTATCCGAACTCCTGTCAGCATTCACTTGACCAAACCATGTGGCCCAGATTATTATAGGTGAGCATACTAATTAAAGCTGACTGTGGAGGGCTACTATGATTCGGTTATCAAGAATAGGTCTGGTGCTTACGATAGTGTTTTGTTGTCTTGCTAGCACCAGCCTTTTAGCGGCTTCATCAAAAGATCCAGGTGTCCAAACGATTGGCCCTAATCTCATCTTCAACGGCGACTTCGACAATGGCATATGGTATGAGCGGTTCAGAGGTTGGTCACCCTCAGGTTGGTATCAGTGGTTCACATGTGGCGATGACGCTCCCGAACATGCTGTGGGTGTTGACAAACCGCATTCTGGCAAAGAGTATGTGCGCATTCACATGTGGGCTTATGCATGGCGTGGTGGCATACTCCAAAACGTGAAGAATGTCGAGCCATGTCACTGGTACAAGCTTACCGCCTATGGGTGGTTTGCCAAAACTGCAAAGGATCCTCAGGCCGACCTGCGGGTAGGAATGGACCCGTATGGCAAGTTAGCAGATCAGTTTTCGGTTGATGTTACAAAGCATCCCGCTCCGCCCTACAACGAGTGTGTAGGCGACGATCCGAAGACCCCCGAGAAAGATTGGCCAGACATACCAGCGACAACAATATGGGACGGTCCACACGCATACTATAATGACTGGGGGAAGTTCGAAGTAGTAGCAGAAGCCAAGTCACCTACCGTGACGGTCATTTTGTATTCGAATTCTCCTCAACGCGGCGACAACGAGCCTATCTACGAAATGAACTGGGATACTGTCTCACTCTACGAAATCCCTTGGCCTACCAGGCGATTGGCAGACGAAAACGCAGTCTTGACAGTCGACGAACGCTTGACAAATGTCGTTGTGACGTGGCAGCCTAAGTTCGGTACAGCACAAGTCACTTGGACATCAAAGGCTATTCCAACCGGTGCTAGCCAGGTACTATATCGGTTTGTGGATGAAAAAACTGCCCAGCAACAGAAGACAGAAAAGCCGCCTAAGTCGATCCGTCTCAGCGATTTTCCTTTCGAGTCGCCAGTCGTCTACGAGCGTTCAGCAACTTCGCACTGGGTCGAGCTCGCAAACCTGAAGGTTCCTAAGTCTGCTGTAGAACTTCAGGTGGTCGCGCTTTCTCGAGCACTTGTGAACGGAGAATGCCGAACATTCAGCTCGCCCGTGGCGACAGTATCACTCGTAAAGCCAAAGAAATAACCGATTTCTAACTGATGAGCAACCTCGAACTCTAAAGCACCAAGCAAATATCCCAAGAACGCCGTTTGATGTTTCGGTAAACGAAGAAATAGCCGCCACCGAAACCCTTCCAGGATATCGATGGCGGCTTTGTATATCATTTGGCACGCTAGAGCTAACCCGGTTGTGCTACCGATGTGCTGACCTAGTGCACGACTTCAGTCCCGACGGAAATATGCACAGCACCGAGAGCATATCGATAGCCCTCCATGTACGATGAGTCTCTGCCGGTGCTTTCTATAAGTTTCGTTGTTCCATATATCCCCAAATTTCTCTGTCGTTACATTCCCACAGACCAAGCCAGTGCAGGCTTCGACGTCTCCATTAGGCAGGATGTCTGCGGTTATCCACGCACATGCTGGTGTACGCCGTTTGACCCACGTATGGGGATTCTCATACCAGAGGCGAACATCCTCGTCGTCAAGTTCAGGGTGAAAATGAATGTACATCTTGCTACTGTCTGCTCTCGCACGCCGTCGAATCCTGCTCACTACCTCCACGATCGCCTCCACATTAGGCTTCGGCAAGTCAATCTGACCCGTGTTGCACGGAATGTAATGTTCTGCGCCATGCTTTCGGTTGTGTGCATTCAGCATCTTGGGTGTGAGCGACCACTGATGTTGGTAGTTCAGCGCATCCACGCCCAGATCTCGAGCAATGTCTATCATCGCTTCGGATTCATGGTAACTAAGAGAGGTGATCGCGGAGTTGATAATCAAAAAAGGCCGCTTCTGATGCGTCTGCTTCTTCAACTTTTGGATTTCCAATACTCCCTTTGTCGCGAGTTCAAAGGTTCCTTGCCGGCCTCGCAATTCGTCGTGTACGGCGGGAGGTCCATCGATAGAAACGATCAGGACATCAGGTGCATTCTCCATTAACTTAGCTGCATGGCGCTCAAGGAGTGTGCCATTGGTCGTAATGATGCAAATCAGTCCTCGATTCTTGATATGCTCGATGAGATCTGCTACGTGTGGATAAAGCAGAGGTTCCCCTCCGGTCAGACTAATATAACAGCCATATTGAGCAAGATCGTCTACGATGGCTTTCCACGTGTCAAGCGACAGGTGATCCTTGGGATCAGCCAGCACATCACCGCCATTCGCAAAACTGCACATCTTACAGCGAAGATTGCACGAAAAGGTCGGCCTGAGAGCGACACCCTGGGGTGGCAGGCTTACGTAGTCCGTGCGCTTCATTTCCTTTGTCAAAGTTAGACACCGTAACCTGTTTTTCAAGAACCACCTGAGCAGAGGCGGATGTGCGCAAATCAATCTAAAATGATTTCTCAGGGTTGAAATTGCTCGCATAGGCCAACACTCGACCAACACACTCGTGTTATTGACAGATAGCCGCTATCTTTAATAAGTAGCAGTAACTCTTTTCGTTGTGTCTGATAGTGTTTCCTTGCTTGCGTAAACTGATTAGGCATCTGAGAGCTCAGAGACAGTCCAAACAAATAACCAATGAGTTTTGCCCACTAGGAGCAAAAGACACCATCCGGAGATTACTGACAATGAAGATAAGTAAGGCAGCTCATCTCATAAAGTTGTATAACACCCCTCCGGACGACTCACGAAAGCCCACGGCGTTACTGGTAAACTCAATTCAGCAAACCAATCCCTTGCAGTATGAGGTGAGCTGCCGATACGTTAGGCTATTGGCTACATATGCACTGAAGAAGTGCACGAGCTCCTTCTTCACATCCCTTTGTTTCATAACCGGGAATACCCAGCCTGGTCCTCAGCTGGCCTACGTAGACGCCGGCTTCAAACGCGGCATTGAATGTCTCTTGGGCTAGTTTCTCATGTAGCTCCTTGTACTGTGGTGGGCCAAAGATGTTTGCAAAATAGCTGTGAACCAGTCCTGTGGAAGTTGTAGTCCCTTTCGCCATCGCAGCACCCTCGCGAAATACATTCAGAGCAGTTTCCACATTCTCGAACTTCTCCAATATAGGGTGTAATTCATCCACTTCTTCGTAGTTGTTTGCGTAAAGAAGGAAGTCCACAGGATAGCCTAACAACACTTCTCGCAAAGTCGTTACCGGAAGCACAACGCGAGCATTCACCTTCTGTGGGCTCATGATTATCGCACGGTCAATCTGCCCAAATGCATACCCTTGCTGCAAGTCATCCAGGCGAATGAATGCACCGATCTCAGTCCCGTAGGCCTTCAATCGTCCATCCTCGATCGCAAGCGAACCCATGTCATCTGCCACTATCCTCAGTTCCTTGATGTATTCCTCCCCGAGTATTCGTAGGGCCTCCAGGGTTTCAGACTTGCCGGCTGCAGTGTCGCCGATTATTAATACGTTCGCCTGGCTGCCGTCTCTGAGCATAATCTTGGTCATTGCACCGTGGAATGGCATTCGCCCTCGCTTCATCATAACTATGTTGTGTAGAGTCAGTACCATCTTCTTGATATATCCAAAATAGCCAAATTCGTCTGCCTTCGGAACCGCCGCCACCAACAGATTGCTATCCTGATCATCATAGAATACGGTAGGTAGTTCGCCGAACTGGGACAAGGCTTCAAACGGCACACCGAACGCGTAGACGGCATCCGGGCCCGCTGCGATCTGCTCGTCTGTGGCCAGCTCAAAAAGGTTTGCCAACGCACTGCCAAGTCCTATGAAGTACTGATGGAAATAGACGAATATCACAAGCGGACCAACCTGTGCTGGAAAACATAGCCACTTCGCAGGTTCTAGGTCCACATCGTCCAAGGGATTCTTGTCAACCTTGCGAAACTGCCCCGTTCGCTTGTTCATCGGAGGATCAATGATCAGTGGTGGGTCAATCCAAATCTGCCGAATGAACGGAATGTTCTCTAGTATGTGATATGGTTTGCCCGGTATCGGCCAGGGTTTCTGAACCGCTATTAGGCCGACCTGACAACCTGCTGGCACTTGGCGGTAAACACGCGGATGGTCACCCGTGAGATTCTCGCAAATATCCCGGTAAGCACTCCTCACCAGATGCGTGAGGTTTTCCACGGTGTCGGTAAACACGCGGTAAGGCCGCGTATCATGTGAGGCTGAGCCGTGTTCCGAGTGGCAGACAAGGTAACGCTCGAACGAACGCCAGTAGTCATACAGCGCCTCAACGAATTCATGCAGCTCTTGCTCCTTGCCTACATAGGCCTCAGTGTTCGGGAGTATCTCGACCACTTCATCAAAAGAATGGAGAGCCAGCATCTGTAGCAGTTTTGTCAGCCGACTTAAATTTTCCTCACTCGTAAAGTCAATCCTTAGCCGATCAAGAAGGGGGGAATTATGTTCTCTCAGATACGTGATGAAATTCGCGACCACCAGAGAGAACGTTTCTCCACCCAGCAGTCCGCTTGTCGATCGGCAAATGTAGCCGTCAGAATGCAGTACAAGCTGCTTACCCTCACGGTCTAAACGCTGTACTGAAATCGGTTTACCCAATATACCCCTCCACACAGTTTTTTTAGTATTTTGTTTTCTCCTCGGAAAATCCAAAATCTTGGGTTAAGACGAGATAACCTCCAATCTTGCCCCCACGCTTCGCATCAATTCTATGAAGTTTGGAAAGGTAACGTCTACCGCTTCGGCGGTGTCGACCTCGGTAATTCCTTCGCAGGCCAGACCAGCAACTGCGAGTGCCATCACAACGCGGTGGTCGTGGTGTCCATGTACCTCCGCCGAATGCAGCGGACTACCCTCGATCAACAAACCGTCTGGAAGTTCGGTGACCTTCCCACCCATTTTCGAAAGCTCCTTACACATAACGGATATACGGTCGGTTTCTTTCAACCTTGCCTGAGGAACATTAAGCAAGCGAGTCGTGCCTTTCGCAAAACAAGCCGTGACTGCTAGGGCAGGAAGCGCGTCTGGAGTTCCACTCAGGTCCAGGTCCGTCCCTATCAAGGGCATGCCTTTGATGTAGATTCCCTCCGGTAATTGCTGCACGCGCGCTCCCATCTCCTGGAGCATGCTCACGACTGCTTTATCCCCTTGCGTATCACTCATATCTAAGCCTAGTAGCACTAGCTCCGAGCCTGTGATGGCCGCCGCACACAAGAAAAACGTTGCGGATGAGAAGTCTCCGGGTATGCTCTTTTCAAACGAATGATAACCTTGGCTGCCGGGCAAGGAGAAGCGCTCAAAACCTTCCCTCTCATACAGGATTCCCTGCTCATCCAGCCAGCTCAGTGTCATTTCGATGTAGGGTAGTTCGGTGGCATTGTCAACCTTGATCTCGGTGCGGTTTTCTGCTAACGGACAATTGATAAGTAGACTCGTCAGATACTGGGATGTCTTGCTTCCATCTAAGACCGTTCGGCCTCCCGTCATGGGACCGCCGATCACCACCGGAGGCCTGTCGTCCCCTCGGGTGGAAAATGCGTCTGCACCCAGATCGCGGAGGGAGTTCAGAAGTGGGCCCGCCGGGCGACTCCGGATCTGATGATCACCGGTGAAGACACTATACCCTTCCACTAAGCCGGCCGTTCCCATTGCGATGTACAGCGACGTCCCAGAATTCCCAACATCGAGAACGTCGTCAGGTACCCCTGGCTTTCCGCCGACGCCTGTAATAATCCATTCATCGTCAAACACGATGTCCGCGCCAAATTTCTTGTATACGCCGACTGCAGAAAGCGTGTCGGCAGAAACAAGGGGATTCGATACCCTGGACTTTCCGGATGCGAGCGAGCCAATTGCCACAGCACGTATGGTGTGCGACTTCGAAGCAGGAATGCGCACCTGACCGGTCAAAGCTGATTTTTCTACCCTGAGTATCACTTCGTACCTCCGGAGCGGACAACTGGCCGGTTTGGTGTGAGCGATAGTATAGCGGATTTAATGGAGTGTAGTCAATCTGGATGGAGGTAGCTTGCGGCGGCCACGACCTGCACCGCCAGCTGTGATTCTGAAGTCAATTGGATCATCCAGCGCAACAGGTCTTCTAGGCGATAGGATCTTTCGGGGGCTGCTCATGGGGATGTAGTACTCGGCGTTGTTTCAAAAGGCTGCCTACAATACCTCCCACAATTCCTACGAACAACCCTGCTGTGCCGCATAGGAGTAGCCGCCGCGATGGCCAGGAAATTTCCTCTGGTCTGGGCAGTTCAGTTCCTGGCAAGGTGCCGGGCTGCGGAATTATCAGCGCGTCACCATCCTCAGTTACTACGCTGTGGTAATCTCTGTGCGGCGCGCCGTTCGTATCCCAGACGTCTACGTTTTTTGATGGCACCTGCAAATTGAAACAGTAGTCCAGCGTCGCCCCTTGGGGTACCTTGAGCGTGATGGAGAACGCATCGTCGACATTTGTCATCCTGCAGTAAGGAAAACCTATTTTTTGACCGCATCCCTTAGGCCAAAGAAATTGATCTGGGATTTGCCAGCCATTCAGTCCCCAAAGAATGTAAACTTTCTCTGCTCGTGGAGCAACGTATTTGATGGTAAATTTCACGACTTTTCCGTAACCCAGACGTGCTCCTGCTTTGCTGCGAGCTAGGTTTGATTCAGAATCCTGCCTGAGCAATTGATGCTCTTCAGCATTTCCGATGGGATCCGCATTTCCTGATGGCGCAAGCAAAGTGCGCGCGACGAGACCGCCGGTGCTCCCCAAGATTAGGAGAATGGCTGCGACTGAAGCCACCAAAACCGTTTTCCCAGACATACCGCGCAGACCTCCCAATGTGTGAGTACCCTATGGCTGAGATTTTGAAACGCAGTGCTTGTTGACCCGGAGGGGATACATGCTTGCACAGAGGATGTCGCCGACGTCAGGCTGTGAGTGGGTGCGGCTATCTACTTCTAATACTTCTTCCCGCGTATGAGACAGTAAGTGTGAGAAGTCCTGCAATTATCGTCAGAAAACCACTCGGTTCGGGCACCACAGAGCCACGTAACCTTACGCCAAGAGGAAGTCTTATATCATACCAGGTAACGCCGTTGTCATTGGTAGCTTTAGCCACGTACCCATGGGACCCAAAGGCAATACCTCCCATGAATTCCTCGCTATCCGGCGATATGATCAGGTAGTATACATGCATTGCTTCCAGTATCGTGGGCGTAATGGAAAAGTAGACGAATTCAAATAGAGGTCCGTTCACAGGTTGCGCGTTCCATGTCCCCAAAGGTGGTGTATGCTGATACAGATCATCGGTTAAGGTGATCCTAAAGCCATTGCCACTGGGGTCGGGTCCGCCAGCTATTGCCACGCCGATGAGGGTAATCTCTACTGGCACGTTGAAACCCAACGGCTGAGCAGCCATGTCCGTTTTACATCCTGCTCCCATCCCCACACCGTAGTTCCATATCGGTGCGCTCTCGTAGAGCCACTGGCCTGCTGACCCTCGTGCTCCAAGTGCCAGGACCGAAAGCACTATGACATATGGAACGATTCTCGCCCTCAAAGTCGATCCCCCGACGACAGACTCTTTTCTCATCTCGTTTCTGCACAAAGCATGCCAACTCCATAATTGAAAGGAATTTCGAGATAACTTATGGAAATCGCAATGATAGACAAATCTTGAGGGTTGTATTGATGGGACGCGAGTCATTTCCTCTCCTGAAATATCTGGTAGTTGCCACAACTGTGTTGTTTTCTTCCAGAATCTTTGCTGCTAATAAGCCTCTAGCCATCCGCGGCACCGCAGGAAGCTTGCCTTTTCATCTCGGGACGACGCTCTACAACGGCGCCTGGGAAGGCTTTGCCAGCAATGATCATTCCACCGATTGGTGGTGGTACGACAAGGAATACTGGAGAAATCTTTTTCAGCGATATGAACAAGCGCACCTGAACACCATCGTATACTGGCATCCTCACCCATTCGTCGGCTTCGTCAAGTTGGACAAGTATCCCGAAGCAGCATACCTGAGCCCCAAAGAAATTGACACGGAAATCGAGATGTTCCGATGGATTACCGCCGAGGGTAAGAGGCATGGATTGGGTATCTATTTCCTTACCTGGAACGTCTGCCTACCGGTAAGACCCATAACCTGGCAGAGTTTGGGGCAGATGTGCCAATTACAAGGGAGTATACACGTCATGCGGTTTCCCAGCTATTTCGCACCTATCCAGACCTGGAAGGACTTGTCACCATGGCAGCCGAATCACCCCCTGGATGTACCGACTTCGTCCTGAATACAATCGTCCCTGGATTGAAAGACTCCATCGGCGCAGACAGCCCGCGGAAAAACCTACCGACCCTCATTTTCTGGACATGGTGCTCCTATCCCGAAGATGGCAAGAAAATCTTGGACGCTTATCCTGGGAGGAAATTCGTCCTTCACTACCTACAGTACGAGCAGTTCTTCAAGCCAATGGCCGACCCTCGCATTCTAATGACAAGCAAAGCGTTTGGCGGGGTCAAGGTTGTGGCAATGGGTGGACCAAGCACCGCAAGCAGCTGGCTTTACTGGGCAGATCCTTTCTTCATCCAGAAGACCATGCAGGATCTGGTTCGCAAGAACGGTGGCGGTATACTGTTCAGTGGGACAGGTTCGTTTTCATTCTTAGCCGAGCGGTGGGTTGCTCGTGAAGCCTTCGAAAGATACTCATTTCAGCCGAATCACAAGGATACGCGTGAGTATTGGGAGAATCGAATCGTCGACAGATATGGCAGTAAGGAGATCGCTCGACCTCTTCTACGTGCAATGATAGATTCTACAAATATCTTGCCGAGGTTCATGTGTCTGGTTCATTCCCAAACAGACCATTACCAGCCTCAGATTGGTATGCCTCTGGTAAACTTCGTAGAGATGCCGACCTTGTCTACGTACGTGTTTGAGAATCACGATCATGTAAGTGAAGATGGTCGCCTGGTACCTTGTATGGGCCTCACATGGCCAAACCCAGATTGGGATGAGAAAGTCATTTCTATCAGGGAATACGCATTTGGTAACCGCGAAGGTGGCACGACACCGGTGATGATTGCCGATGAAATAGAGGGTCTTTCACGAAGTACTCTGGATGCTATCACTCAGGTTCGTCTGAAGCTTGACCAGGTTACCAGGCAACAGACAGAGTTGAAAAACGCCCTGCTATTGATGGAAATGAATGCCTATCTAGGTCTGTACTTTGCAGAGAAAATCCGCGCAGGAATTGCGTGGGAGTCTTGGAAAGCAAAGAATCCAGATGCTCGTCCTTATTCTGCGACGGCACATTTGGAATTATCATTAGTATACTGGCGGAAGTTGAGCGAGGTTGCTGGTGAAATCATCCCAGACAGTGTGCCTTTCTGGCAAAGCCGGGTGCCCAAGTCGCCGCCGTGGGATCATTGGGACCTGTGGAACAACTACCGATGGGTAAAGATCCACTGGCGCGATATGACGCCGGTTTTTGAATTGGAGAGAGATCTGATAATGGAGCAGTTAAAACGCGATCCCGAAGAAGCCAGACTACCTTTGTTCCCAGAGCTCGAACAAGCCCTGCCCAAGTAGCCTAATTGATCCTTCCCAGCCGTTATAGCAACATTCAACTGTTGCTCTTCACGCATTTTCCCTATGCGCTGCCTGACATAGGGCTTGCGGGCTACGCATCAAAACTCACCCCACGAAACCTCCGCCACGAGGGAATGTACAAACTGAGAAGACAGCAGAAGGCCCGCCTTGCGAAAGGGACGGGCCTTGGTGCATTAATATATATAAAGTGGTGGCGATAGTTATACGGCTTGAGCTTTGTTTGCCGCGCGCATCAACCGAGACTTGCGCCGCGCTGCTGCGTTCTTGTGGATAATGCCCTTTTCAGCTGCCTTGTCTATGACGCTTGTTGCTTCGACGATAGCTTTCTGTATTGTCTCTACCTCGCCCGTCTGAATAGCAGCTTTGGCCTTCTTTGTAAAGGTCTTAATCTTGGACTTCGCAGCCACGTTCCGAGCATGGCGCTCGCGTGACTTCTTGACGTCCTTTATCATTGACTTGATGTTCGGCAAGCGATTTCACCCCCATATCTCCGCAAACTGAGAAGAAGACAGCAGACCTTAGACATTAAACCTCGGATTGAATGTGCGCTTTGCCGTAAGTCCAATGTCTGAGGTCTCATGTCCTCTGCTCCCACGGACTTTTCAGTATAGCAGGTCAAGCCACAATTGGCAAGAGGTGTTTTACCTAAGGCAGCGTAAAATCTTGTGTGTAAAATTGGGGAGAAGCAGGTAAGGCGCATCCCTCCTTGTAAGATGAGGTTATCAACACCAAAAGAAGGAGGAACGCGCCGTGAAAGAAGTATACATCGAAGAGTT